>Ga0209678_1000001_pt1 | contig 761810 bp, 684 predicted proteins | sample WorMetilvaeELBA1_FD_187404 | JGI IMG/M metagenome (GOLD analysis project Ga0209678, IMG submission 187404) | Marine gutless worms symbiont microbial communities from Max Planck institute for Marine Microbiology, Germany - Olavius ilvae ELBA.1... ...
GTACACTCGCAAGCAAAGCTTAATGCAGTGGCACGTCAGCTAAACGAGCGACCACGCAAGACATTAGGCTTTGATACTCCGGCAGAACGATTTAATGCATGTGTTGCGTCGACCGGTTGAGCTGACAGTTGTTATGGGACTTTCAGGAACCCCGATATCAATGGCTGAATTGCGCCAGGCGGGAGTCACCAGAATCAGTATTGGCGGCTCACTGGCGCGGGCCACGCTCGGCCTTGTGCGCAGTGCCGCAACGCAAATGCTGCAACAGGGCAGCTTTGAATATGCCAGTGGACAGATCCCTGATGCCGAGCTGTGCCAATTATTCTCGAAACCGTAAACAAGGACCGGAGTAAATGCAGAAAATAGACTCGATCGAAAAACTCGAGGCAGTTTACAGTACCCCAGTCGGTGAACGCTCGATCTGGAAGGAAATCGATCATGTCAACGAGCTTTACCGGCAATTTATCGAGGCTTCGCCGTTTCTAATTCTGGCGACCTGCGGTGACAACGGAGTCGATTGCTCTCCACGAGGTGACCCACCCGGCTTTGTGCGCGTGGTTGCGCCCGATTACATTCAGATTCCGGATCGGAGGGGCAACAATCGGCTCGATTCGATGCGCAATATAATCCAGCATCCGCAAGTCGGTATTATCTTTCTGATACCCAATGTGGGGGAAACCATAAGGGTTAGTGGCCGTGCCGAGATTCTGGTCGACGAGGCCTTGTGCAGTTCATTTACAATCAAGGGCAAGCCCGCGAGTAGTGTCCTGTCGATCAGGGTGGAAAGGGTTTACTACCAGTGCCAGAAAGCGCTCGCACGCTCCAGGCTTTGGGATGCAGAGTCCTATATCGAACGTAGCGAACTCCCCAGCGCTGGCCAGATGGCGAAGTTTTTCAGTGCGCAACATGGCACTGCATTCGATGCCGAAAGTTACGATGAAAACTACGCTGAACACATGCGACAAACGATTTACTAGTGGTCTGACAAGAGATGTTGTCGCTCCAGCCGGACAGGAAATAAACAATGCAACCCCGCCGATTTATTCAATGTGATGTCTTCACCCCGACCCCGACACTCGGTAACGCGCTGGCAGTTGTCGTCGACGGAGAGAACCTCGCTGAGGATACGATGCGACGATTTGCCGCGTGGACCAATCTCGCTGAAACGACCTTCATCCTGCCGGCGGAAGATCCTGCTGCCGATTACAGGTTACGCATCTTCACTCCGACGCGGGAAATGCTATTTGCCGGTCATCCGACTCTGGGCAGTTGCGCGTCCTGGTTGCACTGCGGCGGTAAACCTAAGGAGCCGGGAATCGTTCGCCAGGAGTGCGGCGTCGGTATTGTTGAAATCGATACCAGTGATTCGCGATTGCTCGCTTTCACCGCGCCACCAACGGCTATTCGACCGATGCAGCAGGATAACTTCGATGCCATTACTACCACTCTCGCGATACCAGCCGAGCATATCCTCTACAGCGCCGAGTTAGAAAACGGCCCTTTATGGCAGGTTATGCAGCTGGATTCCGCCGAGGCCGTGCTTGCGCTCGATTCTTCACTGGTACGCTGGCCTGAATTCAGGTCGATTGGCCTGATCGGTGCATATCGGTCCGGCAGCGAATGCGATTACGAAGTGCGTATGCTCGCGCCGTCGAGCGGGATGAGCGAAGATCCCATCACCGGCTCGCTGAATTCCGCGCTGGCTCACTGGTTACAGGCGCAGGGGCGACTCGAACAGCCGGTTACGGTAGCTCAGGGAACTGCAATTGGCCGTCACGGTCGCGTTGCTGTCACGCCCGTCGATTCGACTACGGTCAGGATTGGTGGTCAAACGCATATTCTGATTGAAGGCACGGTTCGTCTGTAGGACGAGGAAGGGGATATGCTCGAATTGTGGGGTCGAAAAAATGCGTATAACGTGCAAAAAGCAGTCTGGGCGCTGGCCGAGCTGCAGCTTGATTATGTGCATCACGATGTCGGTAGTGCATCCGGCGATCTCACCAGCCCGCAGTTTCTCGCGCTCAACCCGCATGCTCGCATTCCGGTACTGACAGACAATGACGCGGTAGTCTGGGAGTCGAACACGATTGTACGCTATCTGGCCGCGGCTTATGGCAGCGCAAGCCTGTGGACCGGGGATGCACTCGAACGTTCATGTGCGGAACGCTGGATGGACTGGGAGCTGACCAAATTACAACCCGATTTCATCGCTCTGTTCTGGGGTTACTATCGAACCCCGCTGGAAGCACGAGACCAACAGGCTATCAGCGCGGCACAACAACGCTGCGCGCAACATTTTGAATTGCTCGACCGGCATCTGCAATCCCAGGCCTTCGTCGCGGGAGAAACTTTTTCCATGGGTGATATTCCGGTGGCGGTGTGTCTGTATCGCTATTTCGGGATGGGTCTTGCGGTCGATCAACCGCAACACTTGATGCAATGGTATCAGCGACTTGCGCGACGCAAGGCTTTCGCCGATACGATAATGCTGCCCTTCGACGAATTGAAAGGCAGGCTTGACTACTGATATGCGAGGGGACTGTCATGCGCGGTAAATGTCTTTGTGGTGCGATCGAATTCGAGTTGCTCGGTAAGCCGCCGAATCTTTATCAGTGCCACTGCTCCCTGTGCCGCAAGGTAACGGGCTCATCGGCCAACGCCGCATTCAGGATCGATGCTGACCGGTTCGCGTGGAGCGCGGGCAAAGAGCAGATACGGGAGTATGTTACCGGGTCAGGTTTCAAGTCACATTTTTGTGCTAACTGCGGTTCGCCGGTACCCAACCTGACCAGTAACGACAGGGCCTACTGGATTCCGGCTGGATTACTCGAGGATAATGGTGAGCTCGAGCTTGTCGCCCATCTTTATGTTGAATCGAGGGCATCCTGGGACGTGATAGCCGATGCCGGCACGAAGTTCGCGACAATGCCGGATGCCGAGGCTCTGGACAGATTACTTCAAGCGTCGAAAACAGTAGCATGACGGGCCGATGATTTACCGCAACATGCAGATCTCCGACTACGATTCAGTGATCGCACTGTGGCGTGATTGTGACGGTGTCAGCCTGCGAGATGCGGATTCTTCCGACGGCATTGAAAAATATCTGCGGCGTAATCCGGCGCTCAGCTTTGTAGCGCAACGGAACTCCGGCATTGTCGGCACTATTATGGCAGGACACGATGGTAAACGCGGCTATATCCAGTATCTGGCAGTCGCCAATGAAGCCCGCGGACAGGGTATCGCCAGTCATCTGGTCAGGCTTTGCCTGGAGGCGCTCAAATTGCAGGGCATAGAAAAATCGCATGTACACGTACTGGGTGATAATGATGCCGGGCGAAAGTTCTGGTCTGGTCTCGGCTGGTTTCAGCGCTCGGAAATTGTCATGTACTCATTCATCAATGGCGACAACATAAATGCATAGCGAGGGCCCTGAGTATCTCGACCCGGATACCCCGGAAGTGCTGGCTTTAATCGCCGCGTCAGATGCCTATTATGTGGATCTTTACCCGGCGGAAAGTACTCATCTTGAAAGCAGCGACGATCTGAAGAAACCCAATGTGATGTTTGTCGGCTGCCGTATCGACGGTGAGCTTGCTGCCAGCGGAGCTGCCAAGATTATGCACGACGATGGCAACTATGCTGAAATCAAACGTGTATTTGTGCTCGAGCAGCACCGCGGTAAGGGCCTCTCCAATCGAGTTATGCGTTTTCTTGAAGACGAGCTACAGCAGCGTGGAGTGAGTCTGTTTCGTCTCGAAACCGGGGTTAAGCAGCCCGAGGCACTCGGCCTGTACCGTAAGCTGGGATACCTCGAGCGCGGTCCGTTTGGATCCTACCGTGTGGATCCATTGAGTGTTTTCATGGAAAAACAGGTTAACGAAATTCAGTGAGGGAGCTATGAAAATTGCTCTGATCGGAGATTATGACAAGACTATAATTGCACATCAGGCGATACAGCTTGAGCGCTCGGCGTTTAAACACTCGGTGCATCCCCTGATCACCACATTTCTGACAGCAGGATTATAATTCGAAACCTATGCCGGCTCAGATTTATAAAATTGGCACAATGGGTGACGGATTTGTCGCAATCATGGCGTGCCCGTCGCTGGAAGAGGATGCGGATGCGTCAATTATCAATATTGCCCACCTTGGTATTCAGCAGGTGATTTCGTTGCTTGAACCCAACGAGGCACGCAATCTCGGTCTCAACGGCGAGCGTGAACAGGTCAAGGCTCATGGAATGGGCTTCATGTCTTTTCCAATCCCCGATATGGGGCTACCACCCTCGGTCGAAGAGTACGCGCGGCTATCAAAAAAGCTTTTCAATCAGGTGAATGCAGGTGTCAATACGCTGATACATTGCCATGCGGGGATCGGTCGATCGGGTTTGATGGTCGCGGGAATATTGCTGCACTGTAATATGGATCCACAACAGGCTTTTGCCTATGCTTCGAAGATGCGCGGGATCCGGGTACCCGAAACCCCCGAACAGGAACAATGGCTGAGCTCTAATTATGCAAGCATTAAGGATATCAGTGACGGTCAGCAATAGCATCTCCGAGAGAAATAGAGTATGAACCTGACGCTTGAGCGTTACGCCGACAACCCGATTATTGATGAACTGGTCTGCTGGCCGCCAAAGTCGCATCGAATGAAAAGTATTCGTGCCGGTAACGTATTGTTTCGTAAACCGTTTGTCGAGGTCGAAATGGAAGACGGGGAAATTTATCAGCGCCAGTTCGAGCGGGATTCTTTCACCGATTTCTGGGCTGAAGCCTGTGTAATTCTCGAAACCATGACCGATATCAAACTTGTTTCGGAATTCAGTTTTACACCAGTTGCGGACCGCGCCCGGCTCGTAGCGGATGTATTGGCCAATCGTGATGAATGTATCGAGGAGAGCAATCAGATGTTTGAAGAGGGTATGTATGAGCAGTTCCTGATGCAGTATGGCGAAGATTGTGCATACCTGCCCGAAGACGCATTGCAGAAAATCGCGCATGCCAGACAGCAGCTCGGACTGTCGCGGTGAGCGCAATATTAGCGGGGCTGATCATCCCGGTCCGCTGCGCTTCGGGCTATAGTCACTAGCCGCAGGTCAACAGCCCGGATTAGGCAGCCGACCAGGAATTCTAGCACCCGCCAGGCTTGCGTCCGTGCAAAAATCGGGCAGCAGGGTACGCATTGAACAAAACCCGTTTAAGGTCCAGAATGCGCGCATGTTAAAGCAGCATCTGCAAAAACCGGAAACCTTGCTCTACCTGTTTGCCGCGGCGGTGCCGCTGAGCTTTGCCAGTTGGCAGGCGTTGATAAATAATTTTGCGATCGAGCAGGCGAGTTTTACCGGTGTTGAAATCGGTATCCTGCAAAGCCTTCGCGAAGTTCCAGGTTTTCTGGCCTTCGGGGTGGTATTCCTGCTGGTGATGATGCGTGAGCAGACCATCGCCTTCGTATCACTTCTGGCACTGGGAATAGGCACTGCGATCACCGGGATGTTGCCTTCGGTACTAGGTCTTTACTGCACCACGGTACTGATGTCGGTGGGTTTCCATTACGCAGAAACCATTTCGCAATCGTTATCTTTGCAGCTCGTCAACTACCAACGCCTGCCGCTGGTGCTCGGACGACAGCTTGCCGTCGGTTCGTTTACCGGATTGGCGGTGTTCGCAATCATTTATCTGTTGGTGGAATGGCTGGCGCTGGATTACCTCTGGATTTACCTGTTGTTTGGTTGCTTTACCGTTGTGCTCGCCTGTGTGATGTACCTTGCCTGCCCGCATTTCAAGGGTGAAGCCGAACAACACAAGACCATGGTGCTGCGCAAACGCTACTGGCTTTACTATTTGTTGACCTTTCTGTCCGGTGCCCGGCGTCAGATTTTCGTTGTCTTTGCCGGATTTCTGATGGTAGAGAAGTTTGGTTTCACCGTTTCACAAATGACCTTGCTGTTCCTGGTCAATGGTGTGCTGACGATTTACCTGGCGCCGCGAATCGGTAGACTGGTGAGCTACTGGGGAGAAAAACGCACGCTGACACTGGAGTATGGCGGCCTGGTAGTCATTTTTACCGCCTATGCATTTGCTGAAAGCGCCTGGTTTGCAGCGTCGCTTTACATCCTCGACCACGTTTTTTTCGCGATGGCAATCGCGCTTAAGAGCTACCTCAAGAAAATTGCCGACCCCGCAGATATGGCGGCAACCGCCGGAGTGTCGTTTTCGATCAATCACATCGCTGCGGTGGTGTTGCCGTTTTTTCTGGGCCTGCTGTGGGTGGTTTCGCCACCACTGGTATTTATCATCGGCGCCGTAATCGCGCTGGCCTCTTTGCTCCTGTCGCAGCTCGTACCGGGCACACCGGAACGCGGCATGGAAACTGTTTTTTCCAACGCCTGAACGGTCGCGATGCCTTTAGACGACGTTATTGTCAGGTAAGGCGTTCCTTACCTGCTAGCATGTTCGGCAGGTTTGCCCCTCGGGAGCGGTTGTGGCTACTGCCACGGTCGCCATTCCCATAGACAGCCCGAAGGATAATCAGGTTGTTACCGCACAGCGATTGCTGAGTATGCCAAGGCCTTCAATTTTTACTGTAACGATATCATCCGCTTCGAGCCAGACCGGCGGTTCGCGAAACGCGCCCACGCCGTGCGGAGTGCCGGTGGCGATAACATCACCGGGTAAGAGCGTAAAAGCCTGGCTCAGGTAATGAATCAGGTAGGGAATACGATAAATCATCTCGTTGGTGTTTGAGTCCTGCATCACTCGACCATTGAGCTCGCATTTAATCGACAGGTTGTGCGGATCACTGATTTCATCACGGGTGACGAGATAAGGTCCCAGTGGGCAGAAACTGTCGAGGCATTTACCACGTAACCACTGATCGCCCGGGCGAAATTGCAGGTCCCGGGCACTGACATCGTTGCAGTTCATGTAACCGGCGATGTAATCGTAGGCGTCGGCCTCGCTGACGTTTTTCGCGGTTTTGCCGATCACCAGCGCGAGTTCCGCTTCGTAGTCGACCTGTTGCGTGAGAGCCGCAGACCAGCAAATTTCGTCATCGGTACCGATGATCGACGAAGGATATTTGCAGAACATGGTGGCAAGTTCGGGTACGCTGATGTCGGCTTCGCGAATATGATCCATGTAATTCAGGCCGATTGCGACCACCTTGCTCGGATTGGGTATGGGCGAAAGCAGCTTTACCGAATCCAGCCTAATTTCGCCCTCGGCACGATCGAGAAACTGCTTTGCTGTTTGCATTGCGCTATCGCCGGATTGCAGAAACTCGAGCATACTGTCCGGCAGCTCACCTGAACTGAGGTGGTGTAAATTGACTATCTTCTGTCCGATGACAGCGCCGAGATGAACCTGCTCATCGCCTGACCGATAACTAACCAGTTTCATTTTATTTTACTCCTTCGTCGTCAGCCTGCTTTTGCAGGTACTCTTTGCGTCATTCGATTAATTCATCAAAATAGAAGTGATACGTTTCCACACTAACCAGTGTTGCGCAAACCGGCTGCGATGCCGTTTATGGAACTCAGCAGGGCGGATTGCCATTGCGCCCGGTCTGCTGCCGAGCGGGTTTCATCGCGATACTTTTGTAACAGGTCGATCTGCAGGTAAGCGAGCGGATCCAGGTAGGGGTCGCGTCGGGATAATGACAATGTCAGCACCGGGTCGTTTTCCAGCAGTCCTGTGATCTCAGCGACCTGGAGTACGGCATCGATGCTGCGCTTGTTTTCCGCGCACAGCATCCCGTAAATCAGGTCAGCCAGTTTCCCGTTGGAACAAAGCTTGCTGTAATCGAGGGCGATACGCATATCGGACTTATACAGCGACATCTGCAGATTACTGATCATCGCGGCAAAGAAGGGCAAGTGTCGGTTCATTTCGCGCAGTTGTTGCAACGCATCGGGTTGGCGCTCCAGCCATTGCTCGATTGCATATCCTACCCCATACCAGGCGGGCATGGTGGTGCGCGACATGCTCCAGCCAAAAACCCATGGAATTGCGCGCACCGATGACTTCGATAAATCGCCTGTGCGCCGATGCGACGGGCGCGAACCAATATTCATCAGCCCGATTTCATTGACCGGGGTGGTCGCGTAAAAGTACTCGAAGAAACCGTCGGTATGATCCGTGAGTTCACGATAAAACTGTTCGGAAGAATCTGACAGCTGTTGCATGACGGAATGAAATTCATCGAAGTTCGGCTGGTTTTCGCGTAGCGAACCCATGCTTGCTTTCATCAATCCGGTGATGCCCATCGCCAGTTCGTAGTTTGCGGTTTCCGCATTACCATATTTATGCGACAGTACCTCGCCCTGTTCGGTGAACTTGATTTGCCCGAGCACGGTTCGAGGCGGTTGCGCCATTATCGCTTCATGAGTGGGTCCACCGCCCCGGGTAATGGTGCCGCCACGACCATGAAAAATTCGACAGTCGATGCTATGGCGGGCGGCGATATGAATCACTTTTTGCTGTGCCTGGTAGAGTCCCCAGGCAGCCGACATTATGCCGCCATCCTTGCATGAATCGGAATACCCGAGCATGACTTCCTGAATGCCGCCGCTTTGCGTCAGTAATTGCTTGTAAACCTCTTCCCGCAGTAACCTGTCAAGCACGCTATCGATATGATTCAGGTCATCGATGGTTTCGAATAACGGCGTGATTTCGAGGCTGCAGAAAAAAGCGTCGTCCTGCCAGCCGGCAAGCCCGGCTAGATATCCAAGGTACATGGCTTCCATGATATGGCTGGCATTATGGGTCATCGAGATAACGTAGTTGCCGATGCACCGCTGACTGATCTGAGCGCGCATTTCGCGGATGGTGAAAAATACTTCCACGGTCTGCCGGTTTTCATCCTCCAACTGGCTCAGCTTTAATGCCGGAGTCTGTCCAGACTTGATTTGTTCTGCGAGTAACTGCAGGCGCTGATTTTCGTCCAGCTGGTCGTAATCGACGTCGGCCGACAAGCGCATTATCTCGCTGACCGCGCGGGTGTGTCTTGACGATTCCTGGCGCAGGTCGAGGGATACCAGGTGGAAGCCAAAGGTCTCGGCGATTCGAATGACATCTTTGAGGTCGCCGTTGGACGCGGCATATTCGCCATGGCTGATCAGTGAATCCCGTATCGAGTAGAGGTCTTTGAGATAATCCGCCGCATCCAGGTAGGCGTGATCGCTGTGCGGGGTTTCCAGGTCACGCATCTGGTTGCGCACCACCGCCAGGTTTTTCTTCAGGCGATAATGCATATGATAAAGCTTGCGCCGATAGATTTCGTCTTCGAACTGGTCACGGCGCTGGTCGAACGACTCGAGTCCCATGGCTTCATCGAGACTCAATCTATCGAGGAATTCGTCGCTCGGAGTGAACCACCTGGTGGACATGGTCAGCACCTGGGTGAGTTTGTAGATAAGGCGCAGGTGCTCACTCAGAATTTCTTCGGCCTGCATGCGCAAGGCCATGCGGGTGATCTCGGGGGTGACGAAGGGGTTACCATCACGGTCACCGCCAATCCATGAGCCAAATGCGATGAAGCTGGGGACCTTTACGATCGGATTACCGAGGTCATCCTCGCCATAAGTATTAATGACGGCGCGCTCGAGGTGTCGATAGTCGATTGTGACCGCTTCATACAGGCTGCGCTGAAAATAGTGCAAACCCATCTTGATCTCATCAGCAACACTCGGTTTGCTGCCGCGGACTTCGTTGGTTAACCACAGGGTTTCGATCTGCAGTTGCAGCCTTTCGACCAGGTCGTCGCGCTCAAACTGGCTCAGACGCGGATCGGTGAGTTGATCGATAATTTTAAATACTTCGCGTTGGTGATGCATTACCGTGCGTCGTCGGGACTCGGTCGGATGTGCCGTAAATACCGGCTTGTAAAGAAGCTTGTCAAACAGGGTTTGCAGCTCATCGGGCCGCGTTCCTTGGGCCTGGAATTCCTGCAGTGTATGAAAAAACGAACCCACCCAGGCAGCGTGTCCATGTTGCTGCACGGAGACGCGGCGCAGACGGTGCAGGTAGTCTTCTTCGGCGATATTCACCAGGTTGAAATACATCGTGAAAGCTCTGACCACCTGGCTGATAACCGGCGGCTCGAGTCCGTTAATCAGTTGCATCAACGCCTTGCGCCGCGGCTCGCTGTCGCTTTTGCGTAACTGGATGAAGCCGGTGCGCAGGGATTCGACCGCGTGAAAAACTTCGGCAGATTCATGCTTGAGCAATACGTTACCTACTAGCTTGCCTAACAGTTTTACCCGCGAACGCAATTCCTTGTCGGATTTCGCCTGAAAACTGGTAGTCGGGATAGCCATAAACCGCGTCCTGGTTTTTTGTTTGCGCGAGTATATCAGGACTGTATACCCCCGTTATCAGATAACCGCTGCACGAAGTCGATTTAACGACGCAATAAAATCGTCGATGACGGTAGCTTTGCGACGATTGCTGGGGTATAAATTCAGCATGTTACTTTACCTTCCGGAAATGGTTTACCAACTCGACAAGGCTGCGGTCGAGCAGGATGGACTTGCCGAAATCGAACTCATGCGGCGTGCCGGTCAATCTATCTGGCGCGCACTGGTAATTCGCTGGCCCGAAGTGTCGACAATTACGGTGTTCGCCGGCGCCGGTAATAACGGCGGGGATGCTTTCGTGGTGGCACTCAGCGCACTGCAGCAGGGCGTCAAGGTGCAACTGCTGATACAGGGCGATTTGTCACGCCAGTCGGATACTTCCAGACATTTCAGAAAATTATGGGAGCAGGCGGGGGGCGAATACGAGGACTGGCAGGGACAGACGTTAGACGGCGATGTCATTGTCGATGGTTTGCTCGGTATCGGTTTGCAAAGTGAACTGAATGAGCATTGGCAGGGATTGATTGCGGCTATCAACGCCTGCGACGTACCCCGGGTAGCGATCGACATTCCTTCGGGACTCAACGGTTTAACCGGTAATCCTCAGCCGGTCGCGGTTGTGGCAAAACTTACGGTGACCTTTATCGGTGCCAAGACCGGACAGTATCTCGCCGACGGTCCGGATTACTGTGGTGAACTGTTGTTTGAAGATCTCGGGGCCAGCACCGATCGACGTCAGTCCATCCCGGCGGCGCTAAAGGTGATAGACAACTGTGAGCTGCCGCCGCTACGCCGCCGTAATTCGCATAAAAATCATTACGGTAATTTACTCATTATCGGTGGCGACCAGGGGATGAGTGGGGCGGTCGCGCTGGCAACGCAGGCCGCTTTACGCAGTGGCGCCGGTCTGGTTACCGCGCTGGTACATCCGCAGTGTCGCGCCAACCTGGCCAGTTTTCCTGAAATCATGGTGCTCGGCTGGGATGCGCTCGAATCAAAACTGTCCCAGGCGAGTGTCGTTGTCGTCGGCCCGGGACTCGGAGATAGCGCCGCAGCAGAAAAATGCCTGCAATCTCTGAGCGAGTTCGAGCTGCCGATGGTTGTCGATGCCGGTGCCCTGAAGCCTGAATTCCTGCATTCACTGAAATCTGAACAGCTGGTAATTACGCCGCATCCGGGTGAAGCGGCTGCGTTGTTGGCATGTTCTCCATCCGAGATTCAGGCGGACCGGCTCGAGGCCTGCAATCGTCTTGTCGAAACCTTTGCCTCGACCTGTGTGCTGAAAGGGTCGGGTAGCCTGATCGGGTTACAGGGCGCTATCCCTGCGCTTAATACAACGGGTAACCCGGGCATGGCCAGTGCCGGCATGGGAGATGTGCTCTGTGGTATCATCGCCGCCATGCTGGGGCAGGGATTGACGCCTTTCGAAGCTGCAAAATCAGCGGTGTTTATCCATGGCCTGTGTGCCGAATATGCGTGCGCTGAGCAGGATCAAACCGGATTGATCGCGAGCGACGTCATCAGGCAAATTCCAGCCGTGATAAATAGCCTGCGGGATGCGGACTAGCCCGGTCTTGATAGTTCGAGATGAAAATGAAATGCGGGGCCTCGGTGCCAGCCTGATCGCCGCCTGTGAACATGGTGGCATAATTACCCTGAGTGGTGAACTGGGTACAGGTAAGACGACCCTGGTACGAGGCGCGCTCGAGGCTGAAGGTGTGGTTGGCGGAGTGCGCAGCCCTACCTACACCCTGGTCGAATACTATCCTTTGCAACGTTTTGCCGTGGCGCATTTCGATTTGTACCGACTCGCCGACCCGGAGGAGCTCGAATACCTCGGCTATCGAGATTATCTGAATGCGCAAACCCTTTGCCTGATCGAATGGCCGCAGCGCGCCGGCGGTTACCTGCACGCGATTGACCTGGAAATCCATTTGGAGTATGCCGCACAAGGCCGTCGCGTCGAACTATCGGCTGGAACTGGGTGGGGCCGGGAGCTGGTATCCCGGGTGAATAAGCCGATTTGAACCCACTTCTTGAGCTTTACTTTAAATAGAGCCACTATCTCGTTAATAAATAAAGAAAAAAGTTGATTTTCTTCGGTGAATTCACTATAAATATGGTCTGGGTTGGCGCAACTTACCGGGTATCATGAATTCAATTTCTTTAGCAAGACGATTTTTCTTAAAGCGAATCTCCCGTTACGGGTTTTCACTCGCTCTGCTGGCCGGCGCCAGACCTGCATTCGCCAAACCCAAAACTACCCTTACGGGTATTCGCATTTCACAATCCGCAGATGATCATACGCGGGTTGTATTCGACCTCAGCGGCGGATTCGAACACCGTCTGTTTACTCTCGCTGATCCGCATCGCATAGTCATCGATCTTACCGGTACGCGCAAAAGCCAGGCGATCGAGATCGACAATGTTTCTACCAACCTGATGAGCGGTTTGCGTTCAGCAAGCAAGGGTAGCGATCGTTTGCGCGTCGTTCTCGATCTCGAGGGTAAGGTTCGTCCACGCAGTTTTGAGCTGGAACCCGATGGCAAGTACGGGCATCGTCTGGTGGTTGATCTGCATGCCACCAATCTGAGCCCGACACCGATAAAGACCAGTCAGCAGGAGCGCAAAAAGGTCAAGCAAAAGTTCGTCATCGCACTCGATCCTGGACATGGCGGTCGTGACCCGGGAGCCATCGGCAAGAAAGGTACCCGCGAAAAAGACATCGCGCTTTCCGTGGCCAAGAAGATGAAGACAATGATTAATCGCACGCCGGGATACCGGGCGATTCTGACACGCGAAGGCGATCGATTTGTGACTCTGCGCAACCGCGTCAAAAAGGCGCGTGAAGCCGAAGCCGATATTCTTATCTCGCTGCATGCGGATTCATTCCACAAGCCAAACGTAAAAGGTGCTTCGGTTTATGCTCTCTCGTTAAGGGGTGCAAGCTCGGAAGCTGCCCGCTGGATTGCCAAGAAAGAAAACGCTTCCGATCTCATCGGTGGTATCAGCCTCGATGACAAGGACGATCTCATCGCCTCGGTTCTGCTCGACCTTTCGCAAACTGCAACCATTCAGGACAGCCTTGAGCTCGGCTCGGATGTGCTGTCACACATCGGCAAGGTTTCAAAATTGAATAATCGTAAGGTGCAACAGGCGGGCTTTGCGGTATTGAAGGCGCCCGATATGCCCTCGATACTGATCGAAACCGCATTCCTGTCAAACCCGGCGGAAGAAAAAAAGCTGCGCAATCCCAAGCATCAACACAAGCTTGCCAAAGCTGTATTTTCCGGAATTCGCAATCATCTCAGGAACCGCCAGACCTAGGCTTGCGTTCCAGTAGAAAACCCTCCACCAGCGCACGATACTGAGGAAAGTCGATGATGTCGTTGTGCGCGGCTCCCGCAATCATCTGATACGTCACCAGCGCAGGGTTGAATCTCTGTTTCAGCGCCAGTGTATGCGGCAGTCGGATTTCGCGGTCATTCTCCGCGCTGGCAATTAACACGGGCACTTCGATACCTGCCGCGCGTGACTCGGAGTCAAATTGATCGCGGATCAAATAGCGACTCGGGAACATCGGATAAATTTTCTGAGCGACTGCTGCGACACTGTCGTAGGGCGTCAGCAAAATCAGTTTCTCGAGTGGCCGCTTGGAGGCCAGGTAAACAGCAACGCCACTGCCCAGACTGCGTCCGTAGGCAGTGATCGAGTCGTATCGTTTGATCAGTGTGTCGTAAATAGCAAGAGCGTCCGAAAACAGCCCGCTCTCGGTGGGATGGCCCTGGCTTTTGCCGTACCCACGGTAATTGATCAGGTAGACGCTATCGTCGCTGAATACTTTTTCGAAGTACTCCCCCCGATGGGTCACCATCTCAGAATTACCGCCGAAGTAGATTACCGCATCGGGTTTACCGGGGTTCAATACCCAGCCGTGCAACAGGATTCCGTTTTTATCGATGTTGATTTCGTCCGCGTTAAAACCGGGATCTACCGCCATTGGGTAGTAAATCAGCTTGCGCTGATAAACATAAAGGTACGCGGCAAATAGCAGGTAAATGCTAGCGAGCACCAGGATAATGGAGGTGATTACATTCATCTTGAATTTTGCCAATCCGAAAAGTGGATTTCTGGTATTCTCTGCGTCCAGTCTGTCACTGCGGCAATAGTACTTAAGCTCGTGTCAATGAACAAACTCGATCCATTACAAGCCCCGACCCGGGTGACAGCCGGTTGTGCTGAAACCGGGCAACTGGCCGAGGGAAGGCGCCTCGTTACGCCTGACCAGCAGGGGCTGGAATTACGCCTCGTAAATTGAGTATCGCATTGCCACAGATTAATACATTACCGTCACACCTGTTTAACCAGATCGCCGCTGGTGAAGTAGTCGAACGGCCTGCTTCAGTCGTGAAAGAACTGGTCGAGAACAGTCTCGATGCGGGTGCCGGGGCAATTACCATCGAGGTCGATGCCGGCGGTACGCGCTTGATTCGGGTTAGCGATGACGGTTGCGGTATCGATCGTGAGCAACTGGCAAGCGCCTTGTCCCGCCATGCCACGAGCAAGATCAGCAACCTGGCGGATCTGGAAAATATCGCATCGCTCGGGTTCAGGGGTGAAGCCCTGCCCAGTATTGCGTCGGTATCGCGTTTGACCCTGGTATCACGCTCGCAACAGGCCGACGGCGCCTGGAAGTTGCAGGCACGGGAACACGCCGACCCGGTACCCGATGCCCTGCCACAGGGTACCCGGGTCGAGGTGCTGGAGCTTTTTTACAATGTGCCGGCGCGGAAGAAGTTTCTGCGTACCGAGCAAACCGAATACAAGCATATCGAAACGCTGTTTAAAAATATGGCGCTGAGCCACCCTGCGGTCGCTTTCAAGCTCATGCATAATCAGAAGGTCGTGTATCAACTGCCCTCGGTGCAAAATCCCTCTGACCAACGTCGACGGCTCGCGTCCCTGTGCGGCAAATCCTTTGCCGAAAGCCTGGTCGAAATTGATGTCAGCAGTGACCATCTGCGGTTACAGGGTTGGGTCGCTTTACCGACGTTTAATCGCAGCCAGGCCGATATGCAGTACTTTTTTGTCAACCAGCGCATGGTGCGGGACAAGCTCATTAATCATGCGGTGCGCCAGGCCTACCATGACGTGCTGTTTCACGGTAGGCATCCGGCCTATGTTCTGTCGTTGACCATGGATGCGCGGGAACTCGACGTGAACGTACACCCGCAAAAACATGAAGTGCGTTTCCGCAATTCCCGCATGGTGCACGATTTTCTGTTTCGCAGCCTGCACCAGGCGCTGGGTGAGGTGCAACCGGAGCAACAAATCGATTCGCCCGGATTTGCGCTTGCCGACGGGGTTGGCGCAGTTCAGCCCGGGCAGTCTGCGCAATCCGACCAATCCCCGCTGGTCTTCAATCAGCAATATCGTGGCGATCGTTCGGCTAACCTGTATGAGCAGATGCAATCATACGCAGCGTTGTTGCAGCCAGAGACACAGTCTAACGGCGTTAGCGACAAAGATGCGCAGCAGGAGATTCCGCCGCTGGGGTTTGCGCTGGCCCAGTTGAAAGGCATATATATACTCGCCGAGAACAGTGGCGGCCTGATCATCGTCGATATGCATGCGGCGCATGAACGCATCGTCTATGAACGCATGAAACAAAATGCCCAGCAGGAGGACGTCATTGCGCAACCATTACTGGTGCCGATAGCGTTCAGTGTAAGCCAGGCCGAAGCAGACCTGGTCGAGGAGAACGTCGAATTTTTCAGTCATCTCGGTTTCAAGGTCGAACGCCTGGGACCGGAACAGATCCGCCTGCGCGCGATCCCGGCATTGCTGAAAAATGCTGACAGCGAGCAATTATTGCGCGATGTACTGGCTGACCTGGTCGAACATGGCAGTTCGCAACGCATCCGCGAGTTTCAAAACGAAATGCTCTCGACCATGGCCTGCCATGCCTCGGTGCGCTCCAATCGCCTGCTTTCACTCGCTGAAATGAACGCTTTGTTGCGCGATATCGAGCATACCGAGCGCAGTGGACAATGTAATCACGGCAGGCCAACCTGGAAACAGCTAAGCCTCGAACAACTGGACAAGTTTTTCTTGCGCGGGCAGTAACATGTCCGCAGCGAAAGTCATTTTGCTTATGGGAGCCACGGCTACCGGAAAAACCGAGCTTGCACTGGAAATCAGTCGGCATTTCGATGTCGAAATCGTCAGTGTCGACTCGGCACTGATTTATCGGGGTATGGACATCGGTACCGCCAAACCCGAGCCGGAAATCCTGCAGTCGGTGCCGCACCACCTGGTCGATATCATCGATCCCGCAGAAGCTTTTTCAGTATGGGATTTCGTGCAGCAAAGCCGGGATCTGGTAGAGGAAATCAGCCAGCGTGGCCGCATCCCGCTGCTGGTGGGTGGCACCATGATGTATTTCCATGCATTCGAGCATGGTCTCAATCGTCTGCCTGAGGCAAACGAGGTATTGCGCCGAAGCCTTGACCTGGAGGCTCAGGAAACAGGCTGGCAAGCGATGCACGACAGGTTGGCCGAGGTGGATCCGGTAAGCGCGGGTCGCATCAGGCCGACCGATTCCCAGCGTATTCAGCGTGCTCTGGAGGTCTATCAAATTGCCGGTGAACCGCTGTCTCGATTGCAGCAGCATAAAACGACTGGCTATGACGGCGGGATTGAAAAGATTATTCTCGCCGCTAATGACCGTGCAGGGTTGCATCGGCGTATCGAGTCCCGATTCCTGAACATGCTGGAGCAGGGATTTATCGAAGAGGTGAAGAATCTCAGGGCACGTGGAGATCTCGACCTGTCGCTACCGTCGATGCGCTGCGTCGGTTATCGCCAGTTATGGCAATTCCTTGCCGGTGAGTTATCGCACCAGGAGATGGTCGATAAAGGGATCGCGGCGACACGCCAGTTGGCCAAACGGCAGATCACCTGGTTACGCAAACAACCTCAGGAAAATACCTTCGATTGCTTGAAATACAGTAAAGATGCTATATTTCGTGTCGTTAATAACGCTTTTTAGCGATTTTGACTGGAATCTTTTCAGGGAAACGGAATCATAGACTCTGCCGGCGATTTTAATATCGTTCGTTTTGGTGGATTTACAATAATAACTTTAAGGAGTACCGACCATGTCCAAAGGGCAAATGCTACAAGAACCCTATCTGAACGCTTTACGAAGAGAGCATGTCCCCGTTTCGATCTTCCTGGTCAATGGAATCAAGCTCCAGGGCCAGATAGGATCATTCGATCAGTTTGTTGTGCTGCTGAAAAATAATGTCAGCCAGATGGTTTACAAGCACGCGATTTCTACCATTGTGCCTGCGCGTAATGTCCAGGTTGATCATCCCCATCAGGAAGATGCAGAGGGAGAAGGTAACCGCTAGATGACCAGCGCCGGAGGTCTTGTTGTTCGAGTTTGAGCGGCCGCGAGGAGGTGAACGAGCACTTCTGGTCCACATAAATTTCCCGCATCAGCCCGATCAGGATGATCTCGCCGAGTTCGTGGAACTGGTCGACTCGGCGGATATCGACAACGTCGATCTGATCCTCGGCACGCGCCAGCAGGCAACGGCAAAAACTTTTGTCGGCAAGGGTAAGCTCGAGGAAATAGCTGCCCGGGTCCAGTCGCAACAGATTGATGTAGTGTTGTTCAACCACGCCCTGTCGCCATCCCAGGAAAGAAACCTGGAGACAGCCCTGCAGTGCAGGGTGCTTGATCGTACGGGTCTCATTCTCGATATCTTCGCCCAGCGAGCACAATCATTCGAAGGCAAGCTGCAGGTAGAACTGGCGCAGCTCGAGCACCTGTCGACCCGGCTGGTACGTGGCTGGACCCATCTGGAGCGGCAGAAGGGTGGTATCGGACTGCGAGGACCCGGAGAAACCCAGCTTGAAACCGATCGCCGGCTGCTGGCTAAACGCATCAAGTATCTAAAAGCTCGTCTTGACAAGGTGGCGCGCCAGCGTGAGCAAAGCCGACAGGCAAGAACCAGGGCCGAGGTGCCCACGGTCTCGCTGGTAGGCTACACCAATGCCGGCAAATCGACATTGTTCAATGCGTTGACCGACGCTTCGGTTTATGCCGAGGACCAGTTGTTCGCAACACTCGATCCAACCCTCAGAAAACTGCCGCTATCCGAACAACAGACCGTAATTCTTGCCGATACGGTTGGGTTTATTCGGCATCTGCCGCATGACCTGGTGGCTGCATTTCGTGCCACCCTGGTCGAAACCAGGGAAGCGAACCTGATTTTGCACGTGGTCGATTGCGCCGACGACAACCGGCAGGAGAAAATAGCAGCGGTCAACAAGGTTTTGCACCAGGTTGGTGCAGGAGAAGTGCCGCAGCTGTTGATTTATAACAAAATCGACATCTCCGGCTTCGAGCCTCGTATCGATCTGGATGATCAACAGCAGGCCTGGCGAATCTGGTTATCTGCGACAACCCGATCAGGATTCGACGAGCTGATCGACGTTTTGCGTAACCGGTTTTGCGAGACAAGCGCTCGCTACAAGCTGGTTTTGCAGAGTAATGAAGGCCAGATTAGGGCATTTTTGTTCGAATCAGGTGCTATAGAGTCCGAAAATTTCGAAAATAATGGCGACATTCACTTGAAACTGCGGCTTACGCCCTCACTATTGAAGCGTTTACAACGAAGATTCGGGATTGCTGCTGATCGTTTCGAAATACTGGATGATGCGCTTGCAGGAGCCGCATGATAGCCATTACAATCCGCACTCTTTGTGCGCCCACGATCCACTGACCACAATATCTGAAACTGGAGTTAACTATGCCCTGGAATGAGCCGGGTAAGGATAAAGACCCATGGGGTCAACGTAATAACGATGGCCCTCCCGATCTCGACGAATTGTTCAGAAACCTGAGGAACAAGTTCGGCGGTCTGCTCGGTGGAACTGGCAAGGGTAAAATTCCCAAAGTGCCGGGTGGTTCGGGCAATCTGTCCGGGGTAATAGCATTTTTCGCGATCGCGTTGCTGGTAGTGTGGGCGCTTACCGGCATATACATAGTCGACGAGGGCTGGCGGGGCGTGGAGACCCGGTTTGGTAAAAGAACCGTGGTTACCCAGGCCGGACCGCACTGGCATATGCCGTACCCGATAGAAGATGTCGAGCAAATCAATGTTGCTGATATCCGCACCGCACGCAAGAATTCAAAGATGCTCACCAGCGACGAAAATATTGTCGTCATGAGTATCGAAATCCAGTACAACATCAAGGACCCGCAAAATTACGCGTTTGCCGTTTTCGATCCCGACCTGGCACTGGAGCAAACTGCCGAGACCGCGATTCGCGAGGTTGTCGGTAACAACGATATGGACCTTATTATCACCGAGGGTCGGGCGGTGGTCGGTAGTGAAACCAAGGAGATCATGCAGGATATCCTCGATTACTACAAAACCGGAATAAACGTGGTTACCGTCAACATGGACGAGGCGCAACCGCCGGAAGAAGTGCAGGATGCGTTCGAAGATGCGATCAAGGCGCGGGAGGACGAGCAGCGTATCATCAACGAAGCCAACGCCTACCGCAACGGGGTCGTTCCCCAGGCTCGCGGTGAAGGCGAGGGCTTACTTGAACAGGCCGAAGCATACAAGACCAGAGTAATTAAATCCGCCGAGGGTGAAACCAGCCGTTTTAATCAGCTACTGGCTGAGTACCAGCGTGCCCCCGAGGTAACCCGTGAGCGGCTCTATATCGACACCATGGAACGGGTTATGGCGCGTTCGCCCAAGGTCATGCTCGACGTTCAGGACGGTAACAACCTGATGTTCCTGCCGCTCGACCAGTTACTGGGGCGTTCAGGACTCGGTAGTAATCCTGCCGGGGGATTATCCGGAACCACTAGTGACAATAGCTCGCTCATCGATGAATTCAAACGCAACGTGAACCGTAACCGTGAGCGGGAGACACGCCAATGACCAACAATATTAGCTTTGGATTTATCTTGCTGGCGGTCATCGCTGCCATCGTCTACATGTCGACCTTTATCGTGCACGAACGTGAACTGGCGATAAAATTCAGGCTCGGTGAAATCGTCGAGGCAGATTATCCTCCCGGTATTTATGCGCAGATCCCGATCATCAATAACGTGAAAAAGTTCGACAGTCGGATACTGACCATGGATACGCCGTCGGAGCGATTCCTCACCGCGGAAAAGAAGAACGTTATCGTCAACTCGTTTGCCAAGTGGCGGATTTCAGACCCGAAGACATTCTACACGGCAACCGGCGGTGATCAGCGTCAGGCGATAGCGCGCATGGCGTCCATCATCAACAACGAACTTAAGGGCAAGATCGCGTCGAAAACGATGCGCGAGGTAATATCGGGTGAGCGAGCCACGATCATGCAGGAAGTGACGGACAAGGCCGGTGTCAAGATTAAGGATCTTGGGATAACGTTGATCGACGTTCGCGTGAAGAAAGTCGAGTTACCGGAAAATGTAAGTAACAACGTCTACCGACGCATGGCCACCGAGCGACAGACCGTCGCCAAGGAATTCCGTTCGCGGGGCGAGGAGCAGGCGAAGAAAATTCGCGCTAACGCCGACCGCCAGCGTGAGGAGATCCTTGCCGAGGCTTATCGCAAGTCGGAGCAGATCCGCGGTGAAGGCGACGCCCAGGCCGCCAAAACCTACGCGGATTCGTATAACCAGGACCGAGATTTTTACTCGTTTACCCGAAGCCTGAAAGCCTACGAGACCAGCTTCGGTAACAATCAGGATATCATCCTGCTCAGCCCGGACTCCGATTTTTTCAAGTTTTTCAAGGATTCTAAAGTTCAGTAAACAGCCGGGTAGTGAAATAAAAGCTGAACGGGCGATTTCGATATCGCCCGTTTTTGTGTGAGGCAAAGATGAACTGGGAAGACTTTCTGGCAGCAATGGCCCTGGTATTGATATTCGAAGGTTTGATACCCTTTTTCAGTCCGCAGGGCTACAAGAATATGGTTCAGCAGATGGCGGCAATGCCAGCACAAACGCTAAGAAATGTCGGTCTTGTTTTAATGATCATGGGCGTCGTCTTCCTCTACCTGGTGCGAGGGTAACGATGGCCGACCTGTCGAACAAGCGCTGGTTGCTTCCGGATGGCGTGCAGGAAACCCTGCCACCCGATGCCCGGGCAGTCGAATCGCTACGTTTCAGCATCCTGCAAAACTTTCATCGCTGGGGTTATGACCTGGTGATGCCGGCGATGATCGAGTATATCGATTCGCTGCTCACCGGCACCGCTCATTCACTGGATACCAGGACTTTCGCGCTGGTCGATCAATTATCCGGCAAGCAGATGGGCGTGCGTTCGGATATGACTCCGCAGGTGGCGCGTATCGATGCACATCTGCTGGCTGATGATGCCCGGCACCAGCGGGTTGCGCGACTGTGTTACTGCGGTCATTTGTTGCACGCTATCGGCGATGGAATCACCTCGAGTCGAACCCCGTTACAGATTGGCGCCGAAATCTTCGGTAGTGACTCGATCAGCGCTGATGTAGAGGTAGTCAGCCTGATGGTCAGCACTTTGCACGCTGCCGGTTTGCCTGAAGCGTCGATTGATATCGGCCATGTAGGTATATTCCGTAGCCTGGTGCAGAATACCCACCTCGATAGCGAGCAGGAAAATCGACTGTTCGACATGCTGCAACGCAAATCGATACCGGATTTGCAGGCTTATGTGCAGCAATTACCGCTGAGTGAGCGTTTAGCAGAGCAACTTTGCCAGCTGGCCATGCTCAATGGCGATATCTCGGTGATCGACGAGGCGCGCGAGCTCTACAGTGACGCTGGTGACGAAATGGCGGCAGCCCTGAATGACATGTATGAAGTCGTGCAATCGCTGCAGCAGAAATATCCTGCTACCCTGATCAATTGTGATTTATCCGAATTGCGTGGCTATAGTTATCACACCGGCCTGGTATTTGCCGCATTTCTGCCGGGGCAGGGTCGGGAAATAGCGCGTGGCGGGCGCTATAACGATGTCGGCAAGGTGTTCGGTAACGCACGGCCGGCGACCGGTTTCAGCGCTGACTTGCTGGATCTGTATCAGCTCGGCGGCGCTGGCGCTCAATTCGAACCGGGCATCCTGGCGCCGGATGAAGATGATGCGGCGCTGGCGAAACTGATCGAGCAATTACGCGAGGCAGGAGAACGCGTCGTGGTCGACCTGACCCGGGGCAAGAGTAACGCGACAGACCAGCAATGCGACCGCATAGTGGCGCAGTCAAAGGGTAGCTGGAAAGTAGAAGAGGTTTAGAGATTTATGGCGAATACAGTTGTTGTAATCGGCACCCAGTGGGGCGATGAAGGCAAAGGCAAGATAGTCGATCTGCTGACCGATCGGGCGAGCGCCGTGGTGCGCTTCCAGGGTGGGCATAACGCTGGCCATACGCTGGTAATCGACGGTGAAAAAACCGTGCTGCACCTGATTCCGTCGGGCGTGTTGCGCGCTAATGTCCGCTGCCTGATTGGTAATGGGGTAGTGCTCTCTCCCGAGGCGTTGCTGGAGGAGCTGACGCAACTCGAGGCGACGGGTGTACCGGCGCGGGAAAGACTCGTCATCAGCGAGTCCTGCCCGATAATCCTGCCGTACCACATCGCGCTCGACCAGGCGCGGGAAAAGGCGCGGGGCAATAAAGCGATCGGTACCACAGGGCGCGGGATCGGCCCCTGCTACGAAGACAAGGCCGCCCGACGAGGCATCCGTGTCGGTGAAATGATGCAGGCTGAGCACTTTGCTGCACGCCTGGCCGAAGTGCTCGATTACCATAATTTTGCGTTACAGCACTATTACAAGGCCGCAACGCTGGATTACCAGCAACTACTGGACGAGGCCCTGGCCCAGGCTGAGCAGATGCGCGATATGGTCGGCGATGTTACCGCTATTTTGCATAAAATGATGGCTGAGTCCGCACCCATCATGTTCGAGGGCGCGCAAGGCGCCCTGCTTGATATCGATCATGGTACCTATCCGTATGTCACTTCTTCGACGACTACCGCCGGTGGTGCGGCTTCAGGTTCGGGTGTAGGGCCGCGTGACATCGATTATATACTGGGTATCGTCAAGGCATATACCACGCGGGTGGGAGCCGGTCCTTTTCCTACCGAACTGGATGACGATTGCGGGCAGCATATGGGGGAGCGCGGCCACGAATTCGGCGCTACCACCGGGCGAAAACGCCGTTGCGGATGGCTGGACCTGGTGTCGCTAAAGCGTTCGCTTAACATCAACTCGGTCAGTGGCCTGTGTATTATCAAGCTGGATGTGCTCGACGGCCTCGAAACCATAAAGCTCGCGGTCGCATACCGTTACCGGGGTGAAGAAACTACCAATCCGCCGGCTGGTGCCGATAATTTTGCCGCCTGCGAACCGGTCTACATCGAAGTGCCGGGCTGGCAGGATTCTACGGTCGGACTCAAATCCTGGGATGATTTACCAGCTGCGGCCATTGATTATCTCGGGAAAATCGAGGAAATCTGCCAGGTGCCAATCGATATCGTGTCCACGGGTCCTGATCGAGCCGAAACCATTGTCCTGCGGCATCCGTTTGAGAACTAGTACCTCGTTTCCACGTTAATTATGTATTTAAATCGACACTTGAGGAGCCAAACTAAATGTGTCGAAATATAGCAGGGCTGGCTGCAGTACTGATGCTGCTGTTTGCGGGTGTTGTTACAGCCGGGCAGGGTATCTTGGCAGGACGCGTCCTCATTGCAGGCGCAGGCAAAATCCCCGGGTGAAAAAATTCATTACTACAGCGCCGATCATGCTGCCCTGCACATTGCGCTCAGCCTGGTACCCCACGAGTCGAGCGGAGATTTGTCTCATCAAATAGAGTTGCCAATGCCTGACGGTAGGCTGGCAAGTTTTGTTATCGTTGAATCTCCCGTTATGAAACCGGCCCTGGCAGCGCGCTACCCTGAAATCAAGACCTTCAAGGTTTACGGTATCGATGATCCAACCGCTTCCGGCAGGGTTGACATTACTCCGCAGGGTTTCCACGCTATGTTATTTACTGAAAAAGGGCGCCTGTTAATCGATCCGGACTCGGCTTCGCTCCAGTCCAGTCAGTATCTATCACGTTATCGCGGCAGCCAACCTTCACGGCAATTCTCATGCGGAGTGCACAAGCTTGATATCGAAGATGAGCCGGCCCCCATGGTTTCTGCCAGGTCTGCCGCTAGAATTCCCGGTAAGCTACTCGAATATGAGCTCGCTGTCGCGGCCACCGCGGAGTATGTCGTTGCACTGGGGGGCACTGTAGCGCAGGCTCAGGCCGGAATCGTTACTGCGATCAATCGCGTCAACGCAATATATGAGCGCGACCTGGGTATCCGCTTGATGCTGGTGGGCAACAACAACCAATTAATCGAAAGCGGCGGTAACGTTAATTTCAGCAACAATAATACGTTTGCGCTATTAGAAGAAAACCAGACCTGGATCGACTCGGAAATAGGCAGTGCAGACTATGATATCGGACATGTTTTCAGTACCGGTGGTGGTGGCGCCGCGTTTCTGGGAGCCGCCTGTAATGACCCGATCAAGGCCAAGGGTGTATCCGGCCAGGGAGCGCCATTTGGCGACCCTTTTTATATCGATTATGTTGCTCACGAAATCGGTCATCAATTTAATGCCGAACACAGTTTTAACGGCACGACCAACAGTTGCGGCGGCGGTCGCATCGATTTCAGCGCATTCGAGCCTGGCAGTGGCTCGACAGTCATGGCATATGCCGGAATTTGTGGGTCGGAGAGCCTGCAGATGAACAGTGACGCTACATTTCATGCCGGCAGCATCGCTCAAATCGGTAGTTTTACAAACAGCCCGGCGGGCAGTTGCTTCAATACAATTCCAACCGAACCAAGGGTCAACAATCAGGATCCGGCGATAATGGCGATCGACAACAAAACCATTCCGGCCAACACGCCTTTTGTGCTAAATGGTACTGCCACCGACCCAGATACAACACCACCGCTGGATACGTTGACTTATCAATGGGATCAAATGGATGCGGGCTGCCCGACCGATTCAAGCAGCTTTGGCACCGATAACGGTAGTAATGCGCTGTTCCGCAGCTATCTTCCCCGCGGCGATTCCTGGCGTAATTTCCCGGCCCTGGGAACCCAGGTGCAAGCTGGATACGATAAGGCCGAGGTTTTGCCGTGCCAGAATCGCGATCTCAATTTTCGCCTGACGGCACGCGATGGTAATAGCGGCCAGGATACCGAGGATGTCAAGATATCAGTTGATAATTCCGCGGGTCCATTCAAGATTACCAGTCTGAATCCACCGGCCCCATCACCGATCACTCCCGGAATTGCTTTTGAAGTGAACTGGGAGATAGCCAGTACCAATTTACCGCCGATTAATTGCCTAAGTGTCGATTTCGAGTTGATCAATTTTTCGAACGACTACACGCGCTATTATATTGAACCCCTGAATGCCAACTCCAATGACAATGACGGGACCGATCTCGTTACACTCGCGAATCCAGTATCTGAAAATTATTCGCGATCGCGCGTGCGTGTGAAATGCAGCGATAACATTTTCTATGATTTGTCGGATACCGATTTGACAGTTGCTGCGACCACACCAAATCCGCCTGCTATTGATTTCGCGACGTATTTCCCCGGGAATATGTTCATTACCGGCAGCGTCGCACCGGCTTGCGGGCCCGTGGTTGACTGTACGCCGACAACCACGGCAGACAGTGGCGGCAAAAGCGGCGGCTCCGGCGCGTTTGGCTATCTCTGGCTGTTGATGATGACGGGACTGTTCGGGTTAGTGAAACTGCACCGACGCTATGGTTTACAGTAAGTTTTTATGACTTCGTTGTAATTTAACGCGTAACTGCGGGCTTTCTGCATTAGTCGCAAATGCTCGTCGCTGCGCACGACATCGGAAATACCTTCGATCAGCTGTACACCGCAGTGCTCCTCGTACTTCAGCGTATCTTCCTTGCTGATGCCGGGAATACTGACCGAGCGCGTCGCCAGCCCCAGCAGGCGCAGGTCGTTTTTCTTGACTGCCTGGTTCGCATCTGCCTGCGGATCTGCCGCGTCCAGCCATTGCAGTTTCTGTACGTAGGGGTCCATGGTTTGTGACGAGGTTGCGCAGGCTGTCGACAGACCGCACAGGGCCAGGATCAATACGGGTGAAAGTTGTGACAATCGCTTCAATGCAAAACCATGTCGATAATAGTGTTGATGGTGCCCAGAAGAGGACTTGAACCTCCACGACCATAAGGTCACTAGCACCTGAAGCTAGCGCGTCTACCAATTCCGCCATCTGGGCATGGCGCAGGAATATACACCACCCGGTAGTTGCTCGGCAAATGTTTCTATATACTCCCGGTCTTGCCACGGATTACCTATGCCTAAAAAACCCCGAAATACCTCCCGAGATCCCCATTTTAAACGCGAGCGTGCAAAGTACGATCAACCCATAGCCAGCCGCGAGCATTTGCTCGAACTGGTCAATTCGCAACGGGTCCCCGTTTCACAGGAGCATATCGCCGAGGCCCTGGGATATGCCGACGACACCAGCCTTGAAGCCTTGCGCCGCCGCCTGAATGCAATGATTCGCGATGGCCAGTTATTTCGTAATCGTCGCGGTGGTTATCTCGGTTTCGATCACATGGATCTCGAAAAAGGCTATGTGCAGTCGCACCCGGATGGTTTCGGCTTCGTGACACCCGAATCCGGCGGTAAGGATATCTTCATGCCCGCCCGGCAGATGCGGACGCTAATGAATGGCGACAAGGTGGCATTGAAGGTAACCAGCTACGACAAGCATCGTGAGCGCGCCGAGGGTGCGCTGGTGTCGGTGCTCGAGCGTGCGCATCAGTCCCTGGTTGGCAGATACCACCGGGAAAGCGGGATCGAGTTTGTCGTGCCGGATGATAAACGCCTGGTGCAGGACGTCCTGCTCAATCGCGAAGTGGGTCATAATGCAAAGCCCGGCGACATCGTGCTGGTGCGGATTATCGAATATCCGTCCAACCACAGCCAGCCGATCGGCCTGATCGAACAGGTTCTGGGGCAGCAAAACGCGCCGGGGATGGAGGTCACCATCGCCGTCAACACTCACCATATTCCGCATCAGTGGAACGAAGCGGTGCTGGACTCGATCCGTAACCTGAGTGACCAGGTCGCCGAAAAGGACAAGCGTGGCCGACGTGATATGCGACAACATGCCTTCGTCACTATCGATGGCGCTGACGCGCGCGATTTCGACGATGCCGTTTACTGCGAACCTGCCGACAACGGCTTCAGGCTTTTCGTGGCGATAGCGGATGTAGCGCATTATGTGGCCGTCGACTCCGCGCTCGATCGCGAAGCACGTCTGCGCGGTACCTCGGTGTACTTCCCGGGAGAAGTCATCCCGATGTTGCCCGAAGCCCTCTCGAACGGGCTGTGTTCGCTGAATCCTGCCGTCGATCGCCTTTGCCTGGTCTGTAGCATGGACATCAACAAGCAGGGTACCATCAAGCAGTTCGAATTTTTCGAAGCCGTGATTCACTCGCAGGCACGGCTGATCTACGACGACGTTGCCGCTGCCCTGTTTGACGGCAAAAAACCGGCCAGGGGGCCGCTCGCAGGGCTTGCCACGCAGCTGGGCAATCTCAGGCAGGTTTACGAGGCCCTGGCCAGGGCGCGCAAGCGGCGGCATGCGATCGAGTTCGAAACCCGGGAAGTTTTATTTATCTACGATCAGCAGCGCAAAATCGAAGCGATCGTGCCAAGTCAGCGTAACCAGGCCCATCTGCTGATCGAGGAATGCATGATCGCCGCCAATATCTGTGCGGCGCGGATACTGAAAAAACAGAAGCTGCCGACACTCTACCGTAATCACGAAGGCGCTAACGCCGACAAGCTGCCCAACCTGCAGGAATTCCTCGCCAGCTTTGGTATTAGCCTGGGCAGCGAAAACCCGACACCGACGGATTACGCGAAAATAGTCGAACAGGCGCGGCAACGCCCCGAAGCAGACATGATCCAGACGGTTGTACTGCGCTCGATGCTGCAGGCAACCTATAGCCCGGATCCGAAGATTGGTCATTTCGGCCTGGCGCTGAAAGATTACGCCCACTTTACGTCACCCATTCGACGTTACCCCGATCTACTGGTGCATCGCGCCATCAAACACTGGATAAAACATAAAAGCGCTGCCGGGTTCGACTACAACCTGCCGCAAATGACGGCCCTGGGCGAATCCTGCTCGCGTTTCGAACGCCGCGCCGAAGACGCAACGCGCGATGCCGCCGACTGGCTCAAATGCGAGTACCTGCAGAAGCATATCGGTCGACAATATAGCGGCATTGTCGCCGCGGTTACCAATTTAGGCCTGTTTGTTCAGCTCGATGAATTACTGATCGACGGCCTGGTACACGTGACCTCGCTCAAGCGCGATTACTATCAATTCGACGCGGCGCATCACTGCCTGGTGGGTGAGCGAACCGGGCGTAGCTACCGGCTCGGTGATCGACTGCAGATCGTGGTGGTCAGGGTAGACATGGAAGAGCGCAAGATTGACTTCGACCTGGCAGGCACGGACGCCGATCGCCCCGGCACCAGTAAAAAGCGCAGGAGTAAAAAGGACAAGACCCGAAAAAAGGATAAAATCAGGACAAAAGATAAAGCACGCAAAAAAGCCAGGCCCGGACCCAGGCCCAGATGAGCGCGAGCTTTGTTATTGGCATTCACGCGGTATCCCGTCGGTTGCAACAGGCGCCGCAGCAGTGTAGCGAACTGATTTGTGCCGATAAACGTAATCCACGTCTGCTGCAATTGATCGATCTGGCGCGTCAGGCCGGAATCGGTGTGCGCATTGAAGACCGTGCCCATTTGACGCAGATCAGCGGCACCGGCAAACATCAGGGTTGCCTGCTGCAAATCCTCGATTCCACGCCGCTGATGGATTTCCAGCAGTGCCTGCGGAATATCGGAGCGGAAACCCTGCTGCTGGTCCTCGACGGCGTGCAGGATCCGCATAATCTAGGCGCCTGTTTACGTACCGCGGATGCCTGTGGCGTGGACGCGATCATTATCCCCCGGAATCGGGCGGTCAAGGTCAACGCGACGGTGCGCAAGGTCGCCTCCGGCGGTGCCGAGTCAGTACCGGTCATCGAAGTCACCAACATCGCGCGTAGCCTGAAAGACCTGCAGCAGGCCGGTGTGTGGGTTTTCGGTACCAGTGATAGTGCTTCAGACAGTCTCTATGAGCATGATTTTAGCGGACCGCTGGCACTGGTTATGGGCGCTGAAGGTTCGGGGTTGCGTCGCCTGACCATGGAATCCTGCGATCACCTGTTTAAATTGCCGATGCACGGACAGGTGGAAAGCCTTAACGTGTCGGTTGCGACCGGGGTATGTCTTTACGAGATTTTACGCTCCAGAAGCGCTTGCGGCCGGGCCTAGGGTCGGGTAAAATCCGCGCTCGCTGCCAGGTCGCCCACATGGGCTGGCTGGCACTCCTTGCTCCACAGGGCTGATCCTGGGGGCATTTTCCCACAAGGAGAACAAATGAGACATTACGAAATCGTGTTTCTGGTCCACCCTGACCAGAGCGAGCAGGTGCCCGCGATGGTGGAACGCTATCGCAGCATGGTTACTAATTCAGGCGGTGCCGTCCATCGTGAAGAAGACTGGGGTCGCCGCCAGCTCGAATTCCCGATCAAGAAAATCCACAAGGCCCACTATGCGTTGATGAATATCGAGTGCAGCAAGGAGGTGCTCGATGAACTCGGATTCGCATTTCGCTTCAATGATGCGGTGCTGCGGCACCTGACCATCAGCTGCAAAGCGGCAGAGACCGAAAAATCGGCGATGATGAAGGAAGTCGAGCGTGAAGAGTCAGCGAAGTTTACCGATCGTAAACCCGCGGCAAACACTGAAGAGGTTGCCACGCCAGCCAAGACTGATGAGGGCAGCGCTGCCGCTGCGACCGCCGAGCTGGTCGCGGAGGCGGAAGTGATTGCCGAGATGGAAGTCGTTGCTGAAGCCGACGCTGCCGTTGCTGAAGAAGAGGTCAAATAGACATGTCACGTTATTTCCGACGCAAGCGTTTTTGCAAATTTACCGCCGAAGGGATCGACCAGATCGATTACAAGGATCTGGAAACCCTGAAGGAATACATCACTGAAACCGATAAAATCGTACCCAGTCGCGTGACCGGTACCAAGGCGAGATACCAGCGCCAGCTCGCAACCGCGATCAAGCGCGCCCGGTTTCTCTCCCTGCTGCCTTATACCGATCAGCACAAGCTAAGGTAAGGCTGATGAGTGTCACGATGCTGGCACTGGCGAGATTTACCCTTAAGGGACCGTACCAGGCAGCACTGGCAGTAGGTCTATTAGCAATGTTGGCGGTATTTATACCGCCGATGTCCCCGAATACCGTACTCGGGGTACTGCTTGCTTCCTTCTGCATGCTGCTGTCATGCACCCTGGTGGGCCTGATCATTCTAACCCAGGGTTCGGGTTCGGGATTAAAAGCGATCGGTGTATCGATACTCGGTATTACCCTGGTGGCGTGGGTCCTGATCAATGCGCCCGAACTCGGTCTGTGGACCGCGCTGGTGCAATGGTTGCCAATCATATTGCTGGCACAGACTTTGCGCAGCAGTAATTCGTTGGCACTAACCTTGTTGCTCGGTTTAGTGCTTGGCGTCATCGGCATTGCCACCCAATACCTGGTCTGGGGTGATCTGCAAGCCGAGATGATTGAGCAGACGGTTCAGCGCATGGGTTCGACCAGCCAGCTGGACGCAGAGCTGGTGGACAGAAACGTCCAGCTGGTGCAGCTGTTTGTTCTGGCGATGGTGGCCATGGCGTACCTGCTGTTCATGCTGATCGTAATGATTGCCAGATGGATGCAGGCGAGTCTGGCGGGATCGGCAGGGTTTGGACAGGAGTTTCGCGCACTGTCGCTGGGAAAACCGGCTGCAGCAGTCGCGCTGGGTCTGGTGCTGGCGAGTATCTGGGTAGCGCAAACCTGGCTAAGCAGCCTGGCTTTCCTGATGGTGATTGCGTTTATGTTCCAGGGCTTAGCCGTGGTGCACAGCAAGGTGGCGAAGCATAAGCAGGCCTGGCTACTGCTTGGGTTGTTTTACGCGTTACTGCTGGTATTCCCGCAGGCCGTGGCGTTGACGGCGATCACCGGGGTAATTGATAACTGGCTGGTTTTCAGGAAAAAGCCTGTGAAACCAAATGATGAAAATGAACTTTGATGAGAGGTAATCCGATGGAAGTCATCCTTCTGGAAAATATTGAAAACCTGGGCTCTGTGGGTGACAAGGTTAACGTTAAATCCGGTTTTGCGCGCAACTACCTGGTGCCGCATGCCAAGGCCAAGATAGCTACTGCTGCGAATCTGGCGGAATTCGAGGCGATCCGTGCCGAACTTGAAAAAGCGGCGGTCGAGGCGCTGGCCACGGCGGAATCTCGCAAGCAGGAGATCGAGGCACTCGGTACTATTGAAGTTACCGCGAAGGTAGGTTCTGAAGGCAAGCTGTTTGGGTCGATCGGTGTGGCTGATGTCTGCGCCGCGATTGAAACCAAAGGCCAAACGGTGGAGAAAAGTGAAATTAGTATGCCTGAAGGTGCCCTGCGCAGCGTTGGTGAGCATATCGTCGATATTCACCTTTACACTGACGTGGATACCCAGGTTACGATTAACATTGTCGGCGAAGAATAGGCAATCACCAATTATTGCTTTTGCAAAAGGCTGCTGCACAGGCAGCCTTTTTCTTTTCTGCGGTGGTGAAAAAGGTTTATCATTACCGCCCCATGTCGATCTTCATGAAGCTGCTATATGTCTGAAATAACCTCCCGCGTTGCCGAATTGAGTCAACGTGTCGATGACCTCAAGGTCCCGCCCCATTCGATGGAGGCGGAACAGTCGGTTATCGGGGGTTTAATGCTGGATAACAGATCCTGGGACCAGATTGCGGATATCATCAACGAGCAGGATTTCTACCGTCACGACCACAGTCTTATCCTGAGGGCGATCAATGCCCTTGCCGGGGACGACCAGCCCTATGATGTTGTCACCGTATCGGAATGGCTGGGCTCCAGGGGAGAGCTCGAAACTATCGGCGGCCTCGCTTATCTCAGCATCCTCGCCAACGACACGCCGACCGCGGTAAACGTCAAGGCATATGCCAATATCGTTCGCGAATACTCCATTTTACGCAGCCTGATCCAGATAGGTAACGAAATATCAGCCAGCGCGTACAATGCCGACGGGCGTCCGAGTAAGGAATTGCTCGATGAAGCCGAACGCAAGGTATTCATGATTGCCGAACAGAGTGCTGGCAACCGCGAGGGTTTTGAAGCGATCAACGACTTGTTGGGGCGAGCGGTCAAAAGGGTCGAGGAAATGTATCGCAGCAAGGAAGCGATTACCGGCGTCGCCACCGGCTTCAACCTGTTCGACGAAAAGACTTCCGGACTGCAAAGGTCGGACCTGGTGATTATCGCCGGTCGTCCGTCGATGGGCAAAACCAGCTTCGCGATGAATATTGCGGAGAATGCAGCCCTCAACGGTGAAAAAGCGGTAGCGGTGTTCAGCATGGAAATGCCGGGTGAACAGCTGGCATTGCGCATGATGTCGTCACTGGGACGGATCGATTCGCATAATCTGCGCACCGGTAAACTGGACGACCAGGACTGGCCGCGACTGATTTCCTCGGTCAACATGCTCTCCAAGGCAAAGCTGTTTATCGATGATACCCCGGCGCTTACGCCAACCGAGTTACGTGCGCGTACGCGCCGGTTAAAACGTGAACACGGACTCGATATGGTGATTATCGATTACCTGCAGCTGATGCAGGTGGCGGGCTCTACCGAGAACAGGGCAACCGAAATTTCGGAGATATCGCGCTCGCTGAAAGCACTGGCCAAGGAACTGAACGTGCCGGTGATAGCGCTGTCACAGCTGAATCGAAGCGTCGAGCAGCGCCCTGATAAAAGACCGGTCATGTCCGATCTGCGTGAATCAGGCAGTATCGAGCAGGATGCGGATGTCATCCTGTTCATTTATCGGGATGAAGTCTACAACCCTGAAAGTGCCGATAAGGGGGTGGCCGAACTGTTGATTCGTAAACAGCGTAACGGACCCATCGGGATGGTCAAACTGGCCTTTCTGGGACAGTACACTCGCTTCGAGAATCTCGCCTACGATCAATACGGGGGCGAGTTTGAATAGTCATGGAGCGAATCGGCGTGCACGCGCAATCATCGATCTGGCAGCACTGAGAACCAACTACCGGAATTTAAAACAACACTCAGGTGGCAACCGTTTAATTGCCGTGGTCAAGGCCGATGCCTATGGCCATGGTGCGATTCCGGTCGCGCGTGCGTTGCCCGATGCCGATGCTTTCGCGGTGGCCGCGTTGGGCGAGGCGCTGGCGTTACGCGAAGCCGGGATCACACAGAAAATCCTGGTGCTGGGCGGGTTTATCAGCGCTGATGAGTTAAAGACCTGTATCGATAACGCGATCGACCCGGTGCTGCATCACCAGTTTCATCTTGAATGTCTGAGTAAAAACCCGAACCTGAATGATCTTGAGGTCTGGTTGAAAATTGATTCGGGTATGGGCAGGCTCGGTTTCCCGCCGCAAAGTGCGCCGCAAATTATCGAATTTCTGACAGGGCTGGATAGCCTCGGCAGCCTGCGTATGATGACTCATCTCGCCAGCGCGGACGATGTCGAAAATATCTTTACCGAAACTCAGCTGGAGAGTGTCAAGTCGCTGCAACTCGATGACTACGAATGGGCTATTGCCAATTCCGCCGGGGTGCTCGGCTGGCCCGACACACATCATCGGTGGGCGAGGGCGGGTATCGCTCTCTATGGCGCGGATCCATTGTCGGATAGCAAGACAGCACAACGGGACCTGAAGCCGGTAATGACAATGAAGTCATCGGTGATAGCGGTCAATCCGCATCGCAAGGGAGATTTTATCGGCTATGCCAATACCTATACCTGTCCACAGGATATGACCATCGCCGTGGTTGCGGCCGGTTATGCCGACGGTTATCCGCGGCATAAGATCGATACCGCGCAGGTCGAAATCAACGGGCAACTTTGCGATATCGTCGGTCGGGTGTCGATGGATATGATCACGGTCGACGTCAGCCAGCAGGACGAGGTAAAAATGGTTGATGAAGTTACGTTGTTCGGAGCTTCACCGCAGGTTAACCACGTCGCTGAATGTGCACAGACCATCGCCTACGAGGTCCTGTGCAACGTCGGTGGCCACGTCAGTCGGGAATACGTCGGCTAAAGCCCATGTCGCAAAAACTGTCATCCCTTTCCGGGCTTAAGTTCTTCCCGCGTAAGCGGCGGTCCGAAGTATAGGAATCTTGTAAAGGTGTGTCACACCACAGGTCTCGAGTTTGTGAGGATGACGACTCGTCAATTTACACTGGCATGTTGGCGTAAATATCCGTAGAATCGCGCCTTCGAAATTATGCGCCTGTAGCTCAGCTGGATAGAGTACTCGGCTACGAACCGAGCGGTCGGGAGTTCGAATCTCTCCAGGCGCGCCATCCATGAAAAAGCCCCGCAAAGCGGGGTTTTTTTTTGGATGGTGTTCCTGCGGGATCAGATGAGAACTCCAGTTCGACAAAATCGCCGGGAGGCCGCTCTCGCGCATCCCTGCGCTTCGCGGCACCTGCACGTCCGTGTGCATTGCGATTTTGGACGCGCGTCAGCGCGGCCCCGAAGGGGTGCCGGGCAGGGATGCCCGGCACAATCTCTCCAGGCGAATCATCATTAAAAAAGTAATATAGATCAATAATTTATCTGATATTTCTATAATTTACCTGAGCTTTAGATCAGTAATCACTATAAATCTTATAGACGTCTACCTTGTCGTCCTGGCTTACGGAATAAACACGAAATTCGTCTTTCGGCGCGCCGGGTGTGTCCATGCCCGGTGTACCGGAGGGCATCGCGGGTACTGTCAGTAATCTAATGTCACCTTTATCTGCCAGCAGGCGTTTTATGTCCTGTGCGGGCACGTGACCCTCGATTGTTACTCCATTAACAGTTGCGGTATGGCAGGATGCCGCTTGCGGCGGGACATTGAATTGCTGTTTGAATTTGTTGACGTCATCGACAGTAACATCCTTTACGTCGAAGTTGTGATCTCTAAGATGGTCTATCCAGCCTTTGCAGCAACCGCATGAAGCGCTGCGATACACGGTAATTTCATGTCGGGCATCTGTTTTACCCTCGAGCCATGCAGGATTTGCCGCCCACAGGGGCGACGTGGACAAGCAAAATATTATTCCGGGGATTAGATTCTTCACTATCAGGTCAACCTTTTATTACTGTACTGTTGTAGGACACACGAATACTAGCAGTTTTATCGGCCTGCTTCGAACGGAGGGTATATTCGAGGTAAATAAAAAACAGGTTGAACTCGAACAGCTATCTGCGCCGAAACGAATAGTAATTTCATCGGCTTTTCATGTTCTAACCTGCTTGAAATGTCGTGAGCTGCTGTCTGCGGGCGGGGTGGTCCGCAGATCCCGTATCGAGCCCGGGGTTTGCTGGTTGTAATCAGGTGCCTCGGCACATGTGGCTGAATCCGAGGCATTAACGCTGGATCAGCCACTTACCTGACTGCCTGAAAAGAGAAGCTACTGATGAGCTATAACAAACCCTTTCAAAAATCTGAATATGACCGCCGTGTCAACCTGGTCAAAGAGCGCATGGAGAGCGCAGGATTCGACCTGCTGATCTACCAGGATCCGGCCAGTATGGGCTGGTTGAGCGGTTTTGACGGCTGGTCTTTTTATACGCCTCAGGCCGTGCTGCTGCATTTGCAGGAAAGTACGCCGATATGGTTCGGACGGGCACAGGATGCAAAGTCGGCTCGAATCACCACCGATATACCTGATCACAACATCATCGGCTTCTCTGAACCGTTAGTGCATCATCCCAGCAAACATCCTTTCGACGAATTATGTGCTCTCGTCATAGCACGCGGCTGGGGGCGTCGCGCATCGGCGTCGAACTCGATGCGCATTACTATACCGCCCGGGCGCATCGGCATATTACCGCAGGCCTGCCGAATGCCACGATCTCGGATAATCATGAAATCGTAAATTGGGCACGCCTGGTCAAGTCCGAAGCCGAACTGGTCTATATGCGCGAAGCAGGCCGCATCGTCACCGATACCATGAACAAGGCAATATCCAGGCTGCGGCCGGGGGCGCGCCAGTTCGAAGTGATTGCCGATGTTTACCATACACAGATTACCGGCTTCGATAACCGGTTCGGCGACTACACCAGCCTGTGCCCGCTAATCCAGGTGGGGGAGGGAACCAGCACCCCGCATTTAACCTGGACCGATGAAGCCTTGCCCGATAGCGGCCTGGTGGTGATGGAAATCGGTGCTGCCAGGCGGCATTATCATGCGCCGTTAACAAGGACCATGCATATCGGCCCCGCACCTGATGAAATAGTGCGTTTGACCGAGGTCATCGTCGAGGGTGGAGATGAAGCGTTGAGCATGGCTAAACCGGGCGTTACCTGCGCAGAAGTCGAGGCGGTCTGGCAGGCCGTGCTGAAGCGCTACGGATACAGCAAGGAAAGCCGGGTTGGCTATTCAATTGGTCTGAACTATCCCCCTGACTGGGGCGAACGCACCGCCAGCCTGCGTCCGGGTGATCACACCGAATTACAGGCCGGCATGTGTTTTCATTTTCAGTCCGGTATGTGGCTGGATGATTTCGGTGCCGCGATCTCCGAACCGTTTGTGGTAACGGACAACGGCGGTGAACGCCTGAGTCATGTTCCCCGGGAGTTAATCGTTATCGATTGATCTACTACCTCGATCAACTTTCACAGCACTGGACAAGGCCGGGAGGAATAACGGGCCTGCACCTCCGCCTGGTATTGCTGCACGCGCGCGGCTGCAAAATCGTCCGCAACAGGTTTGGCAGATGGTTTACAATTTCGTCGATAAATGCAGCGGATCGTTTATGAGCCACAGTAAAATTCGGATTGCACTCATCAGGGGTGACGGTATCGGTGTCGATGTGAGTGATGCCGCGCTGGTGATTGCAGAAGCGGCGCTTGCGAAAACCGGCGAGGTCAGGCTGGGTTACGACGAGATTCTGGCCGGAGCGGGTTATTTCGCCGAGACCGGTCGTGATATTGAGCCAGGTGGTGAAGAGGCCGCGGGGAAAGCCGATGCCATTTTTCTCGGCGCCATCGGACTGCCCGCGATCAGGCACCCGGACGGCACCGAAATCTCGCCGCATCTGCGACTACGTGATATCTATCAACTTTATGCCGGGATACGACCGGTCAGGGCTTATCCCAATGTTCCGCAGCGCCTCGCTGCTCCGCAGGCGCGGGAAATTGACCTGGTCATTCTGCGCGAGTCGACCGAGGGGCTTTTTTATTCGGCGGCGGTGCATGGCAGAAGTGAAATCATCGATAACGAGGAAGTCCGCGATGTGCTGCGCATAACCCGCGCTACCACCGAAAAACTGCACCGTTTCGGATTCGAGCTGGCACGCAAGCGCAAGGCGCGCGGTAGCCAGGGCAAATTGACCTGTGTCGACAAGGCCAACGTGTTCACTTCGATGGCGTTTTTCCGGCAGATTTATGATGAAATCGCAGCTGAATATCCAGACATTGTGACCGACTACAATTATGTCGACGCCCAGGCCCTCGATTTGATTCGACGCCCCTGGGATTTTGACGTGCTGGTAACCGAAAACATGTTTGGTGACATTCTGTCGGACCTGGCTGGTGGGCTGGTTGGAGGTATGGGGATGGCGGCCTGTGCGGAAATCGGCGATAAAACCGGGCTATTTCAACCTGCCCATGGCAGCGCGCCCGATATCATGGGTCAGGACAAGGCTAACCCCCTGGCGGCTATTCTGAGCTCGGCATTGATGCTTGAGTATCTGGCTGACAAAACCGGGCAGGCTTCGCTGCTGGATTCTGCCAGCCTGATTGATGCCGCGATAAACCGGGGGTTTGCAGAAAACCGCCTCAGGCCGGTTGAATTTGGTGGCGATATGGGTACTGCGGCAATCACCAGTGAGTTGCTGTCTTTACTATGAATTTCTCAAGTTGCACGGTTTCCGTTGTTGGCGGGCACAAGTTTGATGGAGCGGGTCATGTTTGTTGTCGTGGTTGAGTTTACTATCCGGGATGAATTTACAGAGCGCTTCCTGGAACGGGTTATGCAACAGGCGCAGGATTCAGTCAAACTTGAAGTAAATTGTCATGTTATTGATGTATGTGTCTGTTTAGAAACAAGTAATCGAGTATTGCTTTATGAGGTTTATAGCGATAAAGCGGCTTTTGATGTGCACCTCGCATCCGCTCACTTCCACGATTTCAGTGAAGCCGTGCAGGAGTGGGTAAGCGACAAGCAGCTATCTACCTTCGAAAGGCTCCAGTCCGGCAACTGAATTAGTCGTTCAAAGCGGTATAAAACACCCCGCAAATGTTGCCGCCAGGCCGTTTCCAGGCCGCGGAATACTATCAGATAGGCGGCACTATATTTCAAAATATCTCTGCTATGCTCTTTGGCATGACGCTAAACGCCCAACTTAAAATTGATCCTCCAGTTACCCTCGAGCAGCTTGTCGGCAAGGGACAGGAACTGCCCAGCCTGCCGGAAATCTATCTGCGCGTCTCCGAACAACTGGAAGATGAAGCCACTACTGTTCAGCAGATAGGCACTACCGTGCAACACGATCCCGCTATTACCAGCCGTGTATTGAAAATGGTCAACAGTGCCTACTATGGCCTTCCGAACCAGGTCTCCTCGGTCGCCCAGTCGGTATCGCTGCTGGGTCGCGAAAGGCTCAGGCATATTCTGATCGGGTCGGTATTGAGGGGCGTGTTCAGCGGGCAGGACAACTCGGCTTTTTCGATGCAGGAGTTCTGGCAACACAGCATCAAGACCGCAATTATTGCGCGCCAGCTGGCCGGACAGATCAGCGAGATCGAGGAACCCGAGACAATGTTTACCGCGGGTCTGTTGCACGATATCGGAAAGCTGCTGCTGATTAACAAGTACCCGGAGCGGATGCTCGCGGCGGAAGAATACATGATCCTGAAGCGGGTCGACATACTGGTCGCCGAACTCGCACAGATCGGCGTTACGCATACCGCGGTCGGTGAGGCCCTGATGGAGCACTGGGGTTTGCCCCAACTGTTGATTGATTGTGCCCGTAATCACCATGAACTGGTACACGATGGACCGCACCGTACCGCCACGCACCTGATTTACCTGGCCAACAACCTGAGCAAGTATGTACCACCGCTTGATGACGCGGAGACCAGGGATATTCTGGAAGATATCGAAAACTGGGATATGGGTTATGCTTCGCTCGAAACGATCGCCAGTGCCTGTCAACACGCCGATGATATGGTGTTCGAAGTGATGGAATCATTCGGCATGGTCGCACTCGAAATTAGCAGCGACTAGCAGCTGGTTTATTTTGTCAGTCTGGTTTTACCGATCTCGGAAAGCCAGATGCCGCCCAATACCAGGCTCAGTGCCAACGCGTGGTACAGCTGGAAGACTTCCTGCAGGAATATCACCACCATGATCGAAGCGAATACCGGAACCAGGTTGACAAAAACTCCGGCACGGCCTGGACCAATCAAAGTCACACCCTGAATAAAAAAGATCTGCGCGATCAAAGATGGTAACAAGGTTACCAGCAGAGCCAGTATCCAGCCCGTTGTTGTTGGTGCGCTCCAGCCCTGCTGGTAGGTCTCGATGGCAACCAGCGGCAGCGATGCCAACCAGGCCACCGAGGCTATGATAGCGAAAAAACCCAGTGCGCTGACGTTGGGCCGGCGACTTAAACCCACCGAGTAGGCGGCATAGAAAAAGCAGGCGGTTAACATCAACAGATCCCCACGATTCACCGAGGTGGCCAACAGCTGGCGCAGGTCTCCTGCGGATGCCACGATTGCAACGCCTAGCAGTGTGACCGCCACACCGGTACCCTGCAGGATGCTGATCGGCTGGCGCAATACCAGCAAGCTGCCAAGCAATACGAAAATTGGAATCGAACCCTGCAGGATGCCTATGTTGATCGCACTGGTATGATGGCCGGCGACATAGAACAGGGCATTGAAGGCGGTAAAGCCGCAGGTGCCCATCAAGCATAGAAATAAAAGATGACGGCGTAGAATCGGCCAGTCCCGGACAATATTGTCGCGCGCGATTATCAACAGTATCAGTACCACGCCAAGCCAGCGAACAGTTACCAGTTGCATCGGGGATATCTCACCCACTGCAAGCCGGCTGATAATCGCGTTCAGGCCCCAGCACCAGGTCGTGATAATGAGTAACAGGTAAGCGCGAAGATTGTGACTGACGCTCATGCAGCGCTCCTGCGAATCAGTTCACGGTGCAGCGTATACAGACCGCTCAATATGATTATGCTTATGCCGGCAACACTCTGCAGATCAGGAACTTCACCCCAGATAAGGTAGGCGATAACACCGCCAAAGACGATGGTTAGATATTTCAACGGTGCCAACGTGCCAACGGCGAGATGCTGGTAGCTTAAGGTCATCAGGTATTGCGCCATACCGCCTAGCAAACCGACCATGACGAGCAGGCCCAGATCCATCAGCGGGGGCTGTTGCCATCCCTGGATAAAGATGCCCAGCGTGCTGGCCAGTACCCCGGTGGCGGTAAAATAAAAGGTGATACAAACAGGATCGTCCAGTTTTCCGAGATGGCGAATAATGATCGTGGTGCAGCCGATAAAAAGGGCGGCTGTGAGCATATACAGGCTTCCACTTTCCAGCATCCCGCTTCCCGGACGGACCACCAGCAACATACCGCTGAATCCGAGGATGACGGCTGACCAGCGGCGTACGCCGACGGTTTCCCGCAACAGGATGACTGATAGTGCAGTCATGAATAGCGGGGCTGTGTGCAGTATCGATACCGCTTCCGCCAGCGGCATCAACGAAAAGGCGTAAAATGCGAAGCCCATCGCGGCAACACCCAGTACGCTGCGCAGCAGATGCAGTTTTTTCTGTTTGGTGCGTAATACGCCAAAACCGCCGCGCAAGGCAACAATCACCAGCACGGGCACCAGCGCCACGGTGCAGCGGAAAAACATTATCTGCGCCGTGGGATACGTCGCCCCGAGCCATTTGACGCTTGCATCCATCAGTGAAAACAGCAGGATGCTGAGCAGCATTGCGCCGAAACCGAGTGCGGGGTTTTCGATCTGGCGTAAGACTGCAGGGGATTGTTTGCTGGAAACGTCGATACTCCGGTTAGCCGAGAATCATGTCGGAGGCCTTCTCGGCGACCATGATGGTCGGGCCATTGGTGTTGCCCGAAGTCACGGTCGGGAAAATTGAAGCGTCGACGACGCGCAGTCGATCCACCCCGTAAACCCGGCATTGTGCATCGACGACTGCAGATTGGGGGTCAGGGCCCATCATGCAGGTACAGCTGGGGTGATAAACCGTATCGGCACGGCGGCGAATATCGGTTATAAACTCCTCGTCGGTTTGCACCGCGGGGCCCGGCCTTGTCTCCTGTTCGATAATTTCGGCCAGGGCCGGAGTGCTGGACATCTGCCGCAGCAAACGGGCTCCCTCCAGCATCTGACTGATATCGTCGTCAGTGGATAGATAATTGGGATAGATCTTCATCGCTGCAAGCGGGTCGGCTGAACCGATTTGCAGGTGGCCACGACTACTCGGGCGGGTCAGTCCTACGGAGTTCAGAAAGCCGGGGTAGGGATCGGGTTGCAGCAGCGGTCGTTCTCCCGGCGGCGATGTGGTGTAGGTAATGGCTGCAAAATACATTTGCAGATTGGGTCGCGGGCGTGACGGATGACTGCGCAAAAAACCACCGGATTGATTCACGCTTAATGACAGCAGGCCGTTGCGAAGCAGCACATACTGCATTCCAGCGAGCAATTTTCCCCACCAGGGGTAGAGCCGGTTGTTCAGCGTTGGAACACGTGAGCGATAATAGATGCTGTAGTCGAGGTGATCCTGCAGGTTGCGACCCACGCCGGGCAGATCCGCCAGCGGCGATATGCCGAATTCCTGCAGCAGCCCGGGTTCGCCGATGCCGGATAACTGCAGCAGCTGCGGCGAATTGATTGCGCCGGCGCTGACAATCACTTCGCAGTTAGCCTTGACCTGTGAAGTTTTACCGTTCCTGATAAATTCGACGCCATTCGCGGTTTTGCCGTCGAACAGAAGCCGGGTGACCTGCGCCCTGGTGATCAGTTCGCAATTATTGTGTTTCAACGCAGGGTGCAGGTAGGCGCGTGCCGCAGACATGCGCCGCCCGTTCCTGGTGTTAATCTGGTAGTAGCCGACACCTTCCTGGGATTTGCCATTAAAATCGGGGTTGAAAGGGAAACCCAGTTGTTCGGCTGCCGCAAAAAACCTGCGGCAAAGGGGGTGGTACTGTGAGCTGACATCATTGACGTAGAGTGGCCCGCTATCGCCACGATAGTCCGATCCACCGTTGGCGAAGGTTTCGGATTTTTTGAAATATGGCAGCACATCCCGCCAGCCCCAGCCGGGGTTACCCAGTGCCTGCCAGTCTTCATAATCCTCGTGATTGCCACGGATGTAAACCATCGCGTTAATCGAACTGGACCCGCCCACGACCTTGCCGCGTGGCCAGTAGCTGCGGCGATTGTCGAGATTAGGCTCGACTTCAGTCGTATACTTCCAGTTTACCGATGCGTCGTAAAGGGTTTTGCCATAGCCGATTGGCGTCTGTATCCAGAAACGTCTGTCACTGCCCCCCGCTTCGAGTACCAGTACACGATACTTGCCATTGGCGCTCAGGCGGTTGGCCAATACGCAGCCCGCGGAACCTGCACCAATGATGACGTAGTCGAATTCCACGTGCTTATCCGATGAAAATGATGGTGGATTATAATCGCTACAAGTTGCGGGTAAAGTAGAGCTTCGGGTTTCGTCCAGCCAAGGGTTGATGCATAATTCGATCGCTAAACCAAGTGGAGCCAGTTTTGAAATTTAGTGTCGAAGAATTCCGTGCCTGGGAAAACAAGAGAGTAACCCTGGTCGGTATGTCCGGTGTGGGCAAGTCGTATCTGTCAGCAAAATTGCGCGGCGATAACTGGTTCCATTATTCGGGCGACTATCGGATCGGTACGCGTTATCTCAATGAGCATATTATCGATATGATCAAGGAGCAGGCGATCAAGATCCCGTTCCTCAAGGAATTGCTGCGCAACGACTGGATTTACATAAAGAACAACATTCGCGTCAATGACCTGGGTCCGGCGTTGAGTTTTGTCGGTAAACTGGGTAACCCCGAACTCGGCGGGGTCGAAATTGGTGGGTTTATCGAACGCCAGGCTATTTATCGGCAGGCTGAAATCGACGCTATGCACGATATCCCGCATTTTATCGAGAAAGCGCAGAAGATTTACGGCTATCCACACTTCGTCAACGATGTTGGCGGTAGCCTGTGCGAACTGGATGAACCGGGGGTCATGGATATACTGGTCGAGAATACGCTAATCCTGTATATCCAGGTGACCAACGCTGAGCAGGAGCAGGTCTTGATAGAGCGTGCGGTCTCTGATCCGAAGCCGCTTTATTATCGAGCGGATTTTCTGCAACAACATCTGCAGCTTTACTTCGAGGAAACCGGGCTTGAGTACGCAGCGCAAATCGATCCGGATGAGTTCGCGCGCTGGGTTTTTCCGCATCTGTTCCACTCGCGCCTGCCGCGCTACGATGAGATCGCAAGTCTCGGCTATACGGTTACTTCCGAGGAAATCGATGGCGTACGAGATGATGCTGACTTTCTTAGTATACTGGAGATGGCGATCGCAAGACAGCCGGGAGATAACGCCTGATGCCACTGGTTGCGCATAATGATTTGCCGACGTTTGCAAAGCTCAGAGAGGAAGGACTGCAGGTACTGAACCCCGGTCTCGCCCACCAGCAGGGTATTCGTGAATTACATACCGGATTACTGAACATGATGCCAGACGCGGCGCTAGCGGCTACCGAAAGACAGTTCCTGCGCCTGATTGGCGAGAGTAACCCGATTGCCCAGTTGTTTGTGCACCCGTTTACGCTGGATGCGTTACCACGCGACGCATCGTCGCAGGCACATATCGATGAGTACTACGACAAATTTTCACAGATCAAGGAACAAGGGCTCGACGCTTTGATAATAACCGGGGCCAATGTGATTGGCCCGGATTTGTCCCGCGAAGTGTTTTGGGATTCCCTGATAGAAGTTGCAGACTGGGCGCACGATAACGTTACTTCGACGCTGTGTTCCTGTCTCGCAACGCATGCGGTACTGGATTTCCGCTATGGGCAGAAGCGCAGCAAGCAAAGATCTAAAAAATGGGGTGTTTTTCGGCACCAGGTAGTGGACTCATCGCATCCGTTGGTAGACGACATCAATTCCGTGTTCGATGTGCCTCATTCACGCTGGAATGGTGTTTCCCCGCAACAATTTGCTACCGCGGGCTTGAAGGTCCTGGTAACAGGCGACGATGGATGTGTGCATCTCGCAACCAGCCCCGATGGTTTTCGCACCATATTCTTCCAGGGTCATCCGGAATACGATACGGTCTCGCTGTTAAAGGAGTACAAGCGTGACGTGAACCTGTACATCAATGAGGAAATAGCCGATTACCCGCCGATGCCGGAAAACTATATCAGTGAATTCAATGCGGCAGTTTTGCGTGAATACCAGGGAAGAGTGCTCAAAAGCATGGTCGAGCAGTCGGAATTACCCGGATTTCCAGAGCACCTGGTGCTGAAAAACCTGCAAAATACCTGGCAGGACACCGCGAGCGCGGTTATAGGAACCTGGTTAGGCCTGATTTACCAGGTAACCAACGTTGACCGTCGCAGGCCTTTCATGGACACCGTGGACGCAGACAACCCTCTCGGGCTTTGAATGCCCCGGTGCCGCCCGGCTAAGCGCCTGCGAAAGCCTGATTGGGTTTAGTAGGATCCCCAGGAGTCCTGTTTTTTCCAGCGAATCCGGGTGACCACAATACCGATGATGAAAGCGATTAGGCTTACCGCGCTACCGCGGACAAACCAGTCGAGACGGGTACTGTCGCTGAGTTCGGAATTGGTTTCAACGAGAGTCGCTTTTTCCTCGCGCAGTTGCTCGACCATCATTTGCAACTGCTCGTTTTGAGCCTGGATATTCAACGTATCCTGCGCAGCGGCACGAATCCCTGCCAGTTCCTCTTCTGAGGCACGCAGGGTGGTTTTCAGCGCACCGGTGTCGCTTTTTTCCTGCTCGAGTTTCTGCTTTAGCTCAACCATCTCGGTGGCCTGTGTTTCGAGCCGCTGTTGTTGCTGTGCGAAGCGTTCCTCGAGCTCCCGCAGAGTTTGCTTGGCGGCAGGTATTTCCATCAGGAAGCGGGTTAATACATAACCCTGTTTGCCGCCTTCGGCTTCCACCAGTGAATACTGAGAGGTCAGGTCGTCCTCCAGTACGGTTATCGCCTCACCGCTTTTCAGCATGCGTACGATACTGTTAGAGGTGCTGGTGCCACTGCGCATGGTGATTTCGAATTCATCGGTGACGTACCTGGTTTCAAGTGCATACAGTGGACTGGATGCGAAAAGATAAACCAGCGTCACAAGCAAGCTTCCCGTGATGAATTTCTTCAATTTCAAAACAGTAACCACAGGCTGCGGGTGAGCCTGCCCGGCAAAGTTTTTGCCAGTAAAATCACAATTGCGCTGGTTGGGTATCGCTGATGCAAAAATCGACTTCTTCACCCGGCTCTCCATAACCTGTGGACCGACAAATTTTATCGGAAAAAACATCGTCTACAAGCGACATTATTTACATGCCCGCGGTGAGTTGCAACTGCATTTACAAATTATTTCTGCAAACGGCGATTTCAGGACAAAATCAGGTGGCGGCAACGATCCCAAGATCGACTCGGCAAGCTAAGGGTATCCTCAAAGGACGGTATTTCGGAGCTATTCGCTCGCAGAGGACTGGGTCTGCGGCACCGCATCGATAACTTCGGGTACTGCGTAAGGCGTAATCAGGATTAGCAGCGCAAATTCTGGATTGTCCAGGTAGTGCAGGTTCTTACTGCGCATACGGCGATGTTCCTTAAGACTATGATTGTTCAGTATCCGGGTGTCGGCGGCATAGGCAGTGAGGTAACTTTCCTGTGCCGCATTACGCAGTTTTGGATCGACTTTAAGGCGTGGGCTTCTTAGCACCAGGTCGGTATAAGTGTGCAGGTAGCGCGAAAGCGCGACCGTTATTTTTCCCTCTAGCTCGTAAAGGCCCTGATGCGGTTTTATTCTTGATTGTTGTTCCTGCAGTTGTAGCTCGATTGATTCCAGCGTTTGCTCGTCAAAGGCGAAGTTTTGCTCTTCACTTTGCTGGTTACTGTTCAGTTGCGGAATGCTTTCGAGAATCTCGATCTCGTTATCGATCGAGGTGTATTCATTACCGTAAACACGTCCACCCCTGATCCAGACAGGCAAGGCCTGCTCCCGTTCGAGTCCGGGCTGGCGCCATGCTGTATGCAACAGTAATTCATAGCGTGAAGATTCGACTAGCCTGCTGGCAACATCAAGCAGGCGAAACTCTTTATCGGAAATCAACTCGTAGCCCAGCGGCGCGGCTGCAGCCAGGCTCCTCGGAGAGGAAAGATCCAGTAATTTGTCGCCTTTACTGGGAGAACTGAGGGGCAGGATGTATTCCTTGCCGGTGGGTGCCTTGATGTTCTTGAATACGATTATCTCGACATCATAGCGGGGAATCGCCTTGCCCGAAGTTGCAGTGGTTTGCGCCATACCGATACCCGGCAACAGCGTTGCGATCGTCAGAAATGTTAAAAATCTATGGTTCATTTTACTCTGTGGTCAGTTTCTTGAGCAGTTTTTCCAGCTGCTGGAATCTGGATTCAAGTTCAACATTTTGACAGGCAATACGCAAGGTTTGTTTCCCGTCGAAGCGATACTGCAGCGGATCGGCCTGGATTAGCTCGATAATCTTGAGTGGATCGATATTCGGGTTGCGGTTAAAGACAATTTTTCCGCTCTGTTCGCCAATGTCAATTTTTTCGACCCCCAGTGCTACGGTCTGCAATTTAATCCGCGTAATTCTAAACAGGTGTTTGAGTGGTTCAGGAAGTAATCCAAATCGATCTATCAGTTCCATTTCGATTTCTCGCAAACTGTTGTCGTCGGCCGCGGAAGCGATGCGCTTGTACTCGATCAGGCGTCGGTGTATGTCTGCAATATAGGTTTCCGGAATCAGTGCGGGTATATGAAAATCGACTTCAGATGCGCGCATAATCGGTTGCTCGAAATCGATCGGTAAGTTGGATTTAAGCGATTGTACCGCGCGTTCGAGTAGCTCCGAGTAGAGTGTAAAACCAATCTCGGTTATCTGGCCGCTTTGTTCGTCGCCGAGTAGTTCTCCGGCTCCGCGGATCTCGAGATCATGGGTAGCGAGGGTGAATCCTACGCCCAGTTCTTCAAGTGACTCTATAGCCAGCAATCGCTTTCGGGCGTCGCTGGTCATCGAGCGTTCAGGCGGCACGATCAGGTAGGCATAGGCCCGGTGGTGCGAACGACCGACACGGCCTCGAATCTGGTGTAGTTGGGCTAGTCCGAGTTTATCGGCACGGTTGATGAAGATCGTGTTGGCCGTAGGCACGTCGATTCCGCTTTCGATTATGGTAGTGCAAACTAGCAGGTTGCATCGGTGGTGATAAAAATCCAGCATTACTCTCTCGAGTTCTTTTTCTTTCATGCTGCCGTGCACGATACCGATACGAGCTTCGGGCAGCAATTGTTGTAACTCCTGGGCTGTTTTTTCTATGGTCTTGATTTCATTGTGCAGGAAGTAAATCTGGCCGCCGCGTTTGAGTTCGCGTTGACAGCCCTCGACGATAGTGTCCTTGTTCCAGCGCGAAACAAAAGTCTTGATCGCATGTCGCTGCATCGGCGGGGTCGCGATGATCGACAGGTCACGCATGCCCGATAACGACATATTGAGCGTGCGTGGTATCGGTGTGGCGGTCATGGTAAGTAAATCGACACTGGCGCGTAGCGCTTTCAGCTTTTCTTTATGGCGTACACCAAATCGATGTTCTTCATCAACGATAACCAGACCAAGATTCCGATACTTGATCACGTCCGAGAGCAGTTTGTGAGTGCCGATTACGATATCGATCTTGCCGGCCGCGATTTGCGCGAGGCTGTCATCGAGGCTCTTCTTCGCGGTAAACCGGGTCAGGCTGGCAATGCGGATCGGCCAGTCGGCGAAGCGATCGAGAAAATTCTGGTAGTGCTGCTGCGCGAGCAGGGTGGTAGGTACCAGTACCGCCACCTGGGAACCGGAACTGGCGGCGATAAAAGCGGCTCGCATACAGACTTCAGTCTTACCGAATCCGACGTCACCGCAAACGATCCGGTCCATCGGTCGTGGCGCCTGCATATCCGCGATTACGGCTTCGATAGATGTTTCCTGGTCGGGTGTTTCCTCGAACGGGAACTCGCTCGCAAATTGCTGGTACTCATCAAGGGTGACCTGGTGTGCGAAACCCTGCATGGCTTCGCGTCTCGCCTGAATGTCGAGCAGTTCAACGGCTATGTCGTGAATCTTCTGCTGGGCCTTCTTGCGGGAACGTTGCCAGTGATCACTGCCCAGGCGATGCAGGGGCGCATTGTCTTCACTCGCGCCGGCATAACGGCTGATCAGGTGCAACGAGGATACGGGTACGTAAAGCTTGTCCTGGTTGGCATACTCGATACAAAGGAACTCGGTTGCGATACCGGAGACAGTCAGCGTCTTCAAACCCTGATAGCGTCCAACCCCGTGATCCTCGTGGACCACCGCTGCGCCTAACTGTAAATCGGCGAGGCTTTGTATAGTCGATTCTGCATCGCGGGTCTTGCGGTATTTGCGTCGACGCCGCTGTACTGCACGTTCGCCGAAAAGCTGGTTTTCGGTGACGATTGCAATGCCCTGGCTAGCCAGCGTCATGCCATTTTCCAACGCCGAAGCAATCAGGTAGTAACGGTTATCGTCGCGTTCGAGAAATTCATCCCAGCTTTCAACCGGGCTGGCCTGAAGCGAATAGTGGCGCAGCATTTCGTTGAGGAATTCGCGCCGCCCCGCAGATTCGGCACTGAAGAGGATCTTGTTAAACACCGGTTTTTCGATAAAGTCGCGCATCGCCCGGTCCGGCTGTTCGGCGTTTGCCTGCAGGGTTAGTTGTGGTATCGACTGGGAGTCGCTGTTGATATTCAGGGCGTCGGTTTGATCGAGCTTGAAGGGCGAAAAATACAGGCACGAAAAGTCCTGCATTTTTTGCTCCAGTTCGTCGATATCGAGAAACAGTTCGGCTGGAGGCAATAATGGCCACTCCAGGTTATAACGACGTGACTCATAGCGCTCGGCAACCTGATCGGCAAACGTTGTCGCCTGTGCCAGGGCGGAGTCATCGACTATCAAACGACTGTCGGCTGGCAGATAATCAAACAGACTTGCCAGCTGATCAAAAAAAAGTGGCAGGTAGTATTCGACACCCGGCGACGAAATGCCTTCTGAAATATCGACATACACCGGGCAGGTGTTGGGATCGATATCGAAGGATTCACGGAACCTGAGCCTGAAACGTTTTATTCCGGCCTCGTCCAGTGGGTATTCCTGAGCCGGTAAAAGGTTGATTTCATCGACCTTTTCAACTGAGCGCTGGGTTTCCGCGTCAAAACTGCGGATCGATTCCACCTCATCGTCGAAGAAGTCGATGCGAAATGGGGTCGAACTTCCCATCGGAAACAGGTCCAGGATCGAGCCGCGTGCGCTGAATTCTCCGTGTTCTTCCACCTGCGCTACGGCGCGATACCCGTACAGGCTCAGCTTTTCGCGTAGTGCCACCGGGTCGAGCCGGTCGCCGAGCTGCAGCATTAATGTACGTTGGTGGATAAAATCGGCTGGTGCGATTTTCTGCAGCAGGGTACTGACCGGGAGGATCAGGATGCCGGATCTGGCGTCCGCTATCGATGCCAGGCACTTGATTCTCTCCGAGACGATGTCCTGGTGGGGCGAAAACTGGTCGTAGGGCAGGGTTTCCAGATCGGGGAAGCGGTAAATCCTGGGGCGCTCGGAACTGAAGAAGCGAATTTCCTGTTCCAGTTGCTCGACGTCGGTCATATCGCAACAGACGATTACCGATAGCCCGTGGTGCCGGGCAACCTGTTCGCTCAGCAATAAGCTTCGACTACTGCCATATAGTTGGCCAACACGGAGCGCTGGCGCGCCTGAAGGCGCCGGGATTTGCAGAAATTGGGTGGGCATTACTGCCTTTTTTGAAGGCTATTCCTGGATTGGTTTGGCGGTGGTCAGACCGAGAATTTCCCAGTTCTGCATTCCGCCGCGGTACCATTTGATCTTATGCGCTGGATAACCGAAGCCTAACAGGTTCTTGATATTGTTCGGTGACTGGCCGCACCACATACCGTTACAAAACATCACCAGGGTGCGTGCATCTCTGAAGTCCCATAAGCCTTCCAGGTTTTTCGCATTGAAGCGTTCTTCGAGAATCTCGCCGATCGAAATCGGATCTGCGCCCTTGGCGGGATTGAGATTTACCCAGGGAATATTGATCGCACCGGGAATGGTACCCTTGGCGACCCAGGCTTCGGTACGGGAATCGATGACGACGATACTGTCATCGCCTTCGCTCATGCGCTTGAGGTAGTTGAGCACTTCCAGTTCGGCTATGGTTTCGACGCCAGGTGCGAGGATTGCCGGTTGGATACAAAACGGAGGGCACTTACGCGAAGTCTTCGCAAAAGCGGGATTTACCGTATTTTTCTGGTTCTGGTTACGCATGATATTGACATCATTATCGCCATGTTTGACGGTGACACTTTCAATATCGGGCGCTATATTAACTTCGGCCGCGGACAGCTGCATGCTGCTCACGCAAAGTCCCAGCGCGGTTAAAATAACGGGTAGAAATCGATGGGTATTCATTGTCCGCAACTCCGGTTTAGCCAGTCGTATCTGATTACGATTAGTCTGGTCGTTATAATATGGGCGGCTTTTCTGGCCGTCCAGGACCGGAAAACCTGCAGGTGGTGCTAGTTGGGCATTATTATTGTGTTTAAATCGATCGTATGCAAGACGATTTGATGTTCAAAATAGACTCTGAATGAACCGTAGACCCATTCGGTAATGGCGGGTTCGCCGACCGGACCGAAACGTTCGTCGGGTTCGCCGAATTCGCTGAGCACATCGTCCATGCTGATGCCGCGTTTGGGCATGATCTGTTTATCCATCACCTCGATATTGCCAGGAATGGTTAACTGGTCTCCCGCAATAGCAGGTTGCACGATCATGCTACTACCCAGGAGTAGTAAATAAATTCCTGTGCGCATGTTGTTGATCTCCCAAATATATTGCTTCTAACTATAGCATGCCTTAGTGACTAGGCAAGGTTGAAGCATGTTGCATCGCAACGGTGGTGAGAGACCCGCATTCATGGTTTAATCCGCCGCATGAAATTACCCCTCGAAATCTTTGTTGGCCTGCGCTACACCAGGGCCAAGCGGCGCAATCATTTTATCTCGTTTATTTCAGCGATATCGATGCTGGGGATTGCACTCGGGGTGATGGCGCTAATCGTCGTACTGTCGGTAATGAACGGTTTTGAGAACGAATTGCGTGGACGCATACTCGGCATGGTTTCACACGTCACGGTATCCAGTTTCGGTGGTCCATTGAAGGATTGGGAATCGTTACGTGATCAAACCATGACGCATCCTGAGGTTGTCGGTGGTGCTCCTTATATAGAGGCAGAGGCGATGATTTCGAATTTGTCGTCGGTGAGTGGTGCGCTGATACGTGGTATCGACCCGGCGTATGAAAATGGTGTTTCCGAAATTCACGACAACATGGAATTCGGCGCGCTGACCGATCTGGTTGCGGGTGAATACGGCATAGTCCTGGGTAGCGGGCTTGCGAATTCGCTGGACGTGGTACCTGGAGATCGCGTCACCATGGTGACCCCGCAGGCGACCTCGTCACCGCTGGGTTTCCTGCCACGTTTACGTCGTTTCAAGGTCGTCGGTATTTTCGAGATCGGGGTTTACGAGTATGACCGCAGCAGCGCGCTGATTCATCACCGGGATGCCAGTCGCCTGTTTCGGCTCGATGGCGGGGTTACCGGCTTGCGTTTAAAGCTCGAAGATCTGGACCTGGCGCCGCAGGTTCGCGAGGAACTCAAGCAGACTATAGGGCTGCAGTACTGGGTTTCAGACTGGACCTTGCGGCATAGTAACTATTTCAAGGCGGTGCGTACCGAAAAGACGGTAATGTTCATAATTCTTTCACTGATCGTTGCAGTCGCCGCATTCAACATCGTATCGACACTGATGATGGTGGTGACTGACAAGCAGGCCGACATCGCAATATTACGCACCCTCGGCATGTCGCCATTGTCGGTGATGTGGGTGTTTATGGTGCAGGGAACGCTGATAGGTTTGATAGGCACGCTGTTCGGCCTGGTCAGTGGCATCGCCGTGGCCTCACATATCGATGTGATCATTCCGGCCCTGGAGCAATTTTTTCAAACCCAGTTTTTACCGCGAGGAGTTTATCCGATTACCGATCTACCTTCTGAAATGAAGCAGGCAGACATTATCAAGATTGCATTGTTATCTTTCGGTATCTCCGTGATAGCGACCCTTTATCCGGCGTTAAGGGCTTCCAAAACCAGGCCGGCGGAAGCACTAAGCTATGAGTAAAGGAGAATACTAGTGTCGGCTGTTATAGAAGCTAAATCGGTATCCAGGGTGTTTCAGCAGGGCAAGCTGAATGTTGAGGTGCTGAAGGCGGTCGATTTCAGTGTCGCCTCTGGAGAGAGTCATGCGATCCTGGGAGCATCAGGCGCTGGCAAATCGACTCTTATGCACCTGCTCGGCGGGCTGGATCATGTCAGCACTGGTCAAATCAGGGTTGTCGATAGTGACTTGTCGAAGCTTTCTGAAGCCAGCCTTGGAAATCTACGTAATCGACATCTCGGATTTATTTACCAGTTTCACCACCTGTTACCTGAATTCAGCGCGCTCGAAAATATTGCAATGCCGTTACTGATCCGCCGGCAGGAGTTTGCATCGGCCTACGCTGAAGCTCGCGAATGGTTGAAGAAAATAGGGCTCGAGGCGCGTGCAGGCCACAAGCCCGGAGAACTATCGGGCGGAGAGCGTCAACGGGTCGCTCTGGCGCGCGCGCTGGTGACGCGACCCGATTGCCTGCTTGCCGACGAACCCACCGGCAACCTCGATCAGAATACCGCGGCGCAAATGCTGGAACTGATGCTGGGTCTGAACCGGGAGATGAATACGGCGCTGGTAGTCGTTACCCATGATCTTTCGATTGCGCAACACATGCAGTTTCGCTGGCATATGCACGACGGCATTCTCACTGCAGAAAGCTGAAGCTGGGTTCTAAAGAAGCTTGCTTATGCTCGCTATTGCTCAGGATGCCCCCCGTGCGGAGGTATTTCAGCCAGCGACCGGCCTTTAGGGCGGGTGCATTAGTACGGTTTTGTCTGCTTTGGTGGGGCGCTTTTCGGGCGACAGCGCTATTATCGTTGTTGAAAAATGTCTATCTTTGACGGGTTTAGTGGTTCTGGTGGGCGCGTCGATTACGGTTATGCAGCCGTTTTGCCCTCACTTTGATGTGATTCAGAATATGTAAATGCCACAAGATTTTGACCAGGATAAATGATGCCAGCGCGCTTACCGTGCCTGCGGTGAAGCAGCCCAGTAAAAATGGTTGCCAGATCGCGGCCAGGCTGCTGAGCAGCCACTCGAAACTGAGCTCGAAATGAAAGCCCTGAGGTTCGAGACTCAGCATCTCGACGCCAAGCAGATAGCTGAAGTAAAACATCGGTCCCATCGTGAATGGATTGCTGATCCAGACCATGGGCACGGCTATCAGTATGTTTACCCTGAGCCCGATCGCCAGGATGGTAGCAATGAGCATTTGAAAGGGAACCGGAATAAAGGCGCAGAATACCCCCAGCGCCACCGCTCCCGAGCAGCTTCGCCGATTGATATGCCACAAAGACGGCTCCTGCAATCGCGGGCCGAGTAACTTTATCCAGCGATTTTTTACGATAACGTCAGGATGCGGCAAATATTTCCTGAAAAGCTTCTTTGCCATGATGTTTGTATTATCGACACATATTTAATATTCTGCAAAGAGTTGGCTCACAAAACATGGAAATCAGGGCAGGGAATGCATGCCTCAACTCGCACTTGCTATCGCGCTTGGTTCGTTACTGGCGTTATACGGTAATGAATTGCCGGATCAGGCCTGGTCTGCGCTGCTACCAATACCTCTGCTGCTGTGCCGCTACCACCCCGGTTTTCGCTTTGTTCTGGTACTAATCGCTGCTTTCCTGTGGAGTAGCGCCGTGTTCCATTATCATCTCGGCTATCGACTTGTTTCGGCATATGATGGCCGGATCGTGCTGCTGCGGGGAACTGTGGCCGATATCCCACAGATCGATCATGGTCGGGTCCGCCTGTCCCTGCAGGAGATCGAAATCGCTGATTATCCTGCGCCAACACCGCGCCGGGCCCACTTCAACTGATATCAGGACAAAGTCGTCCCGCGTGCCGGGGAGTTTTGGCAGTTTGAAGTGAAGTTAAAGCAACCTGGAGGGTTGGCGAATCCGGCAGGTTTTGATTTTGCTGCCTGGCAATTTATAAACGGCATAGACGCGACCGGGTACATTCGTGATTCGTCGCGCAACATAAAAATTCGCGCTGCTTCGCCGATGAATGTGGACTATTGGCGCGCAGCGTTGGCATCTGCGATCGATCGACATTGCAGTAGTTGTGACCATCGGGGCTTGATCAAGGCGTTGGTGCTGGGATTTCGCGCTGATATCAGCGATTCCGAAAAAAGATTGCTGCAGTCCAGTGGCACTGCGCATTTACTGGCTATTTCCGGACTGCATATCGGGATGGTGGCGCTACTGTTTTATGGGCTCGGGTGCTACTGCTGGCGCCTGGTACTGCATCGTACGGGTTTGAATCGCTTACAAACGGCATCAATACTGGCAATTATCAGCGCCCTCGGCTACGCGGCCCTGGCTGGTTTCAGTTTGCCCACCGTACGTGCAATGACGATGTTGAGCCTGCTATTGCTGGCGCTGTTATGCAAAAGCCGGATAAATTTACTGCAGTGCATAAGTCTCGCGCTGGTAGTGATACTCGTCGTCGATCCGCGAGCCGTCGGATCAGCTTCGCTGTGGTTGAGCATAGGCGCATTAATGGTGATCGCTTTCGCGCAGTTTCGATTGCCGGACAGGATGAGCTGGTGGCGGCAGTTACTGGTGTTGCAGTGTTTTTTCTCGTTGCTGTTCGCCCCGTTTGGGATGCTTATATTTGACCAGTTGAACCCGGCTGGTTTTTTCGCCAACGTTATCGCGATTCCGTTGATTAGCTGCGCCGTGCTGCCGGTTATCTTTATGGCCTGCCTGCTGTCTGCGACCGGAGCTGACATAACGCAAACTCTGTTTCTCTTCGCTGACAGGTTACTTGCGATATTACTCGGTTATCTCGAGTTACTGGTTACTTCCGGTTTACATTCGATTGCGCAGGTTTTTCCGATACCGCTGTTGCTGTTGGCTGTCGTTGCAATAACATTACTCTTGCTGCCTCATCGACGCGGTTGTCGGAAAGTCGCACTGCTGTTGCTCTTAGTGCTTGTGAGCTGGCAGCCCGCGCGGCTTAAGCCTGGTGATTACGAGCTTACCGTGCTCGATGTCGGTATGGGTACATCGGTGCTGTTGCGGACCCGTACCATAGTCTGGTCTACGATTTTGGTCCCGGCAAGCCGGGTGTCTTCAGTGCCGCCGACCAGGCTTTGCTACCCTTGATGCGGCGTCACGCAATCGATATGCCCGATATACTGATCGTGAGTCATGTCGATCAGGATCATAGCGGTGGTTTACAATCATTTATCGGTCGCTATCAGCCACATCGACTGTTAACGGGAACTCCGCAGAAATTAAGAACAAGGTTCGCGCTCGAGCATCAGGTTCGTTCCTGTCACGGCTACCCGGCCTGGCGCTGGGATGGCGTCAGTTTCGGCTTTGTCAGCACGGAGAAATTATCAACCAGTGCTGCCACCAACAATCTTTCCTGTGTGCTTTTGATAAGAGGTGAACACGACACTCTGATACCGGGAGATATCGAATCCTCGCAGGAATCCAGGCTGGTCCAGGAACATGGAATGAAGCTGGCGGCGGATGTTTTGCTGGCGCCGCATCATGGGAGTGATACCTCCAGCAGCTGGGATTTCCTGCGACAGGTACGACCCAAATACGCCGTATTCACCGTGTCGAGAAACAACCGATGGGGCCTCCCCAGGCCCGACGTAACCTCGCGCTATGACAGTTTGCAGGTTCGTCAATATCGTAGTGACATGGATGGCGCAGTGCTCATAACCAGCGGTATCGATGGCCTGCTGGTAAAGACCGTCGCCAGGCCGCCTCGACGTATATGGCGACGATGGTAAAAATGCGTCTGTCACAGTATGATGTGCGGCATTTATTTCCGAGGAAGAAAGCGTGTTTGAACTGGTTCAAGCTGGAGGCTGGCTGATGCTTCCGATATTGTTGTGCTCGGTGATAGCCGCAGCCATCATTATCGAAAGATCGTGGACCCTGCGCCAAAAGAAGGTAATTCCTGAAAAGCTGTTAACCGGTATCTGGAACCTTTTGAGTAGCGACTCTCTGACCGAGCAACATATCAGTGAAATTGAAAACGGATCACCGCTAGGCAGGGTGCTGGCGGCAGGTTTGATCAACCGACACCTGTCGCGGGATTTGATTCGTGAAAGTATCGAAGAGAACGGTCGCCATGTCGTGCACGAGATGGAGAAGTTCATGAATACACTGGGTACGATATCGACGATTACGCCTTTACTGGGCCTGCTGGGTACGGTGATAGGTATGATTCGTGTTTTTACCGCGATAACCGTCATCGGGGTTGGTGATCCGGGTCAGTTGGCGGGCGGTATCTCCGAGGCGCTGATTACCACCGCCGCGGGTTTAACCGTTGCCATTCCAAGCCTTATATTTTACCGCCACTTGAAGCGTAAAATAGATGAGCTGGTGGTGGCGATGGAGCAGGAGGCGATGAAACTTGTCGAGTTTCTGCACGGCGAACGCAGCGAACTAGCCTGATATCATGAATTTTCACAGTAGTAATATCGAAGAAGATACGAATATTAATCTGACACCACTGATTGATGTCGTCTTCCTGTTGCTTATTTTTTTCATGGTATCGACAACTTTTGATACTACCTCGCAGCTGAAAATAAATTTACCCGAGGCGAGCCAGGAGCAGACGTCTGTTCCGCCACAAAAACTGAACCTGCTAATCGATGCTAAAGGGAATTTCTTTATTAACTCGCGTGAGCTTACAAATAACAGGAGCGCCACCTTGAAAGCTGCGTTAGAGCGCCTTATGGCGGGTAACAAGTTACCGATTGTGATCCAGTCCGATGCCGATTCGCCAGTCCAGTCGCTGGTAACCGCGATGGACGTTGTGGGGCAGTTGGGCTTGTCGCAGGTTTCGATCGCTACTACTCGCCCCATCGAGTAATTCAAACATGTGCTTGTTAAGGCTCAACCAGTGAAACCGATCAGCGGAAATCTTACCGGCTATAATGCGTACCGCGCCCTGTTATCGCTGGCTTTCGAGCATAAGGTATATTTTCTGGTCGCGGTGTTGGGAATGGTCATTTTTGCCTTATCGGATGCTGCCTTCGCCTACCTGATGAAACCATTGCTGGACGAGGGCTTTATTGATCACGATCCAACCATTATCAAGTTGATCCCGGTCGCAATAATATTAATTTTCCTGGTACGGATGGCCGCAATATTCATGCGCAGCTACTGCATGGGCTATATCGGTCGTAACGTGATCAACACCTTACGTACAATGATGTTCGAAAAATTGCTCACCATGACCAGCGACGAATACGACCAGGCATCCACCGCCACCGTTATCACCCGCTTTTCCTATGATGTCGAGCAGGTGGCCAAGTCGGTATCGACATCTTTAACGGCTTTTATCCAGGATAGCCTGCGTATCATCGTTTTGCTTGCTTACATGTTCTGGCTGAGCTGGCAACTGACCTCGATATTTCTCGTTGCCGGGCCAATCGTATTCCTGATTGTGGTTCGAATTTCAGGTCGCTTTCGCGGTATCAGCAAAAATATTCAGCAATCCATGGGTGGCGTCACCCAGGTAGCACAGGAAGTAGTCGATGCTAACCGTATCGTCAAGATTTTCGGTGGTGACGAATTCGAGCGCAACAAGTTTACCAGGGTCAACAGTAAGAACCTGCGTCTGCATTTAAAGATGACGATCGCGCAAGCGATAAGTACACCGCTTATCCAGCTTATCGTCGCAATTGCTTTTGCTGCAATTATTATGTTCGCTACTTCGGAGTCGATGCGTGGTGTAATAACCACCGGTGACTTCGTGTCGTTTATTTTTGCGCTGTCGATGTTGCTGGCGCCGATGCGAGTGCTCTCTTCGATTAACGCACAAATCCAGAAGGGCATAGCCGCCGGAGAAAGCGTGTTCGAGTTCACTTCCCGTGAAAGTGAACGTAACGAAGGGCAGTTACAACTGCAACGCGCCCAGGGGACACTCAGTTTTGACAAGGTAGTGCTGTGTTATCGGCGCAGCGAACAGCGTGTTCTGGATGAGATCAGCTTCAAGGTCGAACCCAATCAGACGGTCGCCATTGTCGGTCGATCCGGCAGTGGCAAATCGAGTCTGGTAAATCTGATTCCGCGACTTTATGAATATGACAGCGGTGAAGTTTGTCTCGATGGGGAGCGACTCGATCATTATCGCCTCGCTGATTTGCGTCGGCAGATCTCCTACGTGGGTCAGGATGTGCGCTTATTCAACGACTCAATTCGTAATAATATCGCCTACGGTATCGCTCACGAAGTTGATGAAGATCAAATAGTTGAGGCCGCAAAACAGGCGCATGCATGGGAGTTTATCTCGGAAATGCCCGACCAGCTGGGAACCGAAGTAGGTGAAAGTGGCGTGCTGCTCTCCGGTGGGCAGCGCCAGCGTATTGCGATTGCCCGGGCATTTCTGAAGGATGCTCCTATTTTGATTCTCGACGAGGCAACATCCGCACTCGATACCGAATCAGAGCGTTTTATTCAGCACGCGATGGAACATTTGATGAAAAACCGTACCACCCTGGTCATCGCTCATCGACTTTCCACGATAGAGCATGCTGATCACATCGTGGTAATGGATCTGGGCAAAATCGTCGAGCAGGGTAGTCATGAGGAATTGCTTGCCGCTGACGGCGTGTACGCGAGGCTGCATTCGATGCAGTTTCGGGATGGCAAGGATGACGAACTCGATTCGTCTGCGCGCCCGAAAATTATTCGCTCATCGGTGCTCAACAAATCTCTACTGCATAACTGGGTCAATCTGTCGACCCAGCGGCGGCAGGGCTGGTGGCTATGGTCGATGAATCCATTTTCGATACTGCTGATGCCGCTTTCGCTGGTGTATCACCTGACCGCCAGCACGCGTCGCCTCGGCTATCGGACAGGCTTGCTGAGATCGCGGGAAATACCCGTTACCACGATTGTGGTCGGCAATATCACACTGGGCGGTAACGGCAAAACTCCGATCGTGGTCGCACTCTATCAACTATTGCGGGAAAAGGGTTACAGCCCTGCGATCATAACCCGGGGCTATAAAAGCGGTCATGAACAACAACTGCAGTTCCTGCATGACGGGCTTACGCGAAACTCGGTTGGCGACGAGGCCAACATGATGTCCGAAATCTGTCGTTGTCCGATTGGCGTCGGCGCCGACAGAGTAGCTTCGGCGACGAAGATCCTGGAGCAATTTCCTGAAACTGATCTCATTCTTTCTGACGATGGGCTACAGCACTACGCGCTCAGGCGCGATATCGAGATCGCTGTCTGTCGTTTCCTCTCGCTTGGCAACGGATTAATGCTACCCGCTGGTCCATTACGGGAACCCCGCAGCAGGTTACAACGCGTCGATATTACAATCAATCGGGATAGTGAACAGGTGATCGAATCGCTAGGCGAGGTCTGGAACCTGTTACAACCCGAAAAGAGACGGCATATCAGCGATTTCCAGGGACGCCAGGTGCACGCTCTGGCAGGCATCGGTTTTCCGGAAATATTCTTTGCCAGTCTGGCGCAGATGGGCATCGATAGCATCGAGCATGAGTTTCCCGATCATCACGAATTCAGCGCCCGGGAGCTGAATCTGAAACCCGAGCTACCCATTCTGGTTACCCACAAGGATGCGGTAAAGTTGAAAGGTATTGCCCGTGACAATGTCTGGGTAGTGCCGCTCAACATTGAGTTGAGTGAAGAGTTAAGCAACCAGATCCTAGAACTAGTGGAGAACCGCCATCGTGGATAAACATTTACTGGATATACTGGTCGACCCGGTTACCAAGGGGCCGTTGGTATATGACAAAGACAGGCAGGAACTGATTTCAAGGGCATCCCGGCTTGCCTATCCGATTAGGGACGGTATCCCGGTAATGTTGCCGGGGGAGGCCCGTGAACTCAGCAGCGACGAGGTGGAGGCACTGGGCTGAACGATGGCAGTCGATTTCCGAATTGTAATCCCGGCGCGGTACGCATCACAGCGTCTGCCCGGTAAACCCCTGCGTCCTATTCACGGCAAGTCGATGATTGAGTGGGTTTACCGGGCGGCGCAACAGGCCAAAGCATCCGAGATCGTGGTGGCAACCGATGACCAGCGCATTTACGACCGGGTGATTGAATTCGGTGGAGATGCCTGTATGACTGCCAGCACCCACACTAGTGGCACCGACCGAATTCTTGAAGTCGCAACCATTCGGCAATGGAGCAAGGACAGCATCGTGGTAAATTTGCAGGGTGATGAACCGCTGATGCCGGCAGTCAATATAAGCCAGGTCGCCGAAATTCTCGCGGCAAACACTTGCTCGATGGCAACGCTGCACAAGGTAATCGACTCTACCGGGGCGCAGGATCCAAACCAGGTGAAACTTGTACACGATCAATCGGGCCGTGCGCTTTATTTCAGTCGTTCGCTTATTCCCTTCGATCGCAGTGGTGAGTTTAAGCAGTATCTTGGTCATATCGGTATTTATGCCTATCGCGTAGGTTTCCTCGAAACTTTTAGTAATCTCGCGCCCTGTGACCTGGAAGTTGCCGAATCACTCGAACAATTAAGAGCGCTTTGCAACGGCTACTCCATCCACAGCGAAATTGCACGTGCCGTACCGGGCCCGGGAGTCGATACCGAGCAGGACCTTACGCGCGCCGAAAATCTAATCGCGTCGATGACGCCATGAAGTATCAATGGAGACTCGATAAACACCTGACCCTGTCCGAGAAATACTTCAGGCTGGATGAGTTAAGTATTACCCATGAATTGTTCGGTGGCGGATTCAGCCCGCTATTCACCCGTGAAATTTTCGAACGCGGGGTTGTTGTTGCGGTGCTGCTTTACGATCCCCGGCGGGACAAGGTTGTACTGATCGAACAGTTCCGCGCGGGGGCGATTGATGATAAAGACGGACCCTGGCTGATTGAATGCGTGGCAGGCGTAATTGACAGCGGCGAGTCCGAAGAACAGGTCGCTTTGCGCGAGAGTGCAGAAGAAGCTGGATGCACGATTAGCGAACTGGAAGTAATCAGCCGCTACTACGTCAGCCCCGGCGGCACCAGCGAACACTGTAGCCTGTTTTGCGGCATTGTAGATAGCGAGGGAGTTGGAGGCATCCATGGGCTGCCCCATGAGCACGAGGACATCCGTGTCATGGTGATCGATGCTGCAGAGGCTTTTGGCTGGGTTCGAGAGGGTAAAATAAGATCTTCAGCAACTATAATCGCGCTGCAATGGTTGCAACTCAACCAGGCACGCCTGAGGCGCTAAGCAGTTAATCTGATTGCAGATCAAAAGGAGGTCGAAACCATCATTATGCCGACCACAGATGCTTACATCTGCAATTGTCGAACCGAACCGTGGTGGCCATTTATGGTTTATCGCGGCATTGAACCAAAATCAATCATGCCAGCTGGCAAAGAATAAAGCGGTGCTGGTTAACAACAGTGCAGCTGAAACGACAAGCAGCACTTCGGCCATGGTTATACCAAAAAATAAAAATGGTGTGTAACCGCAGGAAGTTTGCACCTCAAACAAGGACGGCATCCATTTGTCCAGCGCAAACCAGGCTGGCATGCCAAGATCCATTTCACAATCGCCGAAAATCCAGCCGCGTTCTACTGCGAGGACGCGCCAGCTGCGCTCCAGCAGGCCGGCCATAATGATTGTATTGAGGCCGTGGGCGCCGCATGTTGCCAACTTTGAGCGGGTGAAGAAAAATGCAACCATGTCTAGCAGAACGAAAGCAAGCACCCAGATTCGGACATGAATGCATAGCACGCAGGGCCACTCGTCTAGCGCATACTGGTAGTACAATGCAGCAGCTTCCAGTGCGATCCCGATCAATACCAGCGCTGCCCAGTAGCGACGCTGCCCGCTGAGGTCGATTAGAAATTGTTTCATAAGTAACGTGATTCGTTAATCTATCACCGCTAATTCGGCGGCAGCGCGTTTACTCAGTAAATCTGCCCCGTCGTCGGTAATAAGAATATTCTCTTCGTGTACCATTAGTTTACCGGCTTCGAACTCCATACCTGGCTCCAGGGTAATCACCATGCCCGGTTCCAGGGTGGTGTTATCGTTTGCGGTGAGCGACGGCCATTCGGTTAACTGTGCCCCGAGTCCGTGTCCCATGCGCCCGACGTCATTACCACGTGCGCCACCAGCCTCGAGTATAGACCACATTGCCTGCCACACATCGGTCGTGGTCGCGCCGGGTCTGGCTGCAGCCAATCCTGCTTCGGTACTTTCGAATACGGTATGGTAAGCCTTTCTGGTTTTATCCGAGGCAAAACCAAAGGCGTAATTACGATCAGAATCACAGAAGTAACCGTCGTAAACAGTGCCGGTATCGATGATCAGGACGTCACCTTCTTCGAGCGGACGGTCGCCCGGGCCCATAATGATGTCACCGTAACCGTCTTTACCGGAGGCTGAAACGATGTATGGCGTATGATCGGCGCCACGCTGCAGTAAATCGATGCGCATCGAACACAGTATTTCGCGCTCACTTTGGCCAGTCCGCGCAAAGCCGGGCAGGGCATTGAAGCTATCCGATGCCAGTTCGCATACATACCTGATCTTTTCTATTTCAGCGGCAGACTTGATGCTGCACAGGTTAAGCATCAGTTTGGCGCAATCGACCAGTTCCATATCGAACAACTCTGTGTCAAGCAGCCTGTAGTCGTTCGCCGGCATGCGTAAATGACTCTCTGCGCCAAGGGTCATTCCCAGTCGACCGAAGCGTCTGGGTAGCTCGCGAATGGTCGACAGGAGTAGCGAAATGCCGTCATCCTGTGGTTGTGGTGAGGACCAACTGCGAATGTCGTCGATCCAGGTCTGTTGCATGCCCGCGACCCCGATCGTCGGGATGACGGCAATTGGTTTTCCGCTCAGCGGTAGCAGCAGAAACCAGGGGCGGGTCGGGCTTTGCCAGAACTGGGTTAAGAAGCCGCTGAAATAACGCACATGCGGCTCTGTGGTTAGTAACAGTGCGTCAACTTCCAGCGTCCGCATCATGCGTTGTGCGCGTTCAGTGCGGCCTTCGAATTCAGTTTGCGCAAACCCGCGTACAGGGGGCCCGGACATGCTCAGGTCTCCACCAGCTCGCGGTAGAGCTCGACATCGGTCGCGCCCTCCGTTCCGATGACAAATACCCGGCTTGATTGATCAAGCTCGAGTGAGCCTGACATGGCTTCGTCGTCTCGTGCGGCGATGAGCGCGGCCAGTCCAGCTACTGCCGATTCGCCGGCCTCGATCGCAGGATCCCCATAAGCGAGCATGCGCATACAGGGAGCGACAGAATCCTCGCTCACGGTCATAAAGTCATTTGCGCCGTGCTTTAAAATTTCCCAGGCAAGCGTGGACACCTCGCCGCATGAAAGACCAGCCATCAGGGTATCGAGATCTCCCTCCACCGCGACCGGCTTTCGCGCCCGCGCCGATTGCTGCAGGCAGTTGGCCTGCTCGGGTTCGACGACAATAAACCGGGGTCTTTGTGCTCCCCATAGTTCCCAGAAATAGGCGCACACCGCGGCCGCCAGGCCGCCGACACCACCCTGGATGAAAACATGCGTTGGTATCGTGCCCTGCATCTGTTCGACGGCTTCGGCGAGCATTACCGTGTAGCCCAGGGCAACGTCCTTCGGTATATCCATGTAGCCGGGGTAGCTGGTGTCCGAGACAATAATGCGCTGGTGCAGTTTCGCTTCGGTATCCGCCTGCTTGACCGAAGCATCGTAATTACCGTCGATGCGGATAACTTCTGCCCCCAGGGCCTGCATGGCCTGCTCGCGTCCCGCGGATACATCCCGATGAATATAAATAATGCAGCGGCAGCCGAACATCTGGCATCCCCAGGCGACCGAACGGCCGTGGTTACCGTCGGTAGCGCAGCTAATCACGATTTCATCGATAATTGCCTGGTAACGATCGCCCAGTAAATCATCGATGCTGGCGTTTTCCCCTGTGCGTTGGTAAATCCTTGCCTGTAACTGGCGAGCGACCGCGTAGGCGCCGCCCAGGGCTTTGAAACTCTTCAGATTAAAGCGTTGGGATTCGTCTTTGTAAAAAATCCTGTCGACGCCAATATCCTGCGCCAGTTGTGCGAGCTGATACAGCGGGGTCGGCTGGTATCCCGGCCACTTCGAAATCTCCGCAACGGCACCGGCGGATTTTTCCAGGCTGGCAATTTCCAGTAATACGGACGGGTAATCTGCGCCGGAGTCGAATTGCGGATTGGTATAATGACTTAAGGTTGCTTGGAGTTCCGGCATGCTGTGCGCACTCAAATTCAAAACGTCAAGTCTACCGCAATGTTATAAGGAATAAAGCTGGAAATACCACTGGCACGGATTGTTTTAAAAGTTAGCTCGATATGCTGGACATATCCGGCGGAAGCCCTAGACTTGAAAGGGACACATCGAGTAATCGAGCATCCCCTAACAATAATATGAAGAGCCAATCGGCAACCAGACAGGACACGCTGAAAATTGAATCCCCCGATGAAAAGGGGTCAAGCTCGTCTTTTAAACCTTCCATGGACACCGAACGGGTTCCTGGGCGTTTCGGCGATGTCGCGATGATGGCTGCCGACTGGTTCTGGGAAATGGACGCAGAGCTACGTTTTACCTACCAGTCCAGCCGATTCGAAGAAATTACCGGAATCCCGCCTGCGGATGTCATCGGTAAGACCCGTGAAGAAGCATTCGCCGGGCGTATCGATGATACGAACAAGTGGTCGCGGATTGGTGCCGCGTTACGCAATCGCGAAAAGTACTGCATGGTCTGGGCGTTGCAACATCCCAACGGGGAAATTCGCGTTTTGCGCACCCAGGGTAAGCCGGTTATTGGTGCAAACGGGGAATTTCTGGGTTACCGGGGGGTGGGCAGCGACATCACCGAGGCAACTACTGCCAAACAGCAGCTGGTGGAGACTAAAAACCGATTTCGCGGCATTATCGAACAAGTTACCGATATCGTATGTATCGTCAATGCAGACGGTGCAATCAAGTTTCTGAATAAATCCGTGGAGAGTATTCTCGGCTATGCGGTCGAAGAACTCGAGTCCGGCAAAGCCGACGCCAAAGCGCATGCAGAAGATCTTGCCAGTATCCAGCGGGCAAAGCAGGTGGCACTGGAAAACCCGGGCCGGGTAGTGGCGGGGGAGTACCGTTACCATCACAAGGATGGTTCGATCCGGGTTTTGCAGATGACGCGTCAGTGTTTCTCCAACCAGGGCAATGAGGAATGCGCTGAGCTTATTGTACATGCGCGCGATATTACCAATCATTACCAGGCGGAAAAGGCGCTCAGGTATAGCGAAGAGCGCTTGCGCGATTTTGCGGAAACCGGAGCAGACTGGTTCTGGGAGCAGGATGCCGAATTGCGTTTTAGCTACCTGTCGGGTAACTATCCCGGATACCAGCAAATGTCGGCTGATCAAGTTATCGGCAAGACCCGTGAGGAAATGTTACCGGCTGCTAATTTCAAATCTGACAGCTGGCAACAATTGCAGGCCAGGCTCAAGGCGCGCGAACCTTTCTTCAATTTCGAGTACCCATATCCGCGTGTGGATGGTGCGGAGGTTATTGTCCGCATCAGTGGCAAACCCAAGTTTGACGAGCAGGGCGAGTTCATCGGTTATCGTGGCACCGGCATCGATATAACCGAGTCCTATCTTTTATCTCAGCAGCTTAACTACCAGGCTTCGCATGACCCCCTCACGGGCCTTGTGAATCGGCGTGAGTTCGAGTTGCGTCTCGGCCGTGTGATAAAGAGTTGCCGTGAGGATAGCAGTGACCATGCGTTATGTTACATAGATCTGGACCAGTTCAAGGTTGTCAACGACACCTGTGGGCACGATGCCGGGGATGAATTGCTACGCCAGATAGCGGCTTTACTGGAAGATAAAGTGAGAAAACGCGACACTATTGCCAGACTGGGTGGTGACGAGTTCGGGCTTCTGCTCGAGCGCTGTTCCATGAATCAGGCGAATCGGGTTGCCGAAACCGTGCGTGCGGAAATCGAAAAATTCAGATTTATGTGGGCGGGCCGCAACTTCCGCCTGGACGCAAGTATCGGCGTAATTCCGATTAATTTCAGTAGCGGCAACATCACCAATGTCATGCGTTCCGCGGACGCGGCCTGCTACACAGCGAAGGATGCCGGGCGTAACCGGATTCATGTTTATAGCGAAGACAGCTTTGAGGTAGCGCAACGCCATCGCGAAATGCAGCAAATAGTCGACCTGAATCAGGCTTTTGACGAAAATCGCTTTATTCTTTATCAGCAACCGATCAAATCACTGGGTGTTGCCCAGGGAGAAGACGATTATTTCTGCGAAGTTCTGGTGCGAATGGTTGATGAATCGGGTTTTCCGGTTCTGCCAGGGAATTTTCTGCCTACCGCGGAACGTTACAACCTCGCCACCCAACTCGATACCTGGGTTGTAAACGCGACCCTGGACTGGCTGGCAGCAACCCCGCAGGTGCGCTGCACGATCAATCTCTCCGGTATGTCTGTCGCCAATGAAGATTTCCTGCGCTTCGTGCTGCAAGCTATCGCCGCCAGGAAAATCGACGCGACACGCATATGTTTTGAAATAACCGAAACTGCCGCAATACAAAATCTGAGCAAGGCTAATCGTTTTATTGCGCAGCTACGCGAATGCGGATGCTTTTTTGCTCTGGACGATTTCGGCAGTGGACTTTCTTCGTTTGGTTATCTGAAAACCTTGCCGGTCGACTTTCTGAAAATCGACGGCTTTTTCGTGCGTGATATGTGCGAGGATTGGATCAATTTCGAACTGGTAAAGTCGATAAATGAAATTGGCCATGTCATGGGCAAGCGCACTATAGCTGAATTTGTCGAGAATGATGCCACCCTGGACGCTCTCAAGGATATAGGTATCGATTACGCGCAGGGGTTTGGCATCAAGATACCGAGACCCGTCAAGTACTGAAAGTAGCCCGCGTGGGACCCGCAACATATCGCGTTTAACGCCGCCGGGGCGCCATCCGCGTCAGATGAAGATTGTCGTTTAAGCCTCGCTGGCATCGCCGTAACGAGCGACCTGTTCGACATCACTCATATTTGGCTTTGCCAGAACCCGCCGCAGGATCGGCTCGAAAAATTCAACAGGCTCGGAGTCGTAATCCGGATCAAAGCAGTTCTGATCGTAGTTGTGACAGAAATCGATCGCATCCTGGTACCAGGGATTGTCTTTATATATTTCGCGGGCGTTTCGGTCGCCACCGCAATGGTGTGCGTAGTAATACATTTGAAACACGCCGTGATGCTTTACGATCCAGTAGATTTTCTCGGACACGAACGGACGCAGGATTGCGGCCGCCATTTCGCTATGCGAATAGGGTGCAAGTTCGTCACCGATATCATGCAGTAACACCGCTATGACCATTTCATCCGACTCACCCGCACGCTGCGCCCGTGTCGCTCCCTGCAAGCTGTGCTTGAGCCGGTTGATACGGTAACCCGACAGGCTGTTCTCAAGTTTGCGCAGGCTTTCCATCAGGCGATCGGGAAGCCCGGCCATGTATTCGTGCTCCAGGCGATCGAGAAATTCATACTCTTCGCGCGTGCCGTCTTCCATGCGGATGAAGTCTACAGTTTTCATTGTGATTCCCCGGGCGCCTTTTCGAATATTGACTATGTTAGCGCAGGCGTTAGCTGCGCAGCAGTTTGTTAGCCGGGTCGTAAGCCGCATCCATTTCGATGTGGGCAACGCGGCTGCCGATTGAAGTATCGATAGTGACCTCGAGCCCGGCGCTGATCAACCCGGGTTTCAGGTAAGCGAAGGCGATGCTTTTACCGGTTCGATGGCCGTAGGCGCCACCGGTAGTCAGGCCGATTAAGTCACCGTTATGGTAAACCGCTTCGTTGCCGTAGCATTCGCAGGCAAGGTCGTCGTCGAATAGCAGGTAGGCCAGTTCGATTGCGTAGCCATCCTGCTGCCGCTGCTTGAGATTTTCACAGCCGATGAAATCACGACTGGTATCGATAAAACGATCCATGCCGGCTTCGAAGCCACTGATTTCCTCGGTGAATTCATTGCCATAGGCGCGATACATCTTCTCCATGCGCATCGAGTTGAAGGCATACCCGCCGAAATTGCAGATACCGAAGGGTTCGGCCTTACGCCACATCGAATCGTAGATCGACAATAACTGGTAGGAGGGCATATGCAGTTCGTAACCGAGTTCGCCCGCGTACGACACCCGCAGGACCCGTACCATCGCACTATCGATCTGCACTTCGCGCGCGCAGAGCCAGGGAAAAGCCGCATTTGACAGGTCTTCCTCGGTCATCTGCTGCAGGATATCACGTGAATTCGGCCCGGTGATCAGGAGCGACGAAACATCTTCGGTAACGTTGACGATGCTGACGTCGAAATCTGCAGCATTTGCCTGCATCCAGTGCAAATCCTTGTGTTCCGAGCCAATCGCGGAGACCAGGTAAAAGTGATTTTCATCCAGCCGGGTGATCGACATTTCACACATGATGCCGCCATTGGGTGAATGAAACAGGCTCAGGCCGATACGTCCGACGCGGGGTAGCCTGTTACAGGAAAGACGGTCGAGGAAGGCGCTCGCATCGGCACCGGTAACCTCGTACTTGGCAGCACCTGAAATATCGATGATGCCGGCTGATTGCTGTACCTTGCGGCATTCCTCGGCAACCACGGCATGTGCTTCACTGTGCGACCAGCTCAGCGATTCAGAACGTACCGAGTCGGTTTGAAACCAGAGGGCTTTTTCGTAGCCCTGCACCGCGCCGTGCACCGCGCCCTGTTGCGTCAGGCGGGTAAACAGCGGACTGCAACGCATTGGACGACCATGTGGACGATTATCGTTGGGTGCGCCGACGGCGTACATCGCTTCGTATGATTCGATCGCACGGATGGTGCAGTATTTGCTGTCGGCCCAGTCGCCGAAGCGACGCGTGTCGAGCGACGCCATGTTGATCTCGGTCTGACCGTATTTCATCCACTGCGCCATGTACTTGCCGATGCCGCCCTGGGCAATACCGATACTGGCGCCACAGAGATTCCAGAAATTGCGCAGACCAGCGACTGGACCCGCAAGGATATTATCGTCGGGCGTGTGCGTGATCGGCCCGTTGACAACTGATTTTACGCCGACTTCTTCAAATTTCGGGGTCAGCTCGAAACAGCGTTCGAGGAACGGCATCAATACTTCGAGATTCGGTTCGAAAAGTTCCCGATCGAAGGCCCAGTCCATGCCCTCCAGTGCCCAGGGACGTGAACCCCACATTTCATAAGGTCCAACCAGAAAACCCAGACCTTCCTGTCTGATATAGGCTGAGCTGTAGGAATCACGGCACACCGGCAATTCCCAGCCAAGTGCCTCGATATCGGGGTGGGTTTCGGTTACCAGGTACTGATGCTCGAGATTAATCAGCGGGACATTGGTACCGACCATGGCGCCGACCTCGCGCGCAAAACAACCCGCCGCGTTGACTACGTGCTCGGCGACAATGGTTCCCTTGTCGGTAACCACTTCCCACTCCCCGCTGCGCAGCTCGTTGATTTCGGTAACGCGGGTGTGACGATTGATCTCGGCTCCGTTCGCACGGGCCAGTTTCGACAACGGCATGACCACTGAAGTGGGATCGACATGGCCATCATTCGGGGTGCTCGCGATGACACGCGCCTTGTCGAAATTCATCAAAGAATTGAGCTTCTGGGCCTCTTCTTTGCTGACTATATTGAACTCAAAACCGATGTTTCTGGAACGGCTCTCAAGGTTTCTGAACCACTCCTCCTCGACCCTGGTAAAACCCTGGCGAATACTGCCGCATTGATGGAAAACCGATTTCTCGCCGGTTTCCTCGGGCAGGATTTCGTTGTACAGCTTGATCGTGTAGTCGTGGATTTGCGCGACCGTGTGATTACCGATGAAGTTCGAGCAAAGACCTGCGGCGTGCCAGGTTGAACCACTGGTCAGCTCGCCTTTTTCGACCAGCACGACGTCGTTCCAGCCCTCTTTGGTGAGGTGGTAAAGCAGGTTCACTCCGAGTGAACCGCCTCCGATAATAACGACTCTGGCATGACTTTTCATTTGGATAACCTTTTAACTTATTGGGTGTATACGGGGCTCAGGCGCCGCGGCCAAAAGCCTCTGGCGGCATATATATCGGGAATTGCTCGCGAATCTGTCGATCCTGTTCTGCGCTGATATGATCGGGATAGTAATTCTCGAGAATTTCCTTTTTTCGGGCGAGCGCCTTGTCGAGCAACACGGGTTTATCCTGTTCCGCCCACTCGTTCGGGCTGAGGCGATCACCGAGTGACGGGTAGATATACTCGGTTTGCATAACCTCCAGCGTTTGTCCCGCACCCAGATAATGTCCCTTGTTACCAAGACAGACATCCTTGAGTACATCGAAACTCAGAGTCTGCTCGTTAACCTCGATACCCCGGGTGATGCGCAGTGCGGCACCGAGTATGTCATTATCGATAAACAGAGACTCCGGGCAGGCACCGAGCAGGCTGGCGTACATGCCGGCCGATTCGTAAATGATATTGGCGCCCGAGGTAGCGGCACAGGAGATGGTATAGGCGCGCTCGGCACCACCCTGAAAATCAGGGAACTTGGAGTCACTCATGCCGCAGGCAGTGCCGGTAGGCAGGTTGTAATGGTTGCCCATTTGCGCGCAGGCAGAGGATAGAATTGCCTGTTCCGGCGAACCCCCGCTCATGGCACCGGTGCGCAGATCCGAAACGAATGGCCAGGTCCCCAGGATCGCCGGCGCCCCGGGTTTGATTGCATTGACAAATACCAGCCCGCCCAGGCATTCCGCCCAGGCCTGGGCAACGGCGCCAGCCAGGCAGGCGGGAGCGGTTGCACCGGACTGCCCGGCAGAAAGCAGCAATACCGGCATGCCGCCCTCGACCGCAACCTTGATACAGCTCAGCGCTTCATTGGTGAACTTCATCGGTGGCACGACGTGGCAGCAGGAAATACTCATGAAGGGACGTTCTCGCCACTTGTCTTCACCGCCGGCGACGATATGCAGCATTTTCAGCGTATCTTCGAGATGGTGAGCCTCGGTCCAGCTGGAGCCGATATGCTTGGTGGTGCCCATTAGCGCGTTATAGGCGGTATTGATATCCATGGTATGGTTATCGGTGACGTCCCGCAGAACGCAGGTACGCTGGAACAAGTGGATATGTTCACAGTTATCGGTAATTCGCGCCATATCGTACAAATCCTGGGCGGTCGATTCGCGATACTCGTTTTTCACCGGGTCGGCAATCATGACCGCTGCGCCGGCCGTGGAAAAATGCACCTTTGAACCGCTCAGGTGAAGGTCATGCTTCGGATCCTGGCCATACAGGGTCAGATCACGCGCGCACTTGTCGAGCGCGTCCTCGACCACGGCGCGCGGAAATCGCAGGCGATTGTCCTCGCCATAGACCGCACCAATTGCGGTACAGACTTCGATGCAGTGTTCGTTGGCATCGGCGAATCCAACTTCTTCGAGAATCCGGAATACCGTTGCGTCGATCTGTGCAATATCAGAATCGTCGAGGGGCTTGTACTGGCCGCCCGATTCGCCGGGATGCACCGGCTTGAGATCTTCGGCGAGGGCCGCCTGGCGTAACGCTATTTTCGCTGCACGGGCATTGGATCTTCTTGCCATGGTGTATTTCCTCGATGGCTGAATTTTTCTGGAATCGGTGAGTCAGCGGGATATTTTCGAATCAGATTCCGATGGATTCAAGCTATTATTTTTTATACTATGGATTAGTTTAAGTTATCCATAGTAGTAATCGTCATGGGACGTCAATTACCTCCGCTGAACAGTCTCAAATGTTTCGAGGCCGCGGGACGACTGCTGAGCTTTACCGCTGCTGCCAGGGAGCTCAGTGTCACACAGGCAGCAATAAGCCACCAGATCAAGGTGATCGAAGATTATCTTGGACTACCGCTTTTTGTTCGCTACCCGAGACGACTCGCACTGACAGAGCAGGGCAAGGCATTGCTACCCGAAGTCATCGAGGCCTTTGATCGGGTTGCACTGGCCATAGGCGCACTTGACCGAGAAGTGCATTCCAACCTGCTCAGCGTCCGACTGGCGCCGTCGTTTGCGGCAAAATGGTTGTCGCCCCGACTCAAGTACTTCTGGCTGCAATACCCGGAAATCGACCTATGCCTGTATCACGCCCATGCCGCGGTCGATTTCGAACGGGAAGAAATTGATATTGCGGTTAGTTACGGTAAAGGTGACTGGTCGGGTGTGGTTGCTGACAGGTTATTGAGCCTCGACTTTTTCCCGGTGTGTGCACCGGCTTTCATGCATAACGACAAGCCTTTGACCGATATCGATAATCTGCGCTACTACAGCCTGCTGCACGACGCCAATTACGAATGCTGGCGTGACTGGATAAAATTGGCAAATGTACCCGGAATCGAAGCCGAGAAGGGCACTATCATCGACGACACCAACGTGCTGATCCAGGCCGCGATAGACGGCCAGGGTATTGCCCTGGGTTCGACCACGTTTGTCGAGGAACATCTCGAATCGGGCAAGTTGGTCAAGCCGTTTGACATTGTGCTGGTCAATGAATTCAGCTACTACGTGGTCTGTCCACAGTCGCATCTGAAAAACCCCGCGGTAGTTGCCTTCAAGGACTGGCTACTCAGCCTGGTCGAATAGCAGTATCATGCGCAGGTTTTGAGCATCCGGGCAGGGCCATGCAAAACCATGACGAATTGAGGCAGCGCAATCGCAAGCTGCGCGCAGAACTCGAGGTTAAGCAGCTCGAAGTGGCTGCCGATGCGCTGGCTGAACGCATCCTGTCGCTGAACGAGTATCGACAGGCGCAGCACATCGCCGCTTACTTTGCAGTTAATGGCGAGATAGGGCTGACTTCACTGATCGATCACGCGCTCTCGCAGGGTAAAGCAGTTTATCTGCCCAACCTGGACCAGCAGGCCTTGCGATTCTCACCCTATTTTCATGGGCAGAAAATGCGCACCAACAAGTTTCGCCTGCCCGAGCCGGATGTGGATGAGTCTGAAATGCTGACACCCGCTGAACTGGACCTGGTGCTTGCGCCGCTAGTGGTTTTTGACGAGAATCGAAATCGTATCGGTATGGGTGGTGGATTTTACGACCGCAGCTTCGCCTTCCGAAAAAATCCCGAGCCTAAGCGACCAGTATTAATCGGCGTGGCGCATGAACTACAGAAAGTCGAGCGGATTGTCCCGCAAGATTGGGACGTCCGGCTCGATATGATAGTCACCGACCAGGCAGTCTATTCTTAATCCAGGTTATTCTCACGCAAGCGTACTACTATCCGAAATACATATCTGCTCGCAAATGTATTAAGGTACAAGGGCTGCTCCGGGAGAATGCTTACAAAAGTGTAGCGAGGCAGGACGCCGAGCTCCAAGCGATCACAGGGATGTGCCAAACGGCGTTTTTTGCCGTTTGGAAGCGTCTTTTGTAAGCATTCTCCCGGAGTAGCCCGTAACTACTGTAAGCAGGGCTGAAGACCAGCCGGGCAGACGCGTGGGGCTTCACCGATTACCGAGGAGTTCGCAGTTTAGAAGTCGTACTTTCCGGCCGAGTAGAGTTTGGTGGCTTTTTCCCACACCGGGCCAGGCTTGCCGTCGCCGACCGGCTTACCGTCGAGCTTGATTACCGGAACTACTTCCTTGCTCGAGCTGGAAATCCAGACTTCGTCTGCGTTCCAGACTTCGTCCATCGTAATCACGCGTTCTTCGACCGGGATGCTGCCATCGGCCTTTAACACGGACAACAGCAGCTGGCGGGTAATCCCGGGCAGAATCTGGTTATCGAGGATAGGCGTGGCGACCACACCATTCTTGACGATGTAGGCATTGCAGGCACCACATTCGGTCAATTCATTATTTTCGTTGTAGAGCAGGATTTCACCATCGCCCTTGCTGTGCCCCTGTTGATAGTGCATTACATTGCCAAGCAGCGAAATCGACTTGATATTGCAACGGTCCCAGCGCATGTCGTGACCAGTGGCGCAGGTGTAGGGGTGGATCTGTTCGCGATCCGGGACCGGGGGTGGAGGAATTTCAAAAGCGTAACCGAACACGGTGGGTTCAATGCCTTCCGGGTAGGCGTGATGGCGTTTGCTGTCGGCGCCACGGGTTACGTGAAGATAGACTCCAAGATTGCCATTGCCATTTTTGTCCAGTAGCGAGGTACACAGTGCGCGCCATTTTTCGTCATCCCAGTTGAGATTGATTTCAATGGCTGCAAGTCCATCCTGCATGCGCGCGATGTGTGGCCCGAATCCCACCATCTTGCCGTCGTAGGATGGAATCACTTCATAGATGCCGTCGCCAAACAAAAAACCCCGGTCCATCGGAGAAATGCGGGCCTCCTCGAGTGGCATATAATCGCCGTTTAAGTATGCAATGGTCATGTCTACCTCTATGTTTCTATAGCGACGTAAATTGGCCGGCAAGTTAAGCAGAAACACGTCTTGGCCGAATAGAGCCACATTGTGAAAATCATTGTGCCAGAAGGGTTGCGAGCTCCATGCTTACTGGGTAAATCCGCAAACCCGACGCAATTCCTGCAGCACGGATTCGCCTTCGCTCGATGCGAGTCCATCTTCGGTGAGCTGGTTGACGCGGGTAACGCCATCGACACTGCCGAGTTCGGAAATGTAGCGGAGAATATCCAGTGGCACAATTTCCGCGAGAAAATCCCGCTTGCTCCATACCGACAGAAACGAAATGATGCCATAGGCACCCCAGTTGGATACATCGGCGACGATCAGTTCATCGCAGGTCGTCACCGCCGGCACGATACTTAAATCCTCTAATGCCGCGGCGACATTTCCCATGCCGATTTCATTGCCGCCGTCGCCGATAGCAATGGTTTGGCACTGGCTAAGGTTCATGAAGTTGTCGAAGCAGGCTGTATTTTCGCTGATGTCTTCGCCGCGCATATTGTAATAACCGCCGTCAGCTGCCTTACCGGGCCGTTCGATCGATATAACTGCATCGGGACGAAACGCGGTCAGCGCATGTTGCACCTCATGTCGTCGACGGTCCTTGTTACCGACGTGAATCTCGTAAACGCGATATCGGTCGGCCAGCGCCTCGGAAATAGGCCTGCCGCAGACCAGGATCGGTGTCGCGCCCAGTTTCTCCAGAGTTTCGTAAAACGCGATCGCACCCACGGGACCGTCGGTTTCGAAGGTTTCGACGACCGGAAAACCAGTGCCAATCAGCACGATACCGCGGCAATCGCGCAGAATTCTCGCTGCGCGCAGGCAGTACCCGGATTCGAGATGAGCCTGTACTGATTTCATCCCACGCGGATTGCGCGCCACCAGAATATCTTCAATGCTACGGCTCAGGGCCAGTTCTTCGTCCGGGTTCATCTTGTTTGCTCAGCAGGGTTGCAGCGCTGTACGCTGGAAACGCGCCTGTTCAAGGCAGTGGATATTATGCGCCTGTTCGATGCTGATCTCCTCGAAACGAACCTTTGCCCCGGGGGACAGTTGCGCCAGGCGTGCGGTATCGTGGAATATCACCGAACCGATCTTCGGGTAGCCGCCGATAGTCTGGCGATCGTTCATCAACACGATTGGTTGACCGTCAGCCGGGATCTGAATCGCGCCGTGACAAATGCCTTCCGACAACATCCCCACCATATCGGAATGCACGGTTTCACCTTCCAGGCGAAAACCCATGCGATCGCAGCGCTCGCTCAGTTGATAATCGGAATTGAAAAAGCGCCATTGCTGTGACGGAGCAAAAGCGGCCTGCTGGTAACCAGTTACGACTCGCAGCCTGGCGCTGTCGCCATACACCGGCTGGTCTTTTTCCGCCAGCCGGTAATGGTTGCCCGTTTTGTCAGCTTGACAGGGTAAATAATCACCGGCCTGCAGTTTGTCACCATTGATGCCGCCGATCTTTTCACGTAACACGGTCGAACTGCTGCCAAAACTGGACGCGATTTCGAATCCGCCGCGTACAGCCAGGTAGCAGCGGGTGCCCGTAGAAGTGAAGCCGACTTCGAGCCTGTCGCCATGACGAATATCCAGTGTTACCCAGAGCGGAATCGCTTCGCCGTTGAGTTTGCAAGGTGCCTGTGCACCGGTAATGATAAAGCTGGTTTCGGTATCCGCTTCGAGGCTTAAGCCACCAAAGCTGATTTCGACACAGGTAGCATTGGCATCATTGCCGATCAAACGATTGGCCCAGTCGAATGCGAGATGATCGAGTGGACCACCCGTGGTCAGTCCCAGCTTGTGCGCACCGAAGCGCCCGCGATCCTGCAACAGGCTTAACAGCCCCGGCTGTTTGACGCTGAAACCACTCATAACTCGCCACCCTGGGCGAGGAACTCGTCGCGACTGATGGCGCTGAAACGAACCCGGTCACCTGCCTTGACCGGCATGCTCGGGTCTGCAGCGGGATTAAACATCCGTGTCGGGCAAAGTCCGATCAGGTTCCATCCTCCCGGTGAAACCGCCGGATAAACCGCGGTCTGGCGATCGGCGATTGCTATTGCGCCCCTGGGTACTTTTTGCCGCGGTGTCGCCAGGCGCGGTGCGGCAATGCGTTCATCGACTTCACCCAGATATGCGAAACCGGGCGCGAAGCCGATCGCGTATACCCGGTATTCCTGTTGTTGATGTATCTCGATGACATCTTCAACGCTGATGTTAGCGCCTTCAGCGATAATCTCGAGATCGGGTCCGGATTCGCTACTGTAATAAACCGGCAGGGTCACCAGTTCGCCCGCCGCAGCGTCGACGCTGTCCAGATTGGACAGGGCGTTACGAAGCTTTTGTCTGACCGCGAAGTGATCGCTGTGATCGATATCGAAAATCACCAGCAGCGATGCGTAAGATGGCACCAGGTCGACTATGCTGTCGCTCATGTTGGCGTGAATACTGGTGACCGCGGCCTGAATTTGTGCCGATACCTCGGCACTGGCTTGCTCGGCAAAATAAACGATAAACGCGTTCTGCCCGGCGATTTCGATTCTCATGATGCGATCAGGAATGGATGATCTTGCGGATTTCTTTGATTGCGGCAACACCTGCGTCGTTGTCGCCGTGCACGCAAAGGGTATCGGGGTTCAATTCCAGGGTATGACCGCTGACCGATGTCACCGTACCTTCATGGCAGATCTGCTTTACCTGGTCGAGCATCTTTTCACGCGAATGGACCGCGCCAGCCTTGCTTCGCGAGAGTAGCTTGCCATCGTCGTCGTAACAGCGATCAGCGAATGCTTCAAACCAGAGATCGATGCCGTGTGAGGCTGCCTCGGCTCGATGTTGCTCGGCTTCGGGGGTTGCCTGCAGCATCAGCCGAACGGGCTTGTGGAAGTCGGCGATGGCCTGCAAAATCGGCGCCCGCACGGCTTCGCGTGACATCATGTCGTTATACAGGGCACCGTGGGGTTTGACGTATGCCAGTTCGAGCCCCTGGATCTTCGCCATGCCTTCCAGCGCGGCAATCTGGTAATGCATGAACGCGCTAATTTCCTCGGCTGAGCAATGCATCGGCCGCCGGCCGAAGCCTACCAGGTCAGGATAGGCCGGGTGAGCGCCAACCATGACATTATTCTGCCTGGCCATGGCAAGAGTTTTTTCCATTACCAGCGGATCGCCGCCATGGAAGCCGCAGGCAATGTTGGCCTGGTCGATATGTGGCATGACTTCATCGTCACGGCCCATTTTCCATGAACCGTAACTTTCACCAAGGTCGCAATTGAGCATTAACATGGGTTACTCCACTTACATCACGGCAAGGTGACTGTTGGGTAGATCTGATACCAGCATGCAACCCGGGGAATGCGTGATGCAAAAAGGTGGTTGCGCCTGTTCAACCGCGACCTGGGGAGTGACGCCACAGGCCCAGAACAGCGGAACCTCATCGGTGCGGATACTGACCGGATCGCCGAAATCGGGACGGTCGATATCGCGGATACCGATTTTGGCAGGATCACCGAAATGAACCGGCGCACCGTGGACTGCGGGAAAGCGGGTGCAGATCTGGATCGCACGAATGGCGTCAGAGGGGATCATCGGACGCATGCTGACCACCATTTTACTGGCAAACCGGCCTGCTGAATTACAATCGATATCGGTGCGATACATGGGTACATTCACACCCTCGCTGACATTACGAATCTCGAGCCCGTCATCGATCAGTGCTTCTTCAAAAGAAAACGAACAGCCAAGCACGAATGAAACCAGGTCCTCGCGCCAGATATCTCTGATATCATGCGTCTCGTCGACCAGTTTGCCGTGTTCAAATACGCGGTAACTGGGTATGTCGGTGCGAATGTCCAGGTCTGAGCCAAGTTTCGGGATGCGATAGTCACCCGGAGACGAAGCCATCCCGATCAACGGACAGGGCTTTGGATTGGCGTGGCAGAATTGCAGGAACTCGTTAGCATAATCGGCGGGAAGAATGCACAGATTGCCCTGTACAAAGCCGCGCGAATAGCCGGACGTGTTGCTGGTGAACTCGCCACTGCGAATTCTATGGCGCAGTTCGAGAGGTGAGGTGTCCTGATTCATGATTATGCGTAGTAAGGTTTATCCCGCGTTTTACAACTCTTTGGCACGCTCGCGCAATACATTTTTTTTTGAATCTTGCCGGTGGCGGTTTTCGGTAGTTCACCAAATACTACTTTTTTCGGTCGTTTGAAGCGGGCCATGTTGTCAGCACAAAACTCGATCAGCTCGGCTTCGCTCGCCACTGTATCTGTTTTGAGTTCAACGAAAGCACAGGGTACTTCTCCCCATTTTTCATCGGCGAGTGCAACCACGGCAGCATCCCCGACCGACGGATGCCTGTAGAGCACGCCTTCAACCTCGACCGAAGAAATATTCTCGCCGCCGGAAATAATGACGTCCTTGGCGCGATCCTTGACCTGGATATAACCGTCCGGATAGATGACCGCTATATCGCCACTCATGAACCAACCATCGCGGAAAACTTCATCCGTAGCCTTGCTGTCTTTCAGATATCCCTTCATCATGGTGTTACCGCGAATCACGATTTCACCCATGGTCTCGGCATCCCAGGGCACCGGGTTACCGGTTTCGGGATCAATTACGTCAACCGCTTCGGTCATCGCGAAACGTACCCCCTGGCGTGCCTCTAACTCGGCCTGGGATTCGATCGATTGCTCATACCAGTCATCCTGCGGCGCAGAATGCAGGATATGGCCATAGGTTTCGGTTAACCCGTAGACATGCATGACCTCGAAATTGAACTGTTCCATACTTTCCAGCACTTTGGCGGGAGGGGGGCGCCTGCCGTCATTGCGTAGACGCGATGGTCAAATTTTTTCTGATCTTCAGCGGACGCAAGTGCCAGCATGTTAAGCACGATTGGCGCACCACCGAAATGCGTTATGCCGTGCTCTTCGGCCAGATCGAAAAACAGCTTTGGAGCGAACGCGCGGATGCAGACCACGGTAGCCGCAAGCGCAGTCATGGTCCAGGCATGTCCCCAACCGTTGCAGTGAAACATCGGTACCGTGTAGAGGTAACGCGGATGCGGTGGCAGGGCCCAGGAAATGACGGTTCCCATGGTCATCAGGTACGAACCACGATGATGGTATACCACGCCCTTGGGGTGGCCTGTGGTACCGGATGTGTAGTTCAGGGTCAGGGCCTGCCATTCATCCTCGGGCGCTCGCCATGCGAAGGTGTCATCGCCGCGATCGACGAGGTCTTCATAGAAACTGAACTCGATATCGGTTGGCAAGGCCGGTTTTTCGACCGCATCGGCGTCATCGATGATGATGATTTCAGGACTTAGTTTACTACTTTGCAGCGCTTCTTCGAGCACCGGCCAGAGCTGGCGATCACAGATGAAAATCTTCGACTCACCGTGATCGATGATGTAGGCGACGGTGGCTGCATCGAGACGTGTATTGATTGTGTTGAGGACCGCGCCTGCCATCGGGATTGAAAAGTGGCTTTCGAACATTTCCGGTGTATTAAAGGCAAATAACGAAACCGTGTCGTTCTTGCCGATGCCGCGTGCGGCGAGGCTCGATGCAATGCGGGTGCAGCGATTTCGCGTCTGCGCCCAGGTATAACGACGCTGGTTGTAGATCAGGGATTCGCGCTGTGGATATATATCGGCAGTGCGCTGCAGAAACGAGAGCGGCGTCAGCGCGACGAAATTGGCACCGTTGGGTTGCAGTTGATCGTATTCAATAGTCATATTGGCCTCTTCTCGGCACAGGTTGTTATTGCATTTGAAGACTGTGCCGCTTTAATAATAATCCTGGCGATCCGACGGATCAGCTAGCGCTGCGCGCTATCCGGGATGACGAAGTGTAACCTCCGTGCATGTAACAATTTTCATAAGATCCCGGCGGTCCGACGCATCGGTAAGTGCTGTGCACTTTCCGGGATGACGGAGTGCAATCTCCGCATATATAACAATTTTCATAAGATCCCGGATAAGCGCTTTGCGCTTTCCGGGATGACAAAGCCCTGCCAAGGGCAGGGCTTTGTCAATTTCTGACGGGCGCTCCGGCATCGAGCATACTGTTGATACGCTCGCGGGTCGCGTCGGTTGCGACCAGGGTCAGGAAAGAACGTCGCTCGGCGTCGTAAAAGTCCTGTTCGCTACAAACGGTGCCGGGTTCAACATCGCCACCGGTGACAATTCTCGCCATTTCGCTGCCAACATTGACGTCATGCGGCATAAACATTCCCTTATCGCGCGATTCTTCGAGCCATTTGACCATTTCTTCGAATAACGGTCTACCGGGCAATTTCAGCGCAGGGCGTTCGAATAGGACCTGGCCTGCAGGGTCGTCGACTGCCTTGATCGCCTCACCGAGGATTCGATCGCGGTTGATGACGAATCGATCGTGGGGGCGCAGCATCGCCTGTTGCTTGGCAATAATCGGCGAAGTTGCCGTTTTACCATAGCCGAGATTCATGAATGCCTTCCAGCAGGCCGGGCTGATGTCGTCATCGCAATTGAGCAACTCGATCCAGCGATAAAGGGTTTCCTTGCAGCCGCCACCACCGGGGACGACCCCGACCAGCGACTCGACCAGTCCGGTAACCGAATTCGCATGGCAGATAACCTGTTTGGCATGGAGTACAACTTCGAAGCCACCGCCGATCGACATACCCACGGGGGCCGCGACTACCGGGAAGGCAGCAGTTTGCATGCGGTGTACCGTGTTCTGGAAATCCCTGAGGAATCGATCCAGGCCATCCATATCATCACAGCGAAAGAATTCGCGCACGGCCTGCAGGTTGACCCCGCAGGAAAAGTGCTGTGCATCGTTATGCACGATCAGGCCGCGTAATCCTCCGCTCTCCACCTGGTCGAGGGCATCGTCGAGTATCGCCATTGAATCGGCATCGAGCGCGTTCGCCTTGCTGTGAAATTCAACCAGCGCGATGCCGTCCAGATCGAACCAGCTGGCGACCGCACAACTGTTGCGCGCCGTAAGGGTCTGGCGTTTCTCGGTGAAACGGATGACGCCTTCGGGGCGGTCTATTGGCTGCCAGCTGCCGCCGTGTCGTCGCGCCTGCAATTCATCGTTCTCGACCCGGTAAAAACTCGAACCCCTGGCCTCGGCCAGAAATTCAGGTACTGCGAGCTGTTCTGCTTCCAGTCTTGCGATAAGCGCATCGACACCGATCTCATCGATCAATTCAAATGGGCCCTTGATCCAGTTGTAGCCGAGTTTCATCGCGTCATCGATGCCGACCGGGTCGTCTCCAACCTCGGGAATCAACGCTGCGGCGTAACTGAGGGTTCGGGATAAAACGCGCCAGGCGAATTTTCCATATAGACTGTCGTCTTCGAGCAGGTACCTGACACCCTGTTGTTCGGCCTTGTCGGCAAGTGGCAGGTTGAGGCGCTGGGCCTCGTGGTACTCACTGTTGTGAAGGTTCAATACTTCGCGTCCGCCGGCGCTATCACGATAAAAGCCCTGGCCCTGCTTGTTACCGGTTTGCCCGTTGGCAATCATCTGCGTCATCAACGGAATCTTCGCCGCTTCGGCGTGAAATGGATCGGAGTCTGGCAGGATATTGACCAGGCTTTGCACCACATCCGACATCAAATCGATACCGATCAGATCGTAGAGACCAAATACGCCGGTTTTGGGGATACCCATCGGGCGCCCGAAAATTGCGTCGGCTTCAAGCGGGTTAAGGCCCAGTTGGAAGGCGGCCTGCAAAGCGCATTGAATGGCAAACACGCCAACCCGGTTACCGAGAAAACCAGGCGTGTCGAGGCAGGGTACTACGCCCTTGCCAAGCTGTTGCTCGCAAAAATCAGCCAGCAGGTCTATCACCGCGGGATCTGTGTCCTCGCCGCGCACCAGTTCCAGCAGGCGCATGAATCGTACCGGGTTGAAAAAGTGGGTAATTGCAAAACGCCGGCGGAAGGCTGGCGGCATATCCTCGACCAGCAGTCGAATCGGGATAGTAGATGTGTTAGAAGTGATAATTGTCCGTTCGTGACAGACTGCATCGAGGCGTCGATACAAATCCTGCTTGATATCAAGTCGTTCAACCACCGCTTCGGCGATCCAGTCACAGTCGGCCAGTTGGCCGAAATCATCACGAGTATTGCCGAGACGAATATTGGCTTCGGCCTGCTTACTGATCAGCCCGGGCTGGTTGGGATCTCGTAAACGTTCCAGCCCGCGTTCGGCAAGCGCGTTGGCATTGCCGTCGGTGGGTAAATCCAGCAGCCAGACTTCGATGCCCGCATTGGCAACCTGGCCGGCGATACCGGCCCCCATGGTACCGGCGCCTATTACAGCGACTTTGTTAATACTCATCTTTACCCTCTAGGCGGCGTTTTCGAGCGAGTTGATCAATTCGCGTAATTTTTGCAGGGTTTGGCGCGGCGCCTCGATCGGCAACATATGGCCATAACGCTCAATTACGCTGACGCTGGCGTTCAATTCCTCGGCAAAAGCCATTCCGGCCTTGACCGGTGTAAGGCGGTCTTTACGTGCGAGGATCAGTTGTGCGGGCAGGTCGATGGTTTTTGCCACTTCACTACCGCTCGAGTATTCGCCGCAGGCTACCAGGTCCGCATGCAGTGGATTGCTCGCCATGATCTGACGTCCGATGGCAATCGGTTGCATGCCGGGTACGGCGCTGATGCCATACTGGGCGTCAGGTCCAAAACCCCACATCAATAGCATGTCAGCGGCATCGGCGGCACTGCTGCTGGCCGCTTCTATCAACGCCGGGTTGACCGGAATAGCACCTGCAGTGCCAATCCCGGTAATCGACTTCAACAGCTCAGGTGCCTGGCGGGCGAGTTCGAGCACATCGAGAAAACCCTGCGAATGCCCGATCGCGTGTACCTTGCTAATGCCATTGGCGCGAATGAAATCAGCCAGCCAGGCGCCCATGTCTTCGATGCTGGTCAGCGCCTCTCCTGCGGACAGGCTGTGTCCGGGCAGATCAGGTGCCAGCACGGAGAAGCCGTTGTATGCAAACCAGCGCGTTTGCAGTGCCCAGCTGCGATGATCGAGACCACTGCCATGGACGAACATTATTGTCGGCAGGCTACTGTCGAACTCTTTTCCCCCGGTAGCGGCATATGTTTTCAGACCACGTACGTCGGTATACATCAGGCAGCTCCCGCGACGCGTTCAGCCGCCTTGAAACAACGCGCGAAGTCGGCCTTGATGTCGCCAATGTCTTCGATGCCTAACGAAACCCGGATCATGTCTTCGCTGATACCGGCGGCTTTCATGTCTTCACCGGTCAGGCGCGAGTGCGTGGTGCTCGCCGGATGTAACACCAGCGTGCGCGCATCACCGACGTTGGCCAGGTTCGAAGCCAGCTGCAACGAGTCGATGAAAGCCGCACCGCCGGCGCGGCCGCCGGTCACGCCGAAACAAAGCATTGAACCGGCGCCGTCCGGAAACAGGGTTGCCGCCAGGGGATGGCTCGGGTTCGATTCCATGTCGGGATAATTGGTCCAGGTTACCGCTTGCTGTTGCTGTAACCAGTCGAGCAGGGCCCTGGCATTAGCCACGTGTTGCTTCATGCGCAGATTCAGGGTTTCGATACCCTGCAGGATCAGGAATGCGTTGTGCGGACTCATCGCCGCGCCCAGGTCGCGCATCGATTCGGCACGTATTTTCATCGCCAGTGCCGCAGGCCCGAATTCTTCCCAGAAGCGGATGCCGTGGAAAGGCGCATAGGGCTCGGTCAATTCCGGGAAACGACCGCTTTGTTCCCAGTCGAACTGACCGCCATCGACGATGACGCCGCCGATAGCAACACCATGACCGCCCATCCACTTGGTTACCGAATGCACAACGACATCGGCGCCGTGATCGACGGGGCGACACAGGCAGGGTGTGGCAAAGGTGGCATCGACCACTACGGGAATACCGGCGTCGTGCGCAATTTTGCTGATGCCCGGAATGTCGGAGATTTCAAGTCCCGGGTTACCGATCGACTCACAGAACACCATTTTGGTGTTGGGCTGGATGGCATCACGCAGGGCCTGCTCGTCGTTAACCGAAACGAAGCTGCATTCGATACCCAGTCGCTTGATAGTATGCTTGAGCAGGGTAGCGGTTGAACCGTAAATCTGCGTTGCCGAAATAATATGGTCACCCGCGGAGCATAGCGTAATAAAAGTGGTAAACAGTGCGCTCATACCGGAAGCGGTACAAATAGCGCCGCTGCCGCCTTCGAGCGCGGCGATACGTTGTTCGAGCACCGCTACCGTCGGATTGGTGATTCGACTGTAGATATGTCCGCCCTGTTCGACGTTGAACAGCGAGGAACCCTCGTTGACGGTTTCGAATACGTAGGAGGTGGTCTGGTAGACCGGCACCGCGCGCGATCCATGATCACTCTCCGGGACATAACCGGTATGCAATGCTACCGTGTCGGGTTTGAGATACGAAGATCGACTCATGCCTGGCTCCTGGGGTTACGCTATAGCGTCAAAATCGAAAGGAAGACTGACTATTTTACCAATATTATTGTCTATCGTGACGCTCGTGTTTTCGTGCAGGAATTCGCGTTTCATCATCACCATGGTGAGGAATTTCTCATGGCGGGGGGACCATACCTGCGAGCGCACGTCGCCGACTGCCTCACCATCTGCTTCGACTTTGAAATCGTCAAACTCGACGGGCTGATCGAAAACAATTCCCACCAGCTGATGCACGTGCCTGCCTTTGATTGCGCGCAGGGCAGGAAGGCTCATCGACTCGATGTCCGCGTCGAGATCGATGAAGGCGTCGAGGCCGCATTCAAACGGATTGTGGGTGAAGTTCATATCATTGCCGTAAGACAGCAGTCCGCTTTCGATACGTTCGATCAGATTGGGGCCACCGGCGCGAACATTTAGATCCTGGCCCTGGACAAAAAGTTCATCCCACAGGGGTTCTGCGAGGTCGGCATCGTTCAGGTAAATCTCGAAACCACCCTGCTTGCTGTATCCCGAGCGCATCACCATCATCGCCTTGCCGCGAAATTCGAGCATCTTGGAGCGAAAGAAGCGGATGCCCGGGACTTCGTTACCAAACACCCGGGTAACCAGTTCTTCCGCTTTCGGGCCCTGTACAGCCAGTGGCCAGATCGAGGCTTCACGAATACTGACGTCTAGACCTGAGCCCTGAGCCAGGCCCCGGGCCCACAGGCGAACGTCGCTGTCGGCGATGGACACCCACCAGTCATCGGCAGCAAACTTGATCAACACGGGGTCATTGATAATTGCGCCGGTTTCGTCGCACAGCGGGGCGTACAATCCCTGGCCGATAACGGCTTTGGAGATATCACGGGGTGTCATCAGCTGGATCAGGCGTTCGCTGTCAGGGCCGGAGACCTCGATCTGCCGTTCGCAGGATACGTCCCAGACCTGTACGTCCTGGCACAGGCTCCAGTAATCCGCTTCGTTGGATTCGAAAACGGTGGGCAGCAGCATGTGATTATAAACGGTGTAACCCTTGACACCGGCGGCTTCCACACGGGGTGTAAACGGGGTCTTGCGCGTGCGGCGCGAGATACTCAAGATCTTGTCAGTCAATCCAGAATTCCAGTCGAGTTATACAGCCTTGGCATGCAAGGTAAACGGGGTGCAATGCTATGCTTTTTTGATTTGCCTGACAAATAAGAAATTATCTGCAGACTACCATTATTTGCCAGATCGCGACCTATGCGGGATAACGCGGATTGCTGTTCTCGATTTCGGCGACTCTTGGCCCATAGTGCAGGATGCTGGATGCCTTGCTGCCGAGCAGGTCCGGTTTGGTGGAATAACCCATGATCGCCTGCAGGCGCGGGCGCGTGCCTTCAACGGACGTTACCCGGTGCAAAGAGTAATGGCCCCGGAACAGCGACAGGGTTCCGGCTTGCAGGCGATTCTGCACGACCTGCTCGCGGTGACCCTCGAGCACCCTCTGTACCGAGTCGAAACTCTCGTTGGTCGGCGAACGAATCGAGGGTACGTATTCAAAAATTCCACCACCCTCGAGCTCCTGCAGCAACAAGGTGACTACCATGTCGCCACTGTCAAAATGCCATTGCTGGCAGCCGCCCTGGTTCATCACTGAAACATTAAGTGACTGGTAAGGGTCCTGGTTTCGATAGATGGGCCGTTCGGCTACACGGGACAGAAAATCGAGCATAAAACTGCTGTGGTACAACTGGCTGAGTAAAAAATCGGGCGGGATCAGATCGGCGGCAACCTGTGCCAGATTGCGTTTGCCCCTGTGCTTTAAGGGGTGCGTAGCGGGCAGATCCTGCTGGTCACCCTGCCTGGTAGTCGAAGAAATACGGACTGACTTCAGTCGGACCGGGGTAGGCGAGATGAGCAATCGACCCGGCCTGTTGCGCCATCAGTGCCAGCGCGTCGGGGGTAACAAAATTAGCGAGAGTACAGGAACCTTTGCTTCTCAGGTTCTCTCTTATACCGCTGAGCCAGGATTGGGCCGCTGACGATGACAGGCACGTAAGCGGGTAGAGATCAGTATCGACAATGCGGGTGACCATAACCGTAAAATACAGCTTTTTTATGCGCATGCAAACCGTTATTACTTGTGTAGAAGTGGCAGAATAAACTAGTCTTTCAGCATAATGTTTCAGCAGTTACCCGTACAATATGTCGAACCGCTGTTTCGCCCACCCAGCGAAGCCCGGTCATTGATTTTCCAGGTTACCAACGGTTGCAGCTGGAACCGCTGTACCTATTGCGAAATGTATACCGATCCGCAAAAGAAATTCAGGCCCCGCGCGGAAGCCGAAGTGCTGGCCGAGATTCGCGCCTGTGCTGAGCAGGGTCTCGAACCGCGACGTGTTTTTCTTGCCGATGGCGATGCGCTGGTGTTATCGATGCGTCGCCTGCGTAACATCCTCGGGGAAATAAGGACGTCACTGCCATCTGTCAGTCGGGTGTCGTCCTATTGCCTGCCGTCGAACCTGAAACATAAATCGGATGAAGATTTGCAGGAACTCTCCGCGCTGGGTTTGAAAGTTATTTACGTTGGTGCGGAAAGCGGTGACGATCAGGTACTGCGTAAAATCGACAAGGGCGAAACCTATGCCACGACCGCCGAGGCGTTGATTCGAGCCAGCACGGCCGGTCTAAAAACCTCGGTTATGATCCTGAACGGTATCGGCGGCAGGCAGCTTAGCCGACAACACGCACTGGCATTGGCACGACTGGTCAACGATACCCAGCCTGATTACCTGGCGACACTAGTGCTGACATTCTACCGCGAGCGGGAAAAATTCGAAGCCGGTTTCGACCATCGATTCGACGAACTTGGCACGCTAGAACTGTGTCAGGAAATGGAGACTCTCATCGGGGCTACCGAACTCGAGAATACCATTTTCCGCAGCGATCATGTTTCTAACCATATGGTGCTCAAGGGTATACTCGGCAAGGACAAGCACCGCCTGCTGGAACAGATCGACAGATCAATTGCATACTATAAAAATCATCCTGAGTTCGAACATGGCAAAACCGGTTATTGACCAGACTGTGCGAGTCGAATCGCCCTGTATCCGCAAATGCACCCTCGACGATGATGACATCTGCGTAGGATGCTTTCGCAGTCTCGATGAGATTTGCGCCTGGGGTGGCGCCAGCAATGGTGAGCGTCGAGAGGTGCTCGAGCTGGCTGTTGCCAGGCGACAGCTAAAAGCCGGAAATGCCTGACCTGGATGAGCTCAGCGCCGGGCAAATTCGCCAACGCCTGCATGCCCAGGCCGATACTACTTACGACGTACCCCCTGAACTGTTAACCACCGATGCTCGCGAAGCCGCGGTGCTGGTACCTTTCCTGCGCATCGAGGACGCCTGGCACATCCTCTATATCCGGCGCGCCAGTTACGCGGGTGACCGACATAGCGGGCAGGTTGCTTTCGCCGGCGGTAAACGCGACGACGTGGATGATGATTTGCTGGCTACCGCATTACGCGAAGCGCAGGAGGAAGTAGGGCTTGTCGCTGAAGATGTCGAGGTGCTGGGTTATATCAATCACCACCACACTATCAGTGAATTCCAGGTGCGCCCGTATGTTGGCGTCATGCCATGGCCTTACCAGCTGCGACTCGATGACATCGAGGTGGCGCGGGCTTTCACGATACCGCTGAAATGGCTTGCCGAGTCTTCTAGCTATCGTATCGAAGAGCGCCTGCATCCTGATTCACAGCGTCCGTGGCCGGTGGTTTACTACGATTTGTACGATGGCGAGATGCTCTGGGGCGCGACTGCACGTATGACGCTGTCCCTGGTCGATGTGTTGCGGGACGAATCCTGATCTCGATGCGAAATAAAGGTTAGTGGTATTTTTCGGTGGTGAAATGACCCGGGTCGCGGCGACGGTGTCTTTTCATCCCGCGCGCAACCAGCTCGGCGCTGACATCGGTAATCATGTCGGCGCTGCCGCACATCATCACGTGCGAGTTTTCGGCGTTGATATCGGCGCCGGCATACGCTTCGAGGCTGCTATCCTGCAATAATAACGGCACGCGCTTGCCCAGTCCGCCGGCAAAAGCCTCTCGCGTAATAATCGGTACGTAACAGAATTGTTCCGCGTGTTTCGTGGTGATCTGCTCAATAACTTCCTGATAGGCCAGTTCCTCGCTGTAGCTCACCGAATAACACAACATGATTTTGTCGAATTTCTGCCATGCGGCTTCGCTTTTAAGAATCGCCAGGAACGGACCGATGCCGGTGCCGGTCGCAATCATCCATAAGTGTTTACATTGCGGGATTTCGCTGACGGTGAGGAAGCCGGAGGGATTGTCGGCGACCAGTATGTCGTCCCCGGCCTGGAGTTCGAACAGTCGTGGTGACAGGGGACCGTCCTCGACAATGTTGAAGTAAACTTCCAGCAGGTCTTCCCCGGGCGCGTTGACCAGCGAGTAGGGGCGTGCAACAACCTCTTCACTGTCGGTCAGCCCGATGCGCACGAACTGCCCTGCTTCGTAGCCGGCAAGCGGGGCATCGATAATAAGTGAAGTCAGGTACTTGTTGAGGCGTCGATTATCGACGACCTTGCCGTCAAGCCAGCTAGCCATGTTGTTTCTCCTTCATCGCCGGGGTTCCTCGGTGATTCCCGTTCGAGTCGGCATGATACAGATTAATGTCATCTTACGCCGCCAGCCTATTAAGGCTGTAGGAACCATTCTTCTGCATAATCGCGAGATAGAGATCTTCAAATTCATCAACAACCGAATCGCGAACCTCGGGTAAAGCCAGCAGACGCTCCGCCCAGGCATTAACCCTGGGCATGGACTCAGGATCGATGACCGATAATTGATTGTTGGCCACGGAATTTTTCCTGAACAGTGGAGCGAAGGCGGTGTCTGCGAGCGAAAAGTCTTCCCCGTTAAACCATGGCCCGTCGCCAAGACGTTTCTCTACGCGGTGGAGTTGTCCGACGAGCGCAACACGATACTTGTTGTAGTTGTCTTCGTCCTTGCTCATTTTCATCATGTAAAGATTACCGATCATGTTCGATGCGAATTCAATCCAGGCGCGATTTTTCGCCCGCGCCAGTGGATCACGTGGCTGCAGGTCGCCACCGGTAATTTCATCGAGATATTCGTTGATTACCGCTGATTCGAACAGGACTTCATCATCGACCTTGAGCACCGGCACCTTCCCCAGCGGGGATAATTCGAGGAACCAGTCAGGTGGGTCGGCGAGGTCGATGTAAGTTATGTCGAAATCGATATTCTTGTGTTTCAGCGTGATTACAGCGCGCTGCACGAACGGGCAGGTCTTGAAACTGATCAAATGTAGCGACATTGTGTTGTTCCCCGGGTTAAGTCAGAATAAAAACTTTAAGGTCAGTACGTATGGGCCAAAAGCGCATAACTCAAGCCCATCGAAAGCAGCGCAGCTGGTGACCTCAAACAACCGAGGAGAAGACAGGTGTCTACATCGTCAATTGGCCTCGATGCAGCCTTGCAGGAGTATCTGCTGGACGTATCGTTACACGAACCGGAAGCCTGTCGACTGTTGCGTGAACAGACGCTGGGTATGCCCGATGCCAACATGATCAGTTCGCCCGAGCAGGTTCAACTGCTGCTGCTACTGTTCAAGATGCTCGATGCCAGGAACGGTCTTGAGATCGGCACCTTTACCGGATATACAACTCTGCGTCTTTGCGTTGGCATGCCCCGCTTGAAGATGACCTGTTGTGACGTTAGCGAAGAATTTACCAGTATCGCCCGGCAGCACTGGCAACAGGCAGATGTCGCGGACAGGATTGATTTGCAGCTCGCACCGGCACAGCAGACTCTCGACAGCCTGTTCGATGAAGGCTTTGAAGGCGCTTACGGTTTTGCCTATATCGACGCCAATAAAAGTGGCTACCGCTCGTATGTCGATGCCTGCCTGACTCTGGTGCGTCCGGGCGGCCTGATAACGCTCGATAACGTGCTCTGGAGCGGTTCGGTAATCGATCCTGAAGATACCAGCGAGGACACCGACGCGTTGCGCGAACTCAATAGCTGGTTACACCTGCGTGCTCCTGGTCGATTCGATTTGTCATTGGTGCCGATTGGAGATGGCCTGACCATACTGCGGAAGTATTATTAGCCGCCGGCAAACGCAGTCCGGAAATCGACCGAAGCGCATAAACTCGAATCCGTAAGTCCTGCCCGGCAGAACTATGGGTGATCGGGGTAAACCCGGGCAATCGCTTCCCGCTGCGCGTCGATGATTGCGCGTTCGGTGATCAAGCCGGTAACCAGTCTTGCCGGAGTGACGTCAAAGGCATAATTGGCAACCGCGGTATTCGCGGGACTGATACGCACGGAGGTAATGTCGCCATTGGCGAGCTGGCCGGCTATCTCGGTTACTTCTCTACCGTCACGCTGTTCGATAGGCACCTCTTTGACGCCGTCGGCGATTGTCCAGTCGATGGTCGATCCGGGCAGGCAGACGTAAAACGGGACATTGTTGTCTCTGGCCGCGAGAGCCTTGAGGTAAGTGCCGACCTTGTTGCAGACATCGCCGTCACGCGTGGTGCGGTCGCTGCCGACCAGGCACAGGTCGACCATGCCATGCTGCATCAGGTGCCCGCCAAGATTATCGACTATCAGGCTGTGCGCGACACCATGCTGCCCAAGCTCCCAGGCAGTCAGGCTTGCACCCTGGTTGCGAGGTCGGGTCTCGTCGACCCAAACGTGAAGCGGTATGCCGGCGTTGTAGGCCATGTAAATGGGCGCTGTCGCGGTACCCCAATCAACGGTCGCAAGCCAGCCGGCATTGCAGTGGGTCAGGATATTAACGCTTTCGCCCGGCGCTTTGGAGACGGCAATTTTTCTGATTATCTCGAGGCCGTGACGGCCGATGGCCTGGTTGGATTCGATATCCTGTTGCGCAATCTGTCCGGCCTCGATAAAAGCCTGCTGTGCCCGTTCACCCGGCTTCAGTTCCGCGAGACGACGCTGCAGCCGATCCAGTGCCCAACGCAGGTTGACCGCGGTTGGCCGGGTATCTAACAGCAATTGGCAGGCTTTATCCATGCTCACCGTCGAAGCGTCTTTGCGCATGGCGAGATAAAAACCGTAGGCTGCGGTGGCGCCGATCAAGGGCGCACCACGCACGACCATATCACGAATCGCGTGGCAGGCATCGTCCAGAGTTTGCAGACTGAGTATCTCGAAGCTGTGAGGCAGCTGCCGCTGATCGATCACGTCAATCGACCAGCCGTCGGCGTTGATCCAGATACTACGATAGGGCAGGCCATCGACATGCATTGCTATTTCTCTTGCCCCGGCTGTAAGCCGTAGGTTTTAAATTTCTCCAGTACCTGGTCCATTTGCGCGGCGCTAAGAATGACTGGTTCTCCCGCCTGGCGGGCATACCAGTATTGCCTTGCCAGAGTCTCTACTTCGACGCCCAACCAAAGCACCTTGTCCAGATCGTGATGAAAGCAGATCATGCCGTGAGTGCCAAGCAGGCAGGCGCGCCGGTTGCTTAGCGCGGCAAGCATGTTATCGGATAACTCCTGGCTGCCGAACAAGGCATAATCGGCACAGCGAATATCGTGGCCACCGGCGACCGCGATCATGTAGTGAAAGGCAGGAATATCGACACGCAGGCAGGAAAGCGCGGTAGCAAAGGTGGAATGGGCGTGCAGTACCGCCCCTGCTTCAGCATGGTTGGCGTAGATATCACGGTGCATGCGCCACTCGCTCGACGGCGCGAGCGAATCCCCGGAACTACCGTCCATGCCGACATAAACGATGTCAGCGGGCTGCAGTCGCTCATAAGCGATTCCGGAAGGCGTAATCAGGAAACCATCCTCGAAACGATGACTGATATTACCCGCGCTACCCTGGTTGATACCCTGAGTGTTCATCGACAGGCAGGTGTCGATCACAGTCTTTGACAAAGTTTCCCGGCTTGCGGGTTCAGGATGCATAGCAGCGCCTAGTCGATGGTTTCACGTTGCTGCAGGCGCCAGCTCTGGTAATCGATGCCTTGCTCGTAAACGTGTTTGTTGACGTAATCGAGAACGCCCCACAGGCGATAAAACTGCACTACCGAATCGACTCGCATAATTTCGTCACCCGCCGGGCTGAAGAAAATGATCGACGGCGTGTAAAACAGGTCGAGATCTTCACCCCATTGCCTGGCCGTCGTCGATTTGCCGCCGGGTGTGACCACCTCGGTATCGGCGAACAGGTTTAATTGTACGACGTCCATGCTGGCGATTTCACGCAGAATTTCGTCCTCGCGTAGCGGTCCGGTGTGCAGCAACTCACAGGCGTGGCAGGAGGGTTGTTCAAAAATAACGGCCAATGTCCTGTTCGAGGTCTGTTTGCTTCGCTCGAGGTCGTATGGAGGGGACATGAAAAAATCACGTTCGATCAATTCTCCGCTGGTGAAAAATAAGCCGGGTTCGGCACGTTGCAGGTAATCGCGGAATTTCTCAGTGCGATAATAACCCTCGACCACGTAGTGCAAAACCGCGCGGAACTGGTAGGGCGGATAGTAACCGCGCAGCCGATAAACCGGTTTACCATTGCGATCATAAAGCACCAGCGATGGAGTGAAGTTGGTTTTGTAGCGTAACGACAGCTCACGCTCTGTGTAGCTGTTGCCGTCGGTATCGACGAATTCTTCGATGCCCCAGATATCGACGGGAATCAGGTCGAAATGCTCCCGCAGGTAATGTTCGGTAGTGCTATCCGCCAGGCTGGCGATAAATTTTTCACAGTATGCGCAGCGAGCCTGGCCGTAATAGACGATGATGCCGAACTTGTCCGCGGCGCGAGCCTCCTTGATGTCGTCGTTCAGGTCACCCAGACCAAGCTTGAACCAATCAGGATAGACCAGGGCCTCATCCAGCAGGGTATCGTCAAAAGTATCTGAATTCCTGTCGGTCATAGCAGGGGAATATCCAATGTTGGCCGGTAAACACTCTGACCTGGATCAATAATCCGGAAGATTTATTTGTCGCTGCGCCCATAAAGATCGTCAAACCGCACGATATCGTCTTCACCGAGATAGGAACCCGATTGCACCTCGACAATATCGAGCGGCTCGTTACCCGGGTTTTCCAGGTAATGCGTGGCGCCGAGCGGGATAAAAACTGACTCGTTTTCATGCAGGTCGAAAATTTCATCGTCGCGAAAAACCCGTGCCGTACCTCGCACCACGACCCAGTGTTCAGCGCGATGATGGTGCATTTGCTTCGATAACCTCGCGCCGGGTTTTACCGAAATGCGCTTTATCTTGTAGCCGTCACCTTCATCGACCGAATCGAAGCTCCCCCAGGGACGGTAAACGATGCGGTGGAAGTTCTCCTCTTCCCGCTCTTCCAGCTTGAGTCTCTCGACGATCTGTTTTACTTCCTGTGCCTTGCTTTTGTCGGCGACCAGCACCGCATCCTGGGTTTCGACGATGACCAGGTCCCTGACCCCGACCGTTGCTACCAGGCGGCTTTCCGCGTGCACGAACGAGTTATCGGTCTCGCTGGTGATGACATCGCCATGGGTACTGTTACCCGAGTCATCCTTTTTACGCTGATCCCATAACGATGCCCAGCTGCCGATATCGCTCCAGCCGGCATCCATTGGCACCACGCAGGCAAGACCGGTTTTTTCCATTACGGCGTAGTCGATCGAATTGGACTCGCATTTGGCAAACGCGTCAGCATCGAGTCGCAGAAAACCGATATCCTCGGTCAGTTTTCGCGTTGCCTGTTCGCAATGGGTTACCAGGGCGGGACTGAATTTCTTGAGTTCGTCGAGATAGGCACGTGCCTTGAACATGAACATTCCGCTGTTCCAGTAATAATCTCCCGCGTCGAGGAATTCTGCGGCGGTGGCATGATCGGGTTTCTCGATAAATTTATCGACAATATAGCCCTGGCCCTGTTGTTCGCCCCGCCTGATGTAACCGTAACCGGTCGCGGCGTGTTGCGGGACGATGCCGAAGGTAACGAGTTTACCGCTTTCGGCCAGCGGCAGGGCCTGACGCACCGCGCTGCAAAATGCACCTTCATCCGCGATTTCGTGGTCGGCGGTCAATACCAGCAAAACCGGGTCCTGCGCCTGCTGCAGGGCGTGAATCGCGGCTACCGCTATCGCCGGTGCGGTATTTCTGCCGAAAGGTTCGAGGATGATTGACAAGTCTTCGACACCACACAGGCGCGCCTGTTCGGCGACGATAAAGCGGTGTTCATCGTTGCATACCACGGTCGGCGCCGCATGCTCCAGCCCATCGAGACGGGAAAGCGTTTTTTGCAGCATGGTCTCGTCGTGCAGCAGGCTCAGGAACTGCTTGGGGTACATCTTGCGTGACAGCGGCCATAACCGGGCACCGGAACCGCCAGATAGAATAATCGGGATCAATTTATGCCTCGGTTTTTACTGTGCAACAACTGCATTTGAACATCCATGGAGAGCTGAGTATAAATCGCTTTAGCGTTTAAAAACAGGATCCATGCCTCAGTTAACGCGAAACTCGAACAGGCCATTTAAGCCTTCGACGGGCTGTTGCTGTGCTAAACCCTGGCGGCACTGGCCTGCTCGAACTTGAGCAGCAGGTAATCGAGCAGTTGATTCATGCTGGCCTCGAGTCCTGCACTGTCTCCCTGCCGCAGCTGGTCGAGCATTTGCTGGTGCAGCGAGATGATATCGCTGCGTTCACGCACCACGGTTACTACCATGTTGGTTACCGGGATCAGGGCCTCGATCACCGTATACATAACAAAGCGGAGCATACCGTTATCGGTAGCGTCGACCAGCGCACGATGGAAGGCAACGTCGGCCCGGCAAAAGTCTTCATCACTGATGTCAGGGTCTCGCTGGCGCTGCAGGGCTGTTTCTATACTATGCAAATGTTCCTGCCTCAGGTTGCTGCTGGCCAGGTGCATACAGCTACCCTGCAAGGTTCGCCTGGCTTCGATAATTTCTTCTATGCCGAGCGCTCCCATACCGACCAACAGCGTAGCGGCGCCGCTCAACGATTCGGCAAGCTCCACGTAACTCGGCTGCACCACGAAATTGCCGCCGCTCGGACCGCGTCGGGCGCGCACAAGGTTTTGTGCGGCAAGCCTTTTCAGTGCTTCGCGGACGCTGGGTCGAGAGACCCCGAAGCGCTTGGCGAGTTCATCCTCGGTCGGCAGACGTTGGCCGATCTCGAACTGGCCGGCAACAATCGCGCTGCGTAATTGCTCGGCGATTTGCCTGGAAATACTTGCCTTGTCGCCGACGTTTTGCTGCACGATATAAGCCTTAGTTTGGTGATGCATTTGTGCAGCAATTACTTTAACATGAATTTGTATTACAAATAGCTTTGTAGAGGTTTAACAGATGTCGGAACGGTTCCAGGCTTACCAGATTGGCAAAAACGATGACGGACAGCGTTGCACACTGACGCAACTCGATGACAGTGATTTGATGGAGGGAGATGTCACGGTCCGTGTCGAGTACACCACCCTGAATTATAAGGACGGCCTGGCGATTACCGGAAGATCGCCGGTGGTACGTAAATTTCCACTCACTCCAGGAATCGATTTCAGCGGCACCGTTGTCGCTTCTGAACACGCTGATTTTAAGCCGGGTGACGAGGTCATTTTGAATGGTTTTGGTGTCGGTGAAGCGCATTCCGGAGGATATACTCAAAGGGCACGCGTAAGCGGAGACTGGTTGGTGCCGCTTCCCGAGGGGCTGAATATGCGCCAGGCTATGGCAATCGGAACCGCGGGGTATACCGCCATGTTGAGCGTTATGGCGCTGCAAGACCATGGCATCAAACCTGAACATGGCGATATCCTGGTTACCGGCGCTTCGGGTGGAGTCGGTAGCGTTGCGGTCGCTATTTTAAGCAAGCTGGGCTACCGCGTGATGGCAAGCACCGGTCGCATGAATGAAAGGGATTATCTGCTGGGTCTCGGCGCTGCAGACATCATCGATCGAGCCGGTTTTGCCGAAAAGGCGCGACCGCTCGGTAAGGAACTGTGGAGTGGAGCGATCGACGTTGCCGGCGGCAATACCCTTGCAAACGTGCTCAGTCAGCTGAAGTACGGTGGTGCGGCAGCTATTTGCGGCCTGGCCGAATCGATGAGTCTGCCGACTACGGTTGCCCCGTTTATTCTGCGTGGCATCTCAATGTATGGCATTGATTCGGTTATGGCGTCGATCGCGAAACGAAAAGTTGCCTGGGCGCGCCTCGCTGCCGATCTTGATTTACAACTGCTTGAAGAGCTGTCTTTCGATCTCGATTTTGCCGACCTGGCGCAAGCTGCAGAAGATATACTGGATGGTAAAATCCGGGGCAGGGCGATCGTCAAACTACCGTGAGTAAATTAGAGCGCATTAGCTTGCAGTTGATGCGCCTTATTTTCGATACTGATTACGGGGGGTTGACCCCATCTCCAGTTGCTCATGGAGAGTAAATACGGTTACGGCGTAACACTGGTCGTCATCGGCGGCTTTTTCCTCAGTACCTCGGGTATCCTGCTGCGCAATATCGAGACAGCCAGCGGCTGGCAAATTCTGTTTTACCGCGGGCTGGCATTTTCTCTGACCCTGTTTTTATTGCTACTTGTCCGCTATCACAGCCGTATCGGCTCTGCGTTCAGATCAATCGGTAAACCCGGCCTTTGGGCGGCATTGGTGCTCGGACTCGGTTCGATCTGCTATATTTTTGCAATCCTGTTAACCACGGTGGCAAACGCGGTGTTTATCATTGGCGCAGCGCCGCTGGCGACCGCATTTATAGGCTGGTTGGTGCTGGGTGAGAGAACGTCTCGTTTCGGCATCATTGCGATGCTGATATCGCTGTCCGGGATCGGGCTGATGTTCGCCGATGGATTACTCGAGGGACGCTGGGCTGGAAATGTCGCGGCACTCGGCGTGGTCGCATCCTTTGTCATCTTTCTGTTGATAATTCGTGGCAAACGACGCACCGATATGCTGCCTGCTACATGTCTAAGCGGTCTTGTCATGGCCGGGGTCGCGGCTTTTTTCGTCGAATCTTTCACTATTTCCAGGCACGACCTCGTGATCGCTATCCTCATGGGTTGCCTGCAGTTTGGCATCGGCTTCTGGTGTTTTACCGTAGCATCGCGTTACATCATGGCTTCCGAGGTCGCGTTGTTTTCACTGACGGAATCGATCCTCGGGCCTGTCTGGGTATGGATAGGGGTCGGTGAAAAACCAAGCTGGCTCACCTTGATGGGCAGCGCAGTGGTGCTGGTTAGCGTCGTGGCCTATTGCGTTAATGGCATACGCAGTGAACGGCGATTACTGCGACTTCAGTCAAATTCGAGCTGATCCCCGATTTTGATATCGCCCGGTTTGACTACGTCGCAACAGATTCCACCGCGCCATTGCGGAGTCAGGGCGGCGGTCAACCCGGGTTGCTGTGCATCCATGCGTGAACAGGGATCGGTTTCGCCGGTCACCACTAGTTCGACTTCACCGATGTGCAGGGTTTTGCCAGTCCAGCTTGCATCGAACTCGATGTCGTCGACGAGCAGATTGGCGCGACGCACTGTCCAGGGCAGTTCCGCTTCTATTTCCCTGCAGGCCTTTTGCCAGGCAGATTCACTCAAGATGGTCACCTGACGTCCACGCTGAGAGCCTCTGAAGTCGCCGGCAATTCCATTCGCCACGGTAATCTGTGCGTTGTCGATAACTTCCATATCTACCCGTGGAAGTTTTTTGATTGCGATTGCTTTTAACCTGCTCATGTTTCTAACTCATACTGGAATGCTGGCGAATTTGATATGTTACTGCTTGTGCAGATTGTAACAGGGAACGTAGTTTGTGCCCGGCACCTTCATGCGCTGCTGATCGACGAACGAATGCAGCAGTGCGTCCAGCGATTGCATAATTGCCTGCTCGCCGTGGATCTTGAGGGCCATTCTGTTCGATACTCTGGATACCGTCGTCCTTGACGTTACCCGCAACAATAGCCGAAAAGGCACGCCGCAGATCAGCTGCCAGCAAATGCAGCGGTTGATCGCGGGTGAGATTGAGCGCAGCGACATTTGCATGCTCCGGGTGAAATGGTTGTTGAAACTGATGGTCGATGTTCAGAATCCAGTTGAAGTAGTAGGCATCGGCATGTTCGCGTCTGAAATTACGCACCGATTCCATTCCGGCAGTCATTTCGCGCGCTACCTTGGTCGGGTCATCGATAATGATGGTGTAGTGCTGCTGGGCATCCCGACCAAGCGTTAGCTTGATGAACTCGTCGATACGCCTGAAATAGTCACTTGAGCCAGCGGGACCGGTCAAAATCAGGGGAAAAGGGATGTGCCGATTTTCAGGATTCAGCAGGATGCCCAGAATAAACAGAATTTCTTCGGCAGTACCGACACCGCCGGGAAATACGATAATGCCATGGCCCGCGCGCACGAAAGCTTCGAGGCGTTTTTCGATGTCAGGCAGAATCACCAGTTCGTTGACGATCGGGTTGGGCGATTCAGCGGCGATTATGCCGGGTTCGGTCAGGCCGACGTAGCGGCCTCGATCGATGCGCTGCTTGTTGTGTCCAATTGCGGCACCCTTCATCGGCGCTTTCATGGCACCGGGGCCGCAGCCGGTGCAGATATTCAGATCGCGTAAACCCAGTTGATAGCCCACGTCCTTGCAATAATCATATTCGAGCCGTCCAATCGAGTGCCCGCCCCAGCAAACCACGAGGTTGGGTTCGGTTTCCGCAACCAGCACACGTGCGTTACGCAGGATATGGAACACCACGTTGGTAATACCTTCACTGGTGTTAGTGTCGAATATCTGGTTGGAGGCTATCTTGTTTTTGACATAGGGAACATCGCGCAACACCGAGAATAACTGTTCCTGGATGCCGTTGATGACCTTGCCGTCGACGAATGCGCTCGCGGGAGCATTTTCAATTTCGAGTTTTATCCCCCGTTCCTGCTGGATTACCCGAATTTCGAAGTCCCGGTATTGCTGCAGTACTTCGCGTGCGTCGTCAGTGGTGCTGTCTACATTCAACACCGCCAGAGAACAGCGGCGAAAAGTATCATAGAGGCCATCGTCCTCATTGCCCTGCCTGAGCTGGCTGACCTCGAGCTGGGACAGGATATCCATCTTGCCGTGAGGAGTAAGGCGAGTAATTGCTGTGTTTTTAGTCATCATTCAAGGTGTCGAAATTTGTTCTATAGTATAGAGCAGTAGCAAGGAGAATCATGACATGAGTGATCAATTATTCGAAGTCGCATTTTCCGGTCAGGTCAGTGAAGGCGCGAATCTGGAAGATGTGAAAGCCAGGGTGGGCAAGATGTTCAATGCCGACGATGCCAAGCTGGCGCAACTGTTTTCCGGCAAGCGCATCGTGATCAAGAAAAATATAGATCAGGCCACTGCGGCCAAGTACAAGACGGCGCTTAATCGTGCCGGTGCCGAGTGCGAAGTGATTCCATTGGATGCCGCGGTTCCCCCGGCTCAAGCTGCCGCTCCTGCAGCAGCTGCCCCGGCTGAGTCTGCAGTTTCTGCTGCGCCGCCATCAGCCGAATACGAAACGAAATATGACGGCGAGGTTGAACCACCACCGCAAACCGACCCGCTTGGAATTAGCGGGGATCAAATTGAAGATCTCGCGGCCTCTATCGCACCGGTTGGTAGCGAACTGCAGGATTCTTACGCAGAACCCGAAGAACCCCAGATCGACATAACCGGCCTGGATATTGCTCCCGTCGGTAGTGATATTGGCACTGCTAAGAAAGATCCGGAGCCACCGCCCCCTGACACTTCCGGTATCACCCTCGCCGACTAACCTGCTATCCCGTTTTGCGGCCTCGACTTTCTAAAAAGCTGGTCTTCGCTGTGTTGCCCTAGAGCATTTCGGAAGCATAATCGGCGAGGCGGGAGCGTTCGACGTTCATCAGCGCCCCCATCCATGGAGTCATCTTTTCTTCTTCTGTGCCCGGCAGAAATCCAATGTCTTCGCCGATCGGAATGGTCACGCGAGTCATAATGATTTCCTTGTAAAGACCCTGGTCCAGCGTCTGTGTCAAACCTGCCGCCAGCGCCAACAGGGTTTTGCCGGTACCGGCGCTGCCGGACAACGTAACAAAATCGATTTCCGGGTCCATCAGCAGGTTCAGCGCGAAGTTTTGTTCGCGATTACGGGCGGTAATGCCCCAGACCGAGTGCCGTTGGCCATAGTAGTTCTGGCAAACCTCGATCAGAAAACCGTTTTCATTCCTCCTGCGCACGATGGCCTCGAAATCGCTATCAATATAAACGAACTGATTTGGATACCATTCTTCGTCACTCAGACAGCCTACCTCATAGTAGGCCCTGCCTTCTCCCTGCCAGCTTTCGATCTGCTTACCGTGGGTTTCCCAGAAATCGTCGGCGAGCTGGCAGGAACCACTGAACAACAGATCGAGGTCATCGACAACCCGATCGTTAGCATAGTCTTCGGTCTTGATACCGAGAATTGTGGCCTTGATACGCAGATTGATATCTTTGGAGATCAGGATTATCTCGTGATCCCTGACCTGGTCCTTGAGCGCCATGATTGTATTCAGAATCGAGTTGTCATTTTTGTTGCCTGGCAACGCTTTGGGCAAATCACCATCATGCGCTTCGGTCTGGAAAAACAGGCGACCACTGCACCTGTAAGGCTCCTCCGCCGCGGTGAACTTGTTCAACTGAAGGCCTTCCTCGATCACGACTTCTTTCTGCGCGGTCAGCAATTCATCGATAAAGCGATTGGTCTGGCGCACGTTGCGCGCAACCTCTGATACGCTGAGCTTGGCATTATCGAGTTCCTCGAGCACGGTCATCGGCAGGTATACGTGATGTTCCTGGAATCTGAACAGGGCCGAGGGGTCGTGCATCAGGACGTTGGTATCGAGCACAAATATTTTTATTGCGGTGCCGGAATCGGCGAGAACTACGGGTGACATAATGCTAACTCAAGGGTGACGATTAATGGTAATTCAATGGTTTCGATCATGCACTCAATTTATGTAGAAAAGCTCAACGTCGTTGTGCGTGAGCGACCATTTGCAGGATTTGAGTGAACACCGTGTTACTCAGCGATTCGCTCAGATCAATCGCCAGGCAATGCCGGTAATAGGGAGTCAGACTTAGGCCGACCCCGATGCCATAAATCTCGATGCTGTTACGACCATCAAATTTTTCCACCGTGTTTTTCAGGTGATTGTCGAGATAAAACTCGTCGTTGGCAAGGTTGGTTGCGCTATCCATCGGGCTCCCGTCCGATATGACAAACAAGATCCGCCGGGCCGAGTCGCGTTGCAGCATGCGCGTGCAGGCCCAGTCCACGGCTTCACCATCGAGGCCTTCACGGAAGTGAGGGGTCTTCAGCAGGGCGGCGATATTGCGTCGCGATTTGCGCCAGCCCTCGTCAGCGGTTTTGAGTATCAGGTGACTACGTTCGTTGAGGCGACCCGGATTGGCCGGGCGACCCTGCGACAGCCATTGCTGGTAAACCTTGCCACCGTTCCAGTCACCGGTGGTGAAACCGAGTATTTCACTTGCGATTTCAGCCTGGTCCAGAGCGCGGGTAAAGATATCCACCAGCATTGCGATGTAATCGATCGATTGCTTCATCGAGCCCGAGCAATCAATCAGAAATGAAACCATGCAGTCGTTCTTGAAACGATACTGGTCTTTGCGGAACAGGCGTCGTTCGCGTGGTGCGGCTATCACCTGGGTTAGTCGCCGGCCATCCAGCAGGCCTTCTTCCTGACCAAATAACCATCCGTCGCGGCGGGGTGTGGCGAGCAATTGCGAGATCTGCCTGGCGAGGCGCGGTACGTTGATGCCCTGGTGGAATATCTGTGCATCGAGTTGCTCGCGGAACTGGCGCAGTTCGCTATCACGGACCCGGGATGCAGCCCTGGTTTCGCGATCATATTCGCGGTTGAAAACCCGGTAGAGCTGGTTTTGCTCGGCCAGCACCTTACTGTTACCGGTGACGACAGTGGCAATATTCGAGTCTTCCGCATCATCCGTGAAATCGAGTGAAAGGGTAATGCGCGACAGGGCCTTCTCGGTATCCAGGCGATTGCTCGCGTTATCCTGCTGGCCTTCCACGAGCAGCGATTCGTCGACGATTTTGGCAATGCTGAGTGCATGTTCGGCAAACGCGGACTGATTCCTGCGCTCGCGTCGCAAGCCGGCGAGTTCATTGCCGATCAATCCGGCAATATGCCCACGGGTTACTTCGATCAGGTCATCTGTTTCTGCCAGGGTCGGATTTCCGCTCAGGCGCGACCAGGCGATTTGAGCGATCGTATAAATCAGCAAGCCCAGGTCGCTCTCGGCATGTCCATCCTGATGAAAACGCAGTGACCAGTCGCGGAAACGATTGTACAGGTTCGCGTTAATTCCGGGATGCGTGGCATCGGCCAGGGTTTCGACGCGCAACTGCTCGAGCAAGTCGAAGATAAGGCGCTGTACCGGCGTATCCGGCGTTAGTTGCTGGTGTAGTTTTGCATCACTGTGGAGCAGGCGCAGCGCGATGCCGTCGGCCGCACCTCGATGGGCCGTGAATCCGTCTCGCAGTGGATCGGGCGTACTGTGGGGCGCCCCGCTATGTACGCGATGTCCAGCCAGGAACAGGGTACGGCCGCGATGGCGTAACTCGCGCAATCCGGTCAGTGCGCGAATCGATGCGCCGCAGAGTTCGGCAACCTGCTGCTGCTGTTTCTGATTTGGCAGTTTACTCGGATCCACGCTCGACCACATGCAGATATGAATCGTCCAGCTCTTCGTTGAAGCAACGCTGGAAATATTCGGCGATGATAGGGTGCTCGTCTTCTTCGCATTTGTTGAGAAACGATAATTTGAAAGCCAGCACGTGGTCATCGAAAATAAGGGTGTTTTCCGCCCAGGATATGACCGTGCGCGGTGACATCAGGGTCGAAAGGTCGCCAACGACGAAACCTTCCCGGGTCATGGTCGCCATGGCTACCATCGACTGCAGCAGGCCTTGACGTTGCGCATCGTTAAACTCGGGCACCCGTGACTGCACGATCACCATTTCCTCGTCGTTGGAAAGATAATTAAGCGTGACGACGATGTTCCAGCGATCGATCTGACCATGATTGAGCAACTGGGTGCCATGATAAAGGCCGTTGGTATTACCCAGTCCAACCGTATTCGCGGTTGCAAACAGGCGAAAGTAGGGGTGGGGTGTCAGTACCCGGTTTTGATCGATCAGCGTAAATTTGCCATCGCGTTCCAGCAGGCGCTGGATGACAAACATGACATCCGGGCGTCCGGCATCGTATTCGTCGAAAATAAGCGCTATTGGGCGTTGCAGTGACCAGGGCACGATGCCTTCCTGGAACTCGGTGACCTGGCGGTCGTCACGAATCACGATGGTATCCTTGCCGACCAGGTCGAGGCGGCTGATATGGCCGTCGAGATTAACCCGTATGCAGGGCCAGTTGAGACGGGCGGCCACCTGTTCGATATGAGTCGATTCACCGGTACCGTGCAAGCCCTGTAACATCACGCGACGGTTATGGGTAAAGCCGGCCAGGATCGCGAGAGTTGCTTCGGCATTGAAATGGTACCCATGATCCACGTCCGGCACCATTTCGCCGCGCTCGCTAAAGGCGGGCACCTGCAAATCGCTGTCGATAGCAAAAATTTCACGAACCGAAACCCTGTTGTCGGGTTGTTCTGGCATTTCAGTGGCCTGCATCATGATTCCTTTGGCTGGATACGAAAAAACGTCGCAGTATACCGGATTATACGATTAGCAGATAAGTCCAGATCGTCGCTTTCGGCTGGCCATGATAGATTTACCTGCGTAATATTTGCCGGGTTGAAAATCGAAGCTCGAGGCATTTATGAATCCATCAGGACCGCTTGCCGGCTATCGCGTCATCGAACTGGGTCAGCTACTGGCCGGTCCGTTCGCCGGCTGTATGCTTGCCTACTTTGGTGCCGAGGTGATCAAGATTGAACCGCCGAACGGTGGCGATCCGATCCGGCGGTGGCGCGAAATGCGCGGCGATACCTCGTTATGGTGGCGTTCGCTGGCGCGCAATAAAAAATCCGTGACGCTTGACCTGAAGTCTGCCAGGGGAATCGAGCTGGTGCGGCAATTGATCGAAAAAGCCGATGTGGTGATTGAAAACTTCCGTCCAGGTGTGGTCGAAAAATGGGGACTCGGTCCCGATGATTTCAGGGAAAGTAATCCAGGACTGGTGTACGCGCGTATATCCGGTTATGGGCAGGATGGTCCTTATGCCAGCAAACCCAGCTTTGCCTCGGTATGCGAGGGAATGAGCGGCTTCCGTTACGTCAACGGTCAGCCGGGAGAGCCTCCGGTACGACCCAATCTCAGTATCGGCGATACGATTTCAGGAATTCATGCAGCGCTTGGGATTGTGATGGCCCTGCTTGAGAAACAAAGCAGTGGTAGCGGGCAGGTGATCGATGTGGCATTGGTCGAATCGATGTTCAACCTGATGGAGGCCGTCGTTCCGGAATTCGATGGCAATGGCGTAGTCCGCCAACCCTCGGGAAGTACCGTCACCGGAATCGTGCCAACTAACACCTATCGCTGCGCCGACGGCAAGTACGTGGTAATAGGCGGCAACGGGGACTCGATCTTCCAGCGCTTAATGGTGGCGACCGGGCACCCCGAGATGTCCGAGGATCCGCGTCTTGCCAGCAACCAAGGGCGGGTTGAACACGAGCCTGAGATCGATTCGGTGTTGATGCAATGGTGCGCCACGCATGACTCGACTTACCTGCTCGAACTGCTTGACGAGGCGCGTGTGCCAGCCGGACCGATATACAATGTCGAGGATATGCTAAATGATGAACACTTTAACGCTCGAGGCTTGTTCGAAACGGTTGAAATAGACGGTCAGCCATTGAAAATTCCGGCAATCGCGCCCAGGTTATCGCGCACGCCAGGTGCCACACGTTGGCCGGGGGGCGAACTGGGGCAGGATAATGATGAAGTGCTGACAGGTTTGTTGGGACTGGACGAGGGGCAAATGGAAGAGCTAAGTTCTGCCGGTGTGATTAGCCGGCAGCCCTGAAGGGAACTTAATCGATTTAAACTGGTTTAATGAATGAGGTGAAATAATGCGAAATCTTTTAAATTTTCTGATGGCAATAATGATTGCCGGCTCTACCCTGGTGCCCGCTTATGCAGAAGGTGGCTATAAAAAGAAAGACTCACCGCTGAAGCCCTATCATGAACTAATCGAAGCCGAGAAGTATCAGCAGGCGATCACCGAGCTCAAGGAAGCTTTGCGTGACGACCCCGATAACGCGGATATGCTGAACCTGGTGGCTTACAGTAATCGTAAGCTGAAGAACTTCGATATTGCCCTGGATTACTACCAGCAAGCACTTGCGATAGAGCCGGATCATCGCGGTGCCAACGAATACCTGGGGGAACTATACCTGCAGACGGGACAGCCGGAAAAAGCTGAAGAGCGGCTCAAGGTGCTGGATGATGAATGCTTCTTCGGTTGCGACGAATACGATAAACTCGAGGCCGCAATCGAGGAATACCGCAAGCAAAATCCATCCTGAACCGATCGCAGTTCAACCGCTGCTTATACCAATAGCAGCAGTCATTCATGCTATGCTGACGCGGTGATTTACTACCGTGAAATGATTCTCGATCGTGCCAGCCAGTCACGCAAGGATCGACAATGGCTCAAGCAGCAATGGATGCGGCGGCACTGCCGCGTCTTCATGCTACAGCATGATAAAAGCCTGATGCGCTGGCCCAATCGCGATGCTGAAACCCCGCAGGTTGTGCATATCCCCGGCGCTGAAATCGCCAGACTGAACGAAAATCTCGAACAGTTCGTATTTCTCGGGCTGGTCGATCGTGGACCGCTTTTCGCGCTGGATGTGTCTGCATATCACAACGATGCCCTCGAAACCTATGTTGACGATAACGAATTTGTCGACCTGCGTGATGTCGGCTGGTTGCTCGACTCCCAGCAGGCGGCTCAACTGGCCTATGCCCGCGGCCTGGTATTCTGGAATCGAAACCACCGTTTCTGCGGTATCTGTGGCAGCCCGACAGCAAGCGAAAATGGCGGCCACATGCGCCGTTGCAGCAACAGGAGCTGTGCGCGCATGCATTTCCCGCGTACCGACCCGGCGGTGATCATGCTGGTAGAAGATTGTTCGGACCCGGCCAAACCACGCTGCCTGTTGGCGCGCAACTCACGTTTCCCCAGCCGCATGATGTCGACTCTCGCGGGTTTTGTGGATCCACTTGAAAGCCTGGAAGAAACCGTGGCGCGGGAGGTTTTCGAAGAATGTGGTATCAGGGTAGGAGAGGTCGAGTACCAGGCCTCACAACCCTGGCCGTTTCCATCTTCGATCATGCTTGGGTTCCGTGCCAAAGCCATAACGACGGAAATTGCAGTCGACGGCGTTGAAATCGAAGAAGCCTACTGGTTTGAGGCCGAGCAATTGCAGGAATTTGGAGAGTGGGGTGACAATAAAGGCCAGTTCTGCCTGCCGCGAAGAGACTCGATCGCGCGCTACCTGGTGAATAGCTGGGTGAACGAAGTATTACAGCGTTAGGCAACCGGAGCTAATCCTGACTCCGGTTGCCTGTATTCTTCATGCGCATTTTGCTTTCGCGTAATCCGCTTCGTTGATCGCGCTCATTTGCAGAGTCTTCCGGTCTACTCGATCGGCTGTCGTCAATGACGTTAAATCATGCTGCTTGCCGATAGTGCGCTTTGCATCGAGTTGTTGCAGGGTCACCAGGCCGAGTTCGGCGGCACTTATATCTTCACGCTCGAACCCGATGTCAATCAGCAGGTGATCATTCAACTGACCAAGTAGCGCAAGCTGGCGACGTTCCTTTAGGTGGGCGCGGTAGCGAGAAATTGCGTTGCTCAACTGCTCTTTTAGCATGCCGTACACAGCCACGATTGACCTGGCTCGAATACTACGTCCGTGTTGGGCTTGCGCCGAGTAATCAATTCTGCCGCCACTATGCGCCAGCCCGTAACCTGTGTTGGCATCGACTATCGATGCGACTGCGAGTTGAAGTAGTTTCATTTTAGTAATCCTCATTCGAAGTTAAAAGGGTGAAGCGTCTGAGTACTTAATATAGTGATTGATATAGGGGCTCACAAACGATATATTTTTACTTTCGGTTTAGAATTACTAACATGAATAAATTACCATCGTTAAAATCTCTGCAGGCGTTTGCCGCCGCAGGACGGCACCTGAGTTTTACCGAGGCAGCCCAGGCCTTAAATGTCACCCCGGGTGCTATCAGTCAGCAAATTCGCATGCTGGAAGAGTTCCTCGAAATAAAGCTTTTCAAACGTATGAATCGGGCTATTGTGCTGACCGATGCCGGGCAACTGTTTTTGCCACTGATCAGCGCCGGATTCGAGCAGTTCAGCGAGGCGGTTAACCAACTGCAGCGAACGCGCAGCGATGGGCCGTTAACAATTACCTCGGCGCCGTCTTTTGTCTCCAAGTGGCTGATTCCACGACTGGCCCGATTTAAAGCATTGCACCCGCATATCGATGTGCGCATCGATACTTCTGATCGACTGGTGGATTTCATGCACGAAGATATCGATGTCGGTATCCGCTTTGGCAACGGAGTGTACCCGGAACTGGATACGGTGTATTTATTTTCATTCGATCTTATCCCCGTATGCAGCCCTGATCTTATGCGCCAGGGTGACGGCTTGAGAAATGTATCCGATTTAAAGAATTACACGCTGTTGCATAGCAATTACGCCGGTCTCGATGCAGGTTGGCCGGACTGGGCGATGTGGCTAAAGGTCGTCGAAGCGGAAGATGTCGATTCTTCTCACGGCATCTACTTCAACCAGTCAGATCTGCTGTTCCAGGCGGCCATGGACGGGCAGGGTGTCGCATTATTGGCCAGTGTTATGGCTGAGCCGGAGATCGCCGCAGGTAACCTGGTGCAGCCATTTAGCGCGCGCCTGCCGGTAAAAATGAACTACCACCTGGTAACTTCACCACACAAGGCGCGAATAGCCAAAGTGGTTGCGTTTCGCGAGTGGGTGCTGGCCGAGTCGGCCTTGTTGCGCAGCTAGACCAGTTGTCCTGCCGCCAGGGTTTCATCGACTGCTGCAGGACGGTGGTCGGCGGCAAAGAAGGTGTAAATCACCGGCAGAACGAACAGCGTGAACAACGTGCCAATCGCAAACCCGCAAACAATCGTAATGCCGATCGATTGTCGACTTGCAGCTCCGGCACCAGTAGCAATAACCAGTGGCGTGATACCGATAATGGTCGAAAAAGACGTCATCAGGATCGGTCGCAGGCGGATGGAAGCGGCCTTGATGACGGCTTCGATCGGTGACAGGTTGTCGTTTTTCTGCATTTCATTAGCGAATTCAACGATCAGAATGCCATGCTTGCTGACCAGCCCGATCAAGGTAATCAGGCCAACCTGGCTATAAATATTTAACGACACCTGGCCGAGAAACATCGGAATCAGTGCACCGAACATGGCCAGGGGTACCGTGGTCAGGATGATAAAAGGATCACGCAGGCTTTCGTACTGTGCAGCCAGCACGAGGAAAACAACCACGACCGCAAAGCCGAAGGTAAAGGCCAAAACGGAACGTTCCTTAATCAACTGGCGCGATTGCCCCTGGTAATCGAAGGTGTAACCGGCAGGTGCGACCTGCTCGGTGATGTCACGCAGTAATTGCAGGGCTTCACCCAGTGGTACGGCGGGGACAGCATCGATCTTGGCAGCATTTTGTTGCTGGAACTGCACCAGTTCAGGCGGTACCGAGGTGTATTCAATATTAACCAGTGATGACAGGCTGACCTGCTCGCCGGCATCGGTATAAACGTAGTATTGACCGACGATATCGGCATTCGCACGCTCTTCACCGCGTGCCTGGGGAATAATTTTATAACTGCGTCCCGCCAGGTTGAAACGGCTGACATATCCCTCGGCCAGAATCACCCCCAGCGTCTGGCCGATCTCGGCCATGGAAATGCCCATATATTCGGCCCGCTCACGATCGATGGTGACGCGGATTTCGGGTTTACTGAAATTAAAATCGCTTTTAATAAAACGAAACTTGCCGCTCTCACGGGCTTTGGCAAGTACCTGCTGAACCACGCCATAGAGTTGGTCATATCCCTGTTGGGTTTTGAGAATAAATTCCACCGCGGTATTACCGCTGGCACCCGGCAATGGTGACGGGTTGAAAGCGAAACTCTGTAATCCGGGCTGTTGGTCAAGCGCCATCTGGATTTGAGGTTTCATCTGCATCGACGAAAGGCTGCGATCCTCCCATGGCTTGAGCAGCATGCCGGCAAAGGATACCGTGGGTCCACCAAATCCGTTTGCCATAAACGATGATTCATATTCGTCTTTATACTTGCGGAATATATCGATGTAGGGCGCTGTGTATTTGTTCAGGTAATCGATACTGCTGTGATCCGGCGCCTGCGAGACGACGAAAATGACACCCTGGTCCTCCTCGGGCGCGAGTTCATTTGGAGTAAACATAAACATTGGCACCAGCATCACCACGACGCCAATGATGAAAATTACTGTTACCGAACGCGTTTTCAGGGAACTGGCGAGCAGGTTTTCGTAACCGCGATGCATGCTCTCGAACAGATTGTTGACATAACGGGCGTAAGCGTTATTGGCAATCGTGGGCTTCAGCAGACGTGAACACATCATCGGCGACAGGGTCAGGGCGATAATGGTCGAGATGATGATGGTACCAACCAGCGTAAAGGCAAATTCCTTGAACAATACCCCGGTAAGACCGCCGAGCAGCCCTATGGGAGCGTAGACCACGCAGAGAACGATCGTGGTGGCAATAACCGGTTTGGCAATCTCGCGCGCACCCTGCAGTGCGGCATGGAGCGGGCGCAGGCCTTCGCCGATATGCCGGTAAATGTTTTCCACTACCAGGATGGCGTCGTCTACCAGCAGGCCGATCGCCATCACCATCGCCAGCAAGGTCAGCAGGTTGATAGAATATCCCATGATATGCATGTAAAACAGCACCCCGATAATCGATAACGGGATGGTGACCAGCGGGATCAGCGTGGAACGGAACGAGCCCAGGAATAGAAAAATCACGACCACTACGATCAGCGCAGCCTGCGCCAGGGTAAAAATTACTTCGTTGATCGACGCCTCGATAAATTCGGTGGAATCGTAAGCAATAGCAGTGTTGAGTCCTGGCGGAAATGACTTCTTCAGTTTTTCGAGTTCCGCGGTTACCAGTTTGATCGTGGTCAGTGGATTACCATCGGTGGTGCCGTTGATACCGATATAAATCGACGGTACGTTATCGAACATGATGAGCGAATCATAATTTTCGGCACCCAGCTCGATTTCGGCCACATCTCCAAGGCGGACCTTGTTATCACCTTCTTCTTTGATGATAAAACGTCTGAAAATATCGGGATCGCCGGTGTCGGTGACCGCATTGACATCAGTTTGCACCAGTTGTCCGCGCGTCTGGCCGGCGGCCGACTGGTAGTTTTCATTACCGATCACGTTAACGATATCCGCTGCGGATACTTTGTGTGCGGACATTCTGACCGGGTCCATCCAGACTCTCATCGAGTAGGTTTTTCCGCCCAGGATTTCAGCCTGCGCAACCCCCTTCACGGTAGATAATGCGGGTTGAATCGTACGCAGCAGGTAATCGGTAACTTCCACGTCGGAAAGGGTTTCGCTGAAAAAGCTATAGTATGCAAGGGCAAAGCCTTCAGCAGACTGTTTGGCGATGACTGGATCTTCTGACTCGATCGGCAATTCACCGCGGATGGAACCGACCTTGGTACTCACTTCGGTTAAAGCGACGTCGGCATCGACGCCCAGTTTCATGTGCACTTCGACCACGGAGACGCTGTTGCGACTGCTCGAGCGCACGAAATCGATTCCCTCGGTACTCGATACCACCTGCTGAATAGGGGTGCTGATGAAACCCTGAATGAGTTCCGCGCTGGCTCCCGGGTAAGCCGTGGTGATCGAGATTATCGAGGTTTCCAGCTCCGGGTACTGGCGCACCTGGGTATCGAAAAAGGCCTGCACGCCCAGCAACACGATCATAGTGCTGATAACCAGCGATAATACCGGACGCTTGATGAAATAATCGGTCAGCATGGTTACTTACTACTGGGCTGACTGATATTCGGCAACATCATCGACAATGGTTACCCGCAAGCTCGGGTAAAGCTTGAGCTGACCCGCAGTAACCACGATGTCAACCGCTTTCAGGCCGCTGACTACGCCCGCCGATCCTTTGCTCCGATAGGCGACGTCGACCTGTCTTGAAGCCAGGCGATAGTCAGCCTCTTCCTCGCCGTCGGCGTTTTCCGATTTTTCGAGAATGTAGGCCGCTTCGCCGTAAATGTTATAGAAAATAGCGGTTTCGGGAATCGTCAGCACCGATAACTTGCGTCTGGAGCGAAGATTCATATCGGCGAACATGCCTGGAGCGAGCAGGCGCCTGGAATTGTCGACCACGGCACGTACTGCGATATTACGTGTACTGGCGTCGAGTTCGGGATTCCAGGTCACGACCCTGGCGCTGAATATCTCCTGCGGATAGGCACGCACCCTGAATTCGATTTCCTGATCGACAACCAGGTCTTTGAAATTAGCCTCGGGTAAGGTGAAATCGAGATACAGCTTGTCAACCGACAACAAGGTTACGATATTGGTGCCGGGTGCTACATACTCACCCAGGTCGATCTGGCGAATTCCTAGCTTTCCGGAGAAAGGTGCATAGATTTTTTTCTTTGCCAGTGCCACCTCGGCGACACTGATCTGGGCTCTGGATATATTAACCAGTGACGTTTGCACATCGATATCGTTGCCGGAGGCATAAGATTTTTCTTTCAGTTTGAGTAACCGATTATACTGGCTGTTGTCGGCCTCGAACTGGGCGCGTGCCGATTTCAGGTTTGCCTGTTCGGTGCGATTATCCAGCTCGACCAGCAACGCGCCGGCCTTGACTATATCGCCTGAATCAAAATTTATCGACTTGATGATGCCGGATACTTCGGTGGTGATATCCACCCCCTGAAAAGCCACCAGGTTGCCGATGGCCTTGACCTGCCGTTCCCACTGTTCTTCCACTGCAGTGGCTACGGTAACGCTGATCGGTGGTGGTGCCTGACTGCCCTGGGCGATCTGCTGCTGTATCTGCGAGATTTTCGTGAAAGTCAGGAACCCGCCCACGGCCGCTAACAGCAACAACACCATGAGAATTCGAAGCCAAAGACGGGGCCTGGCGGTTTTAGTTGTTTGAGTGGGCACTGTTCAGGTTTCGGCTGCTAAGTGATACGGGTTGTTTGCGCGAATGCAAATTACAAACGCTAATAGTAATGCTCCGACCATTATTTTGCAGCCATGTTTCAGCAAATAGCGATTATAAAGTGATTTTAGATGCACGATGTCGCAATTAACCGTGTAATGCGCCAGCTTCGCGCATTCGATCGGGGCTGGTTTTGGCGGTTCGGCTAAATCATGCCGGTCATAGCGCTTGCGCTGGATTAACATTTCCGATAAGCCAGAACCCAGTGGCGTAAATGCGCCTCTTTATCCGAAAACGGATAGGTACGGAACATTAACGATTGATCGAGCTTCTCCCAATGGCCCGTGGCGTCGAGTTCAGCCATCTTCTGCTTGAAGCCGTATTCGTCGTGCGCGATTGTCGACAGCGAGAAAACGATGATGCCATCCCTGCGGGTCAGTTTGATGATGCCATCAAGAGATTCCGGGGGTGCGTGGCCATGAGTCAGTACCCCGGCGGCCACCACGGCGTCATAGTGGGCATCGGGCAAATCTACCCGGCTATCCAGGTAAAGCTGGTGCAGTTGCTCGTAAACTTCCTTTCGCTGCGCGACCGCGAGCATGCCTGACGAAGGATCGAGTCCTTCGAGGTTGTGGTAGCCCATCTGGTGCAGAACCTGCGCCATGTTACCGGTGCCGCAGCCGACATCCAGGATTCTGGCATCGAAATCCCGCACGTGACGACCGACCATACCGGTCGCTATCGCGATGTAAGGATTGCCGCTAGCCCAGAGTTGCTGGTCATAATCGGCAGCCCATTCGTCGTAGAGGGCATCCAGTGTCCTGCGTTCACCATCGGCCTGGTAAACGCGTTCAAGCCAGGTTTCGAGCTCGTCCAACAAATTCTCCTTGCATGTCATTACAATAAACAGCAGATTATGCCTTAAATAGCGGTAACTCAAGTGACGGGCATTGATTATTGATCCGTACAGGATGATTCTGGTAACTGACGCTAATCGTGATACGGGGCTCGAAAACGGCCGTGAACCGGCGATTCAGGCCGCCGGAACAGCTGGTGGCGGTTGCATGCGTAAGCTTAAGTCGATTAACGGACAGACAGAGTATTGCAGTTAAACAGGCTTGATCAGGAACGACTCGACGGCAAACTGGGCAAGGCCATGCAGTTTGCCATGGAGACCATTGTTACCGCCGCTCATATCGATCAGGCCGAAAAACTTATAGACATCAGTTTTGCTCATATCGATGCCTGTTTTTATAACGGTCGTGCCCATCTCGATTTCGTCAATTACATGCTCGAACATGGTGCGACACTGGCCGTTCCCGCCTGGACCAACAATGGGCTGGTGTCGCTAAATGATCCCTCGCTGCGCGATCCGCTTGCCAGTAGGGAAATGGACGAGGCCAGGCAATTGATGCAGGCCTACGTCAGGCTGGGCTGCAACCCGGTGTGGACCTGCGCTCCCTACGAGTTGCCCGGGCGACCCGGGCTGGGTGCGCATATTGTCGGTTCCGAATCGAATGCGGTCAGTTTCTATAACTCGGTGATCGGGGCGCGCAGCAACAAGTACGGCGATTTTCTTGATGTCTGTGCGGCAGTTACCGGGCGAGTACCTTATAGTAAATTGCACCGCGACGAGGCGCGCGCGGCTTCAATACTCTTCGATGTTGGCAATATCTCTCCAACTATCCGCGGGGACGATTTGTTTTATCATCTGCTCGGGCATTTTATCGGCCGCAACACCGGGAACCTGGTGCCAGCCATAGTGGGTCTGTCAGATGATTGCAACGAAGACGATTTGAAGGCGATCAGTGCGGCAGGCAGTTCGTCGGGTAGCGTGCCACTTTTCCACGCTATCGGCATAACGCCGGAAGCCGGCACCATCGAAATCGCGTTTCAGGGGCAACCACCGCAGCGAACTATCGAGTTAACCCTGGGCGACCTGCAACAGGCGCGCGCCGAGCTAGGCGGTAATTCGGATAATGCGCTGAGCGGAATAGCGCTGGGAACCCCTCACTTTTCTTATACCGAGTTCGAACGCCTGGTGCAGTTAATGAATGGCCGCAGTGTGCATCCCGGGCTGGTGTTTTACCTGACCACCAGTCGACATGTCCATCAGCAGGCTCGACAACAGGGCTGGATAGAATTACTGGAACAGGCGGGGGTAAAAATCGTGACCGATACCTGTACCTATTTTTCGCCTGCGGTTAATGGCCTGCGGGGCAAGGTAATGACCAATTCAGCCAAGTGGGCGTATTACGCGCCGGGTATGTTGCCGGTGGAAGCATTGATAGGAAGCTTGCGGGAATGCATCGAGTCGGCGGTGAGTGGCGAGGTAGTGCTCGACCCGTGGGTGGCCGAATGAGTCCTGCGACGATCGACATAGAAGCCCGGGTGCTGATTCCCGGTCACGCTGCAGGTCCGGCCATGGTGCTTGACGACACCCTCAGTTTCTGGGGCGGATTTGAGCCGTCGAACGGCGAAATCATTGACGTTCATCATCCCCAGTTCGGACAACTGGTGGGTGGTAGCATCCTGTTTATTCCGCAGAGCAGGGGTTCCGCCGGTACGCCGGGCGGTATCGCCGAAACCTTGCGTAACGGCAGTGGCCCGCTCGCGTTCGTGCTGGGTGAGCCCGATGTCAATATAAGCGTCGGCACACTGGTTGCAAATCGACTCTACGGGCTTGAAATTCCGGTCCTCGAGATATCCCTGACGGCGATGGCGCAGATTCATAGCGGGGATAGCGTGACAATCGACCAGCAGGGAATCGTTGTAGCTGGCGCTTAAAGCTTGTCGATCAAAATGATGCAATGCGCACCCGCTTTCAACGGCGGGATTCGGGCCACCGTATAGCCGTCTCGAGCATAAGTGTTTATTACGCTAGCCCGGCCGTTCAGGGTCGTCATCAGGCGCTGACATCGAGATGCTGATTGATTGTTGAGCGCTTTACCGTAGCATATCGGTTTTGATAATCGGTTCTGGCGACTATGAGTGGAAACAATGTAATCGTGCTGATGTCCGACGAGCATACCCGGTCGGTAACGGGCGCATATGGTAACCCGTTGGTGCATACGCCGACGCTGGACCGGCTTGCGGCGGGCGGCGTGCGATTCGACAACGCCTATACACCATCGCCGATCTGTATTTCTGCACGCGCCAGTTTCGCCACTGGAACCCCGGTGTTTGAGCATGGCTGCTGGTCGTCGGCAGAACCCTACTATGGACAGCAACAAAGCTGGATGCATCGTTTGAGGGACAAGGGGCATCAGGTGGTATCAATCGGCAAGCTGCATTACCGGTCGGCGGACGACGACACCGGATTTAGCGAGCAGATACTGCCGATGTACCTGGCCAATAACGGCAGGGGTTGGCCACAGGGATTACAGCGCAAACCGATGGGGAGTTTTCCCGACGCGGCCGAGATGGCCGCAATTCTCGGGCCGGGAGAAACCAGTTATACGCAGTACGATCGCGATATTACCGCGGCGGCGGCCAACTGGCTGGAACAGCGCGCTGCGAGTGATTCAAAACCCTGGGTATTATTCGTATCGTTTATCTGTCCACACTTCCCGTTGTCGGCGCCGCAGCAATTCTATGATTTGTACCGGGACGTGGAATTGCCCGAACCCTATGACCTTGATGCGAACGCAAGATTGAAACACCCGGTGATCGATGAAATGCGCCAGTTCTGGAACTATGCTGACTACTTTGATCGGGACAGTGAGATCGAAGGCCTTAAAAACTACTACGGGCTATGCAGTTACCTCGATGACAATGTTGCGCAAGTGCTGCAAGCGCTGAACCGATCGGGTCAGGTCGACAATACTCAGGTAATTTATACCAGCGATCATGGCGATATGATCGGCAATCACTGTATCTGGGGAAAATGCTACATGTATGAAGATTCGGTCGGCATTCCGCTGATATTCAGTGGCCCTGGAATAGAACCCTCGGTCAATAATACCCCGGTTTCGCTAACCGACATGGCTGCGACCATCGAACAGGCGGTCCATGGAGAAGTGCTCAAGGTTGAAAACGGCTGGCAGAGTCGATCATTACAGGGGTTTATTGATGCGCCTGAGTCAGAGCGTCCGATCCTTAGCGAATATCACGATGGTGGCAGCCCCTGTGGATTTTTCATGCTGCGCAAAGGCCGCTGGAAGTACGTGCATTTCGCGGAAGGGCATCCTGCATTGCTGTTTGATATCGAAAACGATCCCCGCGAACTGACTAATCTTGCCGACGATTCGGAGCATGCAAGTATTCTGGCCGGGTTACGCGAACAGCTCTTTCAAATCCTCGAACCCGAGGCGGTCAATCGCCAGGCATTTTCCGACCAGGCCCGAATGATCGATACCCTGGGCGGCATGGAGGCGATCCTGGCGATGCCGAGTTTCAACCACACACCGCTCGATTGAAATCAGGTCTTTCTGAGTTCGCCGATTGCGATGCCCTGTTCGCCGGCGACGGCATAGAGCAGGTAGATCTTGCCATTCTCCTCGAAGATCGCCGGATCACGTAATTGATTGACCCTTTGCATGCTGGCGCCATACTGTGAAGCGCGTGGCATCATGTCGGCACCTTCCCACGGTTTCTGCGCGCGATGGATTTCGAAGGTTTCAACCAGTTTCCATTGCTCCCAGTCGGCTGCGGTATTCAGCGTGGATAGCAGTATGCGTTCGGGGGTATCGCCAACTCTTGTCCATAGCACATACCACTGGCCGCCATGGTGCAGTAAAGCGTGATGGCGGATAGGTTCAGTAGTCAGACGGGGACCGGTTTCGAAATCTCCCAGGCCGTCGCGGGAACGATATAGCTGTCCCGGCATTGCGATCGCGTAGAACCAGTCGTCGTGTCTGAAGATTTTAAGATAAGGTGAACCAATTATTTCCATTCGAGCAGTAAAATTGAGTGCGTCGCGTGACAGGGCCACCCTTGTCCGTTGGCGGCCATCGTCAAGACGGCCATGATAATAAAGTCGAATTTGTTGGGTCTCGTGATCAACCCAGACATCGGGCGAGGCGATGTGAGGATAATTGCCGTCGGCTCCGGCCTTGATAAAAGCGCGCGCTTCCGCATGCAGTTGCGACTCGTCAGGGGGGCTGCTGGCAAACATTCTGTGTTCCAGCTCGAGAGGGCCCGGGGTGACGGTCTGCCAGGGTCCGGTGAGATAATCGCTGAACGCCAGCCGAATCGAGAGACCCTCGTGATGGGCAAAATACAGCAGGTATTTGCCCGGCGGGTTATCCAGCCATTCAGGAGCCCTGATTAACGATGGCCCGTTGATATTTCCGTCAAGCTCCGGACGATCCTCGACACTGACGATCGGGGCATCGTTAAGGTAATGAAATGAAAACACAGGTCACGGACTAAGCGCCGGTCGCCCCTTCCGCGGCGCGTTCCTTTAACAGGCCTGTCAACCAGTCCGGATCCATTTCCGGCACGGACGACAATAGCAGCTTGGTATATTCCGGGTAGGGTGGTTCGAGAATTTCACTTTTCATGCCCTGCTCGACGACGCGACCTTCCAGCATCACCACGATTTGATCTGAAATTGCTTTCACGGTGGCGATATCGTGGGTAATGAAAATATAGGTCAGACCGAGTTCTTTTTGCAGTCGTAATAACAGTTCCAGAATGCCTTTTTGCACGATCTGATCGAGCGCCGAGGTCACTTCGTCGCAAATAATCAATTCAGGACCGGCCGCCAGTGCGCGCGCAATACAGATGCGTTGTTTCTGGCCTCCGGATAACTCTGCCGGCAAACGATCGACAAAGGTTTCGTTGAGCTCGATCATTTCGATCAGTTCCATCAGGCGCCGATCGCGCTCGGCGCCCTTTAAGCCGAGGTAAAATTCGAGCGGTCTGCCGATGATGTCCCGCACCGTGTGGCGTGGGTTCATCGCGGTATCGGCCATCTGGTAGATCATCTGGATCTTTTGCAGCTGGTCGACACTGCGATCTTTAAGCATGGCGGGCAGTGGTTTGCCATTGAACAGGATTTGACCCGCGGTAGGCGGCAGCAAACCGGTGATGGCGCGAGCGGTAGTCGATTTGCCGGAACCGGATTCGCCGACGATGGCTACCGTATGCCCACGCGGAACCTCGATGCTGACATCATCGAGTACCTTGGCACTACCGGTGTAACTGGCGTCGACGTGGTCGACCCTGAGCACAATGTCATTCGATACTTCTTCGGCTTTTTCGATCGAACGTACCGACCATAACGATTTTGTGTATTCTTTTTCGGGATTTGACAGCATGCGCCGGGTATCCGCATCTTCGATGGTTTCACCGTAACGCAACACCTTGATAACGTCTGCCATTTGCGCGACCACGGCAAGGTCATGGGTAATGTAAATCGCGGCAGTATGGTATTGTTCGACGATTCTGCGCATTGATGCCAATACTTCTACCTGTGTGGTCACGTCGAGTGCCGTGGTGGGTTCATCGAAGATAATCAGGTCGGGACGTGGTGACATCGCCATGGCCGTCATAACGCGTTGTAACTGGCCGCCCGATACCTGGTGCGGGTAGCGATCACCGATCAATTCGGGATTGGGTAGCTGTAGGTCCCGGTAGAGCTTGCGGGCATCGGCCTTTGCCTCTGCTTCCGGCTTTATCGAGCGGCGTACGGTGGCCTCCACGGTTTGTTCGAGCAGCGTGTGTGCCGGGTTAAACGAGGCGGCGGCGGACTGTGCGACATAAGCGATGCGGGAACCGCGCAGGACACGTTTATCTGCCTCCGAGGTTTTCATCAAATCCATACCATCGAACATGATCGTGCCGCTGGTCAGGCGACATCCGGGACGGGCGAAACCCATTGCCGCAAGGCCCAGGGTTGATTTTCCGGCACCTGATTCACCGATTAAACCCATAATCTCGCCGCGCTTGAGCGTCACGTCGACACCTTTGACGATCTCGTGCCAGCGATCATCGCTATAACCGTCGATTACGATGTCGCGCATATCGAGCAGGATATCGCCTTTCTTGCCGCTTCTTTCAGTACTCATAACTATTAATCCTTCAAGCCGCTGGATTTATGCAGGAACCAGTCAACCACGAAATTAACCGCCACGGTGAGCAAGGCGATGGCCGCGGCCGGCAGCATCGGTGTCATCGCTGCGGTGAAATCATATTCGGCAAACTGAATCAGGCCCGCGGTTTCGCGCACCATTGAGCCCCAGTCAGCGGTTGGTGGCTGAATACCGACACCGAGGAAAGAAAGTGCAGCGATAGTCAGAAACACGAAACAGAAGCGTAAACCGAATTCTGCTACCAGCGGCGGCATGATGTTGGGCAGAATTTCCCGGTACAGAATCCAGAACAATTTCTCGCCACGAAGTCTGGCGGCTTCGACATAATCCATTACGACGACGTTCAGCGACACGGCGCGCGCGATACGGAATACCCGGGTGGAGTCGAGTACCGCGATGATGATGATCAGGTTGAGGGTATTCGCGCCGAACATCGACAGCAGTATCAAGGCAAAGATCAGGCTGGGAATGGCCATCAGGACATCGACCGAGCGACTCAGCAAATTGTCCAGCCAGCTGTTGTTATTGATGGCTGCTGTAATGCCGAGGCCGCCCCCGATGATGAAAGCGAACAGCGTTGTTACAAAAGCGATTCCGACCGTATTACGAGCGCCGTATATGAGGCGGGACAGCACGTCACGACCAAGCTGGTCGGTACCGAACATGTACTCGTCGCTCCACGGTGCATAAGACAGCGGGAAAATCTCTGCCTCGCCATACGGAGCCAGCAGCGGCGCGAACAGCGCAAAAAAGATATAGGCCGTGATGACGGTCAGGCCGAAAAGGGCTGTGGGCGGGGCTGATTTCAGCCCCCGCCAGATATTTTCGAGCGCCGTGCGGCGTGCCTTGATCAGGCCGACTTCACCGGCAGCGGAGTAACCCTGGTTTGCCAGATCCGTTTCAGCGAAGCCCTGGTCCGCAAGCTCGGCAGAGGTGCTGGGAGTGATATCGTCTTCTTTATTCATCGTGGATGCAACAGCCGTGGATTAGTGATGATCGAGATTATGTCGGCGAACAGGTTGAGCAGGATATAGGTGGCCGCAAAGATCATCGCGCAGCCCTGCACCACGGGTACGTCCCGGGTAGTAACCGCATCGACCATTAGCTGGCCGACTCCGGGATAGACAAAAACCACCTCGACGACGACCACTCCGACTACCAGGTAAGCCAGGTTGAAGGCGATAACCGTAACAATCGGTGCCCAGGCGTTGGGTAAGGCATGACGCAGAATTATTTCCGATTTGGACGCGCCCTTGAGCTCGGCCATTTCGATATAGGGGCTCGCCATCAGGTTGATGATCGCCGCTCGCGTCATGCGCATCATGTGCGCGACGATGACCAGCGTCAGCGTCAGCGCGGGCAGGGCGGTCAGATAAACCCGCTCCCAGAAGGCCGCATCGGGACTGATATTGGCGAGCGACGGAAAAATCTTGGTAAACGAAGACAAACCCAGTATCAGCAGGTAGGCGACGAAGAACTCGGGGAAAGATATTGTGGTCAGGGTCAACGCGTTGACCGAGCGATCGTAAATGGAATTGCGATACAGCGCCGCGGTTATGCCGAGAAACAAAGCCAGTGGCACCGAGATGATAGCCGCCATCGAGGCCAGGAAAAGCGTGTTGGCAAGCCTGGGCGCGAGTAATTCGATAACCGGTCGCGAGCGGTCTGAACCTCCCGACGAACCGCGACCCGAGAAGGAGTTGCCCATATCGCCGGTCAGAATGCCGCCCAGCCAGTCGAAATAACGTTCGTGGATCGGCAGATCGAGGCCGAGTTCCTTGCGAAATGCAGCAACGGTTTCCGGCAGGGCCGCCTGTCCAAGTACTGCCTCGCCAAAGTCACCCGGCAGGAATTCGATCGAGCTGAACAAGATCAACGAAACCACGAACAGAGTGATCAGACCCAGACCGAGCCGTTGCAGTATAGTGCGTATGACTGGATGCACAGCGCCTCCCCTCAAGTTAACGTTTATCAGGTTTTCGTATCGATTAACGAGCAGCCTGTAAGCGAGTTATAAAGGGTAATGGGCCACGCAGCCCATTACCCCCTTTTCTTATTGCTTTATGCGAACCACCAGCGTTCGATAGCCTTGGAACCGTCGTATTCCCAGTTTCCAGCGACCTGCTCATCGTGAGCGACCTTCTTGCTGACCGCGTGAATGTGGTTGGCGAACATCGGGATCAGGGCGCCGCCGTCATCGCTGATCAGGCTCTGGCACTCATAGTACATTTCGCGACGCTTGTTAGTATCCAGCTCAGAGCGGGCCGCAATCACCAGTTTGTTGAATTTATCAGCGGCCGGACCGGTTCTCCAGTCGGTGTCGTTCCAGTTGCCATCGGCCACGTAAGCCGCGGTAAACATCCAGTCCTCGGTCGGACGGCCACCCCAATAACAGGCACACCAGGCTTTCTTGTTCCACACATTAGACCAGTAGCCGTCCTTGGGCTCGCGTACGACGTTAACGTTGAGCCCAGCCTTGCTGGCTGAATCCTTGATCAGCAGCGCGGCATCGACCGCACCGGAGAAGGCGGCTTCGGAAGTACCGAGATCGAGCTTAACGCCCTCCATGCCGGCCTTCTTCAGATGGAATTTGGCCTTGTCAGGGTCGTAGGTGCGCTGTGCCATTTCACCATTGTGAAAGGGATTTGAAAGCGATATCGGATGATCGTTGCCTATCGCGCCATGACCCAGCAGAATCTTGTTCAATAGTGCTTCGCGATCCACTGACAGCTTAACCGCCATGCGCAGGTCATAGTTGTCGAATGGTGCCTGCGTAACGCGCATCGGGAAGGTGTAATGCAAGGTGCCGGTGACCTCGAGAATACTGAGGCTCGGGTTGCGGCCGAGCAGGTGGACCGTTTTCGGGTCGACGCGGTTGATGGCATGCACTTCCTGGTTCATGACCGCGTTCTGGCGTGCGGTGGTGTCGACCAGCGAAATGATTTCGACTTCGTCAAAATGGGCCTTGCCCGCCTTGAAGTAATTCGGGTTACGCTTGAAGGTGGCGCGCACGCCCGGCTCGAAACGATCGATGATATAGCCACCGGTACCGAAGCCGGCCTGCCAGTCCGCCTTGCCTTCGAAGTCGGGCAAGATCGCAAAGTGGTAGTCACTCAGGATGACCGGGAAGTCAGCGTTACCGGCACTAAGCGTGAAGGTTACTTCGTGGGCACCGGTTTTCTTCATTTCGGTTATCGGGTCGAGTAGAGACTTGCCCGCAGACTTCGAATCTTCGCCACGATGATGGTTCAGCGACGAAATGACGTCGTCGGCAGTCATCGATTTGCCGTTATGGAATTCGACGCCCTTGCGCAGCTTGATGACCCATACGGTGGCATCTTTGTTGGCCTCAAAGGATTCCGCCAGCTCTGGCACCAGTTTCCCGGTGTTGTCGGTCTCGAACAGGTGGTTGGCGTATGCGAATACGGCATTCGTCATAAATCCGTTTTCATGGCTGCCCGGGTCGAGAGAATCGGTCGTCGAGCCATGTGCGCTACCCATGACGAAACTGCCGCCGCGCTTGGGTGTTGCGGCATGCACGGACTGAGAAAGCAGGGAAGTTGCGAAAGGAGCAGCCAGGCCAAGTGCGCCGGCCCGCTTGATGAATTCGCGTCGATCGAGTTTGCCTTCTTTCGCCGCTTTTTCGAGATTTTTGATGTCCACCATTTGTCGTATTACCTCAGGTTTGGTTGTGGTTATCGATGAATGTTATTTGTTGACGGGATGATTTTCTGTTGTGGGCTTTTCCAACAAGCTTGTTATATTAGGTTCATCTAGCGCTTGTTGTAACACGAATCGACCGACAATATCAACGAAGTGGCTAACAATCGACCACATCGAGAATTACCGGAAATCTTATCCAAATGCATAAAGTCGAATAGACACTCAGCGGTCAAACCTTAGCCGATCCCCCGTTTACGACGTGCCATGTAATCTCTCAGGGCTTCGTCTATGGCAGGGTCGATATCCGGTTGCTGGTACTCTTTCAACAACTGTTTCCAGATCTGGTTGGCGCGTTGCCCGGCATCGACTGAACCCGCTTCCAGCCAGGTCTCGTGATTGTCCCAGTTGGAGAGCAGCGGGGCGTAGAATGCGCTTTCATACCTTGCCATCGTATGGGAGCTACCGAAGAAGTGCCCACCGGGACCGACTTCACCAATCGCTTCCATGGCGATGGTCTCCTCGTTGACTTCGAAGGGTTCGAGGCTTGCGGCTACCATCTGCAAGATCTCGGCATCGATAATCAATTTCTCCAGTGATGCGGTCAAACCGCCGTGCAGCCAGCCGGCGGCATGTTTGATCAGATTGGCCTGGCCGGTAATCGCGCCCCATAAGGACAGGCAACTTTCATAGGCGGATTGCGCATCCGGACTGTTTGCCGCGTTAACATTACTTGAGCGAAAGGGTACTCCGAGCCGTCGCGCCAATTGGCCCGAAGCCTGGGCGGCCTGCAGGTATTCGGGGGTTCCAAAAGCCGGAGAACCGGATTTCATATCGACGTTTGAGGTAAACCCGCCATACAAAACGGGGCTGCCGGGGCGAACGATCTGGGTGAGGGCGATACCGGCCATGGCTTCGGCATGCTGCAGGGCGAGGGCACCGGCCAGGGTTACCGGCGCCATCGCACCGGCCAGGGTGAAGGGCGTGATTGCCACCGCCTGTCCGAACTCGGCCATGGTGATCAATCCCTCGGCCATCGGAATATCGAGCTGCAGGGGCGTATTGGTATTGATGATGCCGCATAATGCCGGCGAGTCGATCAAGTCGGCAGGAGACAAACCGAGGCTGATTGCGACCATCTCGACCGCGTCCAGAGTTTGCGCACGTCCCATCGTCCAGGGTATCCAGTTCTTGTCGAGCAGGGTGCACTGCGCGTAAAACAGATCCAGATGCCTGCTTGCGGCCGGCAGGTCCATGGCTTCAAAACCGCCGCCACCCGCCTGATGCAGGATGTCGAGGCTCTGCACGAGACGCAGGAAATCACACATTTCGGCATAAGTACCGTTGCGACGACCACGGTCGTTATCCATCACATAAGCCGGACCACCCACCGAGGCAAATACCGCATGTCCGGTACCCAGGTTCAGGTTTTTTTCGGGATTGCGTGCACGCAGCGAAAACGAGGCAGGCGCCCTGGCGACAAGGGCCTCGATCAACGCGGAATCGAAGCGAACCAGGTTTGATTCATGGTCCACTGCAAAACCCGCCGTGCTGAAGCGCTGGCGTGCATCTTCGGAAAGAATAACCATGCCGGTTTCCTGCAGGATGTTCAAACCCGCCCGGTGAATAGTCTCGATCGCGTCAGTACTCAACAGTTCGTGAGGGGAGTGCTTATACTGCAGTGTTTTCCAGGGTAGTTGCGCAAGCAAACCCGAAACGCGCGGATTACGGGTGCCGCGCCGACGGCTTCTTGTGGTCATGATATTGCTCCCGGGTTCGTTTGAATGTTGTTTGTTTGCATCATGGCACGTTCGCGTTTTACAACCAGCCGGGCAGGTTTTTCAGCGTATTCGCGTGCAAACCTGTGTCCTGAATAAACCGCATCGGCGATGCTCGACGGAACCAGGCAGTCACCGATGCGGACTGCGTCAATACTTAATGCGCGATACAGTTCATCGTTTGGTTTGCGACCGGTAACCAGCAGCAAATTGTCGGTTTCATGCTCGCTGGTCTGACCGCTATAGATACAACTGGTAGTGAGGATGCCTTGTGCAACACTGGTTATCTTCTGTGAAAATACCGCTTCGACGCCGATCGACAGCAACCTGGCCTGGATGAACTCCTGCTCATCGGTCATAGCGGTCCAGCTGGAAATTGTTGTTGCCGGAGTCAGGTATTTTACGCGGCAACCGGCAAGTAAGAATTTTTCCGCCAACGCTCCGGCCATCATGTAGTGCTCGTCATCGTAAATCAGAACTTCGTCGCTGATTACGGCGCCCGCAAATATATCGTCCGGGGTCAGGATATTCGCATTATCGTCGATCGGCACGGGATAGCGCACGGTGGCGCCGATTCCATCCCGTCGCCAACGGCTGCCGGTTGCGATGACCACTGCATCGGCGTCGAATTCTTCTATCTCCGCGGGCATGAGTTCGCTATTGAGATAAACCTCGACATTATCCATCTGGCTTAACATGTAGGCACGGTAATCACGAACCCGGATCCAGTTTTGCAAACCGGGCAGACTGGATTCCCTCAGTACACGTCCCCCCAGTTCCGCACCGGCTTCGGCAAGACTTACCTGGTGACCCCGACGACCGAGAGTCAGACAGGCTTCGAGGCCGGCCGGTCCGCCACCGACTACCAGCAACGAAGCAGGGGACGAGGCCGGAACAAAGATTTCGGGATGCCAGCCACGCCGCCACTCCTCGCCCATGGTTGGATTCTGGGTGCAACGTAAAGGTGCGCCCTCGTTGTTAGCCGAGCGGCATATATTGCAACCGATGCATTCCCTGATTTCATCTTCGCGACCCTGATCGATTTTAAGCGGCAGGAAAGGGTCGGCTATAGACGGCCTGGCGGCGCCGATGAAGTCCTGGATACCCCGTTTCACCTGGCCCACCATCGTATCCGGAGAAGTAAAACGGCCGACGTTTACCACGGGTTTCGAAGTCAGCGATTTGACCTCGCGAGCGTATTGCTCCTGGTAGCCTTCAGCGGAGAAACGTGAACTGCAGGAATCGTTGCCGAGACTTCCACCCAGCGCTATATCCCAGAGGTCGGGCAATTCTCCGAGGTACTGAATGACCTTGCGACCTTCACCTGCACTGGTGATACCCGGTTCGCCGTGTAATTCGTCAATCGCCAGGCGTACCGCGACCGCGCAGTCGTCGCCAATGGCTTCCCGTGTATCTTCAATCAGCTCGCGCAACAGGCGCGCACGATTTTCAAAACTGCCGCCGTACTGATCCTGGCGTCGATTGCTAAGCGGCGATAAAAACTGGAACGGGAGGTAGTCATGTCCGGCGTATACATAAATGATATCGAAACCCGCCTGCTTTGCCCTGATCGCAGCATCCCGATGCCAGCTGCGAAACGAACGGATGTCTTCCAGCTCCATGCCCTTGACCTGCGCCGGGCCGATGTATTCGGGTGAGCCAGCAGTCGGCGCCAGCGAAATTTCCCGTGTGCCCCGGTTATTGGAATGGCTGCCACCGTGCCACAGTTCGATTCCGGCCAGCGCACCATGTGCGTGGATGGCATCGCAGGTCACCGCCAGTTGTTGCGCATCTTCGTCGTCCCAGATACTGAGATAGGCATAGGGTGTTTCATCCGAGCTCGGGTGGATCGAGCAGTACTCGGTACAAACGACTCCCCAGCCACCTTCAGCTTTGAGAGCACGCAGGGCGGTTGAACTGTTGGGTTTCATGTTGCCCATACCGGTTGCATGCGGCGTCTGGTAGAACCGGTTGGGTGCGGTAACAGGCCCGATCTGGACAGGTTCGAACAAAATGTCGTAACGAGGGTTTCTGCGCATTGTTATTTGTTTCGATACGTTAATTTTAGTTGAACGATCGTACAATAAGAGCTAAACTTTTGCAATTAAAACTGAGCTTTACAGGCTTTATATAAAGTAAAATCATGGTGGCAAACTCAACCTCTTTTCAGCGCAAGTCTTCCCGGCAACGTCGACAGGAATTGATCGAAGCCGGAATCGTGTGCCTTGGCAAGGGAGGCATGTCTGCCTTTACCATCGATCAAATATGTCGACAGGCCGGGGTATCGCGGGGATTGATCAACCATCATTTCGTTAGTAAGGATGATTTACTGGTGTGTATCTACGCGCATATGACTGATTACCTGATGCGCGACGGTTCAGGCTTGTCTCCACAGCAACAAATTTCAGGCTTTATAGATTCGAGCTTCGATAAAAACAGCTTTAAAAAATCCCATTTACGCGCCTGGCTTGCTATCTGGGGAGAAGTGGCCACCAATCCTGATCTTAAAACACTGCACCAGAGCAGATATCAGAAATACAGGCAGCAGCTGGTTTCCGCTCTAACCGGTATCGACATAGCGGGAATATCGCCCCCGGTCGCTGAACATATAGCCCGGCAATTGATTGCCCTGATCGATGGTTTATGGCTTGAGTATTGTTTACACTCGGAGGGTTTTTCCCTGGCCAGTGCCAAAGCTGATTGTTACCAGTTCCTGCACAGTCAGGGGATAACAGTTCGTTCCGCTTAACCTTAGACCTGGATTAACCCATTTGGCTCGACGAAACGCTACTTTTGGCGCTGCACTGGCTTCTTCGTGGGCTCTATTGCTGGGTTTCGGCATCCTCATGCTGGGCGATGGCCTGCAGGGCACCTTGCTTGCGGTACGGGCCGATCTCGAGGGTTTTTCAACGACCCTGACCGGTCTGATCATGTCGGCATTTTATCTCGGCTTCCTGCTCGGCTCGATCATGACCCCGAGGCTGACAATAAAGGTCGGGCATATCAGGGTATTTGCAGCCTTCGCAGCCTTGTCCTCGGCAGCTATCCTGATTCACGCTATATTTGTCACGGTACCGGTGTGGATCGCGATGCGGCTGGTCAGCGGATTTTGCTTTGCCGGTTTGTACATCGTCGCGGAAAGCTGGCTCAATGATAGCGCAACCAACGAGACACGCGGCAAACTGCTGTCGATCTACATGGTCGTTACCTACATGGGGGTTGGCGCGGGGCAGCTACTGCTAAATCTCGCCGATCCGGTTGCCTATCCGCTGTTTATTCTGACTTCGGTGCTGATTTCCATTGCCGTGGTGCCACTGCTGCTATCGGCCGGATCTCCGCCGACATTTCAGGATTCGGTGCGTATCAGCCTGCTGCAGCTCTACTGGCTTACACCGCTGGGCATTGTCGGCATGTTTGCGGTAGGAATGGTAACGGCGACATTTTTTGCCCTGGGGCCGGTTTATGCACAGCGTATCGGCCTTGGTATCAAGGACATCTCCTATTTCATGGCCGCCGCGGTGGTGGGCACAGTGTTATTGCAGGGGCCGATCGGAGCCTTGTCGGATCGCTTCGATCGGCGCATGATTCTGACATTGGTGACTGTTCTTACCGCGTTAGCGGCGTTGCTCTGTATTCCGGTGTCACAACACTCGACCAGCGCATTGTTTCTGGCGATCGCTTTATTTGGCGGGCTTGCCTTCCCGCTTTACTCGGTCTGTATCGCCTATACCAACGACCACCTCGATTCGAATCAAATGATAGCAGCAAGTGGTGCTCTGGTGCTGGTCGGTGGACTGGGCGCGATCACCGGACCAGTATTGTTTGCGACGATAATGGATCGATTTGGAATCCAGGCGCTTTTCTGGTCGATCGCCTGGGTACACGGGCTGACTGGCCTGTTCGCGATCTACAGGATGATAAGGAGTGCCCCGATACCACTCGATAAACAGGGGCCGAGTACCGCGACAGCGGTGCATCCTTCGGGATCCGCGATCGACTCGATCCAGCAGTACACACGCGAAGAAACTGAATTTGAGCTGGAAGAAGATCGATAAAAAGCCGGCGCCAGCCTTGCGCAGACGTCGCCTTTACGGGACGGGTCGATTAAAGCTTGTCGACCAGGGACTGGATGTACTGTGTACGCAGCGCGATATCTTCTTCCAGGTGCTTGAGTTCTTCGCGGATCATCGCCGCCAGATCGAGACCTTTTTCGCGTATCGACTTCAGTTCTTCGAGTTCATGCAGTGCTTCGCGAAAGGCCGGCGTGCTTTCGAAGACGACCTGCGCCTGCCGGGTACCACTGTCAACCATGACTGATTTTTTTACCTGGGGAAATTTGTAGCGTCGACTAACCGGCAGCAGCGAACCCTTCTTGCGATCGTAAATGATACGCAGGACATCTGTTTTACCGACCGTGTATACCGCAAATTTTTCGATTTGCCCGGGGTTCTGTACACCCATTTCGGTCAGTCTTGGATATTTGCTCATGTTATTTTCATCCGTCGTCGTTTAGGGGACATGTACTTGCGCGTCTTCATCGCCCAGCTTTTCGTAACCATGCAGAATCTTCTGCGTTTCGTGCTCGGTCTTTATCAATTCGTCCAGTGAAATATGACAACTGATCTGGTGACCGTTTTCGAGTTCGAGTACCGGCGGCGCTTGCAGGTCACAGGTTCCTTCGATCGCCAGCGGACAACGATTAAAGAACGGACAACCACGTTTGGTAATTTCGACTCCGCGTGCAATACCGACCGCCATTTCACGTTTCTGCATCGTGTCTTCGAGCCAGCCGATGCGCATCTCTGGCACCGAACTGATCAGTAGCCGGGTATAGGGGTGGAACGGCGGCTCGAGCACTTCATCGGTAGGGCCCTGCTCGACCACGCGCCCGGCATAAAGCACAACGATTTCATCGGCAAACGATGCCACCGTTGACAGGTCGTGGCTGATGAATACGAAAGAGACGCCGGTCTTGTCACGCAGACTGGTCAACAACTTGATCACATTCGCACCGACAATACTGTCGAGGGCGGAGGTAACCTCGTCGCAGAGCATGACCTCGGGATTTGCCGCCAGCGATCGCGCCAGGTTGATACGTTGTTTCTGGCCGCCGGAGAGTTCCATCGGGTAGCGATTGGCGAATGCGGGCGGTAATTCCACCATTTCGAGGATTTCGGAGACCTTGGCATGTTTTTCGCGGCCCTTGAGACCGTGGTAAAACTCCAGCGGTCTGCCGATGATGTTGCCGATCAACTGCTTCGGGTTAAGGGCTGTATCCGCCATCTGGAAAACGAACTGGACTTTCTTAAGCTCTTCGAGCTTGCGATCACCCAGGGCTCCTTCAAGTTTTTTACCATCGAGAATAATGTCGCCTTTAGCAGGTGGCAGCATACCGGCCATGACACGCGCCATGGTCGACTTGCCACAGCCCGATTCGCCGATTACGCCAACCACATGACCGTTTTTGACGCTGACGTTGATATCTTTCAGGATCGGTATCACCGGTTCACCATCGACGATGCCACCGTAGCCGGCGGTCATGTCCTTGACCTCGATATTGTCAACGACGCGATCGTGCTCACCGGATACCTCGACTCCCATTCCCGCCTCGGGAATCGGGCGTACCGCGGCCATCAGGCGTTTGGTATAGGCGTGCTGCGGATTGTTGATGATCTGGTCGGCGGATCCCTGTTCCATGACTTCACCGCTGTAGAGCACGACGATATGATCGGCGACCTGTGCTACCACGGCGAGATCGTGGGTAACGTAAACCGCGGCCGAATTCTCTTCGCGAATAACTTTCTTGAATGCTTTGAGCACCTCGATCTGCGTGGCCACGTCGAGCGCCGTGGTGGGCTCGTCGAGTACCATCAGGTCGGGTTTTCCACACAGCGCCATTGCCGCCATCAGACGTTGTAACTGACCGCCGGAAACCTGGTGCGGGTAGCGGTAGCCAATGCGGTCGGCATCCGGCAATTCCAGTGCGTGGTAAAGTTCGATGGCACGTTCGTTGGCCTGTTCCTGGTTCAGTCGACCGTGCAGCACAGCGGCTTCGGTAACCTGTTCGTTGATGGTGATTGCCGGGTTGAACGTTGCCGCGGCGCTTTGTGCCAGGTAGGCAACGTTACCGCCACGAAGCTCGCGTTGTTCCAGCGGTTGCATACTGATGACGTCGTTGCCGAACAACTGGCACTCACCACCGGCGAAATAAAGGCCCGGCTTGGTATAGGCCAGTGTCGCCAGCGAAATCGTGGTTTTACCGGAACCGGATTCACCGATCAGCGCAACTACTTCACCCTTGTGTATGTCGAAACTTACTCCCTTGACGATGGGGACTTCTTCACCGTCGTCGTTTTTGGCACTGATGCGGAGATCTTTTACTTCAAATAGTTTTTCCCGATTCATATTAGATTGCTCCATTGTTTTACACCATTTTCTTCGCGAGGCTGCCGCCGAACTTGGCGGAAATGTCATCGACGATCAGGTTAATCGCGATGGTGAAGGAGGCGATCGCGCAGGCCGGCCAGATCGAGGCCCACGAGCCGTAGGTCAGACCCTGCAGGTTTTCGCGTACCATGCTGCCCCAGTCGGAGGCCGGCGGTTGTACTCCAAGGCCGAGGAAACTCAGGCTCGAGATGAACAGTACGACGAACACCAGACGCAGGCCGAAGTCGGTCGCCAGTGGCATCGCCGCATTCGGTAATACCTCGGCGCGAATAATCCACCAGATGCCTTCACCACGGGTTTGCGCGGCCTCGACAAAATCCTGCACCATGATGTCCTGTCCGAGCGCTCGTGCGATGCGGAATACGCTGGTGGCATAAATAACCGCTGCCGTACCGATCAGGATTGGTATCGACGACCCGAGCGCGGCGATCACGATCAGGCCGAGCATGATCGTCGGTAAAGCCAGTATCGCGTCGTTGATACGACTGATCCCCATATCGATCCAGCCGCCTTTCACAGCCGCCAGAATGCCGAGAGTAATACCCATCAGGTAAGCGAGCAGGGTCGCTGCGAGCGATATACCGATGGTGTTGCGCGCACCGAACAGGACGCGTGACAGCGTATCGCGGCCAAGATAATCGGTGCCGAGGTGAAAAGTACCGTAGCCTTCCTCGCTGGTATAGGCGTCGAGGAAGCTGTCGTCGCCCTCCATATCCATTTCGTGGAAGGGCGCAATACTCGGACCGATGAGGCAGATTATCAGCCAGAATGCGACCACGGCACTGGCGCAGTATCCTACCCAGGACAAACGGAATTTGCGCTTTGGCGGCGCGTCTGGCAGTTCCGCGAACGAATCCAGTTCCGCGAGAACTTCCTGCTCTTTGTCTTTAGCTACTTGTTCAATCATGGTTAAGTTCTCCGCTTACTTGGGGTTACGCAAACGCGGGTTGGAAAGAATCGAACCGATATCCGCGAGCAGGATCAGGACCACGTAGGTGCCGCAGAATATCATTGCGCAGGCCTGTACCAGGGGCAGGTCACGGGTCTGCACGCCGTCGATCATCAGTTTGGCAAGACCGGGATAGGCGAAGATGGTTTCAACGATGACCACGCCGCTGACCAGGTAAGCCAGGTTCAACGCGATAACGTTGACGATAGGGCCGATGGCGTTGTAGAACGCGTGGCGCAGAATGATACGACGTCGAGGCACGCCCTTCAGGATAGCCATTTCGATATAGGGGGAGCTCATCACGTTGAGGATACCGGCGCGCGTCATGCGAATCATTTGTGCGGATACCACGATTACCAGCGTGATCAACGGCATTGCCAATGCCTTGAGTAGCTGGCCGAATGTTTCCTCACCGGTCATGTATGCAGTCGACGGTAACCAGTGCAACTCGACTGCCAGTATGAGGACCGCGATGGTGGCAATGAAAAACTCGGGTACCGAAATTGTACTCAGGGTACCGAAGGTGATGATGCGATCGAGCCAGGTGCCGGGATGCATAGCCGCCCAAAGTCCGAGCGCGATCGATATCGGGATTGAGATCAGCGCGACTAATCCGGCCATCATAAGCGTGTTACCGAGTCGACCACCGATCAGGCTGGAAATGCTTGCACCGCCGGCCTTGGAAGTGCCGAGATCGCCGGTCATCATGTTACCCAGCCAGCTGAAATAACGCACGTAACCAGGCTGATCCAGCCCGAGTTCTGCACGCAGTGCCGCCAGTGTTTCGGGTGTTGCACTCTGTCCGAGCACGATTTGTGCAACATCACCCGGCAGAATGCTGGTTGCAATGAAGACGATTACCGATACTACAAACAAGGTGGCAAGGCCGATGCCGACCCTCTGCCATACCATTCGCATCATCATTTTGATTTTCCCCCTGTATTTCTAATTATCGAGTCCCGTTCAGGCCTCACCGTCGACTTCCCTGGTCGAAGTTTCTTATATTCCTGAAACTAAAAAGGCCTGCATAAATCGAATTTATACAGGCCTCATTTAGTACTGCTTGCGGTTACCTGATTACGCCAGCCACACGAATTCCGGCCATTCATTGGCGCCGAGCTGGCCCAGCGGAATATTCGGCACACCTTTAACGTTATTGGCGATACCATCGTTGATATTGGAAAATGCCGGAATAACCATGCCGCTGCCCTCGTGGATGAGGGTCTGCATTTCGCAATACAGTGCCTGCCGTTTGTCCGGATCAGTTTCCGCCAACGACAAACTCAGCAGTTCACCCATGCACGGGTTGTTCCAGTAGGTATCGTTCCACCCGGCGCCGGGTCCGAACTGAATCGCCATTTGCGAGTTCGCGGTCGGGCGCATATTCCAGGTAACCACGTTGAGCGGTTCCTTCATCCAGACCGCGCCCCAATAGCCGTCGGTGGGCACTTTTTTCAGTTTGAGGTCGAACCCGATCTTGGCGCAGTTGGCCTGCGCCAGCAGGCACATGTCTTCCACGCCGGAAGTTACTGGAGCCACGAACAATTCAGCCGAGCTGACGCCGGACTTTTTGAAATGGAACTTGGCCTTGTCGGGATCGAACTCGCGTTGCGGCAGTTCGGAACAAAAATCCGCCCCGTGGGCAGCCGAAATCGGCGTGTCGTTACCGACCGAACCCTTGCCCTTGAGGATGCGTTTGACGACCCGCTTGCGGTCCTGGACATACTGCAAACCCTTGACGAAATCGTCGTTCTGCCCCGGCATCGCATTCTTCAGGCAGCAGATGCCCAGCTGCAGTGCCGCAGGGGTTGACAGCAGGGTAACGCCATCGGCACTTTCTACCTGCCGAAACGCCTTTGGATCGATCTGCGTGACCATTTGCATATCGCCTGCCAGCAGTGCATTGACGCGCGCCACCGGGTCGGTAATCGCGGTGATTTCCACTGCATCGAGATTGGCGCCCTCACGCCAGTAGTTCTCGTTGCGCGAATGCACGGATTTCACACCCGGCTGGAATGAATCGAGGACGAAAGGACCGGTGCCGATGCCACCGCCGTCGGTACCTTCCTGCACGATCTTGGCCTGGAACAAGCCGGTCAGAATGGGCAAGTCGGCATTCGGTGTATGCATGATTGCCTTGACTTCCATCGGACCGGTTTTTTCCATTCTTTTATCGAGGCCAGCACTGACTTGATAACCGACTTGGAATCTTCTCCCTGGTGTCGTTTCATACTGTAAACCACGTCGTCGGCGGTCAGCTCTTTGCCATCGTGCCAGGTAACTCCCTTGCGGATCTTGAAGGTCCACTCGGTAGCGTCGCTGTTTGGTTCGAAAGATTCGGCGAGATCCGGGTTCGGTACCAGGCCTTCACCGATTTGCGTCAGGCTGTTATAGGTTGCGCGGCCGCGGGTATATGTCGATGGTCGAGGTGAAAACGATTGGATCGAGCTGATCGTCGGGACCGTGCAGGTTGGATGACATGCGCAGCGAACCGCCTTTCTTGGGAGTCATCGCCATTACGGCTTTGCCGTCGGTCAGCAATTGCTCAGCAACGGTCAGGGATACACCCGTGACCATGGCGAGTTTTAGCGCGTCACGTCGACTGACCTTGCCGCTGCCGCCTTGCACCATCTTGTCGATCAGATCGCGATCGGCCTGGTCCAGATTCTTGAATTTCAATTCGGATTTATGGTCTTTCATTTTCACTCCTCGGGTTGGATATGTGTCTTATTCTAATAGCTATTTTATTAACCTGTCCTTAATCCGTGCAATCGCTTTGTTGCCTCATTTTTAAGGACGGCTCTGAATATTATTATCATCGATGGCGTCATAGCCTAATGGCACCGGCTTTTATTGTCAAAACATGCGATCTCCGGACAATATTGCATAAACCCAATCAGTGGGTGAACTCGTGACCCTATTGGTTTAGAGTAGCGGCATTACCCGTCGTCACCTGTTATTGGACCATATACTTGTTCAAAACCCTCGGCACCGTCATCTCTTTGCTACTCAGTTACGGGTTATTATTGCTTGCCAATGGCCTGTTCTCGACGCTGCTCGGTGTACGTACCCAGGTTGAGGGTTTTTCAGCCACGCTGGTCGGATTCATTGTCGCCGCGTATTTTTTCGGCCTGCTGCTTGGCGGCCTGTTTGCCGGGCGTGTGGTAACCCGCGTTGGCCATATCCGGTCATTTGCAGCCTTCGCGTCGTTAATGTCGGTGTCGGCTTTGCTGTTCCCGATCTTTGTAACGCCGCTCGCGTGGATGTTGTTACGCATGCTCGGCGGTTTTTGCATGGCGGGCATGATCATGGTGACCGAAAGCTGGCTCAACGAGGCCGCCAGTAACAAGACTCGCGGCCAGATCCTGTCTTTCTACATGATTACCAACTACTTCGCTGCTGGCTGCGGCTACGGCCAACGACATGGTCAACGCCGAGCAGCGCGTACAGGTTGCCGGCGCGTTGCTGATAACCTATGGTGCCGGTGCGGTGACCGGGCCGATCATGGCCGGCCAGTTCATGAACCTGCTCGGACCACAGGGATTATTTTTCTACTTTGCGCTGATCTGCCTGTTGCTGTCCACATTTGCAATTACCATGCGGCGGCGGCGTGCCGGCAGCCCCGAAAAGCGCAAGCCTTTTGTCGCGGTCCCGGCATCACAATCCACCTCCAACCAGCTTTATCTTTCTGCACATGACGAAGCGCCGGAGCATGTCACCTTGATCGATATCGACGAAGACGACGATAAGTAAGCCAAAGGTGGCAATTAAAATGAATCAGCCGCCGGGAGCGCTGCGCATAACGCATCGCAAGGTCTGGATGCTGGCCGGACCGATCATTCTCTCCAATATCTCGGTGCCGCTGGTTGGTGCTGTCGATACCGCCGTAGTGGGGCATTTACCCGAACCCTATTCGATCGGCGCGGTTGCACTGGGTGCGCTGATATTCAGTTTCCTTTACTGGGGGTTCGGTTTTTTGCGCATGGGCACCACCGGATTTGTCGCGCAGGCCTACGGTGCCGGCGACTAGCGGGAATTATCGGATACATTATTGCGGGTGTTATTCCTCGCGATCGCACTCGGCCTCGCCACAATTATCATTGGCTGGCCCTTGATCGATTTTGTACTCTACCTGATCGACAGCAGTGCGACCGTGGAAGGGCTTGCCAGCGATTATGCGCAGGTTAGAATCTGGAGCGCCCCAGCAGTGCTTTGCGTTTACGCCTTCACCGGGATCTTTATCGGCATGCATAATACCCGTGCCGCTTTCGTCCTGCAGTTGATACTCAACATAACCAACATGCTGCTCGATCTATTGTTCGTGCTCGGTTTCGGCTGGGGTGTCGAGGGCGTTGCGCTGGCGTCGGTAATCGCCGAATACTTGGCCATGTTTTGTGGTTTTTACCTGCTGCGTATCCCGATTCGCAATGCATTCGCACATTTCAACCGGGCCCGGCTACTCGAACCTGCCGCTCTTGGCAGCCTGCTTAAAGCGAATACCAATATTTTCATCCGCACGCTATGCCTGTTATTCGCCTTCAGTTACTTCACCGCCAGGAGCGCAAGCCAGGGTGAAGTTATTCTCGCGGCGAATGCAATCCTGCTGCACCTGCAAAGCATCATGGCATACGGGCTGGATGGTTTCGCGCATGCGGTCGAAGCTCTGGCCGGTAGCGCCTACGGTGCCGGCAGACAGCGCGAATTTCGCCGAGCGGTTGCACTCACCACTTTCTGGGGCGCGATTATTGCGTTTCTCGCTGGCGCCATCTACTTCCTGTTTGGCGCCGCGATAATAAACCTGTTCACCGGTATCGATGCCGTTGCAGACACCGCGTTGCGCTACCTGCCATGGATGATTGTTGCCCCGATTCTGTCGGTATGGAGCTTCCAGCTGGATGGTATCTTCATCGGCACCGGACACACCCGGGAAATGCGCAATGCAATGCTGATTTCGATGCTGGCTTATGTCGCGTTATTGCAACTGACCGTTCCGCTGCTCGGCAATCATGGATTATTTCTCGGCCTGGCGTTTTTCATGTTACTCCGCGCCGCATCGCTGCTATTCTATTTCCCCGCAATCGAAGCCGCGATAAAAAACTCCAGGGAGGCCGCTTGATGTATGCAATCATTATTCTCTGGGCCCATCCCAGGTCGATGTCGACCGCAATCGAGCGCATCATGCGTGAGCGCGGTGATTTTGAATGTCTGCATGAACCTTTCCTGCACTATTATTATCTCGAGCGTAGCGGCGGTAAGCCGTTACCACATTTCGCTACCGAACAGGACCATCCGCTGAGCTATGCAGACACGCGCGACCTGATTCTGCAACGCGCCGCGAAAGCACCGATTTTCGCCAAGGATATGAGCTACTACGTGATGCCTGAAATACTTCGGGACGAAGAATTCTGCCGGCGGGTACGCCATTGTTTTTTGATCCGCAATCCGCTGCACTCGATCCTGTCTTATTACAAGCTTGACAGCGATGTGGGACTGGATGAGATTGGGCTCGAAGCGCAGTGGCGGCAACTGCAGGGTTTACAACAAATGGGGATAACCGACAGCGTGGTACTCGAAGCTGAAGCGGTGCAGACCGATACCGAGCATACAATGCGCCTGTTCTGGGATGCTCTCGAGCTGGACTACGAAGAACAGGCGCTGAGCTGGAAACAGGAATCCACCCCACAGGACTGGCAATACGTGCAGGGCTGGCATCGCAGCGTCAGCGGTTCACGGGGGATTCGTCAGCCATCAGCCAGTGCAACACAGCAGGCACAGACCGAGTTTGATCAACTCAGCGAGCAGGAACCGAAATTGAGGGAATACCTGTCTCACCACCTGCCGTTCTATGAGCGTCTGCGGGGCCATAGCGTGTCCCGCAAGTGATGCCGACCGGACAGGACAGGAAACACCGCTTTTTACTGGGCGCGCTGTTTATGGGCCACCTGACCAATGACTGGGTGGCGGGAACCCTGTGGTTACTGGCGCCTGCGATTGCCGCCAGTATGGGGCTGGGGCCGGCCGAAGTCGGTTTGATCCTGACTATCAACGGCATCGGTGCCGGTTTGGCTTATATACCCGCGGGCGTCATATCAGATCGTTCGAGACGACCGGGGTTCCTGATGTTGCTCAGTTTCTGGTGGGTTGCCGTCGGCTATTTGAGCGCGACCCTGGTGCCCGGATTCTGGGCGATTACGCTGTTGCTCGCGTTTGGCGTCATGGGAGATGCTTTCTGGCACCCGATTGCAACCGGGGTCCTGGTCAAGGAGATGCCGCAACGTCGCGCGCAGGCGCTGGGTATTCACGCGGTTGGCGGCAGTGTCGGGGCCGAGGTGCTGGGGCCGCTCAGTACCGGCTTTTTACTCGGCTACTTCGACTGGCAGACCACCTTACAAATCCTGGTAATACCGGCGGTAATCATGGGCCTGCTATTCATTCCGGTCGCCACCAGGATCACCCGCGACAATCCGGGTCAGATTAGCCATATTGACTTCAGGGGCCTTGCCCGTCAGTGGTTCAAGCCCGCGGGTCTGGTGCTGATGCTGGTAATGATTCTATACAACATGGCACTAGTAGCACAGCTGGCAATGGCGCCACTGTATTTTCAGAACCAGCATGGTCTGTCACCTTTTCATGCCGGCCTGATTTTCGCCGCGATCTTGATGATCGGTTCTATTTGCCAGCCATTTTTCGGCAGGTACACCGATAGCAGAGGGCGTAAACCGATGATCCTGCTGGTGCTGTTTGGCGCCAGTTTTTTCGCCCTGTTTGCCGGTCTGAGTGATAGCCTCTACTGGATGATCCTGGGCTTGCTGCCGGCGGTCGCGATCCTGACCGCGGTACGGCCGGTGATACTCGCGGCGGCGGTTGAGTATACCGGTAAATCGGAGGCTACAACGCTTGGCATCGTGTTTACCGTGCTCGACGGGGTAGGCATGTTCGGCGCGCTACTGGCGGGGCTGATAGGTGAGTTCGAATTACGCTACGCTTTTATCATGGCCGCGGCGATGGCGCTTGCAGCCGCAGTGCTTTGCCTGTTCCTGAATTTAGGTAAAAGTGTAAAAAACCCCGATCACGTGGTGGTTTCACAGGTCGCTAGTCCAGCTGATCCTTGATAATGGCGTATAGCTCGGGGCGATTCGCTGCAACTTCTTCAATACTCAAGCCTTCCAGCGAATGCGGATATTTAAGCCAGCGCGCAGCTTGGTACAGGTAGTAATCCGGCACCCGCTCGGTGCGTTTGCGGGTCGGCTTGTAGTAGGGCACGGCAACACGAATATCATGCGGTGTGTTCAGCCTGGCTTTGCTGTGTAAATGAGTAATTTCGGCGTCAATCGTCAAGCCTGTGTCAAACACGTCATCGACGATCAGCAGGCTGTCTTCGCGGGTACAGTTTTTGACCAGGTAATTCATACCGTGGATTCTGATTTCATCCGCCTGCCCGTCGATACCGCTATACGAAGACGTACGTATCGCGATGTGGTCGGTCTCGATGCCATACCATGCCAACAACTCCTGCACAGCTATGCCCATCGGGACGCCGCCACGCCAGATGGCGATCATGATGGTGGGGCGAAATCCATCCTTGATAATTTCGGCCCCGAGCCGAAATGAATCCTCGAGCAACTGCTGGGCTGATAAATATTGTTTTTCACTCATCTGGCGTGCATTAATCCGGGTCACCTTGTAGGCTGCGCAAGAATATCATATGAACTTGGAAGGACGCGGTTTTGATGCAAAAGCGCTTTATCGGGGAACAGGAACTACTTGAAGATTCGTATCGGCTGGCGGTGCAGATCAAGCAAAGTGGATTTCGCCCCGATTTTATTGTCGGGGTATGGCGCGGTGGTTCCACGGTCGGTATTTACGTGCAGGAATGTCTGCAATACCTCGGGATTGAAACCGACCATATCGCCATCCGTACCTCGTATCGGGGCCGGGATGATTACTTTCGCCAACTCGAACAGGGCAGTCCGATAAGGGCTCACGGTCTGCAGTACCTGGTTGAAAACCTCAACGCCGAAGATGCGCTGTTAATAGTGGATGACGTTTACAGTACCGGGCGCAACGTGCATGCCGTCATCGATCGCCTGCAACACAAAAGCAAGCGCAACATGCCCGCCGATGTGCGGATTGCCGCGCCTTATTACCGCGTCGATGCCGGCAAACAGAATCCACCGCCTGATTATTTCCTGCAGCAAACCAACGACTGGCTGGTATTGCCCTATGAACTGACCGGCATCACCCGCGCTGAGCTCGAACAACACAAGCCCTGGATTATGCCGCTTCTTGATGAATTGAAACCGGGCTGGCAATAGAGATGAAATTTTCTTCACTGACCGACAGGGTCAAGGGCGGTGCCGCCGACGTATGGGATATGCACTACCTGGCCAGGCAGGCCAAAGATCGTGGTGAAGACGACATCGTCCTCAGCGTGGGTGACCCTGACTTTCCGACGCCGGACGCAGTGATCGATAAAGCCCTGCAGGCAATGCGCGAGGGTGATACTCATTACACCTCGATCCTCGGCCACGACGAACTGCGTGAGTCGATTGCGCGACAGCATCGCAACAGCAGTGGACAGGCGATCGAGGCAAGCAACATCATTACCACTTCGGGTGCACAAAATGCATTGTTTGCCTGCTCGCTATGCTTGCTAGACCCGGGTGACGAAGCGATCGTGCTGCAACCCATGTATGTTACCTACGAGGCGACGGTACAGGCCCCGGGTGCGACCCTGGTGCCGGTAGTACTGGATGCCGAGAATGGTTTTCGACTGGACCGTGAAAGGTTAAGCAACGCGATTACAGAACGTACGCGGGTGATATTTTACGCTTCACCGAGCAATCCGACCGGTATCGCGCTCGACCAGGAAGAGCTCGAGTTCATCGCGCAACTCGCGCGACAGCACGATCTCTGGGTAATTGCCGACGAAGTTTATGCCAACTTTGTATTCGATGGAGAGTTTAACCATATATCCTCTTTGCCGGGTATGTCTGAACGCACCGTTACTATCTGTAGCATGTCAAAGTCATACGCAATGTCGGGCTGGCGTGTAGGCTGGGTGATTGCGCCACACGAACTGATCGCCAACCTCGAAAAGCTGGCCCTATGCATGCTTTATGGATTACCCGGGTTCATCCAGCAGGCGGCCGCATACGCCCTGCAAAACTGTGCACCTGACCTGCAGCATATGCGTGAAATTTATCATCGCCGCCGCGATTATCTGTTCGACGCGTTTTCCGAAATGCCGGGCTTGCAGCCATTATTGCCGGATGCAGGCATGTTCATGATGGTAAATGTGCTCGGGACGGGTATGAATTCTGCAGAATTCGTCAGGGCCCTGTATTCAGCCACGGGTGTATCGGTGCTGGACGCTACCGCCTTCGGCGCCAGCGCTGCCGGTTACGTGCGGGTCTCGTACACCGTAAGCGACGCCGAGCTGGAGGAAGCCTGCCGGCGCATCAAGGCATTTGTGGAACACCCAAATGGCTGAACCCGGCAAAACCCGTTGCTGGTGGTGCGGTGACGACGAACTATACCAGGACTACCATGATTCGGAGTGGGGCGTGCCGGTACACGACGATCGCCTGCTGTTCGAGTTTCTCTGCCTGGAAGGGGCGCAGGCGGGATTGAGCTGGATTACCATATTACGCAAACGGGAAAACTATCGCCGCGTCTTCGATAATTTCGATGCCAGCAAAATTGCTCGCTACGATGATAAAAAGACAGCCGCTTTATTGCAGGATCCCGGCATCGTGCGCAATCGCCTCAAGGTGAACGGTTTCGTCAAGAATGCACGCGCGCTGCTCGAAATGCAGGAGCAGGGTATGTCACTTGACGAATACCTGTGGAATTTTGTCGATGGCGAGTCGCTGCAACCCAACCGCAAAGCGATCAGGCAGGTTCCATCCAATACTGCCATTTCGGGCGCGATGTCGAAGGATTTGAAAAAGCGGGGCTTTACATTTGTCGGCAGCACCATATGTTATGCCTTTATGCAGGCTGCCGGGCTGGTCAATGATCATACGCTCGACTGCTTTCGTCACTATGAGTTAAAGCGAGGTTGATATGTCCGTCATTGCTGAAGTCGAGTTCCTGTCGCAGCGCACCGAACGCCCGGTTTACTACGCCTCGAGCGCGGGCCGTAACGCCAAACACGAAATCGACCAGCCGATGAACATCGTCGCAGTCGATGTCGAGGACGCACGCGATCTTGTCGACGCCGACACGCAGCGCGAATTCGGCCAGCATCCATGCGGTTTCGACCTGATCAAGTTCGAAACTCGAGTGAAAAACTTTCTTGATCATGAGCAAGTCGAATCAGTTTACGAAGCAGAGATCGTTGAATTTCTGAAGAGAGTGACAGGTGGCTATCGCGTACATATTTTCGATCACACGGTGCGCGCCTCTGATCCCGATCTGCGCGAACAAAAAAACGTGCGAGAGCCCGCGACGCTGGTGCACAACGATTACACGCCCAATTCGGGATTTGTCTGCCTGCAGGAAAATCTCGGTGATGACGCGGATGAGCTGGCCCGGGGTCGTTTTCAAATCATCAACGTCTGGCGACCGCTCACCGACCCGGTAGAAGACTATCCGTTGGCGCTGGTCGATGCGCGCACGCTGACGCCGGATCACCTGGTCGATACCGAGCGCCGAGCGCCGAATCACGTCGGCGAAATCCAGCTTGCCCTGCATGATCCGCAACAACGCTGGTACTACTATTCGGCGATGCGTCCCGACGAGGTATTGATGCTCAGGACTTTCGATTCACTCGAAAACGGATCTCGTCCCTGCAGCATTCACACCGCGATTCATCTGTCCGACGCGCCCGCCCACGCCCAACCGCGCGAAAGCGTCGAAACCCGTGCCTTTGTTTTCTATCGTTAGATCTAAGGGCCAGGTATTACAGGCCAGGTCGCAAGCTCCGGCAGCCATTAAATCCTTGTTTTTCTCTTTACAACGCGACACAGTAACGCTCTCATAATCACGGGAGTTTTGATGGTGACGGCAGCATCACGCAAGCATCATTTGGCACAGATCTGGCAAGCCGCGGTCGCGGCCGTATCCGGACGGCAGGCAGTATTAAACGCGCTTGCCGCGGATGCTCCGTTTACGCCGGACCTGATTCTCGCGGTCGGCAAGGCGGCTGCCGGCATGTGTGCCGGAGCGCTGGAGCGATTCCCGCAATGTCCTGCACTGATCGTAACCAAGCATGGACATACAGATCCTGAACTACTGGCCAATGACAGGCTGCAGGTAATCGAATCCGGGCACCCGATTCCGGATCAGAACTCGCTGCGAGCAGGCCGGGCGCTTCTCGACCGTATGCGCTCGATGCCGGATGACAGTCGCGTGCTGCTGCTGGTTTCCGGCGGTGCTTCGGCGCTTGCCGAAGCCTTGCCCGAGGGTATGAGCCTCGCCGATTTGCAGGCCATTACCGATGAGATGATCTCAACCGGCAAAACCATCGGTCAGATCAATGCGCGCCGCAAGCAAACCTCGTTAATCAAGGACGGCAAATTGATCGAGGCGTTTTATGGGAGGGAAACCAGGGTTTACGCAATATCGGATGTCGAGGGTGACGGTATTGAAACCATCGGTTCGGGTATAGGCGACTGCAGTTGCGCCGAAACCAGAGCCAGCTGGAAAATAATTGCCTCAAATCAGATCGCGCGCGAACAAGCCGAGCTGGCAGCAGATAAACTCGGTTTGACGGTTCGCCTGAACGAAGAGTCGCTTTACGGCGATGTATTTGAGCTGGCTCCAGAAATCGGTCGGCATCTGCAACAGGCAGAACCAGGGGTGTATATCCGCGGTGGGGAACCGACGGTGATTCTACCGGCTGATCCGGGCAGGGGCGGGCGCAATCAGAGTCTGGCGCTGGCGCTGGCCGAATACATAGCAGGACGGGAAGACGTAAGCCTCCTGGTCGCCGGTACCGACGGTACCGATGGACCGACCACCGCTGCCGGCGGGCTGATCGATGGCCGCACCTGGCGTGATCCCGACGCTGCCCGCCAGGCCCTGCAAGCAGCCGATGCGGGCAATTATCTCGAGCAACATAACAGCCTGTTTGTGACCGGTCCGACCAATACCAATGTTATGGATCTGGTTATCGCTATCGTGGACTAGAGCAGCACCCTGATTTCATCGAGTGCGGACGGGTCTTCGATCGTCGAGGGCACCACGTAGTCATCGCCATCGACCATCGCACGCAGGGTTTTACGCAGGATCTTGCCAGAGCGTGTCTTGGGCAGACGCCCGACCACCAGAGCCTCTTTAAATGCGGCAACCGCGCCGATGTCCTGGCGCACCAGGGCGATCAGCTCCTGCACGATTTCATCGGGGCGCACGCCCTCGGTGTCCTTCAGCACGACAAAGCCCATCGGTAATTGGCCCTTGAGTTCGTCACGACGGCCGATGACAGCGCATTCGGCAACCATCGGGTGCTTACCGACGATTTCTTCCATTTCGCCGGTGGACAATCGATGCCCGGCAACATTGATGACATCATCGACGCGACCCATGATAAACTGGTAACCATCGTCATCGAAATAGCCGCCGTCACCGGTGGTGAAATAACCGGGGTAGGTTTCCAGGTAGTTCGATTTGAAGCGCTCGATATCGCCCCAGATCGTGGTCAGACAACTGGGCGGCAGAGGTAGTTTAATCGCGATAAAACCCTGCTCGTCAGGCGGTAATTGGTGGCCCGCTTCATCGAGTATCTCAACATTGAATCCCGGCACCGGCATAGTCGATGAACCTGATTTAACCGGCATGGACTCAAGACCGTGCAGGTTCGCTGCAATCGCCCAACCAGTCTCGGTTTGCCACCAGTGATCGAGAACCGGTATCTTGAAAGTTTCTGCCAGCCATTCGTAAGTTGGCGGATCAAGGCGTTCACCAGCGGCAAAGATAGTCTGCAGGCATGACAGGTCGTATTGCCGGGCGAGCGATGCTTCCGGGTCTTCTTTCTTTATTGCACGGAAGGCGGTCGGTGCAGTAAACAGCGCTTTCACACCATGCTCGGATATGACGCGCCAGAAAGCACCTGCATCCGGAGTCATAATGGGTTTGCCTTCGTAAAGTACCGTCGTGCAGCCGTGAATAAGGGGACCATAGACGATGTAGGAATGACCGACTACCCAACCGACATCTGACGCGGCCCAGTACACCTCGCCGGGTTCGATGTCATAAATTGCGCTCATACTGTATTTCATCGCTACCGCATGGCCGCCGTTTTCACGCACCACACCCTTTGGTTTGCCGGTCGTGCCCGAGGTGTAAAGTATGTAGAGCGGATCAGTTCCCTTGACCGCAACGCATGCTGCGGGCTCCGCATCGGCCATTGCCTGCTCCCAGTCCAGATCGCGACCGCTCTGCATAATCGCTGATGCCTGTGATCGTTGCAGTACTATGCAACGGGCGGGTTTGTGCCTGGCCATCTCGATTGCTTTATCGACGATGGGTTTGTACTCGATAACACGGTTTATTTCTATGCCGCAGGAAGCAGTTAACAAAACCTTCGGCGTCGCGTCGTCGAGTCGCACCGCGAGCTCAGGTGGTGCGAAGCCGCCAAAAACAACCGAGTGCACCGCGCCAAGGCGTGCACAGGCCAACATTGAAATTAGCGCCTCGGGAATCATCGGCAGGTAAATTACGACGCGATCACCTTTCTCGACCCCCTGGGCTTTGAGCATACCGGCACATAACGCGACTTCGTCACGCAATTCGCGGTAGCTGAACTCCTTTTGCTGGTTGGTGACCGGTGAATCATAAATTAACGCGGTCTGATCTGCGCGGCCGTTGTCGACATGATAATCGAGTGCGAGATAGCAGGTGTTCAGTTCGCCATCAGCAAACCATCGATGGATACCATGTTCGTCGACGCTGAGCACGTTGGTGGGCGGTTTGTACCAGTCGATCTGTCTGGCTTTTTCCGCCCAGAAAGCGGCGGGATCATCTATCGATGCCTGATACTCGTCTTGATATGACATTGGTTACCCCCTTATGCGAACGTTCTTACTATTTTTAAGATATGTGACACATCATATTACGAGCAGCAATTGTAGACAATGCGGGTTTCTCAATGCCGTATATTAGGATTAATAATCATGTATCGGCAGGGATTGTCGACAATTTCCCTGGAATTGAACTTGTTACTCGCTGCCACTTCGATCAAAACACTCGTTCATGATCTCGATGAAACGCTTGGATGGCGCGGACAGGAATTTGCCCTTGCGGGTGACGATGCCGTAGCTGCGTTTCGGAAAGTACTGGTCAACTGGAATAACGCTCATTCTGGCGCGGTCTTCTTCGGTGATACAAACGTCGGTGACAATGGAAATCCCCTGGCCGAGGCTGACGTATCGTTTTATTACTTCCCAGCCACCGGCTTCAAGCGTGACACGAAAATTAACGTTATGCTGGGCAAACACCATTTTCACGATATGCCATGTGCTCAGGTGCCGCGGCGGCAGAATCAACCCGTACTTACCGATATCACTCAGGGTAATCCTGTCCATCTGCGCCAGTGGATGATCGAGTGGCGTGATTACCACCGGGTTGTAAGTGACGATCGGGTCGTATACGAGGTCATCCGGCACCTCCAGCATCGATCCGATAGCAAAATCGACCGAATCAGTGCGCAACATTTCCATACCGTTGCGCCCGGTCTCGTTGGCGAGCCGCAGTTTAATCGCCGGGTACTGCCTGGAGAATTTACCTACCGGTCCCGGTAAAACATATAGAATCGTCGATTCACCAGCGGCAATATTAAGCTCACCCGAGGTCAGATTGCCGCAGTGGGCATCGAAGGTTTCCTTGAGACGATCGATCCCCTGGACGTGCGGAAGGCATAAATCATACAGGATGCTACCCTCAGTGGTCAGGCTTAACCTGGGACCGCTGCGTTCGAACAGGATGGTATCCATTTCTTCTTCGAGCGCATGAATTTGTAATGAAATAGTTGGCTGGCTGGCAAACAGGGACTCGGCCGCTTTGGTCATACTGCCTAGCCTGGCGGTTTGGCAGAATGCACGCAGCTTCTTCAAATGGTTCTGCTTGTAGTAGGAATTAGCCATGGTATCGCTCGTGAAGCCGCATTATTGGATATCTCAATGCGAAAATCAAACATAATTCGTTTATTCAATCATGCTGGCCGACCTCAAAAGTTGAGGCGTCGAATCGTCAGTATTCGAAATGCGCAGAGACCTATTGCGCGGAAGTGATCAAATCGTACAGGTAAATTGTCATTTCTTCGCTCAGCTTGTCCTTCGCCCGTTGCGCCACCATACCCTTGTCGGTTGCGGATACCTTGAGTGGCCACCTTTTACTGGCTATTGCCTCACCCTGGAAAACCAGGTTAAGTTCCGTCGAGCCGCGCAGCCAGTACCAGCCCTGCTTCAGCTGTACCGGTTCGGTATCCATCGATGCCGTCAGGCGATAAGGCGCATTCCTGTCCAGCGTGATACCCAGCGCGGCGATTGCACTTTCCACGCTCTGTTGCAGCTGCGCCGAGTCAGCCTCGACGTTAAAATGCAAAACAACAAGCGAGTTACGCAGAAGTTTTTCCAGGCGAGCCCGATCATAATACCCCTTGATGCCTTTACCGCTGACGATACTCAGATTACGGTTCAGGTTGCTGCGCTGATGTTCTATTTTTCTGGCTTGCTCCAGTGCCGCAAGTGCCACCACGGCATTTGGCGCCTGTTGACTGGCATACCTTACGCGATCTTCAATTTGTCGGTCAGCGCTGCGCACACCTTCACGAAAGCGCCGCTCTGCCGGGGCTTTTTCCAATACCGCGAGGGCGTAGGATTTGCCATCCTCGGCTTGCCAGTTTTCCACCAGCTGCGCACCTTCAAGAACCTGCCTGGCCTCGGTGCTCACGTAACGCGAGGTCGACTGGGTATTGCTGACGGAACGTTGTGACTGATCACTGGTCACCTGGGCCTGGGAAAAGTCCAGCGAGCTATCCTTGATCGCGACTTCAAATATTTTTGCCAGGTTCGCCAGCGCCCGGCCATCCGCGGTATTGCGATCATCTGCCTCACCAACGGCGCTGAGATAGCGCTGTTGGGGGTATTGCTTTGCCGGTTTATCCAGCCAGTCGGGTTGCGTTGAGCCGCAGGCTGTTAATACGAATCCCAGAATAAGGGTTGTGGCAATTTTAATCTTCATAGATTTCCATCCTTATCGACCATTTAACTTTACAGTCTCGATTTTCTTGCTGCCGGGTTGTATGGCGAAACCCCGGTATAAGAAAATATTTTCCGGCTAATGGCCGGTACAAATAGTACGGCTTTTTCGCCCGCACTAACAGTTAGCCTGGTCTCTGCAGGTCCTGCCTGAGGTGATCGCGGATAATGTGGAAAAGGTAGTGAGTACTCGCCCGCAGGCAGCGAAAAGCGGGCAAACTGAACCGTCGATGGCAACATGTTCCAGCTGCGGGTATCGGCCGCTTCGCTCAACATGGTGAAAATGTTTACGAATAAACCAAGGCTGTCATTCTGATTACCGGCACTTTTTACTATTCCATATTTGCTTATCATGCGCGTCAGTGTCATGGCATGGATTGCCGCTGATTCATCCTCCAGATCTTCTCTTGAAAGCGCCTCAATATCTTCAATTGTTTCGGTGCGATGGGGTTCTCCGGCCATGCTCAGTACGAGAGGGTTTTCCACATAATTGGACGGCGGGTAATAAGGCAGGGCCAGGGACACTGCCTGGCCCAGGGAAGGCACCCACACGCTGGTGGAATTGCCCCGTTTAGTGGTTACTACACCGTCCCAGTAGATCACGACAATTTCTGCTGCGTCCCATGCAGGCGGATTAACCACTGTGGTGAACTGCTCGCGGTAGTTCATATTCTCTTCGTCCAGTCCCAGCCGCTGAGTGAGGTCAAGCAGGCTTTTTTCAAGGGCCGGGGGAGGTGGCATATCCCGTAGCGCCATTATTTTCGCCGCCTTGCGATAACTGATCATCGCGTTATCGAGCTCGCCACCCAATTCGTAAACCAGTCCGGCAATATAGTGTGCGCTGGCCAGTTGACCGATGGGCTTGTCTTCCTGGGCCAGCTCTTTCATCACTACATCCGCCTGCAAAACCTCGACTCTGGCGGAATCTAGATCGTCAAGCATCAGGTAATTGATCGCCAATAACAGGTGCAGTAGCACCCGCTCGCTGGCGCTACCGTCATAACTACGCAGGGTTTCATTGACTATGGCGGCACCCAGATTTTCACTGACACTGATCGCCTGCAGGCTGTTAAGGATTGATTTAGCGCTTTGCAGGTCTCGATTAGCGCCTTCGAAGTCACCGGTGATACTTTTCAGCAGGCCGCTGTTAAGCAGGTACTGCGCTCGATCACGCTCGGGGGCATCGATTGACTGCAGGGATAGCAGAATCGCCTCGGGTGTCGAGCGCTCAAGCTGCTCGGCGAGAGAATTCACCTCCTTTTGATGCGCTGCACAGGCCGGTAATAAAACAGGCAGCAGCGCGGTTAATACGGTCTTTCTTATGGATAGCATTCAGTTGACCAGCGAGCAACAATCGAAACACGCAACTCACTAATAACGCACCGAGGCATTTTCGACCAGTTTCTTGATCTTCTTCTGACCTAGCCATACCTTGCGATTATCAGCGAGGCTGATCATGGTTAAATCCACCTGGTAGTAACGTACCTGCTGATCACCTTCCACATCCACAATCGTATTTATCTGGCCTTTCAGCATGAAATCCGCGCCGGTCTCCTGGCCTGCCTCGTTGCGCGTTTCCTCGCTGGCATTCAAATCCTGGTCGGTTCTTTCCTCGCGAATTTCACCACGCTCGTCGCTGGAGGCAACAAACTCGACCCGGCCTGAATTGACCAGAGCACGTTCCATATCGGCAACAAAGGTATTCATGTTGATATGCTCATGACTGAAATTGCGCACGGTACCGACAATAACCGCCGGAGCACGACCGCGCTGGCCGGCGAAGTTTGAAGTCCAGGGGTGCGAGAGCGCGTCAGCGATCATCTCTTCCGCCACCAGGCGCGAGTCGGTATCGTTCCAGGCCCCGCTGAGATCGACTGTTTCATCGACATCGATTCGGGTGACCTTCGTACCGCAGCCTGCCACGAGCAAACTCGCCAATATTACAGCCCAGTAGATTTTCATTATTACTCAGTCTCCATAAAACGTTCCAAATTAGCGTCGGCGTTTTGTTTGTAGTGTCCCTTGAAAGCCTCACTCAGAGAGGTCGCTGTTGCCAGCGACTTATCGACGGCTTCCATATCTAGTTCCGCAAAAGCGTAGACGTTTTCGGTATCTTCGTCCTTCCAGTGTCCCAGTATGCGCGCACCACTCAAAGCCAACTGGGTCGTACTGCGAATTTCACGCTCGACGTTCTGGTCCGCTGCACTGCCGGTGCTGGCGGTGTAATCTCTAATCACCGCATCAACATAGGTAGAGAGCACGCGCGCGATTTCAGCGCGGGCGCGGTTGTCGGCAGTCGCTTTTTGCAGGGAAATATCTCCCATAGCCGGTGCCATTCCCACACCGTGAATCAAGCGGCCATCATCATCACTAACCGCCTGTGTGCCTTCGTTAACCCAATCGGGGGCATCGCTGAGACCCATGTCACTTTCAATAACGGTTTTATCGGAACAGGCGCCGAGCAACAGCGCCAGAAACAATACACTCAGGGTATTTTTTAGTTTTGCCATTTATCTTGCTCCTTGATAAAAATTATCGGTATTGGCTATTTAAGCATACTTTACAAGCTGCCTGCAGAGGACACTCGAATCGATGCCAAAGCCACTATCGGATGGATGGTGCAGCACAGGCTGAGACGAACTTCGCGGATCTGAAAATAAAGACTCCACGAGACACTTTATAGTTCATAATAGAGCGAAATTAGCTCGCGAGGAGATTGTGAGTACTGGTGAAACAAGTTGAGCCACGGAAGTTAAGCATTTATACTTAGGCTCAAGTAATGTGTATCCAATGGCAACACAATGGCAAAAACAGCAGCTCTGCGTATTCGAATAGAACCAGGATTGCATAAACAATTCCTTGATACCTGTAAAGCGCATGACATATCGGCCTCGCAAGTATTGCGAGAATACATGAAGCAGTATGTATCGGCGCATGAACAAACTACGCAGCAGGATTTTTTCAACAGGCCACTTTCCATGCCCACACTAATTGAAAATAACCCAGGCTAGAAAGCATGGGAGACATGCCGCAAAAGATAGGGAAATACGAAATCAGAGCATCGCTGGGTGAGGGGGGAACCGGCGTCGTTTACGAAGGGTTTGATCCTGACATCCAACGCCGCGTAGCGATTAAATCCCTGCATCCGCATCTGATTAGCGGCAAGGTAGGTGAAGAACTGTTAACGCGGTTCAAACGGGAGGCAGTCTCGGCAGCAAAATGCATCCACCCCAACGTGGTCAGCATTCTTGAGTACGGGGAAGACGGCGACAGGCCCTTCATCATCATGGAATATGTCGACGGGGTCTCGCTGCACAGGCTTATCAAGCACAGGCTCAAGCACGGGCGCGGCATCAGCCTGAGGCGCAGTCTTTCCATCATATCGCAGTTACTCAAGGCACTGCATACGGCCCATGGGTTATATATTATTCATCGGGATGTCAAGGCTTCCAATATCTTGCTGGTAAACAAAAGTGGCAAGATCAAGCTGGCCGATTTTGGCATGGCCAGGATCACCGAGAATTCCGACCTGACGATGATCGGGAGCTTCATGGGTACGCCTCGATACATGGCACCTGAGCTGAGACTTGGATTAGAGGCCGATTCTCGTGCCGATGTCTTCTCCGCGGCGCGATTGTTCCTTGAGTTACTCAAAATGATGCCCGAAAGCACGCTGGTGCATTGCTCCCACTTAACTGAAATTGTCAATATGCCACCTGGAAACCGTATTGACTACTCGGCGCTTTACCCGACCGCGCTTATTCCGGTTGTGACCAAAGGTCTCCAGGTCGATCGCAAGAAAAGGTATCAAACAGTTCTGGAGTTCATGCACGATATAAAACAGGCCCTGCCCATGCTCGAGCAGAAGTCGTCGACTCCGGCAGAGCGGCTAGCCCCGCTCAAACAAAAATCAGCACGGGAGTTTGTGCCAAGCGAAGATGAGCTGGATTCGATGACCACCCTGCTGGCCGATTTCATAGGGCCGGTTGCGAAATTCATCATGGAGGAGCATGAAACCAAAAGTACATCGGCAAACAATCTGGCGGCAGAGATATCAAAAGAAATTCCCGAGCAGGAAAAGCAGGCCGAATTTCTCAGGCGCTGGAATATGATGAGCGTATCCAGGCGAACGCTGATCAACAAGAAGAGGTCCGATGTTCCCCCCGAAATAACAGGCCCGCAGCCGCTACCCGGGCAGGTTCAAAATAAAACCGGCCATGATTTGGTCCATTATATAGGCACAATCGCAAAATCATTTCTGCGCCACTAGCACAGTACAAACTCAGTAAAGACCACGAATGCCATCGAAAGGTGCTGAATAAGATTGTTAAACGAGACCGGGCAGTCTGTTTCAGAAAAGTTATCCCACCAACGCAGTGGTTTTAGAAATCACTCGCCAGATAGTCAAGGGCGGCGTTTATACCGCCCCTGGTAAAAGGTATTCCAGCGGCGATCAATCCCATTTCCACGCCGGACAGCGTACCCGCCAGCATCAGGTCGTTAAAATCACCCAGGTGGCCAATCCCGAATACCCGACCCTGTACTTTGGCGAGTCCGGTACCGAGCGACATGTTGAATCGGTCAAGAATCACCTTTCGCAAATAATCGGCATCGTGATCTTGCGGCACCATTATCGCGGTCAGGGCAGCGCTGTACTCGTCGGGATTCAGGCAGAGAATTTCGAGGCCCCATGCACGCACCGCGCGGCGTGTTGCCTCGGCATGGCGGTTATGCCTGGCAAACACATTTTCCAGTCCTTCTTCGTGCAGCATCTGCAGTGATTCGCGCAGCGCGTAAAGCAGGTTGGTAGCCGGGGTGTATGGAAAGTAACCGTTTTTGATGGCGTTGATCATCGGCTGCCAACGCCAGTATGCGGCCGGCAGGGTTGCGGTTTCAGCGGCCTGCAGCGCTTTGGCGCTGATCGCATTGAAACTGAGACCCGGAGGCAACATCAACCCTTTCTGTGAGCCGGCAACGGTGACATCAACCCCCCATTCATCGTGTCGATAGTCGATCGAACCCAGCGACGAGATAACATCAACCATGAACAGAGCGGGGTGCGCAGCGCTATCGATAGCTTTTCTGATGTCTGCGATACGGCTGGTGACGCCAGTCGAGGTTTCGTTGTGAACCACCATCACCGCTTTGATCTGACCATCTTTATCATCCTTCAGCCGGCTTCAACTTCGTCAGGGTCCACTCCATGGCGCCAGTCACCCGCAACAAATTCGACATCCAGGCCAAGTTCGCTGGCGATGCCGAGCCACAGGGTAGCGAAATGTCCGGTTTCGAACATCAATACCTTATCACCCGCGGACAGCGTGTTAACCAGTGCCGCTTCCCATGCCCCGGTACCCGAGGAGGGATAAATGACCACATCGGCCGAAGTCTTAAATACCCGTTTTAAATCTGGCACAATTTCAAGGGTTAATTGCGCAAACTCCGGGCCACGATGGTCTATTGTCGGCATATCCATCGCGCGCAGTACCCGGTCGGGAACATTGCTTGGTCCGGGAATCTGAAGAAAGTGGCGCCCTGCAGGTATCGACATCAATTACTCTCCTGGTGTACTAATGAGCGCATAGAGCTGCTCAAGCTGTTTGTTATATTTCGTGCTTTGGGCGACAATCCTGCCTTACCTGAATTTGTTGCGCAAGCGCCACCGTTCAGGATCTGCTAACAGGTATTTCGTTGTCCACAAACTCTATACTTTCGAAAAAAATGGCAGCCGGTATTGGTGACAGTAGCCTGGCGGCGAGACTGCGACACGAACTGGAAGGCGAAGTTATTTTTGATGCCTTCAGTCGCGGTCGCTACAGTACAGATGCATCGATTTACCAGATCGAGCCGATTGGTATCGTGGTGCCACGCAACGAGCAGGACATACTGCGTGCCATTCAAATCGCAGCTGACGCCGGCGTTCCGATCCTGCCGCGTGGCGGCGGTACGTCACAAATTGGGCAAACTGTAGGGACCGCGCTGGTTATGGATACGAGCAAGTATCTGAACCAGGTGATCGAATTTGATCCCGGGGGTCGCAGCGTCTGCGTTGCTCCGGGGATGGTGCTGGATCAGCTCAACAAGCAGCTGAAGCCGCACGGAATGTTTTATCCGGTCGACGTCTCTACCGGAAATCGGGCGACTCTGGGCGGTATGGCAGGCAACAACAGCTGCGGGGCGCGCTCTATTCGTTACGGCAATATGGTGCACAATGTCCGGGCCATCGATGCCTTGCTGGCAGACGGCAGCAGTATTCATTTTGCAGATCAAGCCCATACCACTCGGGATGAAGCCAGTGCTGAACTATTAAGCAAACTGTTAGCGCTGGGTCAACGCGAAGCGACTGAGATTGAACGCCGTTTCCCGCAGCTATTGCGGCGGGTCGGTGGATACAACATCAATGAAGTAACCAGTGCCGATGATGCGAACTTCGCGCGTTTACTGGTAGGTTCGGAGGGGACGCTGGCGTTTTTCACTCGTTTGCACCTGGAATTGCAAACCATTCCCGCGCATAGAGTGCTGGGGGTTTGTCATTTTCCGACTTTCCACCAGGCGATGGATTCAGCCCAGCATATCGTCAAACTGGAGCCGAGCGCGGTTGAACTGGTGGACCGCACGATGATTGATTTATCACGTGAAATTCCAATGTTTCGTGCTACCGTAGACCGTTTCGTCCGGGGCGAACCGGATGCGCTGCTGCTGGTGGAGTTTGCCGGTGATGATCGTGACCAGCAATTGAGCAAGCTTCGACAACTGGTGGAACTGATGGCTGACCTCGGCTTTGCCGATGCCGTAGTTGAGGCGCTTGATGCCGAGTTCCAGGCCGCGGTATGGGAAGTACGCAAATCCGGGCTCAATATCATGATGTCGATGAAAGGCGAAGGCAAACCGGTGTCGTTTATCGAAGACTGCGCGGTACAATTGGAAGACCTTGCCGAGTACACCGGTCGGCTGACACGGGTGTTTGAGAAATACGGTACCACCGGCACCTGGTACGCCCATGCCTCGGTGGGCTGCCTGCATGTGCGCCCGATCCTCAATATGAAGGAACCCGACGGGGCGCGAAAAATGCGCGCTATCATGGAGGAAACGCTGGATATCGTGCAGGAGTACAAGGGTTCGCATTCCGGCGAGCACGGTGACGGGCTGGCGCGTTCGGAGTTTCATGAACGTATGTTCGGCCCACGTATGCAGCGTGCGTTCGAAGAAGTAAAAGATAGTTTCGACCCGGCGGGATTATTCAATCCGGGAAAGATAGTCGGTGCGCCCAAAATGGACGATCGCGAGCTGTTTCGCTATGCGCCAGGTTACCAGGTGGCAGCCCTGCAAACCGCGCTGGACTGGTCGGAGTGGGGCGGGTTTGGCCCCGCCGTCGAGATGTGTAACAACAATGGTGCCTGTCGCAAGGCGGATGTCGGCGTAATGTGCCCTTCCTATCGCGTCACTCGGGATGAACAGCACCTGACCCACGGGCGAGCGAATACCCTGCGCCTGGCGATCAGCGGTCAGCTGGGTGCCGATGCGCTGGTTTCGGCTGAGATGTACGACACCATGGATCTGTGCGTCGGTTGCAAAGGTTGCCGGCGCGAGTGCCCCACCGGAGTTGACATGGCGAAGATGAAAGTGGAATTCCTCTATCATTACCGCAAACATCATCGCCTGCCACTAAAAGACCGGCTGATTGCCAGTTTACCGCGTTACGCGCCCGTTGCCTCGTGTTTGAGTTACATCATGAACCTGCGAGATGCAATTCCGGGACTGGCATGGCTGAGCGAAAAGCTCCTCGGTCTGAGCGCCGCGCGCAGACTGCCGCGGTGGCGCCCGGATTACTTCGATGACCGCCGTGAAGCGGCTGCCTCGATGCAGGCGAACGGTCGCGAAGTGGTGTTACTGGTTGATACTTTCGAACGCTATTTTGAACCTGAAATTGCCCGCGCTGCCAGGACCGTGCTCGAAGCGGCAGGCTACCGGGTACATCTGCCACAACCGGCCGACGCAAGGCACCCCCTGTGCAGTGGTCGTACCTTCCTTGCGGTGGGACTGGTAGAAGAAGCACGGGATGAAGCCCGACGCTTGCTCGCAGCGCTCAAGCCTTATATAGCACGCGGAGTTCCGGTAATCGGACTGGAACCCTCCTGCCTGTTAACCCTGCGCGATGAGTTTATAAGCATGCTACCCGGTGAGGAAAGCACCGCGCTGGCCGAATCCGCTCTGTTACTGGAAGAATTTCTCGCGCAGCAACATCAGGCGGGGGAGCTGTCGCTTAAGCTGAGGCCTCTGACAGCCAGGCGAGCGCTCGTGCACGGACATTGTCACCAGAAGGCATTTGGTACCATGACAGCGATGCAACAGACCCTGGCGCTCATACCGGAACTCGAGGTTGAAGTGATCGATTCCGGTTGTTGCGGTATGGCCGGCGCCTTCGGCTATGAAGCCAGTCACTATGACGTATCGATAATAATGGCTGAACTCAGCTTGCTGCCAACCATACGTGCGTCCGGCAAAGACACTCTGCTGATTGCCAATGGTACCAGTTGTCGACATCAGATTCGTGATGGTGCAAAACGCGAGAGCCGTCATATCGCCTGCGTTTTACAGGAGGCATTGCTGGCAAGCTGACCGTTTGCGGCAGGGCGTCAAGGCGCTGGCAACGACCCCGAAGCGCGGCGGCAGCGAGGGCAAGGGTGAGTTAAATATGAAGGTCGAGTTTCTAGGTGCTGTTTTCAGACCCGGCGAGTACCTGTACAGCGATGAAGATGGAATCCTGCTCTGTGCCGAGGCGTTATTTTGAATCAACGCGCAAAACGAAGTTTTTTCGCGTAAGGGAAAACGTCCTCGTAGATTCCAGCCTTGATGTTTTCCTGCTTCTGCACCCAGAAATCGGCATCGAGTAAATCTCGATGGTGTTTCATGAAGGCCTGACGTAAGCGGTTGTTAGCGAACAGAAAGGTGGCAAATTGCTCGGGGAATACATCGTTTGCCGCCACGCTATACCAGGGTTCTGCAGCAAATTCATCTTCCGGGTAACGTGCCTCGGGTATCTTGCGAAAGTTGCATTCCGTCAGGTAACAGATTTCATCGTAGTCGTAAAACACGACCCGGCCCTGGCCTTGCCCGGTAACCCCGAAATTTTTCAATAGCAGGTCTCCGGGAAAGATATTCGCCGCAGCCAGTTCCTTGATCGCATCGCCATAACCTTTCATCAGGTGAACGAGATAGTGGTCGTCAGCCTGCTGTGCAGCCAGGTTTAACGGTGTCATTCGTCTTTCGATGTAAAGGTGCTTGATCACTATCTGGTTTCCTTCCTCAGACACGCTATCGGCGCAGGTTTCGTACAGCTCTTCGAGTAAATCCCCGGCAAAACGCGCGCGCGGTAGCGCAACATGGGAATATTCGAGTACATCTGACATGCGCCCGACCCGGTCGTGCATCTTGACCAGGCGGTAGGTGTCCAGCACTTCCTGTCGAGTCGTTTTTTTGGGCGGCGGGAAGCGATCGCGTATTACCTTGAATACGTATGGATAGGAGGGGAGCGTGAACACCGCCATCACCATTCCCTTGATACCGGGGGCAAATATCAGCTCGTCTTCCGAGTGTTTTAAATGGTGCAAAAAGTCGCGATAAAAAACCGTTTTGCCCTGCTTGTGAAAACCGATCGCCGAGTAAAATGATTCCTTGCTGCGCATTGGCATCAGGCGACGCAGAAAGGCAACAATCGAAGACGGCACCGGATGATCAACCATGAAATAGACATAGGAAAATTCGAACAGGCGAGTCAAACCCTGCTTGCCAATAATAATCGCATCGCAGTAAACAGAAGCCTCCCCGCTATGCAAAATTGGAATTGCGAAAGGCACCTCGAGGTTGGAGTTTATCGCCCGCCCGACGATATAGGCAGCCTTGTTACGGTAGAAGATGCTGCTGATCACCTGGAACTGGAAATTCAAATGCGCCTTGCGCGGTCGCGGAAAGCTGTGCCTGATCAGCGCCTTCGCAATGTTACGCACATCGCGATCAATATTCTCGAAGGGCAGGCTGAAGCCGCTGTCGAGCAAGGCCTGTTTGATCGACGATCGAAACCCGCGTTTGGCAGGATAATAAACGTGGTAGGAGGGTTTTTCAGAGTCGATGAATTCGGTCGAAACCACGCTGCGCACGAAGATGTAGTCGTTGCCGAAGTAGTCTCGGTGAAACAGTGCGCAGAACACCGAGTTGTAGAAGGTTTCTGCCAGCTCGGGTTGCAGATGGTTGCTGATTAACTGTACGTAATCACGTTTGACGTCAAACCAGAGCTGGCTGTCGAAAGGTTCGAGATCGAACAGCTGCCGCAGCTCGGCAATAGCATCCTTTACGCGAATGTCGTAGAACATGATTCGTTCACGTGCCGCTACTCGTTCTGCCTCCCAGTCAGCGTTCTCGAAACGCTGCTTGGCGCCCCGTGTAATTTCACTGAATATGGTGAAATGTCGATCGAAACCGTTAAGAATCGTGCTTGCGATCTGGTTCGACAGTCCTTTATCCGTTTTATTCAATTGAAACTCCAGGAGGTGGCATGTACCCCCGGCGATAGTGGGTAGATCGGCGGATGACCAGGCTGTTGTCGCTGACATCCACGTTCGTCTGCGGTTGCCAAGACGAAAGCAGTCCCAAAGCAGGTTTTCCGATCGCTGACATCAGCCACAGCTCGAACAGCTTTCCTGCGCAAGTTGCCCCGGTCACTGAAAATCTGAACGGAGTGTCACTTATCGCGATGTCGAGGTCAATGAGATTGAAAAATCGGTTGATATGTATCAAATTTACCCATCCTTTTTAGCCGAAACTGAGTGAGTGAACATCTTGTCGCATGCGAGGGTTTATGTAAGCATACCCTTGCCCTAGAGAAAACCTGATAATTAAATCCCGAGGAAGGCACCATGTCCGAAAACAGTATCTACCCAGTTCCTGCTGAATTTGCTGCTCAGGCAAATATCACTGCGGCCCAATATGATGAAATGTACCAACAGTCTGTCGAAGATCCCGAAGGCTTCTGGTCGGAACAGGCTGAAAATTACCTCTCCTGGTTTAAACCATGGAATTCGGTCTGTGACTGGAGTTTCGATGCAGACGATCTGCATATAAAGTGGTTCGAGGGCGCCGAACTCAATGTCTCGTACAACTGTATCGATCGTCATCTGGATACCCGCGCAGACCAGGTTGCGATCATCTGGGAGGGGGATGACCCCGGCGAGGATCGCAAGATTACCTATGCCGAACTGCATGAAGAAGTCTGTAAATTCTCCAATGTATTAAAGGCGCGAGGCGTTGCGAAGGGCGATCGCGTTTCGATTTACATGCCGATGATTCCCGAAGCCGCGATTGCGATGCTGGCCTGCACTCGCATCGGTGCGGTGCACTCGGTCGTGTTTGGAGGTTTCTCTCCCGACGCGTTGCGTGATCGTATCCAGGATTCGGATTGCCAGGTGGTGATTACCGCGGACCAGTCGGTGCGCGGTGGCAAGCTGGTGCCCTTAAAAGCTAATGCCGACAAGGCGGTCAGCGCCTGCCCCGGCGTAAATAGCGTGATTGTGGTGCAACGCGGTGGCGATCCGGTCGACTGGACCAATGGCCGTGACGTCTGGTATCACGGGGCCATGGCCGAGGCTTCTGCGGATTGCGAACCCGAGATGATGAGTGCCGAAGATCCCTTGTTTATCCTGTATACATCGGGCTCAACCGGCACACCTAAGGGTGTTTTGCACACCACCGGCGGTTATCTATTGCAGGCGGCAATGACCCATAAACTGGTGTTCGACTACAAAGATGGGGAAATCTACTGGTGTACGGCCGATGTCGGCTGGGTAACCGGGCATACCTATATCGTCTATGGACCACTTGCCAACGGCGCCACCACGTTAATGTTCGAAGGTATACCCACCTATCCCGATATTTCACGCTTCTGGCAGGTTTGTGACAAGCATGATGTGTCTATCTTCTATACCGCACCAACCGCGATTAGAGCGTTAATGGGCGCTGGTGACGAACCTGTCAGGAAGACCTCGCGCAAATCGCTGCGTTTACTCGGCACCGTGGGCGAACCGATCAATCCCGAAGCATGGTTGTGGTATCACAACGTCATCGGCGATGGCCGCTGCCCGATAGTCGATACCTGGTGGCAGACCGAAACCGGGGCACATATGATGACGCCGCTACCCGGAGCGACTGCAACCAAGCCGGGTTCCGCGACCTTCCCGTTTTTTGGTGCGCAACCGGTTCTGCTCGACGACCAGGGTAATGAAATCGACGGCAACCCGGCGGAAGGAAATTTAGCGATGCGCGCGCCCTGGCCCTCGATGATGCGCTCTGTATATGGCGATCACAAGCGATTCTACGAAACCTATTTTGCCATGTTCAAAGGCTATTATTTTACCGGTGACGGAGCACGCCGCGACGAAGACGGGTATTACTGGATTACCGGGCGCGTCGATGATGTGCTCAATGTATCCGGGCATCGCCTGGGCACCGCAGAAATTGAATCCGCGCTGGTGAAGCATGAAAAAGTCGCGGAATCCGCTGTGGTCGGATATCCGCATGACATAACCGGGCAGGGTATCTACGCCTATGTCACCCTGATGGGCGGCGAAGAAGGCAGCGATGCTTTGAAAGACGAACTGGTGAAACTGGTGCGTGCTGAAATTGGGCCTATTGCCAAGGTAAATATCATCCAGTGGGCACCCGGGCTACCGAAAACCCGTTCCGGTAAAATAATGCGCCGCATACTGCGCAAGGTAGCCGCCAACGAACTCGATAATCTCGGTGATACTTCAACCCTGGCTGATCCCGGCGTGGTAGATAACCTGATCGACAACCGCATTAACCGATAAAGCCTGGCGAACAGTAGTTAAAGCCCCGCACAATGCGGGGCTTTTTTCAGGGAAGTCAATTATACTCCAGCTTTTAACCTGCGGTAGCAACAGGCGTGTCAGTTTTACCCCAGTTGAAAGTGCAAGCCCGTGTTAGTCGCTTACCCGATAGTTTCTATCGCCGGGTTGACCCTCAGCCACTGAGCAATCCATACCTGGTCGCATTCAGCCCCGCGGTAGCGGACTTGCTCGATATCGACCCGCTGCTGTTTCAGGACCAGCAACTGGTCAATCTGCTCAGTGGCGGTGAAAGCAGCGCCGATAGCGATCCGATCGCGATGCTCTACGCGGGCCACCAATTCGGACACTTTGTACCTCAGTTGGGGGACGGACGCGCCCTGATGATCGGTGAAATCGCCGACACCGGTGGCTCAAACTGGGAAATTCAGCTCAAGGGATCGGGACTGACTCCATTTTCAAGAATGGGCGACGGGCGCGCGGTGTTGCGCTCTACTATTCGTGAATATCTTTGCAGCGAAGCTATCGCAGCGCTGGGGATTCCTACCACACGTGCTTTGTGTATCACCGGCAGCAATGACGCGGTTTATCGCGAACGTCCCGAAACCGCGGCGGGTTTGACCCGGCTAGCGCCGAGCCATCTGCGTTTTGGCAATTTCGAGGTGTTTTTTTACCGACAGCAGTATGCAGAACTGAAGATCCTGGCTGATTTTATAATCGAACATTTTTATCCGGATTGCAGCAGCGCCGAAAACCCATACGCAGAACTGCTGCGCCAGGTTATCGAGCGGACCGCCAGATTGGTTGCGCAATGGCAACTGGTCGGCTTTACCCATGGCGTACTGAATTCCGACAATATGTCGATGCTGGGATTAACCATCGATTATGGTCCGTATGGATTTCTCGATACCTACCAGTCCGCATTCGTCTGCAATCATTCCGACGAACTGGGTCGCTATGCCTATGATCAACAACCACGTATCGGCCTGTTCAACCTGTCCTGCCTGGCGCAGGCGATGCTGCCATTACTTGATGAGGATAGTGGTGAACGGGCCGCCGAGCACGCAAAGCAACTGCTCGCAGACTATCAACCGGCTTACCTGGCACATTACTATCGGGGAATGGCTGCGAAACTTGGGCTGCAGTCTTTTCGTGAAGGTGACGAGGTGTTGATTTCATCGCTATTCGAATTGATGGAACAGGCGGTCGATTTTACCAATTTCTTTCGCCGCCTGAGTCACACCGATCTGACGGAAGATAACGATGACCCGATGCGGGACATGTTCATCGATCGTGAAGGTTTTACCGCCTGGCAACAGGATTATCTGGCTCGCCTCGACTCGGATAAAGCTGACCAGGCATCGCGTCGACGGCAAATGCTCGCGGTCAATCCCCGGTTCGTCCTGCGTAACTATCTCGCGCAGCAGGCCATCGAGCGTGCCGAAAAGGGTGATTTTAGCGAGGTGGAGACTTTGCACGACCTGTTGCAACACCCGTTTGACGAGCAACCCGAGCGCGCCGAGTATGCCGCCGAACCTCCCGACTGGGCGCGACATATTGATTTGAGTTGTTCCTCGTAGCGGTTGCATCTTCTCATTTTATTCTCTACACTAGCTGAGAATAAAACGAGAAGAGTGATGACAAATGCTAACTTCACAGGAACAAAAGACACTCCAGTTCATCCGCAATTACCTCGCCCAATACGGCTACGCACCGAAGTTCAAGGAGATCGGCATGGCCATCGGGGTATCGTCGCACGGCACTATCCATCGCTATGTGCAGTCGCTCGAAGACAAGGGTTACATCGACCGGGTCAAGGGAAATTCGCGCGGCATGAGCCTCGTGGATTTGCCCCTGGTAAGCCCACCGACCATTCCCCTGGCCGGCAAAATAGCGGCCGGTTTTCCAATCGAAGCGATCGAGGATCAGCAGGAATTGAATCTTGCCGAAATGTTCATGGGCCCCGAATTGTTCGCCCTGCGCGTTACCGGAGATTCAATGATGGACGCCGGTATTCTCGATGAAGACTATGTGATCATTAAAAAACAGCCGGTTGCCAATGACGGGGATATAGTCGTGGCGATGATCGACAAGGCCGAGGCCACGTTAAAACGTTTTAAGCGCAGGGGTGAGGCTCAAGTCGCGTTAATTCCGGAAAACCAGGACATGGAGCCGATGATATACCCCGCTGAACGAGTCAGTATTCATGGGGTGCTGGTAGGACAACTGCGGAACTACAGGTAGAGCGATCGTACCGACCCCAGGCTTTTTACCGGAGAGCTCGATTACGCCTTAATCTGCGTCTGTATGACACGCAGCATATCAGTAATAATGCGTGGGTTGCCGACGACGATTTGCCCGTTTTCGAGGAAAAGTCCGTCACCACTATAGTCGGTAACGAGGCCGCCGGCTTCTCGAACAATTAAAGCACCGGCCGCCACATCCCAGGCGTTCAGGCCGGATTCCCAAAAGCCATCCAGCCGACCCGCGGCAACATAAGCCATATCCAGGGCCGCCGAGCCGGCGCGTCGGATATCGCTAACCGACGAGAAAAAGGCATTGAACAGGCGCAGGAACTCGTCGAGATTTTCGGGGTTTTTGAACGGGAAGCCGGTCGCGATCAATGCAGTTTCGATTGTCCTCAGGTTGCCAACACGAATTCGCCTGTTGTTCAGGGTAGCACCATCTCCGCGACTGGCGGCAAACAGCTCCTGCTTGATCGGATCATAGATGACACCATGAGTAAGTTTGCCGAGATGTTGACAGGCAATTGAAACGGCGTAATGGGGGAAACCATGCAAATAATTGGTGATACCATCGAGCGGATCAATGATCCAGCGATATTCAGCATCAGCTGCGATGACACCCGATTCTTCCGCGACAATGCCATTATCTGGATAGGCCTTCAGCAATTCCTCGATAATGATCACTTCAGCCTGCCGATCGACTTCGCTGACATAATCGTTTTGTGCTTTTACTTCGATCTTTAAGTTGGGTATTTTGTTGATTTTACGGACTATAAAATCGCCAGCACGGTGGGCCGCTCGAATTGCGATATTGAGCATTGGTTGCATCGGTGGGAATTCGTCGCACTGAGAAAGGCGCGCAGTCTATCAAACGGTCTTGAATTAAACCAGAAGTAAACCGATCCGACGATCGGGCGGAACAGCAGTCTATGAAGTTACAGAATATCAAGATAGTCATGGTGGGAACGACCCATCCGGGAAACATCGGTGCCGCGGCAAGAGCCATGGCCAATATGTGTTTCACCCATCTGACGCTGGTCGATCCGCAATGCCCGGTGGGTGAAATAGCCTATGCCCGGGCCTCTGGTGCCAATGCCATCCTTGACGAACGAGAAACCTGCACGGATCTTGCGCAGGCGATCGCGGATTGTAGCTGTGTAATCGCCGCCACTGCGCGGCGGCGTTCCCTGGCCTGGCCGGAGCTCACTCCATCGGAGCTGACCGCCAGGCTTACCGGGATGGACAACACGACCCGCACGGCGCTGGTATTCGGACGCGAGCATTCGGGTTTGACTAACGAGGAAATACAACTGCGTAATTACATGGTTTGCATACCGACCAATCCCGATTTCAGCTCACTCAATGTCGCCTCGGCGATCCAGGTGCTGTGTTATGAAATATTTCAACGCCAGGCCGCTGCGCCGACGGCAGTCAATTCACCCGAGGCAAATGATTTGCCGGTCCCGCATGGCGAACTGGAAGGCTATTTCGAGCATCTGAATAATGTGCTGCAGATGACTGGTTACCTGGATCCGCGGCAACCGGGAATGATAATGCAACGATTACGGCGGCTTTACCTGCGCAGCGAAGTGACGCGCAACGAGATAAACATATTACGTGGCATGCTGACGGCAATCGAAAAACAACGGCGCTAGCCAGCATGCCACGCGAGCGGCTGTTACAAACTGTTACAAATCGTTACGCTGCTGAAAAGCTTTGTAACGGACAACTGCCTAGAATTCTTCTCCGTAAACAACCAACTACGGAGATTATTAATGAAACTTTCGAAACGAATAATTGCTGTCGCTTTGCTTATCGTTGGCAGTTCCGGTGCGGTATACGCATTCAGTAAACATAACGACTGGGGCATGACCCCCGACGAAAAAGTCGAGTTCGTTACTGAGCGGGTTACCAGCAAGCTCGATCTGGACAGTGAGCAGCAACGTAACTTTACCGAACTCGCCACAACCGTTGCGCAGATCATGCAGGAGGCCAGGATTGAAAAAGCTCAGAATCTTACTGAAATCGAGGCTCTGCTGGAGGAACCAAGTTTCAACCAGGCCCGGGCACTTGAATTGATACAGCAGAAACCCAGCATGGTCAACGAAAAGGCTCCGCTGGTAATTGCTTCACTTGCCGTATTTCTCGATTCATTGAACGTCGAGCAAAAGAGCCAGATGAAGGAATTCCTGCAGCATCGGCACAAGCACCATCGCCATGGAAATAGCAATTAAAGCAGAGCATGGCCTGCAACGCGACTTCTCAAGCAGGAGTCGCGTTGTACAATGCAGGTTTAAACCAGTCGGGCAACCGAATGCGCAAATTATTGTTAATAGATGACGATGAACGGCTAGCCGAATCACTGCAACAGTATTTCGCCAAATTCGAATTGGAGCTGGACAATGAAACTCACCCCCTGAAGGCGATCGAACACATCAAGCTGCACAGCTATGACCTGATAGTTCTCGATGTGATGTTGCCCGAAATCGATGGTTTCGAGACCTGCCGCCGGATCCGACAGTTCAGCGAAATTCCGATTGTAATGTTGACCGCGCGCGGAGAAGTTATGGATCGGGTTGTTGGACTGGAACTGGGCGCGGATGATTACCTGCCCAAGCCCTTCGAACCGCGCGAACTGGTGGCGCGCATCCAGAATATTTTCAAGCGCGCCAGCACGGTAAGTACAAACAGCGTTTACCGCCTGGGTGAGTTACGGCTGGATGTTGCCCGCAAACAGTTGAAACGTAACGAAGTCGAGGTGGCAATTACCGCTGCCGAGTTCGGCCTGTTGAGTTTGCTGGTACAAAATCAGGATCGCGTGTTGTCGCGGGATGAAATCATGCAGGCTTTGCGCGGTCTGGATGCTGATATTTACAGTCGCGCAATCGATGTTCTGGTAAGCCGGCTCAGGCATAAGTTGCAGCAGCCTGAATTGATTCGCACGGTGCGAGGACAGGGATATCAACTGGTGAATCGATAATGTGGGATTACATGCAAACCAGGTGGCAAAGCCTGATCTTCAGGTTACTGTTTTATTTTTTGATTTCGAGCCTGGCGCTGGCAGCGATACTCGCCACCAGTTTTGCACAACGTTTGAAACCGCATGTACAAAACGAAATCCTGCCTAATGTCGCGCGCTATATCGACTACCTGATCGATGACATCGGCAGCCCACCAGATCTATCAACAGCCGGCAAACTGGCAAATGAGTTGCCGTTCGAAGTCAGAATAGAGGGCGGGGGAATAGACTGGTCCTCCAGCCTGAAGCTGAAGGCAATCGACAGTTATGATTTCAAACCTGCACCCCGCCCCTACGATAACGTCTACTTCAGCCATCATAGGAGAGATCAATACCTGTTGATCCAGCAACAGGGATACCGGTATTTATTTGCCGTCGATAACAGTTTTCGCCAGGGTGCCGAGCGTCGCCATTGGGTGTTGTTTCTGGCGCTCGGTACGATTCTGTTTTTACTTTACCTCGCGATCAGGAGAATGTTCAGGCCGATTGCTGCTATCTCCAGCCAGGTAAGGAAGATAGGCGAGGGGGATCTTACGCAAACCGTGCAACCGCAGGGCAAGGGGGAACTGGCACTGCTGGCGACCGGAATCAACCGAATGGCACAACAGATCAAGGCAATGCTGGAGAGTAAATCCGGTTTGCTGCTGGCACTCAGTCATGAACTGCGCTCACCAATGACGCGGATGCGCGTCAATCTCGAGCTACTCGAGGAGAGTGAAATCCAACAAAAGCTGATCGACGATATCCGTGAGATGGAAACGCTTGTCGCGGCCATACTGGAATCTGAAAAGCTAAACAGCAGCCATGCCCCGTTAAACTTGAGTCGTTGCGAACTGCTTAATCTTATCGAAGAAGTCGTGCAGCACCATCCATGCCGGGATCGGATAAAGACCAGCATGTCTCCAATTGAACTCGAAGTGGATCAGCTACGCATTAAGCTACTGATAAAAAATCTGCTTGATAACGCCTGCCATTATTCAGGCGACGAGCAGGACCTGGCTGATGTCAACCTGCGGCATGACCGCAAATTTGCCCTGATCGAAGTCCGGGACCGGGGCCATGGAATCGCGGCAGAGGATATTCCGCGGCTGACCGAAGCATTTTATCGATCGGATCGGGCAAGACAGCGGGATACGGGGGGTTATGGTCTCGGCTTATATCTGTGCAAGCTTGTTGTCGAGGCTCATGGTGGACAAATTGTTATCGAAAGTGAACCCGGCAGGGGTACCAGAATAAGCGTCAAACTCCCGCTTGATAATAGTTGACCATTTTAGTCAGGATTGTATACTGGCACGGTTTGACGTTAACCTCATTTACGATGCGACTATCCACTAAAAGCCGTTACGCAGTGACATCACTGCTAGACCTCGTAATGCACTCCGACCATGGTCCTGTCTCGCTCGCTGACATTTCCATCCGGCAGGGCATCTCACTCTCGTACCTGGAACAGTTGTTTGCCAAGATGCGACGCAACAAGCTGGTAGTTAGCACCCGTGGCCAGGGTGGTGGTTACAGCCTGGGAGAGTCACCTGACCAGGTTTGCATTGCGGATGTGATCAACGCGGTCGATGAGGAAATGCAGGTAGCCGACAAGGATGTAAGCAACGGCTCTCCGAGTTACGAACCCTGTTTGACCGAGCAGTTGTGGCAGGAACTGAGCAATGAAATTGAAAATTATCTGACCACGATTTCACTCGCCGATATGATGCGTAATAACGAAGTGCAGGAACTTTCCCGTACGCATGATTTGCGCCAGAAGCAAAACAACCTTATTTAAACCGATGCCCGTTTACCTCGACCATAACGCTACGTCACCGATGCACCCGGAAGTCGTGGACGCCATGCTGCCGTTCCTGCAGAATCCGACGGGCAATCCGTCGAGCCTGCACAGCTATGGTCGTATGGCGCGTTCCGCGATTGAATCCGCGCGCGCGGAAGTCGCGAGCCTGCTGGGCTGTTCGAGCCAGGCCGTGATTTTCACCTCGGGCGGAACCGAAGCCAATAACCTGTTGTTAAAAGGATATGTCGATATCAGCATCGATCGACCCATTGTCAGCAGCGAAATAGAACATCCCAGCATTCTCGAGCCTCTCAGGCAGCTACAGGCTGAAGGGCAGGCAGTGGTTTTATTGAAACCCGATCACGACGGTCGCATCGACCTGCAGTTAGCCAGCCCGGTTCTGGCAAGTGCCAATGCGCAGTTGTTGTCGGTTATATATGCCAATAACGAAACCGGCGTAATCCAGCCGGTTGACGAGCTTGCCGCGATGGTCGATCGCGATTCCTGCCTCGTGCATAGTGATGCCACCCAGGCGGTTGGTAAAATACCGCTCGACATGGCACAACTGGATATCGATGCCCTCAGTTTCTCGGCGCACAAGCTGCGCGGACCCCAGGGCGTGGGAGCGCTGGTTGTCAATCGCAAACCGAGGAATATACTGATCAGCGGCGGGCACCAGGAAAATAATCTTCGCGGCGGTACCGAGAATGTCCCGGGAATTGTGGGGCTCGGTAAGGCGGCGCAGCTTGCGCGACTTGAAATGGAGCATAAAAAACACCATCTCACTGAACTGCGAGACCTTTTTGAAAACAGGCTGGCCGCCATCCCGGGCAGTGTCGTTTTCGGCCAGCAGGCGCCACGACTGCCGAACACGACTTATTTTGCGCTGCCCTATTATCATGGCGAGACCCTGTTGATGGAGCTGGATCGGGCTGGTTTTGCTCTTGCCAGCGGATCGGCCTGTCAAAGCGCCGTGACCTCTCCCAGCCACGTACTAAAGGCGATGGGAGTCGACGACAATCTGGCTTTGAATGCAGTCAGAGTCAGTTTTGGCATGGATAACAGCCTGCAGGAAGTGGAAATGTTAGCTACAACACTTCAGCAATTGGTAAACAAGCTGCCCGCAGTAATGCGTCAGGCAGCGGTGTAGAGAGATACAAATGGCAATCCATCTTAGCGATATTGCAGCATCCCGGGTGCAGCATTTTTTGGCCAATCGTGGCAAAGGCCTCGGTTTTCGCCTCGGTGTCAAAACTACCGGCTGCTCCGGGCTCGCCTATGTTATCGAATTTGTCGATGAGGTTCAGGATGACGATGAAGTGTTCGAGACCAAGGGCGTCAAGATTGTGGTTGACAGGAAGAGCCTTGTTTTTCTCGATGGTACCGAGGTAGATTTTGCCAAGGTCGGGCTCAATGAAGGATTTCAGTTCAAGAACCCTAATGCCAAGGATGCCTGTGGCTGCGGCGAAAGCTTTACCATCTAAATTCTAGACAACACTTCTATGCAGTCCCCGGACCTTAGCCAGACTTATTTCGAGCTATTTGGAATAAACCCTGTTTTCGATATCGATTGCAGCCGTTTACATGCCGAACAGCAGCGCCTGCAGGCAGCCTATCACCCCGACAGATACGTCAGCGCCAGTGAGCAAGATAAACGAATTTCGGTACAGGTGGCATCCTGGGTTAACCAGGCCTATGAAACGCTGCAGGATCCGGTAAAGCGTTCTCGTTACCTGCTGGAAATCAGTGGTGCCGATATTCCCGATGATTCAACAACAACCTCGGATACCGAGTTTCTGATGGAACAAATCGAATTGCGCGAGCAGGTCGAATCCTGTCGGCAAGGAGAAGATGGCCTGCAGCGAAGTTACCAGATCGAAGCGCGGCTGGCGCATCGAGCAGAGGAACTGGCCAGAGAATTCACTGCTCATTTCACCGCTGCAGAGCTTGACAAGGCCGTCGCCAGCAGTCGAAAGATGCAGTTCGTGCAGCGTATCCAGCAACAGTTATCCGAGCTGCAGTTCGAACTGGAGGACTTCTGATGGCCTTGCTGCAGATATCGGAACCAGGTGAAGCAACCGTTCCGCACGCACATCGCTACTCTGCGGGAATCGATCTTGGCACGACCAACTCGTTAGTCGCGACGCTGCGTAGTGGCGAGCCGGTTTGTTTACCCGATGAAGACGGGCGCAGTTTACTGCCTTCGATAGTCAACTTCGGTGACGCGAAAACCCTGGTGGGATACGAGGCGCAGGCACTGCAAACCAGTGATCCGCTGAACAGCATCGCTTCGATCAAACGACTGATGGGTAGAGCCAGGGAAGACATGATTCAACTTGGTGATGCCGTCCCCTATGAATTTGTTACCAGCGAAGGTAGCAACGTGCCGAGAATCCGCACTCGCAAAGGTGATTTGAGTGCGGTGGAGATTTCGGCTGAAATTCTCAGGACGTTGGCCCATCGCGCTACTCAAAGTATTGGCGGTGACCTCGACGGCGTCGTCATCACGGTGCCGGCTTACTTTGACGATGCGCAGCGCCAGGCAACACGCGATGCAGCAACCCTGGCCGGGTTAAATCTGTTCCGCCTGTTGAATGAGCCCACCGCGGCTGCTGTCGCATACGGTCTCGATCGGGACGCTGACGACCTAATTGCCGTATATGATCTCGGTGGGGGTACCTTCGACATTTCGATTCTGCGGCTTAACAGGGGCGTGTTTGAAGTCCTGGCAACTGGGGGAGATTCATCGCTGGGTGGCGATGATATGGATCATGCGTTGGGCGAGTGGATCATCAGGCAGGGCGGGTTCGCCGATATCGATGCCAAAATGGCGCGTAATATCCTGCTGGCTGCGCGGCAGGCCAAGGAAAAGCTCACTACCGCCTCATCGGCCGATATTCTGATCGACTATCAGCAACAGCAGTGGAGCGGGACTATTGATCGACACCAGTTTGATAAGTTAGTCCAGCCACTGATCCAGAAAACCCTGGCCGCCTGCAGGCGGGCTCTGCGAGATACCGGAATCTCTAAAAACGATATCGGCCAGGTGGTCATGGTCGGTGGATCGACCCGCGTACCTCTGGTGCAGTCGATGATAGGCGAGTTTTTCGAACGTGAACCCATGTGCGATCTTGATCCCGATAAGGTAGTCGCGATCGGCGCTGCGATACAGGCTGATATCCTGGCTGGAAACAAGCCAGACAGCGACATGCTCCTGCTCGACGTGCTGCCGTTATCGCTGGGTATAGAAACCATGGGTGGATTGAGCGAGAAGATAATCAGTCGGAATACTGCCATTCCGGTGGCCCGGGGGCAGGATTTCACCACCTTCAAGGATGGTCAAACAGCGATGTCCATTCACGTGGTGCAGGGCGAACGCGAACTGGTCTCCGATTGCCGCTCGCTGGCGCGCTTTGAGCTACGGGGTTTTCCACCAATGGCCGCAGGTGCCGCGCGGATACGCGTCACTTACCAGGTGGATGCCGATGGCCTGATGTCGGTTACCGCCGAGGAAACCACCAGCGGAGTTAGTGCGGATATTGTGGTCAAGCCCTCGTACGGATTAACCGATACGGAAATCGAATCAATGCTGCGGGCGTCGATGGAACACGCGCGTGATGACATCGAACTGCGCATGCTCAAGGAGCAACAGGTCGAAGCGAGGAGGGTAGTAGAGGCTATCAACGCCGCACTCGCACAGGATGGAGAGGTTTTGTTGAGTAGCTCGGAAATAGCCCGCATTCACGAGCATCGTGACCAACTCGAGGCAATGATCGAAACGGGTTCCGCGGATGAGCTCAAACAATTAATCAAGGCGATGGAAGATGCAAGCGAGATTTATGTCGCCAAACGTATGAACGCTAGTGTTCAGCAGGCACTGGCGGGTAAACAAATTGACGAGGTTGATGTTTAATGACCAGACTTACTATATTGCCGCATGACGAAATCTGCCCGCAAGGCGCCGAAATCGATGTCGAGCCCGGTATCAGTTTATGCGATGCAATGCTGCGCAACGGCATCGAGATCGAGCACGCCTGTGAAAAGTCCTGTGCCTGTACTACCTGCCATGTGTATGTACGTGAAGGATTCGATTCACTTGAAGAGTCTACCGAGGACGAAGATGATTACCTCGACAAGGCCTGGGGTCTCGATATGGACTCGCGTCTCAGTTGCCAGGCAATGGTGGGGGATGAAGACCTGACCATCGAGATACCAAAATACACCATTAACATGGTGTCGGAAAACCACTAGGAGCTAATCATGAGCCTGAAATGGACAGATACACTGGACATCGCCATAGAGCTGGCCGAAACGCATACCGACGTCGACCCCCAGTACATTCGCTTCACCGATCTACATGCCTGGGTTTGTGCGCTTGAAGAGTTTGACGACGATCCCAATCGATCGAACGAAAAGGTTCTCGAAGCCATTCAGATGGCCTGGATAGACGAGGCAGATTAACCGATCAATATTTAGTCAATTTGTTAACGAAAAAATGTCGGCTTTTCGACACACTTTACTCGCGGAATCAACGACTTTTGCACTGTTTTTAACGTTGTTTGCACAGATAGAAACAAAAAATGTGAAATTTCTTTTCGATTGATTCAAACCGAATATTTACAATATATACAATAATTTAATCCCCATACTTAAAGTAAGTTCTCCTGAAAACATTGTGAACTTGGTCACACTCGGCTTGCAATCGTGTCTCGTTTCGGTAAATTAGCGTCATAACCCACTCATTAAAAGAAGTGGATAAAGCCCTGAAATAAAAGCACTTTTTAGTGCGCGGGGCACTTATAACCAAAGCCATGCCTGAATGCAATATCCAGGTAAGAAGACATTAAAATCCGGAGAGAGAATATGAGCAACGTCGCATATATCAGTGAATTTACGTCTGAACAACAGTCCTATGCGGAGCCTTCACAACTCAAGACCTACTACGACGCCAGAAACCGGATTATCTGGCTGCTGATGAAGGGTGCGCCGCGTCCGGCGTTCACATTAAATCTGCTGAACGAGATCACCAGCCAGATCAAGACCGTCAAACAGGAAATAGCGGAGAGCAATGGCGAGAAATACGATTTTCTCGTTCTGGGTTCAGATATCGAAGGCGTATTCAACCTGGGCGGTGATCTTGATTTGTTCTGCCAGTACATCCGTAACCGCGACAGGGACGGTCTGCTCAGCTATGCCAGGCTTAGTATCGATCTCGTGTATCAAAACCTGGTCCATTTTGGCGAAGACATGACGAGTATTTCACTGATTCAGGGCGATGCGTTGGGTGGTGGCTTTGAAGCGGCGTTTTCCGCCAACGTCGTGGTTGCCGAACGCGGCACCAAATGCGGCCTGCCCGAAGTTTTGTTCAATATGTTTCCCGGCATGGGCGCCTTCTCGATGCTGTCTCGAAAGATCGGTTTTGCCGAAGCGGAAAAGATGATTATGAGCGGCAACGTATACAGCGCGGAAAAACTCCACGAAATCGGGCTGGTCGATATACTGGCGGAGAAAGGCGAGGGCGAGGTTGCGATTTACCGGTACATCCAGTCTACGCAGCGGTCAAAAAACACCTATCGTTCGATGCAGCAGGTCAAGGATATCTGTAACCAGGTAAGTTATGAAGAGCTGATAAACATCGGTGAAGTCTGGACGGACGCCGCGTTAAGGCTCCCTGATAAGGATCTGCGCATGATGGAGCGTCTGGTCCGGCGGCAGAACAATCGCGCGCAGGAAAGAGCCTAGCAGGTTAGCGCTCGGGTAATTTCTTCGAGTATATGTTGTCTTCTTCGGCCATCGCTGCATTGTTCAATGCAGCGATGGTTTTTTCAAAAACTTCCGCGATCCGTTCGCTCATTTGCTGAATCTTTTTGCTACCCATGTCGTAGGGCTTTAGCGCTTCCCCTTCCAGGCATACCTCTGCCAACCGGTTGGCACCCAGCTCGGTTGCTGAACCCTTGAGCGCATGCAGGCTATCACGGTAGCCCATATAGTCGTCATGGGAAAGCTTCTCGATGTTCTGCACGTGCTGTGCGCCTTCCTTTTCGAAGTTTTTTAGCAACGTCTTGATGAAATCAGGATCGTCGCCGAGCACGTCCAGTTCGTGCAAAACGATATTATCGTACCATTCGGAATCGATGTAGTTGCTGCGTAACCCTGTCCTTGATTCCCACGGTGTCGGTACTTTCTCCGTCTTCGCTCGACGGATATCTTTCGACAAAGTAGCGATACACTCGAGCAGTCCACGGGCGTCGATCGGCTTGGTAAGGAACTGGTTGGCACCGGCTGCCAACGACTTCTCCCGTGCATCGGGCGTGGCATCGGCGGTCAGCATGATAACCGGTAACTGACCGCTGGTGTCCATGAAACGCAGCGACTGCACCACTTCGACACCAGAGATTTCGGGCATATTCATGTCGAGAATGAGCATGTCGATCTGATCCAGTTCGTTTGACAGCACATCGAGCGCTTTATCACCGGTGTCGACGATGCGCACTTTATGACCCGCATTGCGCAGAATACCGTCGATGACCTGCTGATTTACCTGATTATCTTCGGCAACCAGGATGTTCAGCCCCGATGCGCCTGCCTGCCTGGCGTAATGCTCGGCCATGGTGACGATCTTGCTGTCGTTCAGGTTCATGCTCTGCGCCGCATGCAACGCGTTGAACAGAGGCCTTTTTTCTTCGGCGTTCGCAATTGTCGATATGTAGTGATGGTTCGAGCGATTGGCGTCAATCATGGTATCGGATGAATTGATCAACACTAAGGAAGTATTTCCCAGCAAACCCTCGGATTTCACCATTTGCGCGAACTGAACCGCGTTGATATCAACCAGGCAACTCTGGTCAACGACAATCGTTTCGTAGGGATCATCGTCATCGTTCGCCCGGATCATCTGCGACAGGGCACGGCTCGAAGTAGGTACCCAGTCGAAATTGACCTGCAGGTTTTTGAGGGCAGGCCTGATGACGCTGGCAGTAGCCTCGCTGGATAACAGCAGTACATGATTCTCGGAAATACTGCTTTCGGGGTTGCTGCTAGAGAGGAACGGCAGTTCAAACCAGAAAGTGGAACCCTTACCCACCTCGCTGGTAGCGCCGATTTCACCATTCATCAATTCGACAAGGTCCTTTGATATTGTCGTCCCGAGACCGGTACCGTCGAATGTTCGACTGGTGCCGGTATCAGCCTGGGTGAAATCGTCGAAGATTTTGTCGAGATCCTGTTCGGCGATGCCGATACCGGTATCGATAACTTCGAAACGGATCCGCGGTGTCGACACAGTGCCTCCGACCAGGCTAACCGACAGCATCACCGAACCCTTCTCGGTAAACTTGATAGCGTTGTTGACCAGGTTGATCAGCACCTGGCGCAGATGTTGCTGATCGCCCTGGAGCGCAAACGGGGTTTCCGGGTCAAAATTGCAGGCCACCGTCAGATTCTTTTTTTCTCCCATCGGCGCGAGCATGAAGATAACCGAGTTTACCAGCCCGTGCAGGTCGAAATCCCTGGATTCTATGATGATCTTACCGGCTTCGATTTTGGCTATATCGAGCACGTTCTCGATCAGTTCAAGCAGGGTATTAGCCGAACTGTGCATCGTGTTGACGAGTTCCTGCTGCTCGCTGTTCAGCCTGGTTTCACGGAGCAAATCGCCCATCCCGATAACGCCATTCAACGGTGTTCGGAGCTCGTGCGACATATTGGCGAGGAAGCGGCTCTTGGCCTCGTTGGCCTGCCTGGCCATGTCCACTGCTGCGTGTAATTTCTTGATCAGGAAACCGGCGTAAAGTGGCAGCAGACAAATTGTCAGTAGCAGGCTGATACCGAAAATCTGATGTTGCTGCCAATAATCGCCCCAGAGGATGACCCCGGAAAAGCCGAGAATGGCGATCATCTGGGAGATATAGAGATTGGTGAGGCCAAAGCGAAAACCATTACCGAGGATAACCCACAGATAAATCAGAAAAAATGGCACGGTTTCCGCACCGGAGTGGTACATCAGCCACGACAGCATACCCATGTCCAGCACTGCACCGCAAATACGTCTGAACTGCGATTTTGTCGGATTGATGATGATTGCGGCAATAATTGCCAGCGCAGACGTGTAATACAGGGTGCCCATCATTCCGGCCAGCGAAGTGAAGGTACTGAAGAAGGTTTCGCCCTGGTTCCAGGGAACAATGATGTAGCCAACAACAATAAAACCAATCGCCAGTCTAAGCTTGGCCTGTTCCGGCTCAGAGTCGCCGGTGCCTTTCAGTCTTTTGTTTAATCGACTGAAAATACCGGGTTTTATCTCGGAGGAGGTCATCTAACGGAATGGTATCAGGAGTTAACCATCGCTGAAGGTCTTATGTATCCTGGTAATATCTTCCAGGCGCTCGAAAAAGGCTTCGACGCAAATCGGATCGAATTGAGTGCCGGCATGTTTATGCAGGTAATCCTGCGCATCCCTTGCATCCCATGCTTTTTTATAGGGTCTGGTGGAAACCAGCGCGTCGTAGACATCGGCGACGGCGACTATGCGCGCAACCAGCGGGATATCCTTGCCGGAAACACCATTTGGGTAGCCGGTTCCGTCAAAACGTTCATGATGATTGAGCGCAATAATCGAACCGGTCTGGATATAGCGCGACTGACTATTGGAAAGGATTGAATGACCGATAATCGTATGCTGTTGCATCATCATCCATTCTTGCTGCTCGAATTTACCGGGCTTGAGCAGAATAGTATCCTGGATACCGATTTTACCGATATCATGCATCGGCGCCGCATACTCAATTTCATCACACTCTTTTTCGCTGAGTCCGAGAGCTTCGGCTATTTCACGCGAATACTTTGCCATGCGTACCACGTGATTACCGGTGATTTCATCACGATATTCGCCTGCTTTCGCCAACCGCAGCAGGGTTTCGTGTTCCCGTGAAACGATTTGCTGGGTCGCCACTTCGACCTGGCGAGCCAGCCAGTCAGCCCGATCCTGAATAATGGATTGCTGTTCGTGTAGCTTGAGCAGGTTGCGACAACTGGTGCGGCATTCGATCTGGTCAATCGGTCTGGTCAGGAAAGCCGTAGCGCCGGCTTCCAGCGCGTCGTAACGCACTGATTTTTCACTCACCACGGTAATCATCATTATCGGTATATCCTGGCAGGCAGGCTTGTTGCGAATTTTTTTGATTAACTCGACGCCGTTTATTTCCGGCATGCGATAATCGGTAATGATCAAATCAGGATGGTTATGATCTAACCATTGCAGTGCCTCCAGAGGGTTATCAAATGAGTCGACACTGACTTCTTCTTCGGCTTGTTGAATGATTTTGGCGAGGATCGTGCGTCCGGTAGATTCGTCATCAACGATTAGTACCTTACGTTGCCGTCGCAGAATGCTCAGCCGGCGGGCGTTCTCGTATGGTTCTATGTTTGAATCCTTTGGTAAAACGGTCTTGCTATCTGTACTTGAAATCAATTATCTCACCCCACATTGATTTTGACAGGAGCGACATGTTTGCAATATCAATAACTTATGTCGCTTTTCTCATTGTTATTATATGAACTGCGTCACTGCGCAGAATCACTGTATATAGTTAATTTTTCAATATAATCAAGTTGCTACAGTGTTTTTTTGATAGATTAGATGAATCTGTATAATGACTGTAAATAATTCACTTTTTCGCATTTTTTGTGGAGATATTGCGATTCGATCGCTCGCCATCACAATTCTGCTATGGTTCTGCCTTCCGGCAAGCAGCGACGCAGCGGGCCAAATAGTCAACCTCAAAGCCGGACAATCCGTTTACCGGGTCGAACTCGCCGTTACCCCGGCTCAACGTCGCCAGGGCCTGATGTATCGCCAGCAACTCGATTCAGGACAAGGCATGTTACTGGTGTATCCACAGCCGGGGGATCATCGAATCTGGATGAAGAATATGCGCATTGCCCTGCACGTATTCTGGATCGATGATCAATTTACGGTTATCAGCGCACAACGCCTGGAACCCTGCATTAGCTCACCATGTCCTGTATTTTCCGCACCGCGGGCTGCGCGCTTCGTTCTTGAACTAGGCGATTACGCGCACGACCTCGGTGTCGGCGACAAGGTCGAAGGGCTGGCCGGGTTGTAGCGGTTCAAAGAATGACCCAGAGAACGGCGGGTATCACAAGGATGCTGGCAAAATTCGCGATCAAAACGATCGAAGCGACTTTTTGTGGCTCCTGGTTGAAACGTTCTGCGACGAGGAAGTTGAGTACCGCGGGGGGCAGGGCGCTAAACAACAACAGTATGGGTACACCAAGCGAGAAAAGCAGTAGCGGAATTGAAACCTGGCCGAGCATATGTATTGGCAAGCGTAAAAAATTCCGGTATCGTCACCTGCAATACGGATACGCTGATGCCTAAAATAGTTGCGATGATCATCGGGTTCCTGAAAACTACCTTGATCGACCAGCGTTGGGAGATCATTTGCTGGCCCAACAGGAAATGCAGGAAGTTTTCAATCGCGAACAGTAAAACAGCCGCGGGTAAAGCTGCGGCGCCAAACGTCAGAACGATCAGCGGCACGCCCATATTACCCGAGTTGTTAAACATCATCGGCGGCACAAACGTTTTCCATTGGTAGCCCATCAGTCTCGCTGCCGGCCAGGCGACGATTGCCGAACCAAGCACCACGACTGCACCACCCAGGGTCAGGTATAGATAGTCGGATAACGCGTAGTCGCTGGCTGAGAGGGTATCGAAGATCAGGGCTGGAATGAACACATCCATATTGATGTGATTGCCCGAGGACATGTCGGTTTCACTGCGGTACCGCGCGTACAGGTAACCAACGACAACGATACTGAGTACCGGAAAAATTATCGCGAGGATGCGATAGATTAACTCGGCTTGCTGCATATTTAGCTAGAAATAGAGCGACAGGTCTTTGTGTACGGCGAGGCAGCTTGCAATCGACTCGGCCTGATCTGAGGTCAGGCGTTCCTGCATGCGCATGCCAATGGTACTGGCGATCGCCTGGTCGTATTGCTCGAGATCCCTGGCGAGTTCGTCGCTCGCCCGCTGATGCCATTTAATTTCGCTTTGCATAATCTCGGCGGCCAGCATGATTTCAGCGATGGCTTTTTCCTTGTCGGGCGTATTACCGCGCAAGGCTCTTTTGGCGCGATTCAGTTTCGAATTGATACGGTGGGTTTCGGTTAGCAAATCAATTTCATTGCTCAGTGCTTTGACCGCTTCGAGTGCTTCAGCCGGGGGTTGTTGCTGCACCAGCTCGAGCAGTTCATCGAAACGACTCTGCAATGCGCTCAAAGCGTCGGTTTCTGCCAGCATCCGGCGCATGGTGACAATCATGCCGTAACTGTCGTCGGCATTCTGCCGATACTTTCTGCGTGCTGAAGTTTCGGCTTTGGCCAGCGTCTCGAATCTGGCTCGCGCCTCGGTCCAGCTTGCGGGAATAGCTTTTTCCATTGACTCGATTTCTGCTTCCAGTGCCGAGATTTCAGCCAGTAGACCCTCGATGCGTTGTTCATCAACCTGTTCGGCCCGATTAGCGCGCTGGCGTTGTTGATCCAGCTCATCGATTTCGCCCTTGAGCTTGCGCACCGATTTCTGTATCCGGCGTACCTGGGTATGCTGTGGTCGATACTCGGGCACATAGTCCTGCAGGGCCTGGCTGGAGGCGCGAATTTCCTCGATCAGGCCAAAGCTCGCGTCGGCCTGTCGGTAACTGTCATTCAGGCGTTCCTGGTACTCGTCAGGCAGATAGGCAATATGTGTGGTCCTGACGCGCTCGATACTCTGTTTAATCACGGCTTCATTATTGTCGTAATCAACGAACAGGTAGTTTTCGAGGCACTCCTGCAGCTTCGGATTGCTGGGCGGCGGTGCAGTCTCTGATACCAGGTGGGTTTTATTTGGCAGGTAATTGACCAGTCCCGGGAACATACCCGCGATCGCGAGTCCGGACAGCTGCAGCAGGATAAACGCCGCGGCACCTTTGTAAATGTGCACAGTCCGCACATTCTTGGGCGCCACGCCACGCAGGTAGAAAAGCGAGAAACCAAACGGCGGGGTCAGAAAAGAGGTCTGGATATTCAACCCGACCATGACTCCAAACCAGACTGCGGTGACATTTGCGCTCGGATCAGCCAGCAGGATCGGGGCGACAATCGGCACCACCACGACCGCGATTTCGAGAAAATCGAGGAAGAAACCAAGAAAGAAAATCACCGCCATGACAACGATAAACTGGGTCCAGAAACCACCCGGAAGTGCCGTTAGATGCTCTTTTACCAGTTCTTCACCACCAAACCCGCGAAACGCGGAGGTCAGCATTGCGGCGCCCAGCAGAATGATAAAAACCATCGACGTGGTCTTGGCGGTATCCAGCATTACGCCGCGCAGGGCGTCCTCCAGTTTGAACGCCCGCCAGGTGGCCCAGCCGATGGCACCGATCATGATCAGCGCAGCGATAGATGCCAGGGTAATACCGATAGCGTCGCGGGTACTCTGGATATTCTTGATGTTGAGATCGAAAAAATTGAGCAGGATAACGATGGCGATAACGGATCCGATGGCCAGGATAGCGGGGTAGTAGGCCCGCGGCTTACCTTCCATCAAACGATAACTGCCCATTATCATCGCGCCAATCGCACCGATCGCACCGGCCTGGTTTACCGTTGCAACACCGAGAATAATCGAACCCAGCACGATGAATATCAACGCCAGCGGCGGCACCAGCGCGAGCAATACCTTGATGATGAATTTATGATCGTATTTGCCTTCGAACGGCACGGGCGGGGCAATCTCGGGTTTGATCAGGGCTGAAACCAGGATATAGAGCATGTAAAGCCCGACCAGTATCAGGCCGGGTAGGAACGCGCCCATGAACATATCCCCTGCGCTGGCGGTAACCACATCGAAGTCTCCCGGCATCGAAAACTCGCCGGTGGCCTCCTTGTACTCGGCCTTGCGCGCGGTCGCCGCCTGGTCCGCGGCGCTCGATAACTGGTCCGCGAGAATAATCAGCACGATCGAAGGCGGGATAATCTGGCCGAGCGTACCCGACGCGCAAATGGTGCCGCAGGCCAGCGACTTCGAATAATTATTGCGCAACATCGCCGGCAATGAGATCAGACCCATGGCGATAACCGTGGCGCCGACAATGCCGGTTGTAGCAGCCAGCAAAGCGCCAACGAACACGACCGAAATTCCCAATCCTCCGGGAATTGGACCGAACAACTGAGCCATCGCGACCAGTAAATCTTCCGCGATCTTCGAGCGTTGCAACATGATCCCCATGAAGATAAACAACGGGATAGCGATTAAGGTGTCGCGTTCGACAACCCAGTACAAACTTCGATGATTGGTGACACCGGCGCTAAGCCATTGATTAGGGCCGCCAAGAACAAAATAAGCATCGACGTTGCCTTCGAATATCCAGCCACAGAATGCCGCAATGGCGATAGCAGCTATTGCTGAACCGGGTAGTGCAAATGCAACCGGAAAACCCGAGGTCAGGGCAAAGACCATGATTGCAACCAGCAGGACGAGGAAATACAGTTCCATGACTAGGCGTTATTCTCGCTGACCAGCTGGCTGTAACTCGGCTGGTCTTTATCGGCATGGCGATCGAGCAGCTGACTGATGTTGTAGAGCAGAAAGCTGACGAATTGAATCAGCATCGTGACTGAGAATATGATCAGGAATCCTGCCATAAGATACTTGACGTACATACCGTAACCGCTTTGCGAGACTTCAAAGCTGAGCAGCGGACCGTTGATGCTGTTACCGCGTCCCCCCATACCCTGCATCAGGATAACCCAGCAAATGGGCATGCCGAGGAAAATACAGCCGATCGAATCGAAAAACGCCTTGCGCCGACGTTTGAACCCGGCATAGAGAACGTCTACGCGCACATGCCCTTCCTGCGCCAGCGTCGAAGCGCTGGCAAACAGGAACAGTGCCGCGTACCAGAAACGCACCACATCACCCATGTATGCCTGCTCGTAGGAAAATACGAAACGCGTAATTACAATCAGGAATTCAGACAGTACACACATCAGCGCCAGCCAGGTAAAACTGATGTGGCGCAGCCACGCGGCGATAAACAGCGAAACCAGGATCAACGGATAATGCACGTAAGTTCCGCGAAATATGGGACGCCCCAATTGCTGGGTCAGCCATTCGCCAGCTACCGCTTCAAGCAGGTTTTCGACGCGCAGGAACGAGATCAGCATATCGATGGCGCCTACCAGGGTGACCGACCAGAAGGCGAAACGGATGATGTAGGCAGAAATCGCGGAAAAACGAACGCTTTCCTGGATCAGCGTGCGTGAACTGGTTGTAGCAACATAAGCCACGCTGCCCAGCAGCACCAGCAGGTAACCGACCACCTGGGTCCAGCCCCGGCTTACCTGTTCCCCGGCGAGTGGTTCGACCTCCAGGCCAAGCCAGCCGTAGTGCGAGAACAACGCATAGCTGCCCGGCATATCCTGCCAGTAAACCAGGTAATTGTTAATCAGGTAGAGAAATACTCCACTGACCATGAGGTAAGCAAAGACCCGCATGATTAGTGGAATATTGTCTTTTATAATCATGTAGCCAACACGGGGACGAAAGAAAACGGAGTCCGCAGACTCCGTTTTCATTTCACAGCAGTTTCAGTCCTAGAGTCCCAGCACGCGGTTACGTTGCGCGACGTAGGCCTGGTCGGAAATCTTGGCCCAGGCGCCGACTTCATCCCGCGAGGCGAGGAAGCTCTGATGAATCTTCTTTGCCAGATCGCTGTGCTGTTGCACTTCTTCGAACACTTCGGCAGCGGCGTCACCGAAACTGTCGTAGATGTCATCGTTGAAGCTCTTCAGCTTGACGCCCTGATCGGAGATCAGTTTTGCCAGCGAAGCACCGTTCTTGGCGTTGTACTCCGACATCATGATTGAATTTTCCATTTCAGCTGCGGCCTTGACGATGAGCTGATCGGACTTGCTCAGGCCATCCCAGAACTTCTTGTTGATGCCGACCGACAGCTGTGCTGCCGGCTCATGCATACCGGGGTAGTAATAAAACTTGGCGGCCTCGTAGAATTTCATGAAACTATCGTTCCACGGACCCACCCATTCGGTTGCATCGATTGCGCCCGATACCAGGTTTTCATAAATCTGGCCACCCGGCAGCGATACCGGTGACGCACCGAGCTTGGCGATGACGTCACCGCCGAGTCCGGGCATACGCATCTTCAAACCCTTGAAATCAGATGCCGAGCGCATTTCCTTACGGAACCAGCCACCCATCTGCACGCCGGTATTGCCGCAGGGGAGACACTTGAGACCGTAGCCCGCTGCAAGTTCATCCCACAGTTCCTGCCCGCCGCCAAATTGCATCCAGGCGTTGATCTCGGTATAGGTCATGCCGAAGGGTACCGCGGTAAAGTAGGCCCAACCCGGGTGCTTTCCTTTCCAGTAATAATCCGCGGCATGGTACATTTGCGCGTTACCAGAAGCGACTTCATCAAAAGAGTCGAAGGCCTTGACCCGCTCGCCCGCAGCAAAATAGTTAACCTTGATGCGGCCATCGGTCATTGCGGTCAGGCGTTCGGCAAAGCGTTGTGCGCCCGTGCCTAGGCCCGGAAAATCACGTGGCCAGGTAGATACCATGGTAATTTCGATTTGTTTTGCAGCGACCGCTGGCGCTGAAACAGCTGCGGCTCCGGTTGCGAGGGCGGCGGCAACGCCACCTTTAAGTAGATCACGACGTTTCATTACTGATTCTCTCCGTTATTTTGGATATTGCTTGATTATATTTTAATGTGATTAGGGATTGTGACTTCGAGCCCCGTCATACGACGTTTGCATTCTGGGGCTTCTATGCGGACATTTCAAGTTTTAACACTTGCCTTGCTATTTTGCAGGGTCTGTAGCTGCTGTGCCTTCAGCTGTGCCCAGGCGGCTTGAACCTGCGGCTTAACCGGGTCGCAGTTTGCGCCGAGAAAGTGATGCGGAATATTGTCCGGGTTCAACACTGCTTGCGGATGCCCCTTGGGGAAGGCGGCATTCTGATTAAAGAATAGAATTCCATGTACCGGCATTCCGCCAATGAGCGATTTCAGCGCGGTCAGCTGATTTTCCAGTTCAAACAACGGATTTTCAAACTTAAAACTCTTTTGACCGATTACCTGGGTCCATTCGACAATGCGTTCGGCGCAGTAAATGTTACCGCCGTAGGGTCTATAGGCGATCAGTAGAATCGCATCCTGAACCAGGGCAAGCCGATCTATAGTGTAGTAACCGTCGAGACCGTCAGGGCAGGTCAAATTACGGATCTGGTCGCAACCTATTTGTTTCAGGCAGCGTTGAACCCGCCATTCATCGATGCCTGTTTGCAAGCGCTTACGATTGACAAGCAATATTAATATGCCGGCAACGCCGATACAAACCAGCGCTACCGCGACTGGTTGCATTTCTAGCCGGTCGATAATTTCACCTGGATTCATGTTCAGCAATGATAGTCGAACGTCTTCAAGATGCCATTGCCATTTGCCATTTGCCATCGTCAATTGTAAAAATTACACTTGCTTCGCTTACCCGGGAACTAAATCGACATGGCCAAACCTCAACTGACCGTAAAACAGTTGTTCGATCGCGAAAGCTGTACCTATACCTATTTACTGATCGATACCGACACCGGCGAGGGGGCGATCATCGACGCGGTGCTGGAAACCTTCGATCGCGATATGCAGATTATAAATGAACTGGGGGTGGAGTTACTGTATGCGATCGAGACCCATGCGCACGCCGATCACATCACCTCGGCGGGTAAAATACGCGAAACAATCGGCGCCCAGCTTGTCTATGGTGAAAGTTCGGGAATAGAAGCTATCGATATCCCACTCAAAGATGGGGATAGTATTAAGCTTGGACATTACCAGATAAAGGCTATTTCGACCCCCGGCCATACCAGTGGTTGCACCAGTTATTTTTGTGACGGCATGCTCTTCAGTGGCGATACGCTGCTGGTCAGGGGTTGCGGCAGGACGGACTTCCAGTTTGGTGACCCGGGTCATCTGTACGACAGCATTACGCAAAAGCTGTTTGTCCTCAGCGATGATACCATCGTTTACCCCGCACATGATTACAATGGGCGAACTTCGTCTACGATCGGCGAAGAAAAAACATGGAACCCGAGACTGGGCAACAACCGTTCACGCCAGCAATTCATCGATTTGATGAATAACCTGAATCTGGATATGCCGAAAAGGATCAATGAGGCCGTGCCGGCGAACATGAGTGTCGGTATCAATTTCGATGCAAATCGTTACCTGCTGCGCGACTTCGACATGAACGACCTGCACCAGGTCTGGCAGGCATTACCTGAGAATACCCTGGTCATGGACAATCGAACGCCCGAGGAATTTGCCCGCGGACACGTACCCGGCAGTCGCAACATTCCGATGGGCACCGAAAACGCCCATGTCGACGAACTGAAGCAGTTTGATCAGATTTACCTGTATTGTCGATCCGGGCGACGCACCCAGACTTCAACCACCAATTTGAACTTTCAGGGTTTGAACCATATTACCTGCATCAGTCATAGCGGCATGCCGGACTGGGAAAAGGCCGGCTACCCGGTCGAGACCTGACACCGCAGTTCCCCACTTTCATTAGTCATCCCCGCGAAAGCGGGGATCTCATAACAAGCCACTATTGCAAGATTCCCGCTTGCGCGGGAATGACAATATCGCTTGTTGAGACCGTGATTGGCTTGCCAACCCGCGAACGCTCGGCGACAGACCACAATTTTCACCCATCGTTTAACTACTGTTTCTTTAGTTCCGACAGTTGTGGTTTCTCCCTATCTAAGGAACCGGAAAACTAAGCGATTTTGGAAATCACCGTATAGGCGTGCACATAGTCCATACCGTGCCCGGCCGGTTTATTGCGCACCAGGTTGCGATAGGTAGCGTAGTAATCCTCGATAATCTGCCGGCGTTCTTCCAGCGGGCGATCGCCTGCGAGCGCATTGAAGAAAATGCTTTCGTTCCAGCTGCGAATTGTCGGGATATACTCCTCGGCGAAGCGCGCGGCATCACCATGCTCGCTGTAGGATTCCGCGAATGGACACTTGACGATACGGGTTTCGATATGATCGAGCCGCAAGCCAGCCTGGTAAACAGCCTCATCCTGGTTTTGCAGTGGCGCACTGAATTCCTCGACCGAATTGTAATACTGGGGCAGGGTCATATTCTCGTATTCCTGGCGCGTGATGCGATTCTGCTCGAGAAAGTCCCGCCAGATTCGATTGAAGGTTTCGAACATATTGACACCGCCCGTATTACCGAGATAGCGGCCCTGTTCATCGCGCGCGAAATTGATCAGCACAAGCTTGCCACCCGGTTTCAATTCACGGGCCCTGTGCAACAGAATCTGTCGCCAATCCTGATGGGCCTGGCGACGAAATGCTTCCAGCTCTCCATCCCTTGCACCGACCGCCTGTACATGGTTGGAAATATTACAAACCTTGTCACTCAGCCAGTGCATCGCAGTCGCCGAGAATCCCACGTCCAGGGTTCCGCTGGGTACAATCTGCTTATAAAAGGTCGTACCTGACACCATCGGGAAGATGTCATCGCGACGCCCGAGATAAGTTTCGAAAGGACCCAGTCCATAAACATTGGCAATCAACGCATTGAAATCATTACGCGGCTGATCCGAGTAGACCACGGTCACCGGCGTATCCGGCGAGCGCGCGGAAACCGCGTCAATGGCCTTGCCGATCATGGACAACGAAGTTCCCGCATCTGCAGCCCCCATATCTGAAAAAGTAAACCCGTCGGTAAAGGCTTGCTGTGGTATATCATTGATCGCTTGCACAACCATCGGCGTGGCGGCGTCGATAACGTGCTTCGCGCCGATCGTGGCGAGTGAGCACAGTCCTCCCCCGCTCATGGTGATACCTTCCGAATGTCCCCTGGTAGCCATTATTCCTCCGCAACGATTTTCGATTCATTATTATGCAACAGTGACATGACCAGTTGCGCCATTTTACGAGCGCCGTCACCGGCACCGAGATTGTCCCGCACCCGGGCCAGCCCGGACTTGATCTGTTCCCGGTATTGCCGATTGTCGATCAACTCGAACAATTCCCCGCTCAATGTCTTCGGGTTGACATCGCCTTGAAAAAATTCCCGCACCACGGCCTCGTCAGCGACGATGTTGGCGAGCCCGATATGTGGAATCGTGACCAGCCGGCGCATAATCAAATAGGATAGCCAGGATATCTTGCACAGTATGCACATGGGAATATTGAGCAGGGCGATTTCCAGTGTGACCGTACCGGAGCAGGTTGCAATGGCATCGCAACTCGAGATCACATCGTATAGCTGATCGCTGGTGACGACTATATTGAGCCCGCTTTCGGCTGCCTGCCCGGTTATTGCTGCATAATCGAGGCCGGGTGCTACCGGCAACAGGAAGCTGAGTTCAGGATCGCGAGCCTGCATCAGTTGAGCCGTGGCGAACAAAACCGGTAGCAGGCGAGTGATTTCACTGCGTCGACTGCCCGGGAACAGCCCGACTACCTTTGCCGTGGCCGGTATCCCCAGCTTTCCGCGTGCCGTCTGCACGTCGCTGGCGTCCTTAACCTTGTCAACCAGCGGGTGTCCGACAAAACTGACCGGTATACCCGCGCTTTCGTAATATTGCTTCTCAAACTTGAAGATCACCGCCATATGGTCGACCAGGCTACCGATCTTGTGTATGCGTTTAGGTCGCCAGGCCCATACCTGGGGGCTGATGTAGAACAAAACCCTGATTCCCAGTTTCCGGGCATGGCGTGCCATTTTCAGGTTGAACTCGGGATAGTCCACCAGTACCAGCAGATCCGGGGGGGTCTCGTCGAGATGCCGCTTGACGATTGCCATAGCCTTTTTGATATCGCCCCAGTGGTGCAGGACTTCGACCAGACCAACTACCGCGATTATCGAAGAGTCGAAGAAAACGTCGACACCTGCTGTTTGCATGGCCTGGCCACCCATGCCGCTGAGCTCGATATCCGGCTGCTCGAGCCTGAGCTGCTCGACAAATTCGGCGGCATGCGCGTCACCGGAAGCCTCGCCGGCAATAATCATGACATGTGCCTGGCTCATCAGGCGCTCAGGACAGCCTCGCAAACAGTTTCGATCTGTGATTCGCTCATTTCCGGAAATATCGGCAACGACAGGCAACAACTGGCGGTTGATTCCGTGACTGGTAAAACGGTTTGCGCTTTGTCGATAAACGCTTTTTGCTGATGTAGCGGAACAGGGTAGTAAATGGCGCAGGCAACTCCACGGCCGATAACGTGCTCCCGCACTGCGTCCCGTCCATCGCACAGTACCGTGTACTGATGGAATATATGACCCCGGTCATCCGCAATACCGGGGGTCCTGAAACGGCTGTTTGCCAGGAGCCGGTTATAGGATCTGGCAACTTCGAGGCGACGCTGGTTGTAGTCATCGATATGCTTGAGCTTGATACGTAATATAACCGCCTGTAATTCGTCTAGCCGGCTATTGTAACCGATCACATCATGGTGATACTGCTGGCTACTTCCATGATTACGCAGCAATCTGACCTGCTCCGCGATCTCGTCGTCATTGGTGGTTATCATTCCGCCATCACCGTAACAGCCGAGGTTTTTACTCGGGAAAAAACTGAACGCGCCAACTGCGCCCATCGTGCCGGTCATTTTCCCCTGGTAACGACTGCCAAAAGACTGGGCGCAATCTTCGAGGACCAGCAATCCAAACTCATCCGCAATTGCCTGTATTTCACTCATGTCGGCGGGCTGACCAAACAGGTGCACCGGCAGAATAGCTCTGGTCTTAGCAGTTATCGCCGCGCGTATTTTTTCAGGATCAATGTTCAGGCTGTCTGGCTGGATGTCAACGAAAACAGGCACCGCACCGATATAACTGATAGCTTCTCCGGTGGCAATAAAGGTAAAAGCACTGGTGATAATTTCATCGCCGGGCCTGATCCCGGCCGCGCGCAGTCCCAGATGCAGCGCGTCGGTGCCGGAGGCACAGCTGATCGCATGTCGGGCACCCAGGTAGTCGGCAGCCTCCCGGTCGAAGGCCTGAACGTTAGGGCCAAGAATGTAGCGCGTTTCGGCGAGCGATTGCAGGATCGCGTCGTCTATTTCGTGGCGCAGCGATTCGTACTGACCCTTCAGGTCAACCATGGGTATATTCATAAGGATTCTTTGATCTGTGTAGTGATCGCGATTGCCGTTTCTAGCGCACGCTTGCCGTCTTCGCCATCAACCTTCGGGCGACCACCGGTTTTTATCGCGTTGATAAAATCGAGAACTTCGAGATTGAGAGCATCGTTATCCTCGAAGCGAAACTCCTCGTGCCGTATATCCTTGTAACCATCCTCGTTGTCGAGTTCACTTTTACGGTTTACCGCAAGCAGCTTGTCCTGGAGATCGGCTGACAGGTAGGTATTTTTCTGAAAAATGCGCAGCTTGCGTTCACGTTTGCGACTGATGCGACTGGCGGTAACGTTGGCGACACAGTTATTTTCAAATTCAATTCGCGCATTGGCGATATCAATGGTTTCAGAGAGTACAGAAATTCCGCTCGCCGAAATCTTCCGGACAGGGCTGCTGATCAGGTCAAGGATGATATCGATATCATGAATCATCAGGTCGAGGATAACACTGACATCGGTGGCGCGGGTCGTGAACGGGGCCAGCCGGGTCGACTCGAGAAAACGGGGCTTATCGAGGCGCTCTACGATTCCGATCATGACGCTGTTAAAGCGTTCGATATGACCAACCTGCAGCACCAGTTTGTTGCTGCGAGCAAGTTCAATAAGAGTTTCGGCCTCCGCGATCGACTCGGTTATCGGTTTTTCGATCAAACAGTGAATTCCTGCTTCCAGAAACTCGCGTGCAATTTTATAATGCAGGCTAGTTGGTACCACCAGGCTGATCGCGTCGACCAGCGGGATGATATCGCGGTAATCGGAGTAAGCATCAGCACCATGTTTTTGTGCGATATCCCTGGCATTCTCAATATTGGTATCGACCACGGCGAGCAATTCACAATCGGCCGCTGCGGCATATTTGTCTGCGTGCCATTTGCCGAGATGACCAGCACCGACAACAGCAACCTTGAGCAATTGTGACATAGAGATCGGGGTGAATTTGAAACGGCGCATTATATATGGATGAAAACCCAATTGCGAAGCTTGTCGCAGGCGTCGACGAAGCCGGTCGCGGGCCGCTGGCGGGCTCGGTGGTTGCGGCGGCGGTCATTCTTGATGATGATTTTCCGATTAACGGCTTAACCGATTCGAAGAAGCTTTCAGCATCCCGGCGTACTTCACTGGAACTGCAGATCAAACAGCGCGCCAAAGCCTGGGCTATCGCCGAGTCCAGCCAGCTCGAGGTCGATGAAATCAATATCCTGCAGGCCAGTTTACTAGCGATGAAGCGAGCAGTGCTGGGACTCGAGCTAAAACCCGGGCAGGTGCTGGTCGATGGCAACCGGCTGCCCCGGCTGGATGGTTACCAGATGCTGGCGATTGTCCGCGGCGACATGTCCGAGCCCTGCATATCGGCCGCCTCGATACTGGCCAAGCAATATCGCGATCGGCAGATGCTCGAACTGGACCGGTTATACCCCCAGTACCAGTTTGCCCGCCACAAGGGTTATCCAACCCAACTTCATCGTCGCATGCTAAAAGAGCATGGCGTTTCGCCGGTGCACAGGCGCAGTTTCAGGCCGGTAAGGGAATTGCTGTAGATGAGTAATCGTTTCGTTCATCTGCGTTTACACAGCGAGTATTCGCTGCAGGACAGCACAATAAGATTGAAGCCACTGGTGCAAAAACTGCGCGAGCGGGGTATGGGCGCGGTCGCGTTGACAGATCTCAACAATATGTTCGCGGTGGTCAAACACTACAGGACTGCAACCTCGATGGGGGTCAAACCCATATTTGGCGCTGATGTATGGGTGCGCCATCCGGAACGCACCGAAACCCTGAGTCGGCTGGTTTTACTGGTGCAGAATGAACAGGGTTACCTGAATCTGAAACAGCTGATTTCTCGCGCCTACCTGGAAGGTCAGACCGCCGATCGCGCCACTATTGAAATCGACTGGTTACGTGACGCGAACAATGGCTTGATCGCGCTGTCCGCATGCCTGGAGGGCGATATCGGGCTGGCGTTGAGAATGCAGAATACCGAACTGGCCGAAACCTGTCTGCTGCAATGGCGGGAAATTTTCGGCGAACGCTTTTTTCTCGAATTGCAACGCACCGGGCGTGCTCACGAAGAGGCTAATATAAGCCAGGCGGTTAAATGGTCTGAATCATTGCAGGTACCGGTAGTAGCAACCAACGACGTCAGGTTTATCGACGCAGCCGATTTTGAGGCACATGAAGTCAGGGTATGCATCTGTACCGGCTTCACGCTGGATGATGAACGACGGCCCAAACTCTATTCGCCCCAGCAGTACCTGCGCTCAGCCGATGAAATGGTTGAGTTGTTTGCTGATATTCCTTCGGCAATATCAAATTCGGTAGCGATTGCGAGCGCCTGTAACCTGCGCCTCGAACTGGGCCAGGCATATCTGCCGGAGTATCCCATTCCCGACGGATATACCACCGACAGTTATTTTGGGCATGTTTCCGCACAGGGCCTCGAACGACGACTCGAATTTTTACAGGATCAGCTGCCTGACGGGCAGGTACTCGACCGAGAACCTTATTATCAGCGTTTACAGATCGAACTCGATGTCATCATCGAGATGGGATTCCCGGGCTATTTCCTGATCGTCATGGACTTTATCGAATGGGCCAAGCAGCATGCTATACCCGTCGGGCCGGGACGCGGTTCGGGTGCGGGGTCACTGGTGGCATACGCATTAAATATTACCGACCTGGATCCGCTAGCCTACGACTTGCTGTTCGAGCGCTTCCTCAACCCGGAGCGGGTATCCATGCCTGATTTCGATATTGATTTCTGTATGGACCGACGCGATGAAGTTATCGAATACGTCGCTGATCATTATGGTCGCAACCAGGTCTCACAGATTATTACCTACGGCAGCATGGCAGCGAAAGCAGTAATCCGGGATGTCGGCAGGGTAATGTCGCATCCTTACGGCTTTGTCGACCGCATCGCCAAGCTGGTACCGTTCGAAGTAGGTATCACCCTGGACAAGGCGCTGGAGCAGGAAGAAGCCTTACTCGAACTGTATCAGCAGGAAGAGGAAGTCACGATGCTGCTCGACATGGCTCGCTCGCTGGAAGGACTTACGCGCAATGTCGGCAAGCATGCCGGTGGCGTAGTGATTTCTCCCAGCAACCTGACCGACTTTACGCCTACCTATTGCGAGCAGGGGGGCTCCGGCCTGGTGTCTCAATACGACAAGGACGATGTCGAAGCGGTAGGCCTGGTCAAGTTTGACTTTCTCGGCCTGCGTACCCTGACCATCATCGACTGGGCGGTGCGCGCGATTAACGCGCGCAAAAGCGATGACCTGCTCGAAATCGAACGCATTCCGCTGGACGATGCCGAGACCTTCAAACTGTTACAGGCTTACCAGACCACTGCGGTATTTCAGCTCGAATCACGCGGTATGAAAGATTTGATCAGGCGCCTGCAACCCGACAGTTTCGAAGATATTATTGCCCTCGTTGCGCTGTTCAGGCCAGGCCCCTTGCAGTCGGGCATGGTCGATGACTTTATCGATCGAAAGCACGGCCGATCCCGTGTCGAATATCCGCATCCTGCACTGGAAACCATCTTGAAACCTACTTATGGGGTCATTCTCTACCAGGAACAGGTCATGCAAATCGCCCAGGTGCTAGCGGGCTACACCCTCGGTGGCGCCGATATGTTACGCCGCGCGATGGGTAAGAAAAAGGCAGAGGAAATGGAGCAACAGCGCGCCATATTCACCGACGGAGCAGTCGCCAACCAGGTTGACGCCTCGACCGCGACCTATATTTTCGACCTGATGGAAAAATTCGCCGGCTACGGCTTTAACAAATCTCATTCGGCGGGATATGCGCTGGTCTCATATCAGACCGCATGGTTGAAAACCCATTACCCGGCAGAATTCATGGCAGCCGTACTTTCGGCGGACATGGATAACACCGATAAAATAGTCACCCTGATCGATGATTGCCGCAATATGAAGCTGGATATCCGTCCACCCGATATCAACCTGTCAAACTACCAGTTTACCGCAGGTGAAGATGGCGCGGTCTATTATGGCCTCGGCTCAATCAAGGGTGTGGGTCAGGCAGCGATCGAAAGCCTTATCGCCACCAGACAAGAGCGTGACTACCAGTCGCTGGATGACTTTTGCAGGCGTCTCGATTCCGCCAAATCCAGTCGCAAGCTGATGGAGGCTTTGATCAAGGGCGGTGCGATGAATTGTTTCAGCGAAAATCGGGCAGCGCTAATGGCGCACCTGCCTTATGCGATACAGGCCGCCGAACAGCAACAGGCCAATGTTAATGCGGGTATCAACGACATGTTCGACAGCATATCGCCGGTAACCGAAACAGATCGGGCCCTGCCAGACTGCCAGGCCTGGGACGAAAAGCAGCGCCTGATACTGGAAAAAGAGGCGCTTGGATTATTTCTTACCGGGCATCCGTTAGCCATGGTCGATGCCGAAATCAGGCAGTTTGCCCCGACCCGACTGGGGCAGTGGCTCGAACGACTCGACAATGGCGGCAACGGCGAGAGATTCAGGCAAAAGGAGCAGGATGCCAGGATTTGCGGGCTGGTCGTCGACATACGCATGCGAAACAGCTTTCGCGGACGTGAAGCCTTCGTAACCCTCGACGACCGCAGTGGTCGGGTCGATGTGCGCGTGCAGCCCGACATGCTGGCGCAGCTGGAACCGATCATCCAAAAAGACCTGGTGTGGGTAGTCGATGGCGGCATAGCCTACGATGATTTTAATAACGGCATCAAATTACGCGCTACCAGGGTGCAGTTACTGGACGACTTTCGTGCCGAAAACGCGCGCGCGCTGCATATCCGTTTAAACGGGCATGGTGAGGCCGAAATCGATACCCTGATCAGGGTGCTTAACGACTGCCAGTCCAGCGATGCAATGCCGGTGGTATTTCATATGCACCGTGGAGATTATGCTTACCAGTTGCGCACCGACGGTGGCTGGTCGTTGAAGCCAGACGAGCAATGCCTGCTCGAACTCCAGCGCTGCCTCGATGAATCCGAGTTCTATTTCGAATACCAGTAGTTTTGGCCTGGGCTGATTTCAGGGAGAGAAAATTTGCCCATTCTCCTTTGCAGCCGCACTCATCAGGTAAAGAAAGGTATCCAGATGCTCCTCGGGAAGTGGCAGTTGATCGTTATTATCAGCGGCAGGGTAAGCGCGAATCTGCAGACTGGTGCGAGTCTTGCCGGGATTGAAACAATTGACATGCAGGTTGCTGCCTTCGTATTCGCGTGCCAACAGGCCGGCCATGGCCACGAGCCCCTGTTTACTCACCTGGTAGGCATCCCAGTAGGCTCCGGGTTTATCGTCGATCATGAACAATAGCGAAGCTCTGGGCGCACTACTTAACAATGGGAGGCAGGCACGGGTCAACAAATAAGGGGCATGCAGGTTCACCTGGTGTACCTGGTACCAGGTGGTGGCGTCGCTCTGCGCAAACACGGTGGGCGCGCCGAGAGTCGCCGCACAGTGAATCATGCCATCCAGTCGGCCTAACTGGGATTCGAGATTGTTCGCCAGTTCCGCATAGTCGTGCTCGGTCGCACCCTCGAGATTCATCGGGTAAATGGCCGGGGTAGGACCGCCGGCCTGATCGATTTCATCGTAGAGCGCTTCCACCAGGCGCAAATTCCTGGCCAGTAAAATCACCGTGGCACCGTGGCGGGCCAGCGCGGTCGAAACAGCTTTGCCAAACCCCCCGGTGGCCCCGGTTACCAGTATCACCTGGTCACTCAATAGCTCAGGGGTTGCGATAAAATTACCGGGTACGCTTGTCATGCGAGTCCTACAAGTGGATGTTCCAGCAGATCCTGCGGAAGATCGATAATACCGTCTGCCTGCCAGGCTTCGATAGCGTCGGCATCCTCGATATAGCCATAGGCAGCGACCAGGGTTGTCATGCCGGCGGCCTTACCGGCGACAATATCGCGCTCGTCATCGCCGACATAAATGCAACTGTCGCAACTAACCTGCAGACGCTCTGCGGCAACCTGTAGGGGCAGCGGGTGCGGTTTACGCTGTGCCAGGGTATCCCCGCCGACAACCACTCCACAGCGTTGTGCGAGATCGAGCTGTTCGAGCAGGGGATGGGTTAGCCATTCGGGTTTATTGGTGACGATTCCCCAGGGGATAGATCGTGCTTCCAGTTCATGCAGAATTTCGGCATAGCCATCAAACAGTTTAGATTTATCTGCCACCTGCGCATAGTAGTGCTGCAGGAAGCGTTGCCGCAGCGGTTCAATTTCCTGCTCGGCGACCTTTTCGCTGAAACCCAACCGGGTCAGCACCAGGCCACCCTGGGAAACCAGCGGTCGAATGATATCCAGGGGCAGTGGTTCGAAACCTTCCTCGAGCAGCAGGCTGTTAAGCGCGCCGCCCATATCTGCCGCGGTATCGATAAGGGTACCGTCCAGGTCGAACAGAATGGCTTCAGTCATCGAAATGCGCCGTCATCAGATAATTGACATCGATATCACGGCCCAGCGAGTAGTGCCCGCTGAGCGGGTTATAACTCATGCCGCTAATATCGCTTATCTTCATGCCGCAGGCGCGCAACTGGGCGGCCATCTCCGAGGGCTTGATGAATTTCTTATATTCATGGGTACCACGGGGTAGCATCCTCAGAATGTATTCCGCACCGAGAATCGCCAGTGCAAAAGATTTTGGGTTTCGATTGATGGTTGATAAAAACAGCACGCCGCCGGGTTTCAACAATTTCGATGCCGAGATAATGATCGAGGCAGGGTCGGGAACATGTTCCAACATTTCGAGGCAGGTAACGATATCAAACTGCGCCTCGTTGTGCTCGGCATAGGCTTCGACCGTCGACAGCTGATAGTCGATCTCGAGTGCTGACTCATGCAAATGCATTCTGGCCACCTTGAGTGACAGTTCGGCCATATCGATGCCGGTTACCCGGGCGCCTTTCTGCGCCAGCGCTTCGGCCAGGATGCCGCCGCCGCAGCCGATGTCGAGGACACGTTTATCCTCGAGCCCCTGCGCCTGTCGCTCGATATACGAAACCCGTAACGGATTGATTTCATGCAATGGCTTGAACTCGCTCTCGAGATCCCACCAGCGGCTCGCGATCGACTGGAATTTATCGATTTCGACTGGATCTACATTCGATTCTACTGACATCATCTAACTCCTGATTTTTTGCGCCCAGGAAGCGGCTTTGGCGATAATTTCGTTCGTGTCCAGATGGCAGAACTCGAAATCTTTCAGCTGAGCGGTGCCGTCTATCCAGACGTGCGATACCTGGCGACTGGCGGCTGCGTAGACGATCTGTGCCACCGGATCATAGAGTGGCTGGGTGTTCAGATCCGATAAATCGATGGCAATCAGATCGGCACGTTTACCGCTTTCGATACTGCCAATCAGATCAGCCATACCCAATGCCCGGGCACCGTTAATCGTTGCCATCTCGATGGCCTGCCTCGCATCGCAGGCACGCGCGTCACCACTGCTTCCCTTGGCGAGCATGGCGGCGGTACGCATTTCGCCGAGCAGGTCGAGATCATTGTTGCTGGCCGCACCGTCGGTTCCCAGGCATACGTTGACGCCGAGTTCCAGCAGGGACGCCACGGGACAGATGCCGCTACCCAGTTTCAGGTTGGATTCAGGACAATGCGCGATGTTGACTCCTGCTTCCGCCACCAGCTCGATCTCAAATTCGTCGAGTTCGGTCATGTGCACTGCTATCAGGTTCGAATTGAGCAGGTTGAGCTGATCCAGACGTTGCAACGGTCGCTGGCCGGTCTTTTGCAGGGCCTCGGCAACTTCGGCAGCCGTTTCGTGCACATGCATGTGTACCGGGATATCGAGCTCGTTGCTGTACATGGCTATCTGGCGCAACGGTTCGTCAGAAACCGTATAGGGCGCGTGCGGTGCAAAGGCGCTGCTTACCAGCGGAAGTTCCCTGATTTGATCATGCACCGCAAGTGCCTTGTGCAGATATTCAGTCGCGTCCCGCGCCCATACGCTGGGAAAATCCAGTACGATAAGACCGACCACACTGCGTATGCCGATCTGCTGCGCACAAACGGCCATTTCACCTGGAAAGTAATACATGTCGCTCAGGCAGGTAGTGCCGGAACGAATCATTTCGGCCGCCGCGAGCCTGAATCCGTCGATTGTAAATTCAGGGCACACCCAGTTCGACTCAGCTGGCCAGATGTGATCGGTTAGCCATTCCATTAACGGTAAATCGTCCGCCATACCGCGAAACAGGCTCATCGACGCATGGGTATGGCTGTCCACCAGGCCGGGTAACAGGGCACAATTTGGCAGGGGGATGATTTCAGCCTGGGCGTAGCAGTCCAGTTCGGCGACTTCGTCGTTGGGGACCAGGCTGTGGATAAGATTGTCTTCGATTAGTACGGCGAAGTCCTGCAATACTTCAAAATCCGAATTTACGGTTAAAATCCAGTCTGGCTGGATGATTTGATAGCGATTCTGCATAGCCGAACCTTACAAGATTTACCAACGGGTGAAAACGAAAATCGCGGTTGCCGTCACCGCTTTTCGCAGTCTCATCTACCGGTTGTCGGAAAACCCTCGAATCCGCTTATTTTAACGCTGACGGGGCGTTCTTATCAGTAGTGTTAACCCTTGGCCCTATGGTAAAATCCCGCAGATTCAAAATTAAACATTCCTGCGTCATTTCTTAGCACTGAGTACCTGTTTTTATGGCTGATATCGCCAAGGGAATTTTTCCTGTCAATCTAGAAGACGAGATGCGCCAATCGTATCTCGAATACGCCATGAGCGTCATCGTCGGGCGCGCATTGCCCGACGTGCGCGATGGCCTCAAGCCGGTGCATCGGCGCGTCCTGTACGCGATGAGCGTGCTCGGTAACGATTTCAACAAGCCTTACAAGAAATCTGCGCGTGTCGTTGGCGATGTTATCGGTAAGTACCACCCGCATGGTGATACCGCGGTCTACGACACCATCGTGCGTATGGCGCAACCCTTCGCCATGCGTCACATGCTGGTCGATGGGCAGGGTAACTTTGGTTCGGTCGACGGCGATTCGCCGGCTGCGATGCGTTACACCGAAGTGCGCATGTCAAAAATTGCGCACGAGTTACTCGCCGACCTGGAAAAGGAAACCGTCGACTTTCTGCCGAATTACGATGAATCCGAACACGAGCCGATGGTCCTGCCTACCAGGGTGCCTAATTTTTTGATCAATGGTTCCTCAGGGATTGCCGTCGGCATGGCTACCAACATCCCGCCACACAACCTGGCCGAGGTCGTGGACGCCTGTCTCTTGCTGATCGACGAGCCTGAAGCCGGCGTCGAACGTTTGATGGAATGTATTCCCGGACCTGATTTCCCGACCGCCGGATTCATTAACGGCGCCCGGGGAATTCGTGAAGCTTACCGCGGTGACAAGGGCAAGATTTATCTCCGCGCCAGGACCCATTTCGAGGAAGACAAGTCCGGACGGCAAAGTATTATCGTTACCGAATTGCCCTACCAGGTCAACAAGGCCCGGTTACTGGAAAAAATAGCGGAACTGGTCAAGGAGAAACGCCTCGAAGGCATTACCGGCCTGCGCGACGAATCCGACAAGGATGGCATGCGCATGGTAATCGAATTGCGTCGCGGTGAGCTGGCCGACGTGGTGCTGAATAATCTGTACAAGCAAACCCAGATGCAAAATGTGTTTGGTATCAACATGGTGGCACTGGTCAACGGCCAGCCACGGTTGCTAAATCTGAAGGAAATAATCGCCGCCTTCATTGTGCATCGGCGCGAAGTGGTTACCCGCCGTACTATTTTCGATCTGCGCAAGGCGCGGGACCGCGCCTATTTACTCGAAGGTCTGGCGGTAGCCCTGTCCAACATCGATGCCATCATCGCGATGATCAAGCAGTCTTCGAGTCCGGCGGTTGCCAAGGCAGCACTGCTCGAGACTTCCTGGGCACCCGGCGTGGTGATGGACATGCTGCAACGAGCCGGAGCAGAATCCTCCAGGCCGGAAGGCATTGGAGCCGACTTCGGCCTGGTTGGCGATCAGTACCGGCTTACCGAGAAACAGGCACAGGCTATCCTTGATTTACGCCTGCATAAGCTGACCGGCCTGGAGCAGGATAAAATCATTTCAGAGTACCGGGAGATTCTCGAAAAGATCGAGGATCTACTCGATATCCTGAATCGCGACGAACGGCTGAAGCAGGAAATACGGCGTGAGCTTGATGAGATAAAGGAAGAATTTGCCGATTCCCGCCGCACCGAAATCATCATCGACCATTCCGACCTGACAGTAGAGGATTTAATCAGTGAAGAAGACGTGGTGGTTACCATTTCTCATCTTGGATACGCCAAGGCACAGCCGCTGGAAACCTATTCGGCGCAGCGCCGTGGTGGCAGGGGCAAGGCGGCTACACGGGTAAGGGATGAAGATTTTGTAGAGCAGATGTTCGCCGCTTCGACCCATGACACACTGCTTTGTTTTTCCACTCGTGGCAAGGTGTATTGGCAAAAGGTTTACCAACTGCCGATCGGCAGTCGCACCGCGCGTGGACGACCGATGATAAACCTGCTGCCATTGGAAGAGAATGAGCGCATCACGGCGATATTGCCGGTGCGCGAATACCCGGAAGACCAGTTTATTTTCTTTGCCACCGCGAGCGGCAAGGTTAAACGTACCTCGTTATCTAATTTTTCACGCCCACGGGCAAATGGCATTATCGCGCTGGATCTGCGTGACGAGGACAGCCTGATCGGCGTGCAATTGACCGATGGCGGGTCTGACCTGATGCTCTTTACCAGTGCCGGTAAGGGTATTCGAATTGACGAAAACGATGTCCGTGCCATGGGCCGAACCGCTGCCGGCGTGCGCGGGATCAAGATTAAACCCGATGACGAGGTCATTTCCCTGATCGCGGTTGATTCTGACGCAGGGCAAATCCTGTTTGCTACCGAAAACGGGTATGGCAAGCGCACCCGGGTCAGCGACTTTTCGAGCCAGGGCCGTGGCGGCCAGGGCGTTATATCGATACAGACTTCGGAGCGTAACGGGCGTGTTGTCGGTGCAATCAAGATTACCGGTGATGAAGAGGTCATGCTCATAAGTAACGGCGGTACGCTGGTGCGCACGCCGGCAGACGATATTTCGATACTGGGACGTAACACCCAGGGAGTTACGCTTATTCGACTGGGCAATGACGAACAACTGGTGCAGATCGAACCCGTTGCCGCGAGCGTCGATGACAATCCTGACATCGACGGCTAAAATGCATTCATGACTGATGATGCACTGCAAAAGCTGCGCGATCGCATCGACGCGATCGATGAACAGCTGCTGGAATTATTCAATCAGCGTGCCGGCTGCGCGGTCGATGTCGCCGCGGTAAAGCGCAAGCTGAGCGAAGCAGTCGATGAGAATATCGATTTTTTCCGTCCCGATCGTGAAGCGCAGGTAATCAACCGGTTGAAATCCTTAAACAGGGGACCGCTCAGCGATGACGAGGTCGGTCGGCTGATTCGCGAGGTTATGTCGGCCTGCCTGGCGCTCGAACAACCGCTAAAAATTGCTTACCTTGGTCCGGAAGGCACCTTCACCCAAAGCGCCGCACTCAAGCACTTCGGCCATTCCGTATCGACGATTCCGATGAGCAGCATTCCCGATGCCTTTAACTCAGTGGAATCCGGCCATGCCGACTATGGTCTGGTCCCGGTCGAAAACTCAACCGAGGGCGTGATCAGCCATACCCTCGATATGTTTATTGATTCCAACCTCAAGGTTTGTGGAGAAGTCGAAATCCGGGTACACCATCATCTGGCAACCGGGTCGCAGGATATATCGGCGATCAGACATGTCTATTCACACCAGCAATCATTCGCGCAATGCCGGCGCTGGCTTGATCAGAATTTTCCCGGAATTGAACGAATTCCGGTTAGCAGCAACGCCGAGGCGGCAAGACTCGCCAGCATAGAGAGCGACGCTGCCGCGATTTGCGGGCTACCGGCGGTGGAAATATTCGGTTTGAAGATTTGTTATCAGAATATCGAGGATCTCTCCGATAACACCACTCGATTCGTGATCATCGGTAACCAGGAGGTGGGGCCGAGTGGTAATGACAAGACTTCACTGCTGATTTCGACGAAGAATATCCCGGGCGCATTACTCGGCCTGCTGCAACCACTGGCCAACCACGGGATCAGCATGAACAAAATAGAATCCCGACCCGCACAGGCGAGCAAATGGGCCTATGTATTCTTTATCGACATCGATGGTCACCAACTCGACACTAATGTCGTCGAGGCACTAAATGAGCTGAAACAGCAGGCCGCATTGTTTAAAATCCTGGGCTCCTATCCCAAAGCCTCTCTGTGATGTCTGTTATCGATTCCGCGTTGGGGCAAATCCGGCAATTGCAGCCTTATTCTCCGGGTAAACCCGTCGAGGAACTGGAGCGTGAGCTGGGCATTAGTCATGCAATCAAGCTTGCCTCGAATGAGAATCCGCTCGGTTTTTCACCACGGGTAGCTGAGACGCTCGCCCGAGCGAGCGAGCATGTCGAACTTTACCCGGACGCCAATGCTTACTACCTGAAGCAAAGACTGGCGCAACAACTAGACGTCGAGCAAAACCAGATCACCATCGGCAATGGTTCCAATGACGTTCTCGACCTGGTAGCACGCAGCTTTCTCGATAGCAGCAGGGCGGCGGTATATTCGCTATATGCCTTCATGGTCTATGCCATGGTGACCCAGGCCTGTGGCGCAACGGCGCAGGTTGCTGCGGCCGCGGGGCCGGACTCCGGGCAGCCTTATGGGCATAGCCTGGAAGCGATGCGCGCACTAATCAGTGACAACACCGCGGTAATCTTCGTCGCCAATCCGAACAACCCGACCGGTACCTGGCTGGAAAGCAACGAATTAAAAGAGTTTATCGAGCAGGTCCCCGAACATATTGTCGTCGTCATCGATGAAGCCTACTGCGAATATGTCGAGTTCGAGCGGTATCCGAATTCGCTGCAGTGGCTGGATCAGCACCCTAATCTGGTGGTGACGCGGACGTTTCCCAAAATTTACGGTATTGCCGGATTGCGCATCGGCTACTGCGTGTCGAGTCCTGAACTGTGCGATTTATTCAATCGCGTCAGGCAACCGTTTAATGGTAATAGCCTGGCATTGGCTGCTGCACAAGTTGCTCTCGATGATGAAGCCTTTGTCGAACATAGCCGACACTCCAATCGACAGGGTCTGGAATTTATGCGGGGCTGGTTTGATAAACGCGGCTTTGCATATATTCCCTCGGCCGGAAATTTCCTGACGGTGCGCTTTGGTGACGATAGCGCCCGGATTTACCAGGGGTTACTCGAACGCGGCATAATTGTCAGGCCAGTGGCGAACTATGATATGGCGGATTTTTTACGTATCAGCGTCGGTACTCAACCACAACTCGAACAGATATTCGCTGTACTGGAAGAAATTTTATGATCGACACTCTCGCGATTATCGGGGTCGGGTTAATCGGCAGTTCGCTGTCGTTGGCGTTAAAGCGGGCTGGCGCAGTCGGCCAGGTAATCGGCTTTGGTCGCAATCAGCAGAATCTTGCCAAAGGCGTCGAACTCGGCGTTCTCGATGCTTGCGCCGGGTCCATCGAAGCCGCTGTCCTCGATGCCGATGTTATTGTGGTCGCGGTTCCGTTGGGGGCGATGCGACAGGTATTTGCCGAGTTAAGTACAGTCGCCGGGAAAGACGCTATCATCACCGATGTCGGCAGTACCAAGGGCTCGGTCGTAACCGCGGCGCGCGAAGAACTAGGGGCTAAATTCTCCCGTTTTGTACCCGGGCATCCGATTGCCGGTACCGAGAAAAGCGGCGTCGAGGCCGGTTTTCCGAGCCTGTATGAAAATCGTCGGGTTATCATCACCCCTGTGCAGCAAACCGATCAGGATGCCATCTCTGTTATCGACGAAATGTGGCGCCATTGCGGTGCCGTTATCGAGTACCTGGATGTAGAGCATCACGACAAAGTGCTTGCAGCGACATCGCATTTACCGCACATGCTCGCCTTCGCACTGGTGCATCAGCTGTCGCATTTAAACGATCATGACGAAATTTTTCGTTACGCGGCCGGTGGTTTTCAAGATTTCACCCGCATAGCTTCCAGTGATCCGGTCATGTGGAGCGATGTCTGTATCGCAAACGGCGATGCACTGACGGGCCTGATCGAGCATTACCAGCAGGAACTCGACCGCGTCAAAGCCGCAATAAACGCTGAAGATGCCGATGAACTGCTCAAGCTATTCAGCAGAGCCAAGTCGGAACGTGATTCACTGATTGGAAACTGTTAATAATGCAATTCATCTGTAGCCCCGGGGGCAGAGTCAACGGCGACATCCGCGTACCCGGCGACAAATCGATTTCTCATCGCTCCGTTATCCTTTCCTCTATCGCCGAGGGAACCAGCAATGTATCCGGTTTCCTGCAGGGTGAAGATAGTCTCAATACGATCAAGGCATTTCAGCAGATGGGGGTTTCGATCGAACGCGACCGCGACCAGGTCAGAGTTTGCGGCGTCGGATTACATGGTCTGAAAAAACCTGGCTCTGATCTCGAAATGGGCAATTCCGGCACCGCGATGCGCCTGTTGCTGGGCCTGCTGGCTGGACAGACCTTCGATTCGCGGCTGATTGGCGATAGTTCGCTTTCGTCGCGGCCGATGCGTCGGGTGATCGACCCATTGCAATTGATGGGCGCGTCGATCCAAAGCGAACCTGGCGGCCGGGCGCCCCTGCTAATCAAAGCGAGTAACGGCTTGCAGGCGATCGAATACGACATGCCGGTCGCCTCGGCCCAGGTCAAGTCCTGCCTGTTGCTGGCCGGTCTCTACGCCCATGGGGAGACCGTGGTGCGAGAACCCGCACCGACACGCGATCATAGCGAACGTATGTTGCGCGGGTTCGGCTGCGAATTGTCGAGCCAGGCAGGTGAAATCCGCCTTGCGGAGAATCAGGTTTTACTGGCGCGTGACATCGAAGTACCGGCTGATATCTCTTCAGCCGCGTTTCTCATGGTAGCGGCCTCGATAGCGACGGACAGCGAGATTACGTTAACCCACGTCGGCATTAATCCGACCCGCACCGGGGTTATCGATATTCTCAAGCTGATGGGGGCAGATATTGAACTGCTTAATCAACGCGATATCGGTGGTGAACCGGTAGCTGATATCAACGTACGCAGCGCTGCGCTCACGGGAATAGATATTCCTGCACACCTGGTGCCGCTGGCAATCGATGAGTTCCCGGTACTTTTTATCGCCGCCGCCTGTGCTGACGGTGTTACTCGTTTAAGTGGCGCTGAGGAATTGCGCGTCAAGGAAAGTGATCGTATCCAGGTTATGGCGGATGGTCTTACGACACTCGGTATCGATGCCCAATCTCAGCCCGACGGCATTGTCATCCAGGGTGGTAACCCGGGTGGGGGAGTGATTGACTCCCATGGCGATCATCGCATCGCGATGGCATTCAGTATTGCCTCTTTGGTTGCCCGCGAGGAAATCTGTATAAATGAATGCGCCAATGTGAACACCTCATTTCCCGGATTTGTAGAACTCGCTCGTCAATCTGGAATCAGGATTAAGACCAATGCAGGCTGAAGACGCTTTCGTAGTTGCTATCGACGGACCAGGCGGTTCCGGGAAAGGCTCATTGTCGATCAACGTCGCGCAAGCGCTCGATTTCCATTTACTGGATAGCGGTGCTATCTACCGTCTATTGGCGCTAAAGGCAATGCAACAGGGCGTTGACCTGGACCAGGAAAGCGAGGTGATTGCAGTCCTGGATGATTTCAATATACGCTTTGAAGCCGGTGATGAATTGTCTATTCCATATCTCGATGATCGTGATGTAGCAGATGAATTACGCCGCGAGGCAACCGGCGACGCAGCCTCGAAAGTCGCGCGTCATGGCGCTGTGCGACAGCAACTACTTGGGTTACAGAGATCGTTTTTCAAACCACCGGGACTGGTCGCGGATGGGCGCGATACGGGTACCGTGGTGTTCCCAAAGGCTCTATTTAAGTTTTTTTTATGCGCAAGTATCGAAATTCGGGCGCAAAGACGATATAAGCAGTTGAAAAATTTGGGGTTATCCGCTAATATCGCGCAGCTTCAGTCGGATATAGCTGAAAGGGACGAACGCGATCAGAATCGCAGCGCCTCACCGCTAACGCCCGCCGAAGACGCATTGATCGTGGATTCAAGTTTACTTGACCTGTCACAGGTTACGGAACTCGTGCTAAGTCATATCAGAGACGGCGACTAGACGATCAATACAAGCTCCCTGTAGATGCACTGTCTGCGGGGTTTTTTTAACTTAACGCGATAGTTATTTGCAGTCTGATTAGCTATTCAAATATCTTTATCAGGAATCTTCCATGTCTGAAAACTTTGCAGAAATGTTCGAGCAAAGCATTACCCAAATGAATATGCGTGTCGGTGAGATCATCACCGGCGAAGTTGTCGATATCAACCGGGATGTTGTCATCGTCAACGCGGGCCTCAAATCCGAGGGTGTTATCCCGGTAGAACAATTTTATGATAAACAGGGCGAACTCGACGTCAAGATAGGTGATACCGTCGAAGTAGCGCTCGATTCATTCGAGGACGGCTACGGCGAATCGCGCCTGTCGCGTGAAAAGGCCAAGCGAGCACGTGCCTGGACACGGCTTGAAGAAGCGCAACAGGCTGACGAAATCGTTACCGGGCGCTTTACCGGCAAGGTCAAAGGCGGCTTTACTGTTGATATCGGTGAAATCCGTGCCTTCCTGCCCGGCTCACTGGTCGACGTACGCCCCGTCCGTGACACGGCCTATCTCGAGGAAAAAGAACTCGAATTCAAAATTATCAAGCTCGATCAAAAGCGCAATAACGTTGTGGTATCGCGTCGTGCCGTCGTTGAAAGAGAATTCAGCGAAGAGCGCGAAAAGTTACTCTCGACTCTGAAAGAAGGCGAACGCGTGCGCGGTATCGTAAAAAATCTTACCGATTACGGCGCTTTCCTCGACCTGGGTGGCATCGACGGTCTGTTGCACATCACCGATATGGCCTGGAAGCGTGTCAAGCACCCGTCTGAAGTAGTAGAAATCGGACAGGAAATCGATGTCGTCGTACTCAAGTTCGACCGCGAAAAGAACCGCGTATCGCTGGGCCTGAAACAAATGGGCGACGATCCATGGGAAAATATCATGCGTCGTTACCCGGAAGGTCAGCGCCTGTTCGGACACGTCAGCAACATTACAGACTACGGTTGTTTTGTTGAAATAGAGGATGGTGTCGAAGGCCTGGTTCACGTTTCAGAAATGGACTGGACCAATAAAAACGTCAATCCTAACAAGGTGGTTACCCTGGGTGACGAGGTCGAAGTTGTTATTCTCGAAATAGATGAAGAACGCCGACGTATTTCACTTGGCATGAAACAATGCAAGGCTAATCCCTGGGAAGAGTTTGGGACTACCAACAACAAGGGCGATATAATCGGTGGCAAAATCAAGTCCATCACCGATTTTGGTATCTTTATCGGCCTGGATGGAAATATTGACGGCCTGATTCATCTGACCGATCTGTCCTGGAATAAACCGGGTGAAGAAGCCGTGCGCGAATACCAGAAGGGACAGGAAGTCGAAGCCATGGTGTTGTCGATCGATCCAGAGCGTGAACGCATCTCGCTGGGCATCAAACAAATTGAAAAAGATCCGTTTGCAAGCTTTATCGCGGACAAGCCAAAAGGTAGTATAGTGTCCGGAACGGTTATTTCGGTTGATGCCAAGGCAGCCGTAGTCGATCTCGGCGACGGCATCGAAGGCCTGTTAAGGGCTTCCGAAATGGCGACAGATCGTGTTGAAGACGCGCGTTCGTTTATGAATGAAGGCGATCAGATCGATGCCAAAATTACGGGTATGGATCGTAAGGGACGCAGTATTTATCTCTCTATCAAAGCCAAGGATAGCGATGAAGAGCAAGAAGCTCTGAAGGATTACGCAGCGAGTAGTGATGACAGGGGAGCAACTACCAGCTTCGGTGATCTGCTCAAGGAAAAAATGGATTCCTGATCCACAATCGGGTGGCGGGCATAACCCGCCACCCAATCATATTATCGGACCATGTAATGAATGAAACAGAATTTGTACCTTCGATGACCAAATCGGACCTGATCGACAACCTGTCGAAAAATCAGGGACATCTGGCGTATAAAGATGTGGAGTTGGCGGTAAAAAGTCTGATCGAAATGATGAGTAGCGCGCTTTCTAACGGCGAGCGCATCGAGATAAGGGGTTTCGGCAGTTTCAGTTTGCATTACCGACCCCCGCGGACCGGACGCAACCCGAAGTCCGGCGAAAAAGTAGACCTGCCCGGAAAATACGTGCCTCACTTCAAACCCGGCAAAGAACTGCGTGATCGCGCCAATACCGAGAAATAGGTTTTCAATCTCGTTCTCGGTAGAACTGGATAACAATAAATGGATATCTGGTTATCTCTACTAATTCTGTCAGCCATTCTGATAGGCTGGTTACTGGGCCGGTGGCAGCCCTTCAATAAAAACAACGCACAACATTCCGACCTGTTTTCAGAAAAATACGCGCGGGGGCTAAACTACCTGCTCGATGACGACTCCGACAATGCAATAAAAATCTTTACCGACCTGGTCGATGTCAATCAGGAAACAATTGGCATTCATATTGCCCTCGGCAACCTGTTTCGCTCGAAAGGAGAAGTTGATCGAGCCATAAAGATCCACCAGAATCTGCTGGCGCGCCCGAATCTTACGCGCAAAGAACGCCATATGGCGATCGCCGAGCTGGCAAGCGATTATCTCAAAGCAGGGCTGCTGGACCGCGCGGAAAAGCTGTACCGCGAGATGATTGAACTCAATGCCGACCGGAAACTGGCTTATCGTCGCTTGCTCGATTTATATATCACTGAAAGATCCTGGGAAGAAGCTATAGAGTGCGCCGGGGTACTCTATAAAATGGGAGAGCCCGAGGCGAATCTGATCTACAGCCATTGCCTGTGCGAAATTGCCAGTGAAGCCGTCGAGCGCGGTAACAATCGACTCGCTCGCAGTAGCCTGGATAAAGCGCTCGAAGTCGATGCCGGTTGCGTTCGCGCTGCCCTGATCTTAATCCATCTGCATTTAAAAACTGATAACAGCGCATCGGCAAAAAGTATTTTTCAGCGCTTGATTCAGCATAGCCCCGAGTATATGCCGCTATATATAAAGCCGGTGCGTCAAATCTATCCCAATGACCGGGTTTACCGGGAGTTTTTGCAAAACCAGCACCAACAGCATCCTTCGACTGGAATCGCTATCGCCTTGCTTGAGCACTACGTGCGCAGCGGCGATATTGATCAAGCGCGCCAGTTTTTATCCGACACGCTGAACGAATCACCTTCCTTCGAGGTGTTTGAATTTGCATTACGCTTTCTGAAGTCCGATCCTGACCAGCTAAGCGAAACCTGGGAAACCCTGTCAGCCTTTTTGAAGACCTTACGGGACACGAAAACTGAATATATATGTTCGCGATGTGGTTATGAAAGTCATACCATACAATGGCTGTGTCCGAGTTGTCGCAACTGGGCATCCATAAAGCCGGTAAAAGTATGAAAGATTCCAGGATTATAGTCGCACTTGATTTCCCCGAGCTGCAGCAGGCTATCGAATTCTCACGTAAGGTATCGCCCGATCAATGCCGTCTGAAAGTAGGCAAGGAACTATTCACCAGTGCCGGTCCGGCACTGGTCGAAGATCTGGTGGACCGCGGTTTCGATGTGTTTCTTGATTTAAAATTTCACGATATCCCGAATACTGTTATGAAAGCATCCAGTGCTGCCGCCAAACTGGGAGTATGGATGCTGAATGTGCACGCAATGGGTGGGCCGCCAATGATGCAGGCTGCGCGTGAAGGCATTGAAGTGGTTGCGCGGAGACCCTTTCTGATCGCGGTAACGGTGTTGACCACCATGTCGCCACGTGACTTACAGGATTTGGGAATTTCGACGCCATTGCCACAATTTGTCGACCAGCTGGCCAGAAATGCTATTTCGTGTGGCCTCGACGGGGTAGTGTGCTCGGCACAGGAAGCCCCCGCGTTACGCGCAAGCGTAGGTGATGCCCCTTTGTTGGTAACTCCCGGAATCAGGCCGGAGTGGGCTGCGACGGATGATCAACAACGCATTGTCACGCCACAACAGGCAATTACCGATGGCGCCAGCTACCTGGTCATCGGCCGGCCCATAACCCGGCACGCAAATCCGGCGCAGGCATTGGAGATGATTTCCGCTTCAGTTTCCTGATCGACTTGAACATGTGTGGATGACAGCTATTTGCCGAATCGTTAAACTAGCGTCACGTTTGATTACATCGATGGCCTTAAATGGATCCCAATTTTCTAGAATTCGAACAACCGATAGCTGAACTCCAGGCCAAGATTTCAGAATTACGCTTTGTCACCGACGATTCGGATATAAACATTAGCCAGGAAATTCAAACCCTGGAACGCAAGGCGGAATCGCTTACTCACTCGATCTTCGGCAAACTTTCAGCCTGGCAAATTTCACAGTTATCACGCCATCCCAATCGACCTTACTCGCTTGACTACATTGAGCGGATGTTTACCGACTTTGAGTACCTGCATGGTGATCGGGCCTTCGCTGACGATAATCCGATAGTCGGTGGTGTAGGGCGCCTTGAAGGCAAACCTGTCATGGTGATCGGGCAACAAAAGGGTCGCGACACCCGTGAAAAAGTAAAACGTAATTTTGGCATGCCCCGACCCGAAGGTTATCGCAAGGCTTTGCGGCTTATGAAAATGGCTGAAAAGTTTAAAATGCCACTGTTAACACTGGTTGATACCCCCGGGGCCTATCCCGGTATCGGCGCCGAAGAAAGAGGGCAGAGCGAAGCGATAGCCAGAAACCTTTTCGCGCTTGCCGACCTGAAAACACCGGTAATCTGTACCGTCATCGGTGAAGGCGGCTCCGGTGGAGCATTGGCAATTTGTATCGGTGATCGTATCAATATGCTGCAATACGCTACCTATTCGGTAATCTCACCCGAAGGCTGCGCCTCGATTCTGTGGAAAAGCGCGGACAAGGCGTCGCAGGCTGCGGAGGCCATGGGTATTACCGCGCAACGCCTGTTCTCGTTGAAGCTGGTTGACAATATCATCCCGGAACCGCTGGGCGGAGCCCATCGAGACTATGACCAGATCGCCGGTTCGCTGAAACAGAACCTTATCGAGAGCCTGGATGCTCTCGAATCCATCACTATCGACAGGTTGCTCGATCAGCGCTACCAGAAGCTGATGGCTTTTGGGCAGTATCGCGAAGCCTGATAGGATACCTGCTTTAAACACCGGCCAGTCACATGCAATCATGCCTGGAGCTGATTCCCGATGATGCTCAAAGGGTCTTCCTGGCCTTTAGCGGCGGTCTGGATTCAACCGTTTTAATGCACCTGCTTTGCGCTGATCCGCGCAATTTCAATATTATCGCCTGGCATTTCAATCACGGACTGCTCGATGCTGCCTCCGATATGGAGAAATTCTGTATCGAGCAGGCGGAGCGATCAGGCCTGGAAATCAGGATCGACCGACACCACCTGGACAAGGTCGAGCGCAATGTCGAGGCTGTAGCAAGACATAATCGCTACACATTATTTGCCCGACACACCCGGGCAGGGGATTGCATCCTGACTGCCCATCATGCCGATGATCAGGCCGAGACTTTCCTGTTGAACGCATTGCGTGGATCAGGCAGTGCGGGGTTGCGCGGTATCGCCAGGCAGCGCGTGCTGGATGGTGGCGCCCTGCTACTGCGTCCATTGTTGGATTATAGCCGTAGCCAGCTGGAGTCTTATGCCAGACAACATGAACTTGACTGGACTGATGATCCCAGTAATCAATCCAGCAAGTTCGATCGTAACTACCTGCGCAACCAGGTCATACCCTTGCTTAAAAAACGCTGGCCGCAGTTTGAGAGTTCATTCGCAACCGCCAGCCAGTTACAGTCAGAGACTCAGGATTTACTCGACGAAATAGCGTCACTCGATTACCTGCAGATAAAGTCAACTGTATCGAAGGGTATCGCGACACTTGATATTGCTCGGCTCGAGTTACTTTCCCCGGGCAGGCGCAAAAATCTGCTGCGCTACTGGATCATCGAGGCAGGTTTGGCGGTAATTCCGTATGCGCGAATGCAGGAGTTAATGCACCAGATCCACGCGAAAGCCGATGCTATACCTGAAATTGCAATGCCCGACTACTCGATCAGAATTTATGATCAGCGTCTCTTCCTGGTGGTCAAGGACAAGCTTCGCGAGCGCAGCGGTAGTTTCGATTTCGGTTTGCAAGATAGTATTGAAATAAAAGAATTTGACCTGCAGTTGCAGCGTTCCGAAATCTTCAGAGAGATCGGAATTACGGATCAAAATCAGGCTTTGAGCCTCAGGTTTCGCGAAGATGGACAGCATAATGTTGATCGGCATCGGCTCAAACGCATGTTTCAAAAACACCGTGTACCGCCGTGGGAAAGAGCGGCGATTGCGCAGGTTTACCTGGATGGGAAACTGCAGGGATTATTACTATGAGCAAGAAAGGTGGTAAGGACCGCGTCTTTGCCAGGGCTTTGAGTAACGTCAAGGCCTTTGAATTCAACGACACCGTGGCCAGTGTTTTTCAGGACATGATATCGCGCTCGGTACCCGGCTATGCGCTGTTGCTGCACATGATTGGTTTATACGCCGATATTTTCATTCGGCCCGGTAGTCGCATCTTTGATCTGGGGTGTTCGCTGGGAGAAGCTAGCCTGGTTATCGCTGACAGGGCAGGCGCTATCGATTGCGAAATCATCGCCATCGATAGTTCGGCAGCGATGATTAGCAAGTGCGCACAATTACCCGCTGCACCGAAAAAAATCGAATGGCGTTGTGAGGACATTCGGCAAACTGAAATCAGTAATGCGTCGATGGTAGTGTTGAACCTGACGCTGCAATTTCTGCCCCCTGAAGAAAGATTGGCTTTATTGCAGAAGATCAGTTTGGGCCTCAATCCAGGCGGCATAGTGGTTTTATCGGAGAAAGTAGTTTTCGATGATCCAACTGAAAATGAGCGTATGACGCAGTTATACCAGGGGTTTAAAAAAACCATGGGTTATAGCGACCTGGAAATAAGCCAGAAGCGTAACGCGCTTGAGAATGTTCTCATTCCCGACAGCGAAGCCGAGCATTTAAAACGCCTGGATGAGGCCGGGTTCGATGAAATCTATCAGTGTTTCAGGAGTTTCAATTTCATCTCCTACCTGGCGATAAAAACGTGAACCTGCAAACTCTGTTCGACTATTTCCGCAGTCATGGACTTAATCACTGGGCACAGCAGCTTGGAAATGAAAATTCCGACTGGCTGGTAAAGCATGGCGATTATGCGCGCTGGTCGACGGCCCTCGAAGCTTTACCTGAAATCAGTAACGCGCTGGGTCATTTCGATGTTGCCGCAGTTACAATCGATGGAGACTGCGACGATACAGCAAGCTTGCGTAAGGCCCTGCAAGATTTAATGCCGTGGAGAAAAGGGCCCTATCAGCTAGCCGACGTATTCATCGACTGTGAATGGCGCTCCGACTTCAAATGGGACCGCGTACTGCCGCATCTGGCACCTTTGCAGGGGCGACGAATTCTCGATATCGGCTGTGGCAATGGCTATCACTGCTGGCGTATGCTGGCGCAATCTCCTGAGCTCGTGCTGGGGATCGAACCCTCGGTGTTGTTCAACCTGCAGTTTCGCGCGATAAAAAAATACTTACCCCAGGCGCAGATTCAACTGCTACCGATCGGCGTCGAGAAAATCCCGTCAAACCTGGACTGGTTTGATGGCGTTTTTTCGATGGGTGTTCTGTATCATCGCAGAAGTCCACTGGATCATCTTTATCAACTCAAGAGTTTCCTCGTCAGCGGCGGTGAACTTTGTCTCGAGACCCTGGTGATCGAGGGTGGGGCAGGCAGGATACTGTTACCACAGGAGCGTTACGCGAGAATGCGCAATGTCTGGTTTATACCTTCTTCAGCAGAGCTGCTTGCCTGGCTAAAGCGCTGTGGATTCAGCAATGTTCGCCTTGTCGATGAAACGGTAACCGGGATCGCCGAACAACGAATGACCGAGTGGATGCAGTTTGAATCATTGCAACAGTGCCTCGATCCGCAGGATATGAGTCTGACTGTCGAGGGTTTGCCTGCGCCACGGCGCGCCGTGGTCCTCGCCAATAAACCCTGATCTAGTCCAGGCCCACGTAAACTACCTGGTTACGTCCATTTTCCTTGGCTTTATAGACGCCTTCATCCCCGGCGTGGAACATGGCTTCGAAATCCCGATCAACGCCAACTTCCATAGAGGTTACGCCTATGCTGGTGGTGATGCTCAAGCCATTTGGTTTCAGGTCTTCAATCGCCAAACGAAGATTTTCAGCCTTTAGACGCGCATCTTCGCCATTACAATGGGTCATAAGTACGACGAATTCCTCGCCACCATAACGCGACACCAGGTCGCCGTCGCGAAAACTGTTATTGAGCAGTTTACCGGTCAACTCTAGCACGATATCACCCACGGCATGCCCATGGTTATCATTAATGGATTTGAAATGATCGAGGTCGATAACCAGCATGCTTACCGGGTATTTATGGCGCAGTGCCTGGGAAATAAACTTGTCGGAAAACTCCATCAGGCTATGTCGATTGTGACAACCGGTCAGCTTATCGGTAGTCGCGAGGGCAAACAGTTCGCGTCGAATATCGTGTACTTTATCGAGCAGGCGTTTGTTGGTAATCAGATTGGCGATACGAACCATCAATTCTTCGTGCAATATGGGTTTCTGCAGGAAATCGTTGACCCCCGAATGATAAAGCGAGATCCGTCTTTGCACATCGTCTTCGTCGGTAATGGCAATGATTGGAATGAAACCGCGACCATCTTCGTAAGACCGGATTTTAGCCACCAGTTCGTCACCCTTCATCTTTCCCTCGAGGTTGATCTCGGTAATTGCAAGATCATAAGCCTCGGCATGAGAGCCGTAAATCGTGACTGCATCGTATTCTGCGCAGGCTTCTTCTGCTGTTTTGAAATGCGAGACCTGGTAGCCGGTTTCTTCCAACTGGGCCAGAATATCCGCAGCAACCTCATCATCATCCTCGACAAACAGAATTCGACCCTCAAAAAAGACCGGATCCAGGTGCAGATCGATGAAATGTACGATCTGGTCCTCGATCTGGTGTTCGCTGAGTTCGTGAATGACGCCGTCGACGCGGACCGGAAGTTCTTCGGCGAGCAGTTCGGTGTTCTCGGTCAAAAACAAAACAGGCGTGTTTTTCAGGCGCTCGTGTTGGTTGCAATGAGCAACAAACTCTTCACCAGGACCATCCGTCAGGTCCTGGTTGACGCAAATAATGTCATATACCCATGAATCAGCATAGGCACGAGCGGATTCGATACTGTCGCCAGTATCGGTGTCGAAGCCCTGCTCTGCAAAGGTATGCTCCAGCAGTTCACGGTAAGTGATATTCTTTTCAATTATTAAGGCTCGCATAAGCGAGAGTATAGAACAGCATATTATGTTTTGTTTTCCATTTCTAAAGCGGCGGATAGTCAATTCCTGAAGCCCGATAACGCGTGAAATAAGTCTATATTATCGGTGCTTCGATTGTCTTCAAAATGCGATTCTGCTATCGTTTCCTTCCAACCTACGTACCTTACGTGCATTCAATTTTTCTGGGGTTTATGAGCCGATTCATATTTATTACTGGTGGTGTTGTTTCATCACTGGGCAAGGGCATTGCATCTGCCGCGCTGGGCGCCTTGCTGCAGTCGCGCGGTCTTAGCGCCAATATGATCAAGCTGGATCCGTACATAAACGTAGATCCGGGAACCATGAGCCCGTTCCAGCATGGAGAAGTCTATGTCACCGATGACGGTGCCGAAACGGATCTCGATCTGGGACACTACGAACGCTTCGCCGGGGTGCAATGCTCGCGCAACAGCAACTATACCACGGGCCAGATTTACGAAAGTGTCATTGCCAAGGAGCGTCGCGGCGATTATCTCGGCGCGACAGTGCAGGTAATTCCGCATATTACCGATGAAATCAAGAATTCGGTGCTCAACAGCACGAATGGCGCCGATATCGTGCTGGTCGAAATTGGCGGAACCGTGGGTGATATCGAGTCGCTGCCATACCTGGAAGCGATTCGCCAGATGGGTTTCGAGTTAGGCCACGACAACGTGCTCTACATGCACCTCACTTTGCTGCCCTATCTGCCAGCCGCAGGTGAAATCAAGACTAAACCGACCCAACACTCGGTCAAGGAATTACGTTCAATCGGAATTCAACCCGATGTTCTGTTATGTCGTGCCGATCGAGCCATTCCCAGCGAAGAGCGACGCAAGATTGCATTATTTACCAATGTCGCTGAAGAAGCCGTAATTTATGCCGTCGATGTTGACCATATATACAAGATACCGCGAGAGCTTCATCTGCAGGGACTCGATGATATTGTCGTCAAGCATTTTGCAATGAATTTGCCGCCGGCCGATCTGTCCGGGTGGGATAGTGTAGTAGAGGCACTGGAGCATCCCGAAAACGAAGTCTCGATCGGTTTCGTGGGCAAGTACGTAGACCACACCGACGCTTACAAGTCGTTGAATGAGTCGCTTACCCACGCCGGTATTCACACCAGAACCAGGGTCAACATCGTAAAAATAGATTCCGACTCGATCGAAAACGAGGGTATCGAAGCACTTAAAGGACTCGATGCTATTCTGGTTCCCGGCGGCTTCGGCAGCCGCGGCATCGAAGGCAAGATTGCCGCAGTCAACTACGCGCGAGCCAATAACGTGCCCTATCTTGGCATTTGCCTCGGTATGCAGGTTGCGGTAATCGAGTATGCACGCAATGTACTGGGGCTGACCAAGGCACACAGTTCCGAATTTAATCCGAAGACCCCGGACCCGGTAATCGCACTGGTTACCGAGTGGCTGGATCGAGATGGATCGATCGAGACCCGCGACGAAAATACCGATCTTGGCGGTACCATGCGCCTGGGAGCGCAAACCTGCAAGCTGGTGCCCGGCACTAATACGCGGCGCGCTTATGGCAGCGAAGAGATCCACGAACGCCATCGACATCGTTATGAATTCAATAACAATTACCTGCAAAAACTACAGGATGCGGGCCTGGTCATTTCGGGACTTTCAGTCGACAATGAACTGGTCGAAATGGTCGAGCTGTCCGATCATCCCTGGTTTATCGGGTGTCAGTTTCATCCGGAATTCACTTCACAGCCGCGCGAGGGGCATCCGCTGTTCAACAGCTTCATTACTGCGGCAGTCAACTACCACAAGGCCCGTTCATAATGAAACTTTGTGATTTCGAGGCTGGCCTCGACCAACCACTATTCCTGATGGCCGGACCCTGTGTCATCGAGTCGGAGCAACTTGCACTGGATACTGCCGGTGAGTTGCAGCAAATTTGCAAGTCCCTGAACATACCCTTTATTTTCAAATCGTCCTTCGATAAGGCCAACCGTTCAAGTAGCAAGAGTTTTCGCGGTCTGGGCATTGAGAAAGGACTCGCAATTCTGCAAAAAGTACGCAGCAGCCTCGATGTGCCGGTAGTAACCGATGTGCATGAAGATACCCCGCTCGATGAAGTGGCCAGTGTTGTCGACGTTCTGCAAACCCCCGCATTTTTGTGCCGACAAACCAATTTTATCCAGAATGTTTGCGCGCAACAAAAACCGGTAAATATAAAAAAGGGCCAGTTTCTCTCACCCTGGGACATGCAGCAGGTGGTCGATAAGGCGACGGAGACCGGCAACCGGCAAATCATGGTTTGCGAGCGTGGCGCAAGCTTCGGTTATAACAACCTGGTTTCCGACATGCGCTCGCTGGCGGTAATGCGGCAAAGTGGGTGCCCGGTCGTTTTCGACGCCACACATTCGGTACAGTTACCGGGTGGTCCGGGCAGTTCTTCGGGTGGGCAACGCGAATTCGTGCCGGTGCTTGCACGAGCCGCGGTAGCGGCGGGCGTTTCCGGCCTGTTTATGGAAACTCATCCGGATCCGCAGAAAGCGCTCAGCGATGGCCCCAATGCATGGCCACTGGCAAAAATGCAATCCTTGCTGCAGGTTTTGATCGAACTGGATCAGGTCATTAAAGCTGCCGTGATGCATGAAAACGAGTTACTTTATGACAACCAGGTAATCAGACGAGAGTTGAAATGACTACCATTAGCAAAGTTATCGGTCGGGAAATCCTGGATTCACGCGGCAATCCAACCGTCGAAGCCGAAGTGACACTGGACAACGGGCTGGTGGGCAGGGCGGCATCACCCTCGGGCGCTTCCACGGGCGAACGCGAGGCTATCGAGTTGCGCGACGGCGATAAAGCTCGCTACCTGGGCAAAGGAGTCTCCAAAGCCGTATCCCATGTCAATAACGAACTGGCAAACCTTGCCGTTGGACGCGACTGCAACGACCAGAACGGGCTCGATCGGGCAATGATCGATCTCGACGGCACCGACAACAAAAGCAGTCTCGGCGCCAATGCATTACTCGCAGTGTCGCTGGCAAATGCGCAGGCGGCAGCACTTGCGGCGGGCCAACCGCTGTTCCAGTTTCTGGGTGGCGATAACGCAAACCTGTTGCCGGTCCCGATGATGAACATCATTAACGGTGGTGCGCATGCCGACAACAGCGTCGATATGCAGGAATTCATGATTCTTCCCGCGGGCGCCCCCAGTTTCACCGAGGCGCTGCGTTACGGTACCGAGGTGTTCCATGCCTTGAAATCAGTGCTTGCGGCCAGGGGCATGAACACCGCCGTGGGGGACGAGGGGGGTTTTGCACCTGACTTGTCTTCCAACGAAGAAGCTATCGAAGTGATACTAAGCGCGATCGAACAGGCCGGTTACAGGGCGGGCAGCGATATTTACCTGGGCCTGGATGTCGCCAGTTCAGAGTTCTATGAAGATGGCAGGTATGTGCTCGCCTCGGAGAATCGCTCCTTCGATGCAGCCGGCTTCGCCGACTATCTTTCGAGCTGGGTTGAACAGTACCCCATAATAACGATCGAAGACGGCATGGACGAAAGTGACTGGGAAGGTTGGGCGGTGCTGAGCAAACAGCTGGGTGACAAAATCCAGTTGGTGGGCGACGATTTGTTTGTCACCAACACCAGCATCCTGCAGCGCGGTATCGAGATAGGAATTGCAAACTCGATCCTGATAAAATTCAACCAGATCGGTACCCTCAGCGAAACCCTGGATGCCATTTCAATGGCTCATGCGGCGGGCTACTCAACCGTCATTTCACATCGTTCGGGTGAAACCGAGGACGTCACCATCGCCGATCTCGCTGTCGCTACCGCTGCCGGACAAATAAAAACCGGCTCGCTGTCACGCTCCGATCGGGTTGCCAAGTACAATCAGCTGTTACGTATCGAATCGATGCTGGGTGACAGGGCAATTTATCCGGGGAAATCTGCCTTTAAAAACCTCTAGTGTTTTAGCAATCTACCGATGAAAATCCTGATTGCCGTACTGGTCCTGATACTAATCGGTTTGCAATATAAGCTCTGGTTCGGTGACGGTATCCTGTCAGAGGTTGTCCAGTTAACGCATGAACTTGAGATCCAGAAGCAAAAATTAAGCGAACTCGAAGAGCGTAATCGAATCCTGGAAGCGCAGGTCCTCGATCTGCAAAACGGCCTCGATGCGTTTGAAGAGAAGGCTCGCAACGATCTTGGCATGATCAAGCAGGGAGAAACCTTTATCCAGTTAATCCCGCGACGGGATGACAGTTCCGATGGGCAGTAACTCCACCGTCTGGGCAATAATCCCTGCTGCCGGCATCGGTAGTCGCATGCAAAGCGAAACCGCAAAGCAGTATCTTCGCTTTCAGGGAAAAACAGTCATCGAGCATTGCCTCGACCGCCTGCTATCACACCCCCAGATCGACGGAGCAATCGTGGTGTTGCGTGAAGACGACAGTACCTGGGACGAGCTCGGTTATAACTCGGGCAAACCGGTCTTTACTACCAGCGGAGGACTCGAGCGACAGCACTCGGTTTACAGCGGGCTTACCACGCTGCAGTACCGGCTGGGTAACGATGCGATCGCCCTGGTGCATGACGCAGTGCGACCGCTGGTGAGCCATCTGGACCTGACTGCGGTTATTGATGCCGCGCGACGGCATGCGGCGGGAGCCATCCTGGCGTCAAGGGTCACGGACACACTGAAACTGCAGTCCGATAGTATGGAAATCGCAAGTACGCTACCACGGGAACTATTGTGGCGTGCACTGACACCGCAGGTTTTTCATCTGCAGGCTTTACTCAACGCAATGAAACAGGTCATCGATCAAGACCTGGCGATTACCGACGATGCCCAGGCAATGGAATTGGCGGGCCACACCCCGGCGCTGGTCACGGGTAGTAGCGATAATTTCAAGATTACAACCCGGGAGGACCTGGCGCTTGCCGAGATGGTGTGGTTATACCAGCGCGATCAACAGGATAATGAATAACACCACGGCTGCCATCGGCACGATGAAACTCATCCAGTCGCTGGCGCTGCCCTTGGGTGAGTTTTTCACCATATGCCGGGCTGAAGGTAATATGAAGAAGAACATGGCAACCAGGAAGATCGCAGACGCAATTTTTAACCAGTCCATAAAAACCCCCTTAAAAAAATAAGCCCCTGAGGCAGGGGCTTATCGCGGTTCAATCACTGCGGCAGGATTAGTCGTCGCCGAATGCGCCTAGAATATGCAGCAAGCTGGTGAAGATGTTCAGAATCGCGATGAACAGGCCCGCAGTAGCAGAGATGTAGTTGGTTTCACCACCATGGATCATGGCAGAAGTCTGGAACAGGATGTAGCCACTCATGATCATGATAACCGCAGCGCTGACCGCCAGGGCCAATGCCGGGATACCGAGGAACAGGTTGAGCAACATGGCGCCGATTGCCACCAGCATACCAACGAAAATAAAGCCACCCATGAAACTGAAATCCTTGCGTGTGCTCAGGGCGTAACCTGACAGGCCGAGGAAAATCGTACCCGTGCCGCCCATCGCTACCACAACGATGTTCGGATTAACGCTCAGGTAATAGCTCAGCATCGGGCCCAGCCCGAAACCCAGCAGGCCGGTTATCGCAAATATTACCGGGACGCCGGCGCCTGAGTTCTGCGTTCTGGGCAGTGCAAACCAGAGCAAGCCAATACCGACCAGAGTGGCCGCGAATGCGATGCCATGGGGCGCGTTCATTGCAATGCTGAGAAATGCTGTTAGACCACTGAAAATCAGCGTCATTGACAACAGTAAATAAGTGTTCTTGATCAGCTTGTTGGTCTGCAGAATTGCCTCTGTAGATCGGGTGACAGCTGTATTCATTTGCATTACTTTCTCCGTTAACAATAAGTCAATATGACTGATGCCAGACATTCTAAGTCCCCTTTCTGGGGATAGCAACCCCATGGTCGACAAGGTTACTGTACTGCCCAGGCATCAGCGGGTTAAAGCATAATTAGTTCCGAATAGCGGAATTTCAAGGTTTTCTGGTGAATTTTGATGATGACTCAAAGCCGTAAATGTTTATAATACGCCAGCGCTAACAGGCTGCTTCCGCCGCCTGTTAAGCATGACATACAGGATTTAGGAGAGCTGGCAGAGTGGTCGAATGCGGCGGTCTTGAAAACCGTTGACCCGAAAGGGTCCGGGGGTTCGAATCCCTCGCTCTCCGCCAAACAAAAAGGTCCCTTCTTATGGGGCCTTTTTCTTTTTTTGAGTTAAGGAACGACGAGAATTCAGGCCGCTTCCTGAAAACCGTCACTACCTCAACAGGATGCTTGTATTCAAAAGCACGTAATCGTTAGCCGTTAAATTGAAGTAGCACTGACATGTTGCCAATCTCCGCGGTTTTAATCGGTATTCAGCACCTATATTGCTTTCGGTATCGTTTTGCGGCACCCTAAGTACCGTATATTAATACCTCTTATCTTAAGTTGCAAAAAGAAACTTTTGTAAGCAGTGTGTACGGACAATTAAATGCAGGGCCGGTGAAATATCGAACTGACCTGCGCATATTGAGTGGAGGGGTCGATATGTTGGTAACGACCATCGCATTGCGCAATTTCTGTTTTTCCAGATTTTGCACTTTCAGGCAGTTTGATGGCTGCTCACGCTTTAATTTGTCTGATCGATCACCGACGAAATACTCTAACAACATATACAAGTTGGTACTATATTTTGAAATATTAGGTATCCAGGAGGAGAGTCATGTCACAAACAAGACCATTAATTGATACTTTGAAGCTCGAGCTGAGGAAACAGCATATTACCTATAAACAGGTTGCAACAGCCCTCAGCCTCTCTGAAACCAGCGTCAAACGACTGTTCTCGGAAGAGGCATTCTCCGTCAAGCGACTGGAAAAAGTATGTGAGTTACTACATATGGATATCAGTGACCTGGTACACATGATGGAAAAAAACATAGACCTGACGACACAACTGACCCGTGAACAGGAAACCGAACTGGTTTCGGATGTAAAGTTATTACTGGTAGCACTGTTGTTGATGAATAAACTCGAGTTTGCCGAAATTCTCGGAATTTATGAAATTTCTGAAACTGAAGGCATACAATTACTGGCGCGCCTGGATCGCATGAGGATAATAGAACCGCAGCCTGGAAATCGGGTGAAATTGATGATTTCTCAAAATTTCAAGTGGATCCCCGATGGTCCCATTCAACATTTTTTTGAAAGCAAGGTACAGTTGGAGTTCCTCGACTCTTCTTTCACCCAGGCGGGAGAATTCAGGATTTTTGTATCAGGTATGGTCTCCAGAAGCGCGAACGCTGAAATTATTAAGAAGATGCAGCATCTGGCCCAGGAAATGAACGACTTGAACATCGAGTCTGAATCGCTCCCGCTAGAGCAGCGTTTCGGCACCAGCCTGATGATGGCAATTCGACCCTGGGAGATTAATGTGTTCCAGGAGTTACGCCGATCACCGGATACCCGGGTTTTTGCATGAGCGAACAGTTCGACATGAACGATTTCAGCCTCGTTGTTTTACGATGATAAAAATACTTACCTATAACATTCACAAGGGTTTCGATCGCTACAACCGTGATTTTGTTTTACATAAAATCAAGGACCAGTTAAAGGGCGCCGAGGTCGATGTCGTGTTACTGCAAGAGATACAGGGGCGTCATTTCCACCATGAAACCCGAATCTCGGCATGGCCCGAGGTCAGCCAGTTCGAGTTTCTGGCGGAAAGCATCTGGCCTCATTATGCCTATGGCAAAAACGCTATTTATCGCAAGGGACATCACGGTAATGCCATTCTTAGCAAGTTCGTAATTTCCGAGTGGAGCAATCTGAACCTGTCACGCTTTCAACGCGCCAGCCGCAGCCTGCTGCACGGCAGAGTCGAGCTGCCTGATAGTGCAAATCCGCTGCATTTACTCTGTGTGCATCTGGACCTGATTGGATTCGAACGCAAGCGTCAAATCCGCGAACTAAAGCGATACATCGATTCAACTATCGATAGTGACGATCCAGTGATTCTGGGTGGGGATTTTAATGACTGGCATGGCAGGCTAGGCCGAACGCTGGAGGCGCAACTGGGAATGCGTGAAGCTTTTAGCCAGCTCAATGGTAAATGCGCCAAAACCTTTCCCTCGCACAGGCCCATGTTACGCATGGACAGGATCTACTTTCGCGGCATTAATTTGCTCGACTCGTATTGTCTCCAGCGCCAGCCCTGGGACGAACTGTCGGACCATTTACCGTTATACGCACGCTTCACAATCTGATATTCCCGCACGTGCAGGCAAACCGAAAGCTTTATTTTGATCCCGAAGAATATTTTCGGGGCCTGATCGCCGATATTACCAGTGCCCGCGATGAAATTATTCTCGAAACCTACATATTTGACCTGGACGAAACCGGTAACCGGGTTCTGACTGCACTATCAGATGCGGTCGCACGTGGCGTTAAACTGAAGCTCCTGATCGACGGAGTCGGCTCCTACCGGGATGCCAGCTTGATTGCGGACCGACTGAAGTCGGCTAACAGTGAGGTTCGGGTATTCCACCCGCTGCCCTGGGATCTCTCGGTGTATCGCAGGGCGCTGGAAGCCGGGCGCTGGTATTCAAAGATTTTCTATCTCCTTGCATCTATCAATCATCGCGATCATCGCAAGCTTTGTGTGATCGATAACCAGATTGCGTGGCTGGGCAGCTATAACATTACCGCTGATCATTCGAATCACGCTGCTGATTCTGACGAAGAATACTGGCATGACACCGGCTTGCGGGTAACCGGCTCGGTAGTAGGCAGCCTGGCCGCCAACTTCGATCAGGTATGGAATCGCAAAGCGGGGAGTATCGCCGAACGTTCACGACATTACCTGGCACGAGAAGAGATCAGCCGTCGACGACAACCGAAACTGCAGCTATTGAATGTGCTCGGACATGCGCAACAGCGTATATGGATTACCAACGCTTACTTCAATCCTACCAATAAGGTGCTCAGGGTTTTAAAGCATAAAGCGAAACAGGGCGTTTCAGTCCAGCTGATTGTGCCAACGCGTTCGGACATTATTTTCTTTCCGCTCTTGTCACGCAGTTTTTATACTGACCTGTTGCAGGCCGAAATTCGCGTGTTCGAATATAGTAACCGGGTATTGCATTCAAAGACCATGCTAATCGATGACCAACTGTTGGTAGGCAGTGCCAATTTAAACTATCGCAGCCTGTTTCATGACCTCGAACTCGACATGCTACTGGACGACGCTGCTCTCGTGGAACAAATGAAACAGCGATTTAGCAGCGACGCTGGCGAAAGTGCGGAGATTACCCTGCGCAACTGGCAGCAGCATCCCTGGCTGTTCAAACTGTTAAGTTGGTTATCGAGATTCCTGCGCTACTGGATATAGACCGGGTGCACAATGCAGGCGCAGCTCGAGACGACTGCAATGAGACTGTAAGGCAGATCAGCCTCGACCAGAACAAAGCAAAATAAGTCACCTTAACTATACTTAGTAACTTATTGAATTTATTATACTAAATTTAATGTTGTTTACAGCCGTGGTTAAGCAAAAGATAATGGCTGACTGGTTTTAGTGTTGACTTATGAATACTACTAAAAAAGGATTTACCTGGCGTTCGCAATCCGCTTTTGTAATTGTGGCGGCCGGGGCAACCCTTAGTCTCAATGACCTCCTTACTTTTCCAGTACTGGTAGGTCAAAATGGCGGTGGCGCTTTTCTGCTGTTGTATATCCTGTTTCTGTTCCTGATGGGTTTGCCATTGTTGATGGGCGAATTGATGCTGGGACGCTTAACCCGAAGCGATCCCGCCGCCAGCCTGAGAATTTTATCCGAACAGTATAAGGCATCGGTCTGCTGGAAGCTCGTCGGCCTCGGCGCCATGCTCGCGGCTTTCCTGATTATCGCAACCTTAAGCGTTGTCGCCGGTTGGTCGCTGGCCTATTCGGTCAAATCGGTGGTTGGGGTTTTTGAAGGGGTAACCCTGGAAAGCGCCAGGCTGATGTTTGAGAGCTTGATGATCGATAGTGAACGCATGACGCTCTGGCACACGTTATTCATGGTCATATTAATCTCGATTTGCGCTCAACCTGTCAAATCAGGCATCGAACGTGTCATGCTGGTTCTGGTTCCGCTGATGATTCTGTTGATGTTGATAGGACTCATTCTCGCACTGACATCATCGAGCATGCAGGACAGTATTCGTTACGTGCTCTATGCGGATTTTTCCGCTATGGATGCACGGACCCCGATCATAGCCCTGCAGCGGGCGTTCTACACGCTAGCCCTTGGAATAGGCGTTATGATGGCCTTTGGTCGTTACCTGCCAGTTGGGATGTCGATTGGATACTCGGCAGGCCTGGTAATTACGGTCGACCTGTTGTTTACCATATATATCAGCCTGACGATAAACGCATTGATGATATCGGCAGGGCAGCAACCCGGCCTGGATAGCCAGTTTGCATTTCGTGTCATGCCCGTAATCCTGGAAGATTTCTCTTCTGCCGAACTGTTCAATACGATGTTTTTCCTGTTGTTGACAATCGCCGCGCTAACTACCTCTGTCGCGTTGCTCGAAGCCCCCATTACCTATTTTCAGCGCAAATGCAATATCTCCAGGTTGAGAGCGGCAGTGTCGCTTGGTATCGCCACCTGGCTGTTTGGTCTGGGTGTCGTATTGGCGCATAGCGTCTGGAATGGAGATGGTTTCACGATTGCCCTGTTTTTTGGCGACGAGGCTATCCGCCTGGTGAATAACGCCGGCTTCCATGACGTGCTGGTATTTATCTCCAGTCACCTGATTCAGCCATTCGTCGCACTGTTTGTCTGCCTGTTTGTAGCATGGAAAATACCACGCGAAGTCAGTCACAAGGAATTCGCCCTGTCGAGACATTTCATTTTTGAACTATGGAATTTTCTGGTGCGCTATATCGTTCCGGTGTTATTGCTGGTGGTAATTCTGACCGCTTTCGGAATCATCTGAAATGCCGGAGATCAGGCGTAGTGCCCTGATGCCTTACCCGGCCCGATTTATGTATGACGTGGTAAATAATGTCGATAGCTACCCTGACTTCTTACCCTGGTGCGGAGGTGTCGAAACTCACCATGTCGATGAAACCTCGATGGAAGCTTCAATACTGATGCGTGGCGCAGGATTAAATCACTGGTTTAAGACACGCAACTCGATGCAACCGGGCAAGTCGATAACAATGGAACTGGTTGAGGGGCCGTTCAGCAGGTTGCAGGGTCTGTGGAGCTTTACCCCGGTCGATGCCGAAGGATGCAAGGTGGAACTGGTGCTGGAATACGAATTGAAGCGTAGCCTGGCGTCCGCTATCATCGCGCCGGCCTTTTCCCGTATTGCCAACACGATGGTTAGCTCGTTTTGTGACCGCGCCAACGCACTATATGAACAGTAAAACTCTTATTGAAGTTGCTTATGCGACGCCGCAAAAACAATTAATTCTCGAGTGCGAGGTCGAATCGGACACCACGGCTCGTGACGCTGTCAGACAGTCCGGCATCGATCAACACTTCCCGCAGATCAATCTGGAAGATTGTGATATCGGTGTATTCGGCAGAGCAGTGGCAGATGACTACGAGTTAACCGATGGTGATCGTATCGAAATTTACCGACCGCTGATCGCAGATCCCAAGGAAATACGCCGACAGCGAGCGGCACAGGGTTTAAAGATGAAAAAAGGCGGCGGCGCTATCAACCAGGACTGAGGCTGCCTTCAATTTTCGAAAGTAAATCATTGCTGAAGGTCAGCTTAAGCTGACGCTTTTCAATCTTTCCGTCATCGCCGGTTTTCAGGTAGTAATAGTAGTACCAGTGGTCTGGCCGGTATAAGTCGATTATGGCAGGAGAACCAAGCAGGAATTCGACCTGACTGCGCGACATACCTATTTCCAGCTGTTGCTCGAGACCATCATCAAGGCGATTACCCTGGGGGATATCCATTCGATAGAGGCAGCCCGGCAATGTTACAATGAGGCACCCGATAACAAGGACAGTTTTAAATAGGCGTAAAATCATACCGTTGAACTTTGCGAAGCAGGGCGAGATGATACTGCGCCGGACAATATGCTGCAAATACTGTGAGAGCTTTCTATGGAAACGACTGATATTAAGGACGCGGGCTTGAAGGTAACTTTGCCGCGCATGAAAATTCTTGAATTGCTGGAAAATTCGGCTGATCGACATTTGAAAGCAGAGGACATATATAAGATGCTGCTGGACTCGGGCGAAGAAATCGCGCTGGCCACAGTCTATCGTGTGCTGACCCAGTTCGAAAGCGCTGGCCTGGTAACCCGTCATCATTTTGATGGCGGTCATGCGGTCTTTGAAATCGACGATGGCGAACATCACGACCATCTGGTTGATATTTCCAGCGGTAGAGTAGTGGAGTTTTACGACGAGGTAATCGAGCAGCGTCAGCAGGAAATTGCCAGCAGGCACGGATTTACGATAACCGAGCATACCATGGTGCTCTACGGTCATTTCAACGATTGAACCCGGCTAACAGAATATTGCTAATCAGCGGTTGAGATCATTTCACTGGCATGTGCCCGCGTCTGCTCGGTAATCGTCACGCCTCCGAGCATACGCGCGACTTCTTCGAGCCGTTCTTCTTTACCCAACAAAACTACCTCGGTCGAGGTTGCGTTGTTTTCGCTGAATTTTTCGACCCGGTAATGGTGATGCGCCTGGGAAGCGACCTGGGGTAGATGAGTGACGCAAAGGACTTGCCTGTCGCGTCCCAGCAGGCGCAGCTTCTTTCCTACGATTTCCGCTACGCCACCGCCAACCCCGCTATCCACCTCATCGAAAATAAAAGTCGGTATGCGTGAAGACTCGCTCATAATAACCTGGATCGCGAGACTGATGCGAGACAGCTCACCGCCAGAGGCGACTTTTGCGAGTGGTTTTGGTGGCTGCCCCGGGTTGGCGCTGACAAGGTAGCGGATGTTATCGATACCGTGCGGCCCGGGCTGCTGCTCCCCCTGGACTTCAATTACAAACTGGCCGCTATCCATACCTAGTTGCCGCATCACGCGGGTAATCTGCTCGGATAAAATAGCCGCGGTCTGCCGCCGCTTGAGGGACAACTCTCCTGCACTGAACATGTAATCCTGCTGCAGCTTCTCGAGCTCTCGTTGCATCGCTTCGATATCGAAATCATCACCCTGCAAGACCTCGAGTTCCCGATTAAACTCGAGTGCAAGCCCAGGTAGTGCGTCTACCTCGACCCGATGCTTGCGCGCCAGGTTCTGGCTGCTGGCGATCCGCTCATTAATTGCTTCCAGGCGTGCGCCATCGAGTTCGACTCCGTCTCGATAGTTGCGCAGTTCAGTGGTCGCCTCCTGGATCTGTATCAGTGCCGCATTTACCAGTTCATGGCTGCCGGCCAGCGTCCGGTCACTGACCAGCAGCTGGCTTAGTTCCTGCTCGCAGTGGCTTAGCATCGACTGGACGTTCTGTTCGTCGTTTTCGTAAAGGTAACCCAGGACCTCAGCAGACTTGTCGATCAGTTTGCCAGCGTTTGAAAGTCGACGATACTCTTCCTGCAGGGCATCGAATTCGTTTTCCAGCAAGTTCAACTGATTCAGTTCTTCGCAATATAGCCCCAGCAGATCAATTCTTTGCTCGCGTTCCAGCGAGCCCGACTGTGCCTGTTCAAAACGCTGCTGCAAAGCCCGGAATGCTGTATATTTTTTCTGCACCTGCTTAACCAGATCGTGTTCACAGAGAAAGGCGTCGAGTAGCTGCCGCTGGACCTGCGGCAACTGTAGTGATTGGTGCTCATGCTGTCCGTGGATATCGATAAGCAGGTCACACAGGGCGCGCAGCTGCATCAGGGTCGCGTTATAACCGTTAATAAAGGCCTTGCTGCGACCGTTGACATGAAGGACGCGTCTTATCACGCATTCATCGGCCGCACTCATTTCGTTTTCAGTCAGCCAGCAATGGGCCTGATCTGCATCACCGAGGCGAAAACAAACGCTGATCTCGGCTCGTTCCGCGCCGCTACGGATGGTGTCGCTTTCCGCACGATCGCCAGCCACCAGTTTGATCGCATCGAGCAGTATGGATTTACCAGCACCGGTTTCGCCGGTGAGCGCAGTCAGTCCAGAATCGAATTCAAGCTGTAGCGAATCGATAATGGCGAAGTTGGTTATTTGAATAGAGTCTAACACGGGGAAACCACTAGTAGTTTGCACTCCAGTAAAGCTTGGCTCGAAGCACCTGAAAGTAGTCGTAATCCTCGGGGTGAAGCAGAGTCAGGGGCTTCGAGTAACGCGTTATGCGCACCCGGTTTTCGGTATTTACGATTGCGGTTGAATGCCCGTCGTAACTAACCTTGGCGGGCAGCGAATCCTTGCCCAGACGGACTTCGATCGGCTGGTCTGCGGGGAGCACGATAGGACGGTTACTCAGCGTGTGCGGACATATTGGTACTATGGCCAGCGTGTTCAGGGAAGGATGCATAATGGGACCGCCTCCGGATAGAGCATAGGCTGTCGAGCCGGTGGGGGTCGTCACTATGACGCCGTCGGAGCGCTGAATGTGGATTAAATCGCCCCCGCTAGAGATTTCGTATTCGATCATGCTCGAGGATTCATAGCTATGCACGATGATATCGTTAAGGGCGATATTGGTCGCAAGCAGCTTGTTACCCTCGAAAAACCTGCCTTCGATAAGAAAACGCTCTTCGACGCTGTAGTGACCTCCCATGACCGCATCAATATAGGATTCGAAGTCAGCGAAAGATACATCGGCAAGAAATCCGAGCCGTCCCAGGTTTACACCCAGCAGCGGAATGTTTTTACCGGCCATTGCCCACGCCGCGGTTAGCAGGGTACCGTCGCCGCCAAGCGAAATAACCAGGTCGACCTCCGCGACCAGCTGGTTCAGCGAGACGTTTGATATTTCCCCAATGGGCTGATCATATTCCAGGCAATGCACCAGGACCCTGGCATGACTAGCAAGCACATCGACGACCTGATGGATTTTCTCCTGGCGCGACTGCATATCACTGCGCACTATCAGGCCAATTGATTTAAATTTCGTATGCATTCTCTGGGCTATTCTCGCCGGCACCTTGATTTTGTGAGGTTTAGTATATAGCTTGTGTGCTACTACGGTAAAAACGCGGCTTAACCGCCGCCCTACAACAATATATCAGACAAGATGGCCGAAAAATACGAACTTGACGACCGCGCCCAGCTTTTATTAAGGCAGCTTATCAACTCGTACACGCGTGATGCGCAACCGGTTGGCTCCAAGCACCTGGCCGAACTATCCGGGCTCGACGTCAGTTCGGCGACGATCCGTAACATTATGTCCAGGCTCGAAGATATGGGTCTGGTTGATTCGCCGCATACATCTGCAGGACGAATTCCCACCGATGCCGGATATCGTTTTTTCATCGACAGCCTGCTTGAAGTCGGCGATCTTGCCAAATCGGCGCAGCAGGCTATCTCACAAAGCTTCAGCGCCGATAAAACATCGGGTGACCTGATTCACAGTGCCACCGATATTCTCTCCCGCGTCACTCATCTGGCTGATATAGTCAGTCTGTCGCATACAGCCCCGACCGAGATCCGTCACATTGAGTTCATCAAATTGAGTGAGCGCCGAGTGTTGGTAATCCTGGTGATCAACAAGGACGACGTGCATAACAAGGTTATTCATGTCGACCGCGATTACAGCGAACTGGAACTGCACCAGGCTGCGCAGACCCTGAGTCACTACCTGATCGGCAGAAGCTTCGAAAATGCGCGCAAAATCCTGCTCAATGAGCTTGCGCAATTGCGTACCGATGTTAACTCTATTATGGAGACTGTCCTCTCCGCGATGGAAGAAGTGTGTAACGTAAACGCACACGACGACCTGCTAACCAGTGGTGAGTCAAACCTGTTTCAGTATGCAGAACTCTCTGATATCAACAAGTTACGAAACCTTTTTAATGTGTTTAATGAAAAAACTGACCTGTTGAAATTACTCGATGGGTGCACCTCGGCGGAGGGCGTTGAAATCTTTATCGGCAGCGAATCCGGATATTCAGTATTGAGTGATTGCAGCGTGGTTGGCGCACCGTATCACGTCAAGGGCGAAATCGTCGGTGTGCTCGGAGTAATCGGCCCGACCCGGATAGCCTACGAACAGGTTATTCCCGTCGTGGATATCACGGCAAAATTATTGACATCAGCCTTGAATACCCAAAAATAATCCTTAAATTATCCCCCAGTTGACGGGCCACCCGACTGTTTCGGTCAAAGCCGTTCGAAAATAAATAATCAGTATCCAGCGGAGCTTTAAATGTCGCCACAACAATCCAAGGTCGATTCAGACGACGAACATTCACTTGCCACCGAAGCCGAGGAAACGGCGCATCTCGAGGATGTCGTTCCGGAGCACGCGGACAGCGAGGAAGAAGCGGGTGAAACTATCGAAGAACAACTTGCCAAAGCCCAGGAAACGATAAAAGACTACTGGGACCAGATGATGCGTTTGCGTGCAGAAATAGACAACAATCTCAAGCGCGCCGAACGTGATATCGAGAATGCACATAAATATGCGTTGAAAAATTTCGTCGAAAACCTTTTACCCGTAATCGACAGCATGGAAATGGGGCAGGTTGCAGCAGGCGCCGACAACGCGACGCTGGACAGTATCCGCGAGGGTTCAGAATTGACCATGAGTATGTTTGTGCAGGTTCTGGAGAAGAACGGGCTGGAGCGAATCGACCCGCTTGGTGAAAAATTCGACCCCGAAAGACACCAGGCTATCAGCATGACAGAGGCAGACAACGCGGAATCGAACACCGTTATCGAAGTCATGCAGAAGGGATTTTCGTTAAACGACAGACTGGTGCGTCCCGCAATGGTGGTTGTCGCAAAATAAAAACCCTGAAATGTAACAGTATTTACTTGAAAGCAGCAAAAATAACCTTACATCGGGTGTAAGTTTAACTTGAACAGTTTTGGAGCATCGAAATGGGCAGAATTATAGGCATTGACCTTGGTACCACGAATTCCTGTGTCGCAGTAATGGAGGGTGGCAAACCCAAGGTTATCGAGAACGCAGAAGGCGATCGTACTACTCCTTCCATCGTGGCATTTGGAGCCGACGATGAAGTGCTGGTTGGACAGCCGGCGAAACGCCAGGCCGTCACCAACCCCAACGACACCCTGTACGCGGTAAAACGCCTCATCGGGCGTCGTTTTGACGAATCGGCAGTGCAAAAGGATATAGACCTGGTGCCGTACACTATCCTCAAGGCCGACAATGGCGACGCCTGGGTCGAAGCCAAGGGTAAGAAAATGGCACCGCCGGAGATTTCAGCCCGCGTGCTGCAGAAAATGAAGAAAACCGCCGAAGACTATCTGGGTGAAGAAGTAACTGAAGCGGTTATCACGGTACCAGCGTACTTTAACGATTCGCAACGTCAGGCAACCAAGGACGCTGGCAAGATTGCCGGTCTCGAAGTCAAACGAATCATCAACGAGCCAACCGCGGCGGCACTGGCTTACGGCATGGACAAGTCTGCCGGCGACAAAAAGATCGCCGTGTATGACCTGGGTGGCGGTACTTTCGATATTTCGATTATCGAAGTAGCCGAGGTCGACGGTGAGCATCAGTTCGAGGTGCTATCAACCAATGGCGACACCTTCCTCGGTGGTGAAGATTTCGACATGCGCCTGATCGATCACCTCGCCGACGCATTCAAGAAAGAGCAGGGCATGGACCTGCGCGGTGATCCGCTGGCGATGCAGCGTCTCAAGGAAGCTGCCGAGAAAACGAAAATCGAGTTGTCGTCCAGCCAGCAGACCGATGTAAATCTGCCCTACATTACCGCGGACGCATCGGGACCGAAGCACCTGAACATAAAGATTACCCGTGCCAAGCTCGAATCTCTGGTCGACGATTTAATCGCGCGCACCATCGATCCCCTCAAGGTTGCGCTGGACGACGCCGACCTGTCGGTATCGGATATCGACGATATCATCATGGTTGGCGGTCAGACCCGTATGCCCAAGGTTCAGGAAGTCGTCAAAAACTTCTTCGGCAAAGAGCCACGCCGTGATGTTAATCCTGATGAAGCCGTTGCCTGCGGTGCCGCTATTCAGGGCGGCGTGCTCGGCGGCGACGTTAAAAACGTATTGCTGCTTGACGTTACTCCGCTTTCACTCGGTATCGAAACCCTGGGTGGCGTAATGACCAAGCTGATCGAAAAGAATACAACGATCCCGACCAAGGCATCGCAAACCTTTTCTACCGCAGAGGATAATCAAACTGCAGTTACCGTGCATGTCCTGCAGGGTGAACGCGATGTAGCCACGGCGAACAAGTCGTTGGGACGTTTCGATCTTTCCGATATACCTCCGGCATCACGCGGCGTGCCACAGATCGAGGTTACTTTCGATATCGACGCCAACGGTATCCTCAATGTTTCGGCGAAGGACAAGGCCACCGGTAAAGAGCAGAAAATCGTGATCAAGGCGTCCAGCGGTCTTTCAGACGATGAAGTCGATACTATGATCAAGGATGCCGAAGCGCATGCCGACGAAGATCGTAAGCATCGCGAAACCGTGGAAACCCGTAACCAGGCCGATGGAATGATCCATGCGGCAGAAAAATCGATGCAGGATCTCGGTGATCAGGTTGAAGACGAAGACAAGACCAGGATCGAGAGCGCAATCGAAGACCTGAAGAAGAGCCTGGAAGGCTCGGACAAGGATGAAATCGAGGCCAAAACCCAGGCACTGGCCGAGGCATCCAGTAAACTGGCTGAAAAGGCGTATTCTGCGAACGCTGCGGAAGGCGGTCCTGATCCGGTCGATGCGAATGCAACGGCCCAGTCGGACACCACTGATGACGTCGTCGATGCCGAATTTGAAGAAGTTAAAGAAGACGACAAAAAATAGCGGTCCCTTTTTGATCGTTGGAAGCCTGGCGCGATTCATCGCGCCAGGTTTTTGCCATTTATAGAAACGAGTCAATGTCCAAGCGCGATTATTACGAAATTCTCGAGGTTTCAAACGCCGCAACTGACGCTGAAATCAAGAAAGCGTTCCGTCGCCTGGCGATGAAATATCATCCGGACCGCAATCCTGATGATGCCGAAGCCGAAACCAGATTCAAAGAAGCCAAGGAGGCTTTCGAGGTACTTTCGAACACCAGCAAACGTGCGGCTTATGACCAGTTCGGCCATGCCGGCGTAGATCAGTCAGTTGGTGGCGGCGGGTATTCCGGGAGTGGATTCGGTGATGCTTTCAGCGATATTTTTGGCGATATTTTCGGTGGCGGTGGTCGCTCGAGAGTACGCAAGGGCGCGGATCTGCAGTACAACCTCGAGTTAAGCCTGGAAGATGCGGTCGCCGGCACCACGGTAAAGATTCGCGTACCCACCTTGAAACACTGCACAACCTGCTCGGGCAGTGGCGCCAAAGCCGGGACCACGCCGGAAAGCTGCAGTACCTGCGGTGGACACGGCCAGGTACGCATGCAGCAGGGTTTTTTCTCCGTGCAGCAGACCTGCCCCAACTGCCGCGGCAAGGGCACTACCATCAGTGACCCATGCAACAGCTGTCACGGAGCTGGCCGGGTAAAAGAACACAAATCCCTATCGGTAGAAGTACCCGCAGGCGTCGATAACGGCGATCGCATACGCTTGACAGGGGAAGGCGAGGCTGGCGCAAGTCCCGGGGATCTGTTCGTGCAGATACACGTCAAGCCTCACCCTATTTTCGAGCGTGATAATGCCGACCTCTATTGCGAGGTTCCGATCAGCATCGTGACTGCCGCACTCGGCGGCGAACTTGAAGTCCCCAGTCTCGGCGGCAAACTGAATTTGAAGGTTCCCGCTGGTACCCAGACCCACAAGCTGTTTCGCATGCGCGGCAAGGGTGTCAAACCGGTTCGCGGCGGCCCGCAGGGAGATTTGATTTGCCGTATCGTGGTCGAAACCCCGGTAAAATTGAATGCCGAGCAAAAGGAGCTGCTCGAAAAATTCGCCCAGTCTATGGATAATACAACAAAGCATAGTCCGAACGAAACTTCATGGATCGACAGCATGAAAAAGTTCTTCGAAGATATGAAATCATAGCGGCTCCCAGATGACTCGAATCGCAATTGCCGGCGCAGCTGGTCGCATGGGTAGAAACCTCGTCGTCGCCTGCAGTGAAGCCGATGACCTGGAACTGACGCAGGCGCTAGAGCGAGAGCAGAGCCCGGCACTTGGCGGCGATACCGGTTTATTAGCCGGTCAGGCGCCGAACAATGTTTTGATTCACGATCAGCTCGATGCGACGGCCTTTGATATCCTGATCGACTTTACCCATCCCAGCGCAACCACCAACCATATCGATTTTTGCGTCGAACACGGCAAGAAAATGGTCATTGGCACCACCGGCTGCGACACAAGCCTCGAACAAAAAATGCAATCGGCGGGGCAGAGCATAGCGATTCTATACGCCCCTAACATGAGTGTCGGGGTAAATCTTTGCCTCGAATTACTGCGCACCGCCGCAGCCGTGCTCGGTGATAGCGTCGATATCGAAGTGATCGAAGCACATCATCGGCATAAGGTCGATGCTCCCTCGGGTACCGCCTTGAAAATGGGCCAGGTCATCGCCGAAACCCTGGGCCGAAATCTCGATGAATGCGCGGTCTACGGTCGTGAGGGTCAGACCGGGGCCAGGGAGCGCCAGACGATTGGTTTCGAATCCATCCGGGCCGGCGATATCGTAGGCGATCACACCGTTATGTTTGCCGACGAAGGCGAACGAATCGAAATAACCCACAAGGCTTCCAGCCGGATGACCTTTGCCCGTGGTGCAATGCGGGCATGTCGCTGGATAGAACAGCAACAGAAAGGCGTTTTCAGCATGCAGGACATTCTCAAGAACAGGTGATTTAACTTTAAATAGTTCTCTTAACTATATGAATTTAAATAAATTTACTATTTTCCCAGCTATCCATTTACGCAATGGCGAAGTAGTTCGTTTCACCCAGGGAGATACCGAGCATCCACTGGTTTTTCACACCGATCCGGTTGCATGCGCGCAACAATGGATTGATCAGGGCGCTGAATGGTTGCAGGTAGTAAACCTGGACGCCGCCTTTGACGAGGACGCCAGCCATAACTGGGAATTGATCGAGCAGATCACTGCGCTCGATGCAAATATTCAGTTCGGTGGCGGCATTCGCAGCATCGATGATGTTGACTGGGCGATGAAATCCGGCATCCAACGCGTCATCATCGGCACTGCTGCCGTGGAAAACCCGCAAATGATGGCGCAGGCGATCGCCAGTTACGGCGGTGACGCCATCGTACTCGGCATCGATGCTGATGCCAAAGGCGAAGTACAGGTACATGGCTGGCGGGATGCGGGTAGCGTCCAGGCAACGGCGCTGGCCATTCAAATGCGTCGGCTTGGCGTTACCACCGCGATTCACACCAGTATCCACCGTGACGGCTCGATGACCGGGGTCGATCTGGAAGCATCGATTGATCTGGCCGCATTGAGTGGATTGCGCATCATCGTCGGCGGTGGAATTGGATCAATGAAGGATGTGCGGGAGTGCTTTAACAATGACGGGATCGATGGCGTGATGATCGGTAAAGCACTCTATACCGGTAATGTCGATTTAAGCCAGGCGCTGCTGGTTTCCAATCGAAAAGAATCGTTTGAGGCCGGGTTATCCAAATGGAAGGCAGAGCAAAGCATGCCCTGGAACCGGTTCGGCTACGAATTGGTGGAACATAATTTAAAGAAACACATTCCGGTCGACTCGCCGCCATTACGCATTCTGGATGCGGGTGGTGGCAACGGGCTCGACAGCCTTGCGCTTGCGCGCATGAATCACCAGATTGATATCGTTGATATCTCCGAGCAAATGCTGAATGACGCGCGGGCAAATGCCGCGCTGGCGGGGGTTACCGACCGACTCGATACGCATGCCATGGATCTATTCAGGATCGACGAAGTATTTGCCGAAAACGAATTCGATATCGTGCTTTGCCATAACGTGATTCAGTTTGTCGATGAAGTGAAACCCTTGTTGGAAATGTTATTGCGGGTGATCAAACCGGGGGGCTTCATTTCACTGATAACGACTAACCAGTATTCTCTGCCCTACCAGGCCGCCTTTCTGGAACAGGACCTGGACAAAGCCTTTACGCTGCTCGATTCAGCCGATCAGTACAATTCGACTTTTGAAGTAAATGTACATGAGTACCGCCCGGACGAGGTAATCGACTGGCTAACGGGTATGGGATTTAGCCTCGTCAAACATTACGGTATCCGCTGTCTATACAACTACTGGGGAACCAATGAGCTGAAAGAGGATTCTGCGATTTACCGGAAATTGAAAAAGCTTGAAATGGAATTCACCGATCGTGAACCTTACAAACAGACTGCACGACAGTTTCAGCTTATCGCACGGAAGTCCTGAGCAAGCCTGCGTTCATCGCAATCAAGTTCATTTAACGCTTAGCGCATGGTTACCAGTTCCTCGCTACTGGTCGGGTGTATCGCTACAGTGTCATCAAAATCCCGCTTGCAGGCGCCCATCCGCATAGCAACCGCAAATCCCTGTAACATTTCGTCCACTGCGGGGCCGATCAAGTGACAGCCAATCACTTTTTCTTCCTCGCCCAGACATACAAGTTTCATTGCAGTCGGCACTTCATGATCGCTGATCGCGTTATACATCGCGGTAAACCGGGTTTGATAAATCCTGACCCGCTCACCAAACTCGGCTCGAGCTTCCTCTTCGGTCGCACCCACGATACCAATCGGTGGATGGCTGAAAACCACGGTAGGAATCAGTTCGTAGTCCAGATGACGGTCGCTTTGATTATTGTACAGGCGATCCGCCAGGCGCCGGCCAGCGGCGATTGCGACCGGGGTTAACGGGGCTCGACCGGTGATATCGCCAAGCGAGAAAATATGGGGCTGATTGGTTTGCTGATATAAATCGGTTTCGATATAGCCCCGGTCAGAGGTTTTTACTGCGGCCTTTTCCAGTTTTAATGTATCGATGTCGGGATCGCGTCCAACGGCGTAAATCACCTGATCGAGGTTCAGCATGCCAACTCCCTGACTATCCTCTATAGAAATCTTGCCGGCCGGGTCTTGATCAATACGGGTAATTTCACTCTCGGTGCGCAGCTCGACACCGGATTTGGCAAGCTCTTCGAAAAGAGTATTTTTTAGCAGGCTGTCAAATTCGCCCAGGACGTGATGCTTGCGCAAGTAAAGGGTTACTTCGGTGCCCAGCGCACTGAGAACCCCGGCAAGTTCTACCGCAATGTAACCCGAACCCGCTATGGCGACACGTGATGGTTGTTGCTCGAGCGCGAAAAACCCATCCGAGGTTATGGCATGTTTGGCGCCGGGAACATCCGGAACGCGCGGAGCAGTGCCGGTGGCGATGGCGATGTGCCTGGCCGAGTATTGCCTGCCGTTGACAGCGACGGTATGAGGATCGACAAAACTTGCCTCACCCTCGATTTCGTCGACACCGAGTTCCTTCATGTAGCCGTGATAAAAGCTGTTGATATTGCTGATGTATTGCTCACGTTTTGCAACCAGTTTCGACCAGTCAAAACCATTATTGGTCAGGTCATAGCCATATCTCCCGGCATCCTCGATGGTGTGTGCCAGGTTAACCCCGAACCACATTATCTTCTTGGGTACGCAACCTACGTTAACGCAGGTGCCGCCTATATCGCCGCGTTCGATCACTGCACAGCGCTGGCCATAACTGGCGGCACGTTCAATTACAGACAGGCCGCCGCTACCGGCACCCAGGGTTATCAGGTCATAGTCGAATTCTTGTGTCATATTTTTCCCACCGTTGTTGGACCGCACTGTAGCAGCATTGAGGTAGATTTTTCACCCCTGCGAAGACATAATTCTTGCTTCCCCGATAAAGATAAGACGCTATGTTCAGATTTTTCAGATTCCTGCTGACTCACGGGATAGCCCTGGCCGTTGGCTTCGTGCTGGGAATTTACCTGCTGCCGGTATTGATTGCACCCGAAGCACCGAGCAACAGCGAGGTAACGGCTGCGTCCGGTAACGCTATCTTTAGCGGCGAATTTCGTAAGGATCTACCCGGCAGCGACTTCTTGCATTGGGGTGAGGGCAACTTTTTGATATCAAAAAACCGGGTTAGCTTTATGGGTTCACTCGCGCCGGGACCCGACTATCAACTGTACCTGACACCGGAACTGGCATTGACGGAACAGGAATTCCTGTTAATCAAGGAAGGGTCGGCAAAAGCAGGGGCGGTAGTGACCTTCGATAATTTCATTGTGGACCTGCCGGAAAATATTAATCCAGCCGATTTCAAGGCGATCATTATCTGGTGCGAGTCTTTCGGCGAATTTATTACCGCAGCGAGTTACCGGTAATTCCCGACCGCAGCAGAGCCAGGAGAATTCGGCCCGGCGATTACCAATATCGACGAACACCCCGGATTGCAAACCCGGATCTTGCTACGCGCGCTAATCCTGTGGACCCCAAAGGATACGATCGAGGCTGTGATCAGTTTCGCGCTCAATGATTTTTTCACCATCGAAACTTACGCCCTCCAGTTTCAACAGTTGTGCCTGCTCGCGATAGTTGCTGGATCCTACTTCAAACGCCAGAGTTCGGTTCGAACGCACCACCCGAAACCAGGGCAGGGGCTGCGGGGAACGCCCCATCGCCGCGCCAACCATACGCGAATAGCGCGGAAAACCTGCTGCGCGGGCAACTTCGCCATACCCCATCACCCGGCCCGCGGGGATTGCCGCGACAACCTGCCATACGCGGTGATCGAACTTGTCTCGAAATCTGCTCATCTGGCGATTTTACTAACTTAACCGTTTACTGAAAAGCAAACTACCCAGCTTCCAAAGCGGCCGAAAATTATCCAGATTTATAATAATATTTAACTTTAATAATGACTTATATATTATTGATTTTATTCACTATTTATCGAGCATGCCTGTAATGTTCGCGCTTGCCGAGCTGCACCAGGCGACGCACTTCCGAGACCGCGACGCTAATAGTCGGGAAATCACAGGTCCGCATTGCGCTGAATTCATTAAGAATACTGTCGTAACGTTTCAACGCTTCGATATTCTGTTCCTCCCAGATCGCAATCGCTTTATGGGTATGGTATTTATTGTCTACGATCTGCAGCACCAATTCGGTCAGGTTATGCTGATTGGCGTGTAAATCATTGCGTAAATTCAGAATCGCAAGATGATTCCAATGGGTGCGAACTATTGTTTGAGAAATAGCATCCCTGATCCAGTGGAGCTGCAGGCGTTCCGACAGCAGATAAAACACTTTGGCGACATTGTCCGTATCACTGAATAATTTCGACTTGATTTCGATTATGTCGAAAGCAGAAGCCAGCGTGGTTTTATCCACCAGTTCCTGCGCCAGCGATGCGGGCAGGCGGGCCTTGACAAATCGTCGCTTGGTGGCCAGATAGTTTCGACGGGATTGACCCACGATAGCGCTGGATATGATCTTGCCGAGAACTTTGGTATCGGTTTTATAGCGATTGATGACCTGGCTGACATTGAAGTCGGAGGGCTGATTGCGTAACAGCCAGCTAATCGACCTTTCCAACAGACCGCTGACCGCCTGAAAAGTATCATAACGATCCTTTTCATGAACGACGTTATCCAGTTTCTCCAACAACCTCCAGGTTTTATAAAGATCGAATACTTCCACACAAACCACGTAGGCCTTGGCGATATCCTCGATCGTGGCACCGGTCTCCTCGCGAATGCGCGAACCGAACCCAATACCGATGTTGTTGGCGATCTGATTACTCAGAATAGTGGCGATGATTTCCTTACGCAGCGGGTGCTGCAGGATTTCATCCGCGTAGGGTTCACGTATCAGTCGCGGAAAGTAGCCGAGCAGCAGCGAATCATAACATTCCTCGGTTAGCGATGATGACTCGAGCAGAGCGTTTTTGTAGGTCAACTTGCTATAGGAGAGCAATATGGAAAGTTCGGGGCGGGTCAAACCCTGATTCTTCGCGACTCGATCGGTTATAATCTTGTCACCCGGTAAGTATTCCAGCCTGCGATTCAGAATACCTTCCGTTTCCAGGTGACGCATGAATCGGGCGTGCTGGTACATGTTGAGCGCGGTATGCTGTTCGATACTGTCGATAATCTGCGTCTGGCGATAATTGTTGAACAGGCATTTCTGCGCAACTTCATCGGTCATTTCGAGTAGCAACTGATTGCGCTGCTTGTTACTCAAGCGGCCCGCCTTGACCAGTTGCGACAACAGGATCTTGATGTTGACCTCCTTATCGGAACAGTTAACACCTGCCGAGTTATCGATCGAATCGGTGTAGATCAAACCGCCGGCGAGCGCATACTCGACGCGCCCACGCTGGGTAACCCCGAGATTGCCGCCTTCGCCTACTGCTTTTGCGCGCAGCTGTCTGCCATTGATTCGAATCGCATCGTTATTTTTATCCGCAACATCGATATCGGTTTCATTAGTTGCCTTTACATAGGTGCCGATACCGCCATTCCAGAGCAGGTCGACCTGGGCCTTTAAAATATAAACGATCAACTCGTTGGGCGTCAGATGATCCTCCTTGCAATCGATTAGCTGCTTGATTTCAGGTGTCAGGTCGATTTTCTTCGCGCTACGCAAAAATACCCCGCCGCCGTTGCTAATCAGTTTCTTGTTGTAGTCAGCCCAGGTTGAACGACTCCGGGCGAACATACGTTGACGTTCCTCGAAGCTTTTCTTGATGTCGGGATTGGGGTCGATAAAAATATGCATGTGATTGAACGCTGCCACCAGCTGAATGCAGGGCGACAGCAACATACCGTTACCAAATACATCACCCGACATATCACCGATACCGACCACGGTAAAAGGTACCTTCTGAATATCTTTACCGAGACCACGAAAATGCCGCTTCACCGATTCCCAGGCGCCGCGCGCAGTAATGCCCATCTTTTTGTGATCGTAACCTTGCGACCCACCCGATGCGAAGGCATCGTCGAGCCAGAAGTCATGGCGCTGTGCAATTTCGTTGGCGACATCCGAAAACGCCGCTGTTCCCTTGTCAGCGGCCACCACCAGGTAAGGATCAGCCCCATCGTATACCCGGGTGCGCTGCGGTTGTGCAATCTCGGTGCCAACACGATTGTCGGTGATTTCCAGCAACGCGTTGATATACAGCGAATAGCAGGTTTGAACTTCAGCGTAGATCTCGCCGGCCGGCAAATGCGCAAGTTGTTTGGTAATAAATCCACCCTTGGAACCGGCAGGGACGATGACTGCATTCTTTACCATTTGCGCCTTCATTAAACCCAGCACCTCGGTACGATAATCCTCGCGTCGATCCGACCAGCGAATGCCACCGCGCGCAACCAGGCCACCACGCAGATGGATCCCCTCGAAACGGGTTGCGTAAATGTAAATCTCGAACCTTGGACTGGGTTTCGGCAGACGCTCGATGCGTAACGAATCCAGTTTAAAACTGATGTGGCCCGTATTACCCTCATCTTTCTGGAAGTAATTGGTGCGCACGGTTGCGTCAACCAGATTCAGCATCCCCTTGTAAATCAGATCGTGATCCAGCGATTCGATATCGTGCAGCTTTTCCTCGATCAGGTCGAATAGTTCGCGATAGGAGTCGGGACTGGCGCGTTGCGGGTCGAACTTGCGCAGGAACGCCTTCACCAGCAGCAAGGTGATATCGGGGTAGGCGTTGAGCGTTTCGATTATATATTCGCGGCTGTGTGGAAAACGGATCTGCTGCAGGTAAGCGGTATAGGCGCGCAGCACCTGTATATTTTCCGTCTTGATGCAGGCACTGAACAACAGGTGGTTAAAATTGTCATTCTCGCTACTCTGGCGCCAGATACTCTCAAACAGCTCGCTGAAATAACCGGGCACTCTGTCCGGATCGACATCACACAGATCGTCGCCGCGCTCGAGCGTGAAGTGGTTTATCCAGTAGTTGCGATTGCCTAACTTGATTCGATAGGGCCGGCCAATCAATACCTGCAGGCCCATGGATTCGAATATCGGCATCGACTGCGACAGCGGAATCGTATCTTTGAGGGTGAACAGTTTGATCGAATAGTTCTTTGGATCCCGGGAAATTTTCACCAAACGCGCCTGGGCCCGGTTTCGAATGCCTATTGTCGCCAGCACTTCAAGATCTGAAATTGCATCGTCTACCGAAAAATCACCCTGGTAATTTTCAGAAAATGTTGCCTCACTAAGTTTCAGTTTCTGCAGTTCAGGAATAGCTTTGATGCTTTTGAGCAGCTGTCTATACCATTTATTCATACCCTTGGTCCCCGGTTATCTGTTTGCGGTTATTGTAAACCTTTTATCGAAACTGTTTTGACTCTATATTAGACACCCGCAACAGAGAAATAAAATTTACTTCTAAGGCCTTTTTATGCATATCGTTCCGCCAGTTATTCCATCCATATCGAGCGATCAATTGCGCCAGAAGATTCGCCGCTACAATCTTGAAGACGAATCCGTGGTTATCCGCGAATTGATTGACAACGCTGCGCTGACAGATCTCCAACGCACCGCGATAAGTAATATGGCAGCAGAGCTGGTGAGTAAAGTTCGCGCTAGCGGCAAGCCCAGCATGATGGAAAACTTTCTTGCCGAGTATGGTCTTACCACCAGGGAAGGCGTGGCTTTGATGTGCCTGGCCGAGGCCTTGTTACGCGTGCCGGATGCAAAAACGATCGATGATTTGATCGAAGACAAGATATCTCCCGGCAACTGGGGTGAGCATCTGGGTCATTCAGGATCACCGCTGGTTAATGCCTCGACCTGGGCGCTTTTACTGACCGGTAAAATAGTCGCGCCTGAAGATGAAGGTGGTTTGCGCCTGACTTTGCGTGGCCTGGTCAAACGCCTCGGTGAACCACTGGTGCGGAATGCCGTCGGCCAAGCAATGCGGGAACTGGGACGGCATTTTGTCCTCGGTACCAATATTAACAAGGCCCGCAAGCGTGCCAGGGAACTGGAAAACCAGGCTTATACCTATTCATACGACATGCTCGGGGAAGCCGCCCGCACCGACGACGATGCGCGACGATATCACCTGTCCTATTCAGATGCGATCAACGCCCTGGCAAAAGACTGCAAGCATCGAGACAGCCGTGACAATCCCGGCATTTCGATAAAACTGTCGGCACTGCATCCCCGCTACGAAATGGGACAGCAGCAACGAGTAATTGACGAACTGGTGCCGCGTGTGGAGTCTCTCGCCATGCTGGCCTGTTCCGCAAACATGGGATTTAACATCGATGCGGAAGAAGCGGATCGACTGGATATTTCGCTCGATGTAATCGAAATAATACTGTCCAATCCGGCGCTGCGCGGCTGGGATGGTTTCGGTATCGTCGTACAGGCGCTTGGAAAACGTGCCGCACCGGTACTCGACTGGCTCTATGCCCTGGCGCAACGACTCGACCGGAAAATCATGGTGCGGCTGGTAAAGGGTGCCTACTGGGACACTGAAATCAAACGTTCACAGGTACTCGGCCTTGCCGATTACCCGGTATTTACGCGTAAGGTAAACACCGACGTATCCTATCTCGCCTGCGCTGGCAAGCTGCTGTCCATGACCGATCGCATTTACCCGCAGTTTGCAACTCACAACGCCCACTCGGTGGCGGCCGTGCTGAATCTTGCCGACGGCCAGGATAACTTCGAGTTCCAGCGTTTACATGGCATGGGGGAGGCTCTACACGACCATGTGCACCGCAATCACAAAGCACGCTGTCGCATCTATGCGCCTGTCGGCGAACATCAGGATCTGCTTGCCTACCTGGTAAGGCGTCTGCTGGAAAATGGCGCCAATAGTTCCTTTGTCAACCAGATTGTCGATACCAGCATTACCCCCGAATCCATCGCGCGGGATCCGGTCAGCGCAAGCGAAGAACTGAAAAATTTGCGCAACCCCCATATCCCGATGCCGGCTGACCTCTATGGTTCGGCAAGACGCAATTCGATGGGATGGGATATCACCGACCTGACAACCCTGCAGGCGCTCGAGCAGGCGCGTGAACCGTTTGTTGCAAAAACCTGGCTGGCGCAGCCATTAACCGCTGGCGCCGGGGACAAAACTATTCGGCGTGAGGTTATAAATCCAGCCGATGCAGAAGATGTCGTCGGCGAGGTATTCGATGCCGATGCTGAATCCGTCGCGGCCTCAATAGAGCACGCCGTCAACGGTTTTGCGGACTGGTCTGGATCCGCTGTAAAAAGTCGTGCCGAATGCCTGCGACGTATCGCCGACCTGTATGAGCAGAACGCCGCCGAAATGTTTTCCCTGTTAGCCCGTGAGGCCGGTAAAACCTGGCTCGATGCGGTTGGCGAAGTGCGTGAAGCGGTCGATTTTGCACGCTACTACGCAGAGCAGGCAGAATCAATGGGCGACGACCTCAGGGCGCGGGGCGTCATCGTCTGCATTTCTCCATGGAATTTCCCGCTGGCCATTTTCAGTGGCCAGATTTTTGCCGCGTTAGCGGCCGGAAACTGTGTCATTGCCAAGCCGGCCGAGCAAACCAGCCTGATCGCCGCATTCGCCTGCAGACTAATGCACCAGGCAGGTATTCCCCAGGCGAGCCTGCAACTTTTACCTGGCAGCGGGGCGGTTGTCGGTGCGGCATTGAGCGCCGATTCGCGTGTCGCCGGCATCTGTTTTACCGGATCCACCGCTACCGCGATGAATATAAATCGGAATATGGCCAGGCATTCACCGGTCCAGGCGCCATTGATTGCCGAGACCGGGGGACTGAACGCAATGATTGTCGACTCTACCGCGCTCCCTGAACAGGTTGTTCGCGATGTGCTCGCCTCGGCTTTTCAAAGTGCCGGACAGCGTTGCTCGGCGTTACGCATGCTTTACCTGCAGGAGGATGTGGCAGACAAGATACTGCAAATGCTGTTCGGTGCCATGGATGAACTCAAGCTGGCAAATCCCTGGTATCTGTCTACCGATGTTGGGCCGGTTATCGACCAGCCGTCCAGGCAGAAAATAGTGTCTCACTGCCAACGTATGGAGGCCGAGGGGCGCGTACTTAAATCCCTCGAAACACCGCAACAGGGCCTGTTCGTGGCACCCACCGTGATCGCACTCGATGGCATTGAACAACTGGAGGAAGAAATATTCGGGCCAATGTTACATGTGGCCCGCTTTACGGCAAGCGAAATTGACGCGGTGGTCGACTCGATAAACGCGCAGGGCTATGGCTTGACTTTCGGCATTCACACGCGGGTCGATTCGCGGGTTGAACAGGTCGTCAGGCGTATCAAGGCTGGCAACATCTACGTGAATCGCAACCAGATTGGTGCGGTTGTCGGCACCCAGCCGTTTGGTGGTGAAGGCCTGTCGGGAACCGGCCCGAAGGCCGGTGGACCCTGGTACCTGCAGCGTTTCTGCGCAAAACCATTACTGCAATACGACAGCGAAGACAAGCAGCCAATAAGCGCAGAGGCCTTGCGGAACCTGACCTCGAGCATTGCTGCTTCCCGGGTTGATAGTGCGCAGACAGATCTCGAAAAATTGCGGCAACTGGCGCGTGATGCGGGCCTGGATCAGGACTTCCGCTCAATTATCGAAATCGAGAACATGCCCGGACCGACTGGTGAAACCAACCAGTTGTCAGGCCACCCCCGTGGGATGGTTTTATGTCTGGGACCCGGTCGTGATCAAGCCCTGGTTCAGGCAATATCGGCATTAGCACAACAAAATTCAGTGGTGATCGTTGCCAGCCAGGGCGATCAAATCGGCGAGCTTTTAAAGCGTGGCGGTCTGCCGGCGAGCGGCATAGATGGCTACGTCGAGGCCTCTACACTGCGTGACTTCGACCTGGTAGACGCGGTGATGTCGCAGGCCCGGGACGAGCAGCTGAAAGCTTATCGACTGGCTCTGGCAGAACGGGAAGGGAAGCTGATCCCGTTAATTTGCGAGATCGATGCGCTCGATCGGTTAATAGTGGAACGCCATTTGTGTATCGATACTACCGCTGCGGGAGGCAACGCCAGCCTGATTGCCGCGGGTAGCTAACCGATAACCCGATAGAACTCGGTGTGATTGCACTTCGGACAGTCCGGGATTTGGCCGGTGCTGGACAAATCCAGGCTATGGCCACAGTTACTGCAACTAAACCGGCCGGCATTGCAGACCTCGCCACTGCGATAAACGCTGGCCTGGTGATCTTCATTCTCGAAAGCCCGGAAATCGAGCCAGCCTTTGTCAGCCGCGCGTGCGATCATATCGATGAAACGGTCTTCTACCAGGGTCAGATCGAAACTCAGCCAGTCTTTCAATTCCTTGCGCTGCTGATTCAGCGTCTTGTTGGCCTTGTGCATATCGCGTTTCAGCGTCTCTCCCAGACTCTCGGCTTCCTCCTGGCTAAGCACATACAGTTCACGCGCCAGTTGTTGTGCATTGTGCACCATTTCGTCGATTGTCGGCGCGAGCGCTTCTTCGGCTTCGTGAATTGCCTCGCTTACGTGCTCGACCATATGATCGAACGCTTCGATCAGCTTGTCTTTACCCTTAATATCCATAGATGCATTAATAGCGCATAATAATGGACCGCACAAGCCAGCCTTCAGTTTCGATGACACAGATCAAATCAAACGCAGAACAGGGGGCAATTCTTAGCTGGTGGTATCGCCTCTCACCCCTGCCGGCAGGTCGAAAATTATTCAGCCTCTGGCTGGGCCGGGTGGCGCCTTACAGCGGTTCGATCGGTGCGCTGGTGGAAGAGATTAAACCGGGCTACGCCCGCGTCAGTTTGAAGGACCGCCGGCGAGTGCGCAACCATCTGCAGTCGGTTCACGCAATTGCGTTACTCAATCTCGGTGAAATCGCCACCGGCCTCGCTTTGCTGTCAACAATCTCTGCTGATATGCGCGGCATCCTGGTCAGCATTAATGCCGATTACCTGAAGAAGGCGCGCGGCAAGCTAACCGCGACCGCTGAATTCAAGCCACCCGCGCCGTTCACCGACGATACTTCCTGCGCGGTAGAAGCACAGTTGAAAGACGAGACTGGAGAAACCGTAACCCTGGTGCGCGCCAACTGGCTAATCGGATACAAGTCCAATTGATTACCGGATCCGGTGCGAACATAATACAACGGCCGTCCGCTAACAAAGACTGGAGCCAATGCAAGATACCCCGATATATGTCCATGACCCCATGTGCAGCTGGTGCTGGGGTTTTGAACCAACCCGCCAGAAAATTTTCGCGGCCGTTGAAGAACGGATGCTGATCAGGCGCATGGTCGGTGGCCTGGCCCCCGATTCCGATGCGCCGATGCCCGCAACAATGCGCTCGATGTTGCAACAGACCTGGCATCGGATCGAACAAACCATACCAGGGACAAAGTTCAATTTCGAGTTCTGGGAGAAGTGTGCGCCGCGCCGCTCAACCTACCCGGCAAATCGAGCCGTGATAGCGGCTCGGGAGCAAGGCGAAGAGTATGACGCCAGGATGACGACAAGGATTCAGCGGGCTTACTATCTTGAGGCAAAGAATCCTTCCGATAATAGTACCCTGATCGAACTGGCGGCAGATATCGGCCTCGATAAAGAACAATTTTCTGCGAGCCTGGTATCCGATACCACGCAACAGCAACTAGGCGCAGAAATTCAGGCTACAAGGGAAATGGGGATAGACAGCTTTCCGAGTATGGCCGTTCTGAATAAAGACGGGTTGCACCATATCGGCCTGAACTACTCGTATGCCGAGGCCATGTTGCGTGAGATTGACGCCGCCTAAAGGATCGCGTCCCTGATTTCCTCGACCTCGATAACACCACCGGTCATACTGATTTCTTCGAAACTATCGCGCATACCCAGCCGATCCAATGCGGATACCTGGGAGTAATCGATACCGGCTAGCGGATGGTTATCATCGTCAAGCGTTTGCAGCAGTGCGACCTGTACCACGTCGGCATAGTCAGCTTTCCCGTTATCACCATTGCGGTCGATGTTGAGATGTTCGGACGGCACTTTCGTCAGGGCGTCGCTAAAACCCCACATTCGCAGTATCCGGCTACCTACCACCGGGTAGAGACTGAAGAGTAATTTTTCGAGTGCCTGTGAATTGTTCAGTAACACAGGATCGGATTCTGCTTTAACCAGGATAGGGGAAAGACCGATAGAGTGGGTTAAACCCGCCAGCAGGGCGCTATCCGATTCGAGACCGGTCGAAGTCTTTGCGATTACCGCGCTCAAGGCGGCGACATCGGTACTCTGTTTCCAGGCCTTGCGCAGGTAAAGGTCGACCACCGGATGGGTAGCCTGAAACAGCTGCTTCATCACCAGGCTGGTCGCCAGGCTGCGAACCGTGTTCAAGCCCATGCGCATCGCGGCCGCCTGCACGGTTTCCGCTGGATTGACACCCCGGTAAAGAGCCGAATTACCTACCTGAACGATACGCGCCGAGAGTGAGGCGTCGGTTTCGATAATTTTGCCGACATCGGTTATCGAAGCATTGTCGTCATCGGCCGTTTCACGAACGCGGATTGCCACCTCGGGCAAAGTGGGGAGCGGCAGGCGATCATTTTCCAGATCGTCGATGATGGATTCCGGCGTAATACTCATGGTTTCTCAAGAAGTTAAATGCTGTAACCCCGAGTATAGATGCCATTTTTGCTTTCGCAGCTGGAAGCGGACTAATTGTCGAGCGAATAGGGTAGATCCAGATTTTGAATCATGGTCTGTGGTTGTTTTAACAACTGCAAACTGCCGGCATCGACCTTGCTGATCTGAGCAATGTAAAGACAGTAACAGCTTCCATCCTGATCGAACTCGGCATCGACTACCTGACCGCTACCATCGATTTCAGTGTTGCCCCCGCTAACCAGTTCGTCACCCGGTAACGGCAGGCTATCGGTTTCAAGCCGGGCCAGGAACATGCGCCGTTTCAACTTTCCAAGATATTGCATTCGAGCGACTATCTCCTGGCCGGGATAACAGCCCTTTTTGAAACTGACCGCATCCAGTGCACCGAGATTGGCCATCTGCAGGACGAACTTTTCCGCGGTTTGAGGATAGATTGCGGGTATGCCGGCCTTTATCTCGGCGAGACGCCAGGAGGAAAATCCCGCCACCTCCAACTGGCTGCTAAAGCCACCCCATAATTCGATAGCCTCATCGGCAGACAGGCACATGACCAGGTAGCGCCTTTGCGACCCCAGTGGTTCCAACTGCAGCGAGATGACCGAATCGTTTTGCATGACATCGCCGGGTTGAGCCGCTAGCAGAGAGTGCCCGGCTACCTCGTCAAGATCGGTTTGCAGTGTCATACGTGCAAAATAATCGCTGGCATCCGCCAGCGTTACCTGGGCCTGCACGATGTACTTGTACAAGGTTTCCAGCAATGGCATAACCATCGATCTTGCGGTTATCAGCATGTAACCATTCGATATTTGCACGATACGAAATATGCCCAGCAGTCTTCCCTTGGGGGTCGAGTATGAACTAAGTTGCGAACGGGATTCATCGATGAAATCAATATCGTTACTTAACTGGTTTTGCAGGAAATCGCGGGCATCGACGCCATTGACCAGGATTAAACCGAGCTCATCGGCCGCGCAGATAAAGTTCTGACTCACACCAGTAACGCTCTGGCTGGCGCTGAATTCTTGCCACTGCTTCATGTTAATTTACTCTGCTGTTGAATCGCCCAGTCTATATGATGCTGGATGAATCCGCTGTGTTGAGCGTAATCCTGTTTCAGAATAGCCAGTATATGTGGATTATGCCCGGCATTTCCAAGCGCAATTACAATATTACGTAACCAGCATTGATAACCGATACGGCGAATCGCTGAGCCTTCCATTTTTTGCATGAAATCAGTCTCCGACCAACGATAGCAATCCATCAGGGAGATATTATCGAGTCCATGGCGCGGCTGGAAATCCGCTTCAGAGCTATACTTCGCAAAACGATTCCACGGGCACACCAGCTGGCAATCATCACAACCATATATGCGATTGCCTATGGCCGCGCGGAACTCCACCGGTATGGCCGAGCGCAGTTCGATCGTCAAATACGATATACATCGCCTCGCGTCGACCCAATAGGGTTCCACGATCGCCGCGGTAGGACAGATATCGATACAGCTTGTGCATCGGCCACAGTGATTGGCCAGCGGCGCATCGACTTCGAGCAGCAAATCTGTATAAATCTCACCGAGGAAAAACCAGGAACCGTGTTCCCTGTGTAACAGGTTACTGTGCTTTCCCTGCCAGCCGATGCCAGCCTTCGCGGCCAGCGCCTTCTCCAGCACGGGTGCGCTGTCGGTAAAGACGCGATAACCCATATCTCCGCAGATTTCACCAATTCTGTCAGCAAATTTCTGCAGTCGCTTGCGCATCATCTTGTGATAGTCCCGGCCCAATGCGTAGCGAGAGATATAGGCCAGGCTGTCATGATCCAGCAGATCCATCGGATCCCGCTGTTCTGTCGGCAGATAGTCAAGCCGCACACAGATGACCGATAACGTATTCGGCACAAGTTCAGGCGGATGCAGGCGCATCTCGACATTACGCTCCATGTAGGTCATTTCGCCGTGATAATTGCGCGCAATCCACTGTGCATAGTGCCGGTGATGCGGATCGAGCTCTACGTCAGTTATTCCAACCTGTTGAAATCCCAGCTCGCGCCCAATCTGTTTTATGATTTGTGAATTCGACAATGGATAAATTTCGGCAGACAGCCCGGTTTATTCGCACGGATGCGGGTGCATCTTTCTTTGCGGCTGTTACAATATCTCATTTTTAGTCAAACCTGAAATGTCTATCTACATTGCAATCGCCATCGGCGGTTCATTAGGCGCAGTTTCCCGTTACTGGATGTCATCGACGACCTACCAATGGCTCGGCCAGGGATTTCCGTATGGCACCTTGACGGTTAATCTGCTGGGATCGCTGTTGATGGGATTTCTGTCAGTGCTGCTGGTGCACCGTTTTCAAGTCGGGGAGGCTGTCAGAATCGGACTGCTCGCAGGATTCCTGGGCTCATTCACGACTTTTTCGACCTTTGCCATGGACACGCTCCAACTCGCCGGAAATGAAGCCATCATCAGGGCGCTTATTTACGTCGTGCTCAGTGCCGTACTGTGCATTATTGGTGCCTGGGCCGGGCTGGTTACCGCAAAACAACTGATTTAATAAAATGCTTGATTCAAAAACTTTACGCAGCGATCTCGATAGCGTGGTCGCAAAACTGCAAATAAAGAACTTCGACCTGGATGTCGCTGCTTTCCGTCAACTGGAAGAGCAGCGCAAGACCTTGCAGATCTCTACAGAGAATCTGCAGGGTGAACGCAATAGTCGTTCCAAAGCTATCGGCGAGGCAAAAGCGAAGGGTGAGGATATTCAACCCCTGCTGGATAAAGTGGCGAGCCTAGGCGACCAGTTAAAAACCGCGGAAGCCGAGCTGAACGGTTTACAGACGCGGCTCGATGAATTATTGCTGGATATCCCGAACCTTCCCCACGATTCGGTACCAGCCGGCAATAACGAAGCTGACAATATCGAGGTACTGCGATGGGGTGAGCCCGCAGAGTTTGATTTCGAACCCCGCGACCATATTGATCTGGGTCAGGCGCTGGGGGGCATGGATTTTGAACGTGCGGCCAAACTTTCGGGCGCCAGATTTGTCACCATGACCGGCGCGCTGGTAACGCTGCATCGTGCATTGATTCAATTCATGATCAACCAGCATATCCTGCAACACGGCTATACCGAAACCTATGCGCCTTACCTGGTTAACGAAGCCACGCTCACTGGCACCGGACAGTTACCTAAGTTCAAAGAAGACCTGTTTCACATCGATTCCGAGAATCACAACCTCTACCTTATTCCGACTGCTGAAGTGCCGGTTACAAATTTTGTCGCCGACTGCATAGTCGAGGCTGGCCAGCTACCATTGAAGTATGTAGCGCATACCCCGTGTTTTCGTTCAGAGGCAGGTTCCTACGGCAAAGATACGCGTGGCATGATCCGCCAGCATCAATTTGAAAAGGTAGAGCTGGTGCAGATCGTCAGGCCGGAAGATTCAATGGCCGCCCTGGAAGATCTTACCGGTCATGCGGAGACAATCCTGCAATTGTTGGGCCTCGCCTATCGCAAGGTAATCTTGTGCGGGGGTGATCTTGGCTTCGCCTCTACCAAGACCTATGATCTGGAAGTCTGGCTACCGGGACAAGAAACTTACCGGGAAATTTCATCCTGTAGCTGCATGACTGATTTTCAGGCACGCCGGATGAAAGCCCGTTGGCGTAATCCGGAAACCGGCAAAGCAGAGCTGGTGCACACCCTGAATGGTTCCGGACTCGCGGTCGGTCGCACGCTGATAGCCATCATGGAAAACTATCAACAAGCCGACGGCAGTATCAAAATCCCCGATGTATTGCTGCCTTACATGCATGGCCTGACTGAAATTCGAGCTTGAGCAACTATACTTTGCTGAAATATAACGGATTTGGTATTTCAGATGAAACTGTTCGTGAAACTTATGATTGCAGCACTGTTCATAGCTTTGATGCTGCCTTTTACAGTTTTGAAGAATAAGGACGGGAGTACTTTGATGAGTTTCTCGGATTTTAACCTGCCAGATATCTCCATGCCGGATCTACCGTCATTTTCCGGCAGCAAGGAGCCAGAGCCCTTCAACGATGATGACCTGAGTGGTAAGGATATTATTTACAAATGGTACGACAGCGAGGGTAATATACACTTTACCACCGAACCACCGCCTGATGGGATCGAGTATACGCTGAAAGGCTTTGATCCTGATACAAACCTGATTCAGGCGGTGGAGATTCCGGTCGAGGAAGAAACGAAACCAGTGCAGGAAAAATCGGCCGATCCCACGGATGACGTTAATCCGTATTCGGCAGATAGTATAAAAAAGTTATTCGAAGACACTAAAAATATTGAAAAATTACTTAATCAGCGAGCGATAGATCAAGAATCCGCAATAAACTAATGAGAGAAATTCAGGCATGAAATTAACGACATTTATTCTACTGGCGCTGTTCAGCATCAATCTGAACGCGGCAGGAAAAAGCGCATTTATAAATTCCAAGCTGCTGCTGGAAAAATCACCTCAGGCTATTGCCGCGAACGACAGGTTGCAAAAGCAATTTGGCGATCGTGATCAAAGCTTGCGCAAGCTCGCCCAGGATATCCAGAAGATGGAAAAGACCTTCCAGAACGATAGCGCTATCATGAGTGACGAGCAAAAGAAGAAAGCCCAGGATAATATCATCCAGAACAAGCGCCGCTTTCAATTTGAGCAACAGTCTTTAAAAGAAGACTTGCAGACCAAGCAGAGAGAGCTGTTACAGCAACTGCAGGCATCGATCCGGGATGTTATTCAGTCCTATGGCAAAGCGAACGGATATGACTTCATATTTACTGACTCCAGTATCGCCTATGCCAGTGACGCAGTAGATATCACCGATGAAATAATCAAGGAACTGGCAAAATAAGCGACCGGTTTGACCCGGAGCATGAACATGCTCCGGGTCAAACGCTAATGCTATTCCTGGCCTGCACCAGTCGGGCTGGCCACAACCGCGGCAGATTTAGCAGGGTCGGTTTTCGCGTTCAAATCAGGTTTTTCGACTGCTGCTTTAACCGCTTTGTCAACCTTTGCTGCCGACTTTGCTGATTCAGATTTTGCACCATTGCCGGCACTACCATCAGATTTCGCGTCCACGCTGGATACCTGGTCCGACCGGGACTTGCTATCTGAGCGGGGCTTACGCTCTGTCTGAGACTTGTTCTCTGTCTGAGACTTGTTCTCTGTCTGAGGCTTGTTCTCTGTCTGAGACTTGTTCTCTGCCTGAGACTTGTTCTCTGCCTGAGACTTGTTCTCTGCCTGAGACTTGCTCTCTGCCTGAGACTTGCTCTCTGCCTGAGACTTGCTCTCTGCCTGAGACTTGCTCTCTGCCTGAGACTTGTTCCCTGCCTGAGACTTGTTCTCTGCACGCGGCTTGCGCCCTGACCGGGGCTTGCGCTCCGACTGAGGCTTGCCATCTGATTGGGACCTGGACTCAGACTGAGACCTGCTTTCCTGCTGCCGGGATCTGTTGCCCCGGTTACCACCGCGATTTCCACCACGCGAACGTGGCGGGCGCGACTGGTTAGCGCGTTTCGTTTCTGCAGTATCAGATTTCTCGGCGCCACCTTGATCTTTGTCCTGCGCGTTTGCGGCCTGGTTGGCAGCGGAACCTTTGCCTGCTTCGTTGCTGCGCTGCCGATTTTGTCCACCTCGATGCCTGCCCCGACGATTCCGGTTTCCACCTCGACTCCTGCGGGTTTCAGTTTTAGTCGGCGGCTCTTCTTCCTTGACCTCTGCTTTTTCCTTGTTACCGACCAGAAGACTAACTATCTTGCTGAGGAAACCACTTTCACCGCTTGCCGGGTCTGCGACGGGTACGGGGGCGGGTGCGGACGGCCTCGGAGCAGAGGGCGTTATGCTTTGCACCGCGGGTCGTTCGATAGCGGGGGCGGTACTGCTCGCCATCTCCACCAGATCTACGGGTTCTTCTTCGGTTGTCAGCTCGTAAGATTTCTTATAGTTCGATTCATGCCGGTGCGTGTCGTTGTCTTTGACACGTTCGATTTCGTAATGCGGCGTCTCCAGATTGGGATCCGGGATGACCACGATATGCACACCGCGACGCTGCTCGAGGGAATCGATCTTGTCGCGCTTCTCATTGAGCAGGTAGGTTGCGCATTCGACCGGGATCTTGGTCAGGATTTTACCTGTATTATCCTTAAGTGCTTCGTCTTCAAGTAGACGCAATACTGCCAGCGAGAGCGATTCGATATCACGAATGGTGCCCTGTCCACTGCAGCGAGGGCAGACTATCTGACTCGATTCCTCCAGTGACGGGCGCAGCCGCTGGCGCGACATTTCGAGCAAGCCGAAACGCGAGATGCGTCCAATTTGAACCCTCGCACGATCGTCGTAGACGGCGTTACGTAACCTGTTCTCAACCTCGCGTTGATTCTTGTTTTGCATCATATCGATAAAATCGATCACGATCAGACCACCCAGATCCCGGATTCTCAACTGGCGGGCTATTTCCTCGGCAGCTTCGAGATTAGTCATCTTCGCGGTGTCTTCGATATCACTGCCACGGGTCGCCCGCGCAGAATTGACATCAATTGACGTCAGCGCCTCGGTATGATCGATAACAATCGCGCCGCCGGAGGGCAGGGTAACTTCGCGTGAAAATGCCGATTCAATCTGGTTTTCTATCTGAAAGCGATTAAACAACGGCAGCTTGTCTTCAAAGCGCTTGAGCTTGTTGATAGAACCCGGCATTACCATCGTCATGAAATCGTGGGCCTGCTGATAGGCTGCCCGCGAATCAATCAATATTTCCCCGACGTCGGCGCGATAGTGATCACGCAGAGCACGGATTACGATATCGGATTCCTGGTAGATCAGGAAAGGGGCTTTTTTCTCGTCTGCTGCTTTTTCGACGGCTTTCCAGACCTGGGTAAGATAGTCGAGGTCCCATTGCATCTCCTCGGTGGATCGACCCACGCCGGCGGTACGCACGATCACTCCCATGCCTTCCGGCATGGTCAGTTCCGACAGAACCTTTTTCAGTTCGTCCCGGTCTTCGCCTTCGATGCGTCGGGATACTCCCCCGGCCCTTGGATTTTGCGGCATCGCGACCAGAAACCTGCCTGCCAGGCTGATAAAACTGGTAAGTGCGGCACCCTTGTTACCGCGCTCCTCTTTTCCGACCTGAACCACAATTTGCTGGTCGACCTTGAGTGCGTCTTTGAGAATCGGTTTGCCGTTATTATCGCGCGGGACATCGCCGAAATACTGTTTGGCGATTTCCTTGAAGGGCAGAAAGCCATGGCGCTCGGCACCATAATTGACAAAAGCGGCCTCGAGGCTGGGTTCTACGCGGGTTATCTTGCCCTTGTAAATATTACCTTTTTTCTGCTCCCGGGATGGTACTTCGATATCGAGATCGTAAAGTTTCTGGCCATTGACCATAGCCACTCTCAGCTCTTCGCTTTGAGTAGCGTTTATTAATATTCGTTTCATTAGAGTTATTGCCTTGCATAAACGGCCAGGTACTGTTGATTGCCTGTTCTGCAAGCTGGATTTCCATTTGATTCTGTGTGGGCAGCAAGCCCATCCTGGCGGTTCCCTGTGAACCGTTTATGATGAGGAAATTTTTCAGCAGAACAATACTGTGTAAGAGGTAGTACATTGGCCTGTGTGTATTTTGAGTTTTCAAATCAGGTGCTAATACTCCACCTGAGAGGGACTGATTCGTCTGAGAAACAGCCGTAAAGACGGCATGCTTTCCGTTAAAAAACTGTCGTGGTAGTGTTTTGCCTGGAAAATAGGCAGTACAATGCTACGGCTGCGAATATACCATAGTTTCTCCCGACTGCCACCCATTGAATACATTAAACCCACAAAAATCCGCCGTAAGTCTGGTTGAGATAACTGCTGCCCAGGTCGACCAGCGGCTCGACAATTTCCTGCTTAAACAGCTCGGAAATATACCGCGCAGCCGTATTTACAGGATCATAAGAAAGGGCGAAGTGCGGGTTAATAAAAAACGCAGCAAACCGCATTACAAGCTGCAGATCGGGGACCAGGTCAGAATCCCGCCGGTGCGCCTCGAGGCCGAGACGGCAGCGAAGTCAACGCCGCCGAAACAACTGCTGGCAAGACTGGAGCAGGCGATCATTTTTGAAAATAAACACATTCTGGTTATCAATAAGCCAACCGGCCTCGCAGTCCACGCCGGATCGGGGGTGGATTACGGCGTTATCGACGCGATGCGCCAGCTGCGCCCGGCTGACGACATCGAACTGGTGCACCGCCTCGACCGCGACACCAGTGGTTGCCTGCTACTGGCCAGGCACCGCCAGGCGCTACTGGCTATGCAGTTGATTCTGCAGGATAAATCGATCAGCAAAAAGTATAACGCAGCGGTCAAAGGCCGCTGGCCGCGAAAACTTACCGAAATTAGCCACGCGCTGAGAAAAATACATCTTGCCAACGGGGAGAGGCGCATGCGCATCGACGCCGCTGGAAAACAGACATTGAGCCGGATCAATTTGCTCCACGAGGGCGAGCTGTTCAGCCTCATTCAGGTGGAACTTGTTACCGGTCGCACCCATCAAATCAGGGTGCATTGCCAGGCCGAGGGGCATCCTATCGCAGGTGACGACAAGTACGGCGATAGCGAGTTTAATCGCGCCATGCGCAAGCTTGGTGTACGGCGCCTGATGCTGCATGCTTCCAGCCTCGAACTACCAGCGGGTAAATTTACCCCTAAAATCGTTATCAATGCACCGGTACCGACCGAATTCGAACAATTATTCGACAGTATCGACTACAACTAATAGCAATCCACATTAAATCTCACAGGGAATAACATGGCAGATACAGAAACCGATACCAATCAACCCGCAAGCGGTTCCGGCAAACATGATCAATCGGTTGTCGACCGCCTGGTCTTTGCGGCACTCAGGGAGCAAACCCGTGCGCGTCGCTGGCGTGTGGGTTTCATGCTGTTTTTTGTCATCTACGTGAGCGTGATTACGGTAATGCTGCTCGCCGATCGGGATGCGGATGATCAGGCAACCGGAGAAAAACACACGGCTGTAGTGAAACTGAACGGGGTCATCGCCAGTGGCGAAGCGGCAGGCGCGGAAAACATTATCAGCGGGCTTAAAGGCGCGTTCGAGCACGATGACACGGCCGGCGTCGTCATCGAAATCAATTCTCCCGGCGGATCTCCGGTCCAGGCAGCATACATCTTCGATGAAATACTTCGGTTGAAACAGGAATACGAATCGATACCCGTATATGCGGTGGTTGCCGATATCGCTGCTTCCGGTGGCTATTTCGTCGCCGCCGCAGCCGATGAGATCTACGTCAATCAATCCAGTTTGGTAGGCTCGATCGGCGTGCGTATGGACGCTTTTGGCTTTGTCGAAATGATGAAAAAAATAGGTGTCGAAAGACGCCTGCTGGTCGCCGGTGAAAACAAGGGTCTGTTCGATCCTTTTCTGCCCGAGCAGAGTGACCAGAAAGCCCATCTGCAATCCATGCTCAACGAAGTCCACAACCATTTCATCAGTGCGGTCAAACAGGGCAGGGGAGATCGTCTGGTGGTGAACGAAGATACCTTTAGCGGGCTGATCTGGAGCGGTGAAAAGGCCCTCGGGCTGGGTCTTGTGGATGCTTACGGCACCACGCACAGCGTTGCCCGGGAACTGGAAGCTGAACGCGTCATCGATTTTACGCCCCAGACCGAACTGCTGGAAGATCTGGCCAATCTTCTCGGCACCAGTATAGGACGCGGTATCAGCCAGTATTTACTTGGTAATTTCAGTCTGAACTAGAATCTGTCTACTCCGCAGCGGGCTTAGACTACTTCGACACCAGCACTTTCCAGCATCGTTATCAATCTCAATAGCGGCAAGCCGATCAGTGCGCTGGGGTCGTCACCACGCATCCTGCTGAACAGGCAGGAACCGTATCCCTCGGCCTTGAAACTGCCGGCACACTGGTAGGGTTGTTCGACGCGCAGGTAATGTTCAAGCTGATCATCGCTGAGGGTCCGGAAATCGACCTCGAAAGGGACCTCTTCGACCTCACAGAATCCGCTTGACAGGTTCAGTACGCACACCCCGGTATGAAAAACCACAGTTTTTCCCTGTGCCTCGCGCAACTGGCGCAGCGCATTTTCGTGTGAACCCGGTTTACCCAGAATTTTCGCATCCAGCAACGCACACTGATCTGAACCGATTACGATAGCGTCGGGATAGTTTTGCGCCACATGACGGGCTTTCGATTCGGCCAGACGGCAGACATAGGCGCGGGCATCCTCTCCCGGGTTGATAGTCTCATCAATGTCGGGGGCAAGCGCCTCGTATGACAATTGTAGTCGCTCCAGCAACTGTCGACGATACGGAGAGCTGCTGGCCAGAATGATTTTTGTTCGCACTAGGTAAGTTCCAAAGCTCGCTGACGGTGCCGGCCATACTTCCAGCGCTGTCCGGCGACGGTGGCGCAGTATATTACAAGCCCGGCCGGATTACATAATCACGTCTATTTTTACCGTAAATTGAATAGACAATGTTATCCACAAGCATGTAAAATCGCCGCCTTATGCGGGACAAGTTGCGTAGGCGGTACCAGGCTCAAAAGGAAGTAAGTCAAAGAGGCTATTTCGAAGGTGAAATTCCGTTAACAGATCTAGTGCGCCTCGGCGAGATGCTGCATTCCGGGCAATCCGACCCTGGAGGTCGAAAGATTGCCCTGAAATTCGAGTTTGTACGCAACGAGTATGACGTTCCGATGCTGGTCGGGCACCTCGAAACCAGTCTCGAACTGGAATGCCAGCGGTGTCTCAATGCACTGGAATGGCCGACGTCACTTGATTTCAGTCTAATGATCGACGCCAGTGACGAACTGGTCAGGGATAGTAGCGTCGATACATTGTATAGCGAAGATGGCTTTATCGACATTGTCGAGGTGGTAGTAGACGAGTTGATACTGGCTATTCCGCTGGTGGCAATGCACGAAGATACCGCGTGCAACGAAAACTGGCAGGTTTCGGAATCCGAAACTGCCGTTAAAAACAATCCGTTTGCAGTTTTACGACAACTGAAAACGACAGATTAAGTTTACTGGAGATAGCAATGGCTGTTCAGAAAAATCGCAAAACCCCGTCTAAACGGGATATGAGACGGTCTCACGACGCACTGGGAAGCGCAACCCTGTCGGTCGAGCCGACTACCGGTGAAACCCATCGTCGGCACCATATAAGCGCCGATGGTTACTACAAAGGACGTAAGGTAATAGCGGACCCGATCATCGAAGACGACGACGAGTAAAACTCATTGGGACGTCATTTAGATACGGGCGGCAACAACCGCCCGTATTCATTTAGGAGTCCCCGTTAAGATGGGAAAAAAAATAATTGCACTCGACGCCATGGGGGGTGACTACGGTCCTCCTGTCACCGTGGGCGCGGCAAAACTGGCCCTCGACGAGATTGACGGACTCGAACTGGTGCTGGTTGGAGACCAGAAGAAGCTTGCTGCCGAGTTCGAGAAAAATGGCCTGGACAAGAACAATCGTGTCAGCATTCATCACGCTTCGGAAGTCGTGGACATGGATGATCTGCCCGTGGTCGCTCTCAAAAAGAAGAAGGATTCGTCGATGCGCGTGGCCATCAACCTGGTCAAGGAAGGATCGGTTCATGCCTGTGTCAGTGCCGGCAATACCGGCGCTTTGATGGCAACCAGCAAGTTCGTACTGAAAACGATTCGCGGTATCAGCAGACCCGCAATCTGCACCATATTGCCTGGAATAAAGGGCCATACTCATATGCTCGACCTGGGTGCCAACCTGGAGTGTACCCCGCAGAACCTGGCTGAATTTGCGCTGATGGGTTCTGTGCTCGCACAGTCGGTCGAAGGCATCGATAATCCCACTGTCGGCCTTCTCAATATCGGTTCTGAAGAAGTAAAGGGTAGCGATTCCGTAAAACAGGCCAGCCAGTTAATCGATGCAAGCAGGTTAAACTATTATGGCTTCGTCGAAGGCGATGATATTTACAAGGGCACCGTCAACGTGATCGTAACCGACGGTTTTGTCGGCAACGTATCGTTAAAAACCGGCGAAGGACTGGCCGCCCTCGTCAACCACGTGCTGCGTAGCGAATTTAAACGAAACTGGTTGACCAAACTGGCGGCCATAGTTGCCCTGCCTGTGCTCAATTCCCTGCGCCGTAAACTGGACCCGCGACGCTATAACGGCGCCAGCTTGTTAGGGCTGAATGGAATCGTGGTCAAGAGCCACGGTAGCGCCGACACCAGTTCATTTTTTAACGCCATCAAGATTGCCAGTATCGAGATAGAGAACGATGTTCCACAACGCATCTCTAGCGCAATAGCCATCCATTTCAGCCAGGCCGAGGAAGCAGTGACATGAGACGAACCGACATGGCTTATGCTCGCATTACCGGCACCGGTGGTTACCTGCCCGAAAATGTCGTCACCAACAAGGATCTGGAGAAAATCGTTGAAACCTCCGATCAGTGGATCCGTGAGCGCACGGGTATCGAACAACGCCATATAGCCCGCGACGACGAGACCACGGTTGACCTTGCCGAAAAAGCTTCGCGAATGGCGATAGAAGCAGCCGGAATCGATCCCTCCGAAATTGACCTGATCGTGTTGGCAACATCTACGCCGGACAAAATCTTCCCCAGCTCGGCATGTATATTACAGGCGCGACTGGATATTCACGGCTGTCCCGCTTTCGATATCCAGGCGGTATGTACCGGATTTGTCTACGCATTGACCGTTGCCGAAAAATTCATCAAAACCGGTAGCGCCAAAAAGGCACTGGTTGTCGGTGCGGAAGTTTTTTCGCGAATTCTTAACTGGCAGGATCGTAAAACCTGCGTGCTGTTCGGCGATGGTGCGGGTGCCGTAATCCTGGAAGCCAGCAGGGAGACAGGAATACTATCCACTCATATCCATGCCGACGGGCAATATGAAGATCTGCTGTTGGTACCCCATGGTATCTCCGATGGCTTTGATCAGGTGAAAGAAGGTAAGGCCTTTGTCGAGATGCGTGGCAACGAGGTGTTTAAGATGGCTGTTAATACCCTCGGGCGCATTGTTGACGAGACTCTGGCCGCCAACCGCATGATGAAATCCGATATCGACTGGCTGGTACCGCACCAGGCGAACACCCGTATTATTTCAGCGACTGCCAAGAAGCTGAAAATGTCGATGGACCAGGTGGTGGTTACAGTTAACAAACACGGCAATACATCGGCCGCTTCGGTCCCGCTGGCGCTGGACGTGGCGGTACGCGACGGTCGTATCAAGAAAAATGAACTGGTTATGCTGGAAGCCTTTGGTGGAGGGTTTACCTGGGGCTCCGTTTTACTGCGTTACTAACCGCCCGCCCAATGGACTACGTGCAGTAGGATAGCTGTGCTATGATGCCGGCAGATTGCCTGGTATCACAAAATGATAAGCGTATTGTTAACCGACGACCATGTGCTGGTGCGTACCGGTATTCGCCGCCTGCTGGAGGACAGCAAGCAGATCAAAATAGTCGGCGAAGCCGATTGCGGCGAAGACAGTATTACACTCGCACAACAGCTTCAACCCGATGTAATACTGATGGATGTCAACATGCCGGGGATTGGCGGTGTCGAGGCCTGTCGCCGAATTCTACAACGCGATCCCGAACAGAAGATCATCGTGTTGACGATTCACAACGAACAAACCTTCCCCAAACGCATGCTTGAGATCGGCGCCAGGGGTTATCTCACCAAAGAGTGCGGCGTTGATGAAATGCTGCTGGCAATCAGGCAGGTAAACGACGGCGGTGCCTATATTGCGCCCAGCATAGCCCAACAGTTGGCCTTGTCATTGCTGCCCGGCAACGAAGACAATCCTATCGATCGTTTGTCGCGCCGCGAATTCCAGGTCATGTTGATGATCTCCCACGGCCTGACCAATGCTGAGATTTCTGACAAGCTTTGCCTGAGTCCCAAGACTATCAGTACCTACCGTTTGCGCCTGCTGGAAAAACTGGGAGCACAAAACAAAGTCGACCTGTTGAAGATCGCGGTGGAGCAGGGAATGGTCGAGTTCATTCAATCGGATTAGCCCGGCGTGAGTGAGCTGCACAAATGCCAACGCTGCCCGCGTCTGACCAACTACCGGATCGAGCAAAAGGCGATGTTTCCCGGATGCCAATGCTTGCCGGTCGCGGGGTTCGGCGCCGCTGACGCGAAACTGCTCATCGTTGGGCTGGCGCCGGGATTGCATGGTGCGAATGCCAGCGGCAGACCTTTTACCGGTGACGCTTCGGGGGATATGCTGTTTGCGACCTTGCACAGGTATGGTTTCGCCAGCCAGGCAAAATCTAGTTCGCGGCACGACGATATGCGCCTGATCAATTGCAGAATCACCAACGCAGTCAAATGCGTACCCCCGCAGAACCGGCCAAATGGAGACGAAATAAAACGTTGTAATACCTACCTGCGGGCAGAAATTTCAAGTTTGACTGCCGGCTCAATAATCCTGGCCCTGGGTAGAATTGCCCACAACAGCATACTGAAGGCACTCGACCTTCAACAATCGCTTTCAGTTTTTGCGCACCTCGCCGAACACCGCCTGGGCAACCAGCTGAGATTAATCGATTCCTACCACTGCAGCCGCTACAACTTCAATACCGGCCGCCTCAACCAGGCCATGTTTGAGCAGGTTTTCCAGCGCATCAGGCAGATCTTGCGATGAGTAACCAGCCAGCATTCGACCACAAAGCCTTCCTCAAAACGGTCAATGGCAAACCCGGTGTCTACCGCATGATCGATAAACAGGACAGGGTTATTTATGTCGGTAAAGCCAAGAATTTGAAAAAACGCCTGGCCAGCTACTTTCGTAAAACAGGCTTGTCGACGCGCATTATTTCCCTGGTGAACAACATCGACAGGATCGAGGTGATCAACACTCGCACCGAGAGCGAGGCCCTGTTGCTGGAAAATGACCTGATCAAGAATCTGAACCCGCGCTACAACATTCTGTTTCGCGATGACAAGAGCTATCCCTATGTTTGCCTGAGCAAGCACGATTTTCCGCGCCTCAAGGTTTTTCGTGGCAAACCCGATAAAAGCAAAGGGACTTTTTTCGGGCCATTCCCAAGTGCCGGTTCCATCCGCTATACCATCAATCATGTGCAGCGCATGTTCCAGTTGCGCAACTGTGAAGACTCGGCCATGTCGAATCGTACCCGTGCCTGCCTGCAGTACCAGATCAAACGCTGCACCGGACCCTGCGTCGGACACACCGATAAAGAAAGTTACCAGTTACAGATCGAGCAGGCGCAAATGTTCCTCGAAGGTCGCAGTAGCGAACTGATCGATCGGCAGATCGAGTTAATGGAGCAATCTTCGGCGAGACTCGATTACGAGCAGGCCGCACAGATCAGGGACCGTATAGAAATGTTGCGCCGGGTTACGGAGAAACAGTTCGTCACCGATTTCAACGGCGATATCGACATCATCGCCTGTGAACTGCGTCAGGATTTCAGCTGCATTCAATTATTCATGATTCGCAATGGTACCTCGCTCGGAAACAAGCCGTTCTTCAATCGCGCCAAACTCGATACCGATGCGGCCAGCCTGATCGAATCATTCATCATTCAGCATTATTCCAATCACCCGGCCCCGAGCGAAATAATCGTCAGCCATAATATTGCGAATGTCGACGTACTGACCGAGTCACTGCACCAGCTCAACCAGTCGCGCATAAGAATCACCCACAATGTGCGCGACAAGCGCAGACGCGCACTGGAAAATGCGGTCAACAATGCCCGGCAGGCACTGGAAAGTTACCTGTTATCGGCGAGCCTGCTAAGCAAGCGTTTTCAAAACCTGGTCGAATTGTTACACCTGGAAAATCCGCCTGAACGCATTGAATGTTTCGATATCAGTCACACCATGGGGGAGGCGACAAAAGCCTCATGCGTTGTATTTGGCAAGGAAGGCGCGCTAAAGAATGAATACCGGCGCTATAACATCAATGACATTCAACCCGGTGATGACTACGCGGCGATGCGGCAGGTGCTGGATCGACGTTATCGCAAACGGCAGAATTCACCCGAACAACTGCCTGACCTGGTCCTGATCGACGGGGGCAAAGGCCAGCTAGGGGTCGCGCTGGACGTTCTCGAAGAGCTCAATATCCTGACGGTAAAGGCCAACCTGCGTATTTTTGGAGTAGCCAAGGGCGTTGAGCGGCGTGCCGGGCATGAAGAAATTATTGATGAGGAAATGAGGGCGCTTAATTTCCCGATGGATTCGCCCGCGCTTCTGTTGATTCAGCAGATTCGCGACGAGGCACATCGATTTGCAATCACCGGGCATCGCCAGGCTCGCGCCAAAGCCCGGCGCAAATCCCGCCTCGAGGAGATTCCCGGTATCGGTGTTAAAAAACGGCAGTTACTGCTCAACACCTTTGGCGGGTTGCAGGGCATACAGGCCGCCGGGGTCGAGGAGCTGATGCAGATCAAGGGAATTAATCGCGAGACCGCACAGGTTATATATGATAGTTTTCACGCGTAAAGCCGTTGCTGTAAGCCAATGAACATAACCCTGCCTACCGCTGTCACCCTGTTTCGGATTGTGTTGATCCCGCTTTTCATCGTGGTGTTTTATTTGCCTTTCAGCTGGGCAAATGTAGCGGCGACTTCGATTTTTTTCGTCGCCAGCGTCAGCGACTGGGTGGATGGTTACCTCGCCCGCACGATGCAGCTGGAATCGCCCTTTGGCGCTTTTCTCGACCCGGTAGCGGACAAGCTGATGGTCGTTGTGGTGATCATACTGCTGGTCGAAGCCCGCCCCAGTATTTATGTCGCCTTGCCAGCGGTGGTTATTGTTGCACGGGAAATATCTATTTCAGCCTTGCGCGAATGGATGGCGCAGCTGGGTAGCGCCACCACGGTGCAGGTTTCCTTCATCGGCAAAAGCAAGACAGTTGCACAAATGTGGGCGCTGGGCTTCATGATATACGCGGAACCTTTGATGGGGCTGCCGATTTTTGCCATCGGCATCTCGATTTTCTATTTCGCAGCCTTACTCACCATCATCTCCATGCTTATTTACCTGCGCGCCGCCTGGCCGGTAATTACCCGACATGGTTAACGAAACTGCGTTTAGCTGGCTTGACAGGTCAGGCCGAATCTATAGAATAGCGGCTCTTTTGCGGGAATAGCTCAGCTGGTAGAGCACAACCTTGCCAAGGTTGGGGTCGCGAGTTCGAATCTCGTTTCCCGCTCCAGTTTTCATGCCTCGATTCGATCGGGGCTTTTTTTGGCCTTCGAATACAGTAAGATATCAAAGGCGTTTCTAGTAAGCCGGATTTTTTCGGGAGTGCTAGGAGACGCCGCGCGCAGAACCGGAGTGTATGTGTAAATACATGAGGATTCGAGCACGGCGCCGACACCGCAATCGCGGAAAAAGACGCTTAATAGAAATGCCCCTTGTAATGGCTGGGTGGCAGAGTGGTTATGCAGCGGCCTGCAAAGCCGTGTACGGCGGTTCGATTCCGCCCTCAGCCTCCAATTCCATGTGTACCTGCACTTGTCTATATTGTATTATGCACCCGCTTTACTTAGTGACACTATCCTGCCCGGATGGCGAAATTGGTAGACGCAAGGGACTTAAACAACATTGAGCACTCGGTCGGGAAACCACCGATGTGAATGGAGTCAAATTCGGGGAAACCTCAGCTGCAAGATGGTGGCAATCCCGAGCTAAGCTTTGGTACGTTTTTTACTCCACTGTTTCGGAGTGAACCGCTGTGTGTATTTATACAACGTCATACAATATTCGTATTGAAGAAAGTGTAGAGACTTGACGGCTCCTGCCTAAGTTGCGAGTTAGACAATATGGCAAAGAGAAAGTCCAGACCACAAAAACAAGAATTATTCTTGTCGCAGCGAAAGCTGTAGTTGGTACGAAAATCCCTCGGTGGAAACACCGTGCCGGTTCGACTCCGGCTCCGGGTACCATTTATAATCAATAAGTTACAAACAATACTTAATCCTTTTTATTACTCCTTCGTCGCAGCCTGTCTGCCAGTTAACCCGGTTTTGCCAGTTAGTGAACTGCGTCTCTACAATCCAGGAATTTCGACATTAAGATGAAAGTTACCCTTAGGTCAGTTAACTGATCTAATTAACCCGCCGCCAATCGGTGGGTTTCTTTTTGACTACTCAATACAGCTCCTCATGTATCCATATTGTGGGTCGCCTTCCTGCTAAGCCCTGGCAACACTGCCACCCCGCCTGGCATCGGCGATGCCATGCAGACCGTCTCCGGGTGATCCATATACCGCCTGTACACCGCCGAAATACATCGACGGCGCGTCGAAAGACCGCGGCTTGAGACCCTGCATCGGGCTGACCGGAAGACCGGGTTCGCAGGCGATTGTTCCCTGGTCCACGCCGAGCTCGACATGTAACCGCGGGTGTTCGACTGCATCGGCAAGGTTCATGCTTTTGCCGGCGAAGTTCGCGAGAACCTGCGCGATAGCCGTCGTTATCCGGGATGCTCCCGGTGAACCGATCGCGAGCACGGCCCCGTCACTCTGACGCCTCGCTATGGTCGGCGCCATGTTGGAAGCGAGCCGAGTCCCAGGTGCCAGACCACTCAGCCCCTTGGTCAACAGGTCGAGCTCACCGAGCGAATTGTTCAGCCAGAAACCGGTGCCCTCTACCATCGCCCCCGATCCATAACCGGCCGAGGCCGTAATTGCGCAGGCCAGTCCGTCAGAATCGACAACTGAAACGTGGCTTGTCGAAGGCGCGCTGAGCAGGGTGGGATCAGTGAGATCTGCCAGCGCGAGCAGTCGTTCCACCTCGCCCGGCAGTGCGTCATGTGCGCCGTCGAGATGATCGGCCCGGAAGCCGAGTACAGCACGTTGTGCAGTAACCATGTGCTTCACCGACTCTTGCAGGCTGTTACCCGGTCCGAGCCTTTCGAGCAGGACCAGCATCGCGGCCAGGCAGGATCCACCGACGGCCGGGGGTGGATTAGTAGCAACCTCCCAGTCACCAATAACAGCTCTAATGGGTATGCGTTCCAACGCCTCGTAGGCCTGTAAGTCTTCGATACCGAGCAAACCCTCGTTCTCCTTTACTCCGGCAGCGATGCGCTGTCCAAGTTCGCCACCATAGAGAGTAGCCGGGTCACGCGCAATCGACTTCAGGGTCTCGGTCAGATAGGGGATACGTACGATGTCACCCTGGCTCAGTGGACTACCGTCCTCATGATGCAGTATCCGGTAACTGTCCGGGTGCCAGGAATAGATCGCGGCATGGGTAAAACCCAGGTACTCCGCAGCACCACCGGTAAGCGGAAAACCCCGCTCGACCCAGTCGATAGCCGGTTGTAACAGGTATTCCCAGGGCAGTTGCCCGAACCGTTGCGAAGCCTTTGCCAGGCCCGCAAATGCGCCCGGCGTTGCGATGGTGCCATAACCGACACGCTGGTGGGTTTCACCGCCATAATCGAAAACGACCTCATGCGTGCCTTCTCCGAAGTGTTCACCTTCAAGCCCGCGTCCCGGCATCTCGGCATAACCGTCGATAACGACAGGTTCATCGTCGGACGGCCAGATAGTAATAAAACCCCCACAGCCAGGGGACATGATCCCGGTATCGGTGCAAACGGAAACGATAGCAGCCGCAATCGCAGCATCGACTGCGTTTCCACCCTGTCTGGCAACCTGAGCGCCGGCTTCAGCGGTTATCTGGCTGCCGGCGGCAATGGTGAGCTTACTCATCGTTTGAATGCGGCGTGCGTGGCAAAGATTATTATCCGGCGTATTTACTGCTCCGAGTATGGTGGCCCCCGAGGCAGACCGCGTTGATCTGGCTCAATTTCACGGTGAATCACGATGTTAAGATTCACCGATGGGCGAGCACCGGGTGCATGACACGTCGGATGAGCAGCGTACGCGAATTTTCGTGCGCGCGATGCTCAACGACATACGGGCGCTGGAGGTTTTGATTGAGCAAGACCTCATCGAGCGCGATATGCGCCGCGTGGGTGTCGAGCAGGAGATGTATATCGTCGATGCCGAGGGCTATCCGGCACCCATCTCCGAGCAGGTACTCAAGCGCCTTGCCGACGACCGATTTACCACCGAACTGGCACGCTTCAATCTCGAGGCGAACCTCGACCCTGAACCGATCGGCGGGGATTTCCTGCGCTCCATGCAACGCAGCCTCGACGATGTTCTCAGGCAGGCGAGTAACGCCGCCAATGATGTCGGCGCGCGGGTTGCGCTTACCGGTATCCTGCCGACGCTGCGGGTCGCAGACGTCTCGCTGGATAAGCTGACACCTGAAATACGTTATCACTGCCTCAATGATACCTGCATGGCGGCTCGCGGTGGCACCATCAAGCTGGAAATCGACGGCGTTGATCGTTTTGAATTCAGTCATAACTGTGCCGTCATCGAGGGCGCCAGTACGAGTTTCCAGCTTCATTTCCAGGTCGCGCCCGACGAGGCAGGGGCACTATACAATCTCGCTCAGCTAATCACCGCGCCTTTACTTGCGGTAGCGGCCAACGCTCCGGTGCTGCTCAACCGCCGGGTATGGCATGAGACCCGGGTCGCCTTGTTCGAGCGCACCTTCGAGTACCGCTCGACCCCGGAGCTTGCGCGTCATGTGCCGACACGAGTCGGGTTCGGCGAGACCTGGATAGATGACTCGGCGCTGGATATCTTCCGTGAGAACGCAATGCGCCATCATGTCATCATGGTCAGCGATCCGATCGACGACCCCTTCGAGATGCTTCGCGAGGGAAGGATTCCAGAGCTAAGCGCATTGTCGCTGCACAACGGTACCGTGTGGCGCTGGAATCGACTCTGCTACGGTATCACCGATGACAAGCCCCATCTTCGTATCGAGAATCGCGCGCTGCCGGCCGGCCCGACGGTGGTAGACGAGGTTGCCAACGCCGCACTTTTCTACGGCTTGATACAGGGACTCGAGACAGAGGCCGCGTCGATTCCACAGCGTCTCGACTTCGAAGATGCCAGGCTTAATTTTTTCTCCGCGGCCCAGCACGGACTCGATGCCAGGTTCGCCTGGCTCGATGAACGTCGGCTAAGCGCACGCGACCTGTTATTGCAGGAATTGATCCCGATTGCGCGCAACGGGCTCGATGCATTGCAGGTGCCTGATACCGATATCGACTACTACCTCGGCATTATCGAAGCGCGCACAAACACGGGACGCACCGGCGCCCGCTGGTTGCTGGACAGCCTGGAAAATGTGCCGTCCGCGGAGCGCGCGGGAATGTGCAGAGAGGCAGTGGAAATCACGCTCGAACGCCAGGGTCATACGTTACCCGTGCACAACTGGGAACTGATTGAGCCGAATACCGGAGCCGACGATATGAAAGCCAATATAAAGGTCAGCGATGTAATGACGACAACCCTCTTCACGGTACGGCCTGAAGACCTGCTCGACCTAGCGACCAGCACGATGGAATGGCGGCACGTCAGGCACGTGCCGGTCGAGAATGCCGCGGGTAAACTGGTAGGCTTGCTGTCGACGCGTGAACTGCTGCGCCTGCATAGCGCTGAAACCGAAGCAGCGGATCAGCCGATTCCAGTCTCTACGCTCATGCAGACCGACCCGCTGACTATTTCACCAGCCGTCTCGCTGTACCAGGCTTGCCTGCGCATACTCGAAACGGATAGCGGTTGCCTGCTGGTGGTCGATCATGAACAGTTACTGGGTATCGTAACTGAACGTGATCTGCTCGAAGCCGCGGTGACTCTCATTACCGGTAACGAAAAAGAGGACTGAAGACGTCGATCGTCTACAGGTATCGATTCAGGCTCCCCAACCAGCTGACAGGCGAAAATCGGGCTTTGCGCGCCTTACCATTATCCTGGCGCGCCAATTCGTGATCACATTATATCCTCCACTGCTTTAGCACCCTAAAATCCGCGCACGATTAAATCCGCAAACTATTTCAGGAGAATTGTTATGTTGATACTAACGCGACGGGTTGGCGAAACCATCATGGTCGGTGACGAGGTCCAGGTTACCGTGCTAGGGATCAAGGGCAACCAGATCCGTATCGGGATAAATGCGCCAGAGGAAATCGCGGTGCACCGCGAAGAAATCTACAACCGCATCCAGGCCGAACAGGAAGAGTAGGGCGGGCCGATCTCATTCTAGCGGACAATAAAAAAAGGCGTCCCCTTACGGGGACGCCTTTGCAGCGGATTAAGCGCTAGTAAACAATTGAACCTGCTGGACACACAGCATCTGCATTCTCACCGGGATACAGGATACAGTAAATGGTGCCAACACTATTACCACCGCCCGAGGCAGGGAAGTAGTACAACAGTGGATTTCTCCTGAAGGCAGAGCTGTGTCCATCACTGCGAAGCAGGGACGGGTTAGTGATATCATCAGGAAAATCTGAGTTAGCGGGGTTCGTGAGTACTTCCTGGCACAGTGGTAGATTGCCAGGTGAAGGACTGCCAATGATCAGAGTACCGCCCACACCAAAGGTATTCCAGTTGTTCGATGGTCTGCAGGGCTGTACGCACGTGGCAGGCAGGGGTTCACCGGAAATGGCAACACATTCGGGCTTCAGTTCGCAGGAACCATCGCATAGCAACCCGACGCTGGTGGTCTCGACGACAACGTCTTTAGGGCCACAACGGGTGGTGCCGTTAAGACCGCGTCTTTCCACTACTGTTCCCGTTGCATCAGCTTCTATCTGGGTATCTGCATCACACACCACCGCGACATTCACCGCAGCCGTGTCTTCGTCGGTACACGTGTCGCAAGGCTCACCATTGAATGTGCCCTCTACCGTAGCGATATTAACAACTCGCTCCACGGTATTTGGAATCGTAACAGGGGCGCTTTGGACCTCGCAATAATCCGAGACACCGCCTTCGAGAGAACCATCCCCGCATGCCAAATATAAATCATCCGAATCGTCATTTGGTGTCCCATTATCATCTACGATCTCCAGGTTTTGGATGGAACCCAGGCCATCGTTACGTACGGTGTAACAATAGATCACTTCGGTGGGGTTATCGCCATCAGGATCCCCGGCGATCACGCTGATTTCATCTACCGAGCAATCGACTGATCCGTCTGCTTCTTCCCTGCCAACTGTCTTCTCGAGACTGATCACAGGCGGTGACAGGGTCGGGGCCTGCACGTCTTCATCAGTGCAGACATCCAGTTGTTTGTGGGCAACAGCCTTACCATTCTTGCTTTGGGTAAATAATCTGTCACCACCATCTTCAATACCGTCAGGGTAGAAGTATGAACAATAGCTAGCACCCTGGTTACCCTCGGTAATGGCGATTCTCGGCCGACAGCTTCCCGTCACATTACTCAGTTCGTACCTAGTTGATTTATCCCCGCTTTGGCTAACTCCGCCTGCAAGCACGGACACTGTAAAACCGCAGGAACTGTTGCCATAGGTACATCCTGTGTCGCCGGCACCGATCGTGCATCCAACCATGTTGTTATTGGCACAACTAGTCGTGGCACCAATGCTGCTACTGAACGTGTTGGAATCACTGCCACAATTGTTTGCCGCGAGTGCAGCGTTGCCTGACAGTCCAAAGATCATCAGGGCGCCAGTAAAAAACTTCACCATATTACAAATCGTATTGTTCATTTAATTAACCTCCTGGTACTACATTTTCAAATTTGCCTGTTCTCGGCAGGCTCTAAACTAACCAATTTTGTATCAAAACTGTTGCTTTCTTTTCTACCTCAAAAACTCAGCGTAAATCGAGCCATGACATTCCGTTCGGGGATGAACGGACCCGTTGAAGGCGCGTCTTGGAATTCGCGGAAACTGTCATCCTGGTACTCGAATTCCCTGTCCGTCAGGTTCTGCACCGTCAAACTGGCGATACCTCTGCGTTTCGGGAAGCGATAGCCGATAGACGCATCGTACACGCTGAAATCACTTTCACCCTCTGAGTAGGTCGCCACGTCGGTGCGATTGACTTTCTGTTTAACAAAGGTAGTACCGAAACCGCTAAAGAAACCATTCGGGTAAAAATACTGCAGCTGCAGCGGCAGGCTATAGGTGCGCACCTTGTGCGGCAGGTTATTATTCGTCGTCGACGCATCGCCTTCGAACTTGTCGTACACCACCTCCGCGCTGAAACTCCAGCGCTCGGCCGGTGTCCAGTAGGTATAAACCCGGTGAGACCATTCATCCCAGTTCAGGTAATCGACATCCCAGTCGGTAGTGCTCGCACCAAACGAAAATTCAGGCGTTTTCAGCTCGCGCCGACTTAGCTCGGTGCCCAGATATAAGTTCTGGCTCACTTTCCAGTCTACCGCGGCGCCGATACGTTCCGAGCGCGTCGCATTGGTGTCATCGAAATACTGGTTGAAGCCAGCCACCTGCGTCGGTTCCAGGGTGCGGTTACTCGCCAGCGCTGGCTTCACGACCTTGAACCAGGCTGCCCTGAGTTGAAGTGAATCGGTCACCGCCCACTGCAGGCCGACCTTTGGATTGAAACGGTCAAAGTCGATATCGTCCTCGTCATAGTCGTGGTAGCTCATACCCAGTGTCCAGGTAACCGGGGTTGGCATTTTAAAGTTACCGTAGACATAACCACGCGAATCTTTGATATCAGGCTTGACCTTGAAGGTGTTATCAATCACCCCGCCAGGTGGCCCGATGACGCCTGGAGGTGTAAATGTAATGTTATTGGTGATCTCGTATTCCTGGTCGACATTGGCATAGGTTAGGCCGGTGATGAGATTCAGGCTCTCGCCCTGATAGATGTGCTGGGCCTCGAACTGCCGCGAGATTTCATCGGTACTGGTTCGCTGCGAGGTATCGATCGTCACCGGAACGAAAATGATCGATGGCGGCAGGAAAGGTGGTGGCGGCGGAGGAGGGATAACTACCGGTACCGAAGACGAAGACTGAGTCTCGAGGCCTTTTGTGTCCTGGTCCCGGTCACTGTAGATCGCGGAAAACAACAGGTTCGATCTTGCGCTGGGCGTGTAACGCAGGCCCAGGCGAGCTGATTTTTCATCAAAGTCACGATCGAAGCTTGGATCGAAATCGTCCTCGCCAAAGTTCTGTGCAAGGTCGCCACTGTCAGTCTGCCTGTGATCATATTCGGCCTGCACGTTAAGCTTTGACGTAATCGCCACCTGCCCGTATACGTTATAGATCGTATACGTTATAGATATTATGGTTCAGATCGTTATTGTCGCGGAAACCGTCAGTATCGTAATCGAATGCGCCGGCGCTAAACGAATAACGATCGAACACGCTCGACACCACCATCTCGCCACCAGTGGTATCATCGCTGCCGCCAAAGCCACTGACGTTGAACTGCGTCTTGTCACGTTCAAACAACGGCGTAAATTCGCTGAAGCCTGCTTCTGCGGGACCTCCCGCGGTTATGATATTCAGGTTGGTCGAACTGACACTGGGCTGGATCGGATTGATATTGTTGTCCTGTAACATCTGTGCCTGCAGCAGTTCGCTGACGCGGGATATCTCGCGGCGACGAACATTGCGGTAGCTGTCTGACATAAACCGGTGCGCTGACGCATTCGCAGGATCCACTGCCATCGATTTTGTCGACTCGTTGACTCCCAGTTGCTCAAAACCCAGGTCGTTGTACGCCCTCGCCAGGCTGGTGCCTCGTGCCGCCCGATCTTTGTCGAGTAGCAACCGCCCGCGATACGTAGCACGGTTGTCATTGAGTTCGACCGACTTACCCAGTGCCTCTGCCGCTTCCACCGGCTGGTTCTGGGTCTGCATTGCGATACCTTCATAGAGCCATGGTGTGGGATCCATCGAATCGAGCTGGCTGGCAATGGCAAACTGCTCTCTGTCTAGCGGCGCGCGCTTTTCCTCGAAGTAGGCCTTGCCGAGGTAGGCGCGCAGCAGGGCATCGTTCGAACTGAGGCCTACCGCCACTTCTATCTCGCTGCGCCCCTGTTCGAGTTCACCCATGCTGATTCTGGCCAGGCCGAGGCCGAGGTGGGGCAGGGGGTCGGCTGAATCGAGCGCGATCGCCTTTTCGAACGCGGTGCGGGCGTCTTCAGCACGAAACTCGGCGAGAGCCGCAAAACCCAGCGTGATTTGCGTCCGTCCGAGATCGGGTGCCAGTGCCACCGCCTTTTGTGCCGCATCACTCGATTGCTGCCGTTCACCCAGCATCAGTTGCAGTTCCGCCAGTCGTGCCCAGGCCAGCGCGTCTTCGGGTTGTTTCGCCACCGCCTGCAACAGCGTGTCGCGTGCTTCGTTGATCTGGAAACCAGCCTGCTGCGTGTAGGACAGCGCGATGTAGGTAGCTGCACTGTCCGGATTCAATGCCACGGCCTGGTTCGCATCGGCAAGCGCCCGTTCTAGCCGATTCTGTACCACGTTTATCACCGCTCGCAGCGCGTAGGCAAGCCCGGCATCGGTATCCTCGGCTATTAACTGATCCAGCGTTGTGCGCGCCTCATCCACCCGGCCGACCGACAGGTCAGCCGCCGCCTGTGTTAACTGCGGCGAAACATTCGTGGCCTGATCACCACCAGTGGCGAGTATAGGCGGGTAATACAACGACCATTGCGCGGCATTGCGCGGTTGCACCACGGTACGGGATTGCGGTGCCTGGCCCTGGCGGGCGCTGGCTGCCTCGCCGCCGGAAACAGAGACGCTGCCCTGATCGTTGGCCGCCACGACCGTGCCCTCAAAAACGGTTACTTCCGACTGCTCATCGGAAACCCGAAAAACAAACTCGGTACCTTCGATAGAACCGTTGAGATAGGGTGAATTGATGGATAATTTTTTCGGTTTACGACTGAACGAATGCAGCGCACCCTTGATAATGTCCAGCAACGAGCGCTCTTCTTCTTTCTCGTTGACATCAACCAGGCGCATGGTGGTATTTTCGTCGAGCCTTAATACTGCATCGTTAACCAGGTTAATCGCCGCTCGACTTTGCGCGCCTACACGAATCGAACTGCCTTCGCATAACGGGGTTTCCAGATTAGCTTTTAACCAGTCGTCACCCTCCACGAGCTGGGTTTCGACATTGCCGTTGATATCGACAAAACGACCGACAGATTGCTCACAATCTGCCCTGGCCTCAGCGCTCAGGAACAATCCAGACAGGGCAGTCAGCAGCAATATTGCCGGTTTCGAATACAGCGGAAACGAACTCGAATACCCGCGCCTCACGGGCCACGATAACAGTCCTTTCACAATGCCCCCAACTCCTATTATTAATTAATTATTTCTATCAAAATTGAAGAAAATGAATTAATTAATTTATTTTTATCAAACGATCCTATACCTGTTACTGAGTTAACACAATACCCCGCATGAGGGGAAAAATTTTCCGAAAACTATTTTATTTCCAAATTTGGCCTGTGAATATGCCCAGACTTTCCCAGTAAAGCTTATTAATCTGATTCTTTATAAACAAATAAAGCAGTCATGTCTTGATGCGCTTTAACTCTAACGCTGCATTAAATTTTCAGATAAGGTAGATTCGTGGCAGTGTTATATAAACAGAATAAAACCTGAACCCATAGTCATTAACTATGAAACGTATTTTTAAAGGCCTGCTTCTCGGTACGCTGATCGGTTTGATCGGCAGTCTGCTGGGCCTGACGCCCTACGGCACTGTGTTCGAACGCAGCGTCGGCCTGGACTGGCTGTTCAAAACCCGAGGCGAGATTAATCCGCCGCCGGGAGTGGTGGTTATCGCAATCGATGGAACGACGGGCGCGCGGCTGGATATTCCGGAGTTACCGCGCGACTGGCCGCGTTCGATTCACGGTGAACTGGTCGACGCGCTGGTCAAGTATGGCGCATCCGCCATCGTATTCGATATGGATTTCCGCAGAGTGAGATCGCCGCCGGAAGAGCAGAAATTTGCGCAAGCCGCCCGGCGCTCCGATCGGGTCGCCCTGTTTCAACATCTCACGGGCAAGGGTCAGCGGATCGAAGACGCCAGCGGTAAAGTTCTGGGCAGCGTCTGGGTCGAGGAACTCGTTTCGCCCATTCCTTCACTGCGCGGAGCGGCGAGGGGAATGGGACCCTTCCCGTTACCCAAGCTCGACGCTGCCGTCTATGAATTCTGGGTATTCAAAAGCAGCGCGCGGGAAGCGCCAACCATGCCCGCGGTCGGTTTTCAGTTGCATGCGCTGAAGGCTTATCCACAGTTTTACCACTTGTTGAAAAACAGTGCTGTCACTCGCCAACTGGAATTGCCCGAATCCGTTGACAAAATTTCATCAGCCGAGGACTTGCACAAACTGATGACCGGTGTCAGGGCGAGCCTGGTTGCCGAGCCGATGCTGATAAACAATCTAATCGAGGAACTGGGGGCAGCCTGGGTGCAATCCGAGTCAGCTGAAATCCAGCACCTGCTTAAATCACTGGTGGCGATGTATGTCGGCGATAATGAACGCTATCTTAATTTTTACGGGCCGCCGGGTACGATAAAGACGATTCCCTATCACGCCGTTATCAAGGGCCCGGATGCCAACACCACGGCGGAAGATCTAGATCTCAGCAACAAGGTTGCTTTCGTCGGTTTCTCGGACCTTTACGACCCCGGTCAGCCGGACCGCTTCTATACCGTATTCACCGATGAGGACAGTATCGATTTGAGCGGCGTAGAAATTGCGGCCACCGCATTTGGCAACCTGCTGCAAGACCAGTCGCTGTGGATTCCCGGTGCAGGGACCTCACTGGCCATACTGCTCGGGTTCGGTATTTTTATGGCCTTGCTCATTTACCTGACACCGGCGATCCTGGGAGTACCCGTAGCCATCGCGGTCGTTGGTGGATACGTATTTTACGCGCAATCTGTTTTTGACGGGAGTTACCTGTGGTTACCGCTGGCGACACCAGTGCTGGTTCAGTTTCCGCTGGCCCTGTTTATCGGGTTGTTGGCGCAGTACTTACAGGAACGCCATAAAGTAAAGCATATCAGCGAAGCAATTCGCCTGTACGTACCGGAGGATGTATCGAAAGCCCTGACCAGTATTGACCTGAAGCCCGACAATATAGACCAGGTTACTTTCAGCACTTGCCTGGCGACCGATATGGCGGGTTTCTCGACGCTCGCGGAGAAAATGGGTCCCGGCGAACTGGCCGAATTCTTGAATGACTATTTCGATTCGCTTTCGCAGCCATTGCGCGATCACGATGTGACCGTAACCGAATTCCGTGCCGACGCCATCATGTGTGCCTGGACGGGACAGGAAAGCGATGCAGAGGTACGCAGGAAACCGATTCTCGCATCGTTACAGGCTGCCGATGCAATCGAGGACTTCAAGGCCAGGCATGACGCTTTTGACGCATCTTTGCGCATCGGTTTGGAAGCAGGTGAGGTGTATGTCGGGCATTCGGGGGGCGGCGGTCATTTTGTATACAGTATCGTCGGTGATTGCGCCAATACCGCTTCTCGTATCGAGGGTTTAAACAAGCAGATAGGCACACAAGTACTCGCCACGGAGCCCGTCATCGAAGGCCTCGATAATTTACTGACCCGCCCGATCGGAGATTTTGTTTTTGTCGGTAAAACAGAATCGCTGGCGATTGTTCAAATACTGAGCCTGGCAACTGAAGCGACAGCACTGCAAAACGAACTTTGCGAACGCTTTGCCACGGGTCTTGATTTATTTAACCGGGCAGAATGGAAAAAGGCGTCCAAAACGTTCAAAGCCATATTGAAAGACATACCTCATGATGGTCCTGCGCGATTTTACTTATCCCAGTGTCAGTCGAGAATCAAGGCCGAATCATTACCTGAGAATCCTCACGTCATAAACATGACGCAGAAGTGATCGGCTACCTCAATTCGATCTCCCTGCGCGCGGAGTCTGCTCGATCAGGTTCAGCCTTTGTAGTGTTCAGGCCAGTGCAGTTTTACCACCGGGCTATCGGCGGCATAGGTATGGCAGCTGTCCAGAAACGCATTCGAGCTACCGGATCGTTTACCCTTGTCGAGCTGCATTTTTGCGCTGGCGATTGTCTGGATCGCAGTGGTTGCGACCGGCCCGAGCAGTTCGGTCAGGTGAGTGCAGCCTCGATTACTGCCCATCGCTGTCTTCGATTTCTGCGTCCAGCCCGGGGCGATCCTGAGGCCGATCAAATTGCGCGCCACGGTGGACACGGACTTGCAGTAATTGTAGGGGGAGTGGTCGATGACTGCATCGACATCAATCACTTCAAGTTCGAGATTGACGGTCAGCCTGATCGACATATCGTGCAAGGCTTCATCGGCTTCGATCCAGCCGCCCCGATCACGATTTTGAAAGCGGTAGGGTTTGGTATCGACGATTCGCCCTTCGATATCCCACAATTCATCGTCGCGCTGATAGCCATGACAGGTCACGACACGGGTGTGCGCCAGTTGACGCCTGGTGGGGGTTGTTAGCGGCACAATACTCTCCGTCAATCGATTTTTACTGATTAAATTGGTGGCTGACATTATCATGCGCTATCGCACAGGAACACCCTTGAATGAGTAAATCTCACCACAGTATTCGACTCAGTCATCGCGGCAAAGGCATCCTCATGTCGATCGGCGGCGTGTTGATCCTGAGCCCCGACAGCCTGTTGATCTGGCTGGCTGGCCTCGACGATTACACGTTGTTGTTTTATCGCGGCCTGTTCCCCGTGGTCGCGATCAGCCTCGTGCTTGTCGTTTACTATCGCGCAGGGCTCCTGCCCGCACTGCTGCGAATCGGCTGGGCCGGCATTCTCAACGGGATCTTTTTTTCCGCGGTCAACATCACCTTCATCAGCGCGATTCAGAGAACCTCGGTCGCAAACACCTTGTTGTTTTTATCCTCGGCGCCCGTTTTTGCAGCAATTTTGTCTTTGCTGGTGCTGCGTGAAAACCAGCGCCCGGGCACCTGGCTGATCATCGCCTTGTCGTTGCTTAGCATATTCATCATCGGTTGGGGCAGCTATGGTAGCCATAGCCTGACGGGTGATTTTTTCGCGCTGGGCTGCGCTATCTTTACCGCCTGCAGCGCGGTGCTGGTACGCTACAAGAAACATATCGACCTGGTGCCGTCGGTCATTATCGGTAGTTTTTTTACCGCTTGTTACGCGTTCAGCCATACCCCGGAGCTGGCGATATCATCGACACAACTGCTTTATGTCGGGATCATCGGATTCGTGCTGGTGCCGTTCGCCTTTATTGTATTGACGATTGCGCCGAGATACGCCAATTCTGCCGAGGTACAACTGGTCTACCTGCTGGAAAGTATACTCGGCCCGCTGTGGGTGTGGCTGGTGATCAGCGAAACGCCTTCGCTGAATACCCTTGTCGGTGGCAGCATGCTACTGGTCTCGGTGGCCTGGTTTGCGCAGCATACAATCCGCGAGGAAGCAAAAATAGTCTGAAACCGGGGCTTAACCGCGACAGGCGATCAGGTTCACCATTTCAAACGCTACCGTCGCCGCGGCCAACGAAGTTATTTCGGCATGGTCGTAAGCCGGTGCCACTTCGACGACGTCGCCACCGACCAGGTTCATTCCCTGCAGACCGCGCAGGATGCCGACCATTTCGCGGCTGGTAATGCCCGCAATCTCGGGCGTTCCGGTTCCCGGCGCATGCGACGGGTCGAGCACGTCGATATCGATCGACAGATATAATGGATTATCACCGACCCGATCCCGAATGCGCTTGACCACATGTTCGACCCCATGTGCTTCCAGTTCGTCACAATGCACCACCTTGAAGCCGAGCTCTTCATCGTTTGCCAGATCGTCTGGACTATACAATGGGCCGCGAATACCGACATGCATCGACGCGTCATCATTAAACAGGTTTTCCTCGGCAGCGCGCCGAAACGGGGTGCCGTGTGTATAGGGCGCACCAAAATAAGTGTCCCAGGTGTCAAGGTGGGCGTCGAAATGGACCAGCGCCACCTGGCCCGCAACCTTGTTCACCGAACGCAGTAACGGCACCGCGATAGTGTGATCACCGCCAAGGCTGATGATCTTCGGCGCCTTTTTATACAGTTCATCGGCAGTCACTTCGATCTGGGCGATAGCTTCTTCTATATTGTAAGGATTGCAGGCAACGTCTCCGGCGTCGGCAACCTGTATCGTTTTAAACGGTTCGGTATCGTAAGCCGGATGAAAGTTGGTGCGCAAATGCCGCGAAGCCTGACGAATAGCCTGCGGTCCGAAACGAGCACCGGGTCGGTAGCTGGTACCGGAGTCAAATGGAATTCCGAGGATCGCGACATCGCACCAGGGCACGTCGCGCAGTTCCGGCAGCCGGCAAAATGTAGATGGTCCGGCATATCTCGGAACGACGGTACCGCTAACCGGTTCGATCGGGGGTGTGTCTGCCATGGTTTATCCTCGAGATGAAGCAATTTGTTATATCACCGATATCTGGCACAATCAATCCGACTCATTTGAACAGGCAACAGGCGTGACCGTCAGAAGCGTATTAAAAATGGGAGATCCGCGTTTGCTGGAGGTTTCCACCGAGGTCGATGTTATCGACGCTGCAACCCTCGAACCGCTGTTGACCGATATGTGGGATACGATGGCAGCCGAAAACGGGGCAGGGCTTGCGGCCCCGCAAATCGGTGTCATGCAGCGCGTGGTCATTTTTGGCTTCCAGAACAATCCCCGCTATGCCGATGCCCCGCCGATACCGCAAACAGTGCTGATCAACCCGGTTATCACGGCGCGGGGAGATACGCAGGAAGAGGGCTGGGAGGGCTGTCTGAGTGTTCCCGGCATGCGCGGTATGGTGCCCCGCTATCGTGATATTCACTACCGCGGATTCGATCAATTCGGCAACGAGATCGAGCGCGAGGTTTCCGGTTTTCATGCCAGAGTCGTACAGCATGATTGCGACCATCTGGATGGCGTGCTCTATCCACAACGCATCAGGAATATGCGCCAGTTCGGTTTTCTCGACACGCTGTCCGAAAAAGGTGTCATCGAACTGCAACCCTGCGACGATGAGCCCTGAGCGCGACATCCCGCTCGCCAGTTACGCGTTACTCGCCAGCGGAGCCAGTTTTTCCTGCGAGGTGCTGGCGGCACTGCAACAACGACATTACCTGCCCGAATTATTGATCCTGCCTGAATATCCGCCCGCACGGAGGCCGCCGGCTGGCGGCCGTGATATTGTATCGACGGCACCACAAAATCGTTTGCTGCGGCAGGCGGGGGATATCGAGATTGCCTATGCCCCGTCTGCACAACAGGCAAGTTGCGCCAAGCTGATCGAACAACAGGCTATCGATTTTCTGCTGGTTGCCTGCTGGCCATACCTGATCGATAAGGTGCTTGTTGAGAGCGCCCTCAAGGGGGCGCTCAATATGCACCCCTCGCTGCTGCCAGATTTTCGTGGAGCCAACCCGATCGAACAGCAACTCGAATGCCGACACGCCAGCTTCGGGGTAAGCCTGCATTTGCTGAACCAGCAGTTCGACCAGGGAGATATCATAGCCCAGGCTGAACTGAGCGATCCCGGAAAGTCCCCCGACAGGAACAGCCTGGAGCATCATTGCGCGATACTGGGTACAGAATTGTTTATTGCCGCAGTAAGACAGTACGAGCAGGGCTGGCAGCCGGTTCGACAGCCTGATTAATCGTTTGCAACCGTTTGCAGGAAAGCCTCGGTGTCAGCCTCGCTGGCACCCACTTCCGCAGCGATACTGAAGAGGATAGCCCTGACGTCGCCACTGGGGTCGTCGAGATGCTCATCACAGACCATTGCGCCGATCGGACCAAAATGATGAATTGCCGCCGTCTTTATAAGCTGCTTCGATTTTGCGTCTACCGCTCTGGGATTAGCAGGCTCATCGTTCTGTGCAGGCTTGGTCACATCGGTGATATTAGTGACCATCGTGATAGTTTCGTCCAGCGTGTTTGCAACCAGTTGCTCCAGCACTTCTTCGGTATCGAGATGTTCGCCGGCGGCTTCATGAATATCGCTGTTGGGGTGCTCTGTAATCCTGGCGCGTTCGATCCGCGTAATTAATTGCAACGCCGCGAGGCCCTTCTTGACGCGATAGGTAAGCAGGATGATCGCACCCTGGTCGAATCCGATCTGAAAAGAGTGATTGTCATCGCTCACCCCGGTGACCAGACCACTGAAAGCAGCGTCATGCAGGCTTCTCACCTGGTAGACGAAGTCGTCGTAAAGGATCCAGTTACTCATCGTAACTCCGGGTATTCATAAGCGGGCCCGAATACGTCCATTACAGGAGTCAGGTTGATTTAGTCTTGGCATAAATTCTTTTTAAAGGCGACACGCAAGCTGGTCTGCATGCGGTGGAAGGCTTCCGCCAGCTGGCCGATTTCATCACGCGATTCAGGTCGAATTCTCTGTTTCAAATTACCGTGGCTGATATCTTCGGCGTGCATCGCGAGCCGGGTAATCGGCCCGATAATGATTTGATTCATGACAATCGTCATCACGATCGCCATCACCGTCACCAGGGCGAGCAGGGTAATGAGGTTGGCGATAGTAGATGCGGTCAGCTGCTGGTCCAGTTGTCGCCTGGAGACGAAAACCGCCACTTCGCCGATCGACTTGGTGCCATTGTTGATCTCGTGTACCGACTCGATCAAGTCACCGCTAATGGCCCCGTTTGAATCTATCAGCGCGCCATTCGCATCGCGTTCACGCGCCGCAAAGATCGATTTGGCATCTTCGTCCCAGACTACGATCGCCTGCACATTGTCTTCCAGCATTTCTGCTTCAAGTGTCGAGTCGACCAGTTCTTTATCGAGGTCCCACATGGGGCCGATCAAATGTTTCGACAGCCGTTGGGAAGTAACGCCGGCGAGCTTCTGCAGATCGGCATTCAGCTGCTTTTGTTCATTGACGACCTGGTAGGCACTTAGACTACCTAGTACCAGGGTACAGGATATGATAATCACGCTAACGACCTTGACGCGAATCGTGCTGTACCAACGGACAATGCTTTTACTCATTTAAATAATCCTGGTGTGGGCGGCTCGAACGGATTTACTTGCGCAAACGGCTAACAATACGATCGAACTCGCCATTTTTACGGATCTTGTCCAGGCCCAGGTTGAAGTCCCTTATTATTTTTTCTCCGTCGGGTATCTGCCGCGACGCCATCAGAAACAGGCCGTGGGTTTCCAGCGGTGGTTCCATGAACTCAACATCGCTAATGCAGAAGCCTTCTTTTTTAGCCTCGTACCTGAACAGGTCAAAATTCATTACCGCCATATCGATCCGACCTCTGAACAGCTTGCGAATGTTTAAATTGGGGTAGGTCGCGACATGCTTGTCGAGATAACCGGCGGCATCAAACTCTTCACTGTTTGCAAATCCCCGGGAGACGCCGATGCTGTACGGAGTCAGATCACGCAGGGTTTAGTATTTCGATACGCCTAATCCGGGTCGGGCTATCAATCCCAGCTGCAGGAAATAAATGGGATCGCTGAAAATGTAGGCCTGCTCCCGCTCCGCGTTGTGATAAGCACCCATGACCACGTCCGAGTTACCCATCTCGACTTCTTTCAGCGCACGCGCCCACGGAATAAAGTCTACCGAGGAGTTGTGGCCCCCGGCCCTGAATGCGGCCCTGACGATAGCGGTAGTCAACCCCTGTTCGGGAAGTTCAGATCCGTAATGAGGCGCCCATTCAACGGTGAGCATTGAAATATCACGCGCCTGCGCGCCGCCGGCGAGTATCGCCAGCAGCAGGATGCTAAATGCGCTGAAATTTCTGAACTGCATGTTACTTTTTTACCCCTGTATTCAATATACTTGCTGACGCCATTTTGCAACGGTCCCATAAAGCCTCTCGTACAATCCAGGACTCATGGTTTATTGTCTTCGGCAGGCTGCAAGGACTAATAAATTGTTTTGAATTAACAACATTCCGGTATGTTTAGTTAATTATGGACCAAAATCCGGATTTTTCCTTAAATACAAAGACATGACGCATTTATCACTTGAAGCACAAATCGAGCTCGATCAGGAACATATCTGGCATCCCTATAGCGCCATGCACAGCGATTTACCCGTGTTCCATGTCGATTCTGCCAGCGGGGTGTACCTGACGCTCTCCGACGGCAAAAGGCTAATCGACGGCATGTCCTCCTGGTGGTGCGCAATTCACGGCTACAACCACCCGCAACTTAATAATGCGATTGAACAGCAGTTGCAGCGCATGGCGCATGTCATGTTTGGCGGGCTTACTCACGAACCGGCAATTCGACTGGTTGAAAAACTGGTAGCACTGACGCCGCAAGGGCTGCAGTCGGTTTTCATTTCCGATTCGGGATCGGTCGCCGTTGAAGTCGCACTAAAAATGGCGATTCAATACTGGAGCGCAAGAGGAGAACCGGACAAACAGCGCTTTGCGACCTTACGCAACGGTTACCACGGGGATACCATGGGTGCGATGTCGGTATGCGATCCGGTAACCGGAATGCATAGCCTGTTCAATTCTGTGCTTAGCCGGCAGTTTCATCTCGAACGTCCACCGTGCCGGTTTGGAGAAGCCTGCCAGGACAGTGACCTGCAAGCGCTCGAACAGTTACTGCAGGCTAATCACGCGCAGATCGCCGCGTTGATTCTCGAACCCGTGGTTCAGGGGGCCGGTGGTATGTATTTTTATTCGGCGCAATATCTCGCGCGTGCTCGCGAGCTTTGCGACCGATACCGGGTACTGCTGATTGCCGACGAGATAGCGACCGGGTTCGGCCGCACCGGCAAGTTGTTCGCCTGCGAGCATGCGGCCATATCACCCGACATCATGTGCGTCGGCAAGGCCCTGACCGGGGGTTACATGAGTCTGGCCGCCACCCTGACCACGGCCGAAATCAGTAACACCATCGATCAGGGGAGTCCCGGCGTCTTTATGCATGGCCCCACGTTTATGGCCAATCCACTGGCCTGTGCGGTGGCCGTTGCGAGCATCGAACAGCTCATCGAGTCAGACTGGCAGCAGCATGTCGACCGGATCGAGTTGCAAATGAAACAATTGTTATCCCCCTGCGCGGAACTGCCCCAGGTAGCCGAGGTTCGATGCCTGGGCGCAATCGGTGTCATTGAAATGAAACAGGCGGTCGACATGAAATCGATAATGCGCCAGTTTGTCGATGCTGGAATCTGGGTGCGGCCGTTTGGCAAGCTGGTTTACCTGATGCCGCCTTACATAATTTCCGCCACCGAGCTGGAGCTACTGTGCAATCCCCTGATTGATACCGTGGCACAACAACCCGGTTAAGATCTGCTCGTTACAGCCGATAAAGAGCGCGGAGGTTACTATGAAAAATTCCATGGTCATGGCAATACTGCTCTCGATCTGCTCTTTGTCTGCTTGCGTCGAGTCTAACCTGGTGGTGGGTCGCCCCGGTCCCGCTATCAAGAGTGAGGATGTGGTCGTTTATTATATCGATCGGCCACCCTGCAACTTTGAAACCATTGCGCATATCAGTATGAACGGGGGCTATTACACGCTCGAGTTGTTGGTGGCGGGCATGCAAAAGCAGGCAGCCAGCGTTGGCGCTACCGGATTGTACGTGCTGCAGACGCAGCAACTGGAGATTAAGGAGTACCTGGGCACTGCTAAGGCGATCCGCTGTTTACCCACATAGAAAGGAAGCTGTCAGGGTCTAGCTTTCTTCTTCCTGATCATCCTGCTGTTCGTCCTCCGGGACTTCATTCAAAATTTTATCTTTTTCTTCAGGGGTTAATACCACTGTATCTTCATCGCCCATCGTAATCACCTCGGTACTCGATATTGGTTAGTCTGGCTGGTGAATCAGCATCCTTCAGATTGTAGACCAGTTCAAGCGCTTTTGTGGCAGAGGTTTAACAAAATCAAGATCAATTTTATCTACCCGGAAGGAGATGTATCCGTGACTGGAGTGTTACAATTCGCCGCTATTCCGGCTTTAAGCAGCGTAACATGGGTAAAAAGAAAATCAGGGTAAGCGATAGCATGGGCACCGTGGAAATTCCGGCCGATGCGCTCTACCAGGCACAAACACAACGTGCCCTCGATAATTTTAAAATTAGCTCTCTTTGCCTGCCCGATGCCGTAATCCATGCGCTTGCCTCAATCAAGAAAGCCTGCGCCGAAACCAATTTCGAACTCGAAAAACTCGATCAGCCACGCCAGCAGGCAATTCAACAGGCGGCCGAGTCGATTATTTCGGGTCAGCATGCCGATCAGTTTGCCGTCGACGTGTTTCAGAGTGGATCCGGCACCAGCAGCAACATGACCGTTAACGAAGTCATTGCCACGCTGGCATCAAGCGACAAGCTCGACGTCCATCCCAACGATCACGTCAACATGGGGCAAAGTTCCAACGATGTCTTTCCATCGGCAATTCATATTGCCGCTGCGCGGAGAATCCATGAGCAGTTGCTGCCCGCCATGCAAACCCTCGAAGCCGCTTTAAGCAGGCGCATGCAACAACACGGGCAAACCGTCAAAACAGGGCGTACACACCTGATGGATGCGATGCCTGTCTCATTGGCGCAGGAGATATCCGCCTGGGCATCGCAGGTAAAAAATGATCGCTACCGCATCCAGACGACCCTGACCCGGCTGCAACAGCTCGCGATCGGGGGAACCGCGGTAGGCACCGGGGTCAATACGGCATCCGATTTCGGGCAACGCGTGTGTAAAAAACTGCAGGCCGCAAGCGGTATTCGCTTTATGCCGATGGAGAATTTTTTTGAGGCTTTAAGTACCCAGAACACCGCGCTCGAACTAAGCGGTCAACTGCGGGTGCTGGCGACTTCATTGACCAAGATATCTAACGATCTGCGCTGGATGAATTCCGGGCCGCTCACCGGCCTTGGGGAAATCCGGCTCGAAGCTTTACAGCCGGGTAGTTCGATTATGCCGGCCAAGGTCAATCCGGTAATTCCCGAAGCGGTGTTGATGGTGGCCGCGCAGGTGAGCGGCAACGACACCACCATTTCCCTGGCGGCACAGTCGGGCAACTTCCAGCTAAATGTCATGTTACCGGTGATTGCCTATAACCTGCTGCAAAGTATTGAAATTCTGGGCAGTGCGAGCCTGCACCTGGCCAGGGTTATCGATACATTCACGGTTAATAGCGACGCGATGACGCAAAACCTGGCGTTTAACCCGATCCTGGTTACCGCATTGAACCCCATTATCGGCTACCGGCAGGCTGCTGAAGTGGCAAAAGCGGCACTCGAGCAAAAGCGTCCTATACTTGAAGTAGCCCTCGAAATGACCGACATAAGTGAAGCCAGACTCAAGGAATTGCTCAATCCGGCTAACCTTGTGCAGAATCAACCCGAAAATACAAACTGATTCACTTGCTTATTTAATAATTTACCTCTAGACTTCCCACTAAACTTATGAAATATAAGGTTTTCTCTTGAAACCAGCATACCTGAAACGCGCTTCTTTATATGGCCCCCGAAGCATGGCAATTATTGCATTGCTGGTGGCAGGATTAATCAGCCCCCAGCTTCAGGCCAGTATCGAACAGCAGCGTCAGTTGTTTCGTGACGCATCGGTGGCGCTCGAGCGTAATCAAATTACCCGATTTAACCGCCTGCTCAAACAACTCGATGATTACCCCGCCGCGCCTTATCTGGAATACGATGCTTTCAGCCGCAGGGTGAGCAAGGCCAAACCCGCGCAGGTCGAGGAATTTTTGCAGCGATTTGCCGATTTCCCATTTGCCTACCATGCTCGCGGCAAATGGCTCAAGGTTCTCGCGCGACGCGGGGACTGAGAAAATTACCTGGAGTTCTTTGACGGCCGCGAAAATACGCGACTGCAATGCCTCGCTTTTCAGGCCAGGTTAAAACTGAACCAGCTCGAAGGACTAAACGATGAAATCGTCAGGGTCTGGTCGCGTGGCTATTCACAACCTGCCCAATGTGATCCGGCGTTTGCCTACTTCTTAAAGAGTAGCGAACAGGCAGAGCAAGCCATCTGGTTACGTATAGAAAAAGCTTTCAAGGCGCGCCGACCGAACCTGGCGCGCTACCTGGCTAAAAGACTGGACCAGCAGGCGCAAGCCACCGTGGACACCTGGTACCGCGTGCACAGACGTCCCGAGCGTTCGCTCAAGAAACTGGCCGAAGTCGAGGATAATCATTTTAACCGCGCCATTATTGTTCATGCGATCGATCGGCTGGCCCGCAAAAACAGCCTCAAATCTCTCGAACACTGGAACCTGATCCGCGATGATTTTGCTTTTACCCAGCAGCAAAAAGATCAAAGCCAGAGACGAATCGCGCTTTCCGCGGCGATCCAGCACAAATCCGAGGCCCGTGCACTGCTATCCAGTCTCGATCCTTCGATCATGAATGACCAGGCGTATCTGTGGTTGGCACGAATACAGTTGCGCAATCACGACTGGACGGGATTGATGAAAACGATCAACCTGATGCCGGCCCACCTGCACCAGGAAAACGAATGGCAGTACTGGTTGTCGCGTTCGATGGAAGCCGAGGGACAGATGGCTGATTCGATGAGTTTACTGGAACAGCTATCCGGCAAGAGCAGCTACTATGGTTTCCTCGCCGCCGACAAACTGAAGCGCGACTACCACATCGAGCAGGAAAATGCTGCCAGCATCGACATCGATGAGGATAGCTTCCTGTCAGCTAATCCCCACATGTTGCGCGCACGGGAACTTTATTACCTGGACCGCCTGATCGACGCCAAACGCGAATGGTTTCAGGCCTTGCGCTATCTTGACCAGGACCAGATAAAACAGGCCGCCACGCTGGCATCTAAATGGCAATGGCATGACAGTGCTATCCGAACCGTGGCCAAGACTCCGCATCGCAATGATTACAGCCTGCGCTTTCCAATGCCTTACAGGCAACAGGTGATGCAACATGCCGAGGCCCGGGAACTCGATCCTGCCCTGATCTATGGAGTCATGCGTCGCGAGAGCTTATTCGATCCTTTGGCTCGCTCCAGCGTCGGGGCTCTGGGACTGATGCAACTGATGCCGAGTACCGCGCGCAGGGTAGCGAAATCACTTGGCATGAAGCGACCGCGCAAATCGGGTATTTTACGTGTCGAGAATAATATTCGTTTTGGCACTCACTACTTGCGAACCGTGATGAACCGGTTTGATAATAACGTCGCCCTGGCAGCGGCGGCTTACAATGCCGGCCCCGGTAACGTAAAACGCTGGCTGCCGAAGAATTCAACAATGTCGGCCGATTTGTGGGTGGAAACCGTACCCTTCAAGGAAACGCGCAACTACGTACAGGCGGTACTCGCTTATTCGACGGTTTTCGATAAATCACTGGGCAGAAATACTTTGATGTCCAGTCGTATGAGTGATGTCAAAACCGTTTATTAAATAGTATATTCGGCCGTATGAAAATATACGGCGATATCTATTCCGGCAATTGCTACAAGCTGAAACTCATTTGTGCGCTGCTGGCCCTGGAACACGACTGGATCCCGATCGATATACTGCGCGGTGAAACCCGCAGCGACAGCTTTCTCGCGTTAAATCCCAACGGCCAGATCCCGGTTTGCGTGACTGACGATAACGCCGTTCTGACGGAGTCCAACGCCATCCTGTTCTATCTCGCGCAGGACAGTGCCTACTGGCCGCGCGACAAACTATCGCAAACCCGCGTGCTCGAATGGCAATTCTTCGAACAATACAGCCACGAACCGTCAATCGCGGTGGCACGTTTCATCAAGGTTTACCAGGGCATGCCGGATGCTCGAATAGACGAGTACAAAAAAAAGCTCAAGGATGGATATCGTGCCCTGGACATAATGGAAGCGCATCTCGCCGATCGGGATTTCCTGGTCGGTGAGCGCTGCAGCATCGCCGATATTTCGCTGTTCGCCTACACCCATGTCGCGCAGGAGGGCGGATTTGATTTATCGGCTTACCCGTCGATTAATAGCTGGATATCGAGGATTGAAAGCTTGCCCGATTATGTTGCCATGCCGCCGGCAAGTTCGCGTTAGGTCAGCAGAACTGCTAAGTCAATTGTATTAAAAAATCACAGTGTTTATACTTCACCGAAACCTGGACACAGGTGCTTTTTTCACCCAAACCGGAAGCTATTAAAAACCGTGAGCAATTATAACCAGCAACTTGAAAAGATTAAGAATGAACCAGGCCTCATCGCCGCCCTGGACCAGAGCGGCGGCAGTACGCCCAAGGCCCTGGCCAATTACGGCGTCGGGGCAGATGCGTATAGCAACGACGACGAAATGTTCGAAGTCGTGCATGCCATGCGCAGCAGAATTGTTACCAGCCCGGTATTCGACGGCAGTCGAATCATGGGCGCAATTCTGTTTGAAAATACCATGGACCGGGAAGTTCAGGGGCAGGGGACTGCCGACTACCTGTGGAACGTCAAGCGCGTGGTGCCGTTTCTCAAGGTCGACAAGGGACTCGCCGACGAAAGTGATGGCGCGCAGGTAATGAAACCCATGCCCGGGCTGGATGAGCTGTTACAAAAAGCCAGGCAGAAAAATATTTTTGGTACCAAGATGCGCTCGGTTATCAAGACCTCCAGTAGCAATGGCGTCACTGCGGTAGTCAGTCAGCAATTCGAAATTGGTCAGCAGATAGTTGCAGCTGGACTGGTTCCGATTATCGAGCCCGAAGTTGACATCAATAGCCCGCAGAAGGCCGAGACAGAGGAACTACTCAAGACTTCATTGCTGAAGCATCTCGACCGCCTCGAGGAAGGCCAGCTGGTGATGCTCAAGTTAACCCTGCCCGAACAGGATAATTTTTATACCAGCTGTATTCAGCACCCCAATGTACTCAAGGTTGTCGCACTTTCCGGCGGTTACTCGCGAGAGGAAGCAAACCAGAGGCTTGGCAAACAGCACGGTATGGTTGCGAGTTTCTCGCGTGCTCTCAGCGAGGGGCTAAGCGCACAGCAAAGTGAAGATGAATTTAATAGTGTCCTGGATGCTTCCATCGAAAGCATATTCCAGGCTTCCAGCACCTGATCCTTAACCAGAAGACTATCCACATGAAAACAAACATCAGCATCATTGCCGCATCCGTTCTGTTAAGCGCCTGCGCAGGCCTGAGCCTGACACCCGAGGGTGAGAAAGTTCGTATACTGGATCCGAGCGAAGTCGGCAGTTGTCGCGAGCTTGGCAAGACCAATACCTCGGTAACCGACACCGTAGTCGGTGTCGAGAGGCCAGAAGACACCATAGCCAAGGAATTACGCATTATCGCTCGCAATGGTGCGGCCCGTATGGGAGGAGACACAATTGTTCCGCTGACCGTCATCGAGCAGGGGCAACAAACCTTTGTGGTTTACAAATGCATCAATCCTGACGGTTAGCAGTCACCGGGCGACAGAAAGCCTTACTGATCCTGTACCATCACCCGGGTCGCCAGGGCGTGTGATATTTCCGCATGCGTCTTGGTGATATCGTCACCCCGGGAAAAATGAATTAACTCGTCGCACATCGCTTCGAAACGCTGCTGGCTAGGTCCTTTGACCGCGCGGTCCGAGGTTACTCCGTAAATATACTTGCCGCGCGCCCGCGCGTAACCGCATTCGAACCCGGTCCAGGCTTCCGCTTCCACGCCTTCCAGGATTACGATCACAATATCAGACTTATCGAGTTCTTCTTCGTAGCAAGCCTGTATCTCGCGTTGCGACATGGTCGACGCATCCAGATCAAGGTCAACTTGCGGAATCAGGATCTCGATATAGGGGTTGTCCTCGGTCAACATGTCGCGCAGCGCGAGATTCCAGACTCTTGCCGCCTGGGAACTGTTATAGGCTGCAAGGTAGGCCCGCACGCCATGATGAATGCCCATGTTGACGTTATGCGTAATCGAATCGGGCTCGAGATTGGTCTCCTTTGCCGCGGCGACCTGCAGGGCATCCTTCAACGCGATATCACCGCTCATCAGGGCATGGCTGATAATGACACCATTGATGTTCGGCAGATAACGCTGCCGCGCGATATCATCCAGCGTGCGTACCGTGCCGCTGGCATAGACCGGAATGGAAACGTCGTGACTCATCTGTTCGGTCAGCGCCACGGCTTCATCGAATTCAGAATCGAGTCGTTCGGTACCCTTGTGTATCACACCCGCAATTCCGGTCATTTGCAGATCTCGGATTAAATCCTGTGGCATGAAAGCGGTTTGTGTCTTCCAGCCGTCGATCATTACAAAACCGTTGCGCGTCGCCAGGTGGACGATAATTCCACCCGGATGCCGACTTGCCGCTTCAATCACCAACGGCGAATCAGTAATGGCAACCGTACCCAGCACAACGCGGGCAGCGCCCGCTTCAAACCAGTCGTTAATCTGGCTCAGCGTGCGGATACCACCGGCGACCTGAACTGGAATATCGGTTTCATTAAGCAATTCCCTGATCAGAGTCTCGTTGTTAGTCGGCTTCGACCTGGCAGCGTCTATATCGACGATCTGCAGCATTTGTGCGCCATCGGCAACAAATTCGCTTACCGCCTGACGTGGTGTTATATCGTGGATGATATCGTCGCCTTCGATGGCGGCGCGGGTAATTACCTTGCCGTCCTGAATCTGAATCTCTGGTATTATAATCATCGCCGCACAGCCCCTGGTTTCAATAGATCGCATTGTATCAAATAGTTCTGCAATCGGGATTAACATTTCTCCATCTAAACAAATTCAAAATTGGTGGATATGACACGCAACCGCTAATTTGATCCATCGATGTTTGCCGTGGCCTTCTGACTGCTAAAGCAGGGCGAACACTTGAAATTCATGCACTCATCAACATGTTAGCAGGATACTTTTAATTCTGTCCCGCTGTTAAACGTTTATCCTTGACACCGGGCTTTACGCTCTTGCTCATTAAAATGAACTTTACTGATACATACAGATACATATGGAAAAAATGGAACCGATAAAAGTGTTGTTTGTTTGCATGGGCAACATATGTCGCTCACCAACCGCGCATGGCGTATTTCAGTCACTGGTCGACGAACAGGGACTAGGAAAATCTATCCACGTGGATTCGGCCGGCACTCATAGTTACCACATCGGCACTCCTCCGGATTTACGCTCCCAGGCGATGGTAAAGTCCCGTGGCGTCGATCTTGGCGATCTGCGCGCACGCCGCTTTGTCAGCGCTGATTTTATCGAATTTGACTACCTGCTCGGCATGGATCACGAGAATCTGTCGAATATGCTTGCACTTAAGCCTGACGCCAGCAGTGCTAGGGTAAAGCTGATGCTGGAGTATTCAGACAGGTTCGATCAGCAGGAAATCCCCGACCCTTATTTCGGACAGGACGGATTCGATCTGGTATTTGACATGATCGATGACGCGGCACGCGGATTGTTACGCGATATACGCTCGCAGCATGGAATCTAGTTGTAAGCCAGAAATTTTCGCGCGTTAGCGACATACTTTTTACGTCGCCAGAACAGAGTCCATTTACTACCGCCCAGTTGCTGCCAGAGCACACCGCAACGTATCCCGGCCAGTAACAGTGCCCTGATTTTGGCTGCATTGTCATCGTTGCGCAGGTAGTTCTGTTCTCCACGAACCAGGACGCGTGGATTGAGAGAGCTGATATTGTCCTGATAGAGACCGTCAATCTTGTTGATAACGCTGCCGCGACTCAAATCAAACTCACTGCTACTGTGTTCAATCCGCTCCAGCCCATTGAGTAAATCCTGTGCAAGATCGTGGTTGCGCAACACCTGCGTCGATATTTTCAGCATTGACAACAGGTAGTAAGCGATATTTCTTCCGGGAGTTCGATTTTCGCCGCCAAGATAGTCGCCGAGGGCTTCGAAACCCCGGGACAGGCAGGTGATATCTCCGAGCGCATCTCTGACAGTCGCCGCGTCGATCGTGAACAGACTGTTGATACTGCAATCGAAGACGTTCGTATCACAGTTTCCATGCAGTGCGAGTTCGTCGACCAGCGCCGCCGCCTGAAACATCCCGGCCAGCGCCAGGGTTTGATTTTCTAGTTTATTCACGATCCTGTATACAACATGGATAAAACGAAGGTCACGCCAATCCTGGCTGTGATCAGCCGTACACTGTAATAAAATGTATCCATATCGGGTCCTGCCTGTTCCTCGTTAAATCAATTCTCATGAAACCCGCTGCGCCGCCTTCACGAAGTGTGCAGGCTAGTCGTAGGCTACCTCGATGGTGCCACCGCCAAGGCATTGTTCTCCGGCATACAACACCAGCGCCTGCCCGGGCGTAACAGCTCTTTGTGGCGTATTAAATTCGACGCGTGCATTGCCATCTTCGAGCTCTATAACCCGACAGTCGCTATCCCGCTGTCGATAACGACTTTTAGCACTGCAGGCAAAAGGCACGCTGTCCACCGACTGTGAAATCCAGTGCAGATCGGTTACCCGGCAATGCGAGTGATAAAGGTGCGGGTTGTCTACTCCCTGCGCAACGATCAGTCTATTTTCATCCAGCGCCTTGGCGACGACATACCACGGTTCATCGCTGCCTTCTTCGGTACCACCAATGCCGAGGCCCTGGCGCTGACCGATGGTGTAATACATCAATCCACTGTGCTCACCGAGTTCGCAACCGTCCAGGCTGACTATTTTTCCTGGCTGCGCCGGAATAAATCGTTGCAGAAAATCCCTGAACTTGCGCTCACCGATGAAACAGATTCCGGTGCTGTCTTTTTTCGCGTGGACCACGAATTGCTGTTGCCGGGCAATATCCCGCACCTCCGATTTATCCAGCTCCCCAATGGGAAACAGGGCGTGTGCCAGCTGATGTTGATTCAGCGCATAAAGAAAATAAGACTGGTCCTTATTTCCATCCATCCCGCGCAGTAATTCGATGCGGCCGTTTCGTCGGCGTGTGCGCACGTAATGGCCAGTCGCGATCCGCTCTGCGCCCAGCATCCGGGCATGATCCAGAAAGGCTTTAAATTTTATTTCCCGGTTACACATGATATCAGGATTTGGCGTACGCCCGGTGCGATACTCGTGCAGAAAATACTCGAACACATTGTCCCAGTACTCGCCGGAAAAATTAACCGTGTGTAACGGAATATCGAGACGCTCACATACCTGTTGCGCATCCGCCAGATCTTCGCTGGCCGAACAGTATTCCTCGGTATCGTCTTCCTCCCAGTTCTTCATGAACAGGCCCTCGACCCGGTAACCCTGCTGCAACAAGAGGTAGGCGGATACCGAGGAGTCGACACCGCCTGACATGCCGACAATGATCTTTTCCTGTTTAGCCTCGCCCATCGCTAGTTTAGTTGGAGGCCAGCTCGGGATTATAGACGACCGGGAAATCGCGCTTGTTCTGCCAGTCCGCGAGCGGCTGGATATAGGGCAACTCTCCATTGTCACGATACCAGGAGTCAACCACGAAGCGCTCCCCGCTGTCGATTTCGGTTATCGTCGCCGTCCAGTGGGTGGCAAACCAGACGATGCGACGTTGCTTGTAATCAACCCGGTGCCATTTCAACAACTTCAGTTCCTCCAGTGCAGCCAGATACTGGAAAGTATTGGTTGATTCATCGATACAATCCATTTGCCGGGTAATCTCGTAGCCGGGGTAATTACCTCCCTTGTCGCGAAAAGTACCGGATAATTCTCCGCTGATACGCTCCATGGTCGCAACGGCTCTTCTGATGGCCTGTTTTTCGGCGTCGCTATCGACACTGGCGGGCGTAAACAGTGCCCTGATCTCGTCCCAGTCCCGTGCACTGTAGTGCAGCTCCTGGGTTGACTTGCAACCAAAGTCGAAACAATGCACGAAATAGGGCATCGCCACTGCCGGGCCACTGAGGAGAAACAGAAACAACACTCTGACGATAAACATGATCAGGCAAATTCCTGGCTAATGACATCGAGTGGGTAACCGGGACATTGCTGGAAATCTTCGATACATTGCAACACCATCGGACTGCGATGCTGTTCGCGACAGGACAGGAGCTGTGCATAGGTCAACCACTCGGCAGCAATAATACCCTGATCCAGGTCGCCATCAACAAGATCGCCCACCACACCGCGAAACATGAAGCGAAGGTAGGTTTGTGCGGATGATTCATCCGGCTGATACCGGTACACCCCTTGTAACGCCTGCGGTATGAACTGATAGCGGGTTTCCTCCAGGGTTTCGCGCACTACAGCCTCGAGCAGGGTTTCCCCCGGCTCCAGATGCCCGGCAGGCTGGTTGAAAACGATCCGGTCGTCGACATTTTCTTTTACCAGCAGAAACTTGCCATCGAGTTCAGCCAGCGCAGCCACCGTGGCATGGGGTTTCCAGATTGCCTCATCCATCTCGCATACTTCTCTGCCAGTGGGCCAGTCCCTGGGCGTTAAGCCTGAAATCAGTTTTCAATACAGCACCCAGCCTGGCGTTATCGTCACCGCGCATTTCCTGCAAAACCAGGTTATGCATATCCCGTTCGAGTGATGCCTCGTAGTCCGCCCTGGAGCTATCATGCTGCCCGCAAAGCTCGACATATTCGTCGATCCATTGATTGAAACTGGCTGCCTGCGCCGCTGGATCTTCGAACTCGCCATAATGGGTCAGGTACAGTCTGTCGGGATTGAAACTCATGATACGTGAGATCGACGCCCGTAACGCCTGCGGGTCAAACTGCACCGGCGGCGTGGTTGGAATCAATCCCCGGGGCAGCCGTTTCATCGGCTCGTAGCTGATGCCGAAGGTATCTCCAGTGAATACGCCATTACTGACCTGGTCGTAGATACAAAAGTGATGCCGTGCGTGGCCCGGCGTATCGATAAAAACGAGCTCCCGGTTACCGACCTCGAAACGGGCCAGATCCGGCGCAATAATGACACGCGCCTCAGGTATCGGTTCGATAGTGCCATAAAGACGGTTAAACTTTTCCTCACCATAAACACCGATCGTTCCGGCAATCAGTTTTTGCGGATCGATCATATGCCGCGCACCTAGCGGGTGAACGATCAGGCTCGCCTGGTCGAACTGCTTCATCATTTCACTGGCGCCACCGGCATGATCCAGGTGTACGTGGGTCGGGATGACATACCTGATCCGGGATTTCGCAATGCCCAGTTCGCTTAGCGTCGCTAATACATTAGCAACCGAATAGTAGGTCCCGGTCTCGATGATGGCGACTTCATCCGCCGCCTGAAGCAGGTAAATCGAGGCCACCCCGGGTTTAACATAGAGTGCATCGATACAGTAAATATCATGCTTCAGAGCAGTGAATTCGGCCATCGATCAGTTTTTCTTGCAGTGCTCAGCCATGAAGAGCCAGGTTTCGATAACGGAATCTGGATTGAGCGATATACTGGTGATTCCCTGTTCCAGCAGCCATTCCGCAAGATCCGGATGGTCCGACGGACCCTGACCGCATATACCGACATACTTGCCGGCGGATTTGCAGGCCTCGATCGCCTGTTGCAACAACTTCATTACCGCCGGATCGCGTTCGTCAAATGACTCGGCCACCAGGCCTGAGTCACGATCCAGGCCCAGCGTCAATTGAGTCAGGTCATTCGACCCGATAGAAAAGCCGTCGAAATACTCGAGGAACTGATCGGCCAGCACGACGTTGGCGGGAATTTCGCACATCATAATAACCTTGAAGCCGTCGACCCCTCGCTCAAGCCCGTTTTCTGCGAGCAACTGATGCACCGATCTGGCCTCATTAAGGGTACGCACGAACGGAATCATGATTTCCAGGTTCTTCAAATTCATTTCATTGCGCACTCGCCTGATCGCCGCGCATTCGAGTTCAAAACTGGGCTTGAAATCATCGCTGATATAGCGCGATGCACCGCGGAAGCCCAGCATCGGGTTTTCTTCATGCGGTTCAAAAATATCGCCGCCGAGCAGATGCGCATACTCATTCGACTTGAAGTCCGACATACGCACGATGACCCGCTCCGGCGCGAAGGCTGCCGCCAGGGTAGCGATGCCTTCGCTCAGCTTATCGACGTAGTACTCAACGGGTCCGGCATAACCGCCAATGCGTTGCTCGATTGCATGCTGAAGATCCTTTTCCATGCTGTCGAACTCGAGCAGGGCGCGGGGGTGAATACCGATCATATTACTGATAATAAATTCGAGTCGAGCCAGCCCGATTCCGGCATGCGGCAGTCTCGAAAAACTGAAAGCACGCTCCGGATTACCGACATTCATCGATACCTTGACCGAAATATCCGGCATATTCGACAACTCATGCTGCTGATAATCGAATTCGAGCAATCCCGCGTAAGCGTATCCGGTGTCTCCCTCAGCGCAGGACACGGTCACTTCGCTCAGATGTGAAATGTCCTCGGTACAGCTGCCGGTCCCCACCAAAGCCGGAATACCCAGCTCGCGGGCAATAATTGCGGCATGGCAGGTACGCCCACCGCGATTGGTGACAATCGCAGAGGCTTTTTTCATGATCGGTTCCCAGTCGGGATCTGTCATATCGGTAACCAGCACATCACCCTGTTCGATCTGGTCCATCTGCGACAGATCGTTGATCACCTTGGCCGGGCCGCGCCCGATGCGATTGCCGACGGCGCGCCCGCTCACCAGCACCTCAGATTTCTGTTTGAGCTGGTAGCGCTCGATAATTCGGCCTGCGCGGGACTGCACCGTTTCAGGGCGCGCCTGGACAATATAAAGCTTGCCGTTCTCACCATCTTTCGCCCATTCAATATCCATCGGGCGGCCATAGTGCTGTTCGATAGTGACGGCCATTTTCGCGAGCGCGGTGATATCGGAATCGCTGATTGAAAACAGGCAACGCTCATGCTCGTCAACCTCGACCGTCTGAATCGCCTGCTCGGGCGAATCCTCCTGTGCGTAAATCATCTTGATCAGTTTACTGCCACGGTTTTTCTGCAGGATGCTATACCGGGCACTGTCGAGAGTATTCTTGTAGACATAAAATTCATCGGGGTTGACCGCTCCCTGCACCACGGTTTCGCCCAGACCATAGCTACTGGTAATGAAGACGACGTCTTCGAAACCTGATTCGGTATCGATACTGAACATGACGCCGCTGGCAGCAAGGTCGCTTCGCACCATACGCTGAATGCCCGCCGACAGTGAAGCCTCGGCATGCGTAAACCCCTGGTGTACTCGATAAGAGATCGCCCGATCATTGAACAGCGATGCAAACACCAGCTTGATCGCGTGCAGGACCTGATCAATACCGCTGATATTTAAATAGGTTTCCTGTTGCCCGGCAAAAGAAGCATCGGGTAAATCTTCAGCGGTAGCAGAAGAACGTACCGCTACGGTTGCGTCTTTGCCATCGCTCGCCATTTCCTGGTATGCCCGGGTAATCTCCTGCTGAAACTGCGTGGGCAGGGGAGAGTCGATAATCCAGCCCCTTATTTTCTTGCCACACAGAGCCAGCTCCTTCACGTCATCGGTATCCAGTTGATCCAGGGCCGCGTGAATCTGTTCACGGATTCCCGCCTGGTCCAGAAAATCGTTAAACGCGGCAGCAGTCGTGGCAAATCCACCGGGCACTTCAACCCCGAGATTACCCAGATTACTGATCATTTCTCCAAGTGACGCGTTCTTCCCACCAACACGGGGCACGTCGTTCATGCCCAGTTGATCCAGTGGCACAATATTCTCTGACATAAATAATTTCCCAGTATGACACAACAGTTACGTAACGGGCGCCGATTATACTAGTATATCGACTTGAAACCGAAACCAATTTGAGGATCTCCCACAAGCATGTCGTCACCCACTCGCCAGGTATTTTTTGTTTCCAACGGAACCGCTATCACCGCCGAGACATTGGGCATGAGTCTGCTCGCACAGTTCCCTGACCATCAGTTTCAAACCCGAACCATCCCGTTTGTCGATACTCTCGAAAAAGTGCATGCCGTCAGCGATGAAATCAATCAGAGTATAAATAAGTTGAACCAGTTACCTATCGTCATCTGCACGATGGGCGATTTCGATTTGATGAAGATTATCAACCAGAGCAAGGCACTGGTTATCGATCCTTTTGGCGATAGCCTGCCGCGAATGGAAAAGGTGCTCGCTGCCGAACACCATCAGCCCGGCGAATCGCATCGGACCGCTCACCCTTCGATCTACGAATCACGCATTGATGCGATCGACTATGCGATGCTGCACGACGATGGTGGCAAATCGCAAAATTACGGAGAGGCGGATATCATCCTGGTTGGTGTTTCACGCTCCGGCAAAACTCCGAGCTGTCTTTATCTGGCACTGCAGTTCGGCATCAAGGCCGCTAACTACCCGATTACCGAAGAGGATATGGAGTTCGAACAGCTACCCGAACCCCTGCGCCCGCACAAACAGCGCCTGTACGGCCTGACGACAGATCTCAACAGGCTGGTCAATATCCGCCAGGAAAGACGCCCCAACAGCCGCTACTCTTCACAGGAGCAATGTCGTTACGAACTGCGCGCGGTGGAACAGATGTACCAGCGTCATAATATCAAGTACATCAATACTTCGAAGATGTCGGTAGAGGAAATATCAGCCCGCATCATCCGCGACAACGGGCTGCATCGAATAGATTTGCCTTAACCCATATGGCTGATGACGGCTGCGCCAAAGTCTGACGTACTTAGCTCGGTGGCATCGGCTTCATTTCGCGCCAGATCATAGGTTACCTGCTTGGCCCCGATCGCACCTTCCATGCCAGCGATTACCCTGTCAGCTGCCTCGCTCCAACCCATGTAACGCAACATCATTTCCGCCGAGAGGATAATCGATCCCGGGTTGACCTTGTCCATGCCGGCATATTTGGGCGCCGTGCCGTGGGTTGCTTCGAATACGCCGACGGTGTCCGCGATATTGGCGCCTGGCGCAATACCGATTCCACCTACCTGAGCGGCAAGCGCGTCGGAGATGTAATCGCCGTTTAGGTTTAATGTCGCGACCACATCGTACTCGGTAGGGCGGGTCACGATTTGTTGCAGAAAGTTGTCCGCAATAACGTCTTTGACGGTAATTGTATTCCCGGTTTTTGGATTGGTGAACTCACACCAGGGGCCGCCACCGATTTCCGTGGCGCCATACAACTCGGCGGCAAGTTCATAGCCCCAGTTGCGGAAGGCACCTTCGGTAAATTTCATGATATTGCCCTTGTGCACCAGCGCCACGGAACTCTTATCATTGTCGATTGCATACTGATACGCCTTACGCACCAGGCGCCGTGTGCCTTCGGAAGATACCGGCTTGACGCCGATACCCGAGGTTTCGGGAAAACGGATGCTGGTGACATTCATTTCCGAGGTTAAAAAGTCAATTACCTTCTTCGCTTCCGCGCTGCCGGATTCCCATTCGATACCGGCATATATATCCTCGGTGTTTTCACGGAAGATCGTCATATCGGTATCCTGGGGTCGCTTCAATGGCGTTTCGATGCCGTTGAAGTAGCGCACCGGCCTGACGCAGGCGTAAAGATCAAGCCGCTGGCGAATAGAAACATTAAGCGAACGTATACCGCCGCCGACGGGTGTTGTCAGTGGGCCCTTGATGGAGACAATGTAGTCCTGCATCGCCGCCAACGACTCATCGGGTAACCATTCGTCATCGCCATAAATCGAGGTTGCCTTTTCGCCTGCATAAATCTCCATCCAGGCTATTTTCCGGTTTCCCTGGTATGCCTTCTCAACCGCAGCGTCGACCACGTCGATCATCACAGGAGAAATGTCGACGCCTATGCCATCGCCCTCGATATAGGGTATAACCGGATTAGATGGAACATTCAGACTGAGATCTTCATTGGCCGTAATGGGCTGGCCTTCGGCGGGTATCTTGATGTGCTGGTAACTCATTTTATCCCCTGGATAGGATGTTTTCTTACGAGCGCGGTAGTATACAACAGAAAAATTAGACTGGGGGAAAAACAGCCGGTTTCAAACGACTTGAGACCCTTATCTGATCCCGGGCGATTTTAATAGAGGTGAGCTATTTGCAGATGCTGAAGCAACTGTAAAAAAATGCCTGGTTAGCTGCTAATCGAGCGGATGTCCAGGGCCTGTAAACCCTTGGGACCTTCATCGATATCAAATTCGATTTTCTGTCCGGAGGTCAGTTTTTTATAGCCATCCACTTCAATGGCGGAAAAGTGTACGAAGATATCCTGCTCCTCGTCCGCATCCGTGTTCACAAATCCATAACCTTTCACATTACTAAACCACTTGACTGTCCCGGTAGGCATGACTCATCCTCTTGCTTGAAGTTGTATCAGTAACTCAAAACAGGCTATTCCGATAGAAAAAAACTATGTTGATAAAGAGTCGTTTAATCGGGATGACTAGCCTGGCTTCTTTCCTCTGGTAGCAAATAATAATAGCCAAGCCTTGAATTATTTCAAGCTCGACATTATTTTATAGTCTTAGTAAATTGAAACCGCACAATCATGTCCGATCAGCAGCTCAACAACGACGATGACGACACGCTCCTGCTTGAGCGAACTCGTCCCAAGCTAAAGAAACCACCGCTGTACAAGGTGGTTTTATTGAACGATGATTATACCCCGATGGAATTTGTCGTGCACGTGCTGGAAGCGATTTTCGGTCACAACCGTGAAAACGCAACCCGCATCATGTTAAACGTTCATAAAACAGGCAAGGGCGTTTGTGGAATCTACACCCGCGATATCGCTGAAACCAAGGTTACCGCGGTCAACAGTTACTCCCGTGAAAACAAACATCCGTTGTTGTGTGACATGGAAGAGAGTTAACCATTGGCCGTGGTTTTCTGCCCGCAAAACTGTTTGAACATTTAGGCCACATTCAAGGTCAAATCGTCTATATTTAAATCCATAGACGGTCATTTTATTAAAGACGAAATTATGTTAAAGAAAGAACTGGAACAATCCCTCAACAAGGCATTCCATGACGCCAACGAAAAGCGCCATGAGTTCATCACTGTCGAGCATCTGTTGCTTATGCTGACCGACAATGATGCCGCGATCGCCGTCATCGAGGCCTGCGGCGGGAATGTACAGCTTCTCAAGACCGAACTCGAGATTTTCGTCGACCAGAACACACCCCTGTTAATGGCCGATGAGGATCGTGACACGCAACCGACGCTGGGCTTTCAACGCGTATTGCAGCGCGCCCTGTTTCACGTGCAGTCGTCGGGTAATGGTGAAGTTTCAGGCGCCAATGTGCTGGTTGCGATATTTTCAGAGCAGGATTCACACGCGGTCTACCTGCTGAACAAGCACAACATTGAACGCCTCGACATCACCAACTACCTGTCACACGGCATCACGCGTGTCAACGAGGAAGCGGATGAGGAATCATTTACCCATGATGCCGAAGCCTTGCCGGGCGACCAGGAAGGGCCCAATCCGCTGGAGAAATTTGCTACCAATCTGAACGAAATGGCGTATTCCGGAAAAATTGATCCACTGATCGGCCGGGATCACGAGATCGAACGTATCATTCAGACACTTTGTCGTCGCCGCAAAAACAACCCCTTACTGGTAGGCGAGGCCGGGGTTGGCAAGACTGCTATTGCCGAGGGCCTGGCGCGCAAGATCGTCGAGGAGGATGTGCCGGATATTCTGCTGCAAAGCACCGTATACTCGCTCGACCTTGGAGCGCTGGTTGCCGGTACGAAGTACCGCGGAGATTTCGAAAAACGATTAAAGGCGGTTATCGGCCAGCTTACCGATGAGCCCGGCTCGATTCTGTTCATCGACGAAATCCACACCATAATCGGCGCCGGTTCGGCATCGGGTGGGGTAATGGACGCCTCCAACCTGATCAAGCCCGTGCTGGCTAACGGGGATCTCAAATGTATCGGTTCGACAACCTATACCGAGTTTCGCGGTATCTTCGAAAAGGACCGGGCTCTGGCGCGCCGCTTCCAGAAGATTGACGTGCCGGAACCAACCAATGAAGAAACCTATTTAATCCTCAAGGGTTTGAAGTCACGCTTCGAGGAACATCACAACGTCAAGTACACCCTGCAGGCGTTGCGTAAGGCGACCGAACTCGCATCGCGCTACATTAATGATCGCCACCTGCCTGACAAGGCAATCGACGTGATCGACGAGGCCGGCGCGCAGCGCCGCCTGCAGCCGAGCAAGCAACGCAAGAAAACCATCGGTATCCACGATATCGAAAACATCGTCGCCAAAATCGCTCGCATTCCGGCCAACACGGTGAGCACAACCGACCTCGACATGCTTAAAAACCTCGGCAAAAATCTTTCCCGGGTTGTCTTCGGACAGGATGAAGCTATCAAGGCCCTGGATGCGGCAATCAAAATGTCGCGCTCCGGGCTGGGTCGTGAGTCCAAGCCGATCGGTTCATTTTTATTTTCAGGCCCAACCGGGGTAGGGAAAACTGAAGTCTGCCGCCAGATCGCCAAGATCATGGGCATTGAACTGATTCGCTTCGACATGTCCGAGTACATGGAGCGCCACACCGTATCAAGGCTGATCGGCGCGCCACCCGGATATGTCGGCTACGATCAGGGCGGCCTGCTGACCGAAGAACTTAACAAACATCCGTATTCGGTAGTGCTGCTCGACGAAATCGAGAAAGCCCATCCCGATGTTTTCAACCTGCTACTGCAGGTAATGGATAGCGGCACGCTCACCGACAGCAATGGCCGCAAAGCTGATTTCCGCAATACCATCCTGGTGATGACGACCAACGCCGGCGCGGAAGAAATGAGCCGCGCTTCGATGGGCTTCACGCTGCAGGATCACACTCTCGATGGTGGCGAAGCCATCAAGAAAATGTTTACCCCGGAATTCAGGAACCGCCTTGATGCCACTATTCAGTTCAAGGCGCTCGATACTACCGTGATACTCAACGTCGTCGACAAGTTCCTGATTGAACTTGAATCTCAGCTCGAAGCGAAGAAAGTCAGTATGACCGTGAGCGATGCGGCACGACGCTGGCTGGCCGAAAAGGGTTATGATCCTAAAATGGGCGCCCGTCCGATGGCGCGGGTTATCCAGGACGAAATCAAGCAGGTTATCGCAGACGAGCTACTGTTCGGTGAACTTACCAACGGCGGCAGGGTAAAAATCGATATCAAGGATAACAGCTTGCACTGTCAGGTTATAAAGCCGCAAAAGCGTAAGGAAGAGGCTTCGATAGACTAACGAAACTATCTATCGCGGAAAGTGATACGGCCTTTGGTCAGGTCGTAAGGCGTCAACTCAACCGTTACCGTGTCACCGGTTAAAATCCGAATATAGTGCTTGCGCATCTTGCCTGAAATATGGGCCGTTACAACATGCCCGTTTTCCAGTTCGACACGGAACATGGTGTTAGGCAGGGTATCCTTGACCACTCCCCGCATCTCAATATGATCGCCTTTTGGCATAATCTGACTCATTGTTTAAAGCGCGCCATTATCCATTATTTAGCGGGTATATCAATAGAGCGAGTAACGCCTGACAGAACCCTGTGATAACATTCTGTTTTTTTTTGCGATCAGATTACCCCATGACAAAATTCGCCTATGTTTTCCCTGGCCAGGGTTCGCAATCGGTTGGCATGATGAGTGCCTGGGAAGAACATCAACCCAGCGTAATCGAGGTCTTCAGCGAAGCTTCGGACGCGCTCGGCTATGATCTGTGGGCACTGGTCAGCAACGGACCCGAAGCAAGGCTGAATGAAACTGAAGTAACACAACCTGCCATGCTTTGCGCGGGGGTTGCCAGCTGGCGTATAGCATCGCAACAAATTGACATGCCGCAAGCAGCAATGATGGCCGGACATAGCCTCGGTGAGTACAGCGCGTTGGTTTGCGCAGGTAGTCTCGAGTTGGCCAGTGCGGTAAAGCTGGTTGCACATCGTGGACAGCTGATGCAATCAGCGGTCGCTGCAGGGGAGGGCGCAATGGCAGCCATTATCGGCCTGGACGATGAAAACGTGCTCGCAGCCTGCGCGTCGATCAGCAGTGGCGTGGTTGAAGCGGTAAATTTCAATGCCCCGGGCCAGGTCGTAATTGCCGGTGAAACTGCCGCCGTAGAAGCTGCCATGGCAGAGGCGAAACAACTGGGCGCTAAACGCGCACTGGCGTTACCGGTCAGCGTACCTTCGCACTGCTCGCTGATGAAAGATGCGGCACGACAGCTTGCTGAAGAGCTCGAAACCCTGCCGGTCAAAATGCCTGGCATCCCCATAGTGCATAACCAGAGCGCTTCCATCGCCGCATCCATCGACGAGATCAGGGAGCACCTGCAGCTGCAGCTGTACCAACCCGTAAAATGGGTTGCCAGCGTGAAGCTGATGCATGCAAGCGGTATTAATGCGCTGGTTGAGTGCGGACCTGGCAAAGTACTTACCGGCCTCTCCCGGCGAATCGAAAAATCACTACAGGCGTTCGCGGTTTTCGACGCCGGTTCACTAGAAAACATGCAGCAGTCAATAGGAGAGATCTAAAATGTTATCCGATCAAATTGCACTGGTGACAGGCGCCAGCCGGGGTATCGGTCAGGCTATCGCCCAGGCGCTGGGCGCCGAAAAAGCAACAGTCATCGGCACTGCAACCAGTGCAGCCGGTGCCGAAAATATTTCTGCCAGATTCAATGAAAACGGTGTCAAGGGCACCGGCATGGTGCTCGATGTTGCTGATTCAGATTCGGTGACGAACTGTGTTAAGCAGATTATCGACGAATACGGTGCGCCCGATATCCTGGTAAACAACGCCGGAATCACACGCGATAACCTGCTCATGATGATGAAAGATGAACAATGGGATGACATCATTAACACCAACCTGAGTTCGGTTTATCGAATGAGCAAGGCGGTACTGCGACCGATGATGAAAAAACGCAACGGCCGTATCATTAACATATCCTCAGTTGTCGGTGCCACCGGTAACCCCGGACAAACCAATTACGCGGCTGCCAAGGCAGGCCTGCTTGGATTCACTAAATCGCTGGCGCGGGAAATTGGTTCCAGAAATATTACCGTTAACACGGTAGCGCCAGGGTTTATCGACACCGATATGACGCGTGAGCTTGCCGAGGAACAGCGGGAAGCGCTGGTAGGACAGATCCCGTTAGGACGTCTCGGGGCTGCCGAGGAAGTAGCGGCAGCGGTTGTATTTCTGGCTTCACCAGCGGCCGCATATATCACCGGAGAAACCATCCATGTGAATGGCGGAATGTATATGCCTTAGCAGGCCAGGACCGTATATTTTTATAAATTATTGATTTATATGCGATTTTAGCACCAAAAAAAAATTTACACATTTGTGGCAACTAATCTGACTTTTCAATACAATATCGCACCTTACAAGTTACCGATTTATTAACCTGGAGATACTCTAACGATGAGCTCTGTAGAAGAACGTGTTAAGAAAATTGTTGCTGAACAATTAGGCGTCAAGGAAGAAGAAGTAACGAACCATGCATCCTTCGTTGATGATCTGGGTGCGGACTCACTCGATACTGTAGAGCTGGTAATGGCATTGGAAGAGGAATTCGAAACTGAAATTCCTGATGAAGAAGCGGAAAAAATCACCAGTGTCCAACTCGCGATCGACTACGTCAACGCAAACCTGTAGAAGGCCACTCGATTTGAAGGATGCCGCTTACCATCTAAAGGTGATAAGCGGCATTTTCATTTATTGACCGTGATGTATAGATTGAAGAGGATATAATCTTGTCAAAGCGTCGTGTCGTAGTAACTGGACTCGGATTGTTGACTCCGGTAGGAAACACAGTCGATGAGTCCTGGAAAAACATTGTTGCCGGGAAAAGCGGCATTGCGCCCATTACGGCGTTTGACGCGAGCGAGTTTACAACCCGGATTTCAGGTTCGGTCAAGGACTTTGACCCCACCGACTATCTATCGCTTAAGGAAAGCAAGAAGATGGATGTCTTTATCCATTTCGGCATTGCCGCCGGCATTCAGGCACTGGATGATTCCGGCATCGAGGTCACCGAGGCAAACGCCGAACGTATCGGTGTCGCAATCGGTTCCGGAATAGGCGGATTACCGACAATAGAAAGAAATCGCGATGCTTATGTCGCTGGTGGCCCGCGCAAGATTTCGCCATTCTTCGTACCGAGTTCCATTATCAATATGGTGTCGGGTAACCTTTCGATTATGCGTGGCCTGAAAGGTCCGAATATTTCTATCGTCAGTGCCTGTACTACCGGTGCACATAATATCGGTGATGCAGCGCGCATGATTTCTTATGGCGACGCGGATGTAATGGTCACCGGTGGCTCGGAAATGGCGACCTCGGCGCTCGGCGTTGGTGGTTTCGCTGCGGCCCGGGCATTGTCTACCCGTAATGATGATCCCGAAGCGGCCAGTCGGCCCTGGGATCGGGATCGTGACGGCTTCGTGCTCGGCGACGGCGCCGGGGTAGTAGTTCTGGAAGAGTACGAAATGGCAAAGCAACGTGGTGCCAATATCTACTGCGAGCTGGTCGGCTATGGCATGAGTGGTGACGCCTACCATATGACTGCTCCTTCCCAGGGAGGTGAGGGCGCTGCGCGCTGCATGGTCAATGCGATGAATGATGCAGGCTTGAACGCAGAGGATATCGGCTATATCAATGCGCATGGTACCTCGACCCCGGCCGGCGATATCGCTGAAACCAACGCAGTCAAACTGGCGATGGGCGATCATGCCTATAAACTGGTAGTCAGTTCAACCAAATCGATGACCGGACATCTACTGGGGGCTGCCGGAGGTATCGAAACAATATTTTCCATCCTGGCTCTGCGCGACCAGGTAGTGCCACCGACTATTAATCTTGATAACCAGGATCCGGAATGTGACCTGGATTACGTTGCAAACACCGCCCGGGATGTGAAGCTGTCGGCAACCATGTCCAATTCCTTCGGATTCGGCGGAACCAACGGCACCTGTGTGTTCAAATTAGTTTAGTCGATCCGGTCGATGTACCGTGATTAAGTGCCACAAACCCGATGCCGTAGCAGACTTGACAACGGTTAGCCGCAGCAAACCCGACAAACCTCTATCCCTGTTAACCTCGAGCACCGGCGGTACGCAAAACCGCCGCTGCTCTGTGTTAATCGTTGATCACCCGGATTTGGCCTGGCAAAGCGGAGGCGACAATGATTGCCTGCATGCGCTCACAGCCCGGCCGCGGTCGCGAACTCCCGGCGAATCCTTCGAGGCTTTGTTGGCGATACTAAATCGAACTGCCCCTGTCGATTAACAGGATCAGTATGACAAAGTTTATCAAACAATTGTTTGTCTGGAGTATTCTGGCTACGGTACTGGCCGTCGCGATTCTTATTTATCAACTACTGCGATTTCAACACGGCAACGTCGCCTTGCCACAGGAGCCCACCGTTTTTCTGATCAGGTCGGGCAGCAATATCAAATCGATTGCACAGGATTTGAGCATGCAAAAGATTATCAATGATCCCTGGCTGTTTACTCTGCTGGCAAAAGTCAAAGGCGTCGAAACCAGGGTTCGGGCGGGCGAGTATCAAATCGAATCAGGAATGACGGCCGACGATTTACTCGAAAAGTTTACCCAGGGCAGCGCGATTCAATACAGCTTTACCGTTATCGAAGGCTGGTCTTTTCGCCAGATGCTGGCCGCGCTCGCCGAAGATCCTGTTATCGAGCATACCCTGCAGGGGAAAAGCAATCAGGAGATCATGGCCTTGATCGGTCATCCCGAACTGCACCCGGAAGGCATGTTTTTTCCGGATACCTATCGCTTCCCAAAGGGGACCAGCGATCTCGATTTCCTGCAGCGCGCTTTCCAGGTCATGCAAAGTCATTTGACCCGCGAATGGGATCAGCGCGATGTCGACTTGCCCCTGGAGTCGAAATACGAAGCCCTCATCCTGGCTTCGATAATCGAAAAGGAAACCGGCGCCGGCTTCGAGCGTCCCCTCATCAGTGGCGTTTTCATTCGTCGCCTGAAAAAAAATATGCGCCTGCAAACGGACCCGACGATCATCTATGGCCTTGGCGAAAAATTTGATGGCGACATACGTTTCCGGGATTTAAAGAAAGACACCCCTTACAATACCTACCTGCATGCGGGTTTGACGCCGACGCCGATAGCCTTACCCGGGCTGGAAGCCATACGCGCTGCGCTGCATCCGGCAAAAACAGATGCCCTGTATTTTGTTTCCAAGGATGACGGTACACATCAATTTTCAGCAACGCTGGACGAACACAATACCGCGGTCAGGCGATACCAGTTGAACAAGGCCAAGTAGATCGTGAACCCCAAATCCAGCCAGAATCGCATGATAGTTATCGACGGCGTCGATGGTTCGGGCAAGGGCGTGCAAACAAACAGGTTGCTACAGTCGCTGCTCGACGCCGGTCAGCAGGCGATACTGACACGTGAACCCGGGGGTTCGCCTGCAGCCGAGGATATCCGCTCGCTGCTGGTAACCGGGGAACCCGAAAAGTGGGACAGTATGACAGAATTGCTGTTGATGTATGCCGCACGACGATCGCATTTACGTGACACCATCTGGCCTCAGCTGGCGCAGGGCAAATGGGTAATCAGCGATCGTTTTGCCGATTCGAGTCGCGCTTTTCAGGGTATTGCGGGTGATCTGGGGCTCGATACGGTTGAACGTATTCATCAAACGGTAGTTGGTGACTTCAAACCGGAACTGGTGTTGATTCTTGATATTCCGGAATCGATCGCACTGGCAAGAGCCAGGGTTCGTGGCGGGATTGAAGACCGCTTTGAAAAAAAGGGGGCCGACTATCATGCCAGGGTGCGTAGCGCGTTCTTACAAATCGCTTCATGCGATCAACAGCAATACCAGGTCATCGACGCCAACCAGAGCATGGATCAGGTCAGCGAAGATATAATCACGGTTATCAATAATCGCTTTGGCCTTGGCTTGAAAGCCAGTCTCGAGCCTCGCTAATGGATGACAACCGACCCCAATTCCTGCCCTGGCAAGCGGATATCCTGCAGCGTGCGCTGAATCTCCAGCATCAGCAGCACTTACCTCACGCGGTGTTAATCGATAGCCCCGGCGAGCAGGATATCACCGGTTTTGGCCGCTATCTGTCGATGCTGCTGCTGTGTGACAACCCATCCGGTCTATCAGTTTGCACAGTTTGCGAAGCCTGCAGGATGATGCAGGCTGACACCTATGCAGATTTTAAACTGGTGAAATTAGAACACAACGAAAAAACAAAAAAACTTAATAAAAACATAAATATAGAGCAAATACGTAAACTAATACATGAAGTTAATTTAACCCGCCAGTATGAGCGCATGAAGATCGCCTTGATCTATCCTGCGGAAGCCATGAACAAATCAAGTGCGAATGCACTGCTAAAAACTCTCGAGGAACCAGCAGCAGGGGCTTTAATCATGCTGGTCACGCATAACCCCGGGCATATTCCCGTCACCCTGCGCAGTCGATGTCAGTGCTGGAGTATTAACCCGCCCACGCGGGAGCAGGCGCTAAACTGGTTGCGCGAGCAGGGTGTCGAAGATGCAACAGCCACCAGCTACCTGCAATTTGCCAGTGGCGACCCGGTACTTGCACTGGAACTGCAGCGAAACGACTATGCTTCACTGGTCGCGCAGTTTAAATCCAGCTTCAGCCAGTTTTTACGCGTTGAAGTCAGCGTTAGCGAACTTTGTCGCGGGCTGTTGTCGGCCGAAGCCACCATTATCCGACGCATGATAAACATGACCCTCAATGCTTATTGCTACCAGAGCAGCGGTGTCGACGCGGATGCTAGGAGCCGCTCCGGGGCCGACCGGCGCAGTGCGCAGGCGTTGCTCGATTTGCGACGCCGTGCACAGTATCAGCTGCAGGTTGAAGAAAATAACCTCGATCTCCAACTTCAGCTCGAAGACGTGCTAATATCATTGAAACAAATTCTTTCCCGGAGATTGATCTAATGGGCGCACCCGGCAGCCAGGGCATACTTTCCCTCAATATCAAGGACAAGAGCGCGCTTTACGCGGCCTATATGCCATATGTTAAAAATGGCGGTTTATTTATTCCTACTAACAAGCAATACTCACTCGGTGACGAAGTATTCATGCTGTTGAGCCTGATGGAAGACAAGGATCGTTTGCCGGTCGCGGGTAAAATCATCTGGGTTACCCCGCAAGGCGCGCAGAGCAACAAGGCCGCCGGTATCGGGGTACAGTTCAGCGCCCAGGATAACGGCACTACGCGCAACAAGATCGAAGGCTTCCTCGCCGGCGCCCTGCAGGCAGATCGGCCAACCCACACGATGTAAAATCACCCGGTCGCGTTAACTGCTGCAATTTTTACGAGGGCCATGCCGGTAATACGCCTCAGTCGAACCTCATCTTTGCACCGACACAGCGATTCTGTGCAGGCCCCGGGTCACCCTGATATTGCGTAAGACACCTGTCCTGAAAAAGTATTTTTGAAGTATGTTTTTTGATTCCCATTGTCACCTGGATCGGGTCGATCTCGACGGATTCAACGATAGTTTCGATGAGTTGCTGACTACCATCGAGCGGGCGGGGTGCACGCGCATGCTCTGCATCGGGGTTAACCTCGAATCCTTCGACACAATGTATCAGCGCATCGAGCCTTACCAGCACATCTATTGCAGCGCCGGCGTCCATCCCGATTACGCGGACGTGCAGGAGCCAACTGTAGAAGAGCTATGCACGCTCGCCACCCGCGACAAGGTGGTCGCCATTGGCGAAACGGGGCTCGATTATTTTCACCAAACCGGTGATCTCGACTGGCAGCGCGAACGCTTTGTAACCCATATAGAGGCGGCCCGGGAATGCGGCTTACCGCTGGTAATTCATACCCGCGACGCCCGCGAAGACACCCTGAAACTGTTGCTCAGGCACGAGGCCCGCACGGTCGGGGGAGTGCTGCACTGTTTTACCGAAGACTGGGAAATGGCGCGTGCGGCGATAGACCTCGGCTTTTACATCTCCATATCCGGTATCGTTACCTTTCACCAGGCACAGAACGTACGCGATATGGCGCAGCAAATCCCGCTTGAGCGTCTGCTGATCGAGACCGATGCACCCTGGCTTTCGCCGGCACCCCATCGCGGCAAAATCAATCACCCGGGGGGGTAAAACTGGTCGCCGAAAAACTGGCTGAAATTCGTGGCGAATCGCTTGCCGGCCTGGCGAACGCAACCTTCGACAACGCGAATAGACTGTTCGGCCTGAGCTAGCACCCCCCTACGCGCACCCGGAATAGCCGTCGAACAGGCGGCCTGATTTAGCCGCGGCAAATCCGCCAACCCCCGGCAGAGCTGGAAATTCGACCGCAGGGTGTTTATGCTGGCCGGGTAATCTCAGCCATCAGACTGTTCCACCTAACCCGTGATGGCAGGTCTTAACCCTGAAATATCCACGGAAATGCCCGAAGCCGAAACCAATCAACTACGTGCACAAGTCCTGGCTCTGCACAGTTTCATGGACTCTCGTATTCTCGGCCAGGGCCAACTGATTTCAAGAATGCTGGTAAGCTTGCTTGCGGATGGACATATACTCGTCGAAGGCCCGCCCGGGCTCGCCAAGACGAGGGCGGTTAAGACTCTTGCCAGCGGCCTCGAAGGCGACTTCCAGCGTATCCAGTTCACCCCCGATCTGCTGCCTGCTGATCTGACCGGAACCGACATCTACCGGCCGCATGACAGTAGTTTCAATTTTCAGCCGGGCCCCTTGTTTCATCACATCATTGTCGCTGATGAAATCAACCGCGCACCCGCCAAGGTGCAATCGGCTCTGCTGGAGTCGATGGAGGAAAGGCAGATAACCGTCGGCAAGAAGACCTATCCGCTGCCCGGTCTGTACTTTGTCATGGCGACCCAGAATCCAATCGAGCAGGAAGGGACCTACCCGCTACCGGAATCCCAGCTCGATCGATTTTTGCTGAAAGTCACGATCGATTATCCCCGAGTCGACTCCGAGATCGAAATCATGCAGCAGGTACGCCGCGAAGCCCGGCAGGACCAGGCTGCTCTCGCAGTTCCCGCGATACTGCCGCTCACGCAGCAGGTCATTTTCGATGCTCGCCAGCAAATTCTCGAGCTTTACATGGCGCAGCCGGTCGAGCAGTACATTGCTCAACTGGTCGATGCCAGCAGGAATCCCCGGCCGTACTCGGCTGCCCTGGCTGGCTGGATACAGTATGGCGCCAGTCTCGCGTTTGATCGCTGTTGCCGCGCACTGGCCTGGCTGGAAGGCCGGGACTATGTTTCACCTGAAGACGTACAACAACTGGCGCACGAAATTATGCGGCATCGAATCCTGTTAACCTATCAGGCCGAGGCCGACGGCATATCGGTCGAACAGGTTATCAATGAATTACTGACCAAAGTACCCACCGCCTAAAAATGAACGCCGCTGATGAAAGCATTCCCGGAATCAGCGTCGAGGTTGAAGACCTGGTCAGGGTGCGCGGGTACTTATCCGGTCTGTCGTTGGCCGATATTCGCCGCCGCAGGAGTTATCGCTCCGGTGCGCGTGAAGTGCGCCTGCGTGGACGCGGAATGGAGTATGAAGAATCGCGGGCCTACGTATATGGAGACGACGTCCGCACCATGGATTGGCGGGTCATGGCGCGCACCGGCCAGGCCCATACGAAGATTTTTGCCGAGGAAAAGGAGCGCCGTTTTCTACTTGCCATCGATTTATCGGCATCGATGTATTTTGGTACCCGTTTCAGTTTTAAATCCTGGACCGCAACCCAGGTCGCCGCGCATGTCGGCTGGCTAGCCAGTTTTGCCGGCGACCGCATCGGCGGACTGATTGCATCCCCCGAGTCCCACCACGAAATCAGGCCTGCAAAAACCCGATCGGGTTTACTCGGCCTATTTCATCACCTGGCACAGGCCAGCAACATTCCCCTGCCGGCAGATACAGGCGCTAACCGCCTTAATTTCCTGCTGCGTGAAATCAACCGCGTGGTTAAGCCGGGAGCAATTATCGCCTTGATTTCCGACTTTATCGGCAGCGACGACGAGACCCTGGAATTACTGTCGATTATCGCCAGGCATAACGACATCAGCAGCTACTGGATCCACGATGATACCGAGATCAGTGCCTGGCCGGGTGGTCATTACCAGGTGCGGGCGGATAAGCAGAAGTTCGGTTTCGATTTGGCCGGGCAGGGCCGCGATATCTGGCTGGAGCAGTGGCAGCAACTGCATCGCGACCGTATCGAAAGCATGGCTTCGACACTGAACATGCCGTTAATTCCGATTTCCTGCAATGAGGATACTGGCGCACAGATCACGAAAAACCTGGCCCTGCAATGACTGTCGACGAACTATTGCGGGAACTTAAAGATATTCAGCCGCCGAATGCGCCCGACTGGTGGCTGATCCCGCCAGCCTACCTGGTCACTATCGGCGTAATCATCATCATTGCCGCGCTGACCTGGTTGCTAATCAGGTATCGCAGGGTCAATCGCCTGGCCAGCCTGGCCGAGCAGGAATTACAGCGCATCAAATCGGCTTACAAGCACAACAGAGATAGCCATGAACTCTCCCTGCGGCTAGCGCAATGGCTAAAACAGGTAGCCCTGCTGGCGTTTCCAGCACGACAGCTAGAGGGTCTTACCGGTCAAGCCTGGCTGCATTTTCTCGATGAAAGCCTGGGTGAGAATCGTTTCAGTACCGGCAGCAGCAGTATCCTTTCAAGCTCGGTTTACCGCAATCAGGCTAATCCAGACGTCGGCCAGCTGGTCGAATTGTGTGAACAATGGTTAGCCGCGGTAAAACCACGCCTGCAGCAGCGGGGCAGGGACTAATGCTCGGAATTGACTGGTGGTGGACAATGCTGTTACTGCCGTTGCCGTTGCTTGCCCGAAAAATGCTGCCACAGGCAGATCAGGCTGACCAGGCACTCGCCGTGCCGTTGCTGGATCGCTATCCGTTTAGCGGACCCTCGATCAAACATTCGCCACAGCAGCTGGCGCGCATCTGCGCATGGTTGTTCTGGATTTGCCTGGTGATCGCCGCGGGCCGTCCGTTCTGGCTGGGGGAACCCGTTTCACGCACCGTAAGCGGGCGGGATTTAATCCTCGCAGTTGATATTTCCGGCAGTATGAGCGAAGTCGATATGACGATTAATTCGAAAGCTGCGAGCCGTCTCGACGTGCTGAAAGCCGTAGTCGGAAAATTCATCGAGCGACGTCAGGGCGATCGTCTCGGCCTTATCCTGTTCGGCAGCAACGCTTACACATATGTGCCATTGACTTTTGACCTGGATACATTGCAGCAACTGCTGGCGGATGTCAGTACCGGACTGGCCGGTCGTTACACGGCAATTGGCGATGCGATCGGTCTTGCGGTGAAATCAATGCGCGCCCAGGATAGTACGCACAAAGTGCTCATTCTGGTTACCGATGGCTCGAACACCGCCGGTTTCGAAAACCCGTTAATCGCTGCCCGCCTGGCCCGTCAACAGGGTCTGACAATCTATACCATTGGTGTCGGCACCGATGCCCGGACTTTAAGCCGAACCTACGGTCAGCAAAACATACCGCCGGGAGTCGCTCTCAACGAAAGGGTGCTCAGGGGAGTCGCCGAGATCACGCGCGGTAAATATTTTCGTGCCACCGATGCATCGACCCTCGGCAATATCTACCTCGATTTGGATAAGCTGGAACCGGTAGAACACAACTACCAGACACACCGTCCACGCAACGAACTGTTTATGCTGCCGCTTATCGCAGGATTACTGGTGATGCTGTTTTTCATCACCTGGTCGATCCGACAGTCGCGGCTTGCCATCGACTCATGATAGAACTCGCCAACTTTCAGTTTTTAAACCCGCTCTGGTTATTCCTGTTGCCACTGCTGTGGTGGCTGGTCTGGACCTATTCAAAATACCCCCGACGCCAATCCATGTGGCACAGGATATGCGACCGCGCGTTACTGGATACAATGCTAGCCGGTCCTCCCGGCTCGAGAAGCAACAGCTGGCTGACCTGGATACTGGCCATCGTATTAACTCTCGGAATACTGTCGGCCGCCGGACCCAGCTGGCGCAATCAGTCTTACCCGATGCTGGAATCGGCCAGCGCGCGGGTTTTAGCACTCGATTTGTCACACTCCATGCTGACCGAAGATGTGCGCCCGCAGCGCTTCGCCCATGCCGTCGCCGCGGTAAAAGAAATCATTACCACGGACTTTGATGGTGAAACCGGTCTGGTCGTCTTTGCCGGTGCTGCGTTCACGGTATCCCCGTTATCGACGGACAGCTCGACACTGCTCGCATTTATAGATGCACTCGATCCTACTACCATGCCGGAGGATGGCACCCGCATTGACCTGGCTATCCGCTCTGCCCGGGATTTGCTGGCAGCCTCGGTTGCGGGCAGGGGAGAGATTATCATTGTGACTGCCGGCGCTACCGGCAATGACGCGGCCCTGTCGGCCGCACTGGCGGCGGCCAGCGAAGGCCATCGGATCCACGTGCTGGCGGTCGGTACCGCCGCAGGTGGGCCGGCGCTCGATACCGAGGGTAGCCTATTGCGTGATTCCCGGGGCAAGGTCGTGCTGAGCAAGACCAACTTTGCGCTGCTGGATCGCGTGGCCCGTGCAGGCAAAGGCGGCCTGGTGTCGATAACCGGCTCTGACGCGGCAGGCGACCTCCTGCTGACGAGGTTGAGCGCAAACCAACTGGTTGAATCAGATCGAAGCGACGACGGTTCTGATCGCGCAGCAGCCAACGACGGCGCCTGGCTGGTGTTGCTTATGCTGCCGCTGGCATTGCTGTTGTTCCGCAGGAATCTGATCTGGATGATACTGTTAGGCTTGACGGCTCCGGGCGATGGCGAGCTATATGCGAAGGAATGGGATTCATTCTGGCACCATCCGGAACAGCTTGCCTTCGAAGCTTATCAACAGGGTGATTTTCACAGCTCGTATGAACTATCCAAAAATCCGCTGCTGCAAGGCTCTGCCTACTACCGGAGCGGGCAGTATCAGCAGGCTGTGGAAATGTACAGTAAGGATGAATTAGCGCGCTCGATTTACAATCTTGGTAACGCGCTCGCGCAACAGCAGCAATTTGCCGAAGCTGTGCTGGCTTATCAAAAAGCGCTCGATCTGAATCCGCAACTTGGCCTGGCCAGGCACAACAAACGCCTGATCGAGCTATACCTGGAGCAGCAATACGAAACGGCAGACGCACAATCGGGAGATGGCGACGCCGGTGAAGCTTCAGGCGATGCGGATCTTCCCGCTACAGAAGCGCGGATCGGGGTTGCCGGACAGGAATTGACGAATCCTGCAGACGATCAACAAGCGGGTCCCGGGCTCGGTACTTCGATGCAGTCCGGGCAGGTAGACCCGTTTGAACGTTTCGATGGTCTTGAACAGGAAATGGAGCGTTTCGTTATGCCGGAGCAGGACGCCGCGCAACTGCCCGACAGCGAACAGCTTGAGCACTGGATTAGCGCTTTACCCGAAACCTCGACTGACTTGTTGCGGCGCAAATTTCTGCGCGATTTTCAGCGCCAGCAGCGACAGGAACGTTAATCCACATGCATCCAGTCTCTATAATCTGCCTGGCTTTGCTTCTCGCCCATTTCTACTCCCCGGGCCAGGCGCAAACCGCGTTCCTGCAACCGGAGCAGGTTTTCGAAGGTGACATCGCGGAACTGGTTATCGAACTCGACAGCAAGATACCGTCGCTCTACGCACTTGACCTGGCGGGGCTGGAGGCCAGTTTCGAAGTCCTCAACGTCCAATCCCGAATTGCCCGCACGCTTGAAGCCAACGAATTGTTTAATCGCATGCAATGGAAGATCGATATCCTGCCGCGCCGCAGTGGCCGCCTGAGCATCCCGCCGATAAAAGTTGGCAGCGTATCCACACCCGCAATTAGCCTCGAAGTCAGCCGGCAATCGCCCGCGCAGCTTGCCAGGCAGGACGTTTTTCTGGAGGTCGAGGCGCAGCCGCAAAATCCCTACGTCGGCCAACCGGTAAGAATAATCACGCGTTTGCTGCACAACATACCTGTCTCCGATGGCAGCATACTTGAACCGGGGGCCGACGGTCTGGAAGTCTATCGAAGCGGGCGCGACTCAAGCTACTCTATCAATCGCAACGGCAGGGAATTCAACGTGCTCGAACGAAGTATTGCGCTGGTTGCGCAATCGGCCGGTACCATCAACCTGTCGCCCGCAAGTTATCGAGGCACGATACAACAGGAAGCGGTTGCGGCAGACACTGATTCGACACTGCCACCGAGACGGATTTATCGCGCTAGTGAATCCTTACGCCTGCAGGTTCGACATTCACCAGCCGAGTTCAGCGGCAATACCTGGCTACCCGCCAGGCAAGTGAAAATATCCCGGCACTGGGATGCGATCGCCGATGACCTGAAGGTTGGAGATTCGCTGGGTTTTAAATTGACCATCGAAGCCCGCGGACTGCCGGCCGAAGCCTTGCCGTCAGATCTTCTAGCCGGCCAATCCGACAAGTTCAGGATTTACCCCGACCAGGCAGTGCGCTCCAGTAAATACCAGGATGATGATGTGGTTGGACGACTTGAGCAGCGTTTTGCCGTGGTAGCTTTACAGCCGGGTGAAATAATGTTCCCGGAAACCATGCTCAAATGGTGGGACGTCAGTAAGGATGTCGAGAGAGTAGCGCGGTTGGAAAGCAGAACACTGCGCGTGACAAATTTCCCGCAAAACCGGCTCGGCCCGGCTGACCTGTCTCGCGCCGGTCTGAACCCCGCATTGGCGACAGGACCTGTAACGGCGTCTTTGCGCAGGCACTGGTTGTGGATAGCACTGCTCGCGGCGTCAGTAACCGGCATGGTTCTATTGTTCAAAACGCCGATACGACGTCAGATAAGCCGGAAAATCAGCTCCGCATTAGCCAGCCGACGCAATCTGCGCGCCTTGAAGAAGGCCTGTCTGGCGAATCACCCACAAAACGCCCGCCGCGAAATACTCGAATGGGGCCGGCAGCGTTGGCCCGCTGACAACATCAATAGCCTGAAGCAGATCGACACCAGAACAGAATTCCCGCAACTGGGCAAGGAACTTTCCAGGCTTGACAGAGCCCTGTACGCGCAACACGCTTCAAGCTGGCAGGGTCGGCGCTTATGGCAGCTGGTTGTGGCCGCAGCGCGCAGGCGCCCATTCGAATATGACCCGGACCAAAACTCGTTACCGAGACTGTATCCACAGCGGAATTTATCTACTCGCTAAGTGCTTTCCAGCCTGCCGCCGGATGAAAACGTTCGCCGAACCGCGATTCGTAATCAGCCATCGTGGCGACAATCGTCTCGACGCCTTCACGCAGGCTATGATTCATCGGCCCACCGCGAAATGGTGCGAAGCCGGTGCCGAAAATAACACCCGCATCGAGCAGGTCCTTGTCGGCCACGATTTCCTCGTCAAGACAGGCGGCGGCCTCGTTGAGGAAGCGAAATACGAGTCGATTCTGAATCACTTTCTGATCGCCCATATCCACGTCTTTATTCTTGACCGGTTTGCCTTTGCTGTACTCGTAAAATCCCCGACCGGATTTCTTACCGAGTTTCTTCGCGTCGACAAACTTGTTAAGCCCCGCCGGCACTTCGATGCCGTAAGCCGCGGACAGATTCTTTGCCACCGACTGGCAGATATCGAGACCAACCGTATCAGCGAGTTCAACCGGTCCCATCGGCATACCGAAGTCAGTCGCGGCCTTATCGATCGCTTCGGGAGCGACACCCTCATCGTAAAGCGTGAACGCTTCCACCAGGTAGGGCATCAGGATACGGTTGACGAGGAAGCCGGGCGAGCTCTTTACCGGCAGCGGCAACTTGCCGATGTGCTGCGTGAACGCGATCGCATGCTGGATAGTCTGTTCAGAAGACGACGCGGTTTTGACAATCTCTACCAATGGCATCATCGCGACCGGGTTGAAAAAGTGAATACCTACCAGTCGGTCAGGCTCCTGCAGTGCGGTTGCCATGGTTTCGAGCGGGATGCTCGAAGTATTGGTTGCCAGTACCGCGCCGGGTTTCATGCGCGGCTCGACATCTTTGTATATCGCATGCTTGGCCTCGATATCTTCGAAAATAGCCTCGATCACGACATCAGCCCTGGAAACACCGTCCCCTGCAACATCCGGTATCAACCGATCCAGCGCGGCGTTACGCTCGGGTGTGGTCTTCAGGCGTTTGGCATAAAGTTGATGCGCACGCTTGAACGCGTTGCTTAAATATTTCGCTTCACGATCCTGCAGGGTTACCTTGAAACCGCGCAATGCACACCAGGCGGCGATATCCCCGCCCATGGTACCGGCGCCGATGACATGTACATGCCGGGGCGTGAATGACTTTTTATCGCCCAGCCCCTTTAAGCGCGTTTGCAGGAAAAACACCCGTACCAGGCTACGCACCTTGTCACCCTGTATCAGGCGCGCAACCGAATTCGCTTCCTCCTCAAGCATGCGCCTGCTGTCACCATAGTAACTGGCCCAGACATCGAGAATCGCATATGGGGCAGGGTAGTGCTGCCGGGGTGCCTTCTTAGCGACCTGACGCTTCATAAACCCGGCTAGCAGACTACGCACCCCGGGTAACGACAGAATCTGGCCGAGCAACGGCATTTTCTGTTTTGCCGGCCGGGACAGGGCCATACCGCGAGCGGCACGCTCGATCTGACGTTCCGGTTGTGCCGCGTCCACCAGCCCGATCGCGCGGGCCGCGCGCGCGGTCAAGGATCGACCGGAGAGCATCATCTCCAGTGACTTCAACGGGTTGATTATCGCGGTGGCACGCACCAGGCCTCCGTAAGCGGGATGAATACCGAGTTTTACCTCCGGCAGACCGATGCGCGTTGACGCGTCATCCAGCGCCACACGATAGTCACAGGCAAGCGCCAGTTCGGTGCCGCCGCCCATACAAAAACCCTCAATCAGCGCAACGGTCGGGCAGGGCAGCGCCGCGATGCGTGCAAACAGGTTCTGGCCCCGCTTTATCATGATCAGGGCTTCCTGCGTGGAAGTAACATCGAGAAACTCTTTCACATCAGCCCCCGCGATAAAGCCTTTCGCTTTGCCGGAGCGAAAAATGACCGCTTTGGGAAGATTACTGTTGACCTCGTCGATCAGGCTATCCAGTTGCTCGAGAACCGATGCCGACAGGACGTTAGTATCGGCGTTTTGCAGGTCGAGGGTTAACCACAGGATCCCGTCATCGTCGCAATGGCTATGCCAGTCAGTTACCGGATTACTCATGATGCGCTCCTGTCAATCAGCATCGCGCCACCCTGGCCGCCACCGATGCATAGCGAAGCAATACCGGTGCTGGCATCTTTCTGTTCCAGCACCTTCGCCAGATGCAGCACGATACGCGCACCACTGGCGCCCACCGGGTGCCCGAGGCTGACGCCGCCACCGTGAATATTGAGGCGATCAGCGGGAATCTCGCCGACCGCCGAACGCAAGCCCAGTTGTTGCTTGCAATAATCCTTGTCATTTAGTGCGGCCAGCACCGCGAGTACCTGCGCAGCGAAGGCTTCGTTGATTTCCCAGTAATCGATATCTTCAATCTTCATACCCTGTGATTTCAACAGGGGAGCGATTGCGTGAGCCGGACCCAGTCCCATCTCGGCCGGGGATAACGCTGCCCATTCGGTACTGACCAGCCTGGCGAGGATCGGTAAATTGTATTTCTTGACCGCCGCTTCGCTCGCCATGACCAGAGCCGCGGCACCATCGGTTATCTGTGCGCTGTTACCGGGTGTCACCAGACCGTAAGGCTTGTCGAAAGCAGGGCGTAGTTTGGCGAGTTTTTCCGGGCTCGAATCGGGTCGCACACCGTCGTCGAGGTAATAAACATTGCCGTTAGCATCAAACAGCGGCACGACTTCCGCTAACTCGTTATCCTGTTGCGCCTGGTGCAGTTTTTGATGGCTTTCGAGCGCAAATTGATCCATCTCCTCACGCGTGATACCGAACCGGTAGGCTATCTTCTCGGCGGTCTGTCCCATGTTAAGACCAACCACCGGGTCAGTCAGGCCTTTTAGCAGCGCAATCACCGGTGCCAGCAGGCGCGGACTGAATCGACCGACAACCCTGAACTTTTGACCAATCGATTTTGCTCCCCACCAGTCGGCCAGCCAGCTCACCATTTTGGGATGAAACAATAATGGCGCCTGGCTCATGGCCTCTATACCGCCGGCCAGCACCAGATGCGACCGGCCCGAGGCGATTGACATCGCCGCATTGTCGAGTGCCTGCATGCCCGATGCACAGTTTCGGTGCACCGTGTAAGCAGGTACGTGGTCGCCACAACCCAGCCGCAATGCAACAATGCGAGCAATATTGGCTTCGTCGGGTCCCGGCATGGTTGAACCGAAGATAACCTCTTCGAACTCGGTCGGTTCGAACGGCATCTTCAATAATAGCGACCTGGCCGCAGATATACCCAGATCAGCATGTTTGAAATACCCGGGTTTTCCCCGAGCCTTCAGAAACGGCGTGCGGGCGCCGTCTACCAGGTAAACGGGTTTAGCATATTTTTTTCTGGCGGCCATATGGGGTCTCAGCTTGGCGGGAGGATAGTTTATAACTTAACACTCTAATCATAAACCACCATCGAATAGCTTTTGGATTTAGCATCTGCTCATGAACCAGCCTAAAACTGCGCCGACATGACTTATATCAAACACCGCGCTGCATCGAGTCGCTATTCTCGGGGCTTATATGAAGCTGAATTTCGCCATCACCGAAAGCAGACGGAAACTGCTGTTTTACAGTACGTTGTTGTTCTTGATGCAGAGTCTTGCGCCCGCGTTTCAGGGCGTCATGGCCAAATCGACGGCGGGATATACCGACACCATCTGCACCATGTATGGTCAGATCAGCGTCTTCGTCAGGCTGGATCAGGAGCAGCAACAGGACAGTCTGAAATGCCACGAATGTTCCGTCTGTATTATCCAGGCAAATCTTAACGCACAGCCCGTAACCCATGATTTACTGCTCGATACCCGCTATCTGCCTGGTCAGAACAACCATTCACGGCAGCCTTCCTGGTTTACCGGTCCGGCGCTGCTGTTAAATTTCCTCAGCCGCGCACCACCTGCCTGATCTTCGTGTTGCGCTGACCGGTCCGGGCGTTTCGGTTATGCGCAGCGCGCCTGAAACAAGCTACAAAACCTATAGCATTCAAACCAGCAGGTTTGAATTTACCGAGTTTGACGTTTACGAGATTTGAAAAAATGAAACCATATAATTTAGCTGCCATGAGCATCATGCTGTTGTTGTCCTGTACTTTTTCCGCCGTCGCCGGCGAACTGAAGGTGATTAATCCCTGGGTAAGGTCGGCGCCGCCGAATGCGCCCGCACTCGGAGTATTCATGACCCTGGAAAACCACTCCAGCACGGACCAGTCCGTGGTCGCCGCACGCACCACGCTGGCGGTAGATCGAGTTGAACTACATCGCACCATGATGGTTGGCGAGGTAATGAAAATGGTGCCGCAGGAATCGATTCCGGTAGCATCTCGCTCAGCCACCGTACTCAAGCCGGGTAGCTGGCATGTCATGTTGATTGGCCCCGAAACGGTACCCCAAATGGGCGACAAGGTGCAGTTAACGCTGGTGCTCGCAGATGGCAGTGAGCAAAGTTTCGAGGCAGTCGTACGCCATGGCAAGATGAAGATGGAAGGCCACAGCCACGACATGAAAACCGAGTAGCGGTATGAGAATCAGGAAATATGGGGCAGGGTTGGTCCTGCCGCTTGTGCTGGCCGGCTTTGTCGCATTCACTTCTTCCTGTGAACAGGGCGCCAGGGCTCCGCAAACCGAGGCGGCTTTCATGCTACCGCAAGCCGCGACCATCGACGATTTCAACCTGTCGCATCTAGACCGGGGGGCATATGATATCGAAGACGTCCGTGGCCATTGGTCACTACTGTTTTTCGGCTACACCCATTGCCCGGATGTGTGTCCGACCGAACTCTTCATGCTGGCGGAAATGATGCGCGCTATCGAGCAGGATACGGAAGCCGTTTCCGAGGCGCCTCAGGTCGTGTTCGTTTCGGTCGACCCCGATCGAGACAGCTTGCAGCATTTGCAACAGTACGCCGGCTTTTATCACCCCAGTTTTCTCGGCGTAACCAGCGAGCAACCCACGATCGACCGCATTTGTAAATCGCTGGGCGTTTTTTACGAACGGGTCTATTACCGCGACGGCAAGGCGCTCGAACTCGATCCGGCGGCAGCCGTGCCCGCTTCGCTGGAAGATTCTTACCTGGTCAATCACTCGGCATCCATTTTTCTGCTTAATCCAGATGGAAAACTGCACGCGATATTTACCGCGCCGCACGACCCACAGGCGATGATCCGCGATCTGGATCAGATCCAGGCGAGTTGGCTGTAGTGATCAGGATCAGGCAACTAGTACCGACAGGTGCGATTTTTGTGCTAGCGGTCGCAGGTCTGCTCGGATACCGATACCTGCAGCAGGCTAACAGTGATATCCGGCTACCGGTTGTCGAAGACTGTGCATTGCATCTCGATACCTGTGGCGCAAGTTTTCCCGGAGGCGGGCGTATGACGTTCTCCATAACTCCAAGGCAACCTTCGGCAACGGATGCGCTGCAGGTGAATGCCAGTTTCGAGCAGCTGGAACCAAGCGTCGTCGGCGTCCGCTTCAAGGGGATCGATATGAACATGGGTTACCTCGAAAATTTTGTTTTCGACCTAAAAAAGACAAAGGCCGATGAAAAGCAGAGTTCATTTAGCGGTAATGCCGGGGTTTTTGTCTGTTCCAGCAACTTGATGCAGTGGCTTGTGCTGGTCCGGGTGCAGGTTGGCAAGACCCGATACGAAGTGCCGTTTAGATTCGAGACCAGGCAGCAACGGGGCTAGATCGCGCAAACGAAACCCCAACGACGATTAGACAAGCCGGGATGCCGAGCAGCCATGATATGGCCATTTCCAATCCAGGCTAACACTCTAGTGGGTGGTTTAGCCTGGATTGCCCGCCCACCCCAGTATATAACTGCGCATAATGTATATTATGTAAAGTTATCATTATATTCATCATGCTAGTGTTTATTGCGTGAGCATTGCTCCCGCCCTGTTTCATCGCGCAGCCGCTCTAGCCTTCTGCACAGATGTATATGAGGGACAAGTAGCCGCCCCGGTCTCGAGGTGGCCAGCAAAGCTCTAGCACGATTGTTTAGTAACGATGTTTCAGATCTTCGTCTACATCACTCGCCAATGGTAGCGGCAGCGCCCGTCCCGGTAATAGAGTGGTTTTCCCCATCATCACTCGCGTAATCAGATTAAAAGCGGTGTCTATACCGCTATCCTCACAACAACTCGTCAATAGCGCGAAAATACCGCTAGTCTCCGCATCGCTGATCATACCGGGGGTAATCTTCCATTGCCCTGCAAGATCTGCTTTATTGAAGAGCATGATGCCTGGAACCGGCCTTCCCAAATAAGATTCCGCCTGTCGCCTGTATTCCATCGCCATCGCCAGGGTTTCCAGGCGAGTGCCGTCGGCAACATAAATAATTGCAGACGCACCTTTGATGTAATTGACGAACCCGGGCAGGACGTGATCGCCTCCCCTGACATCCCAAATCATTAACTGCACCTTGTGTCGATCGACCTCGACATCGAGTTTGTCAATCTTTGCGCCCATGACCGGCGCGTGGCCTTCTTCGGAATCCCTCTTCAGGAATCGCCGAACCAGACAGGATTTCCCTGTACCGGCGGCACCAAGGATACATACTTTTTTTCTATACATGCGTCTACTCTTATCATTAGAACTACACCGAACAGATAGCGCTGTGTGGTTACTTGTTTATCACCTTTATTGCCGGACTTGACCCCGGCGCCCTGATTCCTGAGCAAATATGCTAAACGGATTGCAAGTACCTTTCTGAGAGCTGTGACACATGTATAAGCCCTTGAATCATAAATACTTTTTATCGCCGCATACACAGAACTAACGCAAACCCAGCCTCTTCTACAAAATTTAGCCCTGCATCATTTGATACGAATTCAGCACTGCAATCAGAAACTGGAGTGACAGCCATTGCATCACGGTCCGGAGCTCCGAGCAACCTGAGCGTGGCACCGAGATTGGCACTTACATTAGAACCGACGGCGTCTCAGGTCACTGATACAACGATTAATTTGTCTTTTTTATTCTTTTTGAAACGGGTTTATCCACGCGTACTGAAAGAACGATTTCGAGCGCGGTTTCGAGCCGAATGACCCGCCCGGTCAAGTCCTCGATACGGGACTGCTGGTCCTTGACGGTGTTGGCAAGGCTTTCCACCTTCGCATCCATGCGGATGACGCGGCTAATGCCCTCCCACATTTTCTCCGAAATCCCCATCAGGCCACCTTGCGCTTGGCCCTGGCTTCGAGGCGGGCGATTCGTTTGTTGGAATCTGCAACGAACTTGAGGGTTGCGTCGATAGCCTTTTCCGTATTGGCCGTAACGCGATTCATTTCCTCGATCATCGCCACCAGCGCAGCCTCATCCTCGCTCGGCGTGAAATTTTCCGCGGCGCGCCGCATATACTCTGCGGTGGTCAACCCCGCCTCATTTGCGCGGTCCACGATTCGCTTTTTTTCCGCCGCGGTCATCAATACCGGGACTCTCTCTGTCGCCGCCATAATTTACCTCAAAGATGGACATGTGCTTGACATGTGCCTATTCTAGTTTCGTTCGCCCTGCCATGCAAGTAAAGCTTAGGGTACGGACCACGATTAAATGCTGCCAAGATGACTAAATGAAAGCAGCAAACACATTCGTCAATGCTAAGCAATTAATCGTGGTCCCCTATTGCTTACTTAATCCAATTAACCAGCCTTGATTAATCAGATACAATCGACCCGTCCCACGATGGTTGCCTGACAAATGCCACATTCAACGTATCTGCCTGAGAAAATGGGTTCCGCCACGGTGGAGCCGGGCGGCAGCTTCGAGGCCGGCTCCTACCAGGAGTTCACCCTCACCTACACCGCCGGTTATTTCGGGATCGACGACACCGGTTCGCTGAAGATCGTTCACCGCTTTGCTTCGGATATGGGGCGCCCTCAATTTGATAAACCCACGGCACCCAATTATGTTACCGTCGAAGCCAGTAATGGCGCCGTGCTGCACGTCGAGTACGACATGAAGCGCAACATTCGTCCGTGGGACAAAACTATATATATCAAGGTCGTGCGTGGCTTCCTGCGCGAAGGCGACCAGATTATCGTGCGTTTTGGTGATCGCCGCGGGGGTTCTCCCGGTATGCGCATCCAGACCTTCTGTGAACAGACTTTCGAATTCAAGGTGCTGATCGATGCGATTGCTACCTACAACTATGTCGAGCTGCCCGAGCAACCTGAAATTGCGATCATTCCCGGCCCACCGACCATTTACAAAGCCATTTTGCCAACCCTGCGGCAAGTAAAAGAACCTTTTCGGCTTTGCATCAAGGGCGAGGACCGCTGGGGTAACCCTTCAGATCAATGTGATTCCAGCTTCGAGCTGCGCAGTAATATTCCTGTCAACGGACTGCCGGATAGCGTCACTTTCAAACCCGCGCAATTCTCACAGATCATCGACGGCCTGAGCGTGGACACCAGAGGGGATTTGAGCATCGAGTTATTCGATGACGATGGCAACCTGGTGGCCTGCACCAACCCCTGCCGCTGCGTCGACAAGGCAGTCCTGCTGCCCTATTGGGGCGATTTACATGGCCAGTCGGAAGAAACCATCGGTACCAACTCGGCTCGAGATTTTTACGATTTTGCGCGTGACAAGGCTTTTCTGGATATCTGTGTACACCAGGGCAACGATTTCCAGATCACGAGTCAGTTCTGGCAGTGGTTAAACGAGCTCTCGGCCGAATTTACCGAGGATAACCGTTTCATTGTGTTCCCCGGCTGGGAATGGTCGGGCAACGCCGGCCTCGGCGGCGACCGCAACGTGTTACACATGCACGAAGGCCGACAGATACACCGCTCCTCGCACGCACTGGTCGACGACCTGTCCGATATCGACACCGACGCAACCTCGGCCAGCGACCTTTTCGAGGCATTGAAAGACGAGGATTGTACCGTGTTCGCCCATATCGGCGGGCGTTACGCGGATATCAAGGTCGCGCACGACCAACGCCTCGAAAAAGCGGTCGAGGTGCACTCCGCCTGGGGTACTTTCGAATGGTTGATTCACGACGCTTTCGAACAGGGTTATCGCGTCGGTATTGTTTCCAATTCCGATGGCCACAAGGGCCGCCCGGGTGCGTCGCACCCCGGTTCAACCAAGTTTGGCGCCTACGGCGGGCTTACCTGCGTACTGGCGCCCGCCTTCACCCGTGCCGGCATCATGCAGGGGCTGCGTCAGCGCCATCACTACGGCACCACCGGCAATCGCGTCATTCTCGACACGCGGGTATGCTTCAGCAACCCGGCGGAACTCTTTGCCGACGACCCCAGGCTGGGCGATGTCAGCTCCACACCCTCGCACAGCGCGATAATGGGCGATATCCTGCGTACCGCCGACGATAAGGTCACTTTCAGCATCGACGTCAGCAGCGCGGCCGGCATCGAACGTATCGACATTCGTAATGGCCTGGAAACCCTGGAAGTCTATCGCCCCTACAGCGAAGCCGATCTGGGTCGACGCATCCGCGTTATATGGGAAGGTTCCGAGTACCGCGGCCGCGGCCGCGAAACGATCTGGGATGGCTACGCCGAGCTTACCGATAATAGCTTCGAGTCACTGACGCCGATCAATCGCTATAACCTCGACAAACGCTTCGAGCAAACCGCTCCCGGACGTATCGACTGGAACGCCCTCACCACCGGTGGGTTCGGCGGTTTCGAGGCGATGCTAACGGATCCCGATAGCGGTAGCCTGATCATCAATACCGCCCTCATCCAGCAGGAAATCAAGGTCGAGGATATTGGACACGAAGAGCTAATCTTCGAAAACGGCGGCATCGAGCGACGCATCCGCGTGTTTCGCCTGCCCGACCACAATCCGCATAACGCGATAAAAATAGAGCGCGAGATAAAACTGGTCAACGAGCACGACAACGCGCTTTACGTGCGGGTCACCCACGAAGATGGCCATTACTCGTGGTCGAGTCCGATATACCTGTTTCGCTAATGCGCAACAGGGGAAGCCTGCCCTACCCGCTTAAACCTTAACCAGCAAGTCAGTAAAACCTGCCCCGAGCCCGCCAAACCTGGTCTGGTATCGCCGGGTCTGAGCCATTATGGGGATCGTACAAAAAAACCCCATCAACCCGAGTAATAATCAACAATTGTGCTACTTTTAATCTGTATTATCCCAAAAAAAGATTATAAATGACCGAAGTAAACATTGAATCTGATGAAATCAATATCGAAGCTTTCGAAGACCATAATACGACCAATTTTTCCGATAATGACAATATCCCGGTCGAACATGTCAATTTCGAGTTTGCGCAAGTTAACAAATTGCAGGGGATATCCCGCAAGCTAACTGTTTTTAACGATACGCATTGTTATCAATCGATCAAGAACAAACATCAGCGCAAGTACAAGTACCGCATTGATCTTGCTTACCTCGATCCAAGACCATTCAGGGTTCGCACCATCAAATGGAGCTGGCTCTACGCAAGCCTGGCCTTGTGGGTGCTGGACCTTGTGCTGGTTTTCACAGGCTGGCTTGAAACATCTTCGGTGACTTTCCTCGGACTTTTCATCCTTGTTACCGTGGTAGCACTGATGACCTTGATGGGCTTTTTCTACTATTCCCGCGATACCGTGTTCTTCCGCACGCAGTATGGCAAGATAAAGCTGGTGGAAGTGATAAACAGGAACCCCGATAGCGAAAGTTTCCGCAGTTTTATCACCAAGTTCGTCATGCAGATAAAAAAATGTAAAACCGCGAAAGGCCTTAATCAGAATAAATTCCTGGCACGGGAATTACAGGAATTGCGGCGTCTGAAGGACGAAACCGTTATTCCCGAGGCTTCTTACGAAAAAGCCAAACGACTGATATTCAAACACGAAGCCTTCAGCGCCTCCGAATAGGTAGCTAAAAAACTAACTTGATTTCGTACTGGTAATGACCTTACCAGCGCTCCAGTTTTGTGTAGAATAGCCTGTTTCATTCTACCCTCGATTCATGCAATTAGACTCCCTCACCGCGATCTCGCCAATTGATGGTCGCTACGCCGCAAAAACTGCCAGCCTGCGTCCTTTTTTCAGCGAGTATGGCCTGATCTATCATCGTTTAATGGTTGAAGTTCGATGGCTGCAAACCCTGTCACGAACCGAGGACATCAGCGAAGTTCCGCAATTTTCAGCCTCCGCCAATGAAGTACTCGATTCGATTGTGCATAATTTTGATCCCGACCAGGCCCGGCGCATCAAGGAGATCGAAAGAACGACCAACCACGATGTCAAGGCTGTGGAGTACTACCTGAAAGAACAGGTGAGCGAACATGCCGAGCTTGACGCCGTGTCCGAGTTTATTCACTTCGCCTGTACCTCGGAAGACATCAACAACCTGTCGCATGCGTTGATGCTGAAATCCGCTCGCGACCAGATATTGCTGCCGATGGTCAGCGAAGTGCTGGAAATGATCAATCAACTTGCCCTTCAATACGCCGCTATCCCGATGATGAGCCGGACCCACGGACAACCGGCTTCGCCGACGACCCTGGGCAAGGAATTTGCCAACGTGGTGCATCGTATAAGGCGGCAGCTGGAACAAATCGCAACAATCGAAATGCTGGGCAAATTCAACGGCGCGGTGGGCAACTATAATGCGCACCTCAGCGCCTACCCCGACAGCGACTGGCCCGCGATAAGCCGCCAGTTTGTCGAATCGATGGGACTCGACTGGAACCCTTATACCACCCAGATCGAGCCGCATGACTATATCGCCGAGCTGTTTGACGCGCTGGTGAGACTGAACACGATCCTGATTGATTTCAGCCGCGACTGCTGGGGCTACATCTCGATTGGTTATTTCAGGCAGAAAACTATCGCCGGCGAGGTTGGCTCGTCAACCATGCCGCACAAGGTGAACCCGATTGATTTCGAAAATGCCGAGGGCAATCTCGGTCTCGCCAACGCCGTGCTCACGCACCTCGCACAGAAGTTACCCATCTCCCGCTGGCAACGCGATTTGACCGATTCCACCGTGCTACGCAACCTCGGCAGCGGCATTGGTCATGTCCTGATTGCGCTCGATTCACTCAAGCGCGGGATCGGCAAACTCGAAGTCAATGCCGACGTGATTAGCGCTGACCTCGAAAACAACTGGGAGGTTCTCGCCGAGCCCATCCAGACAGTCATGCGTCGCTATGGTGTCGAACAACCCTATGAGAAACTCAAGGCGCTAACGCGTGGGCAAAAAATCGATGCCGGGGCAGTAAGGAAATTTGTCGAGGCCCTGGAAATTCCAGCTAGCGCGAAACAGGAATTGATCAAACTAACCCCGGCCAGCTATATCGGGAACGCAGTGAAACAGGCAGAATCAATCTAGACATCATGTGGAAACTAGAGGGCTTTGACAGCACAGAATTCGTCAGTCAATACTGGCAGAAAAAACCCTGCGTGATACGCAATGCTTTCCCCGGTTTCGAGTCCGTGGTGAGCCCCGAGGAACTCGCCGGCCTGGCCTGCGAAGAAGACGTCCACTGCCGCCTGGTGATCGAGAATTCCGAGGCTGGCCCCTGGCAGGTAAGCTACGGCCCGTTCGAGGACCAGGACTTTCTCGACCTGCCCGAAACCCATTACTCGTTACTGGTCTCGGAATGCGAGAAATGGCTGCCCGAGCTGACCGACCTGCTCGATCAGTTTCGCTTTATTCCGGACTGGCGTATCGATGATTTAATGATCAGTTACGCACCAGAGGATGGCTCGGTGGGCCCGCATGTCGACGCCTACGATGTATTTCTGCTGCAGGCGATGGGTTCGCGTCGTTGGCAGTTTTGTGATTCCCCCAGTGAACAGCCCGAGCTGATTGCCGGCCTCGAGCTTGCCATCCTGAAGCAATTTGAGCCTGACCAGGAGCTGATACTGAATCCAGGCGATATGCTCTACCTGCCCCCGGGTTTCGCTCATCACGGTGTCGCGCTTGATCGCTGCATGACTTATTCGATCGGATTTCGCGCGCCAACCGCGGCGAGCGCACTTGAGTCGTTTGCGCTGGAATCGGAGAGCCTCGGCAACCAGGTCGAACGCTATACCGACGCAGATCTTGAGCTCGAGCGCCATCATACTGAAATTACCGATATCGAAATCGAAAGATTTAAATCCCTCGCCACCGAGTTGCTGCAGCAATCGCACAGCCTGTGGCAGGATGCGGTCGGCAAGATGCTCTCCGACAGCCCGGTCGCGATACCTGACAATACGGATCAGCCAGTATACATTTCCGACCTGCAATCCAGCGCCTGGCTGCAACACCCGGAAACCCGCATGTTTTATCATCGCTCGCCGAACAACATTGAAGTATATTACAACGGTCGGGTGCATGAATTACCGCAGGGCGAGGAAGTTCTCGAACACCTGCAACGGCTATGCGACAGTCGCGAGTGGTCCGCCACACTGATCAGCGCATGTATTGAAGTCGAACCCTTCGAAGCTCTGCTGGTCGAGATGGCATCTAATGGCGCAATAATGCCAGCAGTCGATTAACTATATATTTCAATAACTTATGGAAGATAGTTCAAGTATAATATTATCTGGTCGCGGCGACTGCAGGGAGGCCGCCAGGACCCTCATACTGGGCTCCGTGGGTCGCGTTTACCTGGCCACTCAAAGGCTCGAGGCCGAACTTTACAATGACCAGGACATCTACGACCACCTGTCCGCGCTGGCGACTGACAACCGCAATACCGATATCCGTATCATCGCCCACGACACGCGCGTCGCCGCCAACCAGGGGCATTGCCTGATTCACCTGGCACAGAGACTACCCAGTTTCGCGCAAATTCGCCTTACCGTGACCCAGGAACATCGCAATTTCAGGGAAAGCTGGCTAATAGCCGACGACAGTGCCTATATGAGAATCCGTAATCCCGAGCGTTACGAAGGCTACTACGAGCTGGATAACAAACTTGAATGCAGGTCTTACTACGATGATTTCATCGAGATGTGGGAGGTCTGTGAACAGGACCAGAATACAAGACGGCTCAGCCTCTAGCGCAGGATGATCTGAATGCTCGCACATATCTGGTTCGGCTTCTTCGTCGCCGCATTTATCGGTGCCCTCTATCAATGGCTGGTGCAGGACCAGGGCGCCGTGTTCAGCGCGCTGATGCAGTCAACCTTCGATATGGCAGCCCTCAGCGTGGAAATCTCGATTGGCTTGATCGGGGTGCTGTGCATTTGGCTGGGCTTTTTCAGGATTGCCGAAAATGCGGGCCTGATCCAGATACTCTCGCGCGGGCTCGAACCCCTGTTCCTGAAGCTGATGCCCGGTGTGCCTCGCGGCCACGCGGCCCATGGCAGCATGACTATGAACATTGCCGCTAACATGCTGGGACTCGATAACGCGGCAACTCCGATGGGCTTGCGCGCAATGCAGGATTTGCAGGAGCTGAACCAGCAGTCCGACACCGCGAGTAACGCGCAAATCCTGTTCCTGGTGCTAAACACTTCCTCGGTCACCCTGCTGCCTGTAACGATATTCCTCTATCGTGCGCAACAGGGCTCGGCCGAGCCGACCGCGGTATTCATTCCGATTTTACTCGCCACCAGCGCTTCTACCCTGGCCGGTCTGCTGGCCGTTTCCTGGGCGCAGAAAATCAACCTGTTGAATCGCGTCGTGCTGTCATACCTGGCCGGTTTCGCCATCCTGCTGGCCGTCCTTGGCAGCTGGTTGGTCAGCCTGCCGGCCGAACAGATGTCCAGCAGCTCGTCTTTGCTGGGTAACCTGCTGCTGTTCGCGGTAATCATGTTATTCCTGGGCTGGGGCTGGTACAGGAAAAACAATGTCTACGATGATTTTATCGACGGTGCGAAACAGGGTTTTGACGTTGCCATCAAGCTGATTCCATTCCTTGTCGCGATGCTAGTGGCGATTGGCCTGTTGCGCGCCAGCGGGGTCCTCGATGGTGCCGTCTGGATCCTGCAAAACCTGTTTGCCGCGATCGGCATCAATACCGATTTCGTACAGGCATTGCCGACCGCGCTGATGAAACCGCTTAGCGGCAGCGGTGCCCGCGGGATGATGCTCGAAACCATGAACACGTTTGGCGTGGATTCGTTTCCGGCAACGGTTGCCGCCATTATGCAGGGCAGTACCGAGACCACCTTTTACGTGTTGGCGGTTTATTTCGGTAGCGTCGGTATCAAGCATGTCCGCCACGCGATTAGCTGTGCCCTGATCGCTGATCTGGCCGGAATCACCATGGCGATTTTCGCCGGTTACTGGTTTTTTCATTAGCCCGCCCGGGGCCTAGCCCCTGAATGCGGGTTCCGCTCGACCGCGAAAACCGGTTCCGGCAACCACCAGCACCCTGCCCGCCGCATCGGCGCTCGGCGCTACTCCGTGCACCTCGTCGCCGATTGTAGTGACATACAACAAATCCAGTTGCGGACCGCCAAACATAACGCTACTGACAATATGACCGGGAAATTCCAGTTGTGTGTCGATTCTCCCCTGCGGCGAAATCCGCAATACGCGTTGATCATCCCATTGAGCGCTCCAGATGAAGCCTTCTTCATCCACGGTTGCCCCGTCAGGGTTGCAGTGGTCGAGTAGAATGCGACCGTTGCGGGGCTGTTGTGTGCTGCCGTAATCAAACACCTCGATCACCCCCTCTTCCCGGCCGGTCACGTACAGATAACTGCCATCGGCACTGAAGCAGGGCCCGTTGAAACAGTCGAAACCATTTAGAATTTCAGTAACTTCAAGCTCCGGGGACAGGCGGTACATCGCGCAGTTTTCATGCCGCGTGTAATCGATGTTCATCGCACCTGCCACAAACCCGCCATAGGGGTCAACCTTGCCATCGTTAAGACGCAAACCTCGCCGGCCTGCCAACGGTTGCGCAATCGATTCAATCCGGCCGCTAGCAGGATCGAAAGCATAGAAACCCTTGTCCATCGCCAGTATCAGGCCTCCTTGCGCACGCACTGCGATACTGCCTACGGTTTCACCGGGAAGACGCCATGCTTCTGTTTTACCGCTGCGGAAATGATTTCGATACAGGCTGGGGCCGAAGCTGTCGACCCAGTAGAACGCTGCCGCGACAGGGTCCCATAACGTCCTTCACCGAGATGACAGCGCTGTTCGCCTAGCGTTCTAATTTTCAACTCACTCATCCTGTGCTCAACGAGCCGCGCTGCAGGCTGGATTAAGTATCTGATCTGCATCAGTCATTGCGGGTAACCATAACATAGCCGTAGCCAGAATCAGCCGCATGAGTCCGACTGAAGAGGACAACCGGGAAAAGCCGGTCCGTAATTAGCGTGCACGTGACGTAGCGTTTATAATACGCGAAAATCTCGCAGGACCAACGTCATGCCCGCCAACAAGGTTTTGATACCGTTAAACCAGTCTGGACTCAGCCAGCAAATATTGCCCTACGTGGAAAAGTTCATCTCCGCCGAAGCCAGTGAATTGATTTTGTTTTTTGTCACCAGGCCACCGAGTGGCGCGGGCTTCGGCGAACCCGACCTGGCAGCAGGCTACGCTCCAAGACCGGGAGACGAACCGGTGATGCCAACGCTGCACCCCATTTATGAATCGCAACAGGAAGACAGTATAACAGCCCACGTCGAGGCGGAGCTGATGCCGGTCACGCGTCGCCTCAGGGAAGCCGGATACCAGGTCTCGTTAGTGGTGGGTTTTGACAAGGATCCAGTGGAGGCAATCCTGGCCGAAATCCGCAACCTGAAAATCGATCTTGTGGCCATGTCTACCCGCGCCCATGTCGGTGTCACGCGCTTCTTTTTCAGGAATATTGCCGATATCCTGGCGCAAAAAGCAGGCATACCCGTGCTCCTGACGCACCCGCCCGAAGATTAACCCTTAACCTGCCCACCGTGCTCAGCAACAGTCTTTCCGCTATCGGGAGAACGTTTGTTATTTTATTTTTTTAAATTATTCACCGATTTTTCACAGCTGCTTTGTATAACAGAACCACGGCTTACAAGAGCCGCTGTTTAGTTAGGAGAATGAAATGAATAAGACCCTGTTAAAAATTGCGTCAATCTGCCTGGTACCATTGTTCCTGCTTGGTTCCAGGCAGGCATTCGCCGTCCCTCATCCGTTTGATTTCCATGCCGATGCAAAGATGGTTCATCAAGATATCGGCCCGGTCGAAAACGCGTATGGTTATATGAACGTGGTTACCGACACCAGCGGCAATGGGGTAATAAACGTCATGTTCTCCAATGGCAGTCGCTTAAACTGGGCACGGTTTAACGCACGGGTCAAATTTCTGAACGCAGCAGGCGTCGTCGTCAAAGAAGAGTATTTCGATCACCGCATAGCTGCAGCCGGGAATGATGGTGCGATCGAGCGCAAAGTGAGCAAGCCGCTTAGCGCGACTGAATTCGATTCGATTCAGGTTGATTTCTACCTGTCCGATCTTCCCGATACCGCTGATAGATCTGCACCATCAATGGATAATCTCAGCGCCTCTAACAGCACAGGCTACCCGCGAAGCCAGTAGGCCACACTTCGGGTAAAGACTGTAACCGAGGAACCGGGTGTGCAAACTATTCCCGGCTCTGCCGGTAACGCGGCACGATTACTGCGAATTGAGATAGTCTATGATTTGCTCGCGCTGCGATAACACCAGGAACAATCCAAGGTCCCCCCCCTGCATGCGTGAAAGCGCCAACCTGACACCCGCCAATGGTGATTCGGCAAGATGAATTCTATCTTCCGCAAGACCGTTATCAAGACAGGCCTGTTTCATAATTTCAACGACTTCACCCAGGGCTCGACCCCGCAGGTACTGCTCGATCTCGGTAATCACCACGTGATCAGGGGCAAGTAAACAGACACCGCTGGCAATGGCTGCAATCTCGTCATCCGAGCGGTCACCGGCCGAACCGAACAAAGCCCACTTATGCTTCGCCGGCATGCGTCTTACGGTATCGGTCACTGCCTCCACGCTGTGCGCATTATGCGCAAAATCAACGATCACATGGACCCCGTTTTGTAGCACGAAACTATTCAAACGGCCGGGATTATCACGTTCGTCACTGTTGAACCGGCACAAGCCCGCGCGTATCTGCGCACTCGTATATTCCATCGCGCTGGCTACCCCTGCTGCGCCAAGGGCATTACGCACGTTATGCAACGCGGCGCCATCCAGGGTCATCGGGATATCCTTGATCGCGCAGATCCGCTCCTCGCCAGCGCCATCAAAAGTGACGATTTCATCTGCATCGACAAAACAACAGCGTCCGCCGTTGTCTAGCTGGTAGCGGATGCGGGGATTTGATTTGTCGAGGCTGAACCAGCACAGGTTTTGCCTGTCCTGCTGCGCCAGGTGATTAACGATTCCGGCATCGTCGGCATTGACCACCAGGACACCGTTTTCAGCCAGGGTCCTGCTAACCGCGAACTTGGTCTCTGTGAGCGCCTGCAAGGTATTTACGCCGTATTGACCCAGGTGATCGCTGGCAACATTGGTGACCAGTGCCGCGCGGGCTCGCCGCAGCGGCAGGCCCCGACGCAGGATTCCGCCGCGCGCCACCTCGAGGAAGGCGACTTCGAGACGCGGATCGCGCAGCAACAGTCTTGCCCCACCGGGGCCCGAGTAATCCCCCTGGTCGAGAACGTCATCGCCGACACGCACGAAATCGGTTGAAGTAACACCGGATACCTGGCCCGCCGCGCGCGCAATGCAGTCAAGCAGGCGAACGCTGGTCGATTTACCGTTGGTGCCGGTGATCATCGCTACCGGGACATCATGCACCGAGGCCCAGTTTATTTCCTGCGGCTGCGGAATCTGCTCCACCCTGTAGCTGATACTGCCCTGCCCATGGCCAATTGAGACAAGGTCGTCGTCGACCAGGAAATCTACCCCCTGTTGCCCCGCGGCAGCCTGCAGCTGGATGAGGGCGTCATTTTTCTCCGACTGCATTTCTTCTCGAATGTCATTGATCAGCCGATCCCCTGATTCCGCCTCGAGTTCGAGCAGTTCACAGGCACAGAAATACCAGGCGGTTTCGAGCACCATCACCGCGCTATAAAGCTGGTCGATCGGTGCCGCAATCAAGAGGTTGAATCCGTTTTCGAATCGCCGATGGGTTGACCTCGGGTTTTCCCAGTTCACCTGCGACAACACCAGCTCGAGCTGTCGATACCAGCATTCGAGCACCCGCTCCATTTCGATATCCTCAACCAGGACATCCAGAATCGCACCGGTTTCGCTCCATACCAGCGATGGTCCGGTCAGTCGCCGGCAACCATCGACAACCAGGCGATCAGAATCAGGATAGGTTATTTCCATGATCGGTGAATTTTCTCCTAGTCGGAGTCCTCATCACTGCTGGCGAGACGCACGCCTCGCTCATCGATGATGAGTTCTTCATCCTGATCGAGGACAAACCGTTTCGCTTTTTCCTGCACGAAGACCTTGGTACCCGGAATAGTCTCCTTGGTTTCCTCTTTATCACTGTTGAGGTTGATAATCTGCTTCCAGCTGCGTGCCAGGTCATCCGCAGTTATCACCAGCAAATCGCCCTCCTCGGCATTATTGAGCGCGTAATCTATCGCCGCCTCTTCATCGGCAATTACCGCGATATTGCTATCGTCGATTCCGAGTTCGAGCAGGTACTTGCGCGCCAGTTGTGGCACCTCGTCCTCGCCGCGCCCGCGTCGATTGGTGTCAGCCTTGCAGACGAAATTGGTGAATTGCGGCAGGCAGGCTTCGACAGATTCACGAATATCCTCGTCACGGCGGTCACCCGGCACGGAAAATACGATGGTGCGTTTGCCCACCGGATCGAGGCGATCGGCCAGCTCGGCCATGGCTTTGAACCCGGCCGGGTTGTGCGCGTAATCGAGTATGACCCTGAACGGATGCTCGTTATAGACATTGGTTCGTCCCGGGCTCTGGAAGAACGAGGTATCGAAGGTTCTCAGTCCATTGCGGATTTCATCCAGGTCTTTATCAAAGCTGTATGCCATCGCCGCGGCAAACATCGCGTTTTGCACGTTGTGCATCGCCTTGCCTTCGATCGTCGCCGGAATCAAATGCGTCCATAACAGCGGTATATGGGCACCGTTATCGTAAATCGTGATCATGTCGCCGTTGATGCCCTTCTCCAGCACGACGGCACGCCCGTTAGCGCGGATATGCTCGCGCACCAGTCCGTGCGTTGAATCCATGGTGACGTAACACAGGTGCCTAGCCCGCGTATTGTCGGCCATCTTCAGGCATAACTTGTCGTCGGCATTGAGCACGGCAGTGTCATTGGCGACTCGCACCACGGTTTCCTTGACCCGCGCCAGCTGTTCCAGGGTTTCGATGCCGCCGAGACCCATATGGTCGGCGGTGACATTGATACAGGCGGCGACGTCGCATTCGCTGTAACCCAGGCCGGCGCGCAGAATGCCACCACGCGCGGTTTCCAGCACCGCGAAATCGATGGTCGGGTCACGCAATACGATTTTTGCCGATTGCGGCCCGGTCATGTCGCCCTTGACAGTAACGCGACCGTCCACCTGGATACCACCGGTCGAGGTCATGCCGACGATATGACCACTGGTTTTCATGATATGCGTGAGCATACGGGTGGTCGTGGTTTTACCGTTGGTGCCGGTTATCGCGGCGACCGGAATACGGCTCGGCGTGCCCGGGGGATAGAGCATGTCGAGCACCTTGCCGGAAACATCGCGCGGCTCGCCTTCACTCGGCGCCACGTGCATGCGGAATCCGGGCCCGGCGTTGACCTCGACAATAGCGCCGCCAACGTCTTTATACTAAAGCGTGATGTCATCGGTAATAAAATCGACACCGCCGATATCGAGCCCGATGGCACGTACCGCGCGCACCGCCATTTCCCGGTTATCGGGATGTACCACGTCGGTTAAATCGATTGCGGTACCGCCGGTAGACAGGTTGGCGGTAGAGCGCAGAAAAAAGGTCTCGTCTTTTTTCAGTACGGTTTTTTCTTCGTAGCCGGCATCCTGCATCAGCCTTTTCGCCTGGCTGTCGAGTTCGAGTCGCGTGAGCACCTTTTCATGGCCGATACCGCGGCGAGGGTCGGAGTTGACGATATCGACCAGTTCTCCGATCGTTTTTTTACCGTCGCCGACTACATGGCCCGGCACGCGTTTGGCAACCGCCACCAGCTCATTGTTGACCACCAGCATGCGATGGTCGTAGCCGGTGACAAAGCTTTCCGCCAGTACGAAGCGTGACTTGCCCTGCTCTTTGGCCAGATGAAACGCCTCGCGAACTTCTGCGTCGGTGGTCAGGTTGATGCTGATACCGCGGCCATGGTTGGCATCGAGCGGCTTGATTACCACCGGGTAGCCCATACGGTTTACCGCTCTGACTGCTTCATCCTCGTTGCTGAACATGGTTTGCTTCGGCACCGGCAAACCCATGTCGCGCAGCAGGCTATGGGTACCTTCCTTGTCACTCGCCAGCGAGGTGGCGATAGTGCCGGTATCGCTGGTCACCGTTGCCTGGATACGCTTCTGATACTTGCCATGACCGAACTGCACCAGGCTGTAATCGTTCAGGCGCAGCCAGGGTATGTCGCGTTCGACAGCGGCGTCTACCAGCGACTGGGTGCTGGGGCCAAATTCACGTCGCTGCGTGCGGCGCACAATATCTTCGAGTTCATTTTCAAAGTTAAAATCGGCACTGATCTTATAATCGATCTGCTCCTGCAAGTGCGCGGGTAGTAAATGCATCAGCAGACGCAGCGCCAGGTGTCCGGCCTCGATGCCGGCATCACGTTGTTTGTAGGCATACACCATGTTGTACATGCCGGTTTCACCGGTAGTGCGCGTGCGACCGAAGGAAACCCCGGAACCGGCAATATTCTGAATCTCGAGCGCGACATGCTCCATGATATGCCCCATCCAGGTGCCCTCATCCTCGGTCAGACGGCGAATAAAACCGCCTGCTTCGCGATAGGAACAACCGTGCCCCTGCAGACTCGGCAGAGCCTGTTGCAGACCATCGGTGAATTCCTTGCCGCATTTGACCGATGGCCAGTCAACCAGCACACCGATATCGAGCACCATGCGAATCACCGGGAAGTTGGCGTAAATGCTGGGTCCTACGTAAACGTTGGTTGCGGTTATTTTCATTTGCTGGTTCTCGTTTTTCTGGGTGGGTAGGGTTTGCGCTCGTAGATGTCAAAACTGCAGCCCCTGGATAGCACATGCAGTTTCAGGTCGAGCAGGCTGAGTGACTCGTTTTTCTTCGCCCGGTCCATCGACGAGTAGCTCAGGTGCTCGGGATCGATAATCGTAACCGAACCGCTGCCCTCGACCTCGGCGACCTGGTCAGGCGCGATGAACATAGCGGTATCTTCATCGATACCGACGCCCATCATGAACGGGTTATAGGACACCGCGGTTAACAGTCGACCGAGACGATCACGCTGGCTGAAATGCTGGTCGATGATAACCGCGTTGGTCAATCCCAGTCCGGGCGCCAGGTTGACGCCATCGGCCTGCGGTGACAGGCCCATCGAACCACCTGCGATCATGTGTTCAGGCATGATTGCCGCGCCGGCGGAGGTTCCCGCGACATGCACGCCAGCAGCGTTAAGGCGGCGAACTTTCTGCGCCACCAGGGTGCCACCGAGGATCGTCGACAGGCGCAATTGATTGCCACCGGTGATGAAAATACCGGTGGCATCACTGAGCTGCTCGATATACTCCTCGCGATCGGCATCGGCGCGCTCGCTAATCGGTAGCGAAACAGCGGTGGCGACGCCGATCTTCTTGAAAATTTCGATATAACGATCGCCGGTATCCGGCAGGTTGGACGCTGTCGGAATAATCACGATGTGCGCCTTTCGCCCACCGCACAGTTTGCTGAAACGCCGCAGCACTCGCATCGAACCGGTGCGTTCTTCTGCACCGCCAATCGGTATTACGTAGCCTCGGATCTGGTTTTCTCGATGAGGGGATGGACTCATAAAAATTCTCTTGGTTTATTATTCTTCGAACAGGCCAGTAAGCAGCTGCTGCCCGTCTTTTAGATGCCAGATTCCCCTGGCCATGACATGATCGACTCGATTGGATTGATCCAGCACTACCAGGTCGGCATCGAAGCCCTGCCCGATACGCCCCTTTTGCTGCAACCTGAGCAGGTTGGCGACATTGCTCGTCATCAACGGCAACACGGTCTGTTCGGAAAGTCCGTTATCGAGCAGATTCTTAAAGCATTCCGCCATCGCCGAACAGCTGGCAAATCCCATTTTCAGCAGTTCTCCCTGCGCATCAAAACTGGGCAGGCAACCGCCGCCGTCGGAACTGATGGTCAACCTGTTGCTATCGCAACCCTTGTCCAGAAAACGTTCGACCGCATCTTCAGCTGACCAGCCCTGATCACCCGAATCCTCAGGAAACGCGGTTAAATCAACGTTGTAACCCAATTCACTCAGCTCACATGCCTGCTCGAACAGAGGCTTATTACGATTGACGTGGGTCGGATTGAACACCCGTGGCGGGATTTCGCTTTGCTCCAGGCAATCACGAATCATCGACAGGCCGCGTTCACCGTCGCCCAGATGAAAATGCACGATACCCGCTTTGCCCGTCATCAGGCCGGCGACATGCGCCTCGCTGGCAAGACGTAAAATTTCGTCCAGCGTGGGCTGGCTCGAACGGTGGTCGCTGATTGCGACTTCACCGACACCGATTACCGGTTCCAGGTTGACGATGTCGCTGCGCACCGATCCGGTCAGGGTGATAACCGGCACATGGTAGCCGCCGGTATAACACCAGGCAGACAGGCCTTCCTCACGCAATCCCATCACCTGGGAAACCAGGTTCTGCGGGGTACGCGTCAGATCATCGGTGCCGAGCAGACCGATAACGCTGGTCACCCCGGCGTGCGTAATCTGGCTGAGCGCCAGCGGTGGCACTCGGGTCGAGGGACCTGCTTCACCGCCGCCGCCAGTCAGGTGAGTGTGCGCGTCGATGAAACCCGGCACCAGCCTGGCGCCATCGAGATCGGTCAGCCTGACTTCGAGCACATCATCCAGTTGCGGCAGTTGTTCGCCGATATAGACGATTTTACCCGCGCAAACCAGCACGTGCCTGATGCCCATCGGTTCGGGTGCGAATACGTTAGCGTTGGTAATCAGTTCAAACATCAGCCTGAAATCCGCTGTGACTCGGGTATAAACAGAGCGCGTTATTCTAAATTAAGCCCGTCTAAAAAACTCCTGGTTTTTGGCCAGAGCGGACCTCAGCGACCCACTTTAACTAATATTCGCGTGATTTCGGCGCGCGTAGCGTCATTTTTGGGCCTGCGCGCCGATCTGGCGGGCGAATGCCCTGATTTCCTCGAGGTCGGAGCTGCGCCGCATCGACGGCAAACTATCGAGCATGCCCTTACCATAAGATTTCGTGTTGAGCCGGTTATCGCACAGGGCCACGATACCCCTGTCGCCAATATCACGTATCAACCGCCCCACCCCCTGGCGCAGACTGATGGTCGCTTCCGGTACCTGTACTTCGAAGAAAGCATTGCCTCCATTTTTGTTGACCTGTTGAATGCGTTTTCGATACACCGGATCATGTGGCGACTTGAACGGTAACTTATCTATGATGACGCAGCGCAACTGGTCGCCCTTGACGTCAACCCCTTCCCAGAAACTGCTGGTGCCAAGCAGCACCGGGTTTTCAATTCTAATGAACTGTTGCAACAGTTCGTTGCGTTGCAGCTCACCTTGTACCAGTAACGGGTAGTCAGTACGGGAACGCAGGTAGTCCGCGGTCAGGGTCAACATACGATAACTGGTGAACAGGATAAAACAATGTCCCGTACAGGCATCGACAAGCTCACGACACAGTTCGCCGAATATCGACGGGTAGAGGTCATCCGAGGGATCAGGCAGATGGGTCGGCAGGTACAGCATGGCCTGTTTTTGATAATCGAAAGGGCTGTCAAAGCTGGCACTATCGATTCCATCAAGCCCGAGACGGTCGCAATAGTAACGGAACGACTGCTGTGAACTGAGCGTGGCGGAGGTGAAAATAACCGACGCAAACGCGGCCGCCTCGAGCTGCTGGCGAAACGCTTGCGCCACCTCCAGAGGCGACTGCACGAGGCGAAAACTGCGCTCATTCAGTTCGTACCAGCTAACCAGGTTATCGTCGGCCTCGAGAAAACCCGCCAGCACCAGTTTCAGCGCCTGCACACGGCGATGACACATCGCCAGCTCCTTGCCACGACTGACCATGGGTTCGAGCTCGTCATCGAGGACATCGATAGAGCGCTGCAACGATTGCATCGCCTGCTGCACTGCCGGCGCATGCTGAATCCGCTCCCACTCGCCTTTCTGCGAAAATGAGCGCAGGGCAAGGCGAAAATCGGCGGCACATTTTTGCATTTGATCGCCGCATTGCCTGAGCGCTTTTGATTCCGCGGCTTCGGCAACTTCCGCCTCGATAATATCGCGGCTCAAGGCCTCAATCTGGCGCAGCGTAATTTGCTGACCGTAAAAGTTTCCGGCGATATCGGGCAGTTGATGGGCTTCATCGAAGATCAGTACATCGGCGTCCGGCAGGAGTTCACCGAAACCATCTTCCTTTAACGCAAGGTCAGAGAAATAGAGGTGGTGATTGATCACCAGGATATCCGCATCGATCGCGCGTTTACGCGCCTTGAGCACAAAACAGTTTTCGATTTCCGGGCACTCGCCACCCAGGCAGTTGTCCGCGTTCGAAGTAGCGTAATACCACAGGCTGTCATTTTCGGGAATCTCGGCGAATTCACCTATATCGCCACTGTCGCTAAGCTCTGTCCAGGCGCTTATGGCGCTGAATATCGCCGCCATTTCGCGGCTCCGGAAGCGATCCTCGCGGCGGTATTTATCCAGCCGATGCGGGCAGCAGTAATTGCTGCGCCCTTTCAGCAACGCAACCTTCTTCGAGCTGACGATAGCCTTACGGATTAACGGGATATCTTTTTGAAATAGCTGATCCTGCAGATTGCGAGTCCCGGTCGAAATCACGACCCGCGCGTCGCTGAGGAAAGCAGGCACGAGGTAGGCGAAGGATTTACCAATGCCGGTGCTGGCTTCGATAACGCGTGATTCACCAAGCGCGATAGCCTCGCTGATCAACTCGGCCATGCTTAACTGACTCGCACGTGATTCGAAATTAGTGATGTGTTCGCCGATGATGCCATCCTCACCCAGCACCGCTTCCACATTCAGTTCGGTCGCCAGTTTAGCCATTACTGGCACTGCGTCCTGAGCCTGTCGTTAGCGTCATCAACAGCATCGCCGTAGCTGGCATAACTGTGCGAGCGTTCGATCATCGCCAGGCAACGGCCGGGCTGACCGTCGCGCCAGTAAGTCTGCGCCAGGTAGTGCCAGCTCCAGGCATCGCGCGGCTGGATCTTGATAGCCCTTTGCAGATAATCGATGGCTTGCTGGTATTGTCCATCGTCGATCGCGGCCAGCGCCTGCCTGTGCAGTTCAGCAACTGGTCGAGCTTCCTGCTGAATGACTTCAGCATCGCTCTCGTAGCGGTTGGGCGGGGGCTCCGGGATGCTACAGGACGCGCTCATCACAATGACAAGAAGGGGCGCTAGACGAGATACTATTGACATCGAGATCGTGTGCGTGGAATCCGCTCCCTGGGAAACGGTAACAATACACTAGTTGCACAGGTTTTTTGCGTAATTCCGCCATCTGCCGGGTTGATATGGCGCCACTCCAGGCTGTCGTCCCGACTCAGCTTGAATGATTCGAAACCCTGTAACTGCATGATTTCCGACCACACCCGTAACGCTCCGGTTGAGCCGGTGAGATTTATCGGGCTGTTGTCGTCGCGGCCCAGCCATACGACGGTCAGGTATCGCTGCGAAAAACCGACAAACCAGGAATCCCGCAAATCGTTGGTGGTACCGGTTTTGCCAGCCGGGACCTTGCCTGCGAAGCGTTCGGCGAGGTAACCGGCGGTACCGCTTTCGCTGACTCCTATCATCGCCCGTTGCACCTGGATCATGCGTGCCTGGTCAAACAGCTTGTGTGATTCCAGCGGCACCCGCGCGAGCGTGCGATTGCCCTGGTCGGCAACACTGCGAATAGTGGTCAACGGGGTAAAATAACCGTTATTGGCGATTACCTGAAACATTTGCGAGACTTCGTAGGCCGACATCGCGGTGGTCCCGAGCAATATCGACGGGTAAACCACGTCGTGTTTCAACAGTTTGATTTTAGACAAGTTCTGCACCAGGGTTTCGAGGCCGTTATCAACCCCGAGGCGCACGAAAGGCAGGTTATAGGAACGTATAAAAGCTTCGTAGAGACTCATTTCGCCATGCAACTCACGGTCGTAATTGCGCGGCTCCCAGATCTTCCCGTCCGATTGCTGAATTCGGATCGGCTCATCCTTTACCTTGCTGGCAAGGGTTAACCCGTCCTCTAACAGGCTGTAGAGCAACATTGGTTTCACCAGTGAACCAATCGGGCGCTGCGCCATCAGGGCTCGATTAAACCCGGGATAGTCGGTGACCCGGTCGCCGACCAGAGCCTGAATATCGCCGTTCAGGTAATCGACGATCACCACCGCCGCCTGCAGTTCGGCTTGTGCGAAGCTCTTTAACCCGTTGGCCAGCCCCAGTTCCAGGTTACGCTGCAGCAGTGGGTCGAAAGCGGTGAAGACCCGCAACCCGCGGCGCGCCAACTCGTCGCCGGAATAGCTCGACTGCAGTTGCCGCTTGACCAGGTCGAGATAAGCCGGGAACGGATTTACGCCGGGTAGCTGTTTGACGACTCCCAGTGGAGCCGCAACCGCTCTGGCATGCTCATTTGCATCGAGCAACTGCTGCTCGAGCATCACCTTAAGCACCAGGTTGCGGCGCGCCAACGCAGTCTCGGGTGCTCTAAAAGGATTGTAGCGCGAAGGACCTTTAACCATGCCAACCAACAGCGCCACATGCTGCACCTCGAGATTATCGATGCTGCGCCGGAACAACATGCGACTGGCGCGGGCGAAACCATGAATCGCAATGCGATTCTGCTGCAGCAGAAAGACTTCATTGATATACGCGGTAATGATCGTCTGCTTGCTGAAGCGTAATTCCAGTAATATCGCCATAAAAGCTTCGTTGATCTTGCGCAGCAGGGATTTCTCCGGCGTCAGGAATAAATTCTTCGCCAGTTGCTGGGTTAGAGTACTACCGCCCTGCACCGCTTTTCCGGCCCGCAGATTGGCCAGCAGGGCCCGCAGGATCGACATCGGACTAAGCCCCGAATGCTCGAAAAATCCGCGATCTTCCACCGCAATCAAGGTATCGATCAGGTGCTGCGGCACCTCGTTTTCGGCAAGCAGTAAACGGTCTTCGCCATTGTCGGGGTAGTAACTGCCCAGGATCACCGGCGGTAAACGAAACAACTGTAAATCAGTGAGGCGCCTCGAATCAGTCAGTGCCGAGATTCGTCCACGCTCGAAGAAAACCTGTACCAGCCGGGCGTCCTGTAATTGATCGCCGAAATCGAACTGACGGCTATGCAGCTCCAGTGACTCGCCGAGAATTCGATACTGCCCCGGCAAGGGTTCGCGCTGCACCTGCAGATAACTCGACAAATCGAGCTCGTAAACCAGTTGGTCACGGGTTATGGCAAGGTTGGGATACAGCTCCAGTGCCCTGGCATAAACGCGCGACGGTAAGGCCCAGGCGCCGCCCTCGAATCGGCTATTGATCAGGTAGTTGAGATATCCCAGGTAAACCGCGAACGCCGCCAGCAGCAGCGCCACCGCAACAATAAGGTACTTTTTCCGATGCGGGGAACTGGCAGTGGTCTTCTTCCTGCGCGGGCTGGCAGTAGTCTTTTTCCGGCGCGCAGGGCTGGCAGTAGTCTTTTTCCGCCGCGGGCGACTGTCGGCAGTCTTTTTGCTGCGGCTGGCTTTGCGAGGCATCGCGGCGCTGCTTCCGCTGCGTGTCTAGTCGGGATTACGCTTTGCCCTGACCGCCTGGGCGAGCTCGCGCAGCAGGACTACCGAGTCTTCCCAACCGATGCAGGCATCGGTAATGCTTTGTCCATAGGTCAGTTCGGCGCCGGCCTTGTAATCCTGGCGGCCTTCAACCAGGTGCGATTCGATCATCAGGCCGAAGATATTATCCTGGCTGGTTTTTATCTGGTGGATGATATCGCGGCAGACTTCGACCTGCTTGTGGAACTGCTTCTGGCTGTTGGCGTGACTGGTATCGATCATCAGGCGTGGATTCAGCCCGGTTGCCTCGAGCTTCGCCGTCGCACTGGCGACACTGACCCGGTCATAGTTAGGACGATTGCTGCCACCGCGCAAAATAACGTGTGTGTAGCTATTGCCCGCAGTCGTAAAAATGGCCGAATGCCCCTGCAGCGTAATCGAAATAAAATGGTGCGAACCCTTCGCCGCTCCCATCGCATCTATCGCAACCTGCACTCCGCCATCGGTGCCATTCTTGAAACCGACCGGACAGGACAGCCCGGAAGCAAGCTCGCGATGCCCCTGACTTTCAGTAGTGCGCGCACCGATAGCGCCCCAGCTTACCAGGTCGGAAATATACTGGGGACTGATCAGATCAAGGTATTCATGACCTGCCGGAATACCTTTCTCGGCAAGACTCAACAACAACTCACGTGCCTTGCGCACGCCCTTGTTGATATGGAAACTCCCGTCCAGGTCCGGATCATTAATCAATCCTTTCCAGCCAACCGTAGTGCGTGGCTTCTCGAAATAAACCCTCATGATAACAATCAGTTCATCCCTGAGTTCGTCGCGAATTACTTTCAGTCGATCGGCGTACTCATGCGCGGCTTCGGTATCGTGGATCGAACAGGGCCCGATGATCACCACCAGGCGATCGTCCTTGCCATCGAGCACGTCGTATATTTGCTGACGTGCTTCGGTAACCGTATTCGCGGCCTGCTCGGACAGAGGCAGTTCCTGCATCAGAGCCTCGGGCGTCTGAATTTCCTTGGTACCGATGATGCGCAGGTCTTTGGTTTGTTGCATGGTCATTTCGCTGGGTTCCGGCCATGGAAGTCTCTTAACAGCAAATGATGATTCATGAACTGATCAGGAGCTTCCTCGCTATCTATTTGAAAAAAGGCGACATTCTAACGGTCAGGGGATTAATTGCCAGCGTTAAATGATGCCAGCAGCGCGTCGGTCTGTGCGGCTCGCAGGCGCGGACCGTACTGGGTGACAATCTTGGCCGACGCCAGCGATGCCAGATCCCCCGACTGCTGGAAACTCATGCCCTGCGACAAACCGTATAAAAACGCCCCGGCAAACATGTCGCCGGCACCGAGAGTATCGATTGCCTGGACCTGGTTGGGCCTGATTTCAATCAACGCGATACCATCAAACAAAAGTGCCCCTTCCCTGCCCCGGGTAATGGCAAAGCTGTGCGAGAGCTTTTTGAACAACTGCACAGCCTCGTCCAGATTATCGGTATTGGCAAGTCCCATCGCTTCGTCTTCATTGGCGAAAAGCAGGTCCACCTTGTCGCCGATCATCGCCTCTATCGATTCGCGGAAAAACCTGACCATATTCGGGTCGGATAGTGTCAAAGAAGTTTTGATGTCCCGGTTTTCAGCAACCCTGCGCGCTTCTATCGCAGCATCGCGCGTATTCTCGGCACTCGCCAGGTATCCCTCGATGTATATGTACTCGGAGTTCTTTATTGCTTCTGTATCGATATCACTACTATCGAGTTCAGCGCTTACGCCAAGAAAGGTGTTCATCGTACGGTCGGCATCGGGAGTAACAAAAACCAGGCACTTGCCGGTCACGCCGACAGGCAACGGCTTGAAATCGAGATTGGAATTAACCCCCGCATCATGCAGATCGCGGGCAAAAACCTGGCCGGTCATATCGCTCGATACCCGGCAGTCAAGGTGCGTCCTCGCCCCCATTTGCGCCAGTGCAATAATTGTATTCGCGGCTGAACCGCCACAGGCCATACTCTCGTGTGACTCACCGAGTTGCGCCACCAGGCTGTTCTGGCGTTGTTCGTCGATGAGTGTCATTACTCCCTTGTCGATTCCCAGCTCGACAAGTTTATGCGGGGTGGCGTGATATTCGATATCGACCAGTGCATTGCCAATCGCATATACATCAAATTTCTTCATAACTGTCCTTCAATCAGTAGCTTAATCGGGGCATTTTACCCGTATTATCAGCTTGGTTGGATAATCTTTTGATTCTCAGGTGAAAATAAATTTAATCTCTGAAAACAGACATATTATGCTGTGCAAAAGCATAAATAACGCCTATAAATACAGTCTGTTACATTTCAAAACGGGGGTATTGAAAGTGTATCGCATTGAAACTACCGACCCGATTACCGGTAAATCACTGACGCAATTAGTCAACATGCCTTACGTGATTGAAAACGAGAACGACGATAGCCTGGTAATTTACTTCGAGTCTGAACAAAACCGCGATTTGTACCTGCGCAATCCAGACGGTCACCAGCTCGAACACCATAAGAAATTCCGCGACAGCTAATCTGTTTCAAACATATTCGGCCACCGTACCGGTGGCCTTTTTCCTGTTTTACACAATAGCCTGAGTCAATAAATTGTATAAATAAAATTAACTACATTTATATAGCTGGCTTGATAATATACGCCCTCCAACAAGTTACCCAGTTAACCCAACCGGAGGCATTATGTCCCTTAAAGGATCACAAACCGAACAAAATCTGAAAGACGCTTTCGCCGGCGAGTCACAGGCTAACCGTCGCTACCTGTATTTCGCTGCCAAGGCAGATGTCGAAGGCTTCAACGACGTATCGGCAGTATTTCGCTCAACCGCCGAAGGCGAAACCGGTCATGCTCATGGTCATCTCGAGTACCTTGAAGAAACAGGCGATCCGGCAACAGGACTGCCTATCGGCAACACCGAGGACAACCTCAAGGCATCGATTGCCGGCGAAACCCACGAATACACCGACATGTATCCGGGGATGGCCAAGACGGCTCGTGACGAAGGCTTCGACGAAATTGCCGATTGGTTCGAAACTCTGGCCAAAGCCGAGCGTTCACACGCCAACCGCTTCCAGAAAGCGCTCGATAACCTCGACGCTTAATCCACTCAGGTTCCGGACCCTGCGGGATCCGGATTCTTTTAACAGGCAACCAACATGTCTACTGCATCACGTGAAGGCAGCCTCGATGCGCCGACGCGCCACCCGCTAGGACAAAAAGAGCCGGGGTTCTACGACGAAACCGCGATCTTTGATGAACTAGAACGGGTTTTCGATATCTGCCATGGCTGTCGCCGCTGTGTAAGCCTTTGCAATTCGTTTCCCACCCTTTTCGACCTGGTTGATGAATCTGACACGATGGAAGTCGACGGCGTCGCGCGCAAGGATTACTGGAATGTCGTCGATCACTGCTACCTCTGCGACCTGTGCTACCTGACCAAATGTCCCTATGTGCCGCCGCATGAATGGAACGTGGACTTTCCACACCTGATGCTGCGCGCCAAAGCCCTGGGTTATAAGCAGGGCCGCGCCAAATTCCGCGACAAGCTGGTTACTTCCACCGACAAGGTAGGCAGGCTGGCTTCCATCCCGATCGTGGTGAACGTCGTAAATGCGGTAAACAGAAACGAAAATACACGCGCCCTGCTCGAGTCTTCACTCGGCATCGACGCCGAAGCGCGCCTGCCCGAGTATCACAGCAATACGCTAAGCAAGCGCAGCCGCCAGCATCAACCCGGTGAATTCGAGGTTCAGTCTACTGATAAAACAACCGGCAAGGTTGCAATTTTCGCTACCTGCTATGGTGAGTACAACGAGCCCCTGATCGGTGAAGATTTACTCGCAGTGTTCGAGTACAACAAGATTCCGACCATGATCGTGCAGAACACGGTCTGCTGCGGCATGCCCAAGCTTGAACTGGGTGACCTGGACTCGGTAGAAAAACTGAAGAACCACAATATTCCGCTGCTCGCCAAACTGGTCGATGACGGCTGGGATATTATTTCCCCGGTTCCTTCCTGTACCCTGCAGTTCAAACAGGAACTGCCGCTGATGTTCCCGCAGGAGAGCGACGTCGCTAAAGTGCAGCAGTCTTTCTTCGACCCCTTCGAGTATCTTGCGCTGCGGCACAAGGCGGGTCTGTTGAGTACCGATTTCGCCAACAGTATCGGCAAGATCGCCTATCACGTCGCCTGCCACCAGCGCGTACAACGCATCGGCACGAAAACCCGCGATATCCTGGCGCTGATTCCGGATACTGAAATCGACACCATCGAACGTTGTTCCGGGCACGATGGAACCTATGCGATCAAAAAGGAATTCCACGACATTTCGATGAAGATATGCAAACCGGTGGTCAATCGCGTGAAAAAAGCCGAGCCCGACGCCTATGCGAGCGACTGCCCGATGGCAGGACACCACATCTCGGAAGGGCTCGCCGACGGCAGCAGCACCCAACATCCGATCAGCCTGCTGCGCCAGGCCTACGGAGTCTGAACTATGGAGTTGAATATGAACCAGCAAATTACCCGTGACGATCTTATGAGCCTCGAGCATTACGCCGAACAACGCGATGAGTTTCGCCAGCGTGTACTCGCACACAAGAAACATCGCCAGGTCGCGCTCGGGCCGAATGCCACGCTTTACTTTGAAGACCGCCTGACCTTGCTGTACCAGATCCAGGAAATGCTGCGCATCGAAAAGGTATTCGAAGCCGATGGCATTAACGAGGAACTCGAAGCTTACAACCCGTTGATCCCAAGTGGCCGCAACTTCAAGGCAACTTTCATGATTGAGTACGCCGACGCGTCGGTGCGTGCTGCGCAGCTGGAAAAAATGCTCAACATCGAAGACCTGGTATGGATACAGGTCGGTGAACACGACAAGGTCTGGGCCATCGCCGACGAAGACCTCGACCGTTCCAATGACACCAAAACTTCGGCGGTACATTTCCTGCGCTTTGAAATCAGCGATGAAATGGCGCAGGAATTGAAAGCGGGCGCTGACTTGCGCATCGGCGTACAGCACGCGGTCTACACTTACGACTCGCTTGTCGAAGGCGACACCAGGGAATCGTTGCTGGCAGACCTGGACTAGAAAACCCAGTCGTTCTTTTGCAAAGGCCTATAGTTCGTTTCTGCAGCGACAGGCCTTACAAGCGGTAGAACCAAGCGACTTCGACAACCCGGATGGTAAGGAAAATATACAGCGCGATGAGGAACAGCGTCAGCAGTCTATGGTGCTCCAGTTGGGACAATTTCCTCACGCCGTCATAAAGATTCAGTAAAATCAGGATCGACGCTAACGTGATAACCCCGATGCCTAAATAATTCCTAGGAAAAATTCCAATAACAGCACTCTTCTGTTGGTGGAGATCGTTTGTTCCCAGGGCAAGAAGTAACGAGAAAATAACTAAATTTTTAACATGCTCAAATAGCGCCTTCATCTTGCCACTATCTATGAACAAATTTATAAGCCGGGTTGTTTTCATCGCCGCTCGAGAATACGTTAACCGATTACTCAATTCAATTCGTAACACAATCAAATCAACCATCACGGTATACTGACAGTTCAAACTAAACCGGGTGAGTGCCTGACACGAGGAATCTATGGCAGAAATACACCATCAACTGGCCACCGACTGCAAACTACTGGGTCGCTTTCCCCTTTGTCATCTCCTGCTGATGAATGACCGTAACTACCCGTGGTTTATCCTCGTGCCCGATCGCGCCGACATTCGCGAGATATACCAGCTGGAAGCTGCCGATGGCAAGCAACTGCTCGATGAGTCCTGTTTACTGTCCCGGTTCCTGATGGAAGAATTCAACGGTGACAAACTCAATGTTGCTGCGCTCGGTAACCAGGTACCGCAGCTGCATCTGCACCACGTGGTGCGCTATGCATCGGATCCTGCCTGGCCGGCACCGATCTGGGGAAAACACCCCGCGCTTCCCTATTCTGCAGAAGCACTGGATGATATGCGAATAAAACTCGACACCGCGGGGCTGCAGGACTACCAGGCCAGCGTTGACAGCTAGTCTGAGAAACTAAACAGCTCTCGATAGTTTCCGTTATTTGACAACACCGAAATACCGACATTGCGTTGACCATGGTCGGACATTGGCATCGAACTCGAGAAAAACTGATTCAAATCAATGATCGTTTCCCCGCCAGGTGGTTAACTGGCTCTTTATGGAGAAGTCTGTGCATACGGATGCTATTCAATCGGCTTCGCCTGATTCCCTGGACCCTGGTGGTATGACAATATGACGAAAAATCACTTAGCGAGAGCAGTAGATTCCGACCCGGCACTCAACTTCGTTTCAGGCAAGCATCGTAAGCAACTGTTTATCATCGCGGTATTGGGGGTGGGGCTGTTGTTTGGTTGTGAACAAATCCGCAAGGTGACCTACCCGGATGATTATGTTTACCTGGATAAAAAACAGGTTTCCAGCAAGATGGCCCTGCTGAATTACTACATGATCAAGATCGACGAAATCCTGCTTGAAAATTACACTATCAACAGCGACCAGCAGGGTCGAATCGAGAGTATCCTGGTATCAATGGGTGATACCGTGGATTCGCTGGAAACTTCCGGCGACGCGCGCACCAGCCACCTGGTGATCGATGATCATATCGGTGAGTTCAGATCAGATCTCAACCTGGCGCTGGCCAATGTGAGAGCAGACCCGCCCAATTATTTCGCCCTGGGTAAACTCAGAGGCAGTTGCGCCGGTTGCCATCAATACCGAAAATTCTAATCCCGTTCGTCCAGCCGGAACTCCGCAAAGAGGCTTGTGTTAATGTTTTTCCTCGTCAGCGGTATCATCCTGCTGTCGCTGATCATCGGCGTATTCTGGTTGAAGGATCAGCTGGAAAATCCGCTGCTCGCGCGCTTCGCCTACTCCGGGCTGGTGGCACGCCTGGCGGTGGTAGCTGTGGCCTTTGTCGTGCTGGGCCTGTTGCTGATGTTCGCCGAATTCGCGCAACAGCTGTCGGCTTGACAATTATCAGTAAGCGACCGGTGATGACGCCGGCAAAGGCATGCCGAGCTGTTTGAGGACCTCGCGCAGGCGGTCAGGGTAGTCGGTAATAATGCCGTCGACACCCATGGCTATCAGCTCACGCATACGCCCGCGATCATTTACCGTCCAGACATTGACAGTCAAGCCCAGTTCATGCGCGAGTTTTATCGAATCGACACTGACCTCGCGGTGATAGGAAGACCAGATCGCACCACCGGCAGCCTTGATCGCACGCACCGCGCTGCCATCAAAATCATCCACATCAACTCCGTTCAGCCAGGGCGAAGCCCCGGGCCTGCCAGTCTGTAAATTGCTAAGCCATGTCTGATTAGCAGTCAGATACGATGTGGTGATATCCGGGGCCATCTCCTGTACTTTCCGCAGCGCGCGCCAGTCGAATGATTGAACCGTGGTCCTGCTTTCCATGTTATAGGCGCGAATGACATCGATAACCGCCTGCGCGAATTCTCCGGGAGCATGGGTCAGTTCGGGATGCTCCGGGTTGACTTTGATTTCCATGTTAAAACGAACCTGCTGGTTGCCCGACTCAATGACGAGTTCAAATACCTCGCCCAGCGTTGGCACCGGACTGCCGTCCACCGCCTGTTGGTCAGGATAACGTTCTGCATACTTACTCGCCGGGTTTAAGCGTCCGACATCATAGGTCCTCGCCGTTTCAAGCGTCATCGAATGTATGCTGGGACTGCTTTGCTGCAACCAGGCCCCGTTGGCGTCACGCGCAATTTTTGGTTCGAAACGCGGGTCGTGTATAACCACGACTTGGAAATCCCGGGTTACAGCAAGGTCCAGTTCAAGCGTGCTTACCCCGATGGAGAGCGCCTTGGCAAACCCCGGCAGGGTATTCTCCGGCATCAGACCACGCGCCCCTCTATGCCCCTGCAGATCAAATCCCTGTGCCATGCCAGTCAATCCGGATAAGACCATGATGACAATGTTTCTGGCTATTCGCTTGCAGGTGTTCCTGATCCTGGATATCACTTTTAACCGGGGTAATTTTGCTAACAGCGTCGAACAGCAGCCTTTCAGGGCCGGTTTCGACCCCTCGCCCGTTCAGGTATGACCGAAGGAGAGCATCGCATCGGCAACCTTGACGAAGCCGGCGATATTGGCGCCGGCGAGGTAGTCGACATGACCGTCACGCTCGCCGTATTCTACACAGCTTTCGTGGATATTTCGCATCGTGTCCCTGAGTAATTTCTCCAGTTCGTCTTCGGTCCAGGCAATACGCGCGCTGTTCTGGCTCATCTCCAGTCCGGACACGGCGACGCCTCCTGCATTTGCGGCCTTGCTCGGTGCGTACAAAATCCCGGCTTGCTGAAAAGCGTCGATAGCAGCAAGTTCGGTCGGCATATTGGCGCCCTCCGAGACCCCGATACAACCATTTTTTAGCAACGCACGGGCTTCTTCCTCGTTGATTTCATTTTGCGTCGCGCAGGGCAGCGCTATTTCACAGGGCACATGCCAGGGCCTGCCCTCGTGGAAACTGGCCGAGCTGAATTCGTCAGCGAACTCACTGATGCGACCTCGACGTACCTGCTTGAGGTCAATCAGGTATTCCAGCTTTTCTTCGTCGATACCGTCGGGGTCATGCACGAATCCGGAAGAATCCGACAATGTGACTACCTTGCCTCCCAGGTGATTGACCTTCTGCACGGCGTAGCTAGCGACATTACCGGAACCGGAGACGCTGACCGTCTTGCCCTCGAAGTCATCACCCTTCCTGGAGAGCATATTTTCCATAAAATACACGGTGCCATAGCCGGTGGCCTCGGTACGAATCTTACTGCCGCCGAACTCCATGCCCTTGCCCGTGAGCACCCCGACAAACCGGTTTTCGATGCGCTTGTACTGACCGAACAAGTAGCCGATCTCACGCGCTCCAACCCCGATATCCCCTGCCGGCACATCGGTGTCCTCGCCGATATGACGATGTAACTCGGTCATGAAAGACTGGCAGAAACGCATCACCTCGTTATCGCTTTTACCCTTCGGGTTGAAATCAGCCCCACCCTTACCACCACCCATGGGTAGCCCGGTAAGACTGTTTTTGAAGGTTTGTTCGAAACCGAGAAACTTGAGTACGCTCAGATTGACCGAGGGGTGAAAGCGCAAGCCGCCCTTATAGGGGCCGATCGAGTTGTTAAACTGCACACGGTAACCGCGTTGATTGCGGATGTTACCCTTGTCGTCGGTCCAGGGGACACGGAACATGACTACCCGATCGGGTTCAACCATGCGCTCCATGATCTGCATTTTATGGTAGACAGGTTTGTCTGCAATGTAGGGAAAAATAGTCGAGGCCACTTCGGAAACAGCCTGGTGAAACTCGAGTTCTCCCGGGTTGCGTTTTACAACGCCTTTCATGAAACGTTCAAGGTACTCTGCCGTCTTGTTCACTAACTCCCCCTCTCATTTTTGTAATAACTGTTTTGAACCAGATCCGCACCCATCCTGCTACAGCTCCTGTTAACCGGGACGGGCTCGGCAGGGACAGTGTTGAATCGCATCATAGCACTGGTTTTGCCTGAATTGCTGAATATTCGAACCCGGGGCTGAAGCCGGGATAAAACAGGCCGACTGCGACTTATCCGGGTTGACTGAACAAGCATCAGATAAAGCAGATTTCTCCCAGGTTATGGTTTCATACAGGGAGAATCAATCTTGTCGAGAAAACTAGTTGATCATTTTGATGTCAGTTAGTAGCATATAATCAACGGGTTACAAATGATTTGACGATATAGCTTTAACTTGTTACTCTATATAGTTCTTTTTAGAGTAATTATGAAAAATACAACCTATGTGCCGTTAAAAAATGACTTGTTGATGAAACTGATCGACCGTTACAAGGAGAATTATCCATTTGCAATCGATGACGTGATCGAGGAATTTCTCGAAAGAACCGCTGACCAGCATGATGAAACATCCAGGTTTCGCGAGGGAGGTTACGTTTGGGATCAGGTGGCGCTTCCGGCGGGAACGCAACTGCGCACGCGTTACTTTGACGAATGGTATACGGCAACGCTCGAAAACGGCAAGTTCTACTTTAATGAGCAGGCTTACAAGTCACCGGCAAAAGTCTGCAATGCCATGCGCGGCAACAAGAATAACAATGCCTGGATCATGCTGCAGGTAAAACGACCCAACGACGCCGGCTTTCAGAAAGCCGAAAAACTCCGAGATTAATCTACATTTACAGGAAACAGATTGATGAGCATTTTTAACGAAGTACAGCAGCTCGAGCATTTAACCGTAATTGGAAAATCGCTGATCAAGTATGCAACGAGCATAGAACCGGGCATCGTTTTCAAAAGAAAAGTCGATTGGTGGCTACCCGATGACGAGCAGAATTTCATCGGATTTCGGTTTCAGTGGACTAACGCACTAAGCATTACGCTCAGCCTGTATGGTATGCCACATGAGCAATTCAAGCAGGATGACCTGGTAATAAAGAAAGGCAAATTTAACAACAGCGAGTGTCGAATCACGGACGAAAGCCAGCTAATGGCCGCTTCGGTTTGTATCTGGCGGGCACACCAGCTGTTTCATCAGGGCAGCGGCAGAAACGCTGGTGCACTGTTACTGGCCGACGAAGTCAAAACCGTCAACAAAAACTGGTTGCACCCCAGGCCCGACGAAGTAATGAGCATGGATTGCGGTAATCCGTATTTGAGAGATACCAGTAACTGGTACAGCGAAGTACGCGACTTCATGAAGAAGAACAAGATTATCGATTCGTCGCTTATCGCCTGAGCGACACTTCGTAGCTCGACGCGCCGGTCGGCTTTTTACTGGCCGGCGCAGGCGATAGCCGGGTTGATCCGCGACAGGAAGAGTTACCGGGCGGCGAACGCCTTGCCCTGACAAGGTCTGACGGATGCTAGCTGATCTCCTTCCCCGGCTTGTACCAACCAAGGCGGTCATGCAGTGCGACCACTTCGCCGACCAGAATCAGGGTTGGCGCGCTAACTTCGTTATCTTCGATTATTCCCGGCAACGTATCAAGATCACCAATAAATACCCGTTGCTCGGCAGTGGTGCCTTTCTCCACCAGCGCCGCCGGCGTATTTGCAGCGCGCCCATGAGCTTTCAGCGAGTTACAGATGCGTTCGACATTATCGAGACCCATGTAGAACACCAGCGTCTGATTGGCATGGCTGAGCATTTCCCAGTTCAGATCAACGCCACCGTCACCACGGTGCCCGGTGATGAAAATGCAGGCCTGCGAATGATCACGATGGGTTAACGGGATACCGGCATAGCTCGCACAGCCCGAAGCCGCGGTTATGCCAGGAACCACCTGGAACTCGATATTCTCATCGATGAGTTCGGCTATTTCTTCTCCGCCACGTCCGAAAATAAACGGATCCCCACCTTTCAGGCGCAATACGCGCTTGCCCTCTTTCGCCAGGCGCACCAGCAACTGGTTGATGTTTTCCTGCGGGATAGCATGATCCGATTTGGCCTTGCCGGCATAAATTTTCTCGGCGTCACGACGCACCATGTCGAGAATAGGCTCCGCTACCAGGCGATCATAAACCACGACATCGGCCTTTTGCATTAGACGCAGGGCCTTGAAGGTCAGCAGGTCCGGATCACCCGGACCGGCACCGACGAGGTAGACCTCGCCCCTGGCAGCACCGGTATCGAAGTTCTTTAACTGTTGTCGCAACAGCGTTCGCGCATCCTCGCCTCTGCCGGAAAAGATATACTCCGCGACCTTGCCGTCCAGAACGGTCTCCCAGAAACGTCTTCTGGCGTCGACATCGGGTAAACTGTTTTTCACCAGGTCGCGACACTCGTCAGCCAGCCCGGCGAGCTCGCCGTAGGCACCGGGAATACAGGTCTCCAGTTTGCTGCGCAGCATGCGGGCCAGTACCGGGGAAACGCCGCCGGTGGAAATTGCAATCTGTACCGGGTTGCGATCAATCATCGACGGCATAATAAAACTGCACAATTCAGGACTGTCTACCACGTTTACCGGTATAGCCCGCGCCCGCGCCAACTCTGAAATTTCCCGGTTCACTGCTTTATTGTTAGTTGCCGCGATCGCGCAAACCACCCCCTCTAGATCATCGCTGACAAACTCACGCCGTTCGATCTCGAGCGTATGCGTCGCCGCCATATCGCGAATCCGATCATCTATCTCGGGCGCAACCACACGCACCCTGCCTTCCGCCTTCAGCAGCAATTCAGCTTTGCGCACGGCGATCGCACCGCCGCCGACGACCAGGCATGTACTACCGGATATACTGTAAAAGACAGGTAGAAAATTCATCGTTAGTAAACCTCAGCAGCATTATATGCTGCCGGGAATCATTACTGAATCCTCACAATGGGGGATAAAAAAAGCCCGCGATTGCAGGCTTTACGTTCGGCTCGGAAAACCTATTGATTCTTTTCGCGGTAATTATCGATAGCCGCTGCGATAGCGTCTTCAGCCAGCACCGAACAGTGAATCTTGACCGGCGGTAACGCCAGTTCCTGCGCGATTTGCGTATTCTTGATTTCCGCGGCTTCGTCCAGGCTCTTGCCCTTGACCCACTCGGTTACCAGCGAACTTGACGCAATCGCCGACCCGCAACCATAGGTCTTGAACTTGGCGTCCTGGATGATACCTTCGTCGCTTACCTTGATTTGCAGCTTCATCACGTCGCCGCAGGCCGGTGCGCCAACCATACCGGTACCAACTGACTGGTCGTCGTCGAGTACACCGACGTTGCGCGGGTTTTCGTAATGATCGAGTACTTTTTCACTATATGCCATGTTACACCTCTAAATGCAGCGCCTAATGCGCCACCCATTCAACAGAATTAAGATCTATGCCATCTTTGTACATATCCCAAAGTGGCGACAAATCACGTAATTTTTCAACCGCGGCGCGTACCAGTTCAATCGTGTAATCGATTTCTTCGGCGGTAGTAAAACGCCCGATGGTGAAGCGGATCGAGCTGTGCGCGAGTTCATCATTTCGTCCCAGTGCGCGCAGCACGTAGGAAGGTTCAAGGCTGGCCGAGGTACAGGCAGAGCCCGAGGAGACCGCGAGATCACGCAGCGCCATGATCAGCGACTCGCCTTCAACGAAGTTAAAACTGATATTCAGATTCCCGGCGATGCGATGATCGAGATCACCGTTGACGTAGACCTCTTCCATATCATTCAGACCGTTATAGAGGCGGTCCCGTAACATACGGATGCGCTCATTCTCGGTCGCCATCTCTTCCTTCGCGATACGGAAAGCTTCGCCCATACCCACGATCTGGTGCGTCGCCAGGGTGCCGGAACGCATACCGCGCTCGTGGCCACCACCGTGCATTTGCGCCTCGAGACGCACGCGTGGCTTGCGCCTTACATAGAGTGCACCGATGCCCTTGGGGCCATAGGTTTTGTGCGCACTGAATGACATCAGGTCGACCTTCAGTTGCTCGAGATCGATGTCGACCTTGCCGGTCGACTGTGCCGCGTCCACATGAAAGATGATCTTATTTTCACGTGCAAATTTGCCGATGGCGGCGATGTCCTGGATCACTCCGATTTCATTGTTGACGTGCATGATCGAAATCAGAATGGTTTGCTCGGTAACGGCCGCTTTCAAGTCTTCCATATCGAGCAGCCCGTTTTCCTGCGGATCCAGGTAGGTGACTTCGAAACCTTCACGCTCGAGCTGGCGACATGTATCCAGCACCGCCTTGTGCTCGATCTTCAGGGTAATGATGTGATTACCCTTCTTGCGATAGAAGTGCGCGGCACCCTTGATCGCAAGATTGTTCGATTCGGTCGCACCGCTGGTCCAGACAATCTCACGCGGATCCGCGTTGATCAGGTCGGCCACCTGCTGTCGCGCCAGGTCCACCGCCTTTTCAGCGGTCCAGCCGAACTCGTGGCTGCGCGACGCCGGGTTACCGAAGTTGCCTTCGATAGTCAGGTACTCTGCCATCTTGCTCGCGACCCGCTGATCTATCGGCGTGGTCGCGCTGTAATCGAGGTAAATAGGTAGTTTTATGTCACTCAATGCTCTTCTCCAATCAGGCAATCGCTTGCGGACGGTTGATGAAACGTCCGTACTGGATATCCTGTCTCTTTACTAATTCACTTATATCGGGACGATTAACGTATTGCTCAAGCTTGATGTCACTTAAAAACCGATACAGGTTACAGGACAGCTCGAACCACAGCTGGTGTGTCAGGCATTTCTCTCCCTGGGAACAATTGCCTTTGCCACCGCATTTAGTCATGTCCAGCTTTTCATCAACCGACTCGATAATGTCAGCCACTGAAATTTGATCGGCCGGACGCGCCAGGCGATAGCCTCCACCCGGACCTCTCACACCTTCGACCAGGCCACCCTTGCGCAACTTGGCAAACAGCTGTTCCAGGTAAGAAAGCGAAATTCCCTGGCATTGTGAAATGTCTGCCAGCGTCACGGGACCGACCTTCTGGTGCAACGCGATATCCATCATCGCGGTTACGGCATAGCGGCCTTTGGTAGATAATCGCATGGGGAAACTCATAATTCCTGACTAATTTAGTCAGGAATTATATCGATGACCGGGGTCAGGTCAAGATGTATTTAGTCCTGGCCCGATTGAAAATAATTAACGACTTGATAAAGAAATTTCAAAGCAATTAAATCAATAACTTATATAATACTTTTAAAGTTAATTATTATTATCTTTCAAATGCTGCATCGGGTGAAAATAGTGGCCCTGGCGCAAACAATAGCCTAGCCACTTGTACAGAAATCGATTCATCATCCATTTCTGTTCGATCATACTGGCGACGTAGAGCGGACCGTGGGTACGCGAATGGAATTGCTGAACTTCGGCCACGCGCGCATCGTGACAGATTTTTAAATGTAGATCAGGCTCGAACAGGGTCTGCCCTGCGTCTTCGAATTGATAAGTCATGCGCAGCATCGTGGTATACCGGCAACGCTGCGTTATCGATAGATATAAATCCTGGTGCCCCGGCACTGATGAAATCATTTCGTCAGCCACCGCGAGATCGGGGACAATATTGCGCAGGCGGATATAGTTTTGCTCATACAGTTCCATCAACCCGGCAAAACTGCGCGCGTGGGTAAAACGTCCCTTGCGGACTGGCGCGAGATCAAGCAGCACCAGTATGCTCCATTTTGCGCAACTGGTAGCGTAACTGCCGGTAGGCCTGTATCGAATTAAAGCAATCAGAGCTCAATATCAACGTCCTGGATTCTTCAGTGTTAACGAGCTTAAGAATAGCAAACCATCGCGTCTGGTAAACCTTGTATTTAGTATAAAAATATGGTTGTTTGCCTTGCCTGAACTCGATTGATCTGTCGCCCGAATCGAGACGCAATTTTATTATTTCTTGTTGAATCAAACACCTGGATTCATAAATCGCCAACAAGCAGATAGCCGCCAGGGCGGGCAGCATCAGCGAGGCGGGTTCGAGATAAAAATAAATCGCCGCGGCGGCGAGGCCATGGCTGCTTAACAGAATATTGCGCTGCGTTACCGAAGGCCGGATTTCGTAGTGTTCCTGCAACCAACTTTCCCTGTGTTTGTACTCCGACATGTTACGCAGCAACTGGATAAAACGCGCCAGTTCCGCATCAGAGGTCTCGCTGCGTCCCAGCAGCAGATCGTATAATTCCGGGTCGGGCATGTCGAGCAATGCCCTGAAGTGACCCTGCTCCGCGCCCGATGCCGTGGCGTAATGCTGTTCTAGATAGCGGCTCATGACAACATCGAGTTCTTTCATGCCACGGCGGCACAACCAGCGTAAACGCGATAACTCCGCCATGGTCCGCTTAAATTTTGCGTTGCACCAGCAGCTTCTTTGTTTCCGCTATGGCCTGCGCTGGGTTGAGATTTTTTGGACAGACCTTGGCGCAATTCATAATCGTGTGGCAGCGATAAAGTTTAAACGGGTCTTCCAGGTCATCGAGACGCTCACCGGTGGCCTCGTCACGGCTATCGACGATCCAGCGATAGGCATTTAGCAACGCGGCCGGGCCGAGATAACGATCGCTATTCCACCAGTAGCTCGGGCAACTGGTGGAGCAACAGGCACACAGGATGCACTCGTAAAGACCGTCCAGTTTCTCCCGGTCTTCCCTCGATTGCAGCCGCTCACGATCCGGCGGGGTGGCCGTATCGGTTTTCATCCACGGCTCGACCGAGGCATATTGCGCATAGAAGTTGGTTAGATCGGACACCAGGTCCTTGACTACCGGTTGGCGCGGCAACGGATAAATCTTGACGTCGCCCTCGATAGCCGAAATCGATTGCGTGCAGGCCAGCGTATTGACGCCATCGATATTCATCGAGCAGGATCCGCAGATACCTTCACGACAGGAACGACGCAGCGATAACGTGGCGTCCATTTCGTCCTTGATCTTGAGCAGCGCGTCCAGCACCATCGGCCCACAGGTATCCATGTCGACCTCGTAGGTATCGGTACGCGGGTTTTCGCCGCTATCCGGGTCATAGCGATAAACGATGAAACGCTTGATATTGGTTGCGCCAGCGGCAGCCTTTAACAGCTTGCCCTGCTTGACAACGGAATTAGCGGGTAAGGTAAATTCAGCCATCTTTTTTACTGCCTCACAACTCTAGTAGACGCGCTTTTTCGGTGGGATAACATCGCATTCATCGCTCAGGGTGTACATATGCACCGGGCGATAGTCGAAGCTCACCCTGCCCTTGTCGTCGACCCAGGAGAGCGTGTGCTTCATCCAGTTCTCGTCGTCGCGCTCTGGATAATCCTCGCGGGCATGGCCGCCGCGGCTTTCAGTACGATTCAATGCGCTCTGGATTGTGGTTTGCGCTTGCAGCAACAGGTTTTCCAGTTCCAGGGTTTCCACCAGGTCGGTATTCCAGATCAGGCCACGGTCCGACAATCCCACGTCTTCGAAGCTCGCGAATATGTCATTCATCTTGTTCACGCCTTCCTGCAGCGACTCGCCGGTGCGGAACACCGCGGCGTGTTTTTGCATATCTCGCTGCATTTCGAACCTGATCTTTGCAGTCGGCGTTCCACCGGAGGCATTGCGCAGCTTATCCATGTGGTCGAGGATGCCGTCGCAGGCATCGTCGGCCAGCGGCTTGTGGGGCATGCCGGGTTTGATCACTTCGGCGGCGCGCAGGGCCGCAGCACGGCCAAAAACCACGATATCGAGCAGAGAATTCGAACCCAGTCGGTTGGCGCCGTGAACCGATACACAGGCGGCTTCGCCAATCGACATCAACCCGGGCACTACCGCATCCGGATCCCCGTCCTTGAGAGTCACGACTTCGCCATGGTAATTGGTGGGAATACCACCCATGTTGTAATGCACCGTCGGCAATACGGGAATGGGTGCTTTGGTCACGTCGATACCGGCAAAAATTTCGGCCGACTCGGAAATACCGGGCAGGCGCTCATCGATGACATCTGCGCCCAGGTGTTCGAGATGCAGGTGAATATGATCTCCGTCCGGGCCAACACCCCTGCCCTCGTTGATTTCCACCGTCATCGAGCGACTGACCACGTCTCGCGATGCAAGATCCTTGGCATTGGGCGCATAGCGCTCCATGAAACGCTCACCATCCGAGTTGGTCAGGTAGCCTCCCTCTCCGCGCACGCCTTCGGTAATCAACACCCCGGCACCGTATATTCCGGTCGGATGAAACTGCACAAATTCCATGTCCTGCAACGGCAGACCGGCACGAACCACCATGCCACCACCGTCGCCGGTGCAGGTATGGGCTGACGTCGCCGAAAAATAAGCCCGCCCGCAACCGCCGGTGGCAAGCACCACGGTATGCGCACGAAAACGGTGTAATTCACCTGTGGCCAGGTCCCAGGCGACCACGCCACGACAGACACCGTCGTCCATGATCAGGTCGATGGCAAAATACTCGATAAAGAATTCAGCGCGGTGTTTCAAGGACTGCTGGTAAAGCGTATGCAGGATGGCATGCCCGGTGCGGTCGGCGGCGGCACAGGTGCGCTGCGCGGTTCCCTCGCCGAAATTGGTCGTCATGCCGCCGAACGGGCGCTGGTATATCTTGCCTTCTTCGGTGCGTGAAAACGGCACGCCGTAATGTTCGAGTTCGATTACCGCGGGAACCGCCTCGCGACACATATATTCGATCGCATCCTGGTCGCCTAGCCAGTCGGAACCCTTGACCGTATCGTACATGTGCCATTGCCAGGTATCAGGACCCATGTTGCCGAGCGACGCGCTCATGCCGCCCTGCGCCGCCACGGTATGACTGCGGGTCGGGAACACCTTGGTAATGCACGCGGTCGATAGCCCGGCCGCAGCCATGCCCAGCGTAGCGCGCAATCCGGCGCCACCCGCCCCGACAATGACGACATCATAGGCGTGGTCGATTAATTTATACTCACTCGCCATCGCTCAGGCCCCAAAGGAAATTTTCAGCACAGAGATCACACCGATCGTGCCGAACAACAGGCATACCAGGTTCGACAATAGCAGGGTCACGGTGCGTTTTGAATGCGAAGAAATGTAATCTTCGATTATGACCTGCAGGCCGAGCTGCGCATGGTAAAAAACGACTATCAGCAGCAACACCAGCGCGACCGTTACCCAGGTCTGCTGTACCCAGCCTACAAAAGTAGCATGGTCTACCGGCATGGCCGCCAGACTGAAACCGAGCCAGAGTACGAGCGGAATCAGAAGTAGCGCCGTCAGGCGCTGATGCCAGAAGTGACCGGTGCCATCTTTGGCCGAGCCCAGCCCTTTAACCTTCGATAAAGGTGATCTTAATTCCGACATGATCTACGCTGCCCCCGCAACTATCCAGGTTGCTATGGTTAATATAACCGCTACCGCGATAGCCAGTTTGGCCGTCAGATCCACGGTTTCGAGTTCGAAGCCGTAGCCCGCATCCCAGAACAGGTGCCTGACGCCGTTACAGAAATGCAGGTAAAGCGAAAATACAAGACCGAGCAGAAATATCTGCCCATACCAGCTATCCAGGTGGTTATACAACTGCCGGTATGATTCGGCACTGTCGGCCGCGGCAGCCAGCAGCCACACCAGCAGCAAGCATCCGAAAGACAGGATGACGCCGGTGATGCGATGCGTAATCGATAACAGCGCGGTGAGCGGCAGGCGATAAATTTGCAGATGCGGGGAAGTTGGATATTTACTATTAGCCATCGTCGTTTACGGAGTCATAAGTTATAGTCCAGCAAGGCATGCGGCCGCATCAGAAATCGATACAGCGGCCATTCTTTTCCCAGTCGCCGTAGCGGGTAGGCTCCTTGCCTTTCGGCCCGCCATATTCCGCGGGTTGCTGCTGTTGCTCGCCCGGCTGTGCACTGTCTTCGTCGACTGGCGACGAATTGTCTACTGGTTCCGATTGTGGCATGGGAGCTTGAAAAACAAATCTTAACGGCCTGAAATGTTACCACAGTAACGTAAAGTTCTACGCACAAAAACTCCCCGCAGATCGCTCATGGACCCAATTTCAATGCTTGGTATTGGAAATGCTACTGATTTACCAGCTGCGGAATCAACTCCTTATTGGGCACATAGCCGTTGAACATGGTGCCGTCGGCCTTGTAAAGCGCTGGCGTGCCGGCGACCCCGATGCGATTACCCAACAGGTAACCTTCGTCTACGTAGCGGGCAGATTCGCAATCGCTTGACGCGGGCAATGAGCCCGCGCTGGTGCCCTTGGCAATGCTCATTGCCGCAAGCTTGTCATCCGCGCACCAGACCTTCTGCAAATCACTATAGCCAGGCCCGCGATTGCCGCCACGCGGATATGGGAAATAGTGCACCGAGATCCCGGCCTCCTGCAGGTATTTGACTTCCTTATGCAACTGCTGACAGTAACCGCAGCTGGTATCGGTGAAGACGTTCAGCACCGCAAGTTCTTCGTTGTCAGCCGGGAATACGATTAATTTTTCCTCGCTGAAGCTGGCGAGTTCTTCCACCACCAGCTCGCGACGACTAGCTTCGGTTATGTTTCTGGCCTCCTTGAGGTCGACCAGATCACCGATAAAGACATAACGACCGTCTCCGATGAGGTAGGCGAACTTGTTGCCGAAACGGGTCTGATAAACACCTTCGACATCGGTTGGAACCGCCGGTTCTACCTGGTCCGTACCCAGGCGCAACTTGAGCAGGCGGGTCATGTCTTCGGTAGATTCGTCGGCTGCCTGGACGAGTGAAAATGACAGCATCAATGCCAGACTGGCGATAACAGCCCGCGGGGTAAGTTTATTCATGGGTATGATCGGTGGTTAAAAGTTGATGTATTAGTCCAACTATGGCCTATTAAGTTCGTTTTTGCCAGATCAGACTGCGATTGTTTTCCGGCATGGCAATATCTTCCAGCAGGTGGAGATTCTGTTTCACGGCAAGTTGATCCAGCCACTCGAAGTCCTTGATACCGCTTTGCGGGTCGCGTGCTTTCAGCATAGCGTCGAAACGCGCATTGCTTTCCGAGGTGAAATTGCCGGCGTAGTTGAAAGGGCCATATACCGCGAGAAAACCATTCTCCTTCAGACAGGCACCAACCCCGTCGAAGCATCCAGCAACCGCCACTTCACCCATAATATGGAAACAATTGGCCGAATACACCGTATCGAACTGACGCTCCGGCCAGCGACCCAGCACATCGAGTGCGATTGGCGGGGGTAAATTGGTTAATCCTGAATTCCTGATCCAGGCTTCGATACCCGGCAGGTTGGATTCGACCTCCGAGGTTTGCCAATTCAGTTGCGGCAACTGGCCGGCAAAGAACACCGCATGCTGACCGGTGCCGCTGCCGATCTCGAGAACGTCACCCTGCAAAAAGGATTCGATCGCGTCGAAAATGACCGACTTGTTTTGCTCGCTGGATGCGGCAAACGGCAGATTCACGATTGCGCCTCGCGATTACGTTTGCGCAACTGCTCGAGCTTTTGCGCAATCCTGATCTCCAGTCCGCGATCGACCGGATGATAATACTCGCGCGCCTGCATCGCTTCGGGAAAGTATTTTTCCCCCGCCGCAAAAGCATCGGATTCATCATGCGCATAACGATAAGCCTCGCCATAACCCTGCTCCTTCATGAAGCGTGTTGGCGCGTTGCGCAAATGCATCGGCACTTCGAGGCTACCCGAACTTCGCGCATCCTCCATCGCCTGGTTGTAAGCGCTGTAAACGGCATTACTTTTAGCCGCACAGGCGAGGTAAACAACGCCCTGTGCGAGCGCCAGCTCACCCTCCGGACTGCCAAGACGCTCGAAGGTTTGCCACCCGTTGAGACATAGCTCGAGGCCACGCGGATCGGCGATACCGATATCTTCGATCGCCATACGCACCACGCGACGCGCGATGTACACCGGGTCCAGCCACCATCGATCATGCGGCAAAACCAGTACAGCGCCGCATCGGGATCCGACCCACGCACCGACTTATGCAGCGCTGAAATCTGTTCGTAGAAAAGATCGCCGCCCTTGTCGAAGCGACGTGGACCCTGCTGCGCGATTTCACCAACCAGTTTGACATCGATATGCCCGTCGTCGACCAGGTCGCTGATAATTTCGAGGTAGGTCAGCGCCCGGCGTGCGTCACCGTCAGCCGCCTGTGCCAACATCCGGCTGGCATCCGCATCGATGGTCAAGCCGAGATCGCCAAGCCCGTATTCGCTATCGGTCAGCGCGCGCTGCACGACCTGTTCGATATCCTGCTCCAGAATCGGAAGCAATACATAGGTGCGGGTACGCGACAATAGGGCGTTGTTGAGTTCAAAAGAAGGGTTTTCCGTGGTCGCACCAACGAACAGAATCGTACCGTCTTCTATATGCGGTAAAAAAGCATCCTGCTGCGCCTTGTTGAAACGATGCACCTCGTCGATAAACAGCACCGTTGGCCCCTGGAACTGCCGCGCCTGCTCGATCGCCGCACGGATATCCTTTACCCCGGCCAGCACCGCGGAAAGCGTAATAAAAAGCGCCTCGGAATACTCGGCGATAAGGCGCGCGATGGTGGTTTTACCGGTGCCGGGAGGACCCCAGAAAATCATCGAATGCAACTTGCCGGCCTCGATTGCCTGGCGCAACGGCTTGCCGGCGGCGAGTAAATGCGCCTGGCCGAAAACCTGATCCAGCTGGCGTGGACGCATGCGATCTGCCAGCGGCTTGAAAGCCTTTTGCGCAACAAACAGATCGTTCATGGCTGAGCTGAAAAGCTAACCCCCGACGCCAAAAACATCAACCCCTGCCGGTGGCACAAACTTGAAGGTCGCGGGATTATGCACCACGCCGACGCGCATATTCTCGAATACGATCTGGGTACTCTGGCCGAACTGGTCCTGTAATTCCATCGCGCGCACATTGTCGTCCTCGAGGCCGATAAAAATACTGCTGTATTCCAGATCGGCGGCGTGCGGCTTAAGCTCGACCCAGTAAAGAAACTTGCGTTGACCGACCTCGATAACATCGAATTGCTGCGTAACACCGCTTTGCTTCATCAGAATCATGATCGGCGCATTGGAGATACCGGCATCCATCGGCTTGACGGTGACCTGTTCGATCTCGACATCGTAAACCCACAGTTCATTGCCGTCGCCGACGATTTGCTGTTCGAAAGGTTCGATGTATAACCAGGCGAACTTGCCGGGGCGTTGCAATGCCAGCGTACCGCGACTCTGCTGCACGACGTTCTTGTCCTCATCGAGCAGGGTCTGTTTGAACTCGGCACTGAGGCTATCCATTTTCTTCAACGCCGCCTCGAGTCGCTGCGCGGCGTCCTCAGCCTGGACCGGGCCGGCCAGACCGGCCATAACTGCAGCTAAAACTATTAAAATTCTCATCATTAATCCGCCGGTGGTGGAGGTGGCGCCAGTACTTCCCGGCTACCGTTCGATTGCACCATCGACACCACGCCGGAAGTCTCCATTTCTTCGATCATGCGCGCTGCCCGGTTATAACCGATCTTGAGACGACGCTGCACGTAGGAAATCGATGCCTTGCGCGTCTCGGTAACCACCGCGACCGCTTCATCATAGAGTGGATCCGCCTCTTCACCGTTTGAATCTCGCGGTGCCTCGCCCGGTAACACGCTCGCATTCGATTCTTCAAGGACATTGTCGATGTAGTTTGGTTCACCGAATTTCTTGATTTCGTTAATCACCGCGTGAACTTCATGATCGTCGACAAACGCGCCATGCACGCGCTCGGGCACGCTGGTACCCGGCGGCAGGTAAAGCATGTCGCCATGACCAAGCAGGGTTTCGGCGCCCATCTGATCGAGAATAGTGCGCGAATCCACCTTCGAAGATACCTGGAAGGCGATGCGCGTCGGAATATTCGACTTGATCAGACCGGTAATAACATCCACCGAGGGTCGCTGAGTCGCCAGCAACAGGTGAATTCCCGAAGCGCGCGCCTTTTGCGCCAGTCGAGCGATCAATTCCTCGACCTTCTTGCCGACCACCATAATCATGTCGGCAAATTCATCGACCACGACGACGATGTAGGGCAACGGCTCGAGCTCATCCGGCTCCGCATCGGGGTCGAGTAGCAATATTTTCTTATCGAACAGCGGGTCCTTGATCGGTGTACCGTCGGCCATGGCGTCACGGATCTTCCGGTTATAGCCCGAAATATTGCGCACCCCCAACGCGGCCATCAGGTGATAGCGGCGCTCCATCTCGGCTACACACCAGCGCAGCGCATTGGCGGCTTCTTTCATATCGGTAACGACCGGTGCGATCAGGTGCGGAATGCCCTCGTAGACGTTGAGCTCGAGCATCTTGGGATCAATCAGGATCATGCGCACATCATCAGGCGTTGCCTTGAACAAAATGCTGAGCAGCATCGCGTTGAGCGCGACCGATTTACCCGAACCGGTGGTCCCGGCCACCAGCAGGTGCGGCATCTTGCCGAGATCCGCAACCACGGCTTCACCGCTGATGTCCTTGCCCAGCGCCAGCGTCAACGGCGATGCGGCCTGATCAAAAGCCTTCGACTGCACGATTTCGCTCAATGCGACTATCTCGCGGTTTTCGTTTGGAATTTCCAGCCCCATCACCGATTTACCGGGAATGATTTCAACCACGCGCACCCCGATGACCGACAGCGAGCGGGCCAGGTCTTTGGCCAGGTTGGTAATCTGGCTGACCTTGACCCCGGGTGCGGGGGTGATTTCAAAGCGCGTAATAACCGGTCCGGGATGCACCGATTCGACCTGGATCTCGATGCCGAAATCGAGCAATTTAAGCTCGAGCTGTTGCGACATCGCTTCCAGCGCCGCCTTGCTGTAGCCGGCCACCCTGGGTTTCGGTTTATCCAGCGAGCCAAGCGGTGGAATCACACCGTTACCCTTGCTACTGGCCTTGAACAGCGGGATCTGTTTTTCTTTCTCCACGCGCACGCTGGCTTCAAGTTGCTCGACTACCGGTTCGATCTTGACCGGTTTGCGTTCTTCCTGCCGCTTTTGCTGGACCTGGAATACCTGTTCACGCTCGCTGCGGTTGCGACTGCCCTCAACCTTGTCGCGCAACAGGTAGTAACGATCAATTATCCTATCTATAAACAACAGGGTGTATTTACCGACATTATCAATCACCGCCAACCACGAAAGTCCGGTAAAAAGCGTCAGGCCAGCCAGGAACAACGCCAGGTGCATCACCGTGGCGCCGATAAAACCGAGGCCCAGGGAAAAATAGTTACCCGTGATCTGGCCGAGGATACCACCCGCGTCGAGTGGCATGGCGCCGGGCTCCACGGCAAAATGCAGGCTTGACAGCGCGCAACCGGAAATCAGCGTAAGAACGAAGCCACTCCAGCGGACCACCAGCATCTGGTAGCGATCCTCGGCGCTCAAATCACGCGTCTTGACCAGGATCATGCCGTTGTAAATCAACATGATCGGCAACAGGAAGGCGAGAAAACCGAACAGGTAGAAAGTCAGGTCCGCGATCCACGCACCGGCCGTACCACCGAAGTTGGTGATCTGGCTATGGCTGCCGCTATGCGACCAGGACGGATCCTGCGCATCGTAACTTAACATCGCGACCAGGAAATAGCCTGCCAGCGCAAACGACAGCAACATGCCCGCCTCGCGCAGCCGCTGGTTCATCTGCGCGGCAAACATCAGCCGGGTTTCATGATTGTTTGAAGGTGATTTTGGTCTTGCTTGCGCCACTAGCTTGAATGTCCTGCGTAAATCGGCCTATTTTACATGATCATCTTGCGCGGGAACCAGAATTAATCCTATTGAAATAGACACCCCGATCGCCATATAGTCATTTCTATTTTTTCCCATTACTATTGGCACCTGTTTTAGCCCAGTGATCCTGAGAGTACTTAATGTCCGATATCAAACATAGCCGCGTGATTATTCTCGGCTCCGGCCCGGCTGGATACGCGGCCGCGGTTTACGCCGCACGCGCCAATCTGAACCCTACCCTGATTACCGGCCTCGAGGCCGGAGGCCAGCTGATGACCACCACCGACGTCGATAACTGGCCGGGGGATGTCGAAGGTTTAACCGGGCCGGTATTGATGCAGCGGATGCAACAGCATGCGGAGCGTTTCGATACGGAAATTATTTTCGACCACATTAACACCGTGTTCCTCAATGAAAACCCGAAGCGACTGGTGGGCGACAGCGGCGAGTACAGCTGCGATGCGCTGATCATCGCCACCGGTGCGAGCGCGATGTATCTCGGTGAACCCTCCGAGGAAAAGTTTCATGGCAAGGGCATTTCCGCCTGTGCGACCTGCGACGGATTCTTTTTCAGAAACCAGAAGGTGGCGGTGATCGGCGGCGGCAATACCGCTGTCGAGGAAGCGCTGTACCTGTCCAATATTGCCGCCGAAGTAACGCTGGTGCATCGGCGCGACAAGCTGCGCTCGGAGAAAATCCTGCAGGACCAGTTATTCGAAAAAGAAAAAGACGGCAACGTCAACATCGAATGGTTCAACGTCTTTGACGAGGCTCTGGGAGACGATTCCGGTGTTACCGGACTGCGCATCCGCAACGTCCAGGACGACAGCACCCGCGAACTCGATGTAAGCGGCATTTTTATCGCCATCGGCCACAAGCCTAATACCGACCTGTTCAGCGGACAACTCGAGATGAAAGGTGGCTACATCACCGTGCGTGGCGGCGCGGACGGAAATGCGACCGCAACCAGCATTGAAGGCGTGTTTGCCGCCGGCGATGTCATGGACCACGTTTACCGCCAGGCGGTCTCGTCAGCCGGCACAGGTTGCATGGCGGCACTCGATGCCGAAAAGTATCTCGATGCCAAGGAACTTGAATAATGTCGAACTGCGCGTCAGCGTAACTCATTCCCTGGGTGACATCCCGGTCGCGGACTGGGACGCGCTCGGTGATACCGGCTACCCGTTTACCCGCCACTGTTTCCTGCACGGACTCGAGCTGCACGATTGCCTCGAACCGTTTGGCTGGCATCCAGTCTATTTCCTGATTCATCGCGCCCGGCAGTTGGTCGCTGCCATCCCCTGTTACATTAAAACCAACTCCTACGGCGAACTGGTTTTCGATCATGCCTGGGTCAACGCCTACCAGCGCAGCGGACTCGACTACTACCCGAAACTGGTTTCGGCTATCCCCTACACCCCGGCAACCGGTGATCGTTTCCTGCTGAACTACCAGCTAGTGCCCGACAAGGAAGACCAGCAATGGCTGCGCGAAACCCTGTGCCGGGCGATCCAGGGATTTTGCGTCGACCAGAACCTGAGTTCCTGGCATATCCTGTTCGAGCGTGAGCCGGTTCTCGAGGCGCTGGTGGACCGCGATATCATGCTGCGCAGTGACGTACAGTTTCACTGGCAAAATCAAAACTACCGCGACTTTGCCGATTTCCTGGGACATTTGAGTTCACGTAAACGCAAAAACATCAACAAGGAACGTCGTAGCGTAGCAACCCGGGATCTCGAAATAACAATGCAAAGTGGTGAAACCATCAGCGCCGACGAATGGCGACGCATCCACGATCTGTACGCCGGCATTTATCAGCGAAAATACGGTACCGCGACCCTGACCCCGGCATTTTTTAAACATCTCGGTGAAAAGATGCCGCAACAGACGCTGGTAACGATCGCCCGGGAGCACGGAGAAATTGTTGCAGCGTCGCTGTTCTTCCGCAGCGACACCCACCTTTACGGCCGGGTCTGTGGCTGCGACCAGTACTTCCGCCACCTGCACTTCGAATGCTGCTACTACCAGGGCATCGATTATTGCATTGCCGAAAACCTGCAATGCTTCGATCCCGGCGCACAGGGCGAACATAAATTGAGTCGCGGGTTTTTGCCCACCAGGACCTGGTCAGGTCACTGGATAGCCAATGCCCAGTTTCGCGAAGCGATCGGTCAGTTCCTCGGACAGGAGCAACGTTACATCCGGAGTTACCAGGAAGAGCTGCTCGATCATTCGCCGTACAAGGCGACAGAATAAGGTTAATTTACTTTAAGTATATTATATAAATATATGTTTTTAAAATGATTTCATGGTTAGAACCAACTGAAAATCCACACTTCCCGGATACCACGTCGGAGTTGGCCGAGCCCGCCGGTTTACTCGCAGCCGGAGGATTACTCAGTGTCGAATGGCTGCTGGCCGCCTATCGACAGGGTATTTTTCCGTGGTTTAGCGAGCACGAACCGATACTGTGGTGGAGCCCGGCCCCACGCACCGTACTCTTCCCCGGGAATTTCTACCAAAGCAGGAGCCTGCAGAAGCTGGCCCGCCAGCAACGCTTCCAGTTATCCCGCGACCAGGACTTCGGGGCGGTGATCCAGGCCTGCGCCGAAGATCGCCAGGGACAGACCGGCACCTGGATCAATGCGCAAATGATCGATGCCTATAGCGAAATGCACCGCGCCGGTTTCGCCCATTCGATCGAATGCCGCCACCAGGGCGAGCTCGTCGGCGGACTGTACGGCATTTCGCTGGGCAAGGTGTTTTTCGGCGAATCCATGTTCAGCAAGATGTCCAATACCTCGAAGCTGTGCCTGAAGTACCTGGTCGATTCGGGGGACTACGAAATGATCGATTGCCAGCTACCGACCGGACATTTGCAATCACTCGGCGCCATCGACATCAGCCGCCTGGAATTCGAATCCGCCCTCGATCGCTGGGCCTGACAACACCCAGATCAACCCGTCACTTCCCAACATAAAAATATCAGCCCTGCAAAAAACGGCAGGCCCCGTGGAAATCAACCAATTCCGCAAAAAGTCAGTCATCCCCGCGAAAGCGGGAATCCCGCAAGATTGTTTTCCCCTGAGATCCCGATACGTCGGACCGCCGCTTTCGCGGGGATGACAGTATAGGGGGTACTAACCGGCCACATAGGTAACACATTAATCCGGGCACATGTGTGGCAGGTATTAGTACATTGGCGGCGAAGAGGAGAAGCCAATGCTCTGGAAAGAGATCTGGTCTATGAATGAACGCAGATTGTTTATCGAAGCCTGGCTTTCGCAGGCTACCAGCGTCTGACTCGGCCCGTATCGATATGCACGAAATTTGATTTCGCGTAGTAGCCGACGCCACCGCGTTTCATTCTAAGCGCGGCGTCACGCAGCTCGCTGCTGGCGACGTTTCTGAGGCGTATATCGATGGCCTTGCCGAGCAGGTGTTGGCTTTTCTTCGCCACACCTTTGCCGGCGTCACGCAGCATCTGGTTGGTTTCGGGAGAGCGAAACGCCGAGATGATCTCGAAGGTACCTTTGCCGCCCAGGCTGGCACGCACCTCGTACATAATATCGAGCAATTCAGGATCCATCCCCTTGACATCACCGGTTCGAAAATCGGCCAGGAAATTGTTGACCTCTTCCAGCGCGGAATCCACGTAGACGCCGCCGACCGCGTAGGTAATCTCCAGGGTCTTTTTAGTATGCGTATGATAAAACGATAGTTTCCGTTCATCGAGACTGGACATACTGTTGAGCGGCAGAAGAACGCCGCTAGCCAGTACAGCCATACGTATAACACGTCTCACTTTCGTCAGTTTTGTATTGATGCTACTCATTGATCGCATATTATAGCGGCTCAAAGACGGTTTTTCATTATCACAGGCGCCAAATTATGTACCAAATGTTCACAAAGTATGCCTCGATACTTGTATTTGTGCAGTTGTTTACTCTGCCGGTGGCGATAGCTGACGACGAAAAGGACAGCAACGCACTTCGCACCGAACTGGAACAGCTCATGCAAGCAGGTTCGCTGCGTAACAGTGATGTCGACATTGCATCCGGCGACCTGCTGCTGGAAATCTACGAGCGCCGCAATTTTTTACCCGCCTGGAGCAGACAGCAGCAGATCGGGGAACTGGTTAGCGCGATCAAGGCGACGGCGGCCGACGGTCTGGACCCGGCTGACTATCATCTTGAGCGAGTGGAGTTAATCTACGCCGATCGACTCGCCGGTCGCGAGCTTTCGCCAGAAGACAAGGCGGTACAGGATCTGATTTTGACGGATGGCCTGGCACGACTGGGTTATCACCAGCAGTTCGGCAAGGTGAACCCACAAACGCTTGATTCGAACTGGAATTTTCGCCGCGATCTCAACGACATCGATGCGGAGGTCGCCATTCAGCGCGCTATCGACTCTCCTTCGCTAACCGATTTCCTGAAAGACTTCTTTCCGCGCGGCTGGTTTTATCAGAAATTGCGAGCGGCTCTCGCGAACTACCGCCAAATAGCCGCAAACGGCGGCTGGCCTGTCATCCCCGACGGCCCGACGTTGAGGCCGGGCGACAGCGATAGCCGGCTGCCTGTGCTTGCGCAACGTCTGATAATCACTGGCGATCTGCCACCGCGCGATGGCGTTGACAAGCTGACGACCTATGACGCAGCCCTGCAGCAGGGCGTGCGCCATTTTCAGGCGCGACACAGCCTCGATACCGATGGCGCGGTCGGGCCGGCAACCCTGCGTGCCTTGAACGTGCCCGTGGAGAAACGGGTCGAGCAACTGCAGGTAAATATCGAACGCGCACGCTGGGTGCTCAACGATCTGTCGAACGAATTTGTGCTGGTGAATATTGCCGGGTTCCGGGCCTACGTATTGCGTGACAAAGAGATTGCCTGGGAAACGAACGTACAGGTTGGCAAGCCGTTTCATCAAACGCCTGTTTTTCGCGACGAAATTCAGTACGTGGTAGTGAATCCGACGTGGACCGTGCCATACAGTATTGCGAGCAAGGAGATCCTGCCGAAAATCAAGCGTGACCCGAATTACTTCGCCAGCCGGGACTTCGACCTGAAAGACAAGAACGGCAAGCTGGTTAAACCTTCCAGTATAAACTGGGAAACTGTGACGGAACGCAATTTCCCGGTCTGGCTGGTACAACGCCCGGGTCCGAATAACGCACTGGGTCGGGTTAAAATCATGTTCCCCAACAAACACTCGGTCTACCTGCACGACACGCCCAGTAAGGCGCTGTTCGGTAAGACGGAACGGGCATTCAGTCACGGCTGCATTCGGGTCGAGAATCCTTTCGGCCTGGCTGAACAACTACTGGACAGCGACGGCTGGAACCAGGAAAACTTTCAACAGGTGCTGAGCGAAGGCAAAACCAAAACCATAACCCTGTCAAAGCCGATACCGGTGTTGCTGCTCTACTGGACCACTATGGTTACACCTGACGGCCTGGTGTCTTTTTACAACGATGTCTATTCACGCGATGATGGCGTTGCCAGGGCCCTCGACGAGCCATTTCGGTTCGACATTGCAAGGCAGTAAGCGAAAAAACTGTCGTCCCGCGGCTTGACCGCGGGACGACAGTATCCGGGGCGGCTAGAGTTTGGCCAGCGCCTCGGCGACCGCGTTGCCGAACTCGGAAGGTCTGACAATAATGCCCACCCCGGCCTCACGCAGGATTTCGACTTTTTCAGCCGCCGATTCGCCGACACTGGTGACGATCGCGCCGGCGTGGCCCATGGTTCTTCCCCGGGGCGCGGTCAAACCGGCGATATAGGCGAGCACCGGCTTTTGCATGTGATCGCGCACGTAGGCGGCAGCCTGGGCTTCCTGAGGTCCGCCGATTTCACCGATCATGACCACCAGGTGGGTTTCCGGATCCTGCTCGAAGCGTTCCAGGTGATCGAGAAACGAGCTGCCGTTGATCGGGTCACCGCCGATACCGACACCGGTCGAAATACCGATACCCATGGCTTTCATCTGCGAGGCCGCCTCGTAACCAAGCGTTCCGGAGCGACCGATCAGACCCACGTTACCCTGCATGTAAATATGCCCGGGCATGATGCCCATCATCGCCTTGCCGGGACTGATAGTGCCTGCACAGTTGGGACCGGTTAAGGTCATACGCTCCTCGCGTTTATACCGACGCATGTAACGCTTGACGCGCATCATGTCCTGCGCCGGAATACCGTCGGTAACGCAGACGCAAAAACGGATCCCGGCGTCAGCTGCTTCCATGATGGCATCCGCCGCAAACGGCGGTGGCACAAAGACCACGCTCGCCTCGGCGCCGGTGTCGCGCACGGCATCTTTTACCGTATTGAAAACCGGTCGATCGAGATGTCGCTCGCCACCCTTACCGGGGGTTACGCCGCCGACGACATTGGTGCCGTAGCCAATCATTTCCTGTGCGTGGAAACTGCCGATACGACCCGTATACCCCTGTACGATGACCGGGGTTGTTTCATCGAGAAATATGCTCATTTCGATCTACTCCCTGGATTCGGCGCTGGCCGAACGATGCAACCCTGCGGCGGTGACGGCCTTTTCCGCCGCTTCGGCCAGGGTATCCGCGGTTATCAGGTCGATATCGCTATCGGCCAGGATCTGGCGCCCCAGTTCGACGTTGGTGCCGGATAGCCGCACCACCACCGGCACCGGCACATCGAGCTTCTGCATTGCCTAAATCACCCCTTCGGCAACCCAGTCACAGCGATTGATGCCGGCGAAAATATTGACCAGGATCGCGTCCACACCTTCGTCTGATAACACCAGGTTGAATGCCTTGGCCACGCGTTCGGGTGAAGCGCCACCGCCGATATCGAGAAAATTGGCGGGTTCGCCACCGACATGCTTGATCATGTCCATGGTAGCCATGGCAAGCCCCGCACCGTTGATGATGCAACCGATGTTTCCTTCCAGGCCGACATAGCTCAAACCGCGGTCCGCGGCATTCATTTCACGCGCGTCTTCCTGAGATTTATCGCGCAGTTCGGAAATCTGGGGGCGACGGAACAGCGCGTTATCGTCAAAGCCCATCTTGGCGTCGAGGGCGATGATACGACCGTCGCTGGTCACCACCAGCGGGTTGATTTCCACCATGGTCGCGTCGAGATCGCGAAACGCGCGGTAACAGGCCTTCAGCGCTTTCACCGACTCGGCCAGTTGCGTCGCATCCATGCCCAGCGCAAAGGCGATCTCACGCGCCTGGAAATCCTGCATGCCGACGGCCGGTTCGATCGGCACGCGCACTATGCTGTAGGGCTGGCTTTCGGCAATTTCCTCGATATCCATGCCACCCGCAGCCGAGGCGACACACATGATCCGCTCCGAGTCACGATCGAGCACGAAGGCGAGGTAAATTTCGCGCTCGATAGCGGTCGCTTCCTCGATGTACAAACGCCCGACCAGCTTGCCCTGCGGACCGGTCTGGTTGGTAACCAGGCGCCTGCCCAACAGCTCATTGGCGGCTTCGAGCACTTCATTCTCGGTCGCGCAAACCTTGATGCCACCGGCCTTGCCGCGCGCACCGGAATGAATCTGCGCCTTGACCACCCACTTCTCACCACCGAGTTCCTTGGCTCGATAGGCGGCCTGCTCGGGACTGTAGGCAATGCCGCCCCTGGCGATCGGCATGCCGAACTCGGACAACAACGCCTTCGCCTGATATTCATGAATGTCCATTGCTCTGCCCTCTGTTTGCGCTGGTTACTGTTTCGCCTGGATAGCGGCGTCGGTATTGACCACGTTTTCCGCCATGCGAGCTGACGCCGCATCGATCATGCGCGCATCGAGCTGGGCAGCGCCCCTGCCCTCGGCGGCCGCTTCGTCGAGCGCCTCGAGGATGCGCCTGGCCCGGTCGACCTCGGCGGCGGGCGGCGAGAATACTTCGTTGGCCAGGTCTATCTGCGAGGGATGAATCGCCCACTTGCCTTCATAGCCCATTGCAGCACCCCGGCGCGCGGCATCGAGATATCCGTCCGGATCGTTGAAATCACCGAACGGACCATCGATCGCGCGCAGGCCATAGGCACGACAGGCCACCAGCATGCGCGACAGGCCATGATGCCATTGGTCACCCGGGTAATCCGGATTGAGGCCACCGATATTGGTGGTACGCGCGCGGCAGCTGGCGGCATAATCGGCGACCCCGAAATGCATGGCCTCCATGCGCGGACTGGAAGTCGCTATCGCGTCGACATTGGCCATACCGAGCGTAATTTCAATCAGGGCTTCGATACCGATCTTGTTGCCGTAGCCCCGCGCTGTTTCAATCTGGGTCAACATCGCATCGACCATGTAGACATCTGCCGCAACGCCAACCTTCGGAATCAGGATCGTATCGAGCCTGTCGCCGGCCTGCTCCACCACGTCGACCACATCGCGATACATGTAATGCGTATCGAGACTGTTGATGCGCACCGAAACGGTTTTGCCTTTGCCGCGCCAGTCGATATCGTTGAGCGCTTCGATGACGTTTTTGCGCGCCTGCTCCTTATCTCCCGGTGCAACCGCATCTTCGAGATCGAGGAACACATAGTCCGCCGCGCTGTTGGCCGCCTTTTCAAACATTCCCGGGTTGGTCACGGGGACCGCAAGTTCGCTGCGTTGCAGACGCTGGCGCGCTGCAAGGTACTGTGTATGACTCATAAATCCCCCGAAAAAGCATCGTCGCCGCAGCAACGAAAAAGTACATATATTAAAAAACTATAAGCAAAGTATAAAACCGCCTATGGATGCCGGACTATCGCTGAGCCGACATGCTGAATTTCAGGAACGACGATCCGCAACCCGGTCGCGACGCAGAGTCTCAGTGCAGTACCGCACTGACCAGCAGATAGAGAAACACCGCGCTGAGCCACAGGTCGATGACGACAAAAAGATAGTACAGCTTGCGTCTGTCCGGATCACCGCGAACACCCAGCGTCAGGTATATAAAAAAGGCCAGCGCCGCGAGCAGGATAATAACCAGGTGCATCGATTACTTATCCTCAGAGGCGATACGCGCGGCCGCGGTCGCAGTCATGTTAACCAGGCCACGCACGGTGGTGCCGGGTGTCACGATATGCGCTGGAATATCGCAACCCATCAGGATGGGGCCGATCGGCACCCCGTCGGCACCGGTTTTAATCAGGTTCATCGCAATATGCGCCGCGTCGAGATTCGGCATGATCAGTAGATTGGCTACGCCCTCGAGGTTCGAATTGGGAAACTGCTCCGCCCTGAGCAGCGGGCGTAATGCCAGGTCGGCCTGCATCTCGCCTTCGACCATCAATTTGGGATCGATGGCCTGGATCAATTCCAGCGCTTTACGCATGCGCCAGGAAGACTCCGTTTCGCGAGCGCCGAAACTCGAATGCGATAACAACGCCGCTTTCGGCTTCAGTCCGAAGCGGGCAACTTCTTTGGCGGCAAGCACCGTCATTTCGGCAATCGCTTCTGCCGTGGGTTCGGCAGTCACATGGGTATCCGCAATAAACAGCGTGAACTTACTGGAAATAATTATACTAAGCGCCGAAACCTTGTCGAAGCCGTCGTCCTGTTGTGCAACGCTCAGGATGCGGCCGAGGTGACGATGAAATCGGCCGATGGTGCCGGTAATCATGGCGTCGGCCAGCCCGAGTTTGACCATCATGGACGCCTGCGTGGTTTTACTGTTACGCAGGATCTCGCGCGCTTCCGACAGGGTTTTGCCGCGCCGTTCGGTATAGCCATGAAAAGTACGACACCAGTCCTCGTTTTCTTCATACTCGAATATCTCGAAATCCGTGCCGGGCCGGGCGGTGAGCGCGTAATCCCTGATGATCGATTTAATCACCTCTTCACGACCAAGCACGACCGGAAAACAAAGCTGCTCTTGCACGATATTATCGACGGTCTGCATGACTTTCGGATTCTCACCTTCGGCAAACACCACTCGACGCTGTGCCGAGCGCGCCGTATCGAACACCGGTTTCATGAACAGTCCGGAGCGGAACACGAAGGCATTCAGTTTCTGTCGATAGGCCAGCATATCCTCGATCGGCCGCTCGGCTACCCCCGAATCCATCGCCGCCTGGGCAACCGCCGGGGCGATTTCGAGAATGAGGCGCTGATCGAATGGCTTCGGAATCAGGTAATCCGGACCGAATGTCAGCGACTCACCGTGGTAGGCGCTGGCGACGACGTCGCTGGTACCGGCGCGTGCCAGTCGCGAAATCGCCTCGACACAGGCGATCTTCATCTCCTGGTTGATCTCGGTGGCACCCGCATCGAGCGCCCCGCGAAACAGGAACGGGAAACACAGTACGTTGTTAACCTGGTTCGGATAATCGGTGCGACCGGTCGCCAGCACCACATCCGGACACACCCGTCTGGCTTCGGCAGGATCGATTTCGGGGGTGGGGTTGGCCAGTGCAAACACGATTGGTTTGGAAGTCATCGACTCGACCATTTCCGGCTTCAGTATGTTGCCCGCGGACAGCCCCAGGAAAACATCGGCGTCCGCAATGGCTTCACCGAGAGTGCGCAGTTCGGTATCGACCGCGTAACCTTCCTTGTACTCATCCATGTAGTCGGCACGACCCTTGTAGATGACGCCCCGCGAATCGCATACCATCACCTTGCTCTTGTCGAGCCCCATCGACACCATCAGGTTGAGACACGACAGCGCCGCAGCGCCGGCGCCGGAAACCACCATCCTGACTTCGCCAAGCGTTTTACCGACCACTTCAAGCGCGGACAGCATCGCCGCTGCGACCACGATCGCAGTGCCGTGCTGATCGTCGTGAAACACCGGAATCGACATATGCTCATGTAAATACTTTTCGACGTAAAAACAGTCGGGTGCCTTGATATCTTCGAGATTGATACCGCAGAAGGTAGGCTCGAGCCGCTCGATTGTTTCAGCCAGCTTGTGCGGATCCTTTTTGTCGATCTCGATATCGAATACGTCGATCCCGGAAAAACGCTTGAACAGCACCGCCTTGCCTTCCATCACCGGTTTTGCCGCCATCGCACCGATGTTACCGAGCCCGAGTACCGCGGTGCCGTTGGTGACCACACCGATCAGGTTGGCACGGGCGGTAAATTCACGCGCCGCCAATGGATCCTTCTCGATTTCGAGGCAGGGATAAGCAACTCCGGGCGAATAGGCCAGGGTCAGGTCGTGTTGCGAGGTTAGCGGCGTGGTCGCCTCGATGCGGAGTTTTCCCGGCGTGGGTTTACGATGATAGTTAAGTGCTTTTTCACGATTTTCGTCTGACATCAGAGAACTCCCGGATAGATTTCGCCAGTATACAGACGACAAACCTCCTGGTCATTCCCGCAAAAGCGGGAATCCAGCGGGAGGACAACGTGACTGGCATGGAAGACGCTTATTCAGGAATGAAGCAGAGGTTAAACATCGTAGCGTTTATGCTCGCTGCGGCGCTTGCCCGAGCGCTGACTGATGACACCAACGATATCCTCGACACCGTTTGGCAGAGTAATCTCGGCCAGGCTGGTATCGAGGGCACGCAAGGTATAAACGCCCTGCTCGATAAACAGCTGCCGGAAAATCATTTCATCCTGTTGCCGGGCGACAACGTAACAACCGGAGCTCAATTTACCGCCGGGGTCGATGATAATAATATTGCCATCGATGAATTCAGGCGCCATATCGTCGCCGATAACCCACAGGGCAAAGGGCTCGTTCGCACTGCAATTACTCAGGTCACTCATTCTGCTTGCTGCGCTCTCTTCTGCTGCATACGCCACAACTGCGCGTATAAACCATTTGCCGCAATCAACGCTTCATGGTCGCCCTGCTCTTTGACGCGCCCGTCTTCGAGCACGATAATGCGATCCGCGTCGATCACGGTGGAAAGCCGGTGCGCGATTACCAGCGTGGTCTTGTTGCGTGAAATTCGCGCCAGGGCACCGAGTATATTCTTCTCCGACTGGCTGTCCAGGCTGGAGGTGGCTTCGTCAAACACCAGAATCGCGGGATCTTTCAGTAACACCCTGGCAATCGCCACGCGCTGTTTTTCACCCCCCCGAAAGCTTCAGGCCGCGCTCGCCGACGATGGTATCGTAACCCTCGGGCAACGACTCGATAAAACGATCGATATCCGCGAGCCTGGCGACTTCCCTGACTTCTTCGAAGGAGGCACCCGGGCGGGCATACTGAATGTTGTACAAGATCGAATCGTTAAATAAAACCGTATCCTGCGGCACTATACCGATCGCCTTGCGCAGGCTTTGCTGGTCGACCCCGGCAATATCCTGACCGCTGATCAGAATCTGCCCCTGGTCGATATCGTAAAAACGAAACAATAACCTCGCGATGGTTGACTTGCCGGCGCCGGAGGGTCCGACAATCGCGAGCTTTTCACCATCTTCGAGCTTGAAACTGACGTCTTCGAGAATGCGTCTGTCGACGTTGTAGTGGAAACCGAGATGGCGGAACTCGACGCTGGCCTGCTCTACCTCGAGGTTACAGGCATCGTCGCGGTCTACAATTTCAATCGGTCGCTGCAACAGCTTGGTCACCATGTCCATATCGGCGAGGGCATACTTGAGCGAGCGGTAGATAATGCCGAGGAAACCAAGCGGAAGGAGAAGCTGCAGCATCATCGTATTGATCAACACCAGGTCACCGAGCGTCAACTCACCGTCGACGACCCCCTGGGCGGCCAGCAGCATGATGCCCGTTACCCCCAGGGCAATAATCGCGGCCTGACCGAAATTGAGCATCGACATCGTGCTCTGACTTCTCACCGCGGCTTCTTCCCAGCGTCCCATGGTGTCTCGATAGCGCGTAATTTCGTGATCATCGTTATTAAAATACTTTACCGTCTCGTAATTCATCAGGCTATCCATCGCCCGCCCGTTGGCATCCGAATCGAGCGCATTCATTTCGTGGCGATAATGCATGCGCCACTCCGTCACCATCAGCGTAAAACCGATGTAAAAAATGACGTTAAAGAAAATAATACTGGCAAACATGGTGTCGTACTGACTGAGCAGGATCAGCGCCACCAGCAGAAATTCGGCGGCTGTCGGCACGATGTTAAACACCAGGTAGTTCAGGATCGAACTGATGCTTTGCATGCCGCGTTCGAGGTCGCGTGAGATTGCGCCGGTATTACGCTCGAGGTGGTAACGCAGCGACAAATTATGCAAATGGGTCAAAACGGTTACCGCAAGCCGGTTCATCGCGTGGAAACGTACGCGGGCAATAATGGCATCGCGTAATTCGTTGAAGCCGGAATTGATAAATCGCAGCAGTCCGTAGGCAAGCAATAACATCGCCGGCAGCACGACGGTCTGCCCGGGCGCACCATCGAGCCCATCGACAATGTACTTCAGCACCACCGGCACGCCGACCATCGCCAGCTTGGAAATGACCAGGCAGGCTAGCGCCACCAGGACCCGTCCGCGGTAGTCCCAGATGTACGGCATCATGGCACGAATATTGTACCAGTCCCGTCGATTTGAGTGCTCTTTTTCGGTGCGCCCGAAAGCGGGATGAACGGCGATTTCAAAGCCCCTCAAGAAGTAAAGCTGAGCACCTTAGCAGAATGATCGAATCCAGTCTTGGGTAAACGCCGCTGCCATCCGCAAAACGTATTTTGAAGGTAAATATTTACTCCCTGCTGCCGATAACATACATATCTGTTCGCAAGGCAGGTCCTGCCGGGTAATGGATTCTCGCTTACCCGCACCGACCTGGATGATATGAAAAATGTAAAAGCAGTAAGGCTGCTGAGAATTCGCTACATTGTCGGGCTCGGCTTGATTGCCCTGTTGGTCACCGGTTCATACCTGACCAAGCAGCGCGTGATTGCCGAACAGAATAGCTTCGCGGAACTCATCAACCTTGCTGGCCATCAATCCGGGCTCGCTCATCGCATCGCCTACTTCAGCCTTGAAATGATCACCACCGACGAAGCGGATAATTTCTTCAATGCCAAAACACAGGTCGGACGGACCATAGCGAAAATGGAGCAGGTACAGGAAATACTATTAAACGGCTCTGCCGAAAGAGGTATTCCGCTTATCAGCAATGATAATCTGCAGGCGCTCTACTTCGATGAATCTGTTGGCCTCAACATCTCACTGGAACGTTTCCTGAAAAATGCCGAAGCCGTCTATCGGAGTGATTTCGGCGAGCTCGGCACCGATTCCTACGAATTTACCTACCTGACTACCTATGGTGCAAACATTCTCGAACCGATGATGGATCGCGCGGTTGCCGAATATCAGAATATCAACCACGAATCGATAATGCGCATCGAAAGGATCGAACTCGCGATCTGGCTGGGGGCGCTGTTGTTACTCACCTTCGAAGCCCTGTTTATTTTCAAACCGCTGGAAAGCCGGATTCGCAAGGCGATCGGCAACTTACAGGGCACGGTCAGCGAACTCGAATCGACCCGTGAGCAATTTGTCGAGGCACGCGAAAAGGCCGAATCGGCCAGCGAGGCCAAAAGCCAGTTCCTGGCTACCATGACCCATGAACTGCGCACCCCGATGAATGGTGTACTCGGCATGAGCGAACTTTTGTCGAGCACCGAACTCAGCGACAAGCAGCATGAATACGTGTAGATTATTCTCGACTCGAGCGAATCCTTACTCACTATCATCAACGACATTCTCGACTTTTCCCGTCTCGAGGCGGGCAAGGACGGGCTCGAAAAAATTCCCTTTAACCTCGAACAGTCCGCCTACGATGTACTGGCGTTACTGGCGCCGAGATGCCAGAACAGGCCGCTAAAGTTGGTGCTCAACTACACGCCTGACCTGCCGCGCAATTTTATCGGTGACCCGGCGCGCATTCGCCAGATACTGTTTAACCTGGTCGGCAACGCCAGCAAGTTTACCGAGCAGGGTTACATCCAGGTATCGATCTCGGTCGAAGTCGATGAAAACCAGGTTGGTAATGTTTCGATCCATATCGAAGACACCGGTATCGGCATAGCACCCGACAAGGTGGGAGACCTGTTCGGTTCGTTCAACCAGGCCGATAGTTCAACGACCCGCAAATATGGTGGTACCGGACTCGGCCTGACCATTACCCGCGAATTGATAACGCTGATGGACGGCAGCATCGAAGTCAACTCGGCTCCCGGCAAGGGCTCTGTGTTTACGGTTGACCTGCCGCTTCAGCTTTCTACCGATGTTGATCAGATGCCGGTTCCCCACGAGACGCTCAAGCATGTCATGTTGCTGGAACCGGACGCGATTTACCGGGAATTGATCATCGATCGCCTGTGCAGGATCGGCGTCGAGGTCGCGGCAATCGGCAATGCACGCGAAATCAGGAACCGCTTATTGATCTGTGAGCAGCACGGCGGTGCAGCCCAGCTGGTGATTATCAGCCAGCAGGCACTGCTCGATCCTGACAACGCCTGGAGTAAGTTCAGCGATGGCGCATTGAGTCAGGCTGTATCCTGGATCGTGCTCGGCGACGGTATCGATGATGCCGAACAATTACGTGAGCAAACACGAGATTTGCAGGGTTACACCACTTACATGCAAAAACCGTTCACCAGCTACCAGTTCTACTATGCGTTGAATACCACGATCAGTCCGCCCGAAGCCGGCGTCGAAATGGTGACCGCTTCGATGGGCGACGAGGACAGCACCGATTTCACGTTATCGAGGGTATCGAAAGGCGAAATCCTGCTGGTGGAAGACAACCTGGCCAATCGCAAGTTCGCCTCATTACTGCTCGGCAAGATGGGTTACAACGCGGATGTTGCCGAGGATGGTGTCGAAGCTATCCGCATGTGGCGTGAAAAAAATTACGACCTCATCCTGATGGATTGCCTGATGCCAAACATGGATGGTTATGAAGCCAGCGTGAAAATCCGCCAGGAAGAGGATGCCCAGGGCCATATTCCGATTATCGCGCTCACCGCCAACGCGTCGGAAACGGACCGTCAGCGATGCAGCCAGTCCGGCATGGACGAGGTCGTCACCAAGCCTTATCGCAAACATGAACTCGAGGACGTGCTCGATCGATGGCTGCATAACGAGACCAGTTTCATTACCATCACGCATAACAGTCTGCGTAATGTACGCTTGAGCTGAATCGATATCTGGTACTGGCGCGGCCATGTTACTCGCCTGGTTGATGAATAACCCGCGCTCATATACGCTGCGCTACTTTATTCGTGCGACACCAGATGAACCATGCCTGCTGCAAAACCGTTTCTGATTCTGCAATTACGTCCCGAAGACGACACCTCGAACAGCGAATTCGAGGCTATCCTGAAATACGGTGAGATGGACGCGCAGGATACCCGTCGCCTGCGCATCGAAGCCACCGGTATCCCCGAGGTTTCGCTCGATGACTACGCGGCGGTCATCGTTGGCAGCAGTCCGTTCGATATCAGTACGCCACAGGAACAGAAAAGTGATATCCAGGTCAGGATCGAGGCTGATTTCAAACGACTGTTCGACGCCATTGTGGCCCGCGACTTTCCGTTCCTGGGCGCCTGTTCAGGTTGTGGCCTGCTGGGATCGTACCTGCACACCCCGATCTCGAAAAAGTATGGCGAACCCGTCGGTGGCGCCGTAGTCAATATCACTGATACCGGCAGGGACGACACATTGTTAGCGGGCTTTCCGCCACAGATCGTGGTCCTCTGCGGGCACAAGGAAGCCTGCGACACGGTTCCACGGGGCGCCGCTCTGCTGTTAACCAATGACGCCTGCCCGGTGCAGATGTTCCGCGTCGGCGAGAACGTCTACGCGACCCAGTTTCACCCCGAGGGCGATGGTGAAGGCTTCACCGTCAGGATTCACGCCTACAGTCACCACGGCTATTTCCCGCCCGAGGAGGCCGACTCATTGATCGTCGAAGTCAACCGTGAAGATACGCCCTGGGCACGCGAAATCCTGCGCCGTTTCGTCGCCCGGTACTCCAGTTGAAGTAAAGCGTAGCCGAATCGCTGCACCAGTCCCGCTCGATAAACATCGGGCAGCCAATGCAATCACCGACGAAGATTTTGCTCTACGGGGCATCAAGGGTCCGTATACCTAACCCTTGAGGTTCATTAAACGATACCTGCGAGGTAATCCTTGCGCTTTTCACCGCCTGATCACAGGGTACGGTTTCTGGAACCGGGGATATCGCAATGCCAGATAAAGTTTACCTCGGCCTGGTTGCAGGCCTGTTATCGCTGTCGAGCTCAACCGCGCACACCGATAAGGACAAACCGTACCCTTATTACATTGGTCTCGGCACGGGACTTTCATACGCGGACGTGGATTGCAATTATTACTTCTACTCGGACACCGAATGCGACGGGGAAGATACTTCGTTCAAGATCTACGCCGGTAAACGCTTATATGAATACCTGGGAATCGAGGTCGCCTACCAGGACCTCGGAAAACTGGACAATGAGGAGGGTCGCATCACTACGACCGGCGAAACAACCGGTTTCAATTTCTCGTTACTCGGCATCATTCCTTTCGAGGGCTATGGCTTTCTCTATGGCAAGGCAGGCTTGATGGCATGGCAAACCGACTACACCCGCAAAGAGAACGGCAGCAAAACCACCAGCGACGATGATGGCACCGATTTTACTTACGGGCTTGGCTATGCGCTTTCATTCAACAACAAGTTCGAGATCAGGCTGGAATTCGAACGTCTCAATGAACTCGACGACAACTTCGACTCCGGTGGAGCTTACATCACCAATTACACGCTCTCCGGCAACATAAATTTCTAGCAACCGATAACTCCTCAGAAACTATCGAGCATTTAGGCATGGGAAATCCGCGCTGAAGGGTTATCATACCCCGTCTCGACCCATGGAGGATTCTCAATGCGTAAACTTTTCCTGACACTTATATTTTCCACCCTTTTCACTGCATCCGCGTTTGCGACCGAGGGTATGATCAACATCAAGAGCGCTCACAGCGTGGCCGTGGCCGCCGATCACCTGGAAAAGATTCTGGGCAGCAAGGGTATGACCGTGTTCAAGCGTATCAATCACGCGGCAGGGGCACAGAAAGTAGGCAAAACCCTGCGTCCTACCGAGCTGGTTATCTTCGGTAACCCCAAGGTCGGCACGCCGTTAATGCTATGCAGCCACAGTGTCGCCATCGATTTACCGCAGAAGGCGTTGATCTGGCAGGATCAGGCCGGACAGGTTTGGTTTTCCTACAATGATCCGCAGTACCTGGCCTTGCGCCATAACATCCAGGGATGCGACGAGGTATTGAAGAAGGTCGCCGGCGCACTCGGCAACTTTGCCAAAAAAGCCAGCGCGGCGGAGTAGACATCAGCTGAAGCCTGGCATCTCGCGGGAATTATCCCGGGAAGTACAGGCTTGTTGCTCGACGGCATGTCGGCATAATGCGATGAAATTCGCCCTGCAGCGCGCAGCTTGGTGGCTTACCATGGCACTTGGCCTGGCGCCATCTCTGCGTGCCGCACAAAGTGTCCACCTGCTTGGTTTTGTTGACAAACCGTGCCCCGGCGAGCCCTATTGCTTCGAGTTGCTGGTCAAACCCGATTTTGCCGCGCAGGTCGGGGCGCGCATCAGGGTTCGCTTCGACGCGAGCACCGTTATTTATGATCCGGAGAATTACCAGTTAACGCTTGAACAGCACAACATCGTGGCCGGGTCACACCTGCGACTGATGATTGAATCGACCTCGAACAACCAACCCGGCGACTACCACTCAAGCTTTATCTGGATTGGAGATTAGGACCCCGCAGGCAGGGTGCACCGTTCAGTTTTCAGCTGCGCGGAAGCCGGCTCGCCCTGTACCTGACAACGCCGATGAGCATAAGCATACCCAGCAGCAGATAGTCAAGCGAACCGCTACTACTGCCACCACCACTCGAAGTACCAGTGTTCGGATTACAGTCACCCGTGGCGTTTGTGAGTAAGTTTTCCCGGTACATCGCGCCGGAACTTGTAAGCACCATTACCAAATCGTCTATCGAGTCGATAAGCACCTTTTCCGGTAATCCAGCGATGAGCCCGGTAGAATCGACATTGGTCCAGGAAGCCCCGCAATCGGTGCTGACGATCACCTTGGTGGAGCCACTGCCGCCCACGGCGTAGATAATACGCCGATCGGCCGGATTGATCGCCAGGCCACGCACACTGGTGAAACCGGGGACACCATCATCAACATCGTTGGGATCGTGAAGAACTACCCAATCATCGCCGCCGTCAACAGAACGCTGAATCAGCCCCGACCCCGCTGTGCCGGCATAAACATAGTCCGGGTTAGTAGGGTCCACCGCGAGCGCATCGACCTGGGTTATATTCAAATCCGACAGGTAGCTCCAGCTGCCGGCACCATCGGTTGTTTTATACAAGCCATCATTGCCTGAACCACTGGGTTTCGCGCCGACATAAACGATATCGGCGTCGGTCGCAGCGACCGCGAGTGAAAATGTCGGTGGATTCAAATCACCCCCAATGGCAGCAGTATCAGCCCAATCGAGATTAGCCGCCATATTGGTAGCATTGGTTGATTTTTGCACAGTGCCGGTATCAGGCGCACCGTTGCTGAATCCCGCGGCATAAACAGTGCTCACCGACGACCGTGAAAACTAGATAATCCAGGAGTCATGGCTGGCACTAAAGTTAGTATCTGCCCAGGCTGTACCGGCATTGTCAACGCTTATCCTGATTACTCCGCCAGCGACACCGGCCAGCCTGTAATTAAAATTATCCGCTTTAAACGCGGCCCCATAATACCCCTGGCTGTTTTCTTTGTTAGGATCCCAGGCGGCTCCTGAAGTAATCGAGATATAAATTCCCCGGTTACCGACTTCGCTCGTTGCCATTACAGTTGCCGGCTTGCTGGGCGCAAGCGCGAAATCCGTGACCACAACGCCGGCTGGCTCATTAGATTGCCAGGCTGCGTTACTTGCCGACGAGAAGATCGCCAGTGCAACTACCAGACTCTTTAGATACCGACCTTTTCCACCTGTCGGGTAATCACACATCATATTTCGCTCCATCCACTCTATATAGGCATTTTAGCAGTTGTTTCAAGCGGGACAGTGATTCGCATCAAGCAAGCTGACTGAATACCCTCAGATCATTTTCTGACCATCGACATAAACCCGGGTCCATTCGAGAATGCGAATCGACTTGCGTAGGCCGGTCGACCAGAACGGGTCGGCCTCGACCAGTGCCTGAACCTGCCCGGCATCATCCGCCTCGACAATCCACAGCCCGCCTGCCGGGTCCTGCGTCGCGGCATCCTTGAGCGGCCCTGCGGCATCGATTTTATCGCTGTTATCACCCAGGAACTGAAGATGATCGGCCATGAACTGCGGACGCTTGTGCGCGAACTCATCGTTATCTTCGAATAAAACGGCGTATTTCATAGCTTTTTCCTATAGATTGTTAGGTTTACCGGACTTACGGCTATTCGAGGTCGAACTCGTTGAAATCCATGACCCAGCTTTCACGCTTACCGGCCGTGTAAAACTCGAGCGTTGCCGGGTGATTCAGCAGCGCGTAAACATAGCGCTGCGAATCCGGCTGCAGAGCGACGCCATAGGTCTGAAACCGACTCGCCACCGGGGCATAAAACGCATCGACCGCACCAAAGTGTTCGCCGAACAGGTATGGTCCCGCCCCGCCCCATTTCGACGCCGCCCAGGCCCATAACGCCTCGATACGCTCGATATCGGCCCGTGCCTCGACAGTCGGGGTGAAGGTTTTGTACTCACGGCGCACATTCATCGGCATGGTTGAACGCAGCGCGCTATAGCTTGAATGCATCTCGGCACAGAGACTGCGCGCCGCTGCCCGTGCCTGCATCTCGGCTGGCCAGATGCCGGCCTGCGGATGCTGTTCATGCAGAAACTCAGCAATCGCGAGGCTGTCCCAGATGAGCGTTTTGTCAGCGCCGTCAAATACCTGTAATGTCGGCACCGTGTTGGCCGGGTAGTTGGCGGTAATGAAATCGGCGTACCCGGGCACGTATAAAGGCACGACCTCGTGGCTGAAATCAAGATCGAAAGGCCTGAATAACAGCCAGCCACGCAGCGACCAACTGGAATAGGCCTGGTTGCCAATAATGAGGTGATAGCACATGCCAAAGCCTTGATTAGGTCAAATGAAGCCCAATAATAATGCAGAGACAAAGCTTTTATAAGCGAGTTTTTAATCTTAGTTAACCCTGGAGTCGACAAACACCCGCACAATGACTTTTAGACAGGAAATTTCCAAACCCCCCAACCTCGCCAGTGCGACGCGCATACTGATGGCGCCGGTGATGCTCGTGCTTGCCTTGCTGGGGATGGAAACCTGGTTTCTGGCCGCACTGATCTTTTCCGGATTTACCGATGTGCTGGACGGGATGCTGGCACGCAGGCTCAACATGATTACTCCGCTCGGTGCGCATCTCGACAGCTGGGGTGACTTCACCATTTACACCACCATGGCGATCTGCGCGTGGATTCTGTGGCCCGAAATCACGCAGCGCGAGCTGCTTTATTACACGCTTATCCTGTTCAGTTTCCTGCTGCCCGCATTGACCGGATTGGTCAAATTCCGCAAGTTCACCGGGTATCACACCTGGAGCGTCAAGATCGCAGTATTGGTGACCTTCGTCGGCTATATAGCGCTTTATGCCGAAATCGCCGCATGGCCATTCATGCTCGCCAGTTTCCTGTGCGTCTATGCCGGGCTGGAGGAAATACTGATCACCCTGGTACTACGCGAGGAACGCACCGACGTGCGTTCTTTACTGGCAGCCCTGCGTTATGCGAAAAAGGGCTAGCACTATTTGCTTTCTGTTTCACCTGAACTGGTCGGCATCAATAAAATATAATTTACTTTAAGTTATTATTTTAAATGATTGTTTTAAATAGAATTAATTATATTTTTTTGCATTCAGTTGCGATTAATCCGGGATCAGGAATAATGGCTCTCTGTAAGGTAATATTTTCGGGTTTCAGTCTTCGAATGACAGTCGACACTGAGCAGAAAATTATCTATAACATATCGTAACGACAATAAAACCGGAACAGGCGATGAAACACACCATGTTTTGCATAAGCTTACTGGGTATTACGATTGCCGCCGGTTGTGCTGGCTCGAGTAAGCCCGTCATCGATCCCGCCGGGGTCGATATGGAGCAATACAATGCCGATCTCGCCGAGTGCGAACAAATTGCCGAGCAGGTAGATCAGAAAGCTGGTGAGGGTGCCGCCGGCGGCGCTGTCGTCGGTGGATTGATCGGCGCGATTACAGGCAATACAGCCAGGGGCGCCGGGGTCGGCGCTGTAGCCGGCGGCGCCAAAGGCGTTGGCTCCACCAACAAGGAAAGAAGCCGCGTCGTCAAAAACTGCCTGCGCAACCGCGGCTACCAAATCCTCAACTAAAAAACCCAAATGGCGATCCGACCCTATTTCCGGCTAACTTTTAGGATAGGCTATCTCGCCATATCGGGCCATACTGTAAAAGTTAAAATATGCTTTGGTTTCTCTTTCTGGTAAATAGTCTCGCGTCATTAGTGAAAAAAAGGGCACTTCATCTAATGGCTTCGGGTTTTCTGCTTCAATAATTGCGTTCAAAATATTTCTCAGCCCCCCATTAAGGAGCTGTTCCGATTCTGATAATTGGCAATCTTCAAGCAAACTTAACAAATCTAAGGCACATTTTTTTAAACAAGCTATCTGGCCTTCACTAAATTCTGTTGTTTCGATCTCAGTCACAATACTAGTATGAATTTATTGTTTCGACGACTTCAGGAGTAGTCCAGTTCTTAAGATTTGGAACTATTGTCTGAATAGCTCCCCCTTGTGCTTTATAGCTGCCCTGCTGCACCTCCGCTACTTTACTTTCAAAGACAATAGGTTTTTTTTCTGGCCTTGGTTTGATCATATAAACATCATATGTACCAACAAAATTTTGATATGGAAGACCAGCATGTTGAGCTAATTTTTCCGGATTGTCTAAATAGTACTTATATTCCTGCTTAGTGAAATAATATGAGGAAGTTCCTGCTCGTTTGTTAGTTGGCACAAATTTATATAACTCCTCTCCATCAATAGCTACTCGTTTTTTAGGAATCGATTTCGATGAAGAAATGTTGTTATCCGCAAAATCCTGTGCGAGCTTTTCAGGTAAGTCCGAATTCTTATACTCATTTACTATTTCTTGTCTAATACCTTGAAGCTCGGGAGAGTTGGGGTCGAGTCCCTTTGTAATAAATGGAGAATTATCATCAATTAAGGCTTTATTTACACTCGCCTCGGCATCTACATCGAATTTTTGAGGATCAACTGTGGCGCCATCGACACCGCCCTTGGTACTAACACTAATCGATCTCAGGTACTTTGAGATCTTTGCAAGTGGAACTATTGATGCGGCGTAAACACCATATTTCTTCCCTTCACCGTAAGAGGCGGCATATCCCTCACCGTCTAATTGCCTGGTATCCTCTGCGGTCTCGAGTATTTGTGATGCAACATCGTTTACCGCGCTGACGAACTGCTGCTTTTCAGTTTCGGTTAACTGGCCTCCTTCTATAATCTGGTTTGTTCGGTTAATCGTCGATAAAACTGCCGCTGCTGCCTGTTCAGCTTTAGCGGGGTCCTCGACAATCTCATCAATTACCCGAACTAGTTCCTTCAAATCATCCACTACTTGCGTAATGGCTCCGGATGCAACTCCAGAAGTTTCAGCCGCACCTTGCGCTAAACTTACTAATGAGAACTTTGTATCAACATACAGAGAGCAACCGATTGCACTACATTCTGCCAGTTCCTTTTCCCTGTTTTCTTCCTGCTGCTCGGTAAGCCTGAAATCCCCCTTCCCGTGATCCAGAACGGCAAATTCGGCTGTGTTGATGAGTACCAATTCTGTGTCGTTACCTGCGTGCGCGTTCGATAGTGCGAGACCGTCATAGCCATGAACATCGAGGGCAAAATTGGTATAGTCAGCCAGGTTTTCACCGAAATTATTAGCGTACACGTTGGTATCTGAGCGTTCATCGGAATGCAGGCTACTGATTTCCATTCCCGCCTGGTCATCCAATGCATGGGTAGCCTCGTGACCGGCTGTCGCTATAAGGTCACGGGTGCTCTCGATCGCTGGATCGTTTATGTAGGCCTTTCCGTTTTGCTCGGAGTAGAACCCGTAAAATGAATCCCCGCCCGGCGACTTTGCGTCGGTAGCTATCATTAAATTTTCATGCGCGACGAAACCAAGCTCGACCATTACCGCACCGGTAACCTGGTCAAGCATCACTTGCTTTTGCGCCGGGGTCAGTCTGGAGTCCTGCAACATCGCGGCAAGTTCCGGACTGTTCCCGATCTGCGCTTTTACCGCCTCGTATGTTTTGTGGTATTTCGCGGTTTCATCGAAAAAATCCAACATATCGACTCGATCTGTAGTAGCAATCAACTCGATCGTGTTGCCAATAATTCCAGTCTTGACCCAGTCCTCGGCAATCTGCCTGCGGCCGTCCTCGGATAAGAGGCGCGTGTCGAACTCTCCACTCAGGCCCTGGTGAGATTCTAGGTCGTAGATTGCAACCTCGGTGTTTTCGATGTCGGTGTTGAGCATTCGCGTATCGGAGGCCGCACTGTCGGTGATTTCGATATCGCCGCTGCCGAGCGTGGCCAGTGATTTAGTCCTGGAGAACTCACCGTCCTTTTGATAATCGAGGCTCGAAACTTCGCCAGCTTCGAGGCCGATCGAACGGCTGGCATTATGGACAGTATTGTTTAACGAGCCTGCCTTCAGCGTATTTGTCGACAGGCTCAGGCGACCGTTATCGTTACCGGCGCTATCTACGGCCGCGACAACAGCCCCCCCTGATTGCGGTGTGCTCGCCAACCCTGATATCGACCTTTTGCCCGGTCAGGCGCGTGGTTAGCGTTTGCACCGACTCACCATCGTCCTCGGCGGCATTGACTCCCCCGCCCTCGCGAGAATAAGACAGACCATCGGAACGGGTCTCGTTGTAGCCAAGGTTCTGCACCGAGGCGATTTCGAGATTTCCGCTATCGATCTCGAGACTTTCGCTGGCGTGGACCGCGGCGCCCTTGATGGTGGTGTTATTGTTCGCGCTGAGCCGGATATTGGCAGCCTGTAACCGGGCATTGCTGTATTGCGAGGTTTCGCTTTCACGACGATCGCTATCTCCGGAAACGCTGCCTCCGAGCTGGTCGGGATCGCGGCTCGACTCGGCACCCAGCAAGTCCCAGCTATAGGAAAGGTTCGCGTGTCGATTGCGTTCGCGCGCGGTCGATATGCTTACACCTGCCAGCACCTTGATATCGTCCGCGTCTATTTCAAGCCTCTCGGTGGCCTGTAAGGACGCTCCACGCACCAGCGCCGTGTTACCCGCACTAATCGTTATCTGGCGGGCATCGAGGCTGGACGCCCTGCTCTGCCGATAATAGCTATCGACCTGCTGCTCCAGCGCATCGATATCCAGCTCGAGCCCGGTGTTGAAACCGTAGGTACCGCTCGACTCTGTGGCCCTTGCGGTCTGTTTTATCAGTTGCGTGGTTTTTGTCGTCAGAGTGGCCGTGGCCAATGCAATATTGGCCTTGTAGAATTCCTCGTCATCCTGCATTCGTCCGAGATATCGCCTGAAATCATCGATATCGGTCTGCTCGATGAAACCCACCCCGGCAGCGAAATTCTGCTGCAGCTGCGCGAACGCTACCTCCTGGTCCGCCAGATCCTGCTCGTACTGGTCGTAGGCATCCTGCGCCTGGTTTAAATCGCGTTCGGCCTGTTTGACCTCCTTGAGCGAACGCGACACCTGCTCGTACTCGTTTTGCAGCGTCAGGCTGAGTGCCGCCGTGCCGCTGCGGGTTCTGCTTTCACTCGAAGACACATGGTGCGCATCGAGCAACGCGACGTCACTACCGGCATTGATCTCGATCGCATCGACTGCCAGTAGATCACTACCCTCGATCAATACATTACCAGAAGCTTCATCGTCTGCATCGAGGCGGATATTGCCAGCCTCAATCCGCGATGCGACCGCACTTACCCGGGTACTGGTTGATTCGGCATCCTCGTAGCTCGCCTCGAGCAGCTTCAGCGCCAGCTTGCCGTCCTCCTCGGTGATAAGATCATCGATATCGGCTAGATTCGAAACCAGGTCATCGAAGCCTACGCTGATTTCCTTATGCTCCGAGTAATGCGTTTCCTCACTACTGGCATTACGCAGCGTAATATCCCGTGCGCTTGCGCTCAGACTGTCGACAGCCACCACCTCGACCCCGGTTAGCTCGATGCTCTCCGCCGCCTCAAGCTCGACGCTACCGGCTTTGATCCTGCTGCTGACCGCGGTCTGGCTAACTCGACCCTCCAGGTCTTCGCTGGCAGCATACAGCGAACCACCACTGAACCATGCGGACTTCTTTTCATGGGACTCGTCAAGACTGCCGTTGTTGCCTGTCTCAACCCGGATATCACCTGCGCTTTTGATCGCCAGACGGGTGCCCGCGGTAATTTCGGAGCCGGTCAACGCAAAACCCCCCTGCTCGGTAATCAGCACCACGGTCGCGCCATTGAGTTCGCTGCCGACGTTCCTGCTGCGGAATGACTTTTTACTGGTGACCGTTTCGCTGAAGGAGTCACTAATGGATTCGCGGCTGGCGTAATATTCGCTGTCGTTAACCGCACCGATATCGATATCGCCCGCTACAGCGCGCAAATCCCGCGCAGCGCTCAGTTTTGAGCCGCTTAGACGAGTCAAACCTGTACTAAGGATAACGATATCCTGCCCGTTTACAGTCGATGCAAAATGAGTCGTCGAAGACTCGTTGACATGATCATCTTGATCGCCTGATAAGAAGTTTTCCTTTTTTGTCGCGGTTTTAATCTCGATCGAGTCCGCCTCGAGACCTACCTGGTTACCATTGACCTCCGAACCCTCGACCACTATCCGCTCGGCGGCCTTGAGTTGCACAACCTTATCCGCCTCGATAACGCCGGTCTCGCCGAGCAAAGTGGTCGAATAAGTCAGATCACCTGCTGCATAGGAATACTCCTCGCTGCTGCGCCGGTTGATAATGCTGCCTTCCCGTGAGTCGATCTCGACGTCACCGCCCCTGATTTGACCCGAGGTATTTTCGATATCCCGGTTCGCGCTGAGAGACAGCCTGTCGCCGGCGACCAGGGCTCCCTGGTTCTCGATCCTGTCCTTCGCATCGACTTCAATCTCACCACCGCCTTCGATCAGGCGCTGTTCACCAGGCTGGTTACCTGCAAACGGGCATCGCCACCCGCGAGAATCCTGCCGCCACGCACCCTGGACTTAGGTCCGTTGGCCAGATATACCGTCGGCACCAGCACCATCTCGCCATCAACCGGTGTTGCCTCAAGCCAGACGATGTCACTTGTCAGACGATTGATCTGCTGCGCGGTCAGCGCGACCCCGGGCGCCAACTCCAGTGCCTGGCGAGCAATGAGCGCGTTATCCATCAGGTACTGAAACTGCTGATTATCGTTTTTGATCGCCGGGTCGAGATAGCGACGCCCTGACTGGGCGAAAACACTGTCGCGAATCAGTTTAGATTCATAAAACGCGTCACCGAGCCGTTTCATGGTTTTGGTGGCGGAATAATCCAGTCGGTCCAGCAGATACTGACTGCTGATAAAATTGCCGAAATCGGTATAGCGCGGGTTGGTCTCAATCAGGTACCGGCTATCCGGCGCGGTCGATTTTACAAACAACCCGAAATCATGCGTCGGCAGGGTTATGTTGGAATTCGAGTAACTTTTCGGATCGAGTAAAGCCACTGACTGGTACTGCCCCGACAACACGCCGTTATTCGCCACCTGGCCGCCGATCGTGCCATTGACGTTACCCCCAGCCTGGGTAACCGTATCCGAGCTGATCGTTTTGGTGCGCGCAACCGGCAGGTAACCGCTGCGCCCCTTCGACGAGTATTTGTCATAGCTTTTCCAGTTCCTGGAATGCTTGGCACGGGTGTAATACTGGTAATCGATGACATTTTCCACCGCGGAAGTCGGCGCGTTCAGATAATCCCGCGCAACAGCGAAATTAATATCGCGGCCGGCCGCGGCAACGGCATCGCGGTTGCTGAAAAAGTCGACATGCAAATTGAGATCCCTGCCACTGTCCAGGTAGGCGGGAGCAGTAGTCGAGCTATCGATCAGACGGGTTTCGATTGCGGTAAAGCGAGCACTGCGGTTACCGCGAATAGAGTTTGCATTGGCCGCGTAAAGCAGCGGCGCCTGCGCCGCGAGGCGCTCCAGCGCTTTCCTGACCCAGCGTTCGCGCGCCTTGGATCTGTGTTTGGTGTAGCCCGTGCTATAGGCGAGATTGATGTTCATCGCCGCGGACGGATGACTGACTTCCCGACCGTTACCAAGATCGTAGTAAATCATCTCATACTGCAGGTCCGCGGTGCCGAGGTTATCGAAGCGGTTGGCGTAGATATCAATATCGCCCTGCAGACTCTGGATCAGGCCCAGTTCATTGGTAATCTGTGCGGTCTTGTTGTAGGTGATATCAGCCGCAAACAGCAGATCGTTGACGGAGAAAATCGTCGCGTCGACGGCATTGTACAAGTCATCCTGCACCAGCAGCTGGGTGTTCCAGCCGGAGTACAATGTTGCCTGATTGGTAAGACTGGCGGCACTCAGGTTGAGGACTTTTGACGCGTTGAAAAGACCCTGGTTGGTAATGACATCCGCCGTCACCCGGAGTCGATTCGTACTCACGATCTCGTTGGTATTGAGCACCTCGGGCGCCCGTATGCCGATATCGCCCCAGGATTCCCAGGAACCATCGTCCCCGAGACCTGCAATCACGCTGCCATGATTAGCAAACCGGGCTGTGTCGATCGATACCCGGCTATTCGCAGCGATCATGCCCGAATCGACAGTGACGCTATCCCGCGCGTCGATATCGACACTGCCCGCGGCGTAGACCGCGGCCGTACTTTCGATGGCTTCACCGGACTGCAGCGCGATGTCGCCGCCCGCATTAAGCTGCTGCAGCACGATACGACCATCGTTGGAGACACTGATATCCCCGCTCGAGGCTATCACCTCCGGCGGCAAATTCATGCCCAGGCCCTTACCGGTGCCTACCAGCACTATCTTGTTGGCATACATCCCGCCCAGCGCAGATGAATCCAGCAGCACACGCTGAACGCCGCCGTTGCCGCGTTTGACGATCTTGCGCCCCGGGTAATCGATCTGGTTTTCGCCGAGTATGACATCGAGTTTGCGCGCATGAATCTTCGCATTCAGATTCAGGAAATGGGTGTAGATAGAAGTCGAGTCCTGCAGGCGGGTGTTGAGGCCATCACCCATGACCGTGATTTCCCCGCCGCGCACATCGAAACCACCAAGGTTACCGAGCGCATCGATCTGCGGCAGGCCTGTCGTCAGCGTGATTCGTGACGAATTGATGAAACCCGCGCCATTTATCGAAATTCCGTTCGGGTTGGCGATGACGACATCGGCCCTCTGCCCGGCTACCTCGGTATATCCATTCAGAACACTGGGATTGGTAGTCGTGACTTCGTTCAGAATCACCCGGGCCGGTGCCTGCAGATACGCATTGCCCAGAATATGCCCGCCGAGTTGGGTGTTAACTGCTTTTTGATTCGAGTTGTTGAGGATTAGTCCGGATTTATCGACGTTGAAACGGCGGTAACTGTTGTGCGAAAGCCCGCGGGAGTTGGGATTGGCGATATTGACGATGGCAACGCCATTCGGAGCTTGATCGAGGGTCGTGTTGGTTGCGCCATCGACCTCGACACCGGCAGCAAAGACCTGTGTCGACGCCAAAGCAAAGCAGCAAACCAGAAATAACCCCCGGCTCCATGCCCTGTTATTTTTCTTGTTTCGATCCATCGAAAACCACCATATCACAACTAATCAGCGGTTTCGCGACGAATACAGTCAGTCCATTTTGTGCTTTTTAAAGATTGGCGATTCAGATCAAACGATACTGGAACAGGTCTAAAACTGGAATAGACATTAAGAACGTCATATACCTAATTGATAAATATATTATTAGAAATCCACAGTAGTATAGGAAGATTTAGCAATGGGCTGAACGGCCTGGACTGCTTGCTGAGATTGCTCAAGAAAATAAAAAACAGTGGGGTAAAAATTCGCAGCAACCAACCCCTGAGCCATAATGCTAGTCCACGGTTGATGACTCAGAATTCTTATATATTTTCGCGACTCTCTGGCGCGCCAGCTTTTGGGCTTGCGCCAACAGATCAGCCGTCATTATTTGAGTCAGCTTTTCTAGTTGCTTCCTGGCCTTTTTATGACCACGTGAGGATGCTATGTTGAGCCACATGTGCGCCTGACGGAAATCTTGCAAAACGCCCATGCCGCTTAAATACATCAAGCCCAGGTAATATTGGCTAATAGATGATCCACTTTTAGCCAGTTCGACGAACCCATCGTAGGCCTCGTCATACGAGCCAGTCGAAAACGATTCAAAGGCATGATTAAACTTGCCCCTGTCTTTCTCCTCCAATCCAACACCATCCGGTTGCGCTGAAAGAATGGCGTCATACCAGTCTTCGCAAGACTCCGGCATCAGTGACAGCACGCTATCCATTTTTGCTCCTGACTCTGATAAACAAAAAAACAGAATACCTCAAAAAACCGAGTAAAAACAATGTCACGCGTCAATTTTTTACTATTTTGATGCTCGAGGATGAAAACACGAGCTAGATTGCCGTGACTTTGATTTAGTTTTTTGGCCGCATGAAAGGATTAAAAGGCGATTGTTACTGTTGACGAGATGGTGGGACTACGCAGCTGGATTTTTGTCCGACTTAGATAGTAAATCGCGGAAGGATCATCAGCGGGAAGCTATGCCTCCCGTTGATGAATGTTAAGCGCCACTAATCTTTGACCGATAGCATTTTCATCTATAACTCCGGCACTCAATTAAGCCGCTGTTTAACTGACAGCTTGTCTCTACTAACAGCCCACTGCAGGCATTTCTGGCAGCACTATTCAATTGTTTTGAACATCTCTTCCGAGTAACCGCTTTCGATTTGCGACGAATTGAAAGCTGTCATCACAAAAAACCAGTCTGAAGCACCCAGGTTTTCGATTAAATAGCTCGTCACTGCGGGATTGTTTATAGTTATGCTCTTCTCGTATTCGCCGGGGAATGTACCGTAATAAATCTTGTAACCGGCCAAATCTGTTAACGCAGAGTCATCGGTATTCTCAGTCGGCGGTTCCCATGATACCAGGGCTGTTCCATCGCCTTTCGGCAAAACACTTGCCGCGGAACTAACGGGATCACTGCCACCTATAGTATCAACTTCAGCTGCACATCCGTTTAGAAAAAACAGAACAGCAATATGAATCAGTAATCTTTTAACAGTTAACATCGACATCAATTTTCAGTTCTCACAAGCCTTATTTGGTTAGACCAGCTATGCGCTTGGAGCAAGGCCGGCACAGGATTTGTTTTATCTGATATTGGAATCGCCTAATAGGGTAGCTAGCAGCTAAGAAAAGCATTTCAGGCTCAATGGCATCGGTTCCAAAAAAAAGCACGAACTCGATCCGAGGAAATCGTCCCAGTTCTGCGCTTCATAGAGATCAGCTCTGGTAACCTGGCTGCCATAGCAATAAACGCCTTAGACCCATGATTTTGCGCCCCAGACTTTCGACTGGATTGCCTTTATCAGACTAGAGTTGATTATAGAGCAAAAAAATACTTTTTGGCGGCTTTGTGACGAAGTTCACAGAATTTTTGAGATGAATGTTGTAGTCGGCCAGAAGATGCTAAAATTATTGGGGTAAATGGCCTGAAACATTGGAATTAGATGCCTCAAAAGATAGCACAACTTTTTAAAAAGGGAATGAGACTTAATTCCCTGATTTCAGATAAAAGGCCGTATTATCAAAGATTTAGCCGGGAGATTTCGGTCGACGTTCGCGCCAATGATTAGTTACAAATGGACTAAAAAGTGGGGAATTTGTGTAAGTAATCACTTTAAGTAAATTCGTTAATTTGTTGTTAATGAAACTAATAATCCCTGGTTATTTTACTTGTCGTTGCCTTGAAATCAGGCGCAGTTCACGACCGACAATCGGCACGAGTAAATGGCACTTGAATTAGCCGCTCTAATTTCGAGCAGAGTGAACTTTTTCACTTTAGCGACGCCAGGTGAAACAAGCGACCAGGCGTGTCGCTTTACATAAGTTAGCCTTCCGGATTCAAACCCAACGTTTAATTGTGTATCATCCTTTGAATTGCCGGAGGTTATTAAAGTGGAAATAGTCTGGGTTTTGACAGGTTCGGGTATCCTCGTTCTAATTTTCCTGATTTTATGGCTCAAAGAACGAAGACGAGCAGAAACCGAGTATATCGCTTATGGACTGCGTGGCGAAGAAGATAGCGACGAGAATACCAAGACCAACATAACACAGATGGAAGCGAGCTTCGTTGAAGCCATCTCGAAACTTGAAGAACTCGGCGAGGTTCAGCAGGATAACTGGGGGCAATGGATCTGGACCAAAACTGGCAAGCCGGTAGGCAGCACTACGAAAAACGACTAACCCTGAAATTAAGTTTCAGTCACTAATCTATGGCGATTTATCAGCCATTGATTACCATTGTGCGGAGAGACAATTCTTTCGCGAAACAACTTGATCCGTGTAAATATCCCGCCTGCGAGATATCTCGATTAAGCATCTCAATCCATCTATAATCTAAGAATCCATCTATAATCTAAGAATCCATCTATAATCTAGAATCCATCTATAATCTAGAATCCACTTTAAATAGGCGACTCAACTATTGGCAAAATTAAGAAAAATTGTGATTCCGGTAGCTGGACTTGGCACCCGGGTTTTACCCGCTAGCAAGGTTGTTCCAAAAGAATTGCTGACCGTCGTCGACAAACCGGTGATTCAGTACGTCATCGAAGAAGCAGTCGCGGCCGGGTTTACGGAAATCATCCTGGTCACACGCGCCAGCAAACAGTCGATCGAAGCACATTTCCAGGCACACGACGAGCTTGAGGAAGCGCTGGAAAGGAAAGGCAAGACTGAACTGCTCGCCTCGGTACGCGATATTCTGCCGCCCGCTGTCACCATTTCGACCGCGTTTCAACACGAACCCCTTGGTCTCGGCCACGCGGTGCTTTGTGCGGCCGAACTCATAGGCGATGATGATTTCGCGGTCAGCCTGCCCGATGTGCTAGTGGTCCACTCCTCCGGGGATCACAGCGCCGACCTGAAAGCTGTTGTCGCCGCGTTCGAGAAAAACCACGCTGCCCAGATCATGGTCGAGCGGGTGCCCGATGACAAAGTTAATCAATACGGCATTGTCGATTGCGGCGGGGCAGAATTTCAGCCCGGGGAATGCCATAACGTGATCGCGATGGTGGAAAAGCCGGCAATCGGCAGCGCGCCTTCAAGCCAGTCGATTATCGGAAGGTACGTGCTGCCTGCCCGCACGATGGAATTGTTAAAGCAAACCCGACCCGGAGCCGGCGGCGAAATTCAGCTCACCGATGCAATTGACGCGCTGATAGCGGAAATGCCGGTGCAGGCCTATAGCATGCAGGGGCAAACCTGTGATTGTGGTAACAAGCTCGGCTTTCTGCTGGCCAATGTTGAGTACGGCTTAAATCATCCTGAAGTCGGGCCCGGCCTGAGGGCCTGGTTAAAGCAGCAGGATTTCTAGACCGATGGCATTAACCGACAAAAAAGCCTGGAAAAAACTGAGCCAACAAGCAGTAAAAACAGGCAATTTGCATTTAAACGAATTATTTGACGATGAAGGCAAGCGCTTCAGAACCTTCAGTCGCCGTAACGGTGATCTGCTATTCGACTATTCCAAGCAGCGTGTCACTACCAAAACCATCGAACTGCTCTGCAGCCTGGCACAGGAATGCGACCTCAAATCATGGATCGAAAGACTGTTTTCTGGCGACGCGATCAACAGCTCCGAAAATCGCCCGGCATTGCATACCGCGCTGCGTTTACCGGTTGACAGCGAGCTTAACCTGGACGGCAAAAACATAGTAGGCGGTATCCATGAAACGTTGGCACGCATGGAACAAATCGTGAACCGCGTCCATGCCGGACAGTGGCGTGGCTACTCGGGTCTACCGGTAACCTCTATCCTTAACATCGGTGTAGGCGGTTCCGATCTCGGCCCGTTCATGGCGAGCAAAGCGCTTTCCGATTGGCAACTACCCACAACAAAGAATGTGGATCTTTTCTTCGTGTCGACGATGGATGGAAGCCAGTTGGCCGAGCACCTGGGAGACCTTAATCCGGCAACCACACTGTTTATCATTTCATCGAAATCGTTCACCACCATCGACACACTGTCGAACGCCAACACAGCGCTGCAGTGGTTACGCCAGGCGAGCGGCGCCGAGGACGAAGTCCTGTTTCGACGGCATTTTATCGGTGTCTCGAGCGACGCTGACAAGATGGCCGAATGGGGCATCCCACCTAAAAGCCGCCTGCAGCTGTGGGACTGGATCGGCGGTCGGTACTCGATGTGGTCGGCGATCGGTTTACCCATTGCCCTTGAAATCGGCATGCACGGTTTTCGTGAAATGCTAAACGGTGCCCACGTCATGGATAAACACTTTCGCAGTGCCGAATTCGATCGAAATCTGCCGGTATTACTCGCCATGATCAGCGTCTGGAACATCAACTTTCTGAACATCCGCGCGCATGCCATTCTGCCCTATGACGGTCGCCTGAGTCATCTACCGGCCTACCTCGAGCAGCTCGAAATGGAAAGCAACGGCAAAAACGTTGCCCGCGACGGCAACGCCGTCAATTACAATACCTGCCCGATCATCTGGGGCGAAATCGGACCCAATGCACAACACGCGTTTTACCAGTTGCTGCACCAGGGTACGGAATCGGTGATGTGCGATTTCGTCGTGCCGGCGCGACGTTACCAGGACAATGGCAACCCCGAGCTGCAGCATCAACACAGGCTCACACTTGCCAATTGCCTGGCCCAATCGCGGATTCTCGCGCTTGGCGGCAAGGTGATTGACGACGATGTGACTGCGCCCTTTTTCAAGCATTACCACGGTAATCAGCCGAGCACCACTCTGCTGCTCGATGAGCTCACGCCACATAGCTTCGGTCAGTTAATCGCGCTCTATGAACACAAGGTTTTCGTGCAGTCGGTGATCTGGGATATTAACCCGTTCGATCAATGGGGGGTGGAGCTTGGCAAGCAAATGGCCACCAGCCTGATTGCTCCACTGTCACGGCAGGATGCCGATGCGGATTTTGACAGTTCAACCGATGGACTGCTCGCAGCGATCCTCAAACAACAGGATATCCAGTCATGAAAATTGCTGTCTGGGGTAACGAACTTACTGCCTGGGTTACGGCCGGCGCGCTCGCCGCGAATGGTAACGATGTTAATTTTGTCAGCCACAGCAAGATCAATGACCCGATCACGCTGATGGGCAGCAGTATTCGCAACGAACCGGGGTTACGTGATCTGGTATGCGAGGAGTTCGAGCATAATCGCATGCGCTTTGTCCAAACCCGCACCGCCCTTGGCATACAGACCCACGTGTTGAGTATGAACCCGAGCGAGTTCGAACAAGCCAGCGACATTGTCTGCAAACTTGCCGGCAAAGCCGAAGGCCCTTTACTGATCATCAACCAGAGTCACTTTGGTGTCGGTGCCACCGACAAATTGCAGGCCTTGCTGGATCGGCGTAAAAAGCAAATCGTCGCCTATTTCGCAGAAAATATCTCCGAAGGCGAGGCACTCGAGCGGATTCGACATCCGAAAACACTGATTCTCGGTTGCGATGACGATGCCGCATCGCTCACGATCCAGTCGTTGCTACGGCCGTTTACTACCCGGCTCGAAAACCTCTTCGTCATGCGGCCGCGGGAAGCCGAATTCAGCAAGCTTTCGATCATCGGCATGCTGGTATTACGCATCGGTTACATCAACGAGCTCGCCAACGTCGGCGAACAACTCGGCGTCGATATCGATGTAATCCGTCGCGCAATGGGTGCCGACCCGCGTATCGGTCGCCATCACCTGGCGCCGGGGGCAGGATTTGGCGGCAATACCTTTCCGCAAACTCTCGACAGCCTGGCGCAGTTATTGTCCGCAAAAAGCGAATCGACATTGATGCGTACGGTATTAGAGCAGAACGAAATACAAAAAGAGTTGCCGTTTCGCAAGCTTTGGCAGCACTACAAGGCCGATCTGCACGAGCGCAAGATCGCTGTCTGGGGCGCATCGTTCAAACCCGGCTCGGCCTCACTCGATGCAGCACCGAGTCTCAAGGTTATCGATGCGATCGTCGCTCAGGATGCCGAGGTGCGCGTGCATGACCCGGAGGCACTTGAAAACGTGCAGCATTTGTACCATGAAAATCCATATGTGAAGACCATCAACGGCAAGTACGACGCGCTGAAGAATGTCGATGCGCTGGTTCTGCTGACCGAATGGTCCGAATACTGGTCACCCGATTTTGAACTCATGCTCAAGCAGATGAAACATCCGGTGCTTATCGATGGGCGAAATGTCTATAGCCGTGAGCAGGTGGAGTCGCTCGGTTTTGTTTATTACGGGATTGGCCAGTAAGCCGCTAGATTCTCGCTAGCACGGGAGCGACAATGATGCCTGTCAGCCCTCTTAAGACGAGATGACAGCTGCACGGGGATTATCTGAATAACTGGCGGATCAGACTGGCGGGCAAGCGGCCTTTTTGCTCTACTCGATACTTGTTGTAGCCAGTATTTGAAGCAACCAGGTCAAGCACATTCTTAATCTTGGGATCGAACCCGGTTTTCGCTTCGATCCTGATGTCGATGTCGTACTGCCCATCAGCCTTTACCTCACCCTTACCCGTCACGGCGAGACTGGCATCAAGATCGCTAAGTTTGAAATCCAGCTTTTGTCGATCTCCGGTAAAATCGATCTGATAATCACCGATACTGATTTTGCTGCCGTCATTATCGATACCCATGTCGCGCCAGATCAGCTTACCATTCAGCGCTGTCGGCCTACCCTGCACAATCGACAGATTATCGATTACCAACTGCAGGCGCCCGACCGGGTTCACCGGCACATTCGGCACATGTTTAACCAGCTCTGCAACCGGGTACTCGACCCAGGTATCGCTGATTTCTGTATCGCCATTAAACACACCATGCTCAAGCTGGATAGTCCCCTGCCCATAACTGAGCTCATAACAGGCTTTGAGCAACAGGAAGCAAGACGGCAGGTTACGATAGTTAATCGCAGGTAACGGGAACCGGTCGATAATGATTTCCTGTGCCGTGCCTCTGAACACAGTGCCCCGCACACCAACCAGTTTTACATTAGGCGGTAGCTTTAAGTGCGGTAATACCTGCTGGACGGGCAGGTTAGACAGCAATGCAAACAGCAGGCACAGCAGGAAGAACAGAGTTAACTGCCAGGTTTTAACCATTTAGCGGCGCACGAGTACGATGTTGCTGTCGACAATACCCGGAACATCCGCCGGTAAAATGCGGATATTCTTGATTTCCAGCCCGCTGGTATTGACCTGCGCGATGAAACTGATCAGTCGATTGAAATCGACCGCGTTATAACGCATGCGGATTTCATCATTGCCGATGGGCGATATCTGTGACAGTTGCTCACTGAGACCCTGGCGGCGTATCACCTGGTCGATAAAATTTGCCAGAGTACCACTGATTGCCTGTTTAGTGGACGCACTAGAGGCGCCCGCGGCGGGCAGTCGTGCAACAGCCGATCTCATCCACATCAGATCGCTGTTTTGCTGCTCGATCGCCTCCTGCAGAAAAGTCACGCGCTCCTGGTAAGGTCCGATAACGAATGCATGTATGCCAAGGACAATCATAACAAGCAGACCACCTGCCACAATTGCCTTTTCACGCAACGAGTACCGGGCAAGAAAATCAAACATCGCTCCCTCCCCGCAACACCAGCCGGCCCGAGCTCTGCCCGGGTTTTATATTAAGGCTCTCCAGTTTGGCGTTGACACCCTGCTTGATGACCCTCTGAAGCAATGCTTCAATATCGTTGAGCTGGCTGCTACTGATTTCAAAACTGAGCAGGTCACCCTGATAACCAATACGTGAGATTTTAACGTCAGGAAAACTGCTACGTGCGCGGGTAAACTCGAGCAGTAACTTTAAAAATCCCTGCCCGCGCTCGCTCGCCTGCAGCTGCTTCATCCGCTTGATCAGCAGCTTCTTGAGATCTGCATCAGGGCTGGTGTTTGCCGGTAAATAGGGTTTAAGCAGGTTGTACTGTTGTTGCTTGATGCCGGCAAGCTCGTCTTCGAGTCCGTGCAATGCGATTGCCTTGTTGTAGCCGCCGATCACCAGCAGTGCGCCGATAAATAGCGCCACCCATTTCCAGGTTTTTTACCAGGCCCTGCCAGGCCGACGATAGCTGGTAATCGCGTTGCTGTAGATCGATGAGCGGGCAATCGATGAACCCCGGTTGGGTCGAACTGAGCGTTTGCTGATGCAGCGTGTATTTATCGATAGAGGGCGCAGTCTCCGATTCCGTGCCATAAAAGGTGATCGTGTCAAAATCGACATCGCGTTTGACCAGTTCCAGCATCGCGGGCAATGCCTGTGCGGTACATTTGAGGCCGCGATACCTGCCATAACGCAACAAACAACCAGCGTAGCCCTCGGTTAAAGCGACACCATCTTCAGACCATGGGCACAGATATAATTCGGGGATTATTTGCATCAAACGAAGATCATAACTGCGTGCCAATGCCATGCAGTGCTCCATGATCGAGCGTTCCACTACCGCAATCGGAACCGGGTTTTCCGAGGTATCGCCCAGGGCAAAATGCTGCGACTCGATATCCTGTGCCAGTTGATCCTCAACCTGGTATTCGATCGCGGACAACACCTGTCGACCAGCTTTCTCGGGTAATTCGATCTCGGTAATATAAACACATTGTTGCGGGATAATGATGATCACCGGGTACGGGTTTTGCGATGCCACCGCAGCGAACTCATCAGCGACTGCCAACTGCCAGTCGAGAGCAGCAGAATCCGTCGTCTCGTCGAATGTCGCCCAGCGGAAATCGGCAAGTTCGTCGTCGGTGAATTGAATCAGCAGGCGCAACATCAAAGAAGCCCCAGGGTGCGATTGATAACCGTGGTTTTACCCTTGTCGTCACGGTAGATCAGTGAAGTCATGTTAAAAGTCTGATCGCCCAGTACCACCTGGCCGTAGGTGCGAAAAAAGCGGGTGCCCACCGATAAACCTTCGATATTTACCGGTATTTGCAGGCGTTCGACGAATTCCTCGACGCTGTCGTAGGGTTCGTTTTCACGCTCTTCGATAAATTTGTCCACATCAAGACCCTCACCAAGACTTTCAAATACCTTCGTCGAAATTGTATTGATATTAAGTGTAGTTGGTGTAGGCAAGGTCGTAATGTATGGTTTTAGTTTCTCGAACATTTCCTGATCGATTTTCTCCACCAGCATCAACTCGCTGATATCCGACATTTCCCGGTTGGCAACCCGGTAGGTGTCATAATTTTCTTCCATGCCGTCGGGGTAGCGAATATCGAAATCCGCGTCGATCCAGTCCATAAGCGCCGGGATAAAACTGTCGTCAACCTCGAGAGTATCGCATAAACGCCTGAATCGAGTCACCGCGATTTCCGATCCAACCAGGCTATTGATATTGAATCTGGACTGCTCGTCTTCAATGTAGCCGCTGAGATATCCGCCCTCGATCGGCAAACCTGGAATGTTGGTGGCCCAGTTTTCGTCGAGCCTATCGATGTCGGAGTCTTCGCGATCTTCACGCAGATATATCTGTGCCCAGTCCTCGAGCCCGAACGCATAGAGGCCGGCCCTGTCCATCAGGTCGATATGTGAACTCTTGCGGATGGTAAATTTTTCTTCATGCACAATGCTGACCGCGACCGTAGTGGCGATGACGACGATCAACATCGCCATCAGCAAGGCGAGGCCGGCTTGTCGACGTTGGCTAGAGCGCACCTTTGGGTATCTCCAGCAAGCGCCTGATTTCACCCATGTCAGGCAACTCGAGGCGAAACGCGAGTAAAACGGGGCTGCCATCATTGCTGCCCTCCTCCACTGGCCAGTCGCGAATTGCCCGTCCGGACGAATTCTGCAGCTCGACTTCCATCGATTCGACATCATCCAGCAGTACCACCTGGATGGGTTGCTCGGCAACGCCCTGGTCGAGCGAGCGCCAGTGACGACGCACCAGTTGTTCGTCGACGACGAGGTATTGAACGCGTTGCAGAGTGCTGCGTTTGTTACCGAGCAGGTTGCTCCAGCCGCTGCGGGTAAAGGTAATCGAGTTATCGGCGATGATGATGTTCGATTCTTCGTCACCGAACTGGTTACGGATCTTGCGCGGCGATACCTGAATCCAGTCACGGTTGAAATAGACCACCGCGAACTGCATGTCCGACAAACGGTCATTGGCATCCGCGACTGACTGGCCGGTACGCGTCATCTGCCCCAGCGCGCTAAACCCGATGACCCCCATCAAGGCGAAGATCGATACCGCAATCAACATCTCGAACAGCGTAAACCCCGCCATCCTGCGACAAAATGCTGGCATCACGCAATATTTCCAGTCATTTTTGCTATCTCTATTGTCATTCCCGCGCAAGCGGGAATCTCTAACCGCGTCATCGTTACCGGATTCCGATACGTCGGACCGCCGCTTGGCCGGCGGTCCGACGTATCGGAATGACAGTAAATGTGGGGGGATGCGGGTCTTCATATTTTCGCGATAAACCCGGTGAGCCTTGCCTTGAGGTCATCTTCACCATCTATAAACACTTCGACATCGAGTCGGCGTAGCGACGGATCGTCGGTCGCCGAAATTTTCATTCGCCAGACCCAGTCGATATTGGCCATTTCGACCTTGCCCGACTGGCTCTTGGTGTTACCCCAGATTCGATTAGCGGGATACTTGACGATCTGGTTCTGCGCGACCCAGGTCGCGATCGTCTTGTGCCTGAGCTGAGCCGACTTCCAGCCGGATTCGCTGGTGGTGTTGATCACCGCGGCCATACCGAGTGTGATGACCAGTAGAGCAATCATGACTTCTAGTAGCGTAAACCCATGCAGCCTGGCAATCCGTCGTTCTGGTAATGCACTTTCATTCCCGGAATCTCGTAATGATGGCACAATACGAGATCCCCGCTTTCGCGGGGATGACGAATAGTAGTGCCGGGATGACGACGGAAAGTGCGGGAATGTCACTATTGGATGCTTCATCCCAGTGGCTCCGGTCCGGTCATTAATACGCCTCCGAGAACGTTACCCTGCAACAAAATACCCGATTGTGTCAGCTTATCGCGAATCCGCCACTCGAACGGAGTCATTTCTCCGCTGGATAGGATCAAAATATGCGGTTCAGGTGGATCTTTTACCGAGATATCGATGATCTCGTTCTCGATAATCAATTCCGAACGCTGTGACTCGGTCAATTTGATCTTACTGAAAAAAGTTTGGCTCGATAGAGCCCATTCGCCTTCGTTGTATTCGAGCACGATAAAACCCTTGTCCTGCACCGAAACAGCATAATTTCGGCTTTCGAACACTGCTTCCTGGTTCAACAGGTGGAAAAGCTTGCCGAGATTCTTGCCCACACTTTTCAAATCTCGGTTTTCATCGCCCAGGCCGGCCGAAAGCTGCACCATCGAAATCGTAATTGCGACGATAGCAACGACAATCAGCAATTCCCAGAGGGTAAAGCCCCTTTACAGGTCGCCACGCGACAAAACGCGTCTAGGAGTCGAGATTCCAGTTGCCGATATCGGCAGCTTCATCTTCTCCTCCGACCGCAGCGTCAGCACCTAGCGAGAACACGTCAAACTCCCCATTGGAGCCCGGGTAGGTATACTGGTAATCGTTGCCCCACGGATCCTTGTTGAGTTTCTTGATGTAACCGCCTTCACGCCAGTTCTTTGTGCCTTCGCCGGAGGGCTTGTTTATCAGCGCATCAAGCCCCTGCTCGCTCGTCGGATAAAGAAAGTTATCGAGCTTGTAGAGTTCGAGCGAAGACTCCAGCACGCGGATATCACTTTTCGCCTTGCTGACACGCGCATCGTCTACCCGTCCGGCGACCTTGGGCGCGATATACGCGGCGAGGATCGCTATGATTGCGACCACGACGATGATTTCGAGCAGGGTAAATCCCTGGTTGGTACGTACTTTTTTCATGTCAGTTAGATTGTCGGTTTGGTTCATGGTTCATTGTATACGTAGCCCATATGAGCGCAATTGCAATCGCCATTAGCAGGCCGTAGAGGTGGGCATCGACGATAACCCTCGCACCGATGATATCGCCACTGTTGAAATCGTAGAGTTTAAACTGTTCCATCAACACTTTGCCGACTATGGCGACCATTATCAGCACTGCTACCAGTCGATCTCGCGGAAACAGGCTGAGTGCGCCCAGGATATAAAGCCCGTACAACACTCCAGAATATCCCGCATAATCGATGACTTCAGGATTGTACAGTGTCAACATGATCGAAATACCAACCGCGATCGTAATCGAGTTGATTAGCCATCGCGCGATCGCCCAGCGAGGCGTGGTAAGACTCACACAAACCACCAGACCAACCCCGTTGAGCAACAGGTGGAGCCAGCCTACATGCACCCAGTGCGCGGTAACCAGGCGCCAGGCCTGCCCCGTCGAGTTCCAGTCGTTCTGGTAGCGAAAATACTCCGGCCCGATTGCCTGCAGCAGGATCATCAGTGGAATGATCGCAGCCACGAAACGCCAGTCCGGTGATCGCCTGATGCGTTCCCACACGCCTACACCAGCTCGTTCATGTCGAAGATTGGGATTAGAATCGCCAGGACAATGAAAAGCACTACGGCACCCATAAACAGAATCATCGCCGGCTCGAACAGGCCGATGAACAGTGCTGTTACCCCGGCGAATTCATTCTCCTCGGCACGCGCCGAACGTTCCAGCATATCGCCAAGCTTGCCGCTGGCTTCACCGTTTTGTACCAGCTGCAACACCAGCGGGCTGAAATAGCCGGTGTTCTCCAGCGCCACCGAAATATGCTCGCCTTCCCGCACCCGGTCCGCCGCCTTGAGCACCGCCGACTTGATGATTTGATTGTTGATAACCTCGGTCGAGATATGCATGGAATCAAGGGCGGTCACCCCGCTCGATACCAGGATGCTCATGGTGCGGGTAAAGCGCGAGGTGTTCGATAAGCGCACCAGGTAGGAGACGTACGGCAAGCGCAGGTAGAAACGGTCACGCATTTCGCGGAATCTGGGTATTTTGACGAGTTGAAAGTAAATAATCACCGATACGATCACGCCGATGATGAGCTCGACGCCGTAATTCTTGAAGAAATCGGAAGTCGTGATCAGCCAGGTCGTTACCATGGGCAATTCCTGGTCGAAGCCTTCAAAGACCTGGACTATTTTAGGCACGACAAAGGTCAACAGCAGCGCCACCAGGGTAAACGCGACCACGCACAGCAAAATCGGGTAAATCAACGCCTGCCCGGTACGTTGCTGCAGATCCTGTTTCGCTTCCATGTGATCGGCCAGGCGCTCCATTACAACATCGAGCAAACCCGACTGCTCGCCGGCGTGCACCGAGGCGCAATACATTGCATCGAAAATTTTCGGAAATTCCCGCAGCGCCTCGGACAGCGGATAACCTTCCTGGACGCGCGCCCTCACGGCGAGCATTACATGCTTTGCCGCCGGCTTTGGTGTTTGTCTTGAAACCGCGTGATAGGCAGATTCTACCGGTTGCCCGGCACTGATCAGCGTTGCCAGTTGACGCGTAATAAGCGACAGGGTCGGCACATTGAGCTTAGTGCGTCGACTCTTGCTCGGACCGCTGGATTCGCGTGACGTGACTTCGCCGATCTCGAGCGGCATCAGGCTCATACCGCGTAACTGCTGGCGCGCCTGCCTCGCGGTATCCGCTTCGATCAATCCTTTGAGGATTTTACCATCCCCATCAACAGCCTGATATTCAAACGCCGCCATGGGCATTCCACGTCATTCCCGCAAAAGCGGAATAATTGCACCAACTGCCAGTCATACCCGCGAAAGTAAAATAATTGCCCCGATCACGAGTCATTACCACGCAAGCGGCGATCCGACGTATCGGAATCTTGTAACAGTGCCTCCGCTGCCAGGATCCCACTTTCGCGGGGATGACTGGAAGCTTCACGGGAATCTCCCAATCACTGCCAAGTTTATCCCCCATCACGGGTAACCCTCAACACCTCATCCAGCGTTGTTTCACCCAGTACCACCTTTCGAATTCCATCCTCGCGCAAACTTCGACTCTGAGTCCGGCAATAGCGTTCCAGCTTGGGCTGACTGGTACCATCATGAATCATCGTTGACAATGTCTCATCGACTTCAATCATTTCGTAAATCCCGGTACGTCCTCGAAATCCGGTGTGCAGGCATTCACTACAACCGTTAGCCTGGTATATCACCTCATCGCCATCGATTTTGAAGCCGTTAACCTGTTCGATATCGAGCTGGGTGACCGTTTTACATTCCGGACACAGTTTGCGCACCAGTCGCTGCGACAGTACCCCGAGCAGCGTCGATGACAATAGGAAGGGTTCGACACCCATATCTTGCAAACGCGTAATCGCACCGACCGCCGAGTTGGTATGCAGGGTCGATAACACGAGATGCCCGGTCAGACTCGCCTGCACTGCTATTTGCGCGGTTTCGCTGTCGCGTATCTCGCCGACCATGACGACGTCCGGATCCTGGCGCAGAATGGCTCGCAGACCCTTGGCAAAGGTCATATCGACCTTGGTGTTACCCGGAGTTTGGCCGATACCGTCGAGATCATACTCGACCGGATCTTCGACGGTCAGAATATTGCGGCTGGCATCGTTAAGCACCGACAGCATCGCGTAGAGCGAAGTGGTTTTACCGGAACCGGTTGGACCGGTGACCAGGATAATTCCATGCGGCTTTTGAATCATATCCTCAAGTCGCTTTTCTTCCGTACTGCCCATGCCAAGTTGCTGTAAATCAAGCCGTCCCGTCTGCTTGTCGAGTAAACGCATGACCACACGTTCACCATGTCCGGAAGGTAAGGTCGCCACGCGAATATCAACCGGACGATTGGCCACTTTTAGCGCAATTCGACCGTCCTGTGGCAATCGCTTCTCGGCGATATCGAGCTGCGCCATGACCTTGATACGCGACACCAGCAGGCTCGCGACCTGGCGCGGTGGTTCGAGCACTTCTCGCAGCACACCATCGACGCGAAAACGAATCGAGAGCCTCGACTCAAAAGGTTCTACATGGATATCCGACGCATTCTCCTTGATTGCCTCGGTAATCAAGGCATTGATCAGTCGAATAATCGGCGCATCGTCATCGCTTTCGAGCAAATCCTCTGGCTCGGCGAGTTCACGTGCGACATCGTCCAGGTTAAGCTCACCACCGATTTTTTCGGCCTCGGTAAACGAGTTTTCACGATTCCCCTCGAAGTGCTGGCCCAGCAGGCGATTGAACTCCATATCTGATTCGAATTCGATTTCATCAACCATGCCAAGCAGGCGTTGCGCCTCAGAAACCGCTTCGGCGGGCGCATTGATTTTAAGGGTTAGTTTAAGCTTGTTCGAAACTGGCGATAACGCTGCAATCACGCCATAACGTTTGCAAAAAGAATAAGGGAGTTCCTGAAGGGTTGACATGAGCGACCGACGGCTTATTTATCCAGAACAAGAATATAGTATTAACGAAAGATTTTAAGCAGCGACAATTATCACCATTCCTGGTAAATTCCGAGATCGGATCATGCATCAAATTCAGCTTATATTCAGTGAATCATTTCCTTTATAATCATTAGTTTATATCTCTTTATTCAGCAATAGTCTTAAGTATTGTCGAATCACTAAACCGGGAATAGTCATGAGGAATACCGGGATTATTAACTGGCGCGTTAACATGCAGATGAGGGACGGGAATGAAGAGTGAATAGCGACATGATGTTCCGCCCGCGCCCTACTACCCGCTTCATCAGGTTGTTCATTGCTACGAACTACTATCTTGCCCCTTTGCCAAAAAGAATGACTTCAACAGTTTGCAATAAAATCAGGCAGTCGAGAAACAGCGAATGATTCTTGACGTAATACATATCATATAAATGCTTGTGATAGGAGTCTTCCGCTGATGATCCGTATGAAAAGTTGAGCTGGGCCCACCCAGTCAGTCCGGGCTTCACCACATGTCTTTCCCTGTAATAAGGAATCTTTACTGCAAGTTCGTCGATGAACTCAGGCCTTTCAGGCCTGGGGCCGACAAAGCTCATATCACCCTTGATCACATTTATCGCCTGCGGTAATTCGTCGAGACGATACTTTCGTAAAAAACTGCCGACTGCGGTCACGCGACTATCGCTCTTACTCGCCCATATTGCTTCACCCTCTTTTTCCGCGTCCGAAATCATACTCCTGAACTTATAGACGTTAAAGTTTCTGCCGTATTCACCGGCACGCTTCTGCCGGTAAATTATCGGGGCTCCAATACCATCCTCGAACCATATCGCAATTACGACCAAAAACTGAACCGGAAGAGTCACCACTAACAGGATGAAGCTTACGACCAGGTCGAACAGACGTTTTATAGAATTCCGAAGTCTGGATTGGCTAAACTCATCGCTTGTAACCAGCCAGGCAGGGTCCAGTATATCGATACGGATTTGACCTGCCTCCCTTTCGAAAAACGTCAGGATATCGAGAACACCGATCCCATGTAACTTACAATCAACCAATTCGTTAATTTTGGCCCTGGTTCGCATATCGCTCGTGGCGATAACGACCTCGTCAACGAAGTTTTTGTTCACATACTCCAGCAAAGAAGAATCAATCGAAACTATTTTTTTTCATCAACCTGGGGCACCTGGTTATCAAGTAACGCATAGCCGATAATATCGAATCCCCGCCGATCAGATTTGCGTCGTAGCTTCTTGTCGATATACGAGGCATCGGCCCCCGCCCCATAGACCAGCACTCTGGATTTAAAAACCGAAGTATCGACCAATTCAAAAAAAACAGAGTTCGTATCGTGCCAATAATAAAAAATGACTGCACGTAAAGAATCACCAGAATACCGCGCCCCAGGAATAACTCCGGTAACAGGTAAAAAATCAGACCGACGATCATGCTCGACATAGCCAGGCTGATCGCTACCCGAATCAGGACACCAGCCATGCCCTCCCTTAGCCGACCCACGTAAAGCCCGGTTGACATCATGGTAATCGCAGTGACCAGCGTTATAACAACCGCGCTTTCCCACCGGTCAGACGTAAAGTCGGTAAAACTCTCGTTTGCGTTATAAAAACGAATAAAGATGACACTATACACCGAACCATAAACGACACAGATTTCTGCGATGAGCAGAATTAAGAAGGGTGTCTGGAGATGGGTTTTAAATATTTGAGCAGATGCCAATCCCTTATCCTTATTCTGATTTAATCAGTCTCGTTCGAGACTTGTGTTTGAATATTATCAGAAAGGCGCTGGCTTTTTATGCACAATAGGCATTTTGTGCAACACTGGAGAGAGTGTACCCAATATAAAGAAAGCCATAACACTCGAGAATATAACGGCCAGGAAAATCTCACCGCTGGCTGAGACCAGGTTCTCGAGTACCAACATGATGCCAGTACCAATCAGGATACCCGTTCCATTACCAATTATTTGTCGGCTCACTTCACCAATAGACCTGTTATAGCTGACAACGCCACGCTTACTCAGGCGCACGCAGACTAGTAGAAGCGTCGAATAGACCAATATCTGGATAAGCAGAACCTTCCCTGATGCGGCTGAAAAAAGCAGGCAAGAAACAAAAAAAGTTGCGCCCAAAACCAGGAAATCTACAATCCGATTGAACACCTTTGGGTGGGTAACTAGCATATCAGGCATTATCTGCACTCCCTGTGGGTATTCTCATCTTGACGACAAGTTTATTGAACCTGCCGACCTATTCCGTTAATTGGCTCACACAATCTCAATAATGGTTCAGGGGTATGAGATAAATTACAGGTTCGCTCGTTCCAGCCATCCACAAAATACTATATAAAAATATCACGATCCGGGACAAGAATTCAGTTATTGAGAACCAGGTCTCTATAACAGCCTTAGCTAGAATTGAATGCAAACAGGAGATGGATTATCGTTACTTTTTGCTCGGACTGATTATCCAGGGGTAATTGCTATTTATCCGACAGAAAGAGAAGAAGTGGCCGCCCTTGACGAAGCCGTCCTGATTTACCTCGTTCCTGGTAATTCAACAGCAATTCATGAGTTGCGACTTTCGATACATGCTACAGATTACCGGGCAACTGCAGGTCATTCCGCGAGCTGACCAGGAAAAAATTCTATATCGAACCCTGAATGTATTTAATAGACGGTAAAACGCGAGATAACAGGACCCTCCTGGAAATTATGCTTTCATACTACCAAAGCAATAAGGTCTACCTGCAATTGGTGCTGTTGATGATTGGCGTCCCACTCATTTTCTGGCCTGATGCACAGACCTTTATCAATGCCTGGAAGAACAACACTACCTATAATCATGGATTTTTTATCCTCCCCATTTCTCTCTGGCTACTGTATCGACAAAGGCCATCAATATCGGCTACGGAGATTGCAAAAGAACCTTTAGTATTAGTTATATTGGCACTTGTCCTGCTGCTCTGGTTTCTCTCCTTCATTATCAGTGTAAACGTCATCCAGCAATTCGCGGTAATAGCATTGATTCCAATATCCATTTGGATTTTATTTGGACGCAAACTCCTGATAAAAATTATTTTTCCCATATCTTTCCTGTTTTTCATGATTCCCGTCGGGGCAAGCCTGGTACCCCCGTTGATGGAAATTACCGCCGACATTACGGTTTCTATGATAGAACTGAGCGGAATACCAGTGTATCGAGATGGACTTTTTTTTCCTTGCCAACGGGAAACTGGTCGGTTATCGAAGCCTGCAGCGGATTGAACTACCTTGTGGCATCGCTCACCCTGGGTGTGCTTTATGCCTATTTAACCTATCGATCTTTTACCAAAAGACTGCTTTTCGTTCTGGCAATAACCTTATTTGCCCTAATCGCCAACGGGCTTCGCGCTTATGGAATCGTCATTATTGGCCACCTCAGTAACATGCAGTACGGTGCGGGTGGCGATCACGAGTTCTACGGATGGTTGTTTTACGGATTCTTTGTATTTTGGGTTTTTTACCTTGCGAATATCTGGGCTGATCAACCTCTCTCAATCCAGCAGCCATCAACTGAAAATAACCTGGCGTCACAAGGCAGGTCACCAGTAACTCTTTTCATCATAATTTTGTCAGTCATGGTTTCGGTTCAGATACTGGCCAGGGCAGCAACCCACTTTGACAGAACCGACCTGGATGGCATCGACTTTAGTTTGCCTGACAATTTTGGAGATTGGCAATATTCCCCGACCACGAACCTGGGCTGGAAGCCCCAGATCGTCGGTGCAAGCATCACCAAAACAAAGTCATATGTATTCGACAATAATATGGTTCAGATAAGCATGGGTTATTATCCACAGCAATCCCAGGGATCTGAAGCTGTTAATTGGAAAAATAAAATTATCGGCTCGACAAGTAAAACCTGGGTCGTATCAGGGAAAACAGACCTGAAAATTGGTGACTACCATGTAACAGAGACCGAAGCCTTTACACAGGACAGAAAAATACTCATATGGAACTGGTACCTGGTAGACAACTGGGAAACTCCCAATCCGAACATAGCCAAAATATTCGATGCCCTCAATATCATTTTCTATCAAAGAAATGATGCATCATATCTAACACTCGCTGCTCCCGTAACCTTCAACAAACTCGACAGCCGAGAGAAACTGTTAGCGTTTTATACTGAAGCACACGAGATATTACATGGCGTATTATCCAATACAATTTCGGAGCCTTATTAACGATGATCACCCTGTTTTATATCTTTGGGGTGCTCTGTATTTACAGCTATTTCTTGTACCCTTTAATTTTGATTGGACTGCCAGCACGTGCCCCGGTTCGTACTAATAGAGAGCCTGGCGTAAATCCTACAATGCCCACACTGAGCTTGATTATTACCGCTCACAATGAAGAGTCGCGGATCCGGGAAAAGCTGGACAACACGTTACAAATTGACTACCCACGGGATATACTCGAAATTATCGTCGCCTCAGATTTTTCTACTGATCGAACAGATACGATCGTTGAATCTTATTCAGAAAATGGCGTTAGTTTAGTTCGCGCTGACAAACACGAAGGGAAGGAGTATGCGCAGTTATGTGCAATTCGTGAATCTAAGGGTGAGATTTTGGTATTTTCAGATGTTGCGACACAGATTCCTGTTGACGCCTTGCGATTACTCGCAAATCGATTTAATGATCCTCAAGTCGGTGCGGTGTCGAGTAATGACCAATTTATAAGTCATGATGGTAGTGTCGTGGGTGAAGGCGCTTATGTAAGGTATGAAATGTGGCTGCGAGCGCTTGAATCGAGACATGCAGGACTGGTCGGTTTAAGTGGGTCGTTTTTTGCCGCCAGGCGGGAAGTTTGCGAGCCCTGGGATATTTATTCACCAAGTGATTTTAATACGGCATTGAACTGTGCTAAACACGGCATGATTGCCGTTATTTCCCCTGAAGTGGTCGGCACTTATAAGGATGTAGAAGATGCTTCACTTGAGTACAGGAGAAAGACTCGCACTGTAATTCGCGGTATTACAGCTATAGCTCGGCACCCCGAAGTACTAAGCCCCTTAGGTATGGGGTTCTTCGCCATTCAGGTCTGGAGTCACAAGATTTTGCGATGGGCGGTACCGTGGTTTTTAACGGCGTTCTTTGTGCTTTCTTTGTTCTTACAGGGGCAAGGAATAATTTTTGACTTAGCCCTATTGGCACAATGCATTTTTTATGGGCTTGCTGTCGTCGGCTGGATATCTGAAGTTATGCGAAAAAATACTCTGATAAGGATAATATTTTTCTTTGTGCAAACAAATCTTGCTTTGGCGCAGGCTACAATCTCTCTTTTATTGGGAAAACGCATGACAGTCTGGACACCCTCGAAAAGATGATCTGGAAAAATCTAATTTAGTCTTCGCAGGGCTTAAAGAAACCTGGACATTGATATTGTGCTGTTGGTTATCCTGACATCCTCTTCTAACGAGGATCAATTGATTTTGTATAACTACCTTTAAGGCTGTCATTAACCCAATACAGCAAACGCACTATTGTGTTCTTCAAAATCTGAATAGACTCCAGTGTTGATTGTTGCTGTGCCAGGTGTGACTTATAGTTGGAGCTTTTTCCTTCACCGGCTAACAAGTCAAAGGATTTAATTTCTTCAGATTCGAATGCCATCTCGATGGTATAACCCAGGTGAAGCGTACCCAGGGAAATTCGTTTATCGAATCCTTCTAGAAACCCCAGTTGTATATTATAAATTTTGCCATCCAGGAAGATATTGACCATTGCAGAAACAGGCTTTCTATCAACTTTTAGTAAACTTGAACATTTTAAATGGGCCGATTCGGGCAGTGAATCAATCACTTTTCTCAGTATTGCTATATTAAACTCACTGAATGCCAGCTTGCCATACCGAACAAGATGAAACTCGTTGATGCATTTGAAAATATCATCGCTCTTTCTTAAGTCCACATGCTCGACAACTACATTACCGTGCGCTGCAAGGACCTTCCTACGGTTAAATAATTTTAAACGGGTATTCTTCCCAAGTGTTTCCAGGTACTCTGCGAATGAACCTTCGGTGTTGACCAAGTAGCAGTCATCTGAAGCTAATTTTCGAGTTCTTAAACCCTTACTATCAGCATCATTAATTATTGATTGATAGAAGCAACCACCTTTTACAAGATCCGATAATACAACTTCATCCCAATTTTGATTGCTGAATATGGCCCTGATTATCAAGGTATTGACCTCGGTTTCCAAACCTTGTTTGACTATGGTTCCAAGATATTCGCTTCTGATGCCGCTACTTCCTGTATACCGGCTACCCAGAAATTGTAGTCTTTTTACAGGTATCAGACTTCTCAGGTAGGTTGACTGGTAGATATATAGAGGCGCTATTCCTACCAGTTCATCCTGTAAATATATGGCAATAATAGTTAGTTTGTCTGTTGAGCGACTACCCCAGTTTATCCACCACTGACTCATCCAATGCCAGGACAGGAAAAAATGATCGGCATCGCTATTCTCGAGTAAATTTTGCCATTCATTTTGACTGGACAGGAAACGGTTTTCATCCCATTCCATTGTAATGAAATTGGTTTTATCCATTGTGCAAACATCGAAGACTGTTAATCATAAGGTTAGCTATCCTCAATTTCCATGCCAGTTCAACTGTCACTATATCCTGAAGGGTTCATATGTTGCCAGCGCCATGCATCGGTACACATATCATCAAGTGAACGCTTTGCATCCCAATTCAACAATTGTTCCGCAAGTGAGGGATCCGCCCAACACTGCGCAATATCTCCAGCTCTGCGTCCAACAATTTCATAGGGTACTTGTCGGCCACTTACGCGCTCAAAGGCCTTTACCATCTGTATTACAGAAACCCCTTGCCCTGTTCCTAGATTAACGGTTAACAAACCTTTATTAGTTTGACAATATCGCAGTGCAGCCAGGTGGCCTTCGGCAAGATCCATTACATGGATATAGTCACGCACGCCACTACCATCGGGTGTTGGATAATCCCCACCAAAAACCTGAAGTGATTCTCTACGGCCAACCGCAACCTGCGCGATGTATGGCATGAGATTATTGGGAACTCCCCTTGGATCCTCACCTATCAATCCACCTTCATGTGCACCGACAAGATTAAAGTAACGTAATCGAGCGATACTCCAATCTGGCTCCGCGGCGGAAAGATCCGCCAGGATATTTTCAATAAACAGTTTTGAGTTCCCATAGGGGTTTGTAGCCGAACACGGAAAATCCTCCTTGATCGGCACCGTGTGAGGATCGCCATAGACGGTGGCAGATGACGAAAACACCAGCGTATCAACTTCCGCCTTTTTCATTGCTATAAGGAGACTTATGGAACCACCTACATTATTATCGTAATAGTCAATAGGTTTATCTACAGACTCACCAACGGCTTTAAGCCCGGCAAAATGAATTACAGCATCGAAACGTTGCTTGGAGAAAATATTGTCAAGCAATGAACTGTCCCGGATATCACCTTCGTAAAAAGTAGGACAAACACCAGAAATGAGCTCGATTCTATCGAGCACATTCCGACTACTATTGCTGAGATTGTCGATTATCGAGACTTGAAACCCCGCTTCTATTAAAACAACACAGGTATGCGAACCTATGTATCCTAGCCCACCAGTAATAAAAATATTATTCATTTGATATTGTACTTACTTCGGATTTCCCGCTTCCAGGTTGAATTGGAGAATAGTTTTAAAAATATAATCGTCGCACTGTTCTATGTTTGAGATCACTACTTTTTAGCACAATAAGCTTCTAAATTCTTGTACGTGAGAATGCTTTAAATTAGGCTGCTAATCTACTCAAGCTGTTGCTCATTATTTGTAATTACTTCTCCGCAAAAACAAACTATTGTATGACTTTAGATAATACTCGCCCCATCAGGGTACTGCATATCGCTTCCGGAGACCTGTGGGCAGGTGCTGAAGTACAGTTATTTACACTTGCCAAAGCATTGAAAAACAATACCAATACTATAGTCGAAATAATTCTGTTCAATCATGGGGTTTTAGAAAATAAACTACTTGATAGTGACATTAATGTCATCGTTCTCGATGAATCAAAACTCAATAGCTTAGTCATTGTTTGGAAACTTATTCGGATCATCCATCAGATTCAACCAGATGTAATACACACACATCGAGTCAAGGAGAATATACTCGGCTGCATAGCAGCGCGACTAAATGGTAATATTCCCACACTCAGAACCTCACACGGCGCTCCCGAGCATGCTCCATCATGGAAGCAACTACCTAAGCGTTTTATTCATTGGCTCAACGTTATTTGTGGTCGCTATCTACAACAAGCCATCGTTGCAGTTTCTGCAGATCTTGCAGAGAAACTAAAACTAGATTTCCCAGCTTATAAAATTCACGTTATCGAAAACGGAATTGACGTAGAGCAAATACTAAAAGACGTCACCAATAAGAGTTCAGATCAACAAACCGATGCATTCAAGATAGGTTTCGCTGGACGACTTGTACCGGTTAAGAGAGTCGATATTATTATTGAAACCGCACGCTATATGCTCGATTATCTTCCTGAATTAAAAACTATTTTCTACATCTATGGTGGCGGTCCACAACAAGAAGAACTTGAAATACTTAATCATAAACTAAAAACTGACGAGATCGTATTTATTGAAGGCCACAGCGAAGACATACTTAAGAAGGTACAGGCGCTTGATGCTTTACTAATAACTTCAGACCACGAAGGTTTGCCCATGGTTCTATTGGAAGGAATGGCATTGGGAACGCCAATCATCTCCCATGCCGTCGGTGGTATTCCATATGCATTAAATCAAGGTAGCTGCGGTATTTTAATATCTGATAACAAACCCAACAACTACGCACTTGCAATTAAACAGCTTGCAGAAAATCCCAAAAAGCTTTTAAAAACAACGCGTCTTCGAAAAATATTCTGCAGATGCAAATGCACAAGCCTACTACCTGCAGTACAGGTCTCTTCTCAAGTAAAGTAAATTCGAAGCGAGTGATTTATGAATTGTATCCCCTAGAGTGCACTAGTAAGTTGATTATGTTCGATTAAACGTTGGGACACTAGTGACGTAACTTATCAAGTTCTATTTCCGTACGATGTTCATCCCAGTCAAACAAAGATGCAATTTCTTTTGCAAGTATGCCAACTTTCACAAAATTATCTCCAATGCTGGTACGTCGATAAATAAGGTCATCAAGATGAAGTACCGATTCATATTCAATCAACTTTTTAAGCTCAATTTTCCAGTTTTTATCACCCTCTAAAGGCATCCATTCATAGTGTACAGATGATATACGAAGTATTTCCTCAGTCATGGGACGAATACTATTCTTTAAAGTTTTCTTCTTTAAGATATGTTTAATTGTTCTTTCCGCCTCTTTTCTGGAAGTGGTAAATTTAATGCCCGAGATACTATACAGACCTTTGAGCCCCCCTTTACTAGCATGGTCATAAATAACGGCTCGCTTTGCCAACTTTGTACTACCTGCTTCAGACACAGGTAGTAAACCGCAAAAAAACATGCTCGATACTATCCATTGTCAAATTCGATTCTGGCATCACCAGGTTCAAATCACGAACAAAAGACTCCAGTAATTCATCTCCTGGAAATGCACCGCCATCAGATAAACTATTACTCGGTGAATGTCCGGTACCCGCAAAAAGTCTCCCTTTCCATGGATGTATGAAATAAGTTTGCGCATGCTTGTGATCAGGCGTGAGCGCAAGTGCATATTCGGAAGGCGCTGGTTTTTCAAATAATACATTCCATGCCTTTGAGGGTCTAAATAGTTCAGGCAAATCCCTGTCAAATTTGCTCGCAAAACTGCTACTCGATGGGCCTGTTGCATTAATAACAACACGGCTTTTATACTCATAAGTTTTACCATTTTCCAGATCCTTAACCCGGACACCTGTTATTGTATTCGATGATTTTAAAACATCGATTACCTCAACATAATTTAATGAGTGACCTCCCATGCTACACGCCCATTTAAGTGTCTCCATGATGACTCGGTGTGTATCTGGGGCATGTGCGTCATACCATAGTGCAGCACCGTCAAGGCCACTTTCATTAACACCAGGGAATTTTTCACGTGTCTCCAGGGCATTTAATATTCGCCCATCTTCTATACTATGGCTGGCATAAACACCTTCATTTCGTGTTGTAGACAACAGGTCGTTCAACATCAATGCAACTTTTAATATTGAGAGTCTCTTTGCACCTTTATTGTAAAGAGGCATCAGGCAAGGCATAGGTTTGACCAGGTCAGGAAAATTGCTCAAGAACCATTGACGCTCAGCCACAGATTCTCTATATCGTAAAATATCTAAGGTTTGTAGATATCTTAGCCCTCCATGAATGATGCGCAAACTATTGAAACTTGTTTGCCAACCAAAATCCCCTTTTTCAACTAGCAATACCCGCTGATCCTGTTGTACCGCCTGAAGCAGTAACATGGCTCCATAGATACCCCCGCCAACAATAATGATATCGAAATCTTCATTTTGGAGAGTTTCTGGATTTCTTAGAATTTTTATCACGTGTAAACAGGCTATTCGAAACTATAACAATCCTTCATTTTGATACCATTGCGCAGTTTTCTTTAACCCTTCTTTAAGACTTACTTCCGGTTCAAAACCCAGTAGTCTTTCTGCTTTGGAGATGTCAAAAGCCCGATCTTTATAAAAGAACTCGACCCGTCGGGGATAAAGAAAGGGTTCGATGCCGAGAGTACGGCATACTCGATCACAGATAATAGAGGCAATAAACACAGGGTAAAAAGGTACACGCAATTTTGGATGTGATTTATTCAGGGCATCAGCGATAGTGTTGACTAATTCAGCAAGAGTCGTGTACTCCCCTCCAGCAAGGGTAAAGACTTCACCTAGGGCTTCTTCACGAGTGCCAACAAGTATGATCCCATCAATCAAATCATCGATATAGGTCATGTGGTAGAGGGTTTTACCTGAACCAATCATCACAAAGGTACCCTTATTGAGTGGTCGAAACAATTTAAGAAACCTTGTATCACCAGGTCCATAAATTCCGACAGGGCGAAATACAGCCCCTCTTAAACCTTTGGAAAAATAATCTCTTGCAAGCAATTCTCCGTCAAGCTTGGTTTGCTGATAATGGTCTCCAGGCTGGAATCTATACTCTTCATCGGCCGGTGGATCAGTGATATCCCCCTGTACACCGACAGTTGAGCAATGAACAAACATTTTGACATCAGCTGCTTTGGCCGCTTCCAGTAAATTCCGAGAAGCCTCTACATTGACACGATGAAATTCCTCCCGGTCAGAATGCTCAGTGCGCCAGGCTGCTGCGATATGATATACGCGATCGATATCGCTGAAATTATCATTCACAGATTGAGCATCACAAATATCAACAACCCGACACTCCACGCCTAACTCGTCTAGTAGTTGGGTATTGCTACTGGCACGCACAAAAGCAACTACCTATTCACCATCTTTAACCAACCGTTTACACAGATAGCCCCCCGTAAAGCCAGTGGCTCCTGTGACAAGAATTTTATTCATGCAGCTTCCATTAATTGCTATATTACGCGACTGTGATTTGCCTTAACCTTCCTGAGGTTCGTTTATTGGTATATTGATAGCGGCTATTCCCACATCCAAATCGATCCAATAAATTGCAGATTTTTGACTCGTAAACCTTACGAGAATATTTTGCTTCAAAAAGCTTACGGGCATTAATGACTCTTTGTTTGACTACATCAATATTTGAGATTGAGTCTAGCATGCCTTTGTCGATACTTTGTGATGCCGGGTCCACCAGAAAGGCAACATCGCCTTTTAGAACCTGAGTATGAAGGTAAATGTTGTTGGCAAACATCGGTTTTCCACTGGCCAGCAATTCATAAACCTTAAGTGGTGTATTGTTACCCTCTGTTCGAGGTGAGGCAAGTACTGACGCTTTCCCATCAGTCTTATTGCCATTAGTTGTGGAACGCGCCCCGGCAAAAAATACAGGTTTCGGTAATTCCCAATTTTTTCGCCCGATCACGATAGTATTCCACCTGTCATAAACGAGCTACTGTAGGGGTGCTATGACTAATGCTTTCATGTATGAGAATTTAGACTCGGTTTCTGATCTGCATAGAGATCTGATTTTTTAAGAACGGCAGTAAGCTTTCGCAATGCATATAGGTTTCAACCTGCGCTTCGGGTTTATTTAGGTATTGCCTTAAACAAGTTGCAGGTCTGGCTTTATCGATGAAGCCGGTAAAATAAAAACCTATGCTTCCTGGGCGTCGCTCTTCGCCAGCAAACGGCAGGGGATCACTTCCTGGTAATATGAGACGCCGATCACGTTTTGCCTGAATAAAATGTTTGGGCTGCCCTAAAAACCAGGGGCGTCCGCTATTATCACCCAAAAAAACACCATCACTAATTGTAGTAGCCAATACTTGAGATAGAATTTTCCCCCTTTTTCCCCACCATTTACCAAAGCCCCAGGGGATTACAGGAATTACTTGCTGGTCTTTTATCCACTGTATTACGCTGCTCAATGGCTTTCCATCATCTAGCACATTGTTAGTAGCTAGAGCCAGAATTTCAAGATTTTCTGAGGTTACGATCTGTCGCCCATTAATAATTACCATTTGATTTCCTGAGCTATTGGTAGCAAAAATGGATTCTGGTTCCTCGGTAGCCGTAAATGACCAATTCTCAGAATTTGCTGTATTGCTTTTTAAACAGTCAAACCAGTTGTCGTGCTTTGCTTCACTGAGCAGCAACATGGGAAAGAAATCACTTTCCCTCCCCAGCCTGCAAGCCTGTTTGTAAAAATTCTCGTAGGCACTTTCAAGGAAGTTTTCAACATCAAAGCACTTGTAGTAATGAACATGCGAATCGCACAAGACTAGTGAATTCATAAGGTTCAACCTTTTTTTAGGGTTTTAATTCGATTTTCCGGATAGTCTAGTTAAGTCTTCAGTGCTAGATTGGAAGGTAAAAGCCAGCAGCTGCATCAGTCCTGTTTGAAAGTATGCACTCACTACCGAGCTGAACTTCACGAAAATACTCTGGACGCGCAAAAGCAACAGCCTCTTTCAGTCCTCAAGTATCGATCAACAACACCGGCAAGAGCTAACAGCGGAAAAAACCATTATTTTCCGGGTACTTTCCCTACTCATTATTGAGTACCCTTGCTCTTTGGGCGAACCCAAAATCGATTTAGTTCAAATTCAACTTCATCTATCTCTGCTTCCAGACGTGGCTTATCCCATTCAAGGTATTCCGCCATTAATCTGGCCACGGCTTCTATAACGTCACGGCCAGGATATCCTTCAACTCCAAGCCCTGTCCTCCGCAAAACCACATCGCAGAGTTTTACGGCCATTTCATGGCGAACAGCATGGACCACCTGAGCACGGCAAACCGTTGACCCTTCCGCAACCGGTTCGCCCCATTCAGGCTGTTCGCGAATCAACTCCATTACTTCGATGTAGGCAGAGCCATAGTTGTGAACCAGGGACTTGGTTAAATTCTTATCTACGCCGTCGTGTCTTGAAGCGGTAGCGCGAGCGAGATACTCATTAAAATCATCGATTCCCCCACCGTGCAATGGAGTGGTCGAGGTAACGGACGGAGTGCGGCGGTGCTTGAGCGAGGTCTGGATTCGATCAACCGTCTTTTCCGCGATATCGCGCGCAGTCGTATATTTGATGCCAACCACCGAAAACATTCCCTCTATGCCATCGCGACCCGAATGATCAATAATACTGTAATGCCGGGCCGCGTTGTAGGGATCGTCCATCGGGTTCGAGTCGTCGTGGGGGATCAAACCGGCCTGCACCGCGATCACGTCGTCGTACGTTAGTTTGGCGCCCGGCATGGCCGAGTTAACCACATCGACAATGTATTCGATTTCGCGCGGCTGAATCGCAAAATTATCCGGGTCGACATCGTGCATGTAGTCGACTGATCCAATGATAGATAAGCCACGCCAGGGAGCTATAAAGTAACGTATTGTGTTTCCCAACGCTCCATCCTGGGGGCCCATTAGCGCAAGTCCGTGATTCTCCAGCGTGAGCGGCCGGGTTACGACGTCTACCGAACGAACATAACGGGGAGGTCGGTAGCAATCGTCCTGGCCAAGGCATTTTACGGTTTGCTCCGACCAGGGACCCGTACAATTGAGCACTACTTTGCCCTTCACATCGTACCGGCCACCCGTAAGCATATCTTCGGCAACAACACCCGTTACTCGCGACCCTTCCCGCAAAAAAGCACTGGCCTTTAGGTAGTTAATGGCCACGACCCCGCGATCGACAGCCGAGTGAATGAATTCCAGGCAAAGCCTCGCGGGATCGCTCAGGAAGCCGTCATACCAAATAGCCCCACCAGTGACCCCTTCCGGATTCAGTCCCGGTGCAAGACGCAGGCATTCCCCCCTGGAAACGATCCGCCCCCCGGGAATATGTCGCGAGTGCTCGATACCCTGGTTGCGCCCGTAGGACAATACGTCGTAAGCCGTGGTTGCGATACGCATGACCTCCTTGTGCTGAATACCTGATGGTTCGGTTGGCACAAGAAATGGCAACGGTTCCGTGAGGTGGGGCGCGAGACGCATCATCGTATTCCTTTCTCGGACGGATTCTCGAATCCGCTTGAAATCCGCGTTTCGCAGGTAACGGAAGCCGCCATGTAGGATGCGATGCATGTTTGCAGAGGTCGACCATCCAAAATCTCGTTTCTCGAGAAGAGCAACGGAAAGCCCGCGGGTAACTGCCTCCCAAGCCGCACAGGCGCCGTATATCCCGCCACCAACAATCACGAGATCGAAGACCTCTTCGCTCAAGTTTTCCGGTCGTCTTTGCATACGTATGGTTTCTATTGTTTGAGACAGAAAGACGCACTCGATCGACCCGAAACCCGGCCAGCGTCCTAGTTTCTGCTATGATACGTTAGCATCTGATTGTATGCGAGATCAATCGCCAAACCGATGCACGATATGAGACGTGCAGCACAAAAAATCCATGAACCGCTTATCAGCATGACATACTCGATACGAAACAGACGTGGATAAGATTACGACGGCCGAGACGGCCGTTAGGCGAAATCGACGATCCCGACGAGTCCTGAAAATTGTTCAGGTGACGATCGGAGCCGCTCTGATCGTTCTGCTCTTCACCCACGAAAAACGTGGGCTGCAAGCTATCGACATGGTCCTCGACTCGTCCGTGCAGGCAATATTTACACTGGTTGGCCTGTCATTATTGATGAACTGGGTCAGTGCAGCAAAGTGGTTTTTGTTATCCCGTGCGCGAGGAATAAGGGCGTCCATGACGCATCTTACGATTCTCTATCTTATTGGCAAGTTTTTCGGCAATTTCGTGCCGGGTATGATTGGGGGGGACCTCTCCCGTAGCTATTTGTTCGGCCGCTACGTTGGATCCCATTCAAAGGCTGTTGCTTCGATATTTCTAGAGCGATTTTCCGGGTTACTGACGTTGGTGGTTCTTGCTGCAATCGCCACTCTAATACAGCCGAACGTGCTGGGTTCTCCGGCTATCGGCATTTCTATCGCTGCCATTTCGGTCAGCTGCTTCATCGTCCTTGTCCTGTTATTCGTACCCGGTCTTCGGCATATTTTATCGCAGATAGCGGCACGAATTCTCTGGGTAAGAAAATTATTGCCCACAGCAAACAGGTTATTCTCCGAAATCGCATTCTTTCGCCGTCATCCGATGACGCTTGTTGCAACGATTATACTTTCTTGTGTTTTCTACCTGCTGGCGAGTATCAGTCTATTGGTAGCCTGCCAGACAGTCGGGCTGCCAGCCCTCTATTCCGAAGTAGCGTACGCGACTCCGGTAATTTATCTTGCGACGGCAATCCCGGTTTCGCCCAATAATCTGGGCTGGTGGGAATGGTGCGTGGGTCTGATTTTGACGCACTCAGAAAATGCGCTAGCCGAGGGTGTCGCGGTAGGGCTTCTAATACGGGCAGTCACCCTATTCGTCTCTTTGCTCGGTGGTTTGCTGTTTCTAGGGTATCGACAGCAAAACAACTGAAGGAGAATACGAACATACCTGAAAAATCGCGAATACCAGGCCCGACTATACAGGCCGGCCGCTGGGGTTGAAAATATTCTGTAATTCTCGTGGAGTCTTTGAATAAAAGTCATCTAAAATGAAGCGACCGTGTATGGAAGTCGGTCGTCGACATACTTAGAATTGGAACCTAGGTCACCTTTTATTTTTTACGTGTAGTTAAAGTGTGCCTCTTCCAGAGTTAATATATACATCCCTAGGTGGAGATTGAGATGAATACTGCCCAAGAACGCCCTCTTAACGTAATGTGGATCATCGATCACGTTTGTTACGATGGTTCGCTGCATGGCGGTGGTCGCCTTTTCATGAATCTGATTCCGGAGTTTGACAGCAGCAGGGTGCGTATACATCCTTTCTTCCTGCGCGCATCTCCAGAGGTGCAAGAGGTTTTTAAAAGAGGCTCAACACCCGGTCATTAACCTCGATAAGTCTAAATACGATGTCACCGCCCTGACAAAAATTTCAAACCTCTGCAGTGAACTCGAGATCGATGTAATGCACACCTTTTGCTACGCGGCCTCGACTTTCGGCCGATTGGTCGGTGCATTTCGCGGTATTCCGACGATCATTCATGATTTCGATACACAGGTATATTTTCCCTATCCGATGTATCTCAGGATTCTGGACCGAGTATTGGCAAACAAAACGGCTCGCGGCTTTGCAGCTTCGTCTATGTGCAGAGACTATATGCGCGACGTCAGACGTGTTCCAGGTGATAGGTTAGATATCCTCTACCATGCTATACCCAGGGAACTGCTTGACCTGGCGCAAGCAACGGATAAGACAACCGAGCGTGAAAAGATCGGTTGGCAAGCAGGCTCTACCGTTTATGCCTGCATCACCAAACTCGGTCCCGATCGAGGTAATGACACATTGTTAAAGTCGTTTCGTCGCGTGATTGAAAGCAATCCGTCGGCGCGTCTGGCCCTTATCTACAAGCCCACGCTCTACCATCGAGTACCGGCCGAGTATGAGAATATTCCATGGATTCGCGATGTCGATGCAATGCGTCAACACATCAAGCAGCAGATTAGTGATCTGGGACTTGTAGACCATGTTGATCTGATTGAGGCCTCCTATTCGATTCAAGCGTACTATGCCGCTTGCGATGTGATCGTCGCACCGTTTGAGAACGGTCGTTTCAGTTCAGTGAATCTTGTTGAAGCGCTTGCGTTTGGTAAACCGTTTATTGCAACCGATCTTGGCGAGCCTCTTGAAATCCATTCTGATCATGGTGTTGGAATCATGGTTCCGCCTAGGGACGAGAAGGCCCTCGCAAAAGCCATGTCTAGCATTGCAGACGACCCGACCAAATTAGCTGAACTTTCGAGACAGGCACTGGAAGTTTCAGGCGAGTTCACGGTAAAAGCGAGTGCACGCAGGTTCGAGGGATTATACGAATCGCTCGCCATCGGATCCGCTCGCAAGGTTCTACCGGAGTCCCGCAGTGCTGCTCGGTAGTTCGATTAGGGCCGATTCGGTCACGCTACCGCAGGGTTTCGACTCATCGACAACGAAAAATACTACAGGTGCTTGTGCCTGGCTGCGCTCCTGGGACGTGCCTTCTCTTGACCGACGCGTTCGCCTTGCTACCAACCCAGGTTCAAATTCATGGCTAGCGTATTCCGGCAATCCGATTGTTGAAGGGCAGCCGATGGCTGGCGCCTCGGGTTCGGCCGAGGATCTGCTAGCACGATTTGAGGCGCATGATACAGCAGCACTTGCCGACATTGATGGCGGATTTGCTATCGCCTGGTGGAACGGAAATAACAGTCAGTTGTGCCTGGTTCGAGATCGTTTTGGAATCGAACCACTGGTGTATACCGAGACTGACGGCACGGTCTGGTTCGCTTCGCGCGTACGTGATCTGGTCAGCGTCGGTGCTGCTAAAAAAGAGCTCTGCGCGGAAGGGTTAGCACAGTTTCTGGTGTTCTGCTACGTCCCTGGTAATCACTGTCTTCACAAGAATGTCAGCCGGGTTCCTCCCGGTACGGTGCTTCGACACGAAGTCTCAAAACCCAGTCGGATTGAACGTTGGTACAGCCTCTCTTATGCTGATCCCTGGCAGGGCAACGAACGGGAAATCGCAGATGAGTATCGGGAACAACTCGAACGCGCTGTCGTGCGCCGCCTGTATGGAGGAGATCCCGGCATTCTGCTTTCCGGGGGCATGGATTCGAGTTCCGTGGCCACGTTCGCGCGCAAGCATTGGCAGGGCGATATACACAGCTACAGATTTCGTTGTAGTGGCGCGTCATTTGATGAATCGTATTACGCGCGTGCACTGTCTGAGGAACTTAACACACAGCATAGCGAAGTCGATTTTGGCGAACAGGAATCGTCAACCATCATCAAAGCCATCGACGAAATGGAAGTGCCGTTTTGTAATGTCGGCATTGAAGTGGGTACCTGGTTGTTGGGCGGGATCGCGCGAGGCGGAAGCGAATACTTGTTAACCGGAGATGGCGGTGATGAAATGTGGGCCAGCCATCCCGTGTATGCCGCGCAACGCGTAATGCAATATTATGACAAGCTGCATGTACCCAGCTTTATTCATAATGGGATCTGGAAGCTGGCGTCCATGGTGCCGGACTCGGATAAGAAACGAAACCTTCCCGAAATTATCAAGCGTATCCTGCCGCCACCGGGTATTTCACGAGACCTACGCCACTTTCGCTGGCGTGCTTACTATGCGCCCCGGCAGTTCGAAGAGCTGGCGACACAGGAATGGAAAGGCAAGCTTCGTGGGACAGACCCGATGGCCTTTGCCGGAAATTCATTTGAAGGCTACCAGGGTCCGGACGACGGCATATCACCGTTGCTGTATAGCGATTACACGACTGAATCTAGCTTTTATTTTTCCAGGCTAATGCTATGTCGGCATTTCGGGCTGGAAGTGCGCTTGCCGTTTTATGATCGAGAGTTCGTCGAGTTCGGAGCCCGTATACCTGCCCGACTCAAACTCGAAGGTCTGGAACGGACGAAACGTTTGTTCCGAGTCTCTATGGAAGGGGTTTTGCCGGATGTGATTAATAATCGCAAGGACAAACTAGGGCACTCCGTTCCGCTGAAGAACTGGCTCAGAGACCAGTCATTGCTATCTCAGGAAATCGAGCAAACGTTATCGCGAGAAACTGTCGAATCGCGGGGCTTGTTCAACTACGCATTCGTCAAGAAAATGCTGGATGAGCATACGAGTAGAAAACACAACCATTCGCATCGTATCTGGGCTTTTTTCGTTCTCGAGAAGTGGCTGCAACGTCACATGTCCTGAGTTGCGGTCAGTGGCTCTAGCGAATTAATACCAAAAGGATCATGAACTCCAATTGATAGAGGCTGTACGTCGTCAAACCAATATAGATAGATGGCGATCTGATTAAAGAGGCGGTTCAGTCCATCAGGTTTAAGTTACTTCGGTTATCGTAATGCATCTTTCGACGCATGGCCAAGGTGTCTAGTTTGATCGCTGTTCTCTGATCCAGTATTTTCCGCCCTCGACCGTAATACACATCGGCTGGCGTTAGGTTATCCAGGGATTCATGATGGCGTTCGTGGTTCTAGTCAATGCAGGCTTCTCGCCAAGATTTAATCTGACCCGGGTACAGCCCTTTTTCACGGCAATAGGTATTCAGTTCAACTTCGCTTAAAGTTGCAGCTTCTGATACCACTACAAACTTTTCTTCTGGCGTCCAGCTCTCTGCTGGTGCCTCAATCGTTTCGCTGTCATTTTTGATCATTTTATATTGCCTTTTCCACCCATGTAATGTGGCACGTGGAATACCCAGTTCATCTGCAATGTGGCGTAGCGACAAATCGGTATGGAACAACTTCTCCAGGGCAGCTTCTTTAATGATTCTAGGGTAGCTCATATCAGTCTCCTCACCGCCATATCTGTAAAATAATAAAATAAATCCAGGCGACAACTATCATGACAGAGAGGAAAACCGACCCATTTGAGACGTTTGGAGCCATATTTAGTAACATTGCACACAACTAACGGGGAGTGCGATGATCGCTATACAAAAACTCGCAGACTTTATTGCTGAAACGGTTTTCGATGATCTGCCTACATCCACACTTGATGCTGCGAAAAGTTCATTGCTAGATTGGACTGGCGTAGCACTGGCTGCAACACGTATGCCGCAATCCCAATCGTTGCGAGCTATTGTCGAGGAACAGGGTGGGAAGCCACAAGCAAGTGTATTTGGATCTCGGTCTAAGACATCCACACCAAATGCGGTTTGGGTTAATGCAGCAATTTCCCACATACTCGACTTCGATGACGTTTATCTTGGTCAACCCGAGCAACCCCTCCATCCCTCAGCGCCAATCGCCCCGGTGGTTTTCGCTCTGGCGGAGCGTGACAAGTTGAATGGTCGCGAGGTTCTGTCGGCGTTTTGCCTTGGTGTTGAAACCGAATCTCGGATATCAGCAGGATTAGGTATCAAGCATTATGCCAAAGGCTTTCATGCCACCTCAACAATGGGTACTTTCGGAGCCGCCGCTGCTGCTGGTAAGCTATTGGGACTTAATACCGACGAAATAATCCAGGCTCTTTGTTTCGCGGCATCTGGAGCAACTGGATTGCGAAGTTCATTCGGAACTATAGCAAAGCCTATACAGGTAGCACGCGGGGCGGCGAATGGTCTAACCGCTGCGCTCTTGGCTAAAAAAGGATTTTACGGTGACCCGGCTATGATCGATGGTCCACTAGGGTTTACTCGAGTTTTTTCCTCGGAATCTGATTTCGATCTAGCCGCCAGCGATCTTGGTGAGAAATTCGCCATCGACTCTGTTATCTACAAATGGTATGCCTCGTGTGGAGAAACGCATGGTGTTATAGAAGCCGTTTTATCCTTGAAGGAAAAGCCAAATATTGACGAGATTACTGAAGTTCTAGTTGAGGTGCCATCGCAGTCAATCAAGGTAGCAAGTGAAATGAGCCCCAAGTCAGGACTTGCCGCAAAATTTAGCATTCCACATTGCACAGCACTTGCGCTTTCGTGTGGCACGGTTGGCGTATCTCATTTTTCAGATGCCGCTATCAATGATCCTAAAATATGTAAGCTTCGCGACAAGGTGAGCCTAATGGGAAATCCTGCAAAACGTAGCGGTGCTCGAGTTGAAATTACAACACAGAGTGGAGATACTATCGTTGGCATATCCGATCAAGCACAGTTTATTCTTAATTTTGCTCGACGGCACCATAGAGTAGATGACAAGTTTGTTACTCTTGCCTCCTCTATAATAGGAGACGACAGAGCCAAATTATACCGACAAAAAGTTCGCAAGTTAGAAGCGGAAAAAGATTTTGGGGCGCTGTCGCAATTATGGAACCCAATAGAGTAACACACTGAGAGATCGCTGGCGCATCGTTTAACCATGCAGAGAAACAAGCACAATGGCTGGTAAAGGCGAAGCCTGGTAAATCCCCCCATAAATAGCTGTATTTATTAGTAGAATCCTTATGCAGCAAGTTCCGCTTCTGTTTGGGGCATTGCCTCCACCCTCTAAATCTGAAATCTCACTACAAACAAATCCGATATATTTTTACTCACTAAATATTTCGAATATCCAAAAACTAATTAATTCTGTAAAGCCTTATATTATCGTTTTTCCAATTAACACTATCGAATAAGAGAGTGAAGTCGCTTGACACGTCCTCATTAAAACTGTCAAGAAAAGGGTACAATTTTAGTTTCCGATAATCGAGAAAAAGATAGTTTACTGAGTTCAATTTTAAGTAATAAACCAATTCATTATATTCAGTATAGGGAATGCGCACTCTCTCCAAACCCGAATAAAAGCTAATATAGTGTTTACGGGATGATATTTTAGTTTCAGATAATTTTAGATTTTGATGTGAAACATCATTTTTTAATATACGAATAACTTGATCATAATCAGAGGGGCGATATTCATGATTAATAGTATCTTCATCAAGTATTAATTCTTTCAGTCTTAACGTTTGTGGGAACATTGTGATAAAAACAGTGGTTACTAGAATCAGAGGTATAAACCATACTCGATTTAATTGATGATTATTGGGCTTTAACAAATTATAGAGTTGCCCTATACCTATACCCGCCAGAAGCATAATTGCTGGCGCTATAACGGCGATATGCCTAATAACGACATTGTGAACGAGAGGGGCAATAAGTCCTGTTATTATAAAACCTAAAAAAAGCAAAGTTTCAAAGTACTTTTTGCGATTTAAAAGGCTGTAAAGCCCTATTCCGGCAAATAAAATACAAAAGGGGCCTAACAGTTCACCAAGCCTGTGTCGATACAATTCATTGAAGTTTCTCAATATTGTTTTTGCATACTTAGTTGAGCTTAAACCATTATTGACAGATGCAACTTCCGAAGGATTTTTTAACAGATATTGAATATTTACTTCTCTGGGACTGTAGTCTAGGCCCATTATTTTTTCTTCGTAACTTCTATTTGAAGCATCACCCGATAAAAGTTTAGACCAGACCTGTCTGCCGTTAAGCGAGAATTGATTCATTTTTTCGCTAACTGACATCATCTGCGGCGTGATAACTAGAGAATATGTAAAAATAAAAACAGCGCAGTATTTTAAACACGTATGAAACTGATATTTATTCTCCGTGTTAATAAAATAATGTCCCAAATGCGCAACTGGTATGAAACCCAAAAAAAGTATGCCTTCAACCCTATTTAAAAAAGCACTTCCGAACACGACCCCTAATAACATTGATTTTAAAATCGATGGCTGATGGCAGTGCCACAAGAATATTGCAAGTCCAAGATAAACAGTCGTTATGTAACTTGGTTCCGTTAAAATACTGAAAGATAGTCTTATTAATTCCGGACTGACACTAAGAAAGAGTAATCCTGAAGCTACACCTATTGGGGCAGTATATTTTTCTCCAAGAATTATCAGGATAAAAAACAGTATCAAACTGAAGAGAAATGTTGTAACCCTTGCACCAAGCTCCACCCTTTCGTCGGAAGGCGTTAGTAAGGCAACAAATGCTGGATAAAACGGTGTTTTTGAAGCGTCAAGCTTTGTGATTTGATTCATATCGAGAGAACGATACGTAAGCGCCTACTTCATCAATACGACACTATCATGATCCTCAAACAATGGATCGTTATGCCAGGAGAATAAACGAAAAAACAGAAATATGCTGAGAACAACAAGATACAAGATAATTCGATAATTCGCAGATGGAAGTGATGTGTTTGACATATCCAATTCTTCTGAACCCATTATTGACTTTTAATATCTAACATCAACGTAACGATCAAAAACATCACCCTTCTCATTAATAGCCTCAAAAGTCCGAGATTTCTGATCTAATGAAATTCTTAGAAAGTGTCTTGTACTTTCAACCTTAGCCACACACCAAAATGGAGTCATATCTTTTGGTAAAAGCCTAGAAGGCACTCCCCAAGCCCCTCCGCCAATATAAAGAATCCCTTTATCAGGATCGATAGTGTTCTCGAAAATCAATTTAGAACGCTTATAAGTATGGTGATGGTGCTCTAGAGCGCCACTTAATCCGAATTTTTCAAAAATAGGCACCCAGTTTTTCCTTACATTTATAGAGTCTTCATTATCATATCCATCCTTTAGGACTCCGTAAGCAGGTACATGAAAAACAGCGAATTTATTTGGTATAGTTGATCGTTGCCTCAATGTTGATTCCAACCATCTATTCTGTAATTCGACTCGCTGTGTGTGATTGGAATCCAATAGAATGCAAGACATGTAATCTGAGAAATCTACAACATAGTTACTTTTTATATCCGGTAGAAAAAGAGAATAGAAGTATTTTGCTTTATCAGGCGTTTGACCATAACCACCGCCTTCCAAGGCGGCGCCTTCAACTTCATGGTTACCTATTGCAATCACCATAGGAATTGATAGCCCCTGCGGAGTAATAGCATTTTGACTCCAAATTTCTATCCAATCAAACCAGCAATTAAGAAACTCTCCATTATCATAAGCCAAGTCACCACCCAGCACGGCAAAAGCTGGTGAAGATAATGCAGCTATTTGAGTTGTTTCAGCCATTAATTCCCTTTTTTCCATCATATCCCCACCTGATACAAACGTTAATGTTTCATTTAAGTTGCCAGGAGGGGTCTTGAAAAGGTAAATGTTTTTCTCGTTGTCAATTTCTAAATTAATAATACGAAATTCGTATACTGAGGACGTCTTAAGCCCTTTTATCAAAGCTTTATGTACCAAGTTGGCTGATGAACCTAAAAATCTATTAGAGGGATCAACATACTGCCATTGCTCAGAATTTTGTTGTCTATATTGCAATCTGAATGTATTTTTAGACAACGAAACCCAATTAATAGAAATAGATGTTGTTGCCTCGCCTTGAAGTAACAAGTATGGTCCTAAAAACTCTCCATCATCTATATAGTCGCTTAAACTTTTACTACAATAAGCCTCCCTATCCTGGAATAAATATTTATAACTATTTTTTAGAAATGTTGGCACAGGAACCGACGCCCCAAACACCACAACGACTAACACCAAAGAAATGAATATAAATACCTTTATATTTCGTTTATTTTTCATTCCAACAACTACTCAAGGCAGGTTATACTATATTGAGAATCAAAAATTAAAAATTCTCAAAAAGTAGAATACCCTAGTGTTCGTTCAGCCTTTCTCTAAGTAATTTTTCGGCCTCTGCAATAACTTCCTTCTGAGGATTCATTGCCGATATTCTATATATACAAAAGCCATCATTTCTTGCCGCACTTATCACACCCTCGAACTCTTCTCGTAAAATTGCGAGATCCTTTTTATTTTCATGGGCCTCAACTTCCTCACCTCTGCTATGGATTCGTCGTTCTGCTTCATCCGGTTCGATATCGAGATAGAAAATTGTAGAAGTTTTGGGTTTTCTTCCGTTTAAACTGCTAAATATTTTAAATCGTAAACGGCTGGATAATTTTTTTTGTCCATTTAAAATGGTAGGTTACAAAAACTGCTGGATGAAGAAGGAAATCAATTTCATACATCACCAAATCACACTTTCTGAAGCGCTCTACATATTTGACTACGACAAATTTGTACATGTATTTCAACGCCAAAAAAATAGGGTAAAACTTGTATTTTTTCGACAAGGGCCTTAAAGAGGAGACAAGTTTGTAGAAACGCCTGAATACTAACTGCGACTCACCATTTACCACCAAAGATCCGTCTACGTTTACAACCTTTATTACCTCATAATCGTCTTTAATCTTATCGATCAGAAAATCGAGAGACGAACTTTTCCCCGATCCATCTATGCCCGCAAATAATACTCTTTGCTTCATTCTTTAACCCACATAACCTGTTTTTTGAAATTTCGGCATCGGCAATCCTATGCAGATACCATTTAGAACAACCAATAGTTACTGCCTTTTGGATTGCACTGCCTCAACGTTAATACTCTCTTTAGAACCCAAAACATAAAGCACACCGCCGGCAAAAAACATAATCCATTGCGCGATACGAATTAATATTGACAGAGATAAGGCCTCTGTTACTGTCATTCCAATCTGAGAAAAAAAGAAGGCAAATAATCCTTCTTGAACACCTATAGAGTTTACCGATATTGGAATCTTTTTGAGTATCTGGCAGACTGGAACGATGCCGATAAAGTAATACCATTCTATCTTCACTTCTATAGCCAGTGCTGCAAAATATGTTATGGCTACAAAAAACACCTGCTCAATAAAAGACAGCGCGAAGAAAACAGATAACGCTTGTTTATGATTACCATATTCCATATAAGCCTGATGAAAAGATAATATTTTGTCGCCAATTATTTTGTTTCCCAACTTATCCAGTAGTCGTTTTACCAGGGTAAAAAAATTTTCAGTCATTAACATAAAAAATAAAACATTAACAACGGCAAGCACTATAAATATCTGTAATAAAATATTCTCATCAATTTTTGACTCGGGTGCAGCGATAGACATCACTAAAACCCCAATAACCGCAAATATTGTTGAAGCCAACATTCCCAGCAATCGTTCAATTACAACTGAACTGGCAATATGCTTTAAGCCGCCAAGTAATTTTGACGTATAGTGAACACGATAGATGTCAGCACCTATTCCTGTCGGCAGGACTAATCCAACAAATCCAGATACCAAATAGGTCACTAATGCCAGGTTAAAAGATAAGCCGATATTCTTTATTAAGACCAGGCGCTGCCATTTATAGGCCATCATCATACTATCAACCAAGGTTATTGCCGCTACCAGTGCAAAAAACCAATAATCGATCCGGGTAATGACATCACCGATTTGCGTAATATCAGCAAATGAAAATACAAAAACAAGCAATAGGAGACTTATTACTAGTCGAATATACAAACCCGTTCTGCTTTTTTGAGCATCCATTGTAGTAGTCAACTCATCCCGGTCAGTAAGTTAAGTTTTTTCTTCCGCTATCGCGGGAACCAGCCCTTCATTCCCGGTATGTGGCCGCTGCCAGATATGGCCAGTGTATTCCGGTCCAGATACAGTTGATATTGCCACACTAAACCTGATTGACATCATCAATATTAAACTGCCGGTCGAGCACATTGGGTATATCCACTCGCGCAACCGTCACCCGCTTGTAGGCATGTGGGCCAGGCTGCTTGCAGATCAACCCGACCTCCGCCATCAGGTGTCTCACCGCCAGGTTCAGCGTTCAGTTGATGAACCACCCAGGTTGGTGTCCGGTTTTATCAGACCGCTACACATGGAATTCACTCCTGGTGACAAACACTTATATCTGACCTTCAAGCCGCCGCACTTTCCAGTCCTGGAAAACAACAATTGACCACAGGATATGACTATGATTTGCCACCCCTTTTCGATGTTCAGTTTTCAACCTTTCGATTGTACTTGCCTGAAATACTCCATCAGCCCGAATTTTACTTGTATCAAGCAATTCATCCACAACAGAAGAAAACTCAGTGTTCAGCCAATGCTTCATTGGAATGCTGAACCCTTCCTTCGGCCGATATATTGCTTTTTTTGGTATATACTTACTCGCCACTTTTTTCAGGAGCGTTTTTGTTTGATTTTCGGAAACCTTAAAACGGTCAGGCAGCTTAAATGCTAGCTCAACCAAATCCGGGTCCAGAAATGGAACACGTGTTTCAAGAGAAACTGCCATCGACATGCGGTCTACTTTTGTCAGTATATTATCGACTAGATAACTTTTAACATCCGTGTACAGGCATTGATTTAGAGGGCTCAGGTTATTGGCTTTAAAAAATAATTGTTCAATATGATCTTCCGCATTATGCTCGACATTATCCAACACATCGGGCTGAAATAACTGTTGTCGCATAATTTCACTTAAAAATATACGCCAACGAGTATGTTTCAATGATGCAGGCTGTTCAAAACCTTCGAGAAACCTCTTTGCTTTATTAATTTAACCTTTCTTCTTGGCCGTGGGTTTCAGGCTGTTTATTGACTTTTCGACAATCCCCCTGCGTATAAAACCAGGAATCAAATTGTATTTATTTGCCATACCTTGAGCCAAATAGGTCTCGTAGCCACCAAATAATTCATCACCACCATCCCCACTTAACGCCACAGTGACATGCTTTCTGGCTAACTTTGAAACAAGGTAGGTTGGAAAAATGGAAAAATCCCCAATAGGGTCTTCCATAAAATGCATTAGCTGAGAAAATAATCCTAACGCATCAGGTACTATGATTTCAGAGTGGTGGTCCACTCCCAGGTGCTCAGACACCAAACTGGCCCACTTCAGCTCATTATAACTGGGGTCCTCAAATCCAATGCTGAAGGTCTTACTACCCGGCATATTGGCGGTAATCAGGGATGAATCAACCCCGCCAGATAAAAAGGCACCCAAAGGGACATCACTAACCATTTGAGCTTTAGTGGATTTTCTAATCTGGTGATCTATTGCCTCCTGCCAGTCCTGGTCTGAAAATGAATCTTCTATTTCCCCGGACAATGGAATGTCCCAGTAACATTTAGGATTCACCTTCGGTTGATCTAAGTCAATTTCTATATAATGGCCGGCCTCCAACTTCCTGATCGACTTGAATAAGGTATTTTTACCGGGAACATATTCCCAGGACATGAAGTCAACCAAAGCTGTAGTATTAAGTTCTCGTCTGATCCGACGACTTGCCAACAACGCTTTTATTTCGGAAGCAGAACATAAGTTCCGCCCGTCAAACATATAAAAGAGGGGTTTAATTCCAAGCTGGTCTCTTATCAACAGTATCTTTTCATTGCGGATACCATGAATTGCAATTGCAAACATACCGTTTAATCGACCGGCCAGTTGAGCACCCCATTCCTGGTAACCATGGACTATGACTTCTGTATCAGTATCGGTTGTGAAACGATATCCTAGGCTCCTAAGTTCTTGTCTTAATTCACGATAATTGTAGATTTCCCCGTTGTATACGGTCCAGATCGTTCTGTCTGAATTATAAATAGGCTGACTACCTCCGGCCAGATCGATTATAGAAAGCCGGCGCATACCCATTGCTACGTTTTGATAAATATCCCTTCCACTTTCATCTGGACCTCGATGAATAAGGGTATCAATCATTGTTTTGAGAGTTTCGTCATTAACGGTTGGGAGGCCACCAAAGGAGACATTCCCAGCAATACCACACATCAGCTAGCCAACCCGTATATCTGTCGAAGCTTCTCTTTATATATTGGTCGTGAATATAACTCCTCATACATTTTTAAAGCATTAGATATTTTCCTATCGACCTCTTTTTTATTATCCAAGGCTTCAATAATTCCAGACGCCATATCTGATTGGTTTGGTTTAACCAGAAAACAAACATCATTATTTAACACTTGTGTATGAGAATATATATCTGTAGCGACTAAAGGCTTACCAGAAGCCAACTGTTCATATACTTTAAGAGGCGTATTGGTCCCATCACTCCGAGGTGATAAAAGCACATCCGCAAAACTATTGTATATCTTGGCAATTGATTGAGGTACCCGTCCCACTAAACTAATATTTTTTTGTGCATTACAATTAATGACAAGATTACGAAACTCATTTACTTGTTCGTTCGATCCACCAACAATAATCAACTGTGCACTTATACCTTTTTCTAATACATCAGCAAATGCTGGAATCAAAATGTCAATACCTTGATATTTCTCCAAAGTTCCAGCATATATAACTAATTTACCTAGCCTGGAATTTATGCCAAGTGACTCTTTCGTAAAGTCACTTTTATCCTTAACATGCATGTTAGTCGCGAGCTTTACCGGCTCAAATATCGAGTTCTCAATCAGAAAATGTTTTTCCCGATCAGTAATTATATTGTTCACATACTTGTATAAATCTGGACAAATAGTAATTACTGCGTCTGAGCGTTTCAGGCATGCATTTTCCAAAGATTCGAACAATTTAATGAGAAATGAAGATGTAGTGAACTGAAAGTTAGTCAACTGCTGAGGCAAGCTGGAACGCATATCATAAATCATTTTAAATCTAAATATTGGTCTAAGTATTAAGCCAATAAATATTGATTCTTCATGTGCATGAACAACATCATATCGTCTAGTTATAAGCAGCCAAATCATTTTTAATGTGATAAAAAAATCTAGAAACAGTTTCAATAATGAAGGTCCAATTTTCACATTACCAAAACATCTAAACCTTGGGATTCGTATAATATTCACATTGGTTATACTCACATCCTCTCCTTCACCATAAGTCAAGAGATCAATTTTAGCTCCTAATTCAGAAGTGATTAATGTCCTATAATACACACTGAATGGAGTTCCTCTTGGTGAAAAAAATGGTTGCGGGGAAACAACCAGGACTTTTATATTTAAATTATGATCTGGCACCTACATATCCCCTGAAGATAATATAAATCTCGTCACTAATTTTTCTTGTTTAACTATATACGGAAATGGCGCTCACGGAGCATGTTTAGAGTGCAAGTTTGAATCAATTGAAGCCTTTCTCCAGAACGCTATAATTGAATCAATATAATAGCCCGGAATTAGTAACACAGCTTTTCTACTTGCAGTCCCCTCACCCATGACAAACTGACGATGATTGTCTTCTAAATCCGATCAAACATTCGTGACAAAGCACACATACCCGTAAATACGAAGGAATTATTTTAACCGGTCTTTTTGGAAGGTGTCCGCAGCATATCCGATTGTACCCAGTACCACTAGGGCTGGCGGGGTACAGGTCTTTGCACCAGTCTGAAGGTGTTCACAAGATTCGGGGACCTCCGAGTGCGACTGTACGCACGTTGGCCCTCTTGCATACGACGTAAACCCTCCAGTGTAGCGTGAGTTCACTAAATACTTACTGATCAAACCAAACCATCGGCTGGCTAACCATGCTTGCGCCAGCGTCACGCTTGTCGCGGAGAAAAACAATTCCAGGCTCAACCTCAACCTGCTCATTTCCAAACGACCGGGCAAGCAATTCCTGAATTGGTGTCATAGAATCGTCGTAGCCAGAAGGGAGCCCAGGGAGTTTGACGGCAAATAAAGTGGAGAAACCATCGGTATAGTCGTGTGCCGTTAGCATGTTTTTATTTTTAAATGCAGGACTAACTTCTCCGATGCGAGAGCCATGATCGCCGTGGATGATGATGATCGCTCTCTCAAATACACCGGCATTTCTCATATTATCAAACAATTCGCCAAGCATTCGTTGCTGACATTGAATCTGCTCAAAATAAAGTTTGTATCTTTTCGCTCGCGATTCCCGATCATTTCTTCGGTTTGACATCGGTTTTTCATCTGCATTCTCATGCCAATCTCGAACTCGATGATCAAGCCAATCATAGATGTTTTCGCGAGTACTACAGTTTTTGTCATATACATATGGGTAGTGTGGAAGTAAAAGGTGAGCAAAAAATACGGTTCCATTGGGACTACCCGGAATGTGATCCCACATCTCTTCGATGACAGGCATTGGCGCAATTGGGCCCGTGCGCGGTGAGCGGCTGTGCCATGGTGGTATGTTCCAGCCACGGGCTCTTGCCCCTTCCCTTAGGTTGAGATATTTTTTTCGCACCCAATGCAGCCGTTGCGACGTAGAAGCACTAAGTAAACTATGCCATATGAAGCGGGCCTTTTCCTTAAAGTTTATCGGAATACTCTCGATGCTCTTGATACTGTTATCGGGATAAGTTGCGCAGGATACTATTCTTACTTCGGGCGCCTGGCAAAAATCAATGTAAGTAGACTGATATACTCGAAGGTTGTATCCCCGGTCCGAGAGAAGGCGAAAATAAGCGTTCTCCTTAAGAATTTTTTGATTTGAGGTCAAAAAATAATACTTTTGAATATTTTTTGACGTGAAGTTCAGCGTGTTGGAAATAGAGTTGCTGGTATTATAATATTGAGAAAATGCTCTGCCATACAAGCGAAAGCCATAGTTTTCGTAAAATACCTTTAGCTCTTTTTTAAGAAGATCCCCGTTCTCGACTTCTTCCGGAATTCCCTCGATCCCAATATGTTCATCCAGTATTAGATGAATTACCAGGGGAAGATCTTTGGAAGAATCGTTTTCGACTTCTTTATTTGTTCTAGTCGTTTGCGTTCCCGCCTGTCTGTCACCTGGAATAAGCGCAGTACTTAGCACCATTACAAGAAAAGCTATCGCCACGATCTTCGTGATATGTTCTCGCAACACCCAGGCAATTACCAGAGTTACCGCGATGATAAGCTTGAGCCCCAGTGACTCGAACAGCGATTCAATGACAAAGGACAGCATAACGGTTATTAACGGCACCCGAACCACCTGCCCTCCCCAAAACATTATTAGCCCAAGTATCAATCCGATGATCAATACAGGCGCCAGAAGCCAGAAAATCTCAGGTTGCAAATAGTTGTAGCGATTAAAAGTAAGAAAGTTGACGAATGGAGCCAGCAATATCAGTGTCGGTGCTGCAATATCGGCGAAAGCATTGTGCAATATCGGACTGCCGAATTTATCCTTTCCGGCTTTATTAGATTTCAATGTAATCCCCTTTGAATAAAATACAAAGCATACCTACTCTGGCTTCGCGGTTGTTACCGGTCCTCAATGCGTTTGAACGAAAGTGAATCAAGTAAATACCAATCGATGTTACGCGTGAACAATCTCTAATAGCAAACCTGAATTAAATGAAGAAATCGTGATTCATTACCTGCGAAATGAAATGAAAGGATACACAACAGATTTCACAAGCGTTAAAAAGATCTTGATATGAGCCATTTCTCTTTTTTGCTATATTATTGGATAATATAAGAAATTCCCAGTACTTCTAATATGCCCAGAAAAGTAAATGGTTGCGTAACGTTACCAGCGTCCTATAGAGATCCTTCCGGTTTTATTTTTCGGTATCAAGGTGAACTATACCGTCAGGTGAACCAGAGTTATCAAGATCACTACCAAATGCTCATGGATTCCGGCCTTTATTCAACACTGGTTAATCAGGGGATGCTAACTCCCCACGATGAGGTTGATGCTCCGGTTGCAGATAAAAGCTGTGTATGGAAAATATTAAAGCCCGAACCAATATCATTGATCAGCTATCCCTACGAGTGGTGCTTCAGTCAACTTAAGGATGCGGCGCATCTAACCCTGGAAATACAACGCATCGCGTTGGAGCATGGCATGTGTCCCAAGGACGTTTCCGCGTATAATATCCAATTTGATAGAGGCCGGGCGATTTTTATTGACTCGCTGTCCTTTGAGCCTTACGTCGAGGGATTGCCATGGGTTGCCTACAGGTAATTTTGCCAGCATTTTCTTGCGCAGCTTACAGTAATGGCCAAACGCGACGTCAGGCTTCTTCAATTGATGCGTGCCCAGATTGACGGCTTACCTTTGGACATGGCCAGTGGATTGGTACCTCGAAGGACCTGGTTAAATTTCGGACTATTATCACATCTTCATTTGCACGCCAAAACACAAAAAGCCTTCTCGGGAAGCCACCAGGCTCCTTCAGAAACCACACTGAAATTAAGCAAAGTGAGCAGGGTGGGACTTATGGGCTTACTCGAGGGATTGCACAAAACTATTTCGAAACTTGAGTGGAAACCTGGCGGTACCGAATGGGGCGACTATTACAATGATACAAATTATTCAGACAATTCTTTTGCAACCAAGCAAAAACATATTTCTGCCTTTCTGGATGAAATAAATCCCGCGAGTGTATGGGATTTAGGCGCGAACATTGGATTGTTTAGCCGTATTGCTTCAGATAGAGGCATTTCTACGGTAGCTTTCGATATTGATCCTTCAGCGGTTGAAACCAACTACCGTCAAATTCGTAAGCAAAAAGAAACCACCCTGTTACCCCTGGTCCTTGATTTGACTAATCCCAGCCCTGGTTTGGGATGGAATAGTACCGAACGCGATTCGCTTGCCGCTCGAGGTCCTGCCGATTGCATCATGGCGCTGGCTCTGATCCACCATATATCGATATCAAATAATGTTCCCTTCAATCGAGTCGCGGAGTTTTTTGCTGAACTCTGCTGTCGTAGCTTGATTATTGAATTCGTTCCAAAATCCGATAGCCAGGTTCAGCGACTATTGAGATCACGCGAGGATATTTTTTCCGAGTATGATCGCGAGCATTTCGAGCAAGCTTTTGGCGATTACTTTACAATTCGGCAGGCTGAGGCTATTGATGGCTCAGAACGAATACTATACTTAATGAATAGAATCCCTACCTAATAGCTTAGGGCATGCATACTTTTTAAAAAAGACATGTTCGGGGCCCTTTTGCTGTCTACGGTTTTTTTCGAAAAAAGGAGGATTATGCCACAGCAATTGTTTCGGTAAGGCGTATTATCAATTAAGTTTTATTTGGAAGTTTAATTGCTATTCAAGCTTAAGTATATCCGGTTTCTTTTATTAGATCTCGATCTAGTAAAATTCATGTAACGAGAGAATATTAATGAAAACAAGGTATTTTGTATCAACGGTGTTAGGTGGATTGGTTGCCAATCTATTCTTAGTCAATGTTGCCTATGCATATCTCGATCCAGGGACTGGTAGCGCACTGTTACAAGGTGTTCTTGCAGCGATAGCTGCTATCGCAATAACTGTCAAATTGTATTGGCATCGTTTGCTGCGTTTTTTGGGGATTAGAAAAACAAAAATGGATCCTGAGCAAACTGAGAAAAAAGTTGAGCATAAAGACTCAAATGATAATGAAGTTATCTAAATTTTTGCTTAAGCGTTAAGGTATTTGTATTCTCAAGTATAAGTTTATTTAACCAAAGTCCTAAGTGGCCTGAAATTTTTGATACCTGGTAGACAGTTCATTTTACTTTGGGCCGTGCTCTTCAGCATACCTGTTTTATCTGCACATGCGGGCATAGCTGCATTGCAGAATAGTCAAGTTCGCGTACATGTCTCGGATGAAGGTTCATATCTGAAAGAGTTGGCAGTTAATATAGATGCCGATAAATCTAATACGTCGCCAAAATGGACCTCACTTGTAACACGCGTCAATAGTGAAACGCTTAGTCGTCATCTCACCATTCACGGTGTCGATTTGAAACAGATTGCACCACCTGCGAAAGCGGGAGAAGCCATAGTTATTTCAATGTTAAGCCAGGATAGTCGCCTGGGGTTGAAAATGCGGCTCGAGATAGTTCCGGGTGAAAGTTTGTTTAAACTTGGCCTGGAATTTTTCAATCATTCCGCTTTGCCACTGGAACTAGGCCCGAAACTTGGGCTGCAACTTGGACCGGGTTTGGGAGAGTACCCTATCGAGGGTTTTGGCATAGCCGATATACTATATTAATACGTTGAACCTGTTGTTTATTCCGGTGAGGAGGGGCTTCAGCGATTCCCTTTTGATCAGGATTCAACAGATGGTAAGTACGACTTGAGTGCAGTTAACTGGGTAGGTCTCCATAGTCGTTATTTTGCGCTGGTTCTTATACCTGAAAACCAGGGGGCTACGGGTTCTGCTCGAATCATTCCCGCCAGGGAATCGGCTGATATACCACAACGCTATCTACCAACAGTAGTCTTAGATATTGGGCTAAAGACTCTTTTACCGGGAAGCAAGATCGAGCGTAACTATAAAGTGTACGCCGGTTCAAAATCGAAAGAGAATCTTGTTGGCAACGATTATGACTTTTCCGAGTTACTATTTCCAGAATTGTGGCACTGGATGCGTGCTCTCAGTTTTGCTTTGCTTTGGATGCTCGAGTTTATCCATAAACTGATTCCAAGCTGGGGGTTTTCGATAATTTGCCTTGCAGTTTGTGTACGACTACTTATGTACCCACTTGCACAACGTTCCTTAAAAAGCCAGCAGGCGTTTATGGCTGTACAAAAGGCAATGGGACCGGAGTTAGCTGAAATCAAAAAAATTATAAGGGCGGTGAGCAAAGTGAGCGCATTCTGCAGCTCTATGAACAGCACAATATTAGCCCCCTGGCCGGGCTCAAGCCGCTTTTATTGGTCTTGATTCAAATTCCTATATTTGTCGCGTTGTTCAATGTTTTAGGCCAGGCATTTGAATTTCGTGATGCCTCGTTTCTTTGGATAGATACCCTCGCTGAGCCAGACAAGCTGTTTTCACTCGGATTTGAAATTCCTTTACTAGGTGCTTACTTTAATTTGCTACCTGTATTGATGGCAGTGAGTACATTAGCGATGATAGGAATGTCATCGCCCCCAATCGCTGATGGAGAGACGAAAAAACGAAAGCCATGGGCGCTTTTATTGATGACATTTGGTTTTTTTATTCTTTTCTATCCTTTCCCCTCTGGAATGGTTCTCTATTGGACCATGGCAAATGTTCTGCATTTGGTGCAACAATGGGCGGTGGGCCTGTCAGTCAAGGGCATGTCGTGAGCCTACATTTGTCGTTTAACACTTCCCTCGACCGGCCGTATCGATTTTTTATTTCTGCATTTATTAAAGAGGTCGATGTGCGCCGGCATCGAGAAAAAACTTTTTTACAAAGCATTAGATTATCGCCATCAGGGCATGTGAAAGCATCGCTGTTAATTTGTTTTCCTACAAAGCATGATTATTAAGGTTCCGTCGATTAGTGTCTGGCTTCTAGCTATAGTAGATGACATCGATATGGGCTGTTATAATGATTTTCTTCACGTGGAATTTTATTGGCATACAGTTCTTACGATCCGATCTGTTTTTATACGCTAATAGGACCAAGCCAGCCATGCCCGAGGAAAGGTCAGTTAAATGTTCTGATTGCCATGGCATTTGGAGCTGGCAGATGGTTTGATTATTTATTGAGCTAGCCAGATTGGAGGTTGTATTTGGAACTAGAGACCAGATTTTTTGGCGATCAAAAACTCCCTATTGTATTGACCCATGAGGATATTGATTTCGATATTATTAATTGGTCCAGACGGGAAAAGGTCAGAATTAGAGCACTATTATCTGACTTTGGTGCAATTTTATTTCGAGGTTTTTCGATCAAGGACATAGAAGCGTTTGAATGTTTTGCCGAGGCCGCAACCTCGGGTAACTGGGTAGAGTATCTTGAGACCACCTCGCCCCGAGATCACGTAAAAAGCCATACCTCTACTTCTACAAGATACAACAACAAGCATACAATATTCTTTCACAATGAAAAATCTTACTCCGCCGAATGGCCTCAGTATGTATTCTTCTATTGTGATTTACCTCCGGGAAATGGCGGTGAAACTCCGATCTCGGATTGCCGCGCGATCTACAATGATATACCCGAAGAGATTCGTCTGAAGTTCCAAGCCAAGAAACTTATGTATGTTCGACGATTCAGTAACAGTATGGGCATCCCATGGAAAAAAGCGTTTAATGTAGAAGATAAAATAGATTTAGAACGTTTCTGCCAGAGAAATTACATCGAAGATTTATCCTGGGCACCTGATGGAACGCCGGTCCTAAAATATGTTCGGAACACTTCTGTTATTCACCCGATTACAAATGACAAATGCTGGTTCAATCATGGGACTTTTTTTAATGCCCATTCGCTAGATCCTGAGTTTAAAACGGTTCTTACCTCAGTTTTTGGACAGGAAGTACTTCCTTACAACACGTATTACGGATATGGAGAGGAAATTGAAGAGGAAGTGATAATGCTATTGCGCGGACTATACGAAAAACATTCATCATCATTTAAATGGCAAAGCCAGGATGTCTTGATGCTCGACAATATATTGGTTGCACATGGTAGAAATCCATTCGAAGGCGAAAGAAGCATTTTGGTCACTATGACTGAGCCAGTCGATTACGCGGATACCATTTCTTTTTAGCATAATTGGTTTATATCGAAACTAATATAAGTGACTTTTTAAAACCTCTAGAGGTCACCGTTCAACATAGTACTTGAGGCACGACCGTAATCTTTTATTGACGAAGGCAACGCTCCTCAGGAACTAGCTCCAGGGGTCGGGCCTTAGCCCAGGATCGAATGTCCGTTTGTAGCCGAAGATTGCCTCCTGTCGGGGCCTTGTGAGCGTCGATCGGTTGAGCTGACGACTCAACTGAGACAATCACTTCAATGTGAGTTATAACCTAGCGATTCCAGGAACAAAGTAACCTAGCTTCACTAATCACCTTCAATGGTGTTGGGGGGCATCACGCCAATGCAAAAACAGGAACTGACAGCATGGACCTCTACTTTTAAAGTCGGTTAAAAATGGGGAAATTACCAATAGAAATTAAGTACTACATATCCAAATCTATGAAGTCAGTCACATGGCCATTAAATCATTTGGATTTAAAAAATCAGATCAACTATTCTTTAAGTATTACTTAGTATGCGCCATTGTTATTGTATTCACCTCAACGATTTAACTGAATATCACATAGTAGAGAGTTAAATGACCTCCAAAACTACAGATTCGCCGCCGGTTGAAATATCAGTAGTGATACCAGCATTTAATGAAAGTCAAAATATTCCTATAATTTATCAACACTTGAATGATGTCTTAAACAGTACTAACGAAAAGTGGGAAATTATATTTGTTGACGACGGCAGTACCGATGATACCTGGAGCCAGGTGGAAGAATTAAACAGTATCAATAAGCGTGTTTGCGGTTTACGCTTGTCACGTAATTTTGGTCACCAATATGCGCTGTTTGCAGGCCTGAATGCAGCACATGGAGCAGCTATTATTTCAATGGATGCCGATTTACAGCACCCTCCTTCCGTCATACCCCTTTTAATTTCTGAGTGGAGAAAAGGTAATAAAATAGTTAATACAATACGTGAAGATCCGGTTAACCTTCCTTTCTTTAAAAAGGTAACTTCAAAAATTTTCTACCGGATGTTCTCTTACTTAAGTGGTGTAAAGCTGGAACAGGGTATGGCAGATTTTCGTCTAATAGATAGACAAGTATTAATCCAGTTGCTCCAATTCAGGGAAGAAGGCCCTTTCCTCCGTGGATTGGTGCGCTGGGTGGGTTACCCCAGCTCATCGATTACCTTTCAATGTGCTGATCGGTTCAGTGGTGCGAGCAAGTATACCACCTATAAAATGTTGAAATTTGCCTGGCACGGTATCAGCTCGTTTTCTATTGTACCCCTTCGCATCGGTATAGCCATTGGAGTCCTAACAAGCCTGCTCTCCATGTATTTCCTATTGGATGCTATTTATGCATATATTTTTCTCGGCACGACTGTTCCCGGTTGGACGTCGACGATCGGAGTAATATCGCTCCTGTTTGGGATTCTTTTTATATTGTTAGGTTTACTGGGTGAGTATATTGGCAGGATTCTGGTGCAGGTGCGAGGTCGGACATTGTATCTTGTGTCGAACTCGTTAGGCATAGATAAGAAAACTAGCCAATAAACAATTTAGGCAAAAAATGGTGATACAGATTGACAGGAAAATAAAAATAAGTGCTGTATCGGCACCCCAAAAAACTTCAAAAAAATGACAGACAAATCAATTGAATCCAACTGCTCCCGTCGTGCTGAATTTACGCAGAAATCAGTTAAATATTTGGGCACCAGGTTGGTTGGTATCATTATTTACTTCTTGTTGCTCGCATTTCTTGTAGAGCAGTTCAGTATACGCCCTCTATATGCGACGATGATCACTTTCATAATTGTCTTTTTATATAACTATGCAATCGGATACTTCTGGATTTTTTACAGCACGAAGAAGCATCATCTAACTTTTTCAAAGTTTTTAATTACCGCCGCGCTAGCATTCCATTTAAATGCAGGAATTATTTATTTATCTGTAGATGTTTTTGGAATTTGGTACATTTGGGCTCAGGCTATAGCTACTCTTATCGTGCCTCCTTTCAATTTCATAATGGATAATTACTGGTCATTTAGCTGAAATGTTTTATTCATATCAAAAAAATAGACAGCCTCGAAGTTAGTTGGATGAGGGAGTACCTCGAGTTCATTATTATTTTATTATTAAAGTAAATCGAATTTATAGATCCAGCTACTTACGAACTATAACTTCCTAGGAAGATATTTTTGACCCCCTTTCTACGAAAACTAATAGTCGAAAATATCGAATCACAATAGACTGAAAGCTCTTTCAACTTAATACATCTGTCAACCAACAATTGGTAACCAAGGAATATCCATGAGCATTAGTGTTGAGCAAATCGACGAAAATAACATGAGTGAACTGAAAGATTACATTTTGGAGAGAAACAAAACGACATTTGTTGATCTTTGGGATTGGCGCAGGCTCGTCGAAAAAATTTACGGCTACTCCCACCACTGGTACCTGGCTAGAGACAGCGGCAAAGTATCGGGATTTTTAAGATTAACCTTTGTAGAACATCCAATTTTTGGTAAATATCTGTCGACCGCAGTTTTTGCAAACCACGGCGGATTTTATGCGGATAATCTAGAATCAGCCGATGCACTAGTGTGTCAAGCAACTGCAGTCCAGGAAAAATTTGGGGCCAAGTATGTTCTACTTCGTCATTTAGAAGGAGAACAGGCACCGCCTGAGGGCTGGTACCAGGACAATTCTTATGCGACATATATGCTTGAATTAACTAACGATCCAGATATTTTTTATCAAGAAAAACTCCGCTCAAAAAAAAAAGCGAAGCAAGATAAAAAAAAAATCAAACAATTTTGGTTTTAAAGTCATATTTGGGGGAATTGAGCTAATAGATGACTTCTGGCACGTGATTAGTCTTTCTATGAAAGAACTAGGTTCTCCCTATCATTCGAAAGAATACGTTCGTACTATACTGGAATCGCAAGAATTGGCACCTGAAGTTGTAGTTGTATATACAAATGACGGTTTACCCGCTGCAGTCAGTCTGCTCGTTCATCACAAAGAAACTGTGACACAGATACATTCAAATTCATTAACCAGGTATCGGCATATGTGTGTTGGTGATCATTTGTACTGGTCCGTAATATCATCCTCCTGCCAACGTCAATACAAATATCTCGACATGGGGAGAAGTTTAATCGGCTCAGGGAATGAGGTTTATAAAATGGAATGGAGACCGGAAAAAATTCACTTGGCATACTGGTACCATTTAGCGCCCGGTCAAGATATACCGCAATTGAAACAAAATAATCGCAAATTTCAAATGGCAATTCGCATCTGGCAACAATTACCTCTATCCCCCGTCCGACTTATAGGCCCCAAAATCATTTCAGGCATTGCGTAAATTGAAAAATGAAAACCTGTAAGTTAATTGTACATGCTGATGATTTTGGGCTTACCCACAGTGTCAACAAAGGTATTATCGATGCTCATCAAAATGGGATACTCACATCTACCTCGATAATGGCTAATGGCCCAGCTTTTGATGAAGCTATAGAACTAGCACTGGCTGTGCCAACTCTTGATATCGGGGTTCATTTAACTTTAGTTGAAGAATCTCCACTGGTATCACCCAGTCAGATAACGTCAATAGTAAATAGCAGTGGGAAATTACTAAACAACGCCAAAGAGGTGTATTTACGGTATTTAAAAAAGCGGCTGGATATGGAGCATGTACGAGCAGAATTTGAAGCTCAGATAGTTAAGATTAAATCCACCGGTTTGCCAATCAGTCATATCGACGGCCATCAACACCTGCATATCCTGCCAAACATATTTTTGGTCGTAGTAGAACTAGCCAAAAAACACAATATACAGGCTATTCGTATACCTAAAGAGAACATTCGGAGATACATGTTCCGAAACATAACTAATATTAAAAGAGTTATGGAATTGGCTGTCTTGAATATTTATGCATCAATTAGTTCTACGGAGCTTAATCACCCTGATGCATTCGTTGGATTTTATTATGGTGGCAATATAAATTACAGAAATCTTGAATCGGTAATTACGCACCTACCGAAAGATGGCACCTGTGGACTAATGTGTCATCCGGGAGCAAGTAGTGATGACGCAAAATATAGTCATTGGCAATATAGCTGGGCAGACGAGCTTAATGCACTAAAATCTATTGGAATTCGAGAACAGCTAGACCGCCAGGGGGTATCACTAATTTCATACCGTGATTTGAATGTCAACTTATGAGTCTGATTTTGTAAAAACATTGATAAGTAATCTGGTGAAGATTAGGTGCATTACAGGAAGCGGAGATATGAAAAATAGAGTAAAAAAGCTAATATACTTCAGTTGAATCAAAAGAATCTTGAAGCGCATTTTTTGTTGGAAATCATACGATCAAGTCACTTATCTGCAACGGCCCATAAAAGGGGTCAAGTAGCCAATAATTTATGATCCTTAGCTGAAGCTAAGTCGACTTAACTGGCGGCAATCAGGACTTTTAAAATAGAAAACACTAATGACAAAAATGAATCTCAAGAACCTTGTTAATAATATAAGAAAAACACTCAGGTTTACTTCAGGAGTAATGAATGGATAGAAAGCTTTACCTATTTATCCTGATCGAAATCACATTAGTATTTATTGCCTGGTTTCTAGTCAACTACTTTAGCAGTTACCCCTATGGCATTCCTCAAACGAAAGCATTAGCTATTCCGTTTGTGTGGGCATGTCTGTTTGTTTACCTGAAAGGTAAACAACATACATATATAGCAATTAACTCTTACATTATTTTCCTACTTTTTCTTTTTGCAGACCGTTTGAATTTCGGAGCCGTACCTCCAAACGTTCATATAGCATATTTACTTTTATCAATATTTTCTGTTTTTTTGTTTATATCGATTTATCAGAATTTACTGCCCAAAAAACCTAGATACGCCTCTATATTCAGTTTCTCGATTACACTGATTTTGTACGTAATCGCCCTCTTCTATATCATTTACTCCATCAATTTTAATGCCGGGATTTCTCGAGAGGTATTTTATGCGATCTTGCAAACAAACGTTGATGAAGCAATAGACTATGCAAAAGACAACATTTCTCCCCTATGGCTTGGACTGGTTTTTCTAGTTTCATTATTCATCGGATTTCTATTGCTAAGGCAAGAAGCAAAAGAAACGGCGCTGATAGAAAAATCTTTGTTAATTTTCCTGGTAGCGATTTTTGGGGTGCTTTCTTTTTCAAACAGAGACAATATCAGAATATATAGTTTTGCAAATAGTACGATTACCGAGTACTGGCAAGAGCTAGCTTTATTTAAAAGAACCCAAGAGAGATTGAAAAGCAATAAAATTCGATTTGAAGCAGTAAAAAGTGAAGTGGGCGAGACATATCTCATCGTTATCGGTGAATCTCTGAATAAAAAGAACATGGGTATTTACGGATATTTTAGAAATACCACACCACTGCTTTAGGAATACTTAAACTCGGATAATTTTATAGTGTTTGACAATGCTTACTCTATCCATATCCAAACCATGCAGACATTGTCACATGCCCTTACAGAGGTAAGCCAGCGCAATCGGAAGGGCTACTATAGTTCGCCGTCTATTGTCAATGTTCTGAATAAGGCGGGGATTGAGACACATTGGATTACCAATCAGAATCTTGCTGGAAGATGGGATAATCTTGTATCCCTTATCGCTCACCAGGCCGATCATCTGAATGCCTTGAACAAGACAATAGGTGCACGTGTCGAGTCACAAAACTTTGATGACGCAGTTATTGACAAAGTGAACGAAGTGCTCCAAACCGATACTAAAAAGAATAGAGTTATTTTTGTTCATTTAATGGGTAGCCACGGGGATTATTGTGAACGATATCCTGTCGAATATAATATTTTCTCGGGCAAGTTAAACGAATCAGAATTCGGCAAATTGTCTATCAATAAGAAATGGCAACAAAAACTGAATTGTTACGACAACAGTGTCGTTTACAACGATTTTGTAGTTAGCTCGCTGATATCATTAATCGAGCCTAAAGACGGTGTTAACGGTCTCGTATATTTTTCAGACCATGGTGAAGATGCAGTACGAGGCCTGATGCACAATCAGAGTAATTTCACATTTGATATGACGCAGATTCCACTATTAATGTGGTTATCGGATGGGTATAAAACCAGTTTTAGCGATAAGTATTCAGCCCTACAAAAGAACAAAGACTCACTGTTTCCAAATGATCGTATTTACGATACGTTAGTCGGCCTACTTAACATTTATACTGATAATTATGCCGTGATAAATGATTTATCATCATCCGCATACTATATGAAGGAAGATGATGCTACAACTCTACACGGGGACATTGAATATACTTCGGAAGGCAATCATTATTACCATCGAAAGAAAAACATATCTCATTTACTGAAAACTGAAGAATTAAACAGAATAATACCTGATCGAGTTAATTCTATCGGAAAGTTAAAGGACATCTGGTTTGATAACTTTAGAGCTTTTGAAATAGATGTTCATTACAGTGACGATCGAACTGATCAGTTTGTGATCGGTCATAATCATAGTATTTCTAGCGGCATGTCCCTGGAGAAGTTCATTGCATCAATCACCCCTTCGGAAGTTAAAAAAATACTGCTGGATTTCAAAAACCTCACAGAAGAAAATGCTGAACGGGCTTTAGAAACACTAAACCGCCTGGACAAGCAGTTTTCACTTAAAGATAAATTGATCATCGAATCTGAAACCATTGGCAGTTTTTATGGCAAATACCAGGAAGCGGGCTGGCATATTTCGTTCTTCTTACCAACAAATGAGATTACACCTCTAATTGAAGGTAATAAAACAAATGCGATGGAAGATTTAGCTAAGAGCATATTTGAGCAAGTTGCCGGACAAAATCTTGCCTCGATTTCGTTTGATCGCAGAGCTTACCCATTCGTAACGAAATATCTAGAACCGCTGGTTGCTGAGAATATTGAGTATCATTTAAGAGATCCATCGATCAAACTGTTTGATAGCGATTTTCAATCAGAATTGAGTAATAAGAACTACCTTAATGATGATCGAGTCAAAACGATTACGCTTCCTTTCGAGTCCCGTTTCCATTTATAAAATTTGGGCCTGGTTTTCCTGACTGGAAAGTTAGTATTTTGCGAACCCTGCTATACCAGGGGATAAACACAGAAACCCGGCTTCGCAGGAAAAGTGGACAATTTTCTGATGCTGCAAAAATGAACGAATAATGCGATAGTTAAAAGGCCACCTCCAATAACATAGGTAAAATCCAAATATTTGAGAATACACTAGCATGTTGTTGGGAGCATCAAACACCAAACAAGGAAAGCAGAAAGTTAAAACGCTGCTCCACACTGACGTTACGGGGTTTGATATTCCATATATGAATCAAACCATAAAAAGTCCAAACACCGAGAATGGCCCGGAGCCTCAAAAAACCCCCAGGCCGCCCCGATTTCTTGCGAACCCCCTGTTGCCTTAACATGGAAACCCAGACACCGAGGGCAAGCAGAAAAGTATAAATAAACCGGGGTGCCCAATTATCCCAGAGCCCTATTAAACCGCCATTATAGAGCCGGGGTAGATCTGTGAGTAATGGGAGCATGTGATAGTACAAATTGCCTACAAACGCTGCGGCAAACACAGCCAAAAACATTCGTAATCTCGGTGCTGCCCATGTGCATCGAAAGAAGGTCGGGTAGAAAAAAAAATTCAACCAGCAATTCCTTGAAATAATAGTAGAAGCGATTCCAAAACTCGACAATAGACTCTGCCAATAGCGGCTTGTAAGTATTGCGGAATACGTTGTAACCTAGCAAACGTAAGCACCCAACAATGATATGCCCCCAGATTGCCAAAACAAAAACCACTCGAATTAACTCGATATAAATACTCAACCACGCAAGGGGAAGTGCTACGTGTACGCGGGCCTGGATTAAATCGCTCATTTGTGGCAACTTCAATGACCGATCTATAAGCCAGTCTACCGGGAAGGCGCTTACCTGCCCGTTTATCAGTTGCCAGGGAAAGGTGCTCACACGGCCATGTAGAAAGGATTCCATGATTCCCAGCACAATCGTCATAACAATCGCAAGTATCAACAGTTTGATTCCGGCGAGTTGGGACCGAGTAAAGGCTTCGCTATCCTGTGCCTCATGCCTTCCCAAAAAATCAAGTCCCTTGCCAAATGGCGTGAATGTGCCGCCAAACACAGGGACGAGATAGAAAAAATGATCCCGCAAAGATAACCCTTCTGTCTTTCCCTGCGCTGCAGATTTAAACATGTAACTAGCACGCCACAAAACGAACAAGCCCAGGCTTAAAAAGCCCATGAGTGGTAGATTACTGAGCATTACCCCGACACAGATAATCGAATGAAGTAACAATATCGGATACTGTCTGACAAGCCTTGGGAGTTGACTGAACCTATTGGCTGCCAGGACAAGTACAGCCAAGAAAAACATCGCGATGCAGAACTGGATCGCGAACTTGACAAACTTCGAAAATTCGAGCGTTTGCGGTGATGAAATTAAGGCGCCAATTTCTATCCCCTGCCAGCCCAGGAAATTTCCTGCAATCAGTCCGACGGCTGCCAACAGCAGAAAAAATCGTCGGTGATGTGGAAATAAAAGCACGAGAGAAAACGAGACATACATCAGTATGTTGACGTCATGCCAGGCCAGAAGTGTGATGCCAACCATCCATATGCATGAACGCCCAGCCGATGATTGCGCTATATTAACCAGCTTGTCATTTTCGTGAAACTGGAAAAATTTATTAACCAACTTGACTCTCTATCACTGCCAGCATTCCAGCAATTGATCCTATTTCGTTCGGGTCCACACCGCTAACTCGAAGATCGACGCCATGCTCGCTCTCAAGGTAAAGGATTAAATGCACAAGAGACAGGGAATCTATTACTCCCGCCTCAATCAAGTTTTCATTTTCATTGACGTCTTCAACTTGCTGCCCCGGTCGGGCTATCGTACTCAAAAATTGAAGTAGTGCTTCCCTGGTTTGCGTGTTTTCGTGCATTATATTTTCCTGTGAAGGCCCCTACAGAGCGATTGAGAAATTCAGCGGCGTTTTTGAATCACAGCACCGGGCAACAGTTTCACGGTTTATCTTCCCGTTGCTATTGCGTGGCAGTTGATCCAGCAAATACCATTTTGATGGGTGTTTATATGTCACCAGACGTGAATCAACCCATTGATGAGGTTCACGTAGCGTTTCAGCACGCTTATCTTGCAGCACCACGGCAATACCAACATTTTCTCCGTACACCTCGTCCTCATAACGAAACGTACATACATCTTCGGCACTATAAAATTGCAGGACAACCTCATCGACTTCGTTCGGAGTGATTTTCAGTCCTCCTTTGTTAATGTCGTCTCGTTCCCGGCCCAAAATAAACAGCCATTTTCGTTCATCGATAGTACCCGTATCACCAGTATTGAACCAACCCTGATGGAGATCCAATTCATTGAGATCTTGATGCTCTATGTATCCTTTCATCAGCCCCGGGCTCTTGACATAAATAACACCAGGTTCACCTGATGTACATTCGTTTTCAATAGCAAATTCATTTGATGTGTCTACAGACTTCATAATCTTGATCTGGCTACCCCACGGCACCCCGATTAATCCGGATTCTGGGATAATATTGCCAGATGGCGTACCCGCAATACTGCTGCCTATCTCGGTAGTACCGTAGGTGTTGACCACATTATTTATACCTGCCCACTGTTGAATCTGTTTCCACAACTCTTGACCGATGGGTGCAGATGCCAGGTGAACACGCTGCAGCGATCCTTTTTTGGGAGCATTAGACACCTTTAAAACCAGTTTCCACATTGCAGGAGCCGACGAAAGAAAAGTAATATTATATTGGTCTATTAATTCACCCATCTTCATCAGAACCCCTGGATCGAAGGGAGGTGTCACGAATAGATCACAACCAGACAGCCAGGGATAAAGTGAATTCATTACCAGGCCTTGCATATGGCCAGTAGACAACACACATAGAGACCGCTGGAAATCTGCAGTGCCCAGAAACTGTTCAAATGCAGATAGTCGTGAATGCAATGCCCGAAGAGAGTGCACGACAGCTTTCGGTTGTCCTGTTGATCCGGAGGTGAACAGAATAAGTGCATCATCTTCGAAATGTGCCCTCAGATCTCCAGGATGAAATTCTTGGCTGTCGCTATGATGCTCTCCTGTATGCACAATAGACAAACCGGGGCTACTACTGATAAGTGACATGTTCGTCGAGTCACTGACAACGACAAAACGCGGTGAAAATCTTTGAACAATCTTATCTATTTCGAATTGTGTTAGCGTAGGATCACACGGAATGACACAACATCCGAGTCGCCAGATAGCAATAAGCTCGACAAAGAACTCCAGGCTATTTCCAATCAGAAATAGTACTCGATCCCCGCGTGCCAGGCCGAGCCCTTGGTAAGAATTAACCCGTAAAGCTACCTGCCGTTGGATTTCCGACTGGTCCCAGCTACGCGCGGAAACCGGGTCGCAAAGAATTCCTGTGTTTGCTCCAATCATCAGCACCCTTCCATTCGCGTAGAATACACACAGCAAATAACTGAAGCAACGCCACAGTGTCTCAAAGCCAAAAAATGAATTAGTGAAGCCCTGTAATCACTAAATTGTAAATAAAAACTCTACCCGCTTTTCAAATCAGGGATCTTAGTTAACGGCCTTAAGGAATCGAGCCATGTTTAAAGGCTCCAGCCCCGCACAATGGAGCGCTAATTCCTTGCGATTAATCTTGCCTCTATTGGACTTTGGAATGCCGTCCACGCGAAACCAGCATGTAGGAATCTTATAACTGGGGAGATGCTCAGATGTCCATTCATATAAATCCGCCAAAAATGGAATAACCTCTTCATTAGTCGCGATAGAGACACCGACTGACTGATCAAAGACAGGATCATCACAGGCAAAACAACAAGCCTCGATCACTCCAGGAAATCTTGAAACAACCGCTTCAATGTCTACCGGATAGATTTTTAACCCCCCTCGATTTATTTCATCACGCTCCCGTCCCTTAAGGACAAGTTGTCCACTTTCATCAATGAATCCTATGTCACCGGTGGAGAACCAGTTATCTGAGATCTTCTCAGCTGTCCAATCATCCCGTTCCAGGTAACCCTTCATGAGAGTGCTTGTCTTAACCCATATATATCCTTTTTGTCCCACTGCACAGGGCAATTTTTCAGATGGGCAATGGTCTATAGATCCTCCTGGCATAACCGCAAATTGTCCTCCCCAAGGATACCCGACCAGGCCATCCGCAGGGAGACTGTCATTTGCTGAACCCGCAATCCAGCTTCCTGTTTCAGTGATTCCATATACGTTCCGAACCTTAGCTCCGCCACACCATTCGATGACCTCTCGCCAAAGGTGTTCTGATAATGGCGCCGACCCGCAAAATACTTCAACGAGCTTTGAATTTACTGGCTTGGGCGTCTTCAAGACTAGCTGCCAGATTGCAGGGACCGATGAGAAAAATGTGATCTCGCACCTGGCCAGCAAGCTACCGAGCCCCATCAGTGAAGTCGGCGAAAAAGGTGGCAACAGAAAAAGTGCGTTCCCGGATAACCAGGGAAATAAGGCATTACAGATTAAACCATGTCCGAAATGGGTGGGTAGTATGCAGAGGGTTCGACGGAGCGTATCTGGCGTTATCTCGCGAGAAAGACTTTGCCACTTCGCGCGAAGCGCCGCATGTGTATGAACAACTCCTTTGGGCTCACCGGTCGAACCGGACGTAAACAGTATGAGGGCGTCTCCCTGTGCGGCGTTTATCTGTGCAATAACGTCTTCTCTCCCCACAGCAGCTACTTTGTTACTATTCTGGTCACCTGTTTCAACAACGATGGTATTTTCCATCTCGAGAGTTTCACGAAACGTATTAGGACATCCTGTTGCGTCGAGAAATAATCGTGGTTTCGCCTTGCGTAACAGATTACCCAGCTCATTTCGGGTCAGTTCCGGCTCAAGGGGCACTACACAAGCCCCCATCACCCAACAAGCCAACAAATCGATGAAAAAATTTATACAGTTTCCGTGTCTGATAAAAACTCGGTCTCCGGCCTGCAAACCATTCTTGCTGAGCAACCGCGTTCGTGAAACAAGAAGATTAGCAACTTGCTCGGAGGAAAGGGAAATGTCTTCCTGCGGCATATGAATCGAGCCAGGAGATAGTCTGAAAGTCATAAAAATTTTCCTACCGCGTTAAACTCCACTATCTTCATCAGAAGTGCTATAAACGGCCGGTTTTAGTTGACTGATTATCCAATACGCAGAAAACGGTATCTGTGAGGCGATTCACACACTTACCAAAGTGAAAATTCATACTTGCCCAAAAAAGTATTACTAGAGCAGTCTAATGCTTTCCCAACAATTGATTGAACAATTCATCAAAACCAAATTCCTGTTTACGAAAAAATACATAGCATTATAACCGTAGGTTCTAACCACGACCCTTATGGCACTGGTAAATATGACCACGCATTTTGTGGAACTCGACACCCGAAATTCATTTCAAACTTTACCTGGTAATTGATCTCGATATTATCATGGTACTGGATCTCAAAGAACTAACTGGCCCTGGTTATCCTTCGACTGTCTTGAGTTACTATAACCATTCACGTTCTGACAATGGCTATGTATTCTCTAATTTTGCATGGACAATTTTTAACACTGGTTACAAAGCATGGTGCTGAATTCCGACACCAGGCAAAAAGGCGCTTATACTGTGCCCCCTTTCACAAACCTTGGAAGCATAAAATGCTATAAGATCTCGCTATTCACACGACTTATTTCGGCAACAAACGTTGACAGCAACAGGGACAAGATACATCAAGAACTCAATAACTATGCAGGGATCGTTGTTGCGTCGATAGCACACCTGAATTGCTCTATACTTGGTACATAAAAAAATCTGAGCTAAAAATACTATCACTATGCTTGTCAACAAAATCGATTTATCAATTATAGTGCCCTTATACAATGAAGAGGCCAGCGTAAAACCACTGTACGAGGCGATTGTAAAATCAGTCGACCACCTTGGGTTGAAATTTGAAATCCTGTTTATTGACGATGGCAGCCAGGATAATACTATTCCTGAAGCAACAAAGCTGGCAGAGATTGACAAGCGTTTAAGGATCATCAAATTTCGCCGAAATTACGGCCAGACACCCGCGATGGCAGCCGGTATCGACCACGCCCGCGGTAACCGTCTCATTACGATGGACGGTGATCTACAAAATGATCCTGCCGATATTCCGAATCTACTAGAAAAGCTAGATGATGGGTACGATATTGTTGTGGGATGACGGCACAACAGGCAGGATAAATTGATCACACGAAAAATCCCTTCTCGAATAGCCAACTGGATCATTGGCAAAATCACTGGAGTTCCGATAAAAGACAATGGCTGTTCGCTAAAAGCATACAGAGCGAATGTAATACAGGAAATACCGCTCTACTCGGAAATGCATCGATTCATCCCCGCCATGACATCACTTGCTGGAACCCGGATTGCTGAATTAAAGGTCCATCATCATGCTCGAATGTTCGGCGAATCAAAGTACGGGCCCTCCCGGATTTATAAAGTCCTGATGGATCTGCTAACAATAAAGACTATATTGTCTTTTTTTTTTCGAGACCACTGCTGATCTTTGCTATTGGCGCTGGCCTGTTTACAACAATAGGTCTAACCGCCTTTGTTGCAGGAATAGTTAATTATTCTGCCAAACCCAGCCTGGTCTTTTTTAGTGTCGGGTTACTTTACACCACACTGGCCATAGTTCTTTTGTTATGGGGCGTACTTGGCGAGCTTGTTTATCGAACTGGCGATCTGAAACTGGAACACTTCGCTCAAATCAAAGGAAAGCATGGGGAAGTTTCGTGAACAAGACAAGCAGTAACAGCTGTGCACTTACCGTTATTATCCCGATAACAGAACGCCACGACCCAATTCGCGAGCTTTTTCATGAGTACAAGCACGGGATCGAGGCAACGGGACTGGAATATGAAATAATTTACGTTATCGATGGCTATCATCCTGGTGCTCTATCGGAACTGAAAAAATTGCAGGAAGACGAAAGCCTGTCGATTATCACTTTTGCAAAACCTTTCGGCGAAACAACCGCTTTGAATGCTGCCTTCAGCCAGGCGAAAGGGGATATTCTCCTGACCCTACCCGCATATCAGCAAGTGCAAACCGGCGAAATCGATAAACTGGTAAAGGCCATCAAGGGCAATGACATGGTACTGGCACGAAGATGGCCCCGGCGCGATTCCAGGGTGAATCGACTACAGACCAGTTTATTTAATTTTCTATTGCGACTTTCTACCGACCTGAAGATTCATGATGCCGGTTGCAGCGTGAGAGTTTTCACGCGAAATATCCTGGATGAAGTCCATCTCTATAGCGATCTGCACAGGTTTTTCCCGGTAATGGCGCATCGCCAGGGGTTTCGTGTCATCGAACTGGATGTGGCCCAATCCGAGCGGGATAGCCACCGGCGCATTTATGCACCGGGGTTGTATATAAGAAGACTGCTTGACCTGCTGACCATTTTCTTCCTGATAAAATTTACCAAAAAACCGCTTCGTTTTTTTGGCCTCGTAGGAACGACATTACTAAGTTTAGGAGCTTTCAGCAGCCTGTTTCTTATTGCACAAAGACTGTTTTTTGATGTAGCTCTGGCTGACAGACCCGCCCTGATCCTGAGTTCTCTGTTAGTTGTTCTTGGAGTACAAATTATTGCTATTGGTTTGATTGGTGAAATAATCATATTTACTCACGCCAAGGACCTTAAAGAGTACAAAATAGACAAGATTATTAACTAGGTCATATATGCACTGACCCTGCCCCGTATCTACTTGAAGTCGATCGACGCGTTTTCTCTGTTCGATTCCGTTGGGCTGCCCACCTTCACAGTTTACGCGAAGTAGTTCGTTTTATTTACAAGCCTGAGTCCGCGAGGCCACATGAAGCCATAGAATGCCCTTGAAAATCCAGTCAACCAGTTACTCCATCTACCCGGTTGCACGCAGTATGTTATCCCGCCTGCACAGGAGGATCGACTCCAATCTCGACATAGAATAGGAAAACGAGATTTATGGAGTGCTGAGCCACCCGGTTATCCTTTAAAAGTAATTTGAAGAATTGCAAACAAGAGGAAAAACAAAATGGCTCAGCAAAATGAGATGAAACGATTGATGACGTACTGGAACCATTAACGACAAATGGTTTTGACGGATTGGCAGACTCGGTGACGGTTTTATCATTGCCGTTAGCTATTGCGGGAGTTTGACTAAAACAATTTCGAAACTCGAAAACTCTCAGATGATTGTCTTTTGAAACGTACGAAGTTTGAGTCATTTATACCCGGATTGTGCATGACGCTCAGCGTGCCTCGTCACGCCAGAAGCGCTAGCGCGCGAGTCCGCGCACTCCATTATCGAGCGCCTTGCGGGTTAAAGCCTGGGCGTCTTTTTCCGTACTGCCGAACATTGTATCTATCTGCGATCGGTAGAGCATTGCCAGTTCAATGCATTGCGCGAGTGTTGCGCTGATGTCAACTCGTGATGGGCGCAGGTCTGCCTGAATCTCTTGCAGGCGACGCTTTATACCTCTGAGGCCTGCATTGTTGACGTAAGGAAAATCCTCGTAGCAAAAAAACGGATATCAGAACCAACGACCCGTTCCACAGCCCGAGCAGCCTCATGAACGACGAGGTTGATCACGATGGTAACCTAAAGGGCCTGGCCCCGATTACCGCGTTCCCACCGATAGTGACGCCCATGACAATGACTGCTCCGGCTATGACGCCTGCGCCCTCCTTTATTAAATCATCCTGATACCCGCAGGTGTGGCTGAAGCGCTCTTGCAAAAACTTGTTGCCGTTATACCAGTTGTGCGACATTATGATAATTCGCGACCCCAGACTCACACCTTTTTCCAAAATGACCGTTGCCGACAAATCCAGGTAATTGTTACCGTTTAAAACAACATTGTCCCCGATTGTCAGGTTTGAAAAAATCCGTTTCCAGATCTCCCCGATGCAGCGTGATCGAAGATAGCAGTCGAACATTATGATCGCTGATGTTGGCTCCGAATCCCCGCAGGATCACGGCGTTCATATCCCAGCGGTAATTGAGCACACGGGGTGGTGAGATGTAACAGAACCATGGTTTCAGGAACCAGAGTCTGACCTGGTTCAAACCTGTTTTTTTTTGGCACTTTGTTCCAGCTAAGATCGGCGAACCCTTTAAGGAAGCCCCCTCTCTTTTATGCCCATCCAGATCTCCTACAATTTTACAAATACAATGTCTTCAGGATTTTTCTGTAACATATCATCGCTTTGAAATGAACAACATTGAACCTGTATTTTGTTCTTCTAACCGCGGCCTTTATAGCACTGGTAGATATAACCTCGCATCTTGTGAAATCTTATTCCATGCCCTAGCCTCTCGGATTTTGTTCCGAGTGCGTAAGAACCCATGTAGCGGCCATACAAAACGGCGATCTCACGCAGCATCCATTTTTTAATTTTCAATACAGAGATTGATGGATCACGAAATGCGCAGGTCCTGCCCCAACGGAAAGCTCGCCCAAAAAGCCACGAGTGAGTGAGCTGCTCCGGTCGTATCTGGTGATAAACAAGAGCTGACGGAACATAAACTGCAGTATGGCCAGCATCGCTGGCCTTCCGAAGAAAGTCAGATTCGCTGCCCATGATATAGTTGCCTCTCGTAGGTCCAATATCTGGATTAAACCTCAGTCCTCGATCAAATACCTGCCGTCGCACCATCATATTCGGACCCCATATCCTTTCCGCAGGGATCTCGCGTTCTTCAGGATCCTCTTTAGAAATGACATAGGCAATCCGCATGAAAACGGCATCATCGATCGAGGGTGCGGTCATACCTTCGGGAAATTTTGGGCGGATACAACCGCCAAACAAATCCGCGTCTGGCCAGCGGCTGGCGGCGGCGATCAGAGATTTCACCCATGCCTTATCTGGAATGACGTCATCGTCCGTAAAAATTACCAAATCACCATCGGCGTGGTTAAGCGCAGAATTAAGTGCGTTATTTTTTCCGGGGGCAATCTCGACAAGAAATTTAACAGGAATCGATGACGAGAACGACTCAGAGATACGAGCAGTTTCAGCATTGCCCGTATTGTCTACCAGGAGCACCTTCCAATCAAGCCCGTCAACGTCCATATCGGCCAGACCCTGTAGTGTCTGTTTAAGCACATCATTCCTGTTATAGGTTGCCATGATTATCGATACTTTCATGTTCGATGTTTCTCTACTTTATTAACCCATCTTCTTTGCAGAAATTCATTACTCGGGAACTCTGTGAGAAAAATCCCCCCGTTTTTCTGTGAGCTCATGGCAATTTACTTTAACAGACGTTAGTAAGTAACAGATCCTATTTATACTTTTTTCTAGTCTACTATCAAAACAGTATTGTTAATCACTCAACATCCATTCATAAGGCGTTCCGCTGAGTGTGGTTTTGACTTCCTTAAAATTTTCTATCATATCCTTTAGCGGGAAGGGATTAGTTTTCGATAGATTGACGGCTACCTTTTCAGGGGGAATATTCATAAATTTACAGATACGCAAATAAGCGATTTTTGGATCTTCCTGGATATCTTCTTCATAGTTCAATTTGAGCAAACGCTTGCCCTCGAGTAAGGCCTCCAACTCACCGAACTGATTATCATAATCTTTGAGATAATCAATCAATGGTTTGGAATCGAAATCAATCTTTACATTGCCAATATCAACATTAACAGACTTCAATCGAGACGTACTTTTACCATCGATATGATACCCACCTTTATGATGAGCGATGATACTGGATACGATCTTGCGTAACCGGTTCTTCCTGTCCAGGATAATGTAATGCGTAAAACCGATGCTATCTAGATGCTTGAGGAAATCTTCCGGTGAATAACCGATAAGCCTAAAATGATAGGGTTTCATCTCGAACCCGTAAAAGTGGTGGATTGCCTGCCGGGAACTACTGCGCAGGATATCGATAGCATCCTCTGGCATCTTACCCACTACCTCGACCCCGGCATTGCTTTTGCGCCATTTACCGAAAATGGGTTCGTACAATTCCGATGCCCAATAGATATCGTGATGCTGATGTAGCAAATTCGACACCACAGTACTGCCACAACGCCCAAGGTGAAACATCACCACATTGCCTGGCCGAAAAGGTGTTGATACATTCGCCAGTATGGCTTTTGCGTGTCGCCTAATCTTACTCATATTTCGTTATTGTCCTTATTGTCTACCACGAACACTTCCCAACCAGGAACGGGGAAGTCAATATCGGCCGAGCCCTAGTAGCGTCTGTATAAACAGATCGTTCCTGTTATACGCTATCATTATTAATGTAATTTTCCTGCTCGAGATTGTCTTTAGTATTCGGCTGAAAAGAAAACTCCTCCAATATTGGCATTGGCACTAGAGTTTAATACCAACATTTTTCAGTCCCAGCAATAATGTAAACAAGATGCGCTTGAAATACGGACGGCGTTTACATATATCCTTCAATCGCAGTAAAAATTGTATTTTCTTTTGTATCGGCGCTGGCAGTGTCTCTATTGACTGAGGCTTCGAAGCGGCCAGTTTTATATATCCTGCAAAAATCGGCTTTAGGTGATTGAATTTGCTTTGTAGTTTTTTTGAATTTTCACTGTGCCGATCGACTTTCTTTAGATACTTGAGCAGGCAGTCCGAGAAATCATGGTAAAATACAAGACCGGGATGGTACTGACAATTCTCTGGGCCATACTGATCGACAAGACGATAAGTTAATTCCTCGCCCTCGTGTCCATAAAGAGATTCATCCCAGCCGCCAACCAGATCAAACTCGTTTCTCCTGATCGCCACTATGCATTCCAGATTCAACCAGTACGGTAATGGCTTTTCGCCTAAATCATAATGGTTTTGCATGTAATTGTAGATGTAATCACTCTTGGGTATGACTTTCCCTCGAATGGCATACAAATCGGGATGTTCGCTGATAATTTTCCTTAAGGCATCCAGCATACCATCCGCAGCAATGCCATCATCATCCAGAAACAACAACCATTCGTTTTTCGACAATCCGGCCCCGTAGTTTCTCGCTGGACAGGGACCCTTGTTTTCGGGATATTGATGATACTGCACATTCTCTAATGCAGAGATTTTCGAGGCATAGGCGCCTCTGTCATTATCCACAATAATGAGCTCATCATCTTCCAATAACTGCTTCTGGACCGATAGAACAAACTTCCACAGGTCGGCGCCGACGCGAAAAGTTGGCGTAATAACAGAAATCCGTATCAATTTACATCTCCAGGCGTATCTTGTTTTTCGGCTTTTAGGCTTTTCACTTCGTCGACCAGCTCTCTATCAAAGATGAGGATGCCTACACCATAAATCAAAATACCGACCAGGACATAAAAAAAGAAAAGCGTGATACTAGTCAAGGGTAGAAAGCTTTTCAGTAGCATGATCACGCCGTACATCATCCCGCCCAAAAGAACCGGCTTTACCACTCTGCTAACCAGGTCTCGAATCGAAATCCCGGTAACCCGGTTAATCACAAACCAGAGATATATTTGCTCCAAAAGCATCGGGCCGGTAACAGCAATAGCGGTTCCTTCTATACCATACCTGACAGTTAACGGGTAAATGATGGTGGCAATCACAATGAGCTTACCGAACAATATCCAAAATATGACCTTGGGTTTACCCATAGCTTTGAGAAGCGGCCCGGTACAGCCTGCTATCGCCCGAAAAAAACCAAAGAAGACAAGAATTTTAAGCGCCGGTACCATAGGAATCCATACTTCCCCCAAAAGTACCGAGGCGATTTCATTGGAAAAAGCGAGAATTCCAAAAGAGGCCGGTATGGTAATCGCGGTGATCACTTTAAAAACCCTTAGGAACACCCGGCTTAGCCTTCTTTGGTCCTGATTAAACTGTGAGAAGGCCGGAAAAATAAGTTGTCTAAGCATAGCGGAAACATGGGTTGCCGGAAGGTTGGCAAAAAAATAGGCATTAATATATAAACCCAACTCTTTCATACCCAGTAACTTTCCGATCAAGCCGTCATCGAGCCGTGTGGTGAGAAATACGAGAAGACCTACCCCGGTTACGTACTTACCGTAGTGAAACAGCTCCCAGGCCAGTTTCGAATGAAAAGAAAACCTCGGTTTTTTTTCCACTATGTAATATGACAAGGTCATTGCTATAAAACTGGAGAAAATGATACCGCTCAGCAATGCCCAGACATTTCGTAAGTAATAGGCAAGAACAATGACAACCAGAATACCCAGCAGACTGGTACTCGTTTGCAGGATGGCGATTTTCTTGAAATCAAGATTTTTCCGGTACAAGATCATGTTCGCGTTATACAGACCCTCAAATACGAAGACGATACCCAGTATTTTTATGGCAGTATTGAGAACTTCTTCTCCGTAAAAGGAGGCGATCAAAGGTGAAAGAAGTATCAAAAGCAAAAACAAGGGCAGTCCACGCAAAATATTCAGCACCCAGGCAGTGTTGACGCAGTCTTCTATTTCTGATTTCCGATATATAATGGCATCGCCAAAACCAGTCGTAGTGAGTTGACTGATTCCCTCACGCAAAAGATGAATGATGCCCATCACTCCAAAGACCTCTGGCGGGAGGAGCCTTGCCAGGATAATGCTCCTGAAAAGTTCCATGACACGAACTATAGACGAACCCAATCCCAGCCAGAGCCCGCTTCGCAAAACTTTATGCTTAACGGTCCCTTCCGATCTATTCATATAATTAAAGGGTTTTTTACCTGTTTCATACACTCAGTCTTACCCGGGTTTACTGGGTAAATTACCCCTCACTTGCAGGAAAAAAATTTATATACCCTTATAATCAAATGAATTTTGCTTGTCATTACAAATCGCTTCCCACGCAGTTGGCCCTGACTAGCCGATAAACAAGATTAAATTCATTCAGCGTTGATCTCCCATCTATTTGAACGACTTGTGCGTAATTCAATCCAGGAGCCGCCTATTTGTTTCGAGGCACATCCTCAAATCAGTGGAGTCTTCATCAAGTTGTACCACGAGACCTACCCCTGATCCTGGGTATCTCTAATTTTCTTTTGAAACAATCGAATTTTATCGATTCCATCCAGTTTAATTTGTTCGAAGTGCTCGTTAATAAATTGGCGAATGGCATCGTTGGAATAAACCGCATAACTTAATTTACCCCGCTTCGAGACAATATATAAATTTGACTCTCGTTCAGACAAACTTCTGAACTCCTCAAAAGATGTGATCGGTATTGATCCCGCGTAGAATTCGGCGTCGCCTGGAACATCATAATAGTTAAGCCGCAAATAATAGTCTGGCTTTTTGTTGAAATAGTAGAGATAGGTCAGCTGATCAGTAGCAAGAACCGGTACGTTCGAACTCATCAGAGGAATCGCTTTCTGGGAAAATGCTTTCCAGTTAACGTCAGGATGTTTGCGGGGCAGGTTTTTCACCTCATTCAACCAAGGGAAAGTAAAGACGTTCAAAAAAACCAGCATTGCCAGCAGATAACCCCCTTTTACCCAAACTAAATCAAACCGTGGAACTTTCTCAATGTGATTCCAGACATTTTTCACCAGATCGATTGAGAATAAAACAACGGTCATAAAAAAGAATGGCAATATATAGTAGAAATACCGTAGTTGTTTCATTTCAAAAACAAAGGAATGAAGCAGTAATAAAACAAAGAAATTCGCAACCAAAAATAGTCCAATATTCCTATACTTTTGGATCACGTATATCGCCGCCACGGGATACGCGAAAAAGAAAAACGGATACGATTCTGAAAGAAATACACGGTAATAATTTGAACCCAGCTCTAAGTTTTCTGCCCAAAGAGGTACCCAAGTTATTCTGTTTTGAATTCCAATCAGAAAATCTGGAATGAGTACTAACATGCCAGGAATGCAGGCGATCCCCGAAAGTACAAGAACCCCATACTTTGATCTTAAAGCTAGCGGTATTCCACGATTCAAGATCTGGCCCAGGAACTTCAATAAGATAAAACTCCCCATGGCTACTACAAAGGTGAGTGTTAATTTGTGCATATGACGTGAGATGAAAAATAAAACTCCAGAAAGTAGCAACAATTTCAGGTTAATATCGAATTTTATTTCGAAATCAAAAACAGGGTTTAACCAAAAACTATTCTTTTGTACCAGTGCGTTACGCTCGATTCCAAAGAAGAAAAACCAAGCCCCGAAGAAATACAAAAAAGCAAATGTGGTATACATTCGACTAAAGCGTGCTAACTCTATCGATAATGGGGACAACCCCAGTACCAACACAAATAATAAGGCAGGAAATGTCCCAAATAGTCGACGTACAAGAAAACCGCTCGTCACGAGAAAAGGAATCATAAAAACGAAGGATGGCAAGCGACCAGCAAGCTCTGAAATACCGAAGACCTTGTAACTCAAGGCCACGAGATAAGTGTAACCCATCGCACGGGAGTAAATATCGCCTGTCGGAAATACAGGTTCGCCTTCAGAAAGAATATATTTGGCACCAAGTGCATGGTACAACTCGTCCTTCCAAAATCCGTGGTCATTTATATTCCACAGAAAAAGAGCCGCAACGCAAAGTAAGATGCCAAACAGAAAAATTATAAATATGCTTTTATCGTATTTATTTAAGAATTCCATAATCAATCATCCAATTTCAATCATGGGGTTTCGAAGATATTCTTGTATTTTTCATAATCGAATAAAAATCACGATTTCGCCAATATGAAGCCCGGCCTTATAGCATGAACGCCTAAAATAGGAAGTAGAAACCCTTTCAAGTTTTACCTCGGATACACTATCAGTTAAATTACAGGAAACAAGGAAGATAAGACCTGTTCAAAGTTAAACCCTTTGCTTTGATCTAACGATATACTGCCAAATTATCTAGACCAGCAATCATCTGAGTTGAATTCTGGGAGGTTATATCCAAAAGCGATGTTTAAAAGGGTGAGTCAGCCAGCAAACTCAGCAAAATCTTTTATCTCACATTCAGTATTAATCTGATATTGTTTAAGGATTTCGCTAAGCGAACGAAACCATATGATTGCCTCCCTATCGCTACAAGTAATTGGCCAGGCTTGGACTTCTCGTAAACATTCTACCATTTCATGAATAGTTGATATGACACGAAAGGAGACCGCCTTACCAGTTAATAATGGGTGAATTTATTGCAGTTAATCAGAAGACACTGATACTAAATTCCATCGTCAAAGATGAATACAATTATACTGCGACCCCTATCACAGAGCCTGGAAGTGTGAGGTGCTATAAGATCACTCAATCTACAGCTTTATACGATCTCTTATAGGAAAAAGCATCGACGACTACTCAAACCGATCATTAGTATTCCGACAGTCGAGTACGAACTGATGTATCGTCAGCAACTGGACGAGTCATCCGAGGCGGTGTGGCTCATAAAAAACGGTCTCAAAAATTCCCGGGGCGATTCACCCCACCGAATTGCCTGATTTTCACTAAACTATTCGTTGAATTTGACAAACTACACAGAGCTGTATCGCAATTCAGATGAAAATTAGAATTCCCTGGAAAGTTCAAACCACTGTGTATCTCATTTACCAGTACTGTTGCAGCATACTCTCACGCCTCACCAGAAAGAAAAACTTCGGACTGGATATAAGTTTCTTTTGTAATTATCAAAATACTACCACCGGAGCAACGGTCGCAATTGCCCAAATAGCGAATCAGCTTTCCAGCCAGCATAATGTCGATGCATATATAAAGCCATATAGCGGGTATTCCAAACAACTGAGCTTGAGTGTTAAACAGCATTTTTCCCCTGAATCTCTAAATGGTCGCCTGGTTTTTGTGGATATTGGACAAGATAACAAGATTGTCGAGGAAATGGTGGATGATAACAAACAGGTCATTCTTACATGCCATGCTTTCCCAATGTTGTTACACAATGTTCCGCAACCCAAATTAATTAGAAATCTTGAGCTTGCTACTCAGATTCATTTTGTGAGCACACACCAGCGCTTGGAGTTTATACGGCAATACCCTGAAATAGAAATCGAATCAAAGTCGTTTGTAATTGCTAATTACACAAGGCAAGGCACCCAAGAAGCCACAACCGGGAATATAGGTATTGTGGGTCATTTAAACAGAGAACCAAAGAATGCTATTAGAGGCATTCAACTTGCCCATCAATCCAATGCGAAGCTGATTCAATGCTGGGGGTCAGATAATATTTACGGATTAGATAACCCGACTTCATATCCAAAGCTGCGCCTGAATGGTTGGACCAATAGCATCCATAAAATGCATAGGTCTTTCGATGTCCTGCTCAGTACCAGCCGTTCCGAAACATTTGGTTTGGTCGTCGTTGAAGCACTATCGGCTGGCATTCCTTGTGTATTGTCTGATATACCCGTCTATCGAGAGCTATATTCAGGCTGTAAGGGTATCATTTTCATAACAGGCGACGACCAGCAAGACATTCGTTCCATCAATCAGCTTCTCGATCAATCGCAAAGTCTTAAGAAAGGCATGATTCAGTACTGGCAGGAAAATTTTAGTGACCAAGTGATCAGGTCGACATGGCTTGATAAACTTGGACGGTTGAATACTCAACAATGATTCACCTTTAAGCGGGAATATATGAGCAACGGACCAGATTTCATCTGCATCGGTGCAGAAAAGGCCGGCACCACATGGTTGTACGACAATATCAGACATCATCCTGAAGTATGGCTGCCACCACCACCGTTTAAAGAACTCCACTACTTCGATGACAGGGTACCGCACAAGGATTTACTGCATAATGCGAGGTTCTATCATGGCAATATCATCAGACGATATTCACCATTGCTTCGCAGTCCATCCTTGAGAACACTTCGATGGGTATGGAGATTCAATTATCATCACAACGATTCAATGCACTGGTATAGATCACTCTTCACACAACAAAGTAAAGTAAGCGGTGATATTACCCCTTCATACAGTACACTGGACGAACGAGGTTTAGAATATGTACGCAAGGTGGTTGGTAACAAATGCAAGGTATTTCTCATTGTACGAGATCCTGTTTCCAGGTATTGGTCTTCGGTTAAGATGCTATATCGGTACAGAGGAATAGATATAGCGCAAGAAGAAGCATCGAATATCATCAAGGAGATATCTTACCCATACATGGCGCTCAAATCTGATTACTCCAGGATGATCGAGACATGGGGATCAGTTTTTGGTGATGGCATGTTCAAAACATTTTTTTATGATGATCTAGTTGCCGACAACAAAGCGTTTCTGAGCATGATTTGTCAGTATATCGGATTAAAGGACCACACCTGGATATCTCCAAAGCTTGATAGCGAATCAAACAAGGACAGAGATCAAATCAAAATTCCCGCTGAAATAAAGATGGCTGTTTCTCAACACTACCTGCCGGAACTTGAGAAATTAAGCAAGATGATAGGCGGTCATTCGATGACCTGGCTGCAGAACGCAAGAAATTCGGTAACAGGTTAAATACGATTTGTAATTCGAACCTCAAGGTCGTAAATAGCTGTAGCAGGTCAACTACTAAAACGGATTTGTTTCGTGAACCCGTTTGTCAACTTAACTATAAATATGCACTGTAGAACCCTGAAATATTAAATGGATACGATTTTAATCCTGCACCATGGTGGTGATCAGATCAGAGGAAGCGAGATCTGCTTAATACACACTATCGAGGCGCTTAATTCTGCCGGATACAAATTAATTGTTTTACGAAACAACGCCTGCCTGGATGAATACATATCAGGGCAGGTTGTATCCATTCTGGATGAGGCATTTCCCGAGATCATGTTTGATGTCGGTCACAAGTCTTTCCCTTTGAGAAAATACATCAGCTCGGCGTATCGCCTGCTACGCCTGGTAAAGCAAAACAAGCCAATGTTAATATTCTGTAGCGGTGGTTTGCCTTGTCAGCTAGCTGTACCGGTAGGAAGATTCTTGAATACCCCGATATTGTGTCATTTTCACCACCCTGCCCCCAAGAGATATTTCTATATATGGTTGGTCAAATATGCGACTCGCCTGGTATTCCCCAGTAATTTTACACGCAGTAACGTCGCAGAGAAATGCGGCCGCGATGGAAAAGTAATATACAACGCCATTGACGTTAATAAACGGTTCGTACCATCCGATAAGAAAGACGGACGTTTCCGGGATGAGCTAAATATAGGCAGTTCGGAAATTGTTATTGGTCAGGTTGGGCATTTATCAAAACATAAACGTCCTGATTTTTTGATTCGTTCATTTGCCGAGGCACTGGAACATTTGGAAACCCTTCATTTGGTTCTGGTAGGTCATGGTCCTCTATATGAGGAAATACACAACCTGGTGAAAGAGTTGGGGCTGGAGAGAAAAGTGGCAATTGCGGGCTATGTCCCGGATGTCCTACCATACTATCAACACATTTTTGATATTAATATTCTTGCGTCGAGTGAAGAGGGACTGGGAATTTCAGTTATCGAGGCTTCTGCCTGTGCTTTACCGTCAATAGTCACAGACTGCACAGGGTTGCGGGAAGTAGTGGATGATCAAGTTACAGGGTTAACCTTTAAAATAGACAAGCCGGACGAATTAACAGCGAGCATTATGTTACTCGCAAAAGATCCAAAATTACGACACCAGTATGCGGAAGCTGCGCGGAGCAAAGCTGTATAATGTTTTGGACTGAAGCGTTACAAGGCAACAATGTTAGAACAGGTTAAACGAGAAGATGGCTCTTGAACTTGTAAATATCATCGCTATTTCGGCTTGATCATGTTCTGCTTTCATCAGAACAGAAATTTATTATCTTTCTTCCTAAGTAAGCTGCTTGTGTTTCATTGCGCTCCTCTTGCCTGGCGGTTAGAAAAAGTTGCGAATCATACCGCAGCTTGCCCACTAACCAATTCGTTAAAAGTTACACTTTTAAATTAAATTCTCGAGATAAATTATGGGGAAACTAGTTAAAAAACCAATCTATAAGATTATCAATCGACTGCTATTATCTGACTTCGTACAACGAGAAGTGCAGCAAGCGTTCAAAAACCGTTTTTCCTACTCAGGTACTAAGATCGCAAAAGAAATCGACTATGTGAGAGTGGATGAATATAGTCTTCATGACGAGAAAATTAGTGAAATAGAGAATCAGCCAATTTTTATTTCTGCGCGTTTTCGCTCGGGTTCAACTTTTTTATGGAATATTTTCAGACATATTGAACAATGCACTGCGTATTACGAACCACTTAATGAATATAAGTTTTTTATAGACAAGAATAAACCCTCGAAAGTGAATCCCTCTCATCTAGGAGTCGCTGATTATCAGCGTGAATATTCCGGCTTAGATCATCTCGATGAGTTTTATAAAGAGCATTGGATTGATACTAATTTATATATGAACAATGAATCTTATGATCCTAGTTTGGAACGTTATATTTCCGGACTTGTTGGACATGCCAAAGGCACAGCGGTCTTACAGTTTAATCGCATGGATTTTAGATTACCCTGGCTGAGAGCACATTACCCGAAAGCTAAAATATTGCACATGTACCGACACCCGAGACAACAATGGATTTCGGTGCAAGGCAAGAAAGGATACGTCGCTGTAGATTACCCATACACTGGTGATGAGGGATTATTTCTTTTTTACACTACAGTATGGTGTAACGATTTGAAAAAACATTTCCCATTCCTCGAGCCTACACTTGTTAGTCACCCTTATGCACTGCATTACTATCTGTGGAAATTATCATATTTGTTCGGTAAAAAAATATGCTGATTACTCGTTTTCATATGAAGAGCTAATCAATAATTTTGATGAAACACTGCCTGATCTTCTACAGTGTTCGGGCATAACGCAATATGATCTTGCAGGACTCCGGGAATTAAAACAGGGACAGATTAAGGAAACCTGGAAAGAATATGCACCCGAGAGCTGGTTCAGGCAAATTGAAGAAGAGTGCGAAAGAAATCTTCGATTGTATTTTAATAGTTGAATTAAACATGGTCCTCCCCCAAATCTACGGACATTCGTCCGAATATTTTAGATTTCCCACATACCGGCGGGGAAAATGCTATAAAAACGTTTTAGAAGGCGTGCTGGAGTAGAGCCTATTATTAGTCACTTGAAAAGTGATCACCGGTTAAAGCGAAACTTTCTGAAGAGCTTTGATGGCGACCAGATTAATATATTGATGGCGGCAGCGGCATTCAACTTCAAAAAGTGGATGAGGGAGGCTACTTTTTGGTCTTATTATCTGGAAATAATTAGGCATGCTCTGGTTCGAGAAAAGAACCTGCGGTACGCTTAGATGCTTGGAATGAAAATTTCAGGATCGACTAATTAGATTGAACTAAGTGCGATATTGTAGAATTTTTTTGATAAAAATGCCTAAAGTCTTATGAAAAATCTTTTCTTGTTTGCTGTCTCTGTGATGGTTTCAGTAATAATATTGGAAATTGCGCTAAGAGTAATATTACCCTCCCCAATAACATGGAAGCACCCTCAAGAACATTATGTTCGTGACCCTGAAATTGGCCACTGGATGGAACCTGACCAACAAGCCTTCACGCATGATAAAGTTGTTCATATCAATTCTGTGGGAATACGCGATAAAGAATACACCGAACAAGCACAAAAAGGTGTGTATCGGATTTTAGCATTAGGGGATTCTCAAACATTTGGCAATGGGCTCGAACTGTCTGATACATGGCCCAAACAATTGGAAAGCCTGTTAAACGATTACTCAAAAGATATTGGATACGAAGTCATAAACAGTGGGCTTCCTGGTAGTGACACCTGGCAGCACGAAATTATTCTCCAACGCATGATCTCTCGATACCATCCTGATGCCGTCATACTTGCATTCTATGTAAATGATGTATTTCGCTCAACAAAGAATAATTTCAACACTAAAAATAAACTGGAATCCAAGGTTACGTACTTGTTGAAAAGCAGTGCTTTGTTACTAACATTCCGCATTGCTCTTCGATCCATTCGCCAATCATTATTTCCTTCGGACTGGCACTTAAAAGAACTTGCACTACTAAAAGGCACTAATGATATCTCCTTCGATAAGCTTTGGCAGCAAGTCAATTCATCATTATCCAGAATAAAATTGGTTTGTGATCGGGAAAAAATAAAGTTCATTATTGCTTCTCTGCCTAGGCGTGATCAAATTAGTGGTCAGTTGCCATGGGAAGGCTATCATAAGCGCCTTCAAACAATTGCGTCCCGCCTCCATATTCCACTTATAAATATGCTTGAACCTCTACAAGAATCCTACGATGACTATGGAAAAGCGCTGTTTATACCTTGGGATGGTCACAATTCAAAGCTCGCCAATAAAATAGTTGCTGAGAGTTTGGCCTCCTCATTTTTGAAATCAAATTGACACAGAGGTCGGCAAGAATGCACACAGTTATATAATTCTTATAAAATAGCTTATAAAGATCTTAAAACTAATGAAATGCCAATTGATCCGAGTTGCTATCAGTAGTTATTGCCCATCCATTTAACATTTGGGAATTTTTCCTTGAGTGAGTATTCATAAACAGCCTTGCACTTGAAATACGAGTTTGGATAAAACTCTACTTGCTTGTTAAGTAAAGCTGCAGCGATACATATATGCAGTCTATCAGTTCGAACAGTACTGAAATGGTTGATGTAACGCATTAGGCGTTGAGTTGTATAATGAACAATCTCTTCATTATGAGTACCATATTCGTACATTTCAGATAAATCTACATTAGTCTTTGGCGTGCCCAATTTTAAACTTTCCACATCATCCCGGAAAAAATTACCTGTCTCTTTTGATCTTAGAAATAGGGAGTTAAATTCAAAAATACTATTCCTTATCATTATGGAAATCGACGGAACTTTTCGCGCTAGTGAACTGTTAAAAAGTTTATAAATTATCTTAAGCAGCAATGCATTGAATATGTTGATTTTCGATGAATCAATGAAATATGGCACGTTTAAACATATTGCCACGTCGTGATCGAGGTAAACAGTAGCGTTTTTTGCATGTTTTAAGAGATGTTGATATGAAACTTGCTCTCTGGCAAAAATAGTAACGTTTTCTCCGAGAGTTTCTAGAAGTTTCTCGTTTTCCGAAACCGTATGAGGAAGCACAATAAATTGCTTTGATCTCTTATGGTTTTTATCTAAAAAATCTCTCAGGTCAGGGTATAGTCCTACTAAATTGCCGCCGCCGCCCCAAATCACTATTTTGTTGCTAGCATCAAAATCTTTGGAGTTGATTGAAATTATATTCAGTTCACACTCTTTAAATAACTGATAAGTGCTGGCAGCAATTATTGCATCCCCGGCATTACCAGGATTTGCTTTGAAGTAAATTTGCCCATCCCTCGGTAAGGATTTAAGGAATTGCTTAAGACTGATGTTTGGCATTATCTTGATGTAAATAATTGTGCCAGCTTTTGCGAAAGCGCCTTGTATTGTTGTTCCAGGCTATATTTACTGACTATGCGTTCACGTGCAGCCTTAGAAAACTGGAAATACATTTGTTCATTCTGATCAAGTTTCTGTATAGCGGCAGCTAGCTGGCTGCTATCACCTGGGGGAAAAGATAATCCAGTAACGTTTTCCTGGATTGTTTCGGTAAGGCCTTGTAATGAAGATACTATTAAAGGTAATCCGCATGAAGCAATCTCCAGACTTGACATAGGAAACGAGTCCCATCCCGTCGAAGCAATTACGCCAAAATCACACCCGGGAATAATTTTATCTACATCAGTTCTGTAACCGGCAAAGGTCACATGGTTCTTTGCTTTGGTATTTTTCAGCATCTTTATGAATGGTGTTTCTTCACCATGGTGATTGCCACAAATCAAAAAATGCAAGTGCGTTACTTTTTTATCGTCTATAAGCTTAATGGCAGACTCTATTATTATTCTAACTCCTTTTCTCTCTTCCATGTGCCCGCTGTAGAAAATGATTTTACTGTTTTCGGGAATACTAAACTCGTTTAAAACATAGTTTTTCGATGATGTATTTGGTCGAAATTTTTGAGTATCGACACCTGTTGGAATCACACAAGTATCGTTAAATCGAATGCCGCGTCCATACACCGCAAAACGCCTCATAGCTTCAGATTCAAAAATAAACAAGTCTGGTTTATTTTTCGAAAAGAATACTTCAACCCGTTTCAGTAAAAGTTTTAGAAATCTATTTTCCCCACTTATTGGTGCCCCCAATAAGAAGCGATTCTCTTTACACCGGAATTCCGCAACATATCGCATATCGGTGATTTCACTTGCAGATCAAAACAGAAGGCAGCGGTAATATTATTTTCCACTATATAATTTGAAGCGGTATTAAGCATTTCAATACAGCTAGAGGCCATATCGATCGTGAGAAAGTTAGTAAAGTTTTTCGGAAGACTTTCGGGGAGCCCTTTATCAAAATTCTTAAAAGCGAAGTGAACTTTGTCGGGCCCGTGAAAAATCTCACAACATACCTGGAAAAACATTTTCTCCAAAGGTGACATTGCGTAACCAGTATTGGAAGTGGTATGAAATATTATGATTACAGAAGACAATGTTATAAGAGCATCTATCAGGTTTTCTTAGAAATTTAAGTGTCACTCTCTCGATATCAAAATTTAGTAAACAACCAACCACGATGTATCTGAAGAATGGAAGAAGCTACGCGGTTTCAATTACCTGCCGAGGGTAATCAGAGATGCCAAACCTGACAACCGAGTCGAGTCGCTACTTGATTCAATGGCCCAAACACCAGATTTTACAATAACTCTTCCCTTCCAAGTCTTGAGGCGGCACACACTAATGCTTTCTGATGTTAGGGTGGTTGAATACAGCCTCCACATCAAGATCGGGATGCTTGTAACATTGAGTGACATTCGCGAGTCTATCCAGATAACTTGCAATTTAATCAAATTTTCATTGACCTGATCAGTGTCACTCCCGTTATAACCTGGGTATATTTAACCAACTAGTGTACCAATCATTAGGGATAGCTGGATGACAATATAAAAAAACGACTCTTATTTAATGAGATATTCGTTATTTAGAATAAAGTATAAATAAATGGTGCCACAGCGGAGCCCTGTGATAACACAATCAAAGCACCCAACAAGAGTAACATTACAATGATAGGGGCAAGCCAGAATTTCTTCCGGACTTTCATAAAACCCCATCAGTCTTTAATTAAATCCAACATCAGTACGGTTTCTCCAGTCGATCTTTGGGTTCACTAGCACTTGTTACTCTATAACTTGACGCAGATTTATCCGTTTTCCTTGCCATCGGGTCCTTGCCGAATAACCGCATAATCAGGCCCATCGGAAGCACAAACACATAAAATAACAACCCAAGGATGATACGAGTATTGACCCAACCGATACCATGGCCGATTTTCATCCAGGTTGTATAAACTAGACGCAGCGCCTTCGGTATAAACAATGCCGGCACCCATAACAATCCTGCAATTATCCAGGGCCATCTCGGCATAGCCGACATATCAAACACCCATGGGAAAAAGAAGGCAAACAGAACCACGATGATAGCACCCGTGGTCAGTCCAAACTTGCGTAATCCTGCATTATCTAAAGTTGGAATATTCATCCTTTAGTCCAGCGCAAATTCATCACGCCAATCACCTTTTTCTTTCCACTCAGGCTGATCAGCTTTAGCAATTAATACATTTTCCAAAACCAGGTAATCCATTTCTGTTCGCATAAAGCAACGATAGGCGTCTTCCGGCGTACACACAATTGGCTCACCGCGCACATTAAATGAGGTATTTACCAACACCGGGCAATCCGTGTGCTTGTCAAACTCGTCCAGTAACCTGTGAAAACGAGGATTAGTCTCAGAGTGCACCGTCTGGACTCGGGCCGAATAGTCAACGTGAGTTACGGCTGGAATTTCAGACCTGGGTATATTCAACTTGTCGATACCAAAAAGCTGTTCCTGATCTTCACTCATCTTTATCTTCTTATCTTCTTTTACGGGAGCAACGAGTAACATATATGGGCTGGCACGATCTATTTCGAACCAGTCGGAAACATTTTCGGCTTTCACCACGGGTGCAAAAGGCCGGAAGGACTCACGGTACTTGATCTTTAAATTCATGGTGGACTGCATTTTCTTGCTGCGCGCATCACCAATAATCGACCGCCCACCCAATGAACGCGGCCCAAACTCCATTCGTCCCTGAAACCAGCCAATCACATTGTCATTATCAAGAATCTCTGCAAGTTTCGGCATTAATATTGAATCCTCCAGCTTCTCGTAACGAGCATTCACAGAATCCAGGTACTCGATAATGTCTTCATTCGAGTGACTGGGACCAAGGTATGAGCCAGCCATAAAATCGGTCCCATTTACCTGTCTCGGTTTCTCAAGATATTCGTACCATGTGGTCAATGAAGCCCCTATTGCTCCTCCGGCATCACCTGCTGCGGGTTGAATCCAAATGTCCTTGAAAGGCCCTTCACGTAATACTCTGCCATTGGCAACACAGTTGAGAGCAACCCCACCTGCAAGACACAAGTAATCGATTTGAAGTTCCTTATAAACTGTGTTACATATTTTCAGTATAATTTCCTCGGTAACCACCTGAATCGAGCGTGCAATATCCATTTCCCTTTGCGTAACCGTCGAGTCGGGGGCGCAGGCGGGAGCGCCGAATAAATCTGAGAATTTCTTGTTGGTCATGGTCAGACCGGTCGCAAAGTTAAAATAACTCATATCAAGACGGAAAGTACCATCCTCTTTCAAATCAATGAGATTATCGAGAATAGTATCTACGTATATTGGTTCACCATAAGGCGCTAGCCCCATAAGCTTGTATTCACCCGAGTTAACCCTGAAACCGGTGTAGTAAGTAAAGGCCGAATAAAGCAAGCCAAGGGAGTGAGGGAAATCAAGCTCCCATTGAGGTTTTAGTTCGTTGCCGTCACCCAGCCATACAGAACTTGTCGCCCATTCACCCACGCCGTCAAGACACATGACTGCCGCCTTCTCAAAAGGGCTGGCATAAAATGCCGATGCAGCATGCGATTTGTGATGCTCATTGAATAAAATCGGTGGGAGCTCTTTTTGTTCAATGTCCCCAAGTGCCGCCTGCTCCTTTTTCAACATATCTTTAAGGAAAAGTTTCTCTTTCAACCATACCGGCATAGCGGCTACAAATGATCGAAATCCCTTAGGTGCGAAGGAAAGATAGGTTTCAAGTAGGCGCTCAAATTTAATCAGCGGCTTGTCATAAAAAGTAATGTAACCCACATCTTTTAATGCTATGCCGCTCTCGGCTAAACAATATTCTACGGCATGCAGAGGAAAGCCAGCGTCGTGTTTCTTGCGTGTAAAACGCTCTTCCTGTGCTGCAGCCACGATATCACCATCAACAATCAACGCGGCGGCACTATCGTGGTAGAACGCAGATATTCCCAAAATACATGAACTCAAGGCAATTATCCTTAATCTTTTTTCCAGTTAACCGATTCGACGATATTATACAACAGTTCAACTATAACGAATGATAGCCATCCTTTATTTATGAGACGGACCTCTCATCTATTACAATAATTTAATAGTTATCATTGACCGTAACCCTTAATGTGAGCCACACCTGATCTGGGAAATTAATCATATCAGGCAACTCGCCTGGCGAACACAGTTGGCGGTATTCGGCCTAATGAACGATGTGGTCTGACATCGTTAAAATGCGATCGCCAATCATCAATGATTGATCGTGCATCGGTGATACTGGCAAACCAGTGCATATCTAAACAGTACTCTCTGAACTTTCCATTAAACGATTCGACGAATGCATTTTGAGTGGGTTTACCCGGTTGAATAAAATGCAATTTGGTGCCGGTTTTCTTTGCCCAGAAGAACATTGCCTTACAGGTGAACTCAGGACCGTTATCGCAAACTATTGTTTTCGGTAGCTTGCGTTCGAGCCGATCCAGTTCACGCGCTACTCGATAACCAGAGATCGAAAAATCGACTACTTGTACTACGATCTCGCGGGTGTAGTCATCGACGACATTCAGTACCCGGAAGCGACGGCCGTTAGCAAGCTGATCTGAAACGAAATCCATCGAACAGCGTTGATTGACCGAATCGGGCACCAGCATCGGGATCAGTGGCCGAACGAGTTTCTTACGTCGCTTGGTACGAACCTGCAAGCCTTCCTCCCGGTAAAGCCGGTAGGTGCGCTTTGGATTGATGACCAGGCCCTCGGTCTTGAGCATATCGTGTAGCGTCGGGTACCCGTACCGTGGATAGCGTTCGGCCAGCTTCTTTAAGCGCGATCGTAACGGCTCATCCTGACGAGCCTTCAATGGACGCCAGGCAGCTGATCGACTGAACCCTACCAGCCGGCAGGCTCGGCGCTCGCTGTATCGACGATTTTTGAGATGTTCCACGGCCCGACGTCGATGCGCGGCCGTCACCACTTTCCCTCGACGCGCTCCTTCAATGCGGCTTTGTCGAGTTCAGCTTCGCCGAGCAGGCGTTTGAGCTTGGCGTTTTCCTGCTCCAGTTCTCGTAGCCGTTTGGCTTCGGACACTTCCATCCCGCCGAACTTGGACTTCCAGCGATAAATCGTGTTCTCGGCAATACCGTGGCGGAGGGCTATTATATCAGGCACCGAGGCACCAGCCTCATGCTCTTTCAATGTCGAAATAATTTTTTCTTCGGAATAGCGCTTGCGCTTCATCCTAGGACCTCCCTGGGCCAGAATTACAGGGAAATCCCACATACAGGGCGGCTCGAATTACAGGGGTACGGTCACACTTACAAGTCTCCCTAATTTATCACTGTATGGCAAGTATTGGTGGTAAGGGCATTTGAGCTGCAACGAAGCCTCCCATGCCTATAAATGGGTTTCCGGAAGCATCTGTATTTTGAGGCCTTTCATTCGTTATTAGCAAGTCATCTACATACATCGATTGTGTCTGCGGTGACCCTTGATTCCAATACGTGAAAATATAAGTACTGTCTGCATAACCACCTTGCTTTTTCAAAGTAACCCTGTCTGTCATATCCCTTAATAGTACGCCATTTTTCCATGCCCGCATTCTCGATGTGCCGCCATCATCGCTTGAAGTTGTATCGAATTTAAGGTAAAATTCGTTTCACACGTACCATGCTTTATCTCATCAGCAGACGTACCTGGGTAGTGCCATCCCAAATCCAGTCGGCCCTCATATATAAAACCAAAGGGTTTGCTACCTCCATCTCGTTTTATGTACCAGTCATTATATCCATTGCCGTTGCCAGCACTATCGAATGTGGCAACACGTAGAAATTTCAATAGATGTCCCGGAGATGATGTATAGATGAATCCACTAGGAAAAAATGTGCGGATTCTTATCCAAAGCTCATCACCAGAATGCAATGTTGATGGGAATTTTATGACTCCACCCCACTTGCCAAATCCAGTTTCACCTTCATTAATACTTTGCTTACACGATTAGCGCCACTTGCCGATTCATCGCTAGATACAATGGATTGAGAAGAGCCCCATTTATTGCACTTCGCCCCAACATTTTCGTTATCATACGATTGTTGAATAGTCCACGCTCCTGCATTACCCGTAGCTAACAACAACAGGCATCCAACTGTCAGAGATGTATTAAAAATACGTTTATTCACAATGCTTGACCTTAAGTATGTAACTGGTGGATATTGGGAGCTCTCGCCAACTAGCTTTGTTTTCTTAACAACATATTATAACTTAAAGCCAAGAAATCTAATGCAGTTGTGACTTAGTTCACTGATTTTTTCGAATCATTGATTTCATTATTACGCTGACATTGACGTTGGCTACACCCTATCGAAATGGCACTACCCGCGTCATCTTCGAGCCGAACAGCAAACACTGGACTCTAGTGAATAAGAAAGCCAAACGCAGGATAAATGGCGATAAGCGCTCACCGGTGGAACCGCATGTCGGCATGAGCTGGGCACAACACCTGAAACGAGTTTTCAATATCGATGTATCGACCTGTGACACATGCGGTAGTGCCGTTAGGGTGATTGTCAGTATCGAAGATCCTCATGTAGTCAAACAAATACTTTCTCACCTGGAACAGAAGGCCGTCACTCAGAGTTGAAGGTCAATGCCCGAGAGCCGGGCACCCCCACCAATAGGTTCGTTCAGGTAACCGACGAGATCAATTTGACTCAGCCAACTCAACAAATTGCTGTGAGCAAAAGTTGCGGCAAGTAGCCAGCCTGCCGAGTGGCTGAAATCAGACAGAATCGACCGGTGGGAAGGAGTAATATTGTGAGTGTGGGCGGGAATCATGCAGATTTCGGATGTACTTGGAGCCGATCGGCTTCGCAATTCTCTTTCTTTAATTGCTAGAATCGTGGAAATAGGGTGTTAATATTTCCTACTGACAAGAACTCCTTATAGGCTCCAGTTCTAAAAGATGATCTGATATGGCTCTCGCCGCCATCGAGTGACCTTTCGCCGATGGATGACCGTCCCACGGTAACAAGTAGGCAGCACTCGGAGCCAAGCTATCACGTAAGGGACCCAGTAGATTGAGAGTGGGAATGCTCAAATTCTCTGCGGTGCCTTCTGCCCATTGCACTACAGCCAACTGACTCTCATGTCCTTTCATTGCATGGTGCCCGGGGAAGGTCACGAACATGAAAGCAACGTCACGTGCCCAGAGGAGGTCACGAAGATTGCCCAGTTCTTTCCTGTACGTTTCTCTGAAGTCGTTGGCATCTCCTCTCTCCGCCGGCTTCATGGAGTTTTCTTTGGTACCTGACTCGCTGTCTTGTGCAGCTTTAGCTCCTCGGTCAGCACGTATCTTCCCCCTTAGTTGTAGCGCAAAATTCCAAATAGCAGTGTCACGCATCAATGGATATATTAAAGACATAGGAAACTGCGCCTTGGCAGCCCGATTGCGTGCCACATCCAACCATAGAGGAGAGGATAAGTCCGCTATATCGTTCTCGTGAAATACAAGAACTACCAGGTCAGGGTCCAATACTAACCCCCGTTCAATAAGGCGAGCCTCACCTTTAATCGTTCCACCCAAGAGTCCAGCATTAATAACTTGCACGTGGGCACCCCTACACCTAGCCCGAAGAAACAATTCCAGCTGCGCTGGCATTGTTTCATCTTCTTCCACAAATTCTCCGAATACAAAGGAATCTCCCGCCAATAGAATGCGCTTCACACCCTTTGGTTTTACTAAGGGGAAATCGTATCCACGATACCCTAATGTGTTAATATTTACTTTGTGCGGTAAATGTTTCTTTAGCGTTCTGACAACCTCTTGACCGGGCTCGTAGATGCCAGGAATTTTGTGAAATTGGTTTTCATTGACTGTATATAGGTCCCTTGTTGGCGTTCCAAGCAAACGAAGTATTCCCTCTGCCACAAGGCCTGACAAGGCCAAACCTATAGTTAGGGCAATCAGCGAAAATATGAACTTACGCACTGTGCTCAATTGATAGTTCATCTCTATAGGTTTCTCGGCATTCACCAACCGAGGCTGCTCATAACATCATAGTAGAGTAATGGTACTGCCACTGAGCCATTCAGAGGTGTTGAGGGTTCTTTGCCCTTCTGGGCAAGGCTAGTAATCTCTCGCAAGTATTGCTACCGTTGCAGGGAATCTCTCAGGTTACCCGCAGACTTCCCCTAACCTTAGTTGTGTCCACAGCTTGGCAAGTCGTTAGCATACATCGTGGAAGAGAGTATACACCAAACGAATGTTAACTGCAGACAATGCCGGTCTGTAAGTTGGATAATTTCGTTGATACCGCAAGTAAGAGTACCCGGCTTCTCCCTGTATCCGGGTGGGTGTGGCGGCCAGAGCCGACGAACGCAAGAAACTGGAGCGTCTGTGGTGTTACATCAGCCGACCGTCGGTTTCGGAAAAACGCTTATGGTTGGCATCGGGCGGCAATGTTCACTGCCAATTGAAGACACCTTATCGAAATAGCACAACCCACGTCATCTTCGCACCGAACAGCAAACACCGGGCTCTGGTGACACTGTCAAAACGAGGCAGTTCATCCGGGTACAACCGCAACATGGCAGAAGCCGTTATCTCAGTTCAAATAGAGGCCAGAAAAATATAGCTGTAATCCTTTACCAATCATATAGTTATGCCAGTTAAATGACTAAACATTGGGACACTAGTGGTGTAAAATAGATTTTTCAGGTCCGGTTAATTAAATCTAATGACAGATGAATGTAATGGCGTGTCCTTCATAATTCCTGCCTACAATGAAGAATCATGCATATCAAATGCAATACAATCGATAAGACAATGCATCAATGGTATCAGTTATGAAATTATCGTCGTAAATAATGGATCAACTGACAATACCAAGGATATAGTGCAGGAACTTGGCATAAGAATAGTAAATATCCCAAAAAATACAATCTCATATGCGAGAAATATAGGTGCTAACGCGGCTTCGAAAGATATCCTCGCTTTTATTGATGCAGACGTGAGGCTGACTGTAGAATGGGGCCACGGAATTTTACAAACGAAAGATCAAATTTTAACAGGAAGTATTATTACAGGATCCCGTTATGTTATCCCTGAAAATCCATCCTGGATAGAAAAAAGTTGGTTCTATCCATTATCTAAAAAAACACCAACCTATATAAATGGCGGAAATCTTGTTTTAAGTAAAAAAACATTCAACCTAATAGGCGGATTCGATGATCAAATGATTACAGGGGAGGATTATGAGTTTTCCATGAGGGCGACTAAGAAAGGAATGTTCATTGAAAGTAATATAAAGCTCCGAGCAATTCACGACGGTTATCCGAAAAACGCTTATATGTTTATGAGAAGAGAATACTGGCATGGGAAGGGTGACTTTCAGAGCCTCAAACTGGCTTGGAACTCAAAGGTATCGGTCGCTGCTGTGATGTTTGGATTAATGCATCTACTGGCATTTGTTGCTTTAGTAAGTGGCCAATATTTTCTGGCTGGTACAAGTGTTGTGTTAATACTCATAATGATGCTTGCCATGTCGATTAGAATATTCTTGCCATCAGGGATTAGTTGTATACTAGTCAATATGCCTTTGTGCCATCTCTATCTTGCCTCCAGATTTGCATCATGTCTAACCATGATGTCTCGGATGTATAGAGCCTGATATTAGAGTACCCGCCAGGGAATCCGTAAACCCTTCGCCTTTAGGCTGCCTACCCTACAATGCTAAAATAAATTACTTAAACAGGCTTCTCTAACACTTCAGAATATATCTTTTCAACCGCACGAGCATATTTATTCGCTTGATAGTTATCCTGGACATGTTTCCTGCCTTCGTTTCCGATTTTTATTCTCAGTTCGTCGTCAACCAGCAAGTTAATTATCGTTTCGGCAAGTTTCTCGGTTGACTGCGGGTTTACGATATAGCCATTTACACCGTCAGTAATAATTTCCTGTGGCGCTCCCAGGGTAGATGAGATAACGGGCACACCATTTGCCATGGCCTCGATAATTACCAACCCAAATGGCTCAGGCCAGGTGGAGGTGTGCACACACAAATCCATAGCTGAATATATTTCTCCCAAATATTTAACATAGCCCGTCATAATGATCCTGTCCTTAAAGCCGCTGTCTTCGACCATATCTATTATTTATTCCTGAAAATTCAAATCCCCATCTGAGAAATCGCCAACGATTAAGGCCTTTGATTCAGGGATCCGTTTAAATACTGTAAAAGCAGATTTCAGGAATTCAATGTGTCCTTTCCATTTGACGATTCGGCCAACAATACCAAATACCTTATCGTTTGACCCAAGACCATACCGTTGGCGAAAATCTGAAATTTCTGAGGGTAATGCATGCGTCTCTTGAACGGGGTTTGGAATCACGCTCATTCGCTCAGTCGGATATCCGCTATCACCGAGAACCTTTAATAAATATTGAGAAATGACAATATACTTGTGAACTTTAAAAAATAGCAATCTTTGAACGAAACTTGGTTTTCCTGGACCGTGAAAATGCACGATACATTTCCGACCAAGTAAAATCGCGGCAATAATGGGTTCCAGATTACTCATACCATTGGTTACATGTATAAGATCAACTTTTTCCTTCAGGATGACTTTGGCCAGGCGCACAATATAAATTGTGTTCACTAAACTACGAACGCCAGATAACAGGTATATCAATAATTTCCTAAGAAACTTGAAACGAATTCTGCCAATTACACTTAATACCTTCATCCAATGTACGTAATTGAACATCCTCGGTATGACATAAATGCTGGCACTATCTCGAGTATGATAACTCAGGATTGATCTACTCATTTCGCCAACCACAACAGGACGGAATTTTTGCTTGTCAATAGCCTCAACAAGACTACCAAGCACCACGATTGACCCACCAAATGAGACTGCTTCATCAGCATATAAAACTGTTGGTATATCCCTTGTCATAGCGGTCTCTTAAAACTTATCCTGGCTCCCTATTGAGCTATTTGGAGTTCTCAGGGTTCGAAACTGAGTATAAATTCTGCAATTCTTTCAAAAGGCAATGAAGCACCTTTACGCGTTCCGCTCTGATATTTGAATCGATACGAGATCTTCACAGAAGTCCATGAATGCGAAACAATGGCCGTGCCATCCCTGACTATTTACCACATAACTTAGACGCGTTTAGCACTGTGGTCCGATATAATTTCCGAATCTTCCGCGACTTCAAAATTACGCAACTGATTGTTTGTAATTGAATTGAGCGCCACGGTCATCGCCATCTGAACCCAAAAAAATGGGTAATAGACAACCGTCACGAAAAAACCCGCTACCAAGTACCCTACAAATCCCGCATCCAGCCCATGCGCCAGGTAAAGAAAAAATTTGTTGCCCTGCTTTTTTGCGGCACGTCTGGTACGAGAATTAATGATAAAAACAAAGATAGTTATTAGTAAAAAGCAAATTAGCCCGGTGTAACCTAACTCCGCTCCTACCTTGATAAAAATGTTATGGGGTTCTTCAGCACGCCCCTTAAACTCCCGCGGCTGCATAAAGCCTATATATTGACCCCAATTGTAGTATCCGAGACCGAGAACAGGGTTATCATTCATCACTCCAATTCCATATGTAAAGTAAATTAGCCGTTGACGTGAAGTTTTGTCCTCGCCAATATTGCTAAAGCGTTCCATTTGCTCTTCAGGCAAGAAATTTATCAAGACTACTGATAATAAAACAAAGGTTAGCAAATATTTTATTCCTACCCTCAATTTCAGCATATACACTACTCCTACTGCAGCAAGCGCTAACTGGGCTCCTCTTGAACTGGAACCGATCACTGACATGAATGCACTGAATGGCATGAAGTAAAAAAACCATACCTTATAACGCCCCCAGTTACCTCTGAGCGCAAGGGCAAACGCTAAGGACAATGTGCCGAACACTATCATCTGAATAGCAAACTCACCAGAATTAGCAAAAAACCCACCTGGACCGCTTAAGCCCCATCTTGTAAACGAAAAGCCCCTGTTTGCAAAACTAAAAAAACCATGCTGGGACATTTTAAAACTGAAAAGCAGGTACCCCAAAACGAAGATAAGTAACCTTTTTTCTGAGTTGACAATATTTATGAACAGGAAATAAACTAACAACCAGTTAATTATAAGAATTTTCTGTTCCCATGAAACCGATGGTTCAAATGCAAAAACGCTTGACAGAACAACAACTAAAATGAAAAGCATGAAGAGAACATTTTCACTGCTACTAACCCATTTAACAGATCGATCCATAAAAACTGCACCAAATGCCACCAACAGCGTAATTTTGGACCAGGGTAAAACATCAAAGGCTGGATATATCGACTGCGGCCTCACATACTCAAAGAAAAAATAACCTGTTAAAGCCCAGAATGAGATATGTTGCTGCTTGACCTCCCGCCATATTGCTCCAATTTTAATGGCGTACAAGTCGGTCAAATTTGTATCAGGCACTTTTTGTTTTTTTTTTGCAATTTCATCACCGTTTTTTCTATAAACTCGAAACAGTTATCAAAATATGCCTCGGAAAATCCATAGGGATCTTGAACATGTGGGCGTGATGGGGACCACCAGAGGCCTAGCAAGGTAACAAAATTCCCGTCAGGTAAGATGTTTTCCAGGCGTTCTGCCTGTGCTGGCTCCATCGCGACAAGCAAATCTGACTGCCTGAAGGTTACATGTTCTATTGGCGTGGTTCTGTGCTACTCGAGATTCACACCTCTCCGGCCTGCAGTTCTTAGGGCATCAACATTCGCGGAGGCGCCGAGCTTCGTGCTCAGGCCACAGGAAATAGCATTAATACCGATAGATTTTGCCACCGCCTCTGCATAGGCGCTTCGACAGATATTGCCTTTGCAACCAAAAACCAGCCGATCTATCTTGTCCCAGTCAATACGTAGATACCTGTTGTAGGCGCCAAGCAGGTACAGTAACTAGTGCTGGCAAGCTCGAATAAATCCTCGGCGCGAGCCATAGCGCCCTTTGAACTTTTTATGGTAAAAATCTTCAATTATGCTCATTAACAGATATTCTTAACAATTCAGGAACTTCTGTGCCAAAATCCGAACCAGCGCGAGTATCTCAATTATAATTGTCACTCGCCAGCCAATTCTGCGACCTGGTCCATTAAAACATCGATCCCTCATTTATGACCCGAGTTCTTATTCTAGACGCCTGTCAGCGAAGTGCGCTGGCTGTGACCCGCTCCCTTGGTAGACAAAATCTGTTTATTGTTACCGCAGATGAAACGCCCACCTCATTAGCGGGATGCTCGAAATATTCCGCCGGCAATTCAACATACCCTCCCCCCACATCAAAACCGGACTTGTTTGTTCGGGCAATAGCCGACTTGAGCGAAAAATGGAATATTCAACTGGTTATTCCCATGACTGAACTGACATCAATGCTTCTACTTGAAAGCCAGTCTTCATTCCCTGGCATTGTTTCGCTATTCCCCGGGCTTAAGACCGTTGACAGCCTGCCGACAAGATATCACTGATGCGGTTTGCAGCCTCTGTGAATGTCCCTGTACCGAAAAGTAGTTTTGTGGATAACCCCGCGAACAACTCCATAAAGCTGGAGGAACTGACTTACCCGGTTGTGCTTAAACCTTCAAAATCCTGGATAAAATTGGATCAAAAATGGCTGCGCCGAACCGTTCGATATGCAGATGATCTCGTTTCAGCCAGGAAAATTCTGGACACTGATCCGGCATTCCAGTCTCACCCATTCATGATCCAGGAAAGGGTTGAAGGTCAGGGCAAGGGTATTTTTGCTCTTTATAATCAAGGTAAAGCCGTGGCTTTTTTTGCTCACCGTCGTTTACGTGAAAAACCCCCCTCAGGGTGGTGTCAGCGTTCTTTCTGAAAGCATAGAATGCGATCCCGAGTTGCTAAAATACGCCAAAACTATACTTGATGAAGCAAGCTGGCACGGAGTCGCAATGGTTGAGTTCAAGGGCAATGATGGAGAAACCCCCTATTTGATAGAGGTTAATACCCGTTTCTGGGGCTCGCTCCAGTTGGCGGTAGATTGTGGGGTAGACTTCCCCTGGATGCTTTACCAAATTGCCAATAATGAATCGGTGAAAATGACGGAAAGCTATAAAACCGGCGAAAGACTTCGCTGGTTACTCGGTGACGTTGATAATCTGTTTCTGACCCTGCGCGATTCTCGTATCACTACCTGGAAAAAAATGGCTGCCGTACTGAATTTTCTTTCACCCTCGATGCACAAAACCAGGCACGAGGTGAATCGCTGGTCAGATCTGAAACCCTTCTGGTGGGAATTGAAGCAATATGTTCACAACTTGTTGCGCTAAGGCCTGGCGGTTGGTTTTAAATTACCATTACTATTTACAGCTTTCCAAATAAATATCTTCATACTTTTCAAGCATTGCATCCATACTGAACACATTAGCGACCTTGTCTTTGGCCTTCGATGCAAGACCTGCGCAGGTATCTGGATTTGCAATCAGATATTCCAGCCCATCCACTATCGCGGCGGGGCTATTTTTATCCACAATCCAGCCATTTTCCTGATGTGTCACGATTTCCTCCGGCCCACCACTGCGTGTCACCATTACGGGTACCCCTGCCGCCATCGCCTGTATGGTAGAAATGGAGAAACCCTCGGAGATCGAAGGTAAAAGATACAAGTCCAGATTTGATAAAAACCCGGCAGGGTCGTCAACAAACCCAGGAACTCAACTCGCCCCTGTAATCCCATTTCTTCTCTCATTATGAGAAGTTCCTTGTACAAGCTGTCTGATTTTCCCTGACCGGCAATAACAAATCGAAGGCGGTTACAATCTTGAGCCAGACTGGCGGCTGCTCTCAACAGCACATCATATCCTTTGGCTGGCCTTATATTACCTAAACTATCGACAATGACGTCGTCCTGTCCCCAACCGAATTGCCGTTTTAGCGCATTAGATTTCTCACGCTCAAACGCAGTGATATCAATCCCATTATGGATCACATCGGTCTTAGTCCTTATTAGGGAGGTCTTGCTGAGTAATGCATCTCTCAGGTTTTCGGACACCGCTATAATTCTGGATGCTCCCCGGTTTATTAAACCAAATTTAAGCGCCAAAAATCGCTCTGTGTCACTGACATCGACAGCACCATGGAAGGTCGTGATAACAGGTTTTCCCGTCAGGAATCCTGCTATCGAGCAATAAACATTTGTACCGAGTAAATGTGACTGAATCAGGTCTACGCCCTCATTTTGTATAATCTTCCGTAGCCCCAGGAGATAGCGCAGGTTAAACGAACCCCTGGCATCAAGCAGTACTGGTTTCACACCGCGGCGGCAAAGTTCGTCATAGACCCAGCCCCTGCCTCGAATAACGACTACTGAACGATATTTATCCTTTGGTAAACTTGTTGCGAGGTCGATAAACACCGTTTCTGCACCCCCGGGGCCAGTTGTGTCGATGGTGTGCAGAATCGTTTTCATGAAGATATACTAAACTTTAAAATGCAGGCTACATTACAATAGCTACCCTTTGTAAACCAGCCCAATAAAATCTTTCAGTATGAACACAAGACCCGGTTACTTTGAATAAAATACCTTGAAAAAAATACTCAAAAGAAGTTTGCAGCATGTCGCTGCCTTGTCTGGCCGGCACAATCGTAATCGTCATGAACCACAGCTCCTGGTGTTGATGTATCATCGAATACTGCCCATGGACGACGAACGCACGCCGACAGAAGAACCGGGAATGACCGTAACCCCCGAAACCTTCAGACAGCACATTCATATACTCAAACGTTATTTTGATATTGTTAAACTCTCTGACTGGATGCAACTCAAATCTGAAGGCAAGGTCATGCCCGCCAAAAGTTGCGCCATTACATTTGACGATGGTTGGGTGGACAACTATGAATTTGCCTTCCCTATCCTTAAGGAATCGAATGTGCCTGCAACTATTTTTGTAGTATCGGACATGATCGGGAAAAACACTATATTCTGGCCGGAAAGGCTTAGCCGCCTGGTCAACCAGGTCTCGAACCACTATCCACAATTCTGGTCACACCCTGAACTGCAGTGGTTACAGAAAGATCCGAAGGGTTATTGTTTTTCCGGAAGATCACCAACACGTGAAGAACTATCAGCGTTAATCGCCAGCATGAAAAACTATTCGGATCAGGAAATGAACGACCGCTTAACCCATATCGAGAGTACCTTACAAATTGAAGCAGGCGTTCACCGTCCATCGCTACTCAACTGGGACCAGGTGACAGAATTAGTGAGTTCCGGGCTTGTCGAAATTGGCAGTCACACCTGCCATCATGTGCGCTTGAATGCGAAAACGCCCTCCGATTTAATCAGGAATGAAATCATTAACAGCAAGGCTGTAATTGGGAAAAATGTTGGCCAGATAGCAAAAACTTTCTGCTTTCCCAATGGCGACCACTGCCCTCTTGCCATTGATCTGGTCAAGCAAAACTACTGCGGAGCGGTTACCACACAATCTGGATGGAACACGGCTGATGCCGACGTTCACCAGTTGCGGAGGATTGGCATTCACCAGGATATCGCGTATGACAAAACCGCTTTTCTCGCTCGCATATCCGGCTGGATGTAAATCTTTGTCCCTGTCAAAGCTACAAAGAAAAAAAATTCTTGCCGAACCAGAAAAACTGTTCGGGCAGGCCTTTCCGCATGCGACTGAATCCCAACTAACCTCTTTAAGAACCCTTCACCATGAGTATCTGGCTGAAAAAAAGGAGCTGAGAGATATCCAGGCCCAGCGTAAGAAATTATCACGGCAGATCGGTGAAGCAAAATGCAATAATCAACCAACTGAACAACTCATCAACTCGATGCAGGAGCTAGGGCACACTTCGAATTATCTAAGCACGAAATTATCAGAATTATCTGACAAACTACTGGCCTGTTTTGAGACCGGTAATAGAGATGAAAACCCAACTGAAAAGCCCTCACTACCGCGCGCTCGAGTACATATCGAAACAGTAGCCGACGACGATCACATTTCAATCATATCGTTAAGCGATGAATTTGAACCATGGAATGCCTATATCGACTCAAATCCTGCCGCTTCACTTTATCACCGCGCTGAATGGAAAGACTTGATTCAAAAAGTATTTGGACATGAATGTTGCTACCTTTATGCCAGCCAAAAAGGAGAGTTTGCGGGCGTACTTCCGCTGGTTCGCCTGAAAAGCTACCTGTTCGGAGATTTTATGGTTTCTATGCCTTACTTTAATTACGGCGGGGCCATTGCGAATAGCCTCTTTATCGAACAAAGGTTGATGCATGCTGCCAGTGACCTCGCCAGATCAAAAGGGGTCGCCCACATAGAATATCGGGACGATATAGCTAGAGACTCACTACCTGTGCGCTCTGACAAGGTGAACATGATTTTACCTCTGCCTGAATCTGAAGCCCAACTGTGGAACTCCTTCCCATCAAAATTACGTTCGCAAGTCAGGCGTGCTCAGCGCGAAACAGTCCAGGTAAAGTGCGGAAGTGCGGAGTGCTTGAATGATTTTTACACCGTTTTTGCTCAGAACATGCGCGACCTTGGTACACCGGTATACGGTCGAGCACTGTTTGAGAACATTTTGCAAATCTTTCCCGGGAGCTGTCAAATCATCAATGTGTATCATTCCGGTCGTCCGGTTGCGGCCGCTTTTCTACTGGGATACAAGGAATCTCTGGAGATTCCATGGGCATCAACTATAAAGGATGTCAATCACCTGAGTATCAACATGCTCCTTTATTGGGAAGTCTTAAAGTTTGCCATTAAGAACCGATACCGGTACTTCGATTTTGGGCGTTCCAGCATGGATTCAGGTACGTATCGATTCAAACAACAATGGGGGGCAATTCCAAAACAATCTTACTGGCACTATTGGTTGCCTGATAATGTTGACATGCCTAAGCTAAACCCGGAAAACCCCAGGTTCTTACTGGCTATCTCAATTTGGAAAAAACTACCGGTTTTTTTAACGAAAATTCTGGGCCCCTGTATCGTCAAAAGTTTGCCTTGAGCAAGTACGATTAACTCCTGGCGTAGTATCAATTCAAAAATAGCATCCCATCGTGAAGAACATAGTAAAACCAGCATTTGTCGCTTTCCTCACCAGTGAACCTGTCAAGCGAGTTGCTGATCGATTGTTCCACAACAGCGTTCCCGTTTTTATGCTCCATCGGGTTTCACCAGCTTCAGCACAGAACGAATCCGGAGTCACAACAGATCATTTCCGCAATTGCCTTGATTACCTGGCCACTAATGATTACACACTGATATCACTGGAAAAACTAATTAACGCCTTAAGAAATAATCAGAAACTTCCCGTAAAATCTGTCGTCTTTACGATAGACGACGGGTATAAGGAGCAGGCGGAAACTGCTATACCGATTGCTCTCGAGTACAACTGTCCGATTACTTTTTTCCTTATAACCGGAATGCTCGATCAATCCTTATGGCCATGGGATGCCAAGGTATCCTGGATAATTGAAGCTTCATCCACGCAATCACTTGAGTCTTCTCCTACCGTTAAGAAACTAAATCTTGGGAATGACGATACAACGAGTAGAAAAGCACTAAGGAGATCAATTCAAGAAAAGTTAAAAAAGCACGATACTGAATTCATCGCTCGAATATTACAGGGCCTGGCTGACGATGCTGATTTGACTATTCCGACAAGGCCACCTTCTGCATTTCAACCGATGACATGGGATATGGCCAGGAGTCTGGAGAACAAGGGGGTTCACTTCGCTCCACATTCCGCAACTCACCAGATTTTATCGAATCTGGATAAGGCTTCGATGGAACAGGAAATTTCAAACTCCTGGTGTAGATTAAAAAGTGAACTCAATAATCCTCTGAAAATCTTCTGCTATCCGAATGGGACAGCGCTCGATTTTGGTATTTCGGAAATCAATTTTCTCAAGGAAAACGGATTTTTGGGTGCAGTAACTTCAATCCCAAAAAACGTCGAATACAAACTCACCTCTGACAATTATATTCACTCCCTGCCCCGGTTATCCCTGCCGGATAATATGCCTGAATTTATCCAGTATTGTAGCTGGATAGAACGTGCCAGAGCGGTATTTGCCTAGACAGGTCTTACATATCGTAATGGCTTGCATAAAGACACCCGTTACAGGAACGTTTCGGGTCAAAACACATGAACGAATTGCGTCAGTGTCTGCACGAGCAAAATGCTTGGATGCCGTTTATCATTTATGCCTTTGATCCAATTCTCTGGTGACATTGGTTCCAGCGCCCTGGATTGGCTCGCAACTGACGTTCCTTGCTGGAAGCCTGAACAAGCGCAGTGAGTTGCTAATATCTGATAGCGATGTCATGTGAACCGTTGAACATCTTTAATTCATTGAGCTTGTCATGCATTGTCGTAAAGCGGAAATCGGCGAGCAGTCTCGACAGGCGCTGATAACAGCAATCGAGGTTGTTGTAATGCCTGAACTCGGACAGTAAGCTGGCCTTTACCCGCGGCTGGGCTGGATCAATTTCCCAGGGATGCAGGTAAAATACAAAAGGTACGGACTGCCGGTTAAGCTTGTGGTAGAAAAACCGGCTTAACCAATAAGGGTAAAGCCTGAAGTACCCACCTCCCGCAACGGGAATCGATTGGCCCATAACTCGAAATGTCGATAATGGGTATTCCACCAGTGTGCTCTTATTAGGCGTTTCGAGCAGGTGCGGCAATTCAGGTGAACCCGTAATACCGTACCTGTCGTGTGCGATAGGAAAAATACTGGAATCATACTTAAACCCCGAATCCGCCAGGATGTCCAGCGCCCATAACGATTTCCTGGTGATCGAGTAACTGGCAGCGCGATATCCCCGAACCGGTTTTCCAATGATATCTTCAAGTAAGTTTTTTGAATCTATGGTTTCTTTTTCAAAAACTGCCGGCGACTGGGTATAGACTAACTGATGACGGTAACCATGGCTCGCTATTTCATGCCCCCTGCTGTCTATCTCCCGTATAAGCTCGGGAAAACGCTCAGCAACCCAGCCCAGGGTAAAATGAGTCGCCTTTACATTTTTCTCATCAAACAGGTCTAGCAACTGGTAGCTGTTTTTTAGCACTCTTGGCGAAATGCTGTCCCAGTCGTTTGGATTGATGGATTTCGCCAATGCTGCTACATGAAAATAGTCTTCTACATCTACTGTCAGAACGTTATTTATTGTTGGAACCATCGATTAAACTGTTGTGGTTGGAATATACACTAAAGAGAAGCCTGACAAGGATAAAATTATAATAGGTTCACATCAAATAGTGAGTTTTTGTGAAATATTATGCGATATCGAATAATAAGCAGTACTTCTTTATAAACGAACAATGCCCTTAAAAAAAAAATATCGCCCGGCAGGTAATTCGATTGGATTGAAAAGAATCCCGGTCTCTACAAATCTATTTCATCCATGCTGTTATCAGTTGTTTCAGTCTGGCACCGCGGCTTTATCCGCTGCCATAACCGCCTGTGTAAAATTAAATGGAAAGCAGACCAGTAAGCCGGAAATTATTGTACCCGCGTACGCCTGCCCCGATCTGATTAGTGCGGCACTCTTCGCTGGCGTCACACCCATTCCCTGCGATCTGGCAGAAAATTCACCTGACTTATCCGTGGAGTATATCCGAGGCCGGATTACAGCTGACACGGTTGCAATTATTTCTATTAATTTCCTGGGGTTACCAGGTAATTTGGCTGAACTAAAAAATATCTGTGCAGCCCAGAATCTATTCTTGATATACGATTGCGCCCAATGGTTTCCGCTGAAGAAAGAATATCGCTGGCCGGGTGATTTCAATATCATTAGCTTTGGGCGGGGTAAACCGGTTAACTTGCTACATGGTGGAGCTGTCATCACGGCTAATCCTGATGCAAAAAAGGCGCTTCCGGTATTGCCACCGGAAAAAAGACACAGCCTTTCTAACCTGTTTCAGATGTGCAAAGTCAGGTTGTATAATTTTCTAATTCAGCCAATAGTCTACCGATTCGTAAGCCAGTTACCCGGTTTGAATATTGGACTCACCTTGTACAAACCATTGGCGACCGTGTCTTGCATGAATTCATTTTATTCGGAATTGATCGAACACAATGTGGATAGATTTCGCTCACAGAACAATGCGCTGCAATATCTTCACCAGAGAATATCAATGCTATCACACCCCCTGCTAACCAATCTGGTCTCCAGGGAACTGGATACCGACCCTGGGTATCTGTTGAGGTATCCGATCCTGATAAAAAACAAGGCGATCAGAGACCGATTCTACGAGCAGACCCGAAATTACGGCACTTCACTTCTTTATCAACGCCCCCTCAATCAAATCATCGGACTCGAAAATATCCTGGATAAGAGAACACCTTACACCAATGCAAGCCATTTCGCAGACCACCTGGTCACCCTGCCCTGTTATGAGGATATTGATGAATCAGTGGTTGATACCATAGTCGACGCACTCAACTCGCTCCTCCCCGATAGCTCGGAATAAAATTCAACCTGTTGTTAATTCGAATAATGTGCCAAAAAAATGGAAGTCCGCTTTCAGCCATTAGTCTTAACAATGATTCAATCTCAAAACATTTACACAGGTAATATTTTTTGACAAGGCGATAGGAAGCAACATCAGTTTTTGCATTGGACTTTAATTAACCGATATCAGATTTTTTCCAGTTCTCTATTTATTCTTTGGCGTTGAGCGTCAGATCCTGCTTTAGATATCAAGTTGGTTAACACTATTTTAGCTTCACTTTTTTTGTTGCTGGCTACCAACACGTGTGCGTAATTGATTTGAATATCAATAAAATCGGGGGCCATTGCCGCGGCCTTTTCAAGTATATCCAGTGCTTTTTTTGTATTGCCCGTCTCCAGATAGAGCATACCGAGAGTATCAAGTATCATCGGATTCTCGGGACTGATCTGGTTTGCCCTTTGCGCGTACTTCAACCCCTCCTCAGGTGCCACATCTCTGAGTGTCCATGCCATATTATTTAGTACGATTGGCTGGTCAGGTAATAAACTTTCAATTTTCTTGTAAGTCTGTCTCGCCGGCTCATACTGATTTTCCGCCAGGTAATACTGGGCCAGCAAAAGCAGTGCCCTGGTATCTTCCTGGTGCTCCTGAGCCTAGAACTCGAGGCTCGATATTGCTCCTTCACGATCACCAGATTTCCACTGGTTAATCGATAAATCAATAATGACTTCGGGATACGAAGTGACTTCGGCCAGGGACGATAATTTACCAATTGCCTGGTCATAATTTTGCTCTTCGGTATCAAGCTTCGCCGCTAGCAGCAGAACAGCTCCATTGTCGGGGTACCTTTTGCTCAAGCGGTTTACTCGATTCTTAAAGGCTTCCAGTTCACCTTCGAAAAGATCCAGCCTGGCCAGGGCTAAATGGGCCTGCAAATAATCCGGATCAAGTTCTACAGCATCTAAAAGCGACCGCCTCATCCTGTCAGGTTTTTCGTCCTTTGCATAAGACTGGGCCAGTAAAAAATGCGCCGCCGGAAGACCGGGGTTATCGGATATCAGTTTGTTGAGTGATCGAGTCGACTGTTGAACTTTATTTGCGGCCAGCTTTGCCTGGGCTTGCAACATAATAAATGCGACCGAATTGCGATGCTCCTTTCCAGCAGAGTCTAGCACGTCAATCGCCATATCTGCTTCACCAACCTGCAAGTACCGGGATGCCAGTAATAGTTTAGGGGATAATTCTCCAGGGTTTCGCTCATATGCTTTTTTAATCCATTCCAGCGATTCTTCCTGCCTTTGCTGTCGAGCGGCAATTATTGCAAGTTGGGTTAGTACTTTTATGTTGGAATCGTTCTTTTCTAACAATTCCTCGTAGATTATCTTCGCTTTCCCAAATTCCCCTTCCTGAAAATAAACCCTTGCCAGGTTGTTAGCAGACATATCATCCGTTGGAAATCTGGACCTGGCCTGCTTCAGCAACTTTATCGTTTTGTCTCTGTTGGCCTCTGAGTAGGATAGCGCCCTCATATTTATACCTACGGGACTTTCGGGGGCCAGCTTTTCCACATTTCCAGCGATTTCACGCGCTTTTGTAAATTTTCTTTCGCGCATATAGCTTAAATATAAAAACTGATTAGCTTTCTGATTGCTGGGATCTTGTTTTAATATTGCTTGAAGCTCGATGCGGCCTTGCGCAATTTTTTCAGGATCTTTGATCAGCATTGAAGCTAACTGCAATCTTAAATCTGTCTGTCCGGGATTAAGTTTTATCGCCCTCGACAAGTACTGGAGTGCCTGTTCACTATTGCCTTGTTGGTGGTAGGCCTGGCTTAACAGTGATAAGACTCCGGAGTTATTTGGATGACTCTGGTCGAGCCGCACCAACCTTTCGATAGCCTTATCGGCTCTACCCACCTTAAGCAAAATACGGACGTATATTATGTTTGCGTGATGTTCACCTGGATGCTGCGACAGGTACTGTTCAAGCAACCCCATCGCACTTTGATACTGACGATTTTCTCGATACACCAGGGCAAGCAATAGTTGAGAAGGGCTGTATTCTGGATATTTGGAGAGTACTTTTTGCAAGCTCAATTGCGCTTGACGTAAATCGCTCCGCTTAAAGGCAATTATTCCATTAGTATGCTCGACTACAGGCCAGGTAGCACCTGCTTTAAGTATGACGTTGACATCATCCTGGGCGCCATCTAGATTACCCTGCGCAATTCTGACTGTAGCTCTGCGGATTGAATCAATGTGCCCGTAGGGTCTTAACTCGATCGATTGGGTATAAGCCTGCTCAGCCGGCCCCATGTCGTTCATACCTTGAGCTATTTCCCCCCATTGACTCCATGCATCAGCAATACCACCTTCCCTGGTGAGTAGGGGTTTAAGCCAAATCTTTTGCGCATCGGTATTATTGTTTGATTTCTCATAGATTGCCCAGGCGAGACGTACTTCAGTTCGGTTTTGATCCAGCTTCCGGGCCTGTTGCAATGCTTCGTGGCTGGCTTTCTTATTTCCTGTTCCTAGCCAGGCTATAGCTCTAAAAGACAAAACATCAGCCATCAATTCACGTGGATATTGACTCTGTATCGTTATTTCTTCGAGAATCCTGGCGAATTCACCGTTTTGCAGGTAAGCTTTTGCCAGCGGTATCAACAGCAAATCCCTGCTATACCCATACTCCAATGCCCGATTCAGTTCCTTAATAGCAGCATCGGCATTGGCGATTTCCACATAAGCTTTTCCCAGCTTAGCTCTTGCCAGGGCATTCTCGGGTTCCTGCTTAATCGAATTCTTAAATTCAATGACCGCACTTCCCCACTTTTTTGCTTTGGCGTACTGATCACCTCGTGCTGAATATTCCTTGGCTGATTGTTGGTTGCAGGCCGCAAGAATTGTGGCAATTAATATTGCGCCGATTATCAGGCGCACTAGCTACAGTCCACACGATTATTGACAAAATGCATTATATTGAATTTCATATTAAAGGTTTATTACCACTCAGGACCGATGTGACCCTGGTCCTGCATTGACCGATAGCAGGCGACGCGATTCTCCGGGGATATTGCTGGTTCACTTGCTGCTTATCTCGCCAACAAGTATTTCAGAACTGCCATTTGCACGTACATCCTGTTTTTTGCCTGCCGCACCACTGCGCTTCGACTGCCATCAAGGATTTCGTCTTCCACCTCAACACCCCGCCTCACAGGAAGGCTATGCATGAAAGCGCATGACTTTTGAGCTGATTTGAACCAGCTCTCGTCCACACACCAGTTTTCATAATTGCTTCGTGCTTTACGATCTGCCAACTTGTTCCCGTATTCAAGGGTCGACGCCCAGGATCCGGCATATAGTACACATGCGTTTGCCATCGCATCATCGCGAATGTTGGTTTCCTTGACCAGTCCTCCATCTTCGCTTGCTGCCCTTTTCGCCCGGTTAATGATTGGCTCAGGTAATGCAGACTCATCGGGTCGCAGCACCGTAACCTCCATACCACGTTTAGCAGCCATGTAAATCGTATCGGCTGGCACCGCCAGGGGTAGTGCTTCAGGATGATAGACCCAGGAAAACACCAGTTTACCTTCGCTTTGGGATAACTTAAGATCATCCAAAGTTTTCCAATCAGCCAATGCCTGACAAGGGTGTCGAATCGCAGATTCGAGATTAATCATCGGAACATCACACAACTCTCTCAATTCATTAAATACTGTATCGGAAAGATCTGCTTGCAGGTTTTCCCTGGACGCCAGCGCCCTGATTCCGATTGCGTCTGCGTATGACGAGATTACTGGTACCGCTTCGCGGATATGCTCGGCCGCACTCCCATCCATGACAATCCCGGACCTCGTTTCAAGCCCATGAATTGACATTTCGGGAGAAATGACAAATGTACCGCCACCCAGGCGTGTCATTGAGGCCTGAAAAGATGTCAGGGTTCTAAGCGAGGGATTTAAAAGCAACAGTGCTAAAACCTTTCCATTGAGAGCATTCACTTCAGGGGAACTCTCCAGACTATTAGCTATTTGAAGCAGTTCTCCAATTTCTCGTTTTGAAAAATCATCTAAATCGTAAAACTCTTTCATAAGTAATTCTGAGAAACATGAATTTAAAAACTAGTCGACAGGTTGAAAATTACCCGAACACCTTGTTGGCAATGAGAATGACTTTTGTCCACTGCAGAGTTTATTACTGCCCCCTACCGATGGAGTAGTATGTAATTCCACGAGCCTTCAGTCGCTCAGGATCGAAAATATTTCTGCCGTCAAACAAAACGGGGGAACTCAGGGTTTCCACAATTAAATCGAAGTCTGGTGCCCTAAATTGTTGCCACTCTGTAACAATTATCAATGCATCAGCATTTTTTAGCGCCGCTTCCGCCGTTCCTGTCAGCATAAGTTCATCTCGCTGTCCATAAATACGCTGACATTCATCCATCGTGACCGGATCATAGGCCTGGACTGTTGCATCAGCTTCCCAAAGCGCTTCCATCAAAACTCGGCTGGGCGCTTCTCGCATATCGTCTGTATTCGGTTTAAAGCTCAATCCCCAGACTGCAAACACCTTGCCTGCCAGGTCGCCTGAAAAATGACTCGATATTTTTTCAAACAACTTTCTTTTCTGAGAAAAATTTACAGCCTCAACTGATTTCATCAGCGGCACCTCGGTATCATTTTGGTCTGCGGTTCGAATCAATGCCTGAACATCTTTAGGAAAGCAGGAACCTCCATAACCGCAGCCTGGATAAATGAAGCTATAACCAATTCTGGAATCAGAGCCAATTCCTTCTCGCACTGATTCGATGTTAGCTCCAAGCTTTTCAGCCAAATTCGACATTTCATTCATAAAACTAATTTTAGTGGCAAGCATACAATTAGCTGCGTATTTAGTTAATTCAGCGCTTCTAATGTCCATAAACATGACACGGTCGTGGTTCCGATTGAATGGTTCGTACAGTTCACGCATAACCCCTGCCACATAATCACTATCTGTACCGACAATTATTCGATCCGGCTTCTTGCAGTCTGCAACCGCTGATCCTTCCTTTAGAAATTCCGGATTGGAAACAGTGAAAAAATCAATTGCCTTTTCTCGCTTTTCTAAAACTTGGTTAACCTTGCCTCTAACCTTATCTGCAGTACCTACCGGCACCGTAGACTTATTGATTATTATTTTGGGTGAATTCATGTGAGTAGCTATGCTCTCGGCGACTGCTAGAACGTGCTGTAAATCAGCCGATCCGTCTTCGTCTGGCGGTGTTCCAACTGCGATAAACTGAATTCCCCCATGATCAACGCCTTGCAACGGATTTGTGGTGAAGCCAAGCCGCCCTTCTTTACAAGTCTGCTCTATTATGCCAGGCAGTCCAGGCTCATAGATCGGAATGATGCCACGTTTTAAGTCGTCGATTTTTTTCTCATCAACATCTACACATATTACATCATGCCCTGCATCAGCCAAAACTGCGCCCTGAACCAAGCCAACATAACCGACACCATATATTGAAACTTTCATGCTAAATCTCTAATTAGTCGCATCAAAACAATCATAAAAAATGTCTACCCAAACGAATTATCCGGTTCTTATAAGAACCTAATGAAGATGGAGTGTCGTTAAGATAATTCCATTTGTAATAGGTGAATCAAGGTGTCTTATAGCTCATCGACGATAAACATGAAACTTTCCTTTTAGTGCATTCCCGGTGGCTACCGGAATTGTTCGGGAGTGTACTCAAGTCTAAATCAAAGAACCTACTTCATTTGATAGCAGTTTAAAACGCAATCTTGTACTCAACCCCCACCGACTTTTGGTCATAATCATCGGCGTTGTCTGTGGAATCGAAGGTTTCATAACCTGCAAAAACTTCAAATTCAGCATCTTCTGAAGTTGATTTTATATAGCTTACTGTATAATCGTACAGATCACCCTTATCATTGAACTCAGTTTCCTGTGCATACGCAGATAGAGATAATCTCGATCTGGAAGACAACTGGCGTTCATAATCCACCTCGGCACCCTTTGTTCTTTCGTCATTTCTATCGTTCGGATTTGAAAATTCGTCATAGAAAACTGAAAAGGTTATCGTAGATCGGGCGCCAAATTGGGTGATCGCGAAATCTCCTCGTTTGCGAAGCACCGAGTCTATCGATGTTGATGTTTGCGTTGACTGGCCAAACTGATCATTTCGATCATTGAATAACTGATCTCTGACAGCCTCGATCTTCTCCGTATATTTAGCCGCAAACAGAGTACGCGCCCTGGTAATACTGGCATCGAGTTCGTAGGTTTCGTCGTCGCCAAGTTTACCCACCCCGACACTAGTAAAAGATTGTCGGGTTGGGCTCCATCTTAACCCAGCTAAATATTTATTCTCATCCAGATCAGAAGAATCAGTATGAATTGTTCCCAATTCAACAAAGGCGCTCAGCGTTTGATCATACTTATAATTAAAAGTCGCTCCCAGTATATCAACCCGCTCATCATCACTTCCGCTTTGGGAAAGCCTGCTCTGAACCAGTCCTTCCCAGGTCAATATATTGTCAGAGATATTATTATCCATTGTGAAAGCAACTGACTGTCCTGTAGAGCTGTCGCTGTCTCCTTGATCCGCATAATCTAGCTGCAGTCCAGCTGAATATTGAATATCTCTGCTAAACCTTTCCGAATAAGCAGTACCCGTATCAAACGTGTAAAGCTGCTCGCTGTTGTTATCATTTACATCTGGATTTCTACTTTGGACATTATCGATATCTCCGTTCGTCAATCGGCCAAGCGCCCTGGCATATGAAGTCCATTCCGGTTTATGCCGAAACTCAGAGTCCATATTCAAGCGGTGGTTTACTTTATCGTTCCTCTCCAGATTGTTGCTCTTTGCTACATTTAAAGCGTACGCTAAAGAAAAGTCTGATTTGGCACCATTAGAAATGATTATGACGCCTGGAAAAATCCGTGTTATTGAGCCGGATTCCGAAAAATCATCAAACTCGTTGTCAACAAAAACTTGTTCGATCTCGAAGGTCGGGGTCACGACCGATTCCGCAACAGCGTATCGATTCAAAGCAAGTAGAAAAACAAATAAACAAATTGCGAGTACTTTTTTCGACAAACAAACAAGTCGACTAGACTCAGCCAGTGAACTATCCCTGCTAGCCTTCATTGTAACCATCAGAGCCATAGCCATAAGCGCTAAATTCATTTTTTTCTTGTACTTTATTGAGTACCAGTGGAACAATCCTGTTATCTAACATATCGATTGATCGCCTGACCATATCGTGGCTAGTATATTCGGCTTCAACCACAATGATGACCTGTCCCATGTGGGACGCGAGCACGCTCGCTTCGGTTGGCAATAATAACGGAGCCGACTCAAAAATAATAACTCGATCCTCGTATCTACCAGATAACTCCTCCATGAAGGAATTCATTGCCTCGCTCGCGAATAACTCGACCGAGTGCTCTGTCCTACTACCTGCAAACATCAGTGATAGTGAAGGAACATTAGTTTTATTCATTATCTTGCTCACATCGCTCACCCGCCCTGTAAGAAAATCTGTTAATCCACTTTCCATTTCTACACCAAATATCTCGTGGTGGGACGGTTTGCTGATATCAGCATCCACTAACAATATTTTCTTATCTTTCTCCATCGCCATACTAAGTGCCAGGTTTATAGCCGAAAACGTTTCCCCTTCTCCACTCACTGAACTACTCAGCATAATAAGGTTTGAGTTATCAACAACTGTCGCGCCCTTTCCCAGGATATTATTCAGCAGAGGGCGCTTTATGACACGAAAAGAATGTGACAAAGGTGTATTTACGTTATCCAGTTGTATATACCCATTACGGCTTAGTCGACCTAAATTGATCTGCACATGACGGGAAAAAGCCTTTAACGGATCAATATCTAAAAGTTGTGATTCTACAAAACCATCACTATTCCCAAGGGGGCCTGTAAGATCGATATCAAGATCGGAATTGCTGTAAAGTGACTTGTTAGACGGCATACTGAAATCTGATAAATCCTTGTCAAGGCGAATATCGATTTCCGAGTCCGCTGATATGTCAACAATCTTGGCAACTCCCGCTTTAGTGTCAGCTGAGAAAGGTACCGCACTCTTATCGACTTTCTTACGAGACGACTTTTTTTTCCGAGCCGTTTGACTTTGCCAATGTCTTGTCTAGTTTCGCCATAGTCAAATAACCAGCGCTTGAATGCGTTGTACAATCCCCGCATCTTGAATACGCCCTAAAATATTTGCCTCTTGAATAAGAATTAAAATATTTTCATCCTGGTAATGGAGATGGATAAGAAAACCGGCGAGGGGTAACAAGCTTAAATTTGCCAAAGAAAACCACGTGAGATTCTTTCTTCGTTTACGCAGCACCTGGGGTGTGTCGAATTTTCGTATCGACCCAAGTATAGGAGTGTGTAACACACTGCGTATTTCTTTCACATTATAAAACACAGGCTGGAAAAACGAGATTAATAAACCAACACCGTACCCTATCCCTAGGGCCGCCCCCAAAACGCCTAAATCGAGTAAAGGCTTATTTGGAAACTCAGGCTTGCTGGGTACAAATGGTGGTTCAATTACTCGAAACCTTACTTGATCCCCACCCGACTCGACATCTTCATAAATTTTTGCTTGTTCGCGTCGGGCTACAAGCTCATTATAATTCTTCCTATGTACCTCATAATCTCGATTCAAACGTTTCAATTCTGTTTCTATTTTAGGAACAATATCCACTAGCTTTTGTAGCTTTGCACGATCCCTTTGCATGGCTGCTACCCGTGTACTGTATGAAGATATATCGACTTCTGTTTGCACTAGTAAGATCTGCAATTCTTGTAAAACGGGATTTGTGCTTGCTGAGTGGCTTAAATCGTTTTGTTCTAACAGCGCCAGTTCGTTCAGTCTTCTTTCTTTAAGAGAATTCAACACCACCCGGGCGTTGATGACATCCGGATGTTCATCTGTATATAACAAAAGAAGTTCATCCACTTTTTCTTCCTGATTTTCGATCCGACCATCCAGACTTGATTCTACGGATGCAACCACACCTTGGTCGCCCGATTTCAATTCAGCAATTTGTAATCTGATTTTCTCTCGTCTGTTTTTAGACTCGGCCAATAAGAGTTCAGCCTTTTCCAACTGTACCGTACTTTCCTGTAGCTGATCGAAGTAGTTTGCACCATCCTTAGGCATTAATCCTATATTCTTACGTTTAAATGCTTCCCGCCTTTCTTCAGCTTCACGCAACAATCCGTCGTACTTTAAGATTTGCGAATTGAGAAACTCAATTGCATCATCGGTATCTGAACCGGTTTCTCCTAAACTATTTTCAACAAAAACGTCTAACAGCGTCTGCACAATTGTCTTAGCCCTGTCCGGATCGGTGTCTTCAACATATATTCTATATGTGTCACCTCCTTTCGAATCTTTTAAGGTTATCCGTTTACGAACATTTACAATCATCTCGTCCATCTGAAGAGGGTCTTCAATGTCAAGATCGAGATCTACCTTTCGGATCACACTTTCTATATTTGTCCGACTCAACAAGTCCCGCGCCATTAGCTGAACAGCGGCATTGACATCTGATTCTGCCGCAAGTCCCTTAAGAAGCGGTGTCAATAGAGATTTGTAGTCAATAAAAACTTTGGTTTTGGCAACATATCGATCTTCGAGCTGGTCAACATATAACACGCCTCCGCATAGAATGGCCCATGCGACCATTACTCCGACCCAACGATATTTCCATATCCCTCGTAAAGAATGAGAAACGAATACCTTTAATCCATCCAGGCCTTCCATTGAGAAAATTTCTTAATGCCTAAAAAGATGACTCTGGGATTATAATCGTGTCACCAGGTAGCACGGCCCGATTCATTGTGATATCACCATCCCTGATCAGGGAATCGAGTTTTATGATGTAAGTCCTGGCAACACCCTTTTCCTTCCTGACTAACTTTGCGTTATCGCCATCGGCGAAATCTGAAAGTCCCTTAACTTCTATCATGACATCCAGTAGTGTCATTCCGGTTTGATAGGGGATCACCTTCGGATCGGTTGCATTACCAATAACCCTGATCTGCTGATCAACTGTACTATTGAAACTAGAAACTATAACGGTGACGCGAGGTGTTCTAATATATTGGGAGAGTTCTGCCTCGACCAGACCTGGAATTATTGGTGCCTCCAACCCGGTGACATCAAGATCAGCAATCAAGGGTGAGGAAATTCTGCCATCGGGACGCACGGTAACATTCGACGATAGTTCGGGGTTTCGCCATACGAAAATACGCAACTGGTCTCCTGGACCAACCAGGTAACTCGTGGCGGCCTGGGGGGGTGATTCCGGAAGCATAACGCCCCCAGAGGACGAACAACCAGCAATAGTAAAAAATCGCTACAACCAGACTATGGAGCACTATAAACCTGTAAGACATTTTTTTATTCCGGTTAGGGTTGTTTAAAAGGAGAAGTATATTTAACCCTGAATTAATTTGCATCCCTCGAAGACTATTGTTAGCCTGTAAAATCACTGTATCAGACTCTTACCTGATGTACCCAGTCAATAAGTGACTTTTATTTCCAGTTTGCAGTGCGCATCACATTTTTACATTAGTTTCGACAGTATCTGTAATTTCAGGATACTTAAAATGGTCATAGCTGGATTAAGAATCAATGTTTATTCCCAATCGCTCGATCAGAGAATACAGGGTAGGCCTCGATACATCCAGGCGCTTCGCTGCTTTGGAGATATTACCATCCTCTTTATCGAGTGCCCTCATGATGGTGCGCTTGTCGGAAATATTCCTCGCCTTCGCCAAATTAAGCGTTTGTTCCGCGTCGTCGGCATGCTCGGGGATCCTACCCGGGTCGATTTCGAGCTGTAAATCCTTCGCTTGAAGGTAGGAATCTTCGGTCATAATGACTGCCCGTCGTATGATCTTTTCCAGTTCACGCACGTTGCCCCTGCATTCATAGTCAAGCAGAATACTTTCGGCATCCTTGCTCAGGCCACGGATTTTCTTGCGCTGTTCGGTTCCATATTTATCCAGGAATACCCGGGCAAGCACAACAATATCGCCATCCCTTTCTCTTAACGGTGGCAATTCGATCGTAATATCGCTGATGCGAAAATACAGGTCTTCCCGAAATATTTTCGACTGGATCATTTCATTCATATACCTATGGGTAGCACAGACAACACGCACATCAACCGGTATTTCCTTCGTTCCACCTACCCGTTCGATCACACGCTCCTGCAGAAACCGCAGCATCTTTGACTGCAATTCAATCGGCATATCGCCTATTTCGTCCAGAAATAACGTGCCGCCGTCCGCTATTTCCACCTTTCCTTTTTTTTGGCTGGAAGCACCGGTAAAAGCGCCTTTTTCGTGTCCAAACAATTCACTTTCCAGCAGGTTCTCGGGTATTGCGGCACAATTTATCGCAACGAAATTGCCCTCAGCGTATGCGCTCAAACGATGAATTGCTCGCGCTATCAATTCTTTACCGGTGCCGCTTTCACCGAGAATAGGGGCGCTTAAATTGCTGGGCGCTATTTTCTCGACCATTTCGCAAACTTTCAACATGGCGGGACTGGCGGTTATTACCCCGTCAAGGGGTGAAGTTTTTTTCTGTTCCAGCAGGGCCCTGTTGTCATGCTCTATTTGATGCAGGTGATAGGCCCTGTCTGCGACAAGCGGCAGAATCTTCGCATCTATAGGTTTATGAAAAAAATCATAAGCACCCATTGAAATCGCTTTTAATGCATTCTTTCGATCCTCCTGACCGGTAACAACGACAACCTTGGTCTCTGGGAAATCAGTTACTATTCTTTCCAGCAGTGAAAATCCAACCGTTACGCCACCAGGATCGGGAGGTAAGCCCAGGTCCAGCGTAACGACCGAAGGATAATGCTTGTCGAGTTGCTTGACGGCAGATTCCATATCCTCAGCCAGCAACACGTCAAAACCTTCAAAGCACCATTTAAGCTGCGAGCGCAGGCCCGGATCATCTTCGATAACGAGTAACTTCTTATTCATATTCGACCGGTAATGAAATTTTAAACCGAGTGCCAACTCCTGGTTTACTGGTAACTTCGATATCTCCCGTAATCGAACGGATATATTCGCGGCTCTGGTAGACCCCGATCCCCATGCCAGACACTCCCTTGGTGCTTTCAAAGGGCTTGAACAAGCTGTTATTGATGAACTCCGGGGTCATTCCCATGCTATTATCCTCGATCACGAGTTCGATCAAAGCTTTGTCTAGTCGCTTTACCAAAATATTAACCTGACCATTCTTATCAACTGATTCTACCCCATTCTGGACAATGTGCCTGATGGCGGATATCAACTGCTGGCGGTCTGCCCGGATCATTGGAGTTTCATCAGAATCACAAATCATCCTCACCTGGGCAGAGTGGTGTTGATATGAATCTACAATTTCCTCGATAAGCGGGATTAAAGACAATTTCATCAAGGTAATTTCTCTTTCCGGGTCTCGCAGTTGCTCCAACAGTCTTCGCATTTTCTGGGTGGTGTGATCGACGGTACTTATCATATCGTCGATAAACTCAGGATCGTGCTTATGTCTACCGGCGTTTTCAACCAGCAACGATAATTGACTGAACACCGTCTTCAAGTCATGCACTAGAAACGTGGTCATTTGATCCAGATCCTTGAATCGTTGCGCCAGTTGTAGCCGTGTATCCGCTTCATTCAGGAATAATGCCATCGAGACGTGGTTGGTCACCGTGTTTAATAGATCTAGATCTTCAATATCGAGAGAATGTGCCACCCTTGGTTGTTCCAGGTAAATAAACCCGAAAAGCTTTTCGTTAATCGTCAAGGGAAGAATCAACCAGCTGTGCGAATGCTTGATAATCCAATGATCACTCCCACCAGTCTTATTCATCACTCTGGATAATTCATCTACCGTCAGTATGCCCATTTTCCCTCTAATCGCTTTGATAAGCGCTGAATCAATTCTCTCGGAATCAGTTGAGAATGGCTCGGTTTTCCATGCCGCTTTGTAGGCAAACTTCTTATCATCCTGTATCCACAACGCTCCGCCCCTGCTGTCGACAATTTGGCCGGTGGCTTGAATCGCTCGTTGGAAAACAGAAGTGCCGGAATCGTGTACTAAAATAGTCCGCGAGAACCGGTCCCACTCCTCGCGATAGTCATACTTATTCTGAAAGCTATAACTCAGATATCTTTTTATGCGAACTCTGATATCTGTAGAAAATAATAGTACCGCCAGAACGACAAGCGAAGCGAAAAAGAAAACGGCCTGCGCTAATTTGCCCCACTCCGCACTTGAGCCCTCGATGTAATAACCGACAAAGGCCATTAGCAGCAAATATAAGCCGGTTGTAAACAAGGTTGTTGAGTGGAGAACGAATTTTCTGGATATATGCAAATCAGGTGCAATCCGGGGATTCCTGACTGCAGCCAATATAAGGGTTGGAATCGCTAAGATATTGACAATGCCGCGAGCACTCCAGAAATCGTAGTCTATTTCATGTAAGAGCAATGCGTTTGAATATACAAAAAAATCATATGCAAAAATGGTAGCGGCACTTATGCATAGTAATTTAATGCTGCTTCGATGAATCTCTGCAGTGTTTCGAAGCACTTGCTCGGCTAACAGTAATCCTAAAATCGAGAATCCTAACATCCAGCCAAATTGAATTATTGTCGGCGTTCGCAATCCAAAGAAAGATACCAATTCATCATTGAAGCCTAAAGTTAAAAGCGACAGTAGTAAAATAAATGCAATATTTATCGGCGATAAGGGATTGAGTATCTGGTACTTTGTCCGTCGATCAATATAGTACCCTGCGGCGAGATGAAGAATGTTAAACCAGGTAAAATAGCGCAGGAATTCGCTAGCTGTTACCAGTTTGAAAGATAACGAAGGCCCGATCTGGCTCATCGTAAGCGTTACGCTCCACAACAATGTTGCAATGATGAGTATTAAAAAGGCTTTGTTGGTTTGATGTCGTATACCGATAAGATACACAATCAGCAGAAACAGGTATGCAACCCCGCTCGCCAAATAACTGACAAAACCCAGTGATAAAAAAATATCCAAACCTGCTACCCATGACCAGGAAATGCTATTCCTCTATATATAAAGCCTGATTCTTTTGATGAATCTGGCAGTTATAGCTAATTCGATGACGGAATTCTAACTGATTAGATTTTCAGTATAAGAGAGGACGAAAGTCAACCTATCATAGCTACTATTAATAGCTCAATCGATCGGTTCACAATATAGCAAAAACTTTCCCTGACTAATCGATGACGTCGGTCTGTTTCATTGGACTAAATGCCGTGGAGAAACCGCAGTATAACAACTTTGGGTGGGACGCAGGGTAACGCGATTGAGTCGTGGTTTACAGCAGTAAATGTCATCCTGGCTCAGCAAAGGATCCCAGCAATATCCGAGTACAGATCCCTCCATTCCGGATTATGTTGCTCAATTAAATCCAGTTTCCAGATTCGATGCATTTCCTTGATCGCGATTTCTCGTAGCGAGGCTGCACCCGCATTTGGGTGGTACTCAAAATAAACCAGATGGTGGATCGCGTACTGGCTGGTGATTCCCGAAATCAGGTTGCATTTATGTTCATAGACGCAGTTGGCCAGGTTAGCCGTCACACCGACATATAGTGCCCCGTTGCGTTTGCTGGCCAGGATGTAGGTGCAGTAGGTCTTGTTCATTTAACTGGTACTGGTCACTGTGGTTTAGGCTGCTTGAGACTGGTGGTTGTGAGATCCCCCCGCTTCCGCGGCGGTCCGACGTATCGATTGACCTAGACAGGCGCGGAATAATGAACGAGTTTGTTGGGGTGTCGCTGAGGAGCTTGCCGATGTTAGCGAGAACAGGGCTAGCAGACCGCTGACGAATAGCCAGGCTGTGGGTGGTACCGGTACAGCGGCGGGTAACGGCTCCGACGACAAATCCAGGCTTGCGCTACTAGCGGCGCCCGGAGTGCCAATGTCGCCGAGCCCATATCTGAACGACTCAAGCGTAAGGTCGTAGTTGGAGACAATCATCGGCATTCCGGCCAGTTCGCGCGAGCGCCCCGCTGCATCGAAATCACTGCCGTAATCGAGGCGTAGTAATTCTTCTATGCCGTCGCTGACCACGATTTCATCGCCGCTGTTGCCGAGCGTAAAACCGTCATAGACATAATCCGGGGTCAATCCGGGGTCAATATAACGCGCCAGTGTTAAATACTCTCCCGGCAGAACCAGTAAATCGCTCTCGATCCTGTGGCGGTCGCTACCATCGTCGCCAATGGTGACCTCGTGAAGATTGATAACCTGGTTGGTTGGATTATATAGCTCGAACCATTCACCGCGCGCATCCGATAACGCGGCCGGGTTGGCCATGACTTCACTGATCAGCAGATCGCTGATCGTCACGGCATGAGCGGGATAAATACAAAGACTGAGTAAAAGCGGTAGCCCGAAGTGGGCAATTCCTTTTGCCTGCATGACATTCTCCTTGTCGGTTTAGGTTTGTTGCGTTCGCGCAACTAAGTTGCACAACAAAACTTAACCCGGCGGGCGGCAATTACCTAGCGAGAATCACTAAAAGATTTGTAGGAATTTACCGACATTACCTGTCGGTCGGCTGCGGTGTTTCAAATTCGTACAGTGTTGTCCCGAGTTCGTCGTAGGGCGCCAACGCGGGCCCTAGCTGATCTTCGCCTGAATATTCTAACTTGCAGGTCGCGCAGGAAATTGTACTTACTGACGCTTAACCTGCGGGCTTTCTCAGGATCATTGATGATGGTCGCACGGAGAAATACCATCAGGTTCTGCTTACCTTTCTCCACGCTGGTGGCACGGAACAGGGCACCGATTAAAGGTAAGTCGCCGAGAAAAGGAACCTTTTGTTCGATATCGATGAGGCGGTCGCTGATCAACCCGCCAAGCACCAGCAGTTCACCGTCTTCGAGTTGTACCGTAGTGGTGATCGCGCGCTTGGTGGTGACAATATCGACAGCCCCCTCCGAACTTGCCTGGATGTCTGAAACTTCCTGGTAGAGTTGCATCGAAATCGCGTCGCCTTCATTAATTTGTGGCGTTACCTTCAGGGTGACACCGATATCCTGGCGCTCAATAGTCTGAAAAGGATTATCCGTGTCGGAACTCGCACCGGTAGACTGGCCGGTTACAAACGGCACATTCTGACCGACGATGATTTCGGCTTCCTGGTTATCCAGCGTCACCAGCGATGGCGTCGACAACAGGTTGGTCTCGCCGTCACCCTGCAGGGCTCGAATCAACACCGCAACACTGAGACCATCATCATCGATGGTGCCAAGACCGAGTAGACCTCCATCAGGGATAGCAGCATCTACCAGATCACCTCCTATTGACCCCGCAATTCCGCCTATCGTTGAGCCAAAAGTACTGAACTGCGAAGAGCCAACCGCTGTGCCATCGTCACGCAACAGCCATTGCACACCGAGTTCTTTCGATGTAGAAAGCGACACTTCGGCGATGATAGCCTCGATATGCACCTGCGCGCGCGGAATATCAAGTTGCTGTATCACCGCCCGCATCGAAGGAAAAATAGAAGCCGGCGCGCTGATCACCAGCGCATTCGATTCATCATCGGCCTGCACGTTGACCGTCTCCCCGGCAGCAGCGCCGGCACCGGTGGCGCCGACATTTTTGGATTCCGCCTTGAGCGCTTCCTGACCTACGTTACTTAGAATTGCCGCAATGTTCGCCGCGTTGGCATAGCGTAGATAAACCACGTGCGTATTACCGCCCGACTCCACTGGTGAATCAAGATCGGAGATAATCGCGCGATATTTCAGGCGTGCGGTCTTCTCCCCACTCAACAACACGCTGTTGGTACGCTCATCGGCAGTGATTTTGATGCCGCCCCCGGCCGGCGCCTTCTGATCCGGCGAAACCACGTTCAGGCTCGATAACAGTCGCACTACTTCGGCGGCAAACGCGTGCTTGAGCTTGATGATTTCGATACCGGAATCAATTTTCTTGTCCATTTCGGCAATAATGCGATCGATCCGCCTGATGTTGGACGCGCGATCGGAAATAATCAGCACATTGGTGGTCGGATAAGCCGCCAGATGCCCCTGCTGTGCCACCAGCGGGCGCAGGATCGGTACCAGTTGCGCAGCATTGATATGGTCAATCTCGAGCACGCGGGTAATCAACTGATCGCCCGGATTACTGCTCGCCGAGGTAAAAGGCGCAGCGCTTTGCTTGGCGGTGGCGTCGGGAATAATCTTGATTGCGTACTCAGTCGGTACGGTGGCAAAGCCATGTACCTGCAGAATCGACAGGAACACGTTATAGACTTCTTCTTCATTCAGCGGCTTCGACGATACGACGTTGATCTTGCCCTTGACGCGTGGGTCGATAATGAAATTCTTACCGGTGATTTGCGATACGCTATTGATTACCGCCACCAGGTCAGCGTCACTGAAATTCAACGTCACCTTTTCGGCGGGCGCCTGAAAACTGACCAGCATCAGCCCCAGCGCAACACATGTTGAGATCAGTTTCTTCATCGGCTACTGCTTAAAGCTTGAAATCCTGTGTCTGTTCGGCGCCATTGCGTATGAACGTAACCGAAATATCTTTCGCCGTGGTGAGTGACTTTAACGCGTCGAGTGCCTCGAACGGATTCTTCAGCGCGACGCCGTTGACCGCGGTGAACACGTCATCGGCCTCGAAATTGAGTTTTTTCAACAGGCTCTCGCCACGTAACGGCCTGAGCTTGAAACCGATATTCTTGCCGTCCTGCTGTACCGGAATCGCCTGGAAACGGGTCGCCAGCGCCATCGGGTTGCTGGTATAGCGTTTCTTGTAACTGCGTAGCAGCGCAGACTGCCTCGGAGAGCCTGCGGCAGCAGCATTGGTTAAATCCTGTCCGGTCGGCGGCACTCGCTGCTGCAGGTTGAGGCGTTCTATCTTGCCATACCGGTTGATCAGGATATGGTCTTTCTCGATTCCGGCCAGTGTAATCTTATCCGCGAATTCATCGTTAATCAGGTAATGCTCGCTCTTGTTAGGCTTCACTTCCACGATCGCCGATGACAGGCTCTCATCGGGAGAATAGTAAACCCCGCGCAACTTGTAACCGAGCTGTGTTTCGGGCGCCTCCTCGACCTTGGATACAACAGTCTCAACCTCGGCTTTACCAAACAGGAAAGCCTTGCTGATAGCATTTGCCTGCTGCTGGTAATTGGCCCCCGCCCTGGCGGTGGTGGTGTTACGCACGACCTGCGTGCGTTGCTGGGTCGCGGCCTGTTCCGCTGCGGGAATGAGTTGCCAGATTATCAGTGATACCTGGTGCGCAAGCGCGGCCAGCACCAGCAGCAGCACCGCGAGGCGTAGCCACTTGTCGCCGAGAATCCTGAAAAGCAAATCTGGTGTCAAACGTCTGTTCCTTTACCGATACTGATAACCGGCTAGCCATTATAAGCTGCAAATGAAAATTAACTATAATTAAATTCAACTTTATAGTCGAATTTATTGATTTTAAAAGAATTAATGCTAGTTACTCAAACAGGCGACCGGGAAAAAATATTGCCAGAAACTGATTTTACGGGCATTTTGGGCGTGTTTCCTGGAAATAATTCATATTGCACCAGTATCAAGACAAGCAGGCAGATTTCCTATGACGCTGATCAATTCTGACCAAACCCCGCGTGAACTTGGCTTTCGCATGCCGGCTGAATGGGAACAGCAGACCTCGGTCTGGTTCCAGTGGCCGCACAAGCACCCTGTTTCGAGCGCCGCCAACGACCTTTCCTACCAGATGAAGATGGAGAAGACCTGGATGTTGATCTGCTGGGAAATTCATCGTCAGGTCAGGCTCGATATTCTCGCGCGCGACGATGCGCAGCGCAGCCATATATTTGCCGCAATGAATTACTACGGCTTCAACATGACGCGAGTATCGATTCATATCACTGAAACCATCGAAGTATGGCACCGCGATACCAGTCCGATCTTTGTCGTCGATGGCGAGGGGGCTATCGCAGCAACCGGCTGGAACTTCAACGGCTGGGGCAGTTACCCGCAATGGGCAGAGGCCGAGGGCCATATTGCACAGACGGTGGCGGAGATCCTCAATTTGCCAGTGTTCGTAGCGCCCCTGGTAAGCGAGGGCGGCGCGATAGAAGTCAACGGTAGCGGCAGCCTGATGGCGACACGCAGTTCGATCATCAACGAAAATCGTAACCCGGGCATGAGCCAGCAGCAGGTCGAACAGGTACTCGGCGACTATCTCGGGGTCGATAATTTCATCTGGCTTAGTGGCGCATCCCCTAAGGTTTGCGAAAACGAACTCGGCGACAGCACCGATTATCATATCGATATCGCCGCACGATTTACCGGTCGTAACAAGGTGCTTTACGCCTGGACAGACGATACCGAAGACCCGCGTTACCCTTACCTCAAAAAACACCTCGAGGAATTGCAAAGCGCTACAGACGAACTGGGTAACAAGCTGGACCTTCAGCCCTTGTATCTGCCCGCGGGCGGGGTTTATGCAATTGGCGATCGCTACGATCCGCTGCTCCGATCCGGTAGTAACTTTACCGACGCCAGCTATCTGAATTACCTGGTCACCAATAATATAGTGCTGGTGCCGGCTTTCGGTAATGTCAACGACGGCCCGGCTCAAACGGTCATCGCAGCCAGTTTTCCCGAGCACCGGGTGGTGCCGATACCGATGGTCAGCCTGACCGCGGAGGGAGGCGCCGTTCACTGTATTACACAACATCAACCCGCCCCCGTATTTGATCCGGTACCCGAGGTCGAGCCGGGGGACGACAACCCTGCGGACGATTCCGCCGAAAGTTAAAATTAAGTTCATTTTCGCACCCCGATACGGCTTCACAAAGCCTGCTCATATCGCTTGACAGTGAATAGGCGCTTTATTAAAGTACGCGCTCTCTCACGGGGCCATAGCTCAGCTGGGAGAGCGCAACACTGGCAGTGTTGAGGTCGGCGGTTCGATCCCGCCTGGCTCCACCAGTTTTTTTTACTGGTAACAAACAGTGTCCCCATCGTCTAGTCGGCCTAGGACACCGCCCTTTCACGGCGGTAACAGGGGTTCGAATCCCCTTGGGGACGCCACATTTTCGTTATATTAATCAAGGATTTACAGGAATGTAGATCCTTTTTTATTGCCTGCTTACAAATTTATTACAAATATTTAACGATCAAATTCTTCGTAATTGCCAATCTAACATTCATACTCTCCTAATGCGTAGGTTGCCCGTTCGAACCGGGCCGGATACAACATCTCCTATTAAATATCAAAGGCTTAATAAAAGCACGGATCTCGATACAATTGGATCGATTGTTTGTGCCGCCAATATGGCACCACTGATACTACTTTCTAAATCGTGTTTTCCTCTATTCACCCCAAGCGACCAATTCAAAACGGACATTTAAATTCTATTGATCAGGGGCAGCTTCCGACCCTGGATAGGCCTCAGTAATTCGGACCAGTTGATCAAGTCCTCATATCCTGATTCTCAAGCTCTACCGAACTGATATATCCCAGATAAGCATGACGCCGCTATTTATGTAAGACCGTTCGATATAATCGAACACATCTGTTTTGGTGTCTTCTCGTGTCGGATAAGTCTGCCATCGAATGCGTTCACGCTTCAGCAAGGAAAAGAAGCTTTCCACTGGCGCATTATCGTAACAACTTACACGACCACTCATGCTGCATTCAATACCATGCTGACGCAACAGGCCACGAAAGTCATCCCTCGCATACTGGGGGCCGTGATCAGAGTGATGCAACGTGGGTTTGTCTCGCTACCCCAGGGCCATCTTCATGGCATCCACCACCTGCTTTCGACTGCTATGGCGATCCATCGATCGCGCACTGATAAGTCTGGTTGCTGAGCAGCAAAATGAAGTGGACAATTACAGTGACTACTCAAGATAATTGATTGTTATTAATATATTGGCGCATTAGCGGTTAGTATTGACTTTTTAGGCTTCACACTTGCCGGGGAATGGCGTGATGTCACGCACGAACAACATTACATTGGCAGTTGCGCTACTCTTGCTATTACTTGGAGCATTAGCGCTGCATCTTAGAAGCAATGAAACTGCAATAGATGTTACTTACGCGCTAACAAAAGTAGAGCGAGGGGACCTGTTGTATTCGATATCCGCCGCCGGTACGCTCAGCCCGCTGATCACCGTCCAGGTCGGCAGTCAGGTATCAGGCACTATTGAAGAGGTATACGTCGACTTCAACAGCAAGGTCAAGAAAGGGCAGATAGTCGCGCAGATCGAACCCGCATTGTTTAGGGCGCAGGTCGCGCAAGCGCAAGCCAATTATGAAAGTTCCACGGCTGTACTAGATAAGGCGTGGGTAATCGTGGAAGATGCCAGGCGGCAATTGGAGCGCGCCAAAGACCTGCAGAAGAAAAGCATGATGGCAGAAAGTGATATCGAAGCTGCGCAGTTTAACTTCGATGCCGCCGTAGTCGAGACCAGGGTCAAAAAAGCTGCTGTGGCTCAGGCCAAGGCGACCCTGGACCAAGCTCAAGTCAATCTGGCCAACACAACCATCTACACCCCAATTGAGGGTGTGGTGCTCTCAAAAGATGTTGACGTTGGTCAAACGGTTGCTGCAAGTCTCCAGGCACCTACCTTGTTCACAATCGCCCAGGATTTGCGACACATGCAGATTGAGACCAATGTCGATGAGGCGTTCATCGGGATGGTCCACGAAGGACAGACGGTAACCTTTTCCGTTTTTGCCTATCCCCAAGACATCTTTGAAGGAAAGCTCGTGCAGATCCGTCTCAGCCCTCAGTCCCAGGATGATTCTGATGTTGTTCTCTATAACTGCATCATTGAAGTGGATAACATTAACCTGAAGCTCAAACCCAGAATGACGGCGACCGTCACCATTCAAGTCGATGCCCGTCAAGACATTCTCAAGGTACCTAATTCCGCTCTGCGCTATATGCCGGACTTGCCGGCTGAGCGGATCAAGGAGCTGCGTCAGCAGGTGGATTTCGATAACAATGAGGCCCTGATCTGGACACCCTCTGCGGACGGTGTCGTGCCGATCAAGGTCATCTTGGGTTTGTCCTCTGATCATCAAACGGAGGTTAGTGCCGAAGGTCTTATAGAAGGTATGCAGATCATAATCGGAGAGAAGGACGATAGGTCAGGGCAAAAACGCAAGGCAGGTATACGCTTGTTCTAGTTATGGCTAATTCAATGATATGCCTGCATCAGGTTCATAAGTACTATGGACTAAATGGTGTACAAATACATGCCCTGCGCGGTGTGGATCTTACCGTCGAAGCGGGCGAATTCGTTGCTATTGTCGGACCATCAGGCTCGGGAAAATCTACCCTCATGAATGTAATCGGATGTCTGGATCTTCCCGATGCAGGCAGCTATCAGCTGAATGACCGCGATGTCACTACCCTGAATGACGATGCTCTCGCTACGCTTCGCAATGAAACCGTCGGATTTATTTTCCAGAATTTCAACTTATTAGCCAGAACCAGTGCGTTGGAAAATGTCGAAACGCCACTTATATACGCAGGGGTGAGAAAAAGTGATCGCCAGCTACGAGCGCGAGCTTTGCTGGAAAGCTTTGGACTTGGTGATCGGATGCACCATACGCCCAATCAACTGTCCGGTGGACAGCAGCAGCGTGTCGCCATCGCGCGGGCGCTTGCCAATGCGCCGGCCATTGTCCTCGCCGATGAGCCGACCGGCAACCTTGATTCAAGTTCAGGCGCGGAGGTTATGGATATACTCCAAAGATTGAACAGAGAAAAGGGCGTCACGCTGCTTATGATTACCCACGAGACGGAGGTCGCAGCACAGGCACAGCGGCAGCTTACGTTGCGCGATGGCAAGATAGAAGCCTGAAATGAATTTGTATGCGTGTTTACAACTGGCGCTTCGTGCTCTGCATAAACATCGTATTCGCGCCATGTTGACCGCCTTGGGAGTGATTGTCGGAGTGGGTTCGGTCATTGCAATGCTGGCAGTGGGGACAGGTTCCCAACGGCGCGTGGAACAAGAACTGGAAAAAATGGGAACCAATCACGTGACGGTTCGTGCCGGTTCCGCCACCCGTAAAGGTCTACGTAGCTGGGCTGGAACGGCCACCAGACTGACAATTGCAGATGCCGATGCCATCCGCGGGCTGCCAGACATAATGGCTGTTGCCCCGATAGTAAAGCGACCATTGAAGGTTCGGGCGCTGGGGAAGAATTGGGCGACGGAAGTGTTTGGCGTAACGCCCGAATACATTAGCGTACGCAGCTGGAAGCTTGATCAGGGGGAGTTTTTCAGCTCCTCGCATGTTAACCGGTCGGCGCATGTTTGCATCTTGGGCCATACCGTTATGCGTGAGCTGTTCGGGTTGCGTGATCCCATGGGTAAAGTACTTATCGTGAAAAAGCTCGCCTGTCGTGTCATTGGAGTGCTCTCCAAGAAGGGACTCAATAGCTGGGGAAGTGATGAAGACGACGTGATTCTGTTGCCGATCACGACGATGCAACGAAGACTTATGGGCAGGACATATATTCATAGGATTCTGATTGAGACAAGAGGTCAAGAGACAGCGCTGAGTGTGCAAAAGGGCATAAGAAAGTTAATGCGCCAGCGGCACCGGTTGCAACCAAATCAGGAAGACGATTTTCGCGTGGGCACGCAGGCACATCTTGCGCAGGCATCGGAAGAGAGTGCCCGCGTGTTTACCTGGTTGCTGGGTAGCATTGCCTCCGTGTCATTGCTGGTCGGCGGTGTTGGCGTAATGAACATAATGTTGGTTTCGGTAACCGAACGTACGCGCGAGATCGGAATTCGCATGGCATTGGGTGCACGTCACCGTGACGTGCTGGCTCAGTTCCTGTTTGAGGCATCGGTGCTCAGTGGTGCCGGTGGAATAACCGGTATTTTAGCCGGCGTTTCATCTGCCCTGGCTATTGGACGTTTCTCAGATTTACCGGTTACCGTTACTTTCTGGTCAGTTGGTCTCGCTTTTCTGTTTTCGGTGCTGGTCGGTATCGTTTTTGGTCTTTATCCGGCACACAAGGCAGCCAGTTTGAGGCCTGCCGACGCTCTACGGTACGAGTAACTGCTTTGATTGGCGAGCGATATCGATGCTTTTGGCCGATCCCGAAAATTTGCTAATGACGTGGTTTACGCCGGAGAACTATAAATGCTAATGCATCTAGTTTAAGGGAAGCTTACACACCAATGCTTAACGAGCGTTAGCTCCTTAAATCTGACTGTAGTGGTCTAATCAAACCGGACACCAACGTAGGTGGTAAAATTGCCTCCAGAGAGGTGTTAAATGAAAAGACAACGTCGATCGTTCTCGACAGAATTTAAACATGAGACGGCCTGCTTGGAACTGGACCAGGGTTATTCGATCCCACAAGCCAGTCGATCACTGGAGTTGGTGAGACAGCAATCCGGCGATGGGTTCAGCTACAGGCTTCCATACCGATTAAGCAAAGCGGTAGTTGAACAAAAACTCTAGTACCTTAGATCGACTCATTCGCTTTTGAATGACCGTCTTGTCATCCTTATCGATTCCAAGCACCCGAAAAACAGATTTAGCCAAATCAATACCTATTGTCGGAACATTCATATTGGTTGCCCCTTCTTGTTTAGTGAAATATGCAATCCCACTATGGCACCTAGATACCGACTAAAGAAGGGGCGATCATTCCTTATAGTCTGGGCCATGAGCGGACGCCCGGAAACCATAAAAAACCCGTACAGTGGTATGGCGGCTGGGCAGAATCGAACTTCATAATAGTTCCCTTTTCTTAGGGTATTGTCAATATCGCTTTTAGCGGTCGATGGTCCGACCCCATCGAAGACAGTGTCTCAACATCTGTCACTTGAACGTGGCGCACCAAAATGTGATCGATTGAAATCCCCAACCACCCTAGTTGCGCAGGAAATGTGGGAACAGGTAGCCCCCATAGTGATAGATTGGCGAGACGCAAGAAATCCTTGAAAACAGGTGTGAACGGTGTTGCGTTGAAGTCGCCGGCAACAACGACCGGACCGTTAAGTTCCCTTATTTTCGGCGCAATACCAAGAAGAGATTTGTCACGTTTAACGAGTTTTTTGGATGACGTCGGGTCATACGCGTCAACCACGACAACCCAGGGATTTTCGGCATGGGGGACAGATACGCGTACAATCACCACGGGCCTGGATCCTTCGAACGGCTTGAACTTCGGTTCTTGGGATAATGCGTATTGCGAGAGAATGACTAACACCCTATCATCTGGGAAATCTGGATCGTAAAAAGACGCATCATATACTTCTAGCTGATGCTTGAAAATTTTGTCCTCACGGTATAGTGCCGCCTCTCGAGATGGAACCTCTTGTAGCACCACCACATCCGCGGGTTTACTGCGCAACCACTTCCTCACTTCTCTGTGGTTCTTATTAGTATCACTAACATTATGCGTAATCACAATCAACGGTCGCTTGAGATCTTGCCCAACTTCGGGCGATATTCCCTCCGAATACGGACCTGTGTTCGAAACCCTGTATGCATTCCATGAGAATCCGGCAAAAACCAACAAGAGTATCGCTGCACTAGAGGCTGCAATCTTTCTCCTCAGTAACAGAAACAAAATCATGAGAAGGCTGCTCAGGAAAAGATAGTGCAATGAAAAATGATGAAGCAATTCGTAGGGCCAGGACCTCAATTCAAAAAAAAGCTCAACACTCACAAGCATAAAACCGGCGAGGATTACCCATCCACTCATGACAAGAATTCGCATCAGCTGTATCGTTCTAAGTACTAAATCCCAGTGGTCCATTGACCATAATAGGGTCACCGTGAAGACCTTTTTGTGCCAAAAGTGCAGCGGTTAGACCTTTCGTGGCTCCACGCGCAACCTGTATAGACTTTGCAATAGTTCCAAAAGAGCTTTGTAATCCAGTTGCGTCAGATGCCGCGAAGCAAAGTGCCTGAACTATTTCGTCGGTGCTGAGTCCCAATAGTTTGCCAGCTGCTGCTGCAGCATCGAGAGTGGATGCCGGCAAATCATCAAAGACCGTATCAGCAACGAAGTCAGCGAGTTTATGTATAGCGTCCATCATACTCCACATGTAAATCGTCAAACCGATCTAGACAGATGGCAGCGTAATTTAAGAGACAGATCAGCCCATTCCTAAAAATACCAAGATTAATCGCATAGGGTTCAATGATAAACAAAGGTTCTTCATAAATATGTATTCCGCTTTGCTCTAACGTAAGTCTTGCTTTTTGTTTTACTTGATAAATGTTGGCCCAATACTTATCGGAAACATAATACTCTATATGTAAACAGATATCGTTAGATAAGACCAAGTGCTTCCATAGTTTTGATATATTCACGGTTTTCTTGGCTCTCATCATGCGCGAATGCTTGAATTGGAGTAATGGTAATTATGAGTCCGATCGGAGTGAAAGCCAATCTCTTGAGTTTTATATTCACACCCCTGTGCTTTGTGATGTTTTTACGAACAGGATATGGCTGATCGAATTGGTCACTGATAGCCGCCTTGATTTGTTGATTTATCTGGTCGGTTATTAGGTGAATGATTTGGCCTGATTTTTCCTTCAGCCTCTTGATAGCCTCAGGCTTATTGATAAAATGATCGGGTTTTCACATCACCTCAGGAGCTACGTTCCCGCTGGTATATTGAGAAACTGTGCTTGATGCTCTCTCTACAAGAATCACGAAATGTTTCAACGAACGCCCGAGATGCGTTTGATGCCGATATTCGCGCCACGACTGCTCCCATGTGTTCAGTAGAGAACATAGGGGACAATATTCTAATTTTATCCAGACTGGTCTCCGTGTAAAAAGGGATCGATCTCAAGAGTAGTGTTGTTAGACCATAGACGAGTCCAATAATGAAAAAATATCTTTATTTGTATGTTGTAGCATTCTCTGCGGCTATCATTTCATCCGTTACCATATATGCACTAGCCGATATCCTGGACGTTCTGGTCATGACATCAACCCGGGACCCTTACCGTGCGGCGAAAGCACCTCCGTACTATGGCTATATCTCGCAAATTAGATCCACAATATGGTTGATTACAGGCACCGCAACACTGACTACGGCCCTAATTGCACGAAAGGCATTGAGTTGCCGTGTTTCAGATCTGAGCCCTTACAGAATAATCTTGCTGGGAGGTATCATAGGTCTCTTCATGGCACTGGATGACATCTTGCTTTTTCACGACGAATATGCAGATATCTTAGGAATTCCCGAAATTCTATTTCATCTGTTCTACGGGGCTTATATGTTATCGCTTATCGTGTATTCGAGAAACGTTTTGCGCTTGACTCCATGGTTGCTGTTTTTCTCCGCCCTGTTTTGTTTCGCATGTTCCAGTGTTGTAGATGAAATTCTGTACGCTCCTACAGGAGGTAATCTTTCTGAAACTGAGAATGTGTTTAAGTTCTGTGGCGTGGTGCTCTTTGCGTTTTACTTCTTGTACGTATCCTGGGATTTCATCAGTAAGTATGATACATCGAAGCAATCCAATACATAATGCCTGGTGGGTAGTCATATCTACTGCTGCTTGATGCAGTCTAGTGCATGGGACTTAACGGTTGGGGAAGAGTACTCTCGTCTACCTGAGCTTTGTCGGGACAGTCGAGCTGAAACCCGATGCAAACTTCAAACGCATCAATCCAGACAAAGCAGATCAGGAAACCGCGATTACCCAGGGACAGACGGCTCAAATTAAACTCAAGTATCCACTTTCACATGCTGTTTATTGATGGTGTCTACTCTAGGAACGAATACGGTAAAATGGTTTTCCATCGGATAAATGCCCCGAACAAGGATGAGCTTTGCAAACTGGTCAATACCATCAGTTACCGAGTGGCAGCCTATCTGAAACGCCAGGGATTGCTAGAACGGGATGAAGAAAACAGTTACCTGCAACTGGGTGGACTGAAAAAAGGTTGATTCAATCTCATTTTGCCCTTATGGACTCTATTATAATTCTTCATCCGTTACGCTATTTTATCTAGGTTATTCACAATCAGATATGAACTATCCCGCTACCGTATCAACTCCTCAAAGCCGCAATCTGGCTAGTGTCACAACTCAAACCGTGATAATTTTGCTGATCCCCTATTTCTATTTCGAGGAACCCGTCACATATGTGCGGTTCATATCGGAAGATAACTGGGGTGAATATGCGACTTTCGTAGCTTTCGCTCTTTCTAGTTTCCTCTTCATGGGACTGTTTGTTTTTAGCCAGGTTAAAAAGCAAGGTTTATGGTATTTTCTGCTCGCTGTCGGTACCTTTTTTGTTGCTATGGAGGAAATCAGCTGGGGACAACGGATTTTAGATATCTCTACACCTGAGATCCTGAGACAGGTAAATTTCCAGGGTGAAATTGGATTTCATAATATTCGGGCAATATCCCCTGATAGCATAACTTATCTGGTAGTTAGCTTGGGATTTCTAGGTTACGGATTTATCTTGCCTATGCTTGTCCTGTATTCGAGAAGGGTGATGCGTTTAGTAGCAAACTTGAATCTTCCCTTACCGTCATTGCATTTATCTCCTTTTTTTATTGCTACAGCCTACTTCCTGTATTTCTCCAAGGTTGTGGCTCCTATTGCAAAGAGCTCTGAGGTTGGTGAGCTTTTCATGGGTATATCTATGGCATGTTTGTCGGTAGATTGTTCATTGCGAATTCTTCGATTCAAACCGATGAAGCCGTCGAGGTACAAGCTCTCAGGCATACTGGCCGTTTGTCTGCTTCTTTGGATCGCCTTTGCCCAATTGATAGCACCATCACTGATCGAAAGTGCCTATCTAGGAAAGAGCATTCCATTTTTCAACGAAATGATATCCGGCCAGGCAGAACACACTTTGGAGTACTATGAAAAGAGTTGGCTAAGAGTGAGCTGGTTAGCGGCTGGTTTACTAACCTGTTGCGGTTTGATCGTACTGTTAATGCTCGATCTCCCTCGCTGGGTTGGTGTTGATGCCCCGACGATGGTCAAGGTGTTTGCCACCCCAGCGATCGTGGCTATTACATTTTCTCTGGGTCTGTTCCTTTCGGTAGTAACGGGATCAGAGAAGGCATTCGAACTGCGATTAAACCAGTTTTTAGGCGGGAGATTGTTAGAGTTGGGACATAGCAGGCAGGCGGAAGCCATTCTGCTGTATCTTGAGGAACAGTCGTCATCTCCAAGTCAGGAGTTGCTTATTAGCAGGGGCATTCTCGAAATTGAGTTTGGTCGCGAAAAGGAGGCGCAGGCGTTCTTCGAGCAGGCCTTGGAATTACAGATGGACCGATATGCTGCCCGACCCGATAATCCAAAAGAAATTGAGAAAATTGCTACGATTTACTCTCATATGGAAGATTTTGAATCCGCCAGAAGATACTGGAACAAGGTACTCACAGTATATAAAAAGAATTTAGAGAATGCTGTTACAAGCCTTGAGAAAACAGAAATATATCTTTTACGAGCTAAAGTTTATTTGTCTCTCGGAATGAACGAAGCGGCAATTAATGAATATCTTGCCGCCAGCAAAGCTGCGCCTACTGCACGCGATAGGAACAAAATCGAGTGGGGAATCGGAAGAATTCTCGTCGATTGTGAGTCTGGTATTTCGATGAACTCTCGAGTGACATGGAAAGAGGTAGAGGCAATGGGCAAAGAACAAGTAAGTCCGTATAAATTGTGTACACGCTAGCCCAATGAACAATTACAAATCAATGGCTGTGAACAATAACAGAAGTGGACCCCAGTAGTTGGACAGCAGGTGGCCGAGGTTTAAGTAGTTATTTTGTGTATGGTTATCTTCAATGAAAAGAGGAATGCAGAAAATGAGCAGGAAAAGCAGAAACCATTCACCCGAGTTTAAATCAAAAGTTGCCCTGGCGGCGGTCAAGGGTGACCTGACACTATCGGAATTGTCCCAACAATATGGCATCAATAGCAATCTGATCGTGAAGTGGAAGAAACAGCTGATCGAACAGAGCAGCGAAGTGTTCGCATCCGGCAAGGAGTTGGCACCGGACCACGAATACCAGGCAAATGAGTTATCTTTTCTCTCGATTTAGATAATGTTGCACCTGCGAAATTTATTTTTTTGTATCATTCTCTGATTAGGGTGTGCGGTGTTTGTCCACAAATACTAATTTAATAGGAGCTAGCAAATGAAGCCCTTGTTTTGCAGCTTTATCGCTGCCACTTTAGCCATATCCTTGCCAGCCTTTTCCGGACCCCCTGCTCAGGTTACCAACGGTAATAACGAGGGGGTGGGCTCTCTTCGCGCAGCCCTGAGCAGTGGCGCGACGCACATCGTTATAAAGCCCTCTGTGCAGACGATTACGGTGACCGAGACACTCTTGTATTCAGGTACAAAACCGCTGACAGTGGCCGGCTCGGGCCAGACGATCGATGGCTCCGGATTGACCAACAATCTGGCATCCATCTTCGAAGTCACCAATGGTGCCAATTTGACCATACGCAAAATGAACTTCGATAGTGGCGGCGGTTACAGCCGTAGCGACAATTTAAACTCCGGTGTCGAGGTAAGCGGTGGTAAGGGTATTTTTGTTGACGTACCTGTTGACCGCACCGGAGCCGTCGAAGTGGAACTTACCCACGTCTCCGTTTACGGTACCGGTAATCATGCTATTCATATATCAGATTGTACGCTTGGAGATGAATGTGGCGGTCGCGGGGGAGGTGCCGGTAACGGTTCCCCGGCTTCCATCCGAGTCAGGCTTAACAATGTTCTCGTCGCCGGAGCCGGATTCGGCAAACAGAATGCGGACGGAGTCCGCGTCGACGATCGCAATGACGGCGACATCCACTTTTCTGTCGTGAACTCGGTGTTCAAAAATATTGGTACCAATGGCGTTGAACTCGACGAAGGCAATAACGGCAGCGTCTACCTAGAAGTGCGTAACACCAAATTCGAAATGAACGGCGGGTATTGCCTTGATGGTGAGTTCATTGTTGACGATCCCTGTTACGACGACGGTGACCCCAATGTCGGCGACGGTTTCAGCGTCGATGAGGCCGGCCCCGGGTCGATCGAAGGTAGCCTCAAAAACCTGCAGATCAACTCCAACTTTGACGAGGGTCTCGACTTCGACGAGAAAAACGACGGTGGTTTCGATCTCCGCTTGACCAGCATCTATGCCCAGGGTAACAAGGACCAGGGCGTGGAGATTTCAGAAAAAAACGATGGCAACGTCCGGATTTCCATGCGTGAAGTGACTCTTCAGGGTAACGCAGTGACTCTGCAGGGTAACGAAGGTAGCAAGGAGGCATCGAGATCGAAGAAAAAGATAGTGGTGACGTGAAAGTTATGGTCAACGGCTCACACATCGACAAACTCAAGATTAGCGAGGATGGTAGCGGAGACGGTACGGTCAAGGTATGTGGCTCAACCATCGTTGAACCGCTTGACCTCGATAATGTGACCGAAATCTAGCCAAACTTCAGTTCCAATAACTTCGAAAGCCCTTGTCCTTGGAGGGTTTTATTTCTCGATTTCCTTTTCGACTTGCCTACACGGAATGGAACAGCATCAAGTCCCAGTAATTAGAGGGGACAGTAATTAGAGGGGACAGTAATTAGAGGGGACAGTATACCTATTTATTAAAATGTACTTGTTTCCCAGGCTTTTGGAACCAGTGTGTGCGGGTATTTACAGCTGGCGGGGCGTCCGAGTTGGGTTGTGAATTCAACCGGTCGATGCAACAAACACGTTAAATCGCTCTGCTGGTATCTCGTACCCTGGTGTTTTGCCGGGACGTTCATTGAGTTGACGAGCAATGGCGTTGAGTCTGGCCTGAGAGTGTAACGATAGATCAGTACCTTGCGGAAGATACTGTCGTAACAATCGATTGGTGTTCTCATTGGAACCCCGTTGCCAGGGACTACGCGGATTGCAGAAGTAAACATCTATATCAGTCTCCAGCGAGAAGCGTTGATGACCGCGAGCTCTTTACCTCGATCCCAGGTTAACGACTTGTATAACTCATCGGGCGCTTCTTCGCTTGTTTGATCAGTGCAGACACAACACTTTCGGTGTCTTTGCTTTTAACCTTGGCCAGCATGACATAACGTGTATGACGCTCGACCAGGGTCGCGATGTAACTGTTTTTAGAGCCACCCAGAAGATCCCCTTCCCAGTGACCCGGAACCGCTCGATCTTCCACGGCTGCTGGCCGTTCACGAATCGATATCATGTTCTTGATTTGGCCCGTGCCATCTCTTTTCAAGCTGCCATTTTGAGGTTTCGCGCTATTGCCGGTGTTTGGACATTCTATGGTCTGATACCTATCTGGAATATCCAGCCTCGAAACATAAGCGTGGAGCAACGATTTAGCTTTCTTGCATTACTATTAGGTTTTTAATTTCCCATCGCCGTTGCCAATCTGTTCGGCACCGGTGGCAGTAAACTCAAGGCGCATAACACCGCCAGGCACACCTCAGCCATTCTGATAAACGCGAACTTAAAATCACATCTTCAAGCAATCCCAATCAGGGTAGCCTGGCACCCTGTAGCTGATGGTAAGAGATCTACCTGAAAAGGCATCTGAAATCACTCAGAATCACCAGATTTCTACCGCCAAACCTATCACGCAAAAAAAACCAACGAGCACCAAACCCCAAATTATCGAAACAGATCGGCTGGCCCTGGGGCAAATATGTGGGTTATGCTTCCTATACCAAGCAGATTCCATCATAAACTTGTATTTGCAATGGTCGAATCAATATTTGCATTTAATTGGACGATATTGTTGATGTCGGTACCACGAATCGAACGCGGGAACTACGGATTACGAGTCGGACAAAAGCGAGATAAATCATTGATTTGATTGGTGTCCCCGGCCCGGTTCGAACGGGCAACCTACGACTTAGGAGGGCAAGTTGACGCCATCAAGTATTCCCCTGTAATACGCGCAACACCACCCTATACTATATAGCTGATAGCAAGCTATAGCGCCATTTCAGGCGAATTTAGTGTCATTGGGTGGTACTAAGAGTTATTTCGTTTATTTATTGAAAACTCCATAAGGACTGTAATAGCAGGCCCCGAGTTGCGCCAGCAGCCCGAGGCCCTAACCAAACCAATCTGATAGGAGATTGACATGGCTACCAAGAATTTAATTGACACTGTCGCTAAGTGCAAAGACCTCACGGTTCGCAAAGGTAAGAACCTTACTGGTTCAAGACTGTACCCGGGCGGTTTATCAGATACCGCCGGAATCTGGACGGCAGTGTTTCACGGATTGCCCACCTCGATTCGAAGCGTGTTGTTATTCACCCAAACGACCCAGACGACTGCGACGAAGCATTGGACAAAGCCAGCGGATGGCAAAATCAGTTCGGTAATCTCGATGCGGGTGTGAGTCACCGGTACGGTGTCGGTGATGCGGTACGGGATCACCTGGCCGTGAAGAAACACGAACTTGGCAATAGCAAGGCTTACTAGGAATTCAAAAATCGCTTCGACCGCACTATCCCGGACACGTTGGCGAAATCACCAATGACTAACGTCACCAGTCGGGTTCGGGATGTTGCTGGAGTCATAGACGATTTGAGGAGGAAAAAGGCGTTATGGCAGTATAAAACACGATGGTCTGTATCAATAGTTTTAGAGCGCGCTTCACAGTGATGTTCTATCACGTCCATCATCTATTACAGCAAATGATGTATGAAGGCGAACTTAATTTCGAACAGTTTGATTATCAGGCAATGGCAAATCAGGTAAAGGTAGAAAAAATAGTAGAGAGACGGCGCAGTCTTTGTCGGCTATTCATTTGTACTCGCCAAAAATAAAAATTACACTCAAGTTCGAAGACATGCGCGAATTGATGCATGATTAATATCGTTAACCAATGTAAAAAAACAGTATCCTAAAGTTTGTTTTTGTCTATAAATACAATCGAAAACCACAAATTGCGGTGTAAGGCAACCCATCGAGTGGCGGTGATCGGTCTGGTTAGCCACTTGTAAGATAGGAGCACGGTTTGATGAAGCAAAAAGCTAGATATTTATTGTTCAAGGTTATCTCTCCTCTTATTGCGTCGCTGGCTGTATTTCTTGTTGCGGGATTACGTTTTTCTGAGCCTGTTTGGTTGGCAGATCACGGTATTTTTCTGATGGCTAGCATGATGGCAGGGATGTTTTTGATTGGACATGTTTTGCTATTAACACCGATTGCCCGTTCTAAACAGATGTCGTTGCATATACTCCGCGCAATCGCAGTTGGTGCGATAATCAGTTGGCCGGTATTTCTCTACTTTCTGGTTATGGATATCGATGTGTCACGGTTGGTAATCGTGTATGAGCTAGGGATACTATTTTTTTTATTGGCCGCGAATTCTTTTTCTAACCGCCACGGTCTTGTATTTACTATCAATATTGCAGTTTTATCCCTCACTGTTATTGCTAGTCTCCCCGGAATGTCTCAGACCACTACGAGGGAAGGTAAAAAAGTTGAGTTAGATAACTCTGTCAGCTATGAATATGCCAATTACCACGATATTAAAATAACCAGGTACAAGATATTTAACGAAAAAGGACTTGCTAACGGTGGCAGTATCGAGACGATCGATGATACTCGCCTGCTACTGATTACTGGTTACGGAAAATTGTATTTGATCGATACAAAAGGAGGAGAGTTTGACATCTATAAACTGGATATTCGAGTTCCGATCAATGCTGATACATATCTTGCTGAAAACAGTAACCCGAATCAGTATTTCCGCGTAACAGATATCATCCTTGAAGATAATGAAAGTAACATACGCAAGCTTTATGTGGCACATCACTATTTTGACACTGCCAATAAGTGCTATACGTTGCGACTGTCGGAAACACAGTTCGACCTACAAAATCTCCAAGCTGGTGAATGGGTTACGCGTTATGATTCGAAACCGTGTGTAAAGATTAATGCTTTCCCCAATCTCACCGGCGGTCGATTGGCGTTTATGCAAGATGGCACTATTCTCTTAACCGTTGGAGTTCATTCCTATAAAACTCGGGAATTCGCAGATGTGGATGGCTCCCATTATGGCAGGGTCATGCAAATCAACCCCGCAAACTGGACTGCTAACATATTTTCAAGAGGACACCGTAATGCCCAGGGCTTGTATGTTGGCTCAGATAAAATATGGTCCACTGAGCATGGTCCAGAAGGCGGTGATGAGTTAAATGAACTTGAATATGGCTTCGATTACGGCTGGCCTTTATCATCTTTTGGTACTGATTACGGTAAAAAAACTTTTGGAGGAAGTGGTGATCCCGGTAAATATACGCATGGGCGTTTACCTTTTTATTCGTGGGTGCCCTCTATCGGAATCTCGAATTTGATCGAAGTAAAAGGCGCCGAGTTTTCGGCCTGGGAAGATGATTTAATGATTACTTCTCTCAATGGAGCTTCAATTTTTCGAATGCGGATCAGAGAAGATCGTGCAGTGACCATAGAGCGCCTGAAAATTGGGGAAAGAATTCGCGACATTGTGGAGTAACCCAGTGGTAAAATCGTTCTTTGGAATGGCGAAGGTACGGTGCTGTTTCTGGAGTCAGCAAGTTCCGTTTTTTCTGAATGTAAAGGCTGTCATGTTCTTTCGCCTTCTGGCCGTAGTCTTGGTCCAGATCTACACAGGATTGTAGGGCGTAAAGTGGCAAATAGAGCGGGATATGCCTATTCAAAGAGTATGCGACATCTTGGTGGGACTTGGACCCTGGAACAACTTGACGCATTCCTTAAGAATCCAGCGCAAACTGTACCGGGTACAAGTATGCAGTTTGAGGGTATTTCTGATCCCGTCAAACGTAAAGAAATTATTCAGTTCCTGCAAGGACAACAAAAATATTCAGCTGACGAAAGACGATAAATCTGAGTTGGACTTCCCCCAAACCAGTGGACACTCATATACTTTAAATTAAAGCATATGAGAGATACCAATGACGAAGGCGAGATTTACCGAGGAATTCAAAGAAGAAGCCGTCAGGCAGGTGATCGAAAGGGGCTATACCGTGCCGGATGTGGCCAACCGATTAGGCGTATCGGCACAGAGTTTATACAAATGGGTTAAGGCTTGTGCGCCGGATGAAAAAGAGCGTTACGAAGCTGAGATTCGAGAGGTCAGACGAGAGAATCTGAAACTCAAAGCCGAGCTACTGCGGGTCAAGGAGGACCGGGAAATCCTAAAAAAGCCGCCGCATACTTCGCCAAAAACCCGGATTGAAGTATGCGTTTATTCTACAAAACCGGGAAAGATATCGAGCCCGGCGTATGTGTCGAACACTGGGTATATCACGTAGCGGTTACTATGCCTGGTTGGTGAGGCCCCCTTCCAAGAAAGTGATCGAGGATCGTCGGTTATTGCAATTGATCCGGGATTCCTATGAAGCCAGTGGCAAGACATATGGTGCACCACGCATCTGGTTCGACCTGCTGGAGTTGGGAGAACGACTGGGCAGGCATCGGGTAGCCAGAATCATGCGCGTCAATAAAATCCGTGCGCAGCGGGGCTACAAGCGTCCTGGATATCGATATCAAAAGCCAGCGGTCGCCGCACCGAATCGACTCCAACAGCAGTTCACTATCGGTCGGCCTGACGTTGCCTGGGTGACGGATATCACCTACATCCGTAACTATGAAGGGTGGTTGTATCTGGCCGCGGTGATGGATTTATATTCGCGTAAGATTATCGGCTAGTCGATGAAATCGACGCTGGCAAAAGAAATTGTTTTAGATGCGTTATTGATGGCGGTATGGCGACGGAACCCAAAGCAGGAGCTCATTATTCATTCGGATCAAGGCTCGCAATACGGCAGTGACGAATGGAATCGATTCTGTCCAACGAATGGCCTGGTACCCAGCATGAGCCGCCGCGGAGATTGTTATGATAATGCAGGTGTCGAATCCTTTTTTAGCAGTCTGAAGAAGGAGAAAATTCGGCGCTATATCTTTAAAACAAGGGAACAAGCGAGAGCAGAGATATTAGATTATATCGAAGTGTTTTATAATCGAGTGAGACGCCATCAACACCGAGGAAACATTAGCCCAGAGGCGTATGAAATGCAGATGGCATCAATCGGGTGGGTGTCCACCGGAATGGGGTAAGTCCAGATAGCTGCCGCCTGGTTCATTTTTTTGCCGGCCTCCCTGGTCAGTGGCTACATCGGGTCTTCATTTGCTGTTTCGAAACCATTGAGCAGCCAAATTGGTTGCTAATGATTCAACGCCTTCCGATCGAATTCTCTCTATACTTCTTTCGTCGGTTTCGAGCCTCTCGGGGAAATGTCCATCTGGGTTACGGGACTTAACTAGAGATATACCTACGCACCGTTATTCCGATATAGGCATTGCGCTCCGGAGCGGGCTCGAAATATCGACCGCCAAAAGCATTGATGCGGATATTGTCATTATAATCCTCGTCGAACAGATTGTTGACGCCGAGGAACGATGTCACTTCCCAGTCATCATAAACGGCATTATGTCCAAGGCGTAAATTCGAAACAGTACTGGATTCCACGCTGGTTTGATTGGCATTATCGGCATATATATCACCCGTGTAGGTAACGTCCCATTTTGCATAAAATCCTGAATCTCCAAACCAGGATAAGTCGAGGTAAAGCAGATCCTGTGGAATCCCGGGACTTTGATTACCGTCAAACTCATTTCCATTTGCATCGGTAAAGCGGTCAAAAGTGAAATCCGAATAGGTATAAGCCGTCGATAGAGAAAACTGCTCAGCGAATTGAAGGGTGTATGAAAGTTCCAGCCCGTTGCGGCTGGAAGACCCGGCATTTTCATAAAATGTTCGCCCGGGTTGGGTCGGTAGCTCGAACGGAGTCAATTCATTATCAATATCAATGTGGAACAGGGCTGCTTCAAAACGGTAACCGAGACCTGAAGTTTTAATGCCTACTTCGTAATTAGTCGATTCCTGTGCATCAAGCGACTGGTTGAACCCACCGCCGTCGGGATTAGCGAGCTCGGTGGTAGTCGGTGTTTCAAATGCGCTCGAGATGGTGGCGTACAGATGTGTGTTACTGCCGTAGCGGATGCTAATGCCTGCCATTGGACTGACCTGGTAGAAGTTAATTTTTCCTGAATCATCTCCATCGGCTAGAAATTGGTCATTGACATCAAATTTGACCTCATCGTAGCGAATTCCAAAGGTGAATTCGGCTATATCACTGAACTGTGTTTCATTTTGTAAAAATACACCCAGTGATGTCACCAACTCGTCCTGCTCGAAAGTCTGCTCGCCGGTTGCGCCCTGCAGGTTATCGAAACGCCTGCGATCATCGTCCTGACGGTCATAATCAATTCCGACCAGAAATCGATTAGATTTATTCGCCAGGTCACCTTCCGCCGTGTACTTAATACCCGTTCCGTAGAAATCGCGATCCAGCTTAACAATGCCACCGTCCTCAAAAGGGAGCTTGTTATTGAAATCCCTGTCCGTATTGTAGATTCGCGCTTCCAGATCGTGATTTTCGCTAAGACTGGTTTTATACAGCAGGCCGATACGGGTTTGCTCTAACTCCTCGCCTGCGTCAAACAACTGGTTTCGTGCACGAGCCTGAGAAGGATCGCTCGCGGCCTCTTCGGCGGTAAGACCACCCGGATCATCGGCAACAGGTTGATCGGTATGATGTATCGTCGTTAGTAGGCTGGAAGATGCCGAAAGCCTCGATTCGAAACGCGTATTGAGCTGGGTGTTTTCGAACTTGCTTTGATCCCGATAGCCATCGGTTGTCGTGTTCGAAAGATTCAGCAGGTAATTGAGCTTACCGGTATCACCGCCTGTTTTTAACTGTTGTTTCCTAAAGTTGTAATCGCCAAATGTGGCGCGGGCTTCTGCAAAGGGGGTCAACGTTCCCCGCTCGGATTCGATCAAAATCGCGCCACCTGAAGCATTCCCGTATAACGAAGACGACGGACTGCGAATTACCGTAATCTGGCTCGTTGAACCTATGTCAATTCCATCAACCGATCCCTGCCCGTCCGGCAAGGTTTCCGGAATTCCATCGACGATGACCTTGATTCCGCGAATGCCGAAACTCGATCGCGCGCCGAATCCCCGGATAGAAAGCCGTAAATCCTGCGCAAAATTATATCGATTGAGTGTGAACAAACCAGGAACTCGCCCCAATGATTCATCCAGCCCGAGTTGCTCTGAACCGAGTTGAATTTCTTCCTGGCCGATGACGCTGATTGCCGCGGGTATTTCATCCGAGCTTTTTTCTACTCGGGTCGGAGTGATCACGATGGGCCCGAGGCCTGCGCCTTGAACCATAGCAGCTGATGAAACAAACAGAAGTAACCCTATTCCGCTTTTCTGGATTCTTGTATCTACGATGCTGGTTCCAATTCAGGTAATACAGACACTCAGTATACAAAAATATTAAATCGAATCATCTCAATACAATAAGATGACAAATATGTGGCAATAATGAACTGTGTAAGGCCTGCAATTGAGTGAGCCACGAAGCCGAAGCCAAACCGTAAAACAGGATTAAATCAGCAAAATTAGGCTCTGCTGCTGGCCTGAGATCGCCTCCCGGCAGGGTTATATGAGGTCCGAAAACGATCGGACGGTTCGGTTTTCCCTGGTCTCGACCATATGTGCCCTACTCGCCTGGATGATGAAGTAGCTGCCCCTGCCTGGCGAGACCAGGCGGTAGCTCAAAAACTCCCCTATCGATAGGCCGAATCTACCCGGGCCCCTAGCGCTCAGTGTCGCGTCGCGCTATCGGGTATGGTGAAGTCACCATCGATGAGGGCAATGAAACTCTGCAGGCGTTGTTCAGCATCGACCGTTTCCAGCAACATTTGTTTTTCCCGCCCGTCAAACGGCAACAACATGGTCAGGCTATCGATCAGGCGAACCACCGGCAGGCGTTTCAGCGTCTCCAGATCGGCCTCGAAGCCTTTGGCATCAAAGTAGTCCGCCAGCATTTTTATCAGGCGCTCATGATAATCCACTAACCGGTGAGAATAATCGTCATAATCGCCGGCATAGCGTGACCAGTCGGGCTGTACCAACCGGTAACCACGGATGGTAGCAAGCTCTTCGACGACGTCAAAGCGACAAACCCCGCCCAACACCATCTCGATTCGGCCATCACCGGTCTCGCGATACTGGGTAATTCGCCCGGCACATCCAGTGCGGTAGACTCCGCCCTCCACTTCCGCATCAGGCTGGATCATACCGATCATTCGATGGCTCCCCAGGGCATCGTTAATCATGTTCAGGTAGCGCGGCTCGAATATGTTCAGCGGCAGCTCGGAACCCGGCATTACGATCGCATCGGGCAACGGAAATATCGGCAGGGAGTTCGGTAACGAATCGAAAGGGGCTACAAACGGGCTGATGCTCAATGCTATGTCCTCGGGCTAAAGTGATGTAGACCACCAACGCGACAGATGGTTCTGCGGTTGCGATTACAGATGATCCAGATCACGAACTAGTGATTTTATCCTGCTGTTATATGGACAGTTTTTCCTGTTTGGTATAGGTTGGAGAGTCAAATCAAATAATATTGAGGACGGGGTCATGTCGGGTGATAAGAATAGCAAAGAGGAAAACAAGAAAATATCGAACACGGAATACGAAACGGAACTGCGAAAATTGCAAATCGAACTGGTCAAATTGCAGGAGTGGATCAAGGAAAAAGGGTTAAAAGTCGTCTGTATCTTCGAAGGACGCGACGCGGCCGGTAAAGGCGGCGTCATCAAGCGCATTACCGAAAGTCTCAATCCGCGAATCTGTCGCGTAGTCGCACTGGGCACCCCCACCGAACGCGAAAAGACCCAGTGGTATTTTCAACGCTACGTGCCGCATTTGCCGGCCGCGGGCGAAATGGTTCTGTTCGACCGCAGCTGGTACAACCGCGCCGGCGTCGAACACGTCATGGGCTTTTGCACCGAGGACGAGTACCAGGAATTCATGCGCAGCTGCCCTGAGTTCGAGCGCATGCTGGTGCGCTCCGGCATCATCCTGATTAAATACTGGTTCTCGGTCAGCGACGACGTACAAGAGCAGCGCTTCCAGGGGCGCATCAAGGATCCGACCAAACGCTGGAAACTGAGCCCGATGGACCTCGAATCGCGCAAGCTCTGGGTCGAGTACTCCAAGGCCAAGGACGATTGCTTTTCACATACCGACATCAAGCAGGCGCCCTGGTACGTGGTTAAATCGGATGTTAAAAAACACGCGCGCCTGAATTGCATCAAGCACCTGCTGAGCCTGATCCCCTACGAGGATCTGACTCCGGAACCGATCAAGCTCGAACCGAGAGAAAAAGGCAGGGGTTACGTACGCCCGCCGATGGGCGATCAAACCTTCGTGCCGGAACATCACTAACTGGAAAATACCTGACACTGCCATGGCTACCCCAACTAAAGTCAACAACAACCTGTCCGTAGTAACCGATGCGGCGTCTACCGGGTCTAAATCTGTCTCTGACCCGGTTGCCAAAACCGATACTGATTCTGCCGCGCCGGCGCAGGTGTCGCGCACCGGTAGCACTGCGGAAACCACGCAAGCGATAGATCTCGACGCGGCCGAACTCTATCTCAACCGCGAGTTGACCTGGCTCGAGTTCAACCGTCGCGTCCTGCACGAAGCGCAGGATGAAAACAACCCGTTGCTGGAACGCCTCAAGTTTGTCGGTATCGTCAGCTCCAATCTCGACGAGTTTTTCATGAAGCGCATCGGTGGCCTGAAACAGCAGGTCGGCGCCGGCATACTGGATTACAGCGTGGATGGTCGCCTGCCGTCACAGCAAATCGAAGAATGCTACATCAAAGTGCGCGAACTCGAAGCACAAAAGGACGATCTGGTGCCTCGTCTGATCGAGTTGCTCGGGGAGCAGGATATACACATCACTCCCTACGAGGCGCTTAGCGAAGAACACCAGACCACGATCCGCACCTATTATTTCGAGAATATCTACCCGCTGGTTACGCCCCAGGGCGTTGACTCGGCCCACCCTTTCCCGTTCATTTCCAATCTTTCGCTAAACCTTCTGGTCACGCTGCGTCACGGCGACAACGAGGATGAATTGCGCGCCCGCGTCAAGGTTCCGGTCGGACTGGGCATTCCGCGTTTCCTGCAGGTTCCCGACACGCATATCTTCGTACCGCTGGAAAGTGTCATGGCGAAAAATCTCGACGTCCTGTTCCCCAAGATGGAGATCGAAGATTGCGAATTGTTTTATGTCACGCGTAACGCCAACACCTCGCGCGACGAAGACCAGGCTGATGACCTGCTGGCGATCATCGAGTCCGAGGTGCGTCATCGTCGCTTTGCCAAAATCGTTCGCGTGGTGGTGCAAAGTGACATGGATAAGGTCCGTCGCGGTATGCTCGCGGCCGAGCTCGGCCTGGACGAGGCTGATGTCTTCGAAAAGAAGGGTTTGTTGGCAACGCGAGACCTGCTCAGCCTGTGTGGTCTAGAGATACCCTCACTACGCTATCCGCCGCACCACCCGATCGACCATCCCAAACTCACGCATATGCCGAATATCTTTCACGCGGTGCGCGAAAACGGCTCGATTCTGCTGCAGCACCCTTACGAATCGTTTTCGACAACGGTCGAGCGACTGTTACGCGAAGCCAGTCGCGACCCCAAGGTACGCGCCATCAAAATGACCCTCTATCGCACCTCGGGCGATACCAAGGTCATCGACTACCTGGTCGACGCCGCGCAAAATGGCAAGCAGGTCGCGGTCGTGGTCGAACTGAAAGCACGCTTCGACGAAGCCGCGAATATCCGCTGGTCAAGCCGGCTGGAAGAAGCCGGTATTCATGTTACCTACGGGGTGATGGATTTGAAGACCCATTGCAAGGTCATCATGGTGGTGCGCAACGATTACAGCGGACTGCGGCGTTACGTGCACATCGGCACGGGTAATTACCACGCCGGCAACGCGCGATTTTATACCGACCTGGGTCTGCTCACCTGTGACCAGGATATCGGTCGCGATATCACCGAGTTATTTAACTACCTGACCACCGGGTTCACGCCAAAACGTAATTACCGCAAGATTCTACCCGCACCCAAACTGCTCAAACGTGCGTTGCTCGATAAAATTCAGCGTGAAGTCGACCACCACGCTGAGGGCCTACCTGCCCGCATTCAATTCAAAGTCAATGCACTGGAAGACCGTGACATCGTGCGCGCGCTTTACCAGGCCTCCCAGGCCGGGGTTCAAATCGACCTGCTCGTACGCGATAGCTGTCGTTTGCGGCCCGGTATTGCCGGCTTGTCGGAGAACATTCGCGTGTTCAGCGTGGTTGGCCGCTTTCTCGAGCACAGTCGTATCTTTTATTTCGAGAATAACGACAGTCCCGAGTACTACATCGGTTCCGCGGATACCATGAATCGCAATCTCGAACATCGTGTCGAGGTGCTGGTGCCGGTGGAAGATCCCGAATTGCAAAGCGGTTTGCGCGGCATTATCGACACCCTGCTCTCCGATGAATACAGCATCTGGCAAATGAACCAGGATGGTTCCTACACGCGCCTGCAAGGTACCAGCGAAGATGGCGGCGGCAGCCAGCAGGAGTTGATCAAGCAGGCACAGGAACGCATCCGTGACGCCACCCGCCTGAAGCGCCGCAAACCACAGGGCGCAGGGCGCAGGAACATCCACCTGCGCTCGAGGTAGTGCCGCGAGGCTCCGCCTGTCGCGCTGCCCGTTTTACTTGCGCACTACTTCGGCGGTCAGGTTCTTGGGGTAATCGAAGTAATCGAAGGTTGTAGCGTCGATCGACCAGTCACGCCAGTGTTCGATGTCGCAGTTCAGCTTGACCAGCCCACTGGTTGGCACGTTGTCGATACTGACTTCGTAATCGAGAGCATTGACGAAGTGGGTAATGTCCGGGTTGTGAAATACCAGCATGATTGATTGCTGCTGATCGTCCTGGCCCAGGATGACTTCCTGGATCGAGCCGCTGCCGAGAAAATAGAGATCTTCTTCGATCGCGATATCCGCGGAGGCGTACCCTGCGGCCTCGGCGAACATTTGTGCGGTCGTATGGGCACGCAGCGCCGGGCTGGAGATAATCCTGTCGACGCTTTCTCCGCGCGAACTGAAACGCTCGCCCATCATCGGTGCGTCATGCAATCCACGATTAGACAGCGGACGTTGTTTGTCACTGAGACCAACTTCGGCCCAGCTTGATTTGGCGTGTCGCAGCAGGTAGAGGGTTTTCATGCGCAAATATCTTACTAGATTCGCGCCAGCGCCGTAAGGCTTTTAACCGATACCGCGGGATGAAAGGCCCTTTAGTCGCTTCAGCCTTTTGCATCTTTCCATTCCAAAACTAGTCTTCAGTCACCCCCGCATTTTCTTAATAAGTCATTCCCATATTTTTTGGTCATTCCCGTTTTTTATGTCATTCCCGCGCAAGCGGGAATCTTGAAATGATGGCGCGTTTGGAGATTCCCGCTTACGCGGGAATGACTGGAAAATAGCGCAGCAATGACGAGAATGCTGAGCGGGAATGACCGGCAATCTACTGGTATATCTGCTGGATGTATATCTGCACCGGGTCGCCATCGTAAATGCCGAAGGTAGCCAGTGCCGAGGGATTATTATCGAACAGGCCATCCCCGTCCCAGTCGTACTGCAACCAGGGTTCACCGGAAGCGTCGACCTGGTTGGTAATCGTTTCAACCACCTCGACCAGGGGTGCCGACAGGGTGATATCAAACTTGCCGGGCAGCAACGTGGGGTTTGTCGCCGTGGCAGCGGTGTTTCCGGGCACGGCGATGATATCGCCCGGCACCACGGTCGTGTCGGCATCGTCATGCCGGGTCCAGAACGGACTTGCTCCAATCACATCGAAATACTCCAGGTGGAAATTCATGATCAGGTCGGTTAATTCCGACCCAAAGGCATTTTCCATGCGTAACCGTCCGAAGCGCAAATCGATCGGCGTTGGATTCAATGTTTCACCCGCCGTGGTGACGACACCGTCGGCGTCGGTCACACTGGTAATCTCCAGGTTGATATCGGAACTGAACGGTTTCACCTGGCTGTTCGAATCCTTGTCGTAGCTGAAAGTGTCATCACGGAATTCGAATCCATAGGTACCGGCACCATTGCCAACCACATCGAAATCCAGCGGATCTTCGGTGTAACTGACCACCATCGCCGTAACACCGTCCGCACCATTTTGTGTGGCATCAGCGCCGGGAGCGACAAATGAAACACTGTCGGCATCAAGTTTTGCCCAGTCATCTCCGGGATTCAGGTTGTCGGTGTAGTTAGTGGTTACCGTATCGAGAGCGCTGAAAGCGCTGACAACAAATGATGGATGCGTGGCCGCGTAGGTAAAATCCTGTCCGATATAGGTAAACGGTACCACGCCGCTGAGATTGGCATTCTCAAAATCACCGTCGACGAATGATGTAATTGATAGATAAGCAGGAAAAAATCTGCCCACATGGCCTGATTTCGATTTCATACGGGCCGTTTCGGCCGCGCCGATGCCGAGATAATCCAGACCGGCAATGTCCGCGGCGATTTCGATAATGCCGACTTCATTGAACGTCACACCCGCATTGACCCCTCCGCCGCCGCTGAAACTCGAAATTAATGTATTCGCCGGTAATCCCGGGTCCGCGCCACCCGCCGGAGCGAACAACGGCGAAGTCAATTCGATGTTTTCACTTTCCTGTCCGAAATTAGGAGTTCCGCTATAAGTGGTGCCGCCAAGCGTCGCCGTATTGTTACTCAGATCGTCGTTATTCGATGGATCGACATCGTCGTGATTATCCGGAATACCGTCCGAACCTCCCGCATTGTCGTCGGCACTGTTCCACAGCACGCCGGCGGCGTTCACGGTAAAAGCCGTACCCGCTGAGGTAAGTCGGTTACCCGCATAAGTGGTCGCATGCGGCGGTGTCGGGTGCGGCACACTGACATTGAAGCCGAAGGGCCGTACCACGAAACTGTTGCTGCCACCCAGCAGATCTTGACCGCTTGGCGAAAGAGCGTAACGCGCGTGCAGCTGGATTTGCCCGGCGTCGGGATAGTTCAGCACAAAAGTCGCGGTGGTATCGACTGCCGAACCAAAGTCGAGTGATACATTGCTGTAAACCAGCGGATTGACGACGTTGGTGTCGGTTCCGTTGACCTGCGTCGACGGAGCAGTTGCACCGAGATAGATCGGTCTCTGGCAGGTATTCGCATTTTCACACTCGAAACCCATTTCAACCGTCACCACCCCGGTCAGCGCAGCCTCGCAGGCACCGGTCAGGGTATTGGTATCGATCGCCTCGAGCTCCAGTAACTGCGCCCCGTAACCCACATCCGAACGCTTGCCGGAAATTTGCGTTCCAACTGCACTGGATACGCCATTGGCCAGAAAATTGAACCCTGATGGAGCATAGGTGAGCGGCGGATCATCCGATGCATCGGCGTTACCGCTTTTTTCGTCATAGGTTCCATCGGAGACATCGATATCTATCGTCTCGGCAAAGGTATTGGCAAGTGCTAGCATCACCGAACCACTTTCCGAGCCGTCGAATACATAAGTGGCGTCGCCATTGCCGGAGTTGCTCAGGTTAGCTGCATTACCTCCACTAACATAGCTCCAGTCTCCATGCGCGGTATCGACACTCAGGGTCACGGTGCCGATATAAGCGGTATCGATGTCATGCGGTCCGGTTGCGGTATGCGCTGAAATTGTTATGTTTTCCGGCTGGCAATTGATCGCCATGCCATCATGCGCGATCGACAGGTGATCGCCCAGACCGCCCGTACAGGGACGAGTCGTATTCTGGTCGGTAACAATTTCTCCAGCGGTTTGCACGTAATCATAAATGCGCACCTCGTCGATAATACCGTTGGCGGAATTGGCCGTTCCACCGGGGTGATAGGTGCTACGGTTGTCACCCAGGTAAAGCGTGCGCAGCGCGCCGATCTGTCCATTGCTGTTGGTGTTCTGGCTGGCAGCCAGTGCGCCATTAATATATATCTCGCGATTCCCACCCATGTCCCAGGTAACCGCGATATGCGTCCACACCCCGGCGGCTATATTATTGGCACCGGTCTCCAGCGTGAAATCCCGGTCCGCGCTGTCTTCAAGAGCAAACCGCAGGCGCCCGTTGTTGCGTAAACTGACAAAGAAATACTTGTCTGAGCCGGGCAGGTCATCAGGTGAGGCGTCGGCCAGCATGCGCTCGCCGCCACCAATCCAGTTGGTATCACTGTTGTACCAGAAATTCAGGGTGCCCAGGTTACCGACGTCGTCGTCGATATCGACACCGCTGTCAAAACCATACTGCAGACCGTTGGAATTGTTGAACGGAATATCAATGCCGCGACAGACCTGTGCCGGTACCGAATCGACCCCGGCGCCAGTACCGAGCGCAAATGCTCCGCTAAAATTGCCGGACTGGTCAATTATTTCCCCGGGGGTGCCGTTCCATAAACCGGCCGCCGCATCGAGCCAAAACCAGGCCAGTGCACCGACACAGTTCCGTTCACTGCCGTTCAGGTTTCGCCCAACCGATTGACTCGCGTAGATCGCTGTAACCGCACCATCAGACAGCGCCGCGTCGAACACCAGCATTTCGTCCAGGTCACCCTGGAAATACTCCGGCGTGCCGCCGGTATCTTCAATACGCCCGATGCTGGAAAAGCTGTTGCCAATCACCCCGGGGGTGCTGGTACCCGATCTGTTGAGTACACCATCTATGTAGATCTTGTAGGCACCTGTGGTCGCATCCCGCGTCAGTACAACGTGGTGATAGTTGCCGTCGTTGATAGCAATGGTTGACTTGGTCGAATAGTCGTTACCGACCGAAATACCGATGCGTCCGCTAGCATCAAGCCAGCCCCAGAAGATATCATCGGCGCCCCCCGCTTCCTCGACACCGGCAATTCCGGGCGCGCGCCAACCGGTATTGTTACCGGTTTGCGTGGTGCGAATCCAGAAGCTCAGCGACGAGGTGGTGCGCAGGTAAGAAAAAATATCACCCGATTCGATGTAATCGTTGACACCATCGAAATCACCGGCGCGACAAATCTGGCCCGGTATGTCCGTGTTCAGGCCACCAACCGCGCGGGCATCGTTGCCATTGCCGCTGCTATCGACTACTTCGTTGGCGCTGCCATTCCATTGCAGTTCATCCATGCGCCACTCGATTTGCGGCTGCACGATTTCCAGCACGCAGACATCGTCGATATGCCAGTAATCGAAATTCCCATTGTTGCCATTGGTTTGCCGAATTCTAACCCCTAGTCCCGCGTGCTGGGCATCGGCTGGCAGCGTATATGCGCGTTCAAATATCTCCCCCGGAGTGCCATTACCGGCGAAGCTTTCCAGAGTTACCCAGAAGCTTTCCAGAGTTACCCAGCTGTTAGAGTTATCCAGGTATTGAACCTGCAAATCCTCGTTATTGTCAGGATCTTCGCTAAAGCTATCGTCTCCCCGGCGGATCCACAGGCTGAAACGAAACGGTTTTCCGGTCGCATCGATCTGGGTACTGTTGCCCACGTCGACTTGACCACTGCGGGTAAACAGGCTGTTACCGGCAGAATTGAAGGTAGCGCCGTTGATACCACCGACCCCACCGCTACTGGTATTGATAAACCAGTTACCGAGACCCGATTCGAAATCGTCGCAGAATCCCGGACTGCTCGCTACCGGAACCGATGCATCGCGCAACGAGATAGCGCCTATTGCCCAGTCATCAGGTTCGTTGAGATTCCAGGTCATATTGACCGTCCCCGCTCCGGCGAAGGTGGCACCGGCCCCTGCCGTACGGTTGTTACCCGGCTGCGTTTTATAGGCCCATTGCGCGTTACCACCGACGACTACCGGGTTGTTATCCTGTTGCTCAGCTGCCATAACCCCGACCACTGTCTCACCAACAGCCGATGTGACCGTGGCGCTGGCAGTATTTGAATCACCGCTATTCGACTGAAACAAACCGTAGGGACTGGATTGATTGATGCCGGTAAAGGTAACAACCCCGGCACCGGCACCTGACTGTACCTGTTCGTTAAAAGTCACCACCACGTTGGCGGTGACAGACGGCGGATTAAGATAGGACCAGAGCTCTACGCGAGAATCGTTGCCCTGGCTGATCTGCCCGACAAAGGTCAGCCCGACACCGTTATAGGTTACCGAGGACACTGACTCCAGATCTTCGTTCAGCATCGAAACGCCGACGATCATCAGACGATCGCTACCGGCACCGGTGGTATGCGACACGCTTAACGCGGTCGGATTATTGTCCACTACAGTCGAAACACTATCGACCGCAATTACCGCATGTACATCGATCGCTAACATTACCAGGATCAAAGCCATACCTGTTCGCAGGAAGCATCTAAAGCTTTGATTTATTAGACGGCATAGCATATTAAAGGCATCGACTGATCATTCAATAAAGTATAAACAAGCGCCCGGGTTTCTGTTGAAAACTACCTTGCTGAGTATTAAAATCGCGATGAAACCCTGACATTTATCGATTAAAGGCATGCGTTAAAGCTGATCTCATCTCCAGATTCGGGAATACGCGTTTCAAAAAACTTGAAATAAAGCTCGATTCTGCGCTAGTTCTATAGCATATTTAGGGTCTATTACCTGTAACTTTTTTTAAACCAATCAAATAGTTAGAGACATGTCTGAAAGTAAAGTACAACATATTAGCGCAAAAGAAGCCCACGCCTTGATGCAAAAAGAACCAAGCGCCGCGTTTATCGATGTGCGTTCGGATATGGAGTACCTGTTCATAGGGCACCCAACCGGCGCGGTCAACATCCCGTGGATCGACGAACCGGACTTTGTCATCAACCCGAATTTTGAACGTGAAGTGCGCAAGCTGATTCTCGGCGGCGTGATCCAGTCCGCGGAACACGACAGTGTTCCGGTGGTGTTGATTTGCCGCAGCGGCAATCGCTCGGACGAAGCCGGAATGCTACTCATCGAGCATGGTTTCAAGCACGTTTACAATATCGTGCATGGTTTCGAAGGCGAGCTCGACGATCATCACCATCGCAGCACCATCAGTGGCTGGCGTTTCGATGGCCTGCCCTGGGAACAGTGCTAATCCCCCTGCACTGGCTGGAACTTGGTATCGTGTCAGATTTGCAAGATCCCCGCCTGCGCGGGGATGACTTAGAAAAACGGGGGTGACCGGAAACCGTGGGATGACAACGCTTCTAATTCGAGTCATTCCTGCGTAAGCGGCGGTCCGACGTATCGGGCTGCGAAAGAAAATTGAGTTCGCGAAATACGTGACAGATCAGAAGGTTATGCGCTTACAGGCCAACCCACTGACGATCGCTATCATGTCTTAATGCAAGCTCAAACCGCATCTTCGTCAATTATAGAAAAAACATTAACTTTCTACTTCAAGTCTTTGAATTTCTTCTAAAATTCCACCAACACTTCGTGGAATCGGCGAGATTTTCCTTAGCACCTCGGGTAGATCGTTTTTCGCCTCCAGGGCTGCCTTGCGGCTGGCATACTCACCGTAAAAAACGCTGTAGACTTCGGCGCCACCGGTAAAAGTCTTAAAAAACCTTTAACTGGTCGGTATCGACCTGTTTGCGGGCCAGGGAATCAACGTAATCGTAGTAAACCGCCTCATCGAAGGTTTTATAACTGAGCATCATTATCTGCATGGTACCGATAGACCCCGCCTTGCCGTTAATCCATTCGCGTGACATTTCCAGCTCACGCTCAAACCGGCTCAAACTCGAAGGCTCGGGCTCGGCTTCAGCCTCTGACTGCTCGCCTGCCGCCGCCACGTCGACGGGCTCAGCTTGCTGCGCAGCGTAATCGACTTCCTCGACTATTACCGCATCGGTATCTGAAGCAGTACCCGGCTCCGCAATTACCGTATCCTCGGCTGCAGACTCGCCGGCATCATCGGTCTCCAGCAGAGTGACGGTTTCTGTCTCGAGCACGGGCTCAGGCATAACCCCGGCTTCAGCTTCTGTCATCTGCTCGTTGCTAGCCTCCGTTCCAACTGCGACAACTTCCGCGCCTGCAGGTTCGACCTCCGCCTGCGTTACTATCGCTTCATCTACCGCCGGCGCTGCTTCAACTTGCGCTACCATTTCATCATCTAATGCCGGCCCTGCCCCGACCTCTGCCATTGGCTCCGGCTCAACAATTTCGCTCGGCTCGGCTTGAACAGCGGCTGTTTCCGCCACGGCCTCTCCTATCCGGGATTGACTGTCCAGATAAAACCAGCCAGCACCAAGCGCCAGCCCGAACGCAACTACAACTGAAATAGCGGCCTTCCTGACCGGGGACATGGAACCGGCGTTGCCTGCCGATGAGGAACCGATCTCGGCACCGTCTCGCTCGAGGATATTGATTATCTTGCCCACCGCCCCCCCGCTGTCGGCAAGTTGCTTGCGCACCGCCCCCGGAATCGAAAGCTTGCCGACAGGATGGTCGGGAAAGAGATAAAAACCGATAAAGGCATTAACCTCCTCTGTACTGAATGGCATTTGCTGGAAACTCTGCACCGTAACCTGGTACTGCTCCGCCAGTTGGCGCAGTTCGTTAAAACCTTCAGTACTGCTGGCAATGATCAGGTAGAGCTGCTTGTCGACACCATAGGTCGACTAGCTCAGAAATAACTGGTGGCGGGCTTTCTTGAGTGATAATTCGAAATGATCCGCGATTATAATGTCGCCCTGCTGTGCGCCCGCAAAGACTGTCTCGACTTCCCTGGCATGATCCTGCATGCTGTCGGCTTCGTCTTTATCCTTGTCCAGATCGAGCCAGTAAACGCGACGGTCAGCAAGACGGTTTTGACTCAGTTCCTGCAATAAACGAGTCTTGCCGACATCGCTTTCGCCGTAAAGCAAAAACAGCGCCGCGTCCACTTTCAGTTCGCGCGAGAAATCTTCCATCAGGTTTGCGCTCTGACGGGTCATGAAGAAAGGGCTGGTCACGATCTTTATTATACTATTTGTTCAAGCAAAATGACTGCTGTCGTTTATACTGCTTAGTAGGGCACGATTCAAATCTTAATTCGATACGCGGAGTTTTTTTTGTCTCTCGATAACTATGATTACGAAGACCTGATGGCGATTCAGGAGATAATCCGCAGTGCATCAGCGAGCAGCCTCGCAATCTACTACCAGCGATCCACAGCGGATTACAAGTCGGACGGATCAATCGTCACCGAGGCCGATCTGGCAATGCAACAGGCGCTGACCACAGCGCTCGCCGAACGTTACCCCGGGGTGGCTATGCTCGGCGAAGAAATAAGCGAAGCGAAGCAGCTCGAGGTCATCAACAGCAATGACGATTACTGGTGCCTCGATCCAGTTGACGGTACCACCAATTTTCATGCCACCGTACCATTGTTCTCGATATCACTGGGCCTGATCAACGCAGGCGAAGTCAAGCTCGGCATCGTTTACGATCCGAATCGTGACGAGTTTTTCGGCGCCATCAAGGGCCAGGGACTCTGGATTAACGGCGCGCGGGTCGCCGCGCCGGATCAGCCCCGCGAGTTGGGTAACTGTATAGCCTTCATCGATTTTAAACGCCTCACAGACGCGATCAGCACCAGCCTGGTGCTGATACCCCGTACAAATCGCAGCGTAATATCGGTACCTGTGCACTGGAGTGGGCCTGGCTTGCCGCCGGTCGCGTAAACTTGCTGCTGCACGGTCGCCAGCGCATCTGGGATTATTCCGCAGGTGTGTTACTGGTCCAGGAAGCCGGCGGTCGATGCGAAACTTTTGACGCCGAGCCGGTCTTCAAGCAGACCCTGGTGCCGCGTTCGGTAATCGCGGCGAGCACCGATGAACTCTTCGAACTATGGGCTACCCGTATACGCGCCGTCCGCTAAGCGCGCTGTCAAGTCGAATCCTGCTCCTGTTGCTGGTACTGGCAGCGCCAGCGGTACATGCCGAATCACTGCGCATTCTCAGTCAGAACATGAATCGTCTGTTCGACGATATCGACGACGGTAACAACGAACAGATTTTATCCCGTGGTCGCTTTCAACAGCGCGTGAAAACCGCGGCTGGGAAATTCGGTGACGAATTCGAGCTGCCGCATATCATCGCACTACAGGAAATCGAGAACAGCAACGTATTGCGGCGAATCACGGCACAAATCAGAGAGCGCTACAGTGAACTCTATCGCCCGGTGCTGATCCCCGGGCAGGATGTATCCGGTATCAACCTCGCCTTCCTGGTCCGACAGGATGTCGAAATCAAAAAGATCGAGCAACTGTTTCGCAACACCAGATTTAAGCAGACCGGCAATCTACTTTTTTCACGTCCGCCTTTGTACGTTGAAGCCTGCATGCTGGAAAAATGTATTTCGCTGCTCAATGTACACCTGCGCTCCATGCGCGGCATCGATAGCGACCGCGATGGCCAACGCGTGACCGGTAAACGTCTGCGCCAGGCCGAAACCATCGCCGCCTGGAGTAACGACTTCCAGCGCTCGCGAACGGGGGCTTCGTTACTGTTACTCGGGGATTTCAATGCGCTCACCCCGACCGACAAACATGTCGATGTCATCGGTATCATCCGCGGCAATCCGGACAACACGACGGCAAGCCTGCCCGGGCGCGACCTGGTAGAACCCGACCTGATCGATATAAGCGCACTGGTTACGCCGACAAAGCGTTATTCGTTTATCTTCCGCGGCAACCGGCAGCAACTTGACTACATGTTTGTCAACCGTTCATTCGACGCTGAGGTCAAAGCCATCGACTTCAGTCGCATCGACTATCGCTTCTCTGATCACGCAGGTCTGCTGGCATGGCTGGAGTGGTAGACGCGGTTACTGTTGGCTATGGGCCTGCGCGAGATATTCCTGCGACTGCATTTCGATCAACCGGCTCGCGGTCCGCTCGAACTCGAAGCTGAGCCGCTTGCCAAGATAGAGCTGGTCGGGACTGACCGCGGCACTGCAGATTAATTTGACATGGTGGTCGTACAACGCATCGATTAGTAGAACAAAGCGTCGCGCTACATCGTCGTCCAGAACGTCCATCTGACGGATGTCGGTCAGGATCAGGGTATTGAAAAACCGCGCCAGCTCGAGGTAATCGTTTTGGCTGCGTGTGGTTTCACAAAGCTCGGCAAAGCTAAACCAGACCGTATCCTCGGCGCAGTATTGATGCGCGAGACTGCGTCCATTGATACTCAGCTCCGCCTGTTCGGCCTGCACCGGTGCTACGTGCTGCGACAGGTAATCACGGATCGTGGCTTCGGCTTCATTATCGTGTGGAATCGAATAAAGGTCGGTCTGCTGCAGGAAGCGCAGGCGATAATCCAGCTGCCCATCGAGGTTAACAACCTTGCAATGGCGGCCAAGCAGTTCGATAGCCGGCACAAAGCGGGCCCGCTGCAGGCCATCATGATAGAGCCTGTCCGGCGCCACGTTTGACGTCGTCACCAGCACCACGCCCTCGGCAAACAATGCCTCCAGCAAACCGGCGATAATCATTGCATCGCCAATATCAACAATCACAAATTCGTCGAGGCATAACACCTGGACGCGGGAGGCAATATCCCGCGCTACCTGCCGTAATGGATTTTCAATATTGCCCTGTTGCTGTAGCGACAGGTGAACGCTATTCATGAAGCTATGAAAGTGCGTCCGCTCACGCCTGATGTGGGCGGGTAGCGACTGGTAAAACAAATCCATCAGCATCGTTTTGCCGCGACCGACCCCACCCCAGAAATAAAGCCCGCTTACTGCTGGCCATTTACTTTGTTGCGAAAACAGACCCTGCCACCAGCTCCGGGGTTGCGCATCGACAACACGCTGGTACAGGTCATCAAGTAAGGTAACCGGGTTTTGTTGCGCGGCATCGACGACAAATCCGGGCTGCCCCATCAATAACTGATAGTTTCCTGACGGTATCATGGTGTCACCGGGTTACCCATGGAGTTGTTCTGCAAACTGGCAAAAGAGCTGGATTGCATCACATAGTGCAAATAAATATATCTGTTTTTCAACATCTTAACGTGTATTTTTAATGTTCTTTGCTACTATAAAGTAAGGCGCGGCCCAACCTGTTGAATAAAATATCAGGCAGGATATACTTTTTTGGTCGAAAATATGGGCAAAGTGCTTTGATTTTATGGTTTTTCAAATCACAGCGGCTCAAGCAAACAGGAAGTCAACAACGTATCTATAGTAATGGCAGTAGATAATCGAGTCATCAACCCCGCCCTGGCGCAACAATTGTTCCGCAAGAGTGAAATGCTCAAGCGCAAGCGCGCCGGTGAGCCCGCGGCAATCGAATCCTTCCCCCGGGTGGTAAAGACGATTACCGGATTGTGGCGGTATTCGGAAGGCAAAAACTACCTCGAAGAATTGATCATGGTCGAGGGCGGCAGGCGACGCGCCGGATTTCCGGTCGAAGCCCACGATGAATTGATTTTTCTCTACCAGCTGCTGCTGGATCAGCATCGCATCCTGAGCCTGCGCGGGCAGAAAATTACCGCGAAAAGACCGCCCGGGACCAAGTTCACGATGGGAAGAAGGGACTGACAACCCCGCCGTACCGGCTAGCACCGGCAAACTTCAATTTCTATCAACCAGCACTAAAACAGTGATGAGCGCGGAGCTAGAGCTCTTTGCCGGCCCGCCATTCCTTGAAGCGGATTACGCTGCGCGCGCCAAGGGTCATGAATGGTTCGGGATACAATCGTTGCGGATGTGGCTGCGGACGATAATCAGGCACCAGGCTGGTGGCGCTGTTCTCACTGGCCATTTCCGCGGCCACGATGCCCGCGATTGTGCCGCGCGTCGTGCCCAGTCCATTTTGACAACAGGCGCTGAACAAACCCGTTTCGAGCTCGGCCAGGGCCCAGACCTCATTCCGGCTGAGGCATAGCCGGCCGGACCAGTAATACTCCATTTCGACCTGTTTCAACATCGGGAATCGCGCGTAGAAAGTTCGCTGGTGATCGCTGGCGATACGCTGCAGGCGATCAGGCGGCAGGCGCAGCGAAGCTTCGTAGGTACAGCGGTTGCGAATCACCAGCCGCGGCCCGCCGCTACCGTCGATCCGGCGCACTGTCGAGCCGATTGGATCAGACGGCGTAAAACCCCAGCGCTCGACACCACCGAGCGCATCGACTTCGGCGCCGCTGAGTTCGCGTGTCATCGAGGCGTAGAGGTTTATATGCATCAACCGCTGTCGATAAAAGCCAAAGCTCTCGATCAACCCGTTAACCGCAAGAATTACCCGGCTGGCGGTCACCGACCCGGTTGCGGTATTTGCTACCCAGCGTTCACCCTTGCGCGATAGCAGCTGCAAGGCGGAGTTTTCATACAACTGGCAACCCGACTGTTCGACCAGCGCATCCGCAAGACTGCGTATGTATAAAGCGGGTTGCAGGATCGCGGTCCCCGGCGTTTGCAGTCCCCCTTTATAATAATCGCTGCCGCAGATTGCACGCATCGCCCGGGCATCGAGCAACTCGAAGGGCTCCCCCAGCTTCTCGAGGTGGCGCGCATAGCTGGTATTGTGTTCGCGGCCGATGCGACAGGCGGCGGCGTTGATTTTTCCACAGGGATCGAATGCTTCCGCGGGGAAACCGAATTCCTGCGCTGCCTGGGCCGCAAACGCGATGGCCGCTCGATTCATCCTGATATTGCGCAAATCCTGCGAGTCCTCGCCGGCGTAGCTGCCGCTTGCAAGCGCGTGCGGTAAATCAATCATGAACCCGGAATTACGCCCGGCGGGACCGCTGGCAACCTGCCCGGCTTCGATAATGACTACGCTCGCCTGTGGCTCGAGCTGGCGCAGACGCCGCGCCGCGGACAAGCCGGCAAAACCAGCTCCGACCACGAGATAATCGCACTCGATATCCTGCGCCAGCGCAGTTCGCACTGCCCGCGGCGGCAGGATGGCGCTCCAGCCAGTCTCACCGAGATCGGCCGGTTTACGCTTAACCTGGATCATAAGGCTACCTAATCAACCGCTTCGCCGTCGTTACGATCACTCAGATCAATCCAGATGGTTTTCAGCTCGGTGTATTGATCATGCGCGTGCAGAGAATTGTCACGCCCACCGAAACCGGATTGCTTGTAGCCACCGAACGGGGTGGTGATATCGCCTTCGCCGTAGCAGTTGACGGTGACCGTACCGGCCCTGATTTCGCGCGCGGCGCGCAAAGCCTGCTTGCCATTGGCGCTGAACACGCTGGCGGCAAGCCCGTACTCAGTGTCGTTGGCCACTGCGATTGCTTCGTCGGTCGAACGTACCGTGATTACTGCCAGCACAGGGCCGAAAACTTCTTCCCTGGCGAGCTTATCGCTGGCTTTGACTTCGTCGATTATGGTGGGCAACACGTAACGCCCCTGTTCGGTCTTGCCACCGATGAGGATCTTGCCCTTTTTCAGATAGGCAGAGACTTTCCTGAAGTGCTCTTTATCGACCAGCGCACCGAGATGGTGACGTGGATCGAGCGGATCACCGGTTTTCCAGTTGCGCGTGCGCGCGATAATCCGTTTCATCAGCTTGTCCTTGACCGCCTCGTGGACGATCAAACGCGAACTTGCCGAACAGTTTTCACCCATGTTCCAGAAGGCGCCATTGACCACATGTTCGGCGACCAGGTCCAGGTCCTCGGCATCCTCGAGCACTATCGCCGGATTCTTGCCACCGCACTCGAGCACGATTTTCTTCAGGTTCGATGCAGCCGAGTACTGCAGGAAGCGACGCCCGGTTTCAGTCGAGCCGGTGAACGACAACATATCGATATCAGGGTGTCGCCCCATCGGTTCGCCGACGTCGGGACCCATGCCGGGGACAACGTTCAACACGCCCCGCGGTAATCCTGCCTCGAGCGCAAGCTCGGCAATGCGCAGTGCGCTGAGGCTGGTTTGCTCGGCCGGTTTTAACACCACCGAGTTACCCGCCGCCAGCGCCGGCGCAATCTTCCACGCCATCATCAACAACGGAAAATTCCACGGCAGCACACAGCCGACCACACCGACAGGTTCGCGCACCACGAGCGCCATCGCATCTTCACCCACCGGGGCCGACTGGTCATAGATTATATCGGTCGCTTCGGCGTGCCAGATCAGGCAATTGATCGTCTCCTCCAGGTCGATGGTCTGACAGTCGCGCACGGGTTTACCGGAATCGACAGATTCGAGTACGGCGAGTTCGTGGCGGTTACGTTTCATCAGCTTGGCGAGTCGAATCAGTATCGCCTTGCGCTCGCTCGGGTGGAGTCTGCTCCAGCGGCCGTCGTTAAAGGCTTCACGTGCTTTTTTGACTGCAAGATTGACGTCTTTGGCGTCACAGGCGGCAACTTTGGCAATCACCTTGCCGGTTGCGGGATTGACCGAGGCAAAGGTTTTCCTGGATTTAGCGGCCTGAAATTTGCCGTCGATAAATGCGTTGCAAGCCAGATTCATGTCTTGCGCGATAGCCTGGTACTCGGCGTGGGTGAGTAAATCGGACATTAGGCTTTACCCTCCTGGATGTCTGCAAAAGTTGTATTCATGACACGGATCACCTGTTCGAGTGAACGCTTGTCGTCTTTGTTGAGCGGCTGCAATGGCTTGCGCGGTGGCCCCGAGGGCAGGTTGCGGCCGCTCATACCATGCTTGACGCACTGGATAAACTTGCCGCCCTGCTCGAGTACCGCCATCAGCGGCATCATCGCCGACATGATTTTACGTCCCTTGTCAAAATCGCCGTCCACTGCACAGGCCTGGTAAAGCGCGATGTGAATTTCGGGTGCGAAATTGGAGCCTGCACAAACCCAGGAGCGCGCACCCCAGGCAAAAAATTCGAGCGCCTGGTCATCCATGCCGCAGGACAGTTGAATATGCGGGTAATCCCGCGCCAGCAGATGCACCCGGTTCGGATTGCCTGAACTTTCTTTGATCGCACAAAAATTAGACGAACGACCGACTCGATCGAGGTATTCCTCTCCCATGTGCGCGCCCATGCGATCCGGAAAGTTATACAGCAGGATCGGCAGGTTAGCGACACGATCGATGGCGAGCGCGTGCAGCGCGTTTTCGCGTTCGGTGGGAATCGCATAGGGTGGCGTCGCCACCAGTATCGCATCGGCACCCACTTCTACCGCGCCCCTGGCATATTCGAGAGAATCCTCGGTACGAATCTCCCCGGTGCCGACAATGTAACTGGTGCGCCCCTTGATCTGTTGCTTGATAAACTTCATCAGCTCGAAACGCTCCTGCATGCTTTGCGCGTAGTACTCGCCGGTCGTACCTGCAGAGATAATGCCGTGGACCCCGGTTTTGATAAGGAAATCGACGATTTCGGCGAGCCGATCGTAGTCGATACTAAAATCTTCCCGGTAAGGCGTAATCACCGGGGTATAAATACCTTCAAATTTCATTAATAGAATCCTGCACTATGAAGTTTCCGCCACCATGTCGAAGGCCAGCGGATCGGGTTTAACAAAATATTCGATCAGGTCGCGCGACAGTTCCCAGTGCTCGACGATGAGGTCGACAACGCGCTGACTGTCACCCGCCTCGAGCGCCAGTATCATTTCATCGTGATGCTCGAGCGCGCTAAACATGCGCCCCTGCATTTCCTGGTCGCGCGGGCGATAAAAAGTTTGGCTGATACGGGCGTGGTCGATCAGCAGGCGGTCGTAGCTGGGTTTCAGGTAAGGGTTATCCGCCATTTCCCCCATCAACGCATGGAAGCACTGATTCCAGTAAACCATGTCGGAGCTCGACTTGATCGCAATGGCGACGCGGAATTTTTCCTGGATCTCGCGGATCTTCTGAATTTGCTCGGGCTTCGCGTGTTGCGCGGCCAGTCGACCGATCGCCGAGTAAATCATCGGGGCGGTAAGAAAAAAGTCCCGCAATACCTTGTGATCCATGGAGGACACGTAGGCACCGCGGTTATTGATAATCTCGACGCAACCCTCACCCGCCAGGCCACGCAGAATTTCGCGCAACGGGGTACGCGAAATGGCATAAAGCTCACAGAGGCTGGCTTCATCAAGTGCGGTACCCGGTTCGAGCTGCAGGGTCAGGATCTTCTTCTTGATGTCGTCGTAAATGGTCTGCTTATCCATCTTCCGTTCAGTATTTTAAATGTATACATATTGTATACATTTAAAATACTCCTGCAAGCATAAATAAGCTGGCCGTTTTCTTCCGTCATTCCCGTGCAAACGGGAATCCCGCAACTTTAGCTAATTAGCCCCCGGTATTACCGGGAAGGAATGGGGCCATAAAGACGATTCGACTGGATCCCGGCTCAAGGCCGGGATGACGATAGTTTTGGGCTTAAGTAAGTGCCATTGTTAACTGTCAACTTAATTCATTTGTCTTTTGTCATTCCCGTGCAAACGGGAATCCCGCAACTTTAGCTAATTAGCCCCCCGGAATTACCGGGAGGGAATGGGGTCATAAAGACGATTCGATATCTAACGACGCATAATTGCCAGCCAACGCCAGAAATTGAGTAAGGTGGCGAGCGACGCAGCGACGTAGGTCCAGGCGGCCGCACGCAGGATCGAACGTGCCGCCGGCATTTGCTGCTGCGACAGGTAGCCCGAGGAAAGCAGCGGCAGCGCCTTTTTGAAACTGGCGTCTATCTCCACCGGCAAAGTCAGCAGGTGCATAACCACCGCGAAACCCATAATCAGGAAAGCGCCGCTAAGATTGAGCAGGGCTGCAGCCGGAAGCTTGGTAATCAACACACTGAATGGCGCCGCGAACAACAGGAAAGAACCGACCCGCTGGGCAACGATAGAAATCCCGGCAAGCCGGGTACGCAAGATGGACATCGGTTCCCCTGCCGCATGCTGGAAGGCATGACCACATTCGTGAGCGGCCACGGTTATCGCAGTCAGGGTTTTACCGTTAAACTTGTCCCGGGTAAGTCGCACCGCACGCGCCATCGGGTCGTAGTGATCGCCTGCCTCGGTGACCTCGACCTTGATTTCCTGCAAATCGTAACGGTCGAGCAGATGTCGCGCCAGCTCACCGCCGGTACCGGGAAAGTTTTCTTCAGCTTCGCGGTTGTAGCGATTGAGCACCCATTGCACCCACAATTGCGGGCCATAGATGAGCATCAGCACGACGGAAATTACGACAACGTATATCATCGCCGACAGCCTAATCCCTGACCGGCGACAATTCCAGTGCTTCAGTGGCGGGTGATTTTCTCGATACTGGCGTGAACGCGCTGATACTCGCGCTGCATGAACTGGAGCTGCTGACCGAGATCGATTTGCACACGATCACGGTAGGAATTTTCCATTTGCGCTGCGAGGTGCGCGAGACGCATGGCGCCGATACTTGCGGCGGAAGATTTAATCGTGTGCGCCCAGCGGTGCAAATCATCGCTCGACGTCCTGACAGTGCGATTTTCGATATCGCAGAGGAACTCGTCGATTGACTCGACGTAGGACTCGATGACCATTACCGCGCCTTCGCCCATGTCTTGCTTGAGTTGTTCGATTACCTTATCGTCCAGCGTCTGCTGGGCTTCCGGATCGGGGACTATTTTCGACATCTTTCATTTCTGTGAATCAACTTCGCGAGTATAGTTCAATGTTCCAGTTTCGCTGCCAACAACATCTATACGGGACGCTTTATGCCGGTTTTTAGTGAAAATTTTTACATTATTGGTCACCGTGGTGCCGCCGGAGAACGCTTCGAAAACAGCCTCGAAGGATTTAAACACGCGTTGACACTGAATATCGATGCGATCGAAATCGATATCCGCGAACACTCAGGGGAACTCTGGGTGATTCACGATGACGATCTCGAGCGTTTAACCGGCAACGCCGGTCTGTTTGCGGACCACGCCAATCCATCGAGGATACGTTTGCGTAACTGCGAAGCGGTGCCGACGCTGCGGCAGGTACTCGACCTTTACTGGGGCAGGATGCCGGTCAATATCGAGATAAAATCGATCGCCGATCTCGACTTGCTACTCGACCTCCTCGCCAAGTACCCTGCGCCGAAGCCTGCAGTTGGCCTGCCCTGGATTTTCATCTCATCATTTAATCACACCGTTATCAGGCAGCTAAGGCAACACGGTTGCCCCTGGCCACTGGCGCCGATCTCCACCGGGATCCCGCTGCAGACTGCTGACAAGCTCAAACAAATCGCGCCTTTCTCGTGGCATTTCGATGACGAGACCCTGGATTTTGACCTGGTGCAACAACTGGGCGCACAGGGCGTGCCAAGCCTGGTGTTCACGGTTAATGATATAGAGCACGCCCAATATCTCAGGCAACAGGGCGTCGCCGGAATTTTTACCGACATCCCCACCAAAATGGCGCAGATCAGCTAGACTTGAACCCAGTAAAGGTAAAATAAGAGCAAAGTAATGGAAGGCGGCAGCCATCCCGAGATAGCGGATCTAAAGCGAATCAGAAGTCTGAGCCAGTTTGACGACGCGCAACTGACGAGCCTGGCTGGCAAACTGGAGCTACAGCATGCCAGTAAAAACAGCTGTCTGATCGAGCGCGGTTGCAGCGAAAGCTTCAGTCTTTACCTTATCGCGGGCACCCTCAACGCGACCTCCCAGGATGAAAACGTAACCCGGTTCGAGAGCAATCCGGCGAGCGAACTGTTCCCGATTGCGCAAATTCGGCCCAGTATGTACCAGGTGGTTGCATCTGAGCCGGTCACCTATTTAAAGATCTACGCCAGTCAGCTGACCGAGTTTGCGCAACAGCTCGATAACAGCGATGACGAGATGGACGTAGTTGAAATCGAGCAGAGCGATGAAGAGAACGCACTGACGATCCAGTTATTTCAGGACCTTGTGTCGGGCAACCTGAAGTTACCGAGCCTGCCCAGTGTCGCCCATCGTATCCAGCAGGCCTTCGCCGATGATGCCGTCAACGCAGAATCGATTTGCACCATTATTCAGGCCGATCCTGCAATTACCGCCAAACTGATCATGATCTCCAACAGCGCACTATACGGGGGTCAGGCGTCAATCGAATCCTTACAGCAGGCAGTGGTGCGCCTCGGCCTCGAAACCACTCGCAAACAGGTTATGACCTATGCGGTAAAGGAACTGTTTCAGGGAAAAACTTCGGCTATGAAAGCGCATATGCAGAATCTGTGGAAGCACAGCCAGCACGTCGCCTGCCTGTGCCGCTTAATGGCGAATCATCTCAAGGGCTTCGATCTTGAACAGGCCCAGTTAGCCGGATTGATTCATGATCTCGGTGAAGTAGCAATACTGCAGTACGCCCAGGACAACGAAGAGCTGATTGGCAATCCAGCGCTGTTGCTCAAAGCAGTGAAGAAGCTTCGCCCACAGATAACCGGCATGCTGTTGAGCCAATGGAATTCCGCGCCTGAATTTGTCACTGTCGGCGAGGAGTGCGAAGACTGGTTTCGCAATCCCGCCGATCAACCGGACCTCTGCGACCTGGTGTTGATCGCCCAGTATCACGCCTACATCGGCAGCGACGATATGAAGGGTTTGCCGCCGGTGCCTACCCTGCCCGCTTTTGCCAAGCTCGGCATGGGTGATCTCGACGTCAGGCAAATTATCGAGTTCCTGAAGCGGTCCCGCAACGAGATCCAGGCGATCGAATCTCACCACGGCGCAATCTAGACCATATCCCGTCATTCCCGCGAAAGCGGCGGTCCGACGTATCGGAATCTTGTAACTACCGCGCAATAGCCGTCTCGAGATCCCCGCTTTCGCGGGGATGACGTTTCGGGTTCGCGGGGATGACGTTCCAGGTTCGCAACAAATCAGGGACACTTCTCATAAATTCGATGGTGTACAATCCGCGCATGATTGAACTGGGTCGCCACAATCGTTTGCGCATCGTCAAACGCGCCGATATCGGGATTTTTCTCGACGGCGGCGAGTTTGGCGAGATCCTGTTGCCGCGCAAGTACGTGCAGGACTCGATGCAGGTCGGCGACGACGTCGAAGTGTTTCTGTACAACGACTCTGAAGACCGCGTTATCGCGACCACGCTAACGCCCCGGGTCCAGGTCGGCGAGTGCGCCTACCTCAAGGTCGTCGCTACCGGTAAATTTGGCGCTTTCCTCGACTGGGGGCTGCCAAAAGACCTGCTGGTCCCGTTTAGCGAGCAACAAAAACCGATGCAGAAGGGATATTCCTACACGGTCTATGTTTTCGTCGACGAGGAGACCCAGCGAATCGCTGCATCGACCAGGCTGGAACAACACCTCTCCGTAGACGTCAGTGGTTTCAAACCACGCCAGCCGGTCGATTTACTGATTTACGGCAAAAGCGATCTGGGTTTCAAGGCAGTGATCAACGGTACTCACCTGGGGCAACTGTTCGAAGGCGAAACATTCCAACATTTACACTTTGGTGAGCAGGTTAAGGGATATATCCGCCAGGTTCGCGCCGATGGCAAAATCGATCTGATGCTGCAGCTGCCGTCGGAACTGACCCGGGACAACCTCGGCGCCGCTATCCTCGATCACCTGCGACAAAACGAAGGCATTTCCACCCTGACCGATAAAAGCCCGCCCGACGACATTTACCAGGCTTTCGGTGTGAGCAAGGCAAGCTACAAGAAGGCGCTTGGGCAGCTGTACAGACAGCGCACGATCATGATAGAAAAGCACCAGATAACCCTGCTTTGAAGACCGGCCCAGTATGACGCCGCCATGATATCCAAACGATTTGTCATGAAACTGTCATATAACCCTTTTAACGTCTGGCTATTACCCCGAATCGAAAATATCCATGAATATACTGGTAGTTGAAGACGATCGTGATATCCGCGAGCTGGTTTGCCAGTCGCTGACACAGAATGATTTTCGAACCACGGGCTGTCGAGACGTGCAGGAGGCCAAACAGTCGCTGGCCGAGCTCAATCCCGATTGCCTGGTAGTCGACTGGATGTTGCCTGACGGTTCCGGAGTCGAGCTAATCCGCTGGATGCGCCGCCAGGAGCCGTACCAGCAAATCCCGGTCTTAATGCTGACCGCACGTGCGCAGGAAAGCGACATGATTACCGGTCTTGACTCTGGTGCCGATGATTACCTGACCAAACCGATGTCGCTGCGTGAACTCAATGCGCGCGTCAAGGCACTGCTGCGCCGCCCAGCGGTATACCAGGAGGAAAAAGATATCGTAAAAAACGGACCACTGAGTCTGAATGCCCGTACACACGAGATACTTGTCGGCGATGTCCCGGTCGATCTCACCAAAACAGAGTTCAAACTCCTGAAACTTTTTATGGAGAATCCCAAAAAGGTATTCAGTCGCGAACAGATACTTGACGCCGTCTGGGGAATGGATGCCTATCTCGGTGATCGCACCGTTGACGTGCACATCCTCCGGTTACGCAAGCTACTGAAGCCGCATGGCGTTGATAATATGATCCGCACCGTTCGCGGAACAGGCTACCGGATTACCCCGGATAACAACTGATCAGGGCCAAATCACGCTATGTCAAATATCTGGTCGACCGAAGCCTGGGCGATTGTCATCGCTTCCTGCTTACTGGCGCTGATAGGGATATTGACCGGTGAATGGTTCATGGCCAGCCTGGTTACGCTGGGCGGTTATATCGCCTGGCTATACCATAGATTACTGAAACTGGAACACTGGATCAGGAAAGGCACCAAGGTAAGCGAGGTCTACGATGATCAGGGCTTCATCGGCATCATCATCCGTCAGCTATACGAACAGAAGAAAGCGTATAACCAGCGCAAGCGTCGTACCAAGCGTATTCTGCGACAGCTAAATCAGAATATTTCCGCACTGCCCGACGCCACGGTTCTGTTGAACGACGAATTTCAGATCGAGTGGTGTAACGAGCCGGCCAGGTATCTTCTTAACCTGCGCTCACCCCAGGACCTGGGTTACAAGATTACTAACCTGATACGTGAACCGGCGTTCCTGTCTTACATGAAGGACCCGGGTGGCCGGGAATATATCGAAATCGACTCACCAGCAGACCAGGGCATCAGCATTCAGATCAAGTTGGTATCGATTGGCGGGAAACAGTCCCTGTTGATTGCAAGAAATATCAGTGATCAAAAACAATTACAGGAGAGCCTGAAAAACTTTGTTGCCAACGCCTCACACGAGTTGAAGTCGCCGCTGACGGTTATCTCGGGCCACCTGGAAATGCTCGAAGGTGAGAATAACCTGAGCGACAGTGGTCGCCAGTCGCTGCATACCGCCCAGCGGCAGGCCGAGCGCATGAAGGATCTGATTCAGGGGCTTCTGCTGCTATCGCAGGTGGAAAGCTATCGCCTGGCGCCCGACGAAGGAGATCGTATTTCGATTACCGAGCTTATGGTCAACGTCATGGCGGCACTCGACAAATACTCGGACAAGCAACGCATCCAGCTGCTTTATCCCGATAACCTGTATCTACTGGGTATTAACGTCGAAATCGAGGGAATCTGCATCAACCTGGTGGAAAACGCGCTCAAATATACCACACCCGGTACCACTATCCGTGTTGAATGGAGCGAAACCCCGCGCGGTGAATACGTGTTTTACGTAGAGGACGAGGGACCCGGTATCGACCCCGAAGACGTACCAAAACTAACCAAGCGCTATTACCGGGGCGCAAAAAGCCGGGCCGATACGACTGGTTCAGGGCTGGGGCTTGCGATCGTGCAGCATGCCGCAACCAAGCATGGCGCGACATTACAAATAGACAGTACGCCCGCTAAAGGCAGCCGTTTCAGTGTGTCTTTTCCCAGCTACCGCTGTAGCCACGAGCAGCGCAAAACCGCCAGGGTTTTTAACCTCACCGACTACTAACAGTCTGGCCTGGATCAAGTCTGTTTTAGATCCGGTTACAAAACCCATCATTTTGTAACAGCATCGTCACAATCCCACCGCATAATTTAACGCGTCGTAACTATCAACCATTATTGAAGGAAAATTCATGAAAAAAGTTATTCTCACCGCTGCCGTATCAGTAGCCCTGGTGGCAAACGCCTACGCGGCGGGCCGCAGCACTATTAGCGTAGTCGGTTCTTCCACCGTCTACCCTTTTGCAACCGTTGTTGCTGAAAAATTCGGCAAGAAGACCTCGTTTTCTACGCCCAAAATAGAGTCAACCGGCTCGGGTGGCGGCATGAAGTTATTCTGCAACGGTGTCGGTCTCAGCACACCAGATATCACCAATGCCTCGCGCCGGATCAAGAAATCCGAATACGACAAATGTCAGAAAAATGGTGTTACCGACATCGTCGAAGTTCATATCGGATTTGACGGCATTGCGGTTGCCAATTCGAAGAAATCCAAACAGTTGAAACTGTCTCGCAAGGACCTGTTCCTGGCGCTGGCGCAAAAAGTCCCTAACCCGGATGGCAGCAAGACGCTGGTCGACAATCCGTACAAAACCTGGAAGCAGGTCAATGCTGCCTTACCCGATACCGCAATCGAAGTCCTTGGACCACCACCCACTTCCGGTACTCGTGACGCTTTTGCCGAACTGGCAATGGAAGGTGGCTGTAAAAAGTTTGATTTCATCAAGGCGATGAAGAAGACGGATAAGAAAGGCTACAAAGGCGTTTGCCACACGGTACGTGAAGACGGTCCCTATATCGAAGCCGGTGAAAACGACAACCTGATCGTGCAAAAACTCGACAAGAACCCGAATGCGCTCGGTATTTTCGGTTTCTCTTTCCTCGAGCAGAACGATGACAAGGTCCAGGGTTCCCTGGTCGAAGGCAAGTTGCCTGAGTTCGAAACCATTGCCGACGGTTCTTACCCGATTTCACGTCCGCTTTACTTCTATGTTAAAAAAGCGCACATGGAATCAATCCCGGGTATGGATGACTACCTCAAGGAATTCACCAGCGAAGCTGCAATGGGCGAAGACGGCTACCTCCTCGACAAGGGCCTGATTCCGCTGTCAGATGACGAGCGCGACATGCTGCGCAAGAACGTGATGGCAGGCAAAACCCTGTCCATGTAGGGGTAATCCTCGAGTTATCTCCTCCCCTGATTGCTCCCTTGTTTTCAAGGGAGCATTTTTTTGCAGGGGACTGCTAAACGGGGAAACCCTGCCCGTCGAAATCATAACTGATTGACTCATGCAAACTTCCTCACTGTTTATCATCATTGCTGCGCTGACGCTGGTTTCCTATTACACCGGTAACAAGCGCGCCCAGCATCGTCGGCATAGCGAAAGACTGCTGGCCCTGCCCGGGCACTATGGCTACATGACAGCCATGTGGAGTGCGATTCCCGCGGTTATTCTGCTGTTGGCCTGGATGATCCTTGAGCCCGGTTACCTGAACAACCAGATAACGGCCAGTTTGTCCGCCGCGATTGCCGAACAGTCTGAAGATACACTTAATCTCTATATCAACAACGTGCAGCTGGCTATCGCCAACGGCGGGCTGAGTGACGACCTGGTCGTTCAGCAAGCAGCCAGCGCCTACATCGATGCAAAACAGAAAAGCCGCTTCCTCGTTACCGGACTCATCCTGGTCCTGTGCATCTCTGGCATTATCTTCGCCCTGAGTAGTCAACTGACCAAACAGCACGCCAGGAAAAGAGTCGAAGGCGTGGTCAAGATATTCCTGCTGCTTTGCTCGGCGGTTGCGATCGTGACGACGGTCGGGATTGTGTTGTCGGTGTTATTCGAAGCGTTAAGGTTTTTCGAAGCGGTATCGATTTTCGATTTTATTTTTGGTACTACCTGGAGTCCGCAGACCGCGATCCGCGAAGACCAGGTCGGCTCATCCGGCTCGTTCGGCGCGGTTCCCCTGTTTGCAGGCACCCTGTTGATATCGCTGATCGCGATGTTGATCGCAGTGCCGGTCGGCCTGATGGCCGCGATTTATCTCTCCGAGTATGCCTCGCCAAATTTTCGCGCGAGCGCCAAGCCGGCACTCGAAATACTGGCCGGCATACCCACGGTGGTCTACGGTTTTTTCGCGGCCTTGACGGTAGCGCCGTTTATTCGTGACCTGGGCGAATCCATCGGCTTGACGGTTGCCTCGGAAAGTGCGCTTGCTGCCGGGATCGTCATGGGCGTCATGATCATTCCATTCGTATCCTCCCTGTCGGACGATGTCATCAACGCGGTCCCACAGGCAATGCGCGACGGTTCGCTGGCGCTGGGTGCGACCCAGTCCGAAACGGTCAAGCAAGTCATTATCCCGGCCGCACTACCCGGCATAGTTGGTGGCGTTTTACTGGCCACCTCACGCGCGATCGGAGAAACCATGATCGTAGTGATGGCGGCAGGCTTGTCCGCCAGGCTAACCGCCAATCCGCTCGAGGCGGGTACCACCGTAACGGTGCAAATCGTGACCTTGCTGACCGGTGACCAGGAATTCGACAGCCCCAAGACCCTGGCCGCGTTTGCGCTAGGCCTGATGTTGTTTGTTGTGACCCTGCTACTTAACGTGCTCGCGCTGCACATCGTCAGGAAGTATCGAGAACAGTATGAATAACACCGAAGTCATCAAACAAAGTCTAAAAAAGCGCTATGCCAGGGAAAAGCGTTTCCAGCTGTATAGCCGCAGCGCCGTTTTTGTCGGCTTTATCTTTCTGGCCCTGCTACTTACTGACATCATCATCAAGGCAACCCCGGCCTTCAGCGTGACGGAGATCAGGCTCGACTTTCAGATCGACCGTGACTCGCTCGATTTGCCGAGTGAAGGCAGAATCGATCAAAGCATGGTCTCCGCGATCAACTTTGGCGCCGTGATCAAAAAATCGCTGCGCAATGCCTTCCCCGAGGTGACTTCACGCAAGGATAAAAAACAGCTCTACAAGCTTGTTTCCAGCGGTGCTGAGTTTGTCCTGCTGCAGAAGCTGTTCACCAATCCCGACCTGGTCGACCAGGAAAAGCTGACGCTGTGGGTCAAGGCCGACGATGACGTCGACACCTACTACAAGCTCGAGAAACGCACCAGCCGTATCAGCGACCGACAGGTCGAACTAATCGATCAGCTCGAGGCCAAAAGCCGCATACGCACGGCCTTCAACACCACGCTGTTCACCGCAAGCGACTCGCGCGAACCCGAACAGGCCGGCATCCGTGGCGCACTACTCGGTTCGTTCTGGACCCTGCTGGTTACATTATTGGTGTCGCTACCGGTGGGTGTCGCCGCGGCTGTATACCTCGAAGAATTTGCGCCTCAGAACAAAATCACTGATTTCATCGAAATCAATATTAACAACCTTGCCGCGGTGCCGTCGATCGTGTTCGGATTGCTGGGCCTGGCGGTATTTATCAATTTTTTTGGTTTGCCGCGTTCCGCACCGCTGGTGGGTGGCTTGGTCCTGTCGTTGATGACATTACCCACTATCATTATATCCAGTCGTGCCGCGATAAAGTCGGTACCGCCATCGATCAAGGAAGCGGCTCTCGGGGTCGGGGCCTCGCATATGCAGGTCGTATTCCACCACACCCTGCCACTGGCGATGCCCGGCATTTTAACCGGGTCGATCATCGGTATGGCTCAGGCACTGGGCGAATCAGCGCCGCTATTGATGATCGGCATGGTCGCGTTTATCGTCGATGTTCCTGGCGGCATTTTCGACTCGGCTACCGTGCTGCCGGTACAAATTTACCTGTGGTCCGACAGCCCCGAACGAGCGTTTACCGCGCTTACCGCGGCAACCATCCTGGTGCTGCTCGGCTTTTTAATCGTGATGAATGCGATCGCTATCTACTTGCGCAAGCAATTCGAGCGTCGCTGGTAATGTATTAACCAAAGGTTTGATAACATGAATATCTCAGTAAGCGAAAACATTCAGGCCACGGCTTCGAGCAAGGTAATGGCTGATAAGACAGATCATGCGGCAGTGATCGAAAACTTTGAGGGCACGATTGGTGAAAATACCGTCGATGACCCCAAGTTTTCGACACGCAATGTCAACGTGTTTTATGTCGAGAAGCAGGCCATTTTCGACGCCACGCTGGACATCGGTCGCAACGAGGTTATCGCGTTGATCGGACCTTCGGGCTGCGGCAAATCGACCTATTTGCGCGCCCTCAATCGCATGAACGATACTATCCCCAGCTGCAGGGTGACCGGCGACCTGATGCTGGACGACGAAGATATCTACTCCAAACAGATGGATCCGGTACTGTTGCGTGCTAGGGTCGGCATGGTGTTTCAAAAGCCCAACCCCTTCCCGAAGTCAATTTATGACAATATCGCTTACGCTCCGCGAATTCATGGGCTGTGCAAAAACAAGGCCGAGCTCGATGAAATCGTAGAGACCAGTCTTAAGCGTGCCGGGTTATTCGAGGAAGTAAAGGATCGCCTGGAGGCACCGGGAACCGGTCTTTCGGGCGGCCAGCAGCAGCGCCTTTGTATCGCGCGCGCTATCTCGGTTAACCCCGAGGTAATCCTGATGGATGAACCCGCATCGGCGCTCGACCCGATTGCAACCGCGATTATCGAGGAGTTAATCGATGAATTGCGTGAAAACTACACCATTGCAATCGTGACCCACTCGATGCAGCAGGCCGCGCGAGTATCGCAGCGCACCGCTTACTTTCATCTCGGGAAGCTGATCGAGGTCGGTGAAACCAACATGATCTTTACCAATCCAAGACATGAACTGACCGAAAACTACATCACCGGAAAATTCGGATAAGACAATGAACAGCAACGAACCGCAATTAACAGGTCATATCTCGAAACGTTTCGACCAGGAACTGGAGGAGATCCGCAACCAGGTTTTATCCATGGGCGGCCTGGTGGAAACTCAGGTGAATAACGGTATCAAGGCGCTGCTCGAATCCGATTCAGCGTTAGCCGCCAAGGTGGTCAAGAAAGATCACAAGGTCAACCGCATGGAGGTGGAAATCGACGAGCAGTGCGTGCAGATCCTGGCAAGACGTCAACCGGCCGCCAGTGATTTGAGACTGTTGGTTGCTATCATTAAAACCATTACCGATCTCGAACGCATTGGGGACCAGGCCGAAAAACTCGGTCGTCATCAGCTCGAACTGACGGATGCCGGTTTTTCTTCAGATACCTTTGTTCAGCTCGAACGCCTGGGTGAACTGGTGAGTAAGATGCTGCACGACTCGCTGGATGCATTTGCGCGCATGAGCGTCGAGGACGCGAAGCAAACCCACGCGATGGATAAAAAAGTAAATAAAGAGTTCGAAGGACTGACGCGCCAACTGATAACGCACATGATGGAGGATCCACGTACGATCAAGCAAGCGTTGCGCGTATCGTGGAATATCCGGGCATTGGAACGCATTGGCGACCACGCCAAGAATATCTGCGAATATGTTATCTACCTGGTCCTGGGTAAGAACGTTCGCCACCTCGATTTAGACGCAGTCGAAGAAGATTAAGGTAGCCTGAAAATCCGGCTGCCGTTACCCTCGAACACCGGCCGCGGGTAAATGGCGGTATCGATCGGATTCAGGAGGGGTAAAAGCTAACCTGTCTTCCTGTTTGGCATTTTTTTGGACTTGTCGATCTGATTTTCAATCAGCCGCAAAATCCAGTTGGACAGGCTTCTACCATCGTTTTCAGCGAGCTTCTTGGCCTGCCGCTTAAGCTCCGCGTCGACTCTGATATTGATTATTTCTTCTTTCGGCATCGATTAGGTCAAATTTTTCGGTAAAAAAAGCCTTAAAATACAACAGGTTTCAACAATAACTACATAAATTTCTTGCCATTACTACACAATATGATACATTGTATGTACATTATCAACACATAATGCCTGCGCGAGGCAAAAGATTAGCATGAATTATCTTGAAGCAAAAACCGTATTACTGAAGGATTCACCCCAGATACCGTTTAAATTGATTGCAGTTGAAGTTGTAACCCTGGTCGGGGTTGCAGGTATTCTGGTGCAAATTTTCACCTGATCCCTTACTTTCCTGGCAGTTCAGCGGGCCACCAGAATTCAGCTTTTGACCCGCGCACCTCTAAATTCCAACGGACTCCTCAAAGGTTCGACAGATACAGCTCCCCCCTGGCACATTGACTTTTTAAACGCTTATTCTGCCGCGTTTAGCTAGTCATCTATACTGTGGTCAGTTATCAATTCTGTGATTAGCCGAATCGGTCCAACTATTCTATATCCAGTCCATTAAACAGGCTTTGCCCGGCCACCTGGCTGGACGGCACTGAATCGATCAGCATTACTTTTCGCCGGGTTTGGGAGAGCATGTAAAGGAAGGCTTTTGCGCTAACCGCAGGATTTTGCAGATCGATATACAACCAGCGTCAAGCAGATTGATTCTGGTAAGTTACTGTTTATTCTCAAAATAGCGTTGCAAAATCCGCAGGATAGTGTATATCTTTGTATACACATTAATATTACATTTTGATGACATTAATGTGGGAAATAATCTCGCGAGGGACTCATGCGAATTGGCAGTTTACTACTGGCTGCCGGGCTAATGCTTTCCACGACGGTTTATAGTTACGACGTTGGTCTGGTACCGCTACACGAGTTTTCCGAACAGGAAGGGAAGCCCTTTGGCCGTAACGTCTCGCTGCATGGCACACCAGCCCAGATAGGCAAGATGCGACGCTGGCTGGCTGAAATAGCCGAGGTGCCCAAGGGTCTTCAAACCCTGCAATCAATCGATGCGTCCGGCCATAAGCTGATGATATTTCATTCCGGCGAGTCCATGATTTCGTCCGGCAAGGCATCGGCACCCCTTTCGGGCAACCTGACCAATGGTCGCGGCGAATCGGTCGATATCTATTTTAATTTCAATATTCCCGATGACGGCAGCCACCGGGTCTTCGATACCCGCCGCGGTCCGATCGAATACACGGCGATTCAAAACCTCTACCACGAGCTTGCGCACGCGATGCATATGATGAACGGGACCTGGCGTTACGCCAAATCCGAGCGCCAGGCGATCGAAGAAGAGAATGTTTTCCGATTTCAACACTCCGAGCTAAACGAAAGACCTTTTTTGGAGCGTGTCTACGTTAGCGGAATACCGATTTGTCCCGAATTTCCCGATAAAATCAATGAATCCTGGCAACAAAGCTTAATCTGTTTTTAGTCCTGCTGCTGAGAATCCCAGCCCAGCTGCCTGCAGATCATCGTTTCATCCTCGATCCCGAACACTCTAAAAATCGAAGTCTGGCCACGATAAGAAAAAATTCAAACCGCGATTTACCTGCTAATTGGGCCGGTAACTAACGGATTCGTTAATATGGATCAATAAACTTGTAACAGAGCTGTAACATTCGTCAGTGTTTGTAACACAAATGTCATATTCGAGCAGTAACCTGATCTGGCTCAATTAGTGGTGCGGGTTAGCGCGATAGACTTCCCGGTAGTTGAGTGAGTAAATAAAAACAAACAACTATCAACCTACAGAGGATACAGAAATGAAAGTCAGACCATTAGCCACGTTTCTCGTGGCAGCGGCCACTATTATCAGTAGCCAGCATCTTGCAGCAAAAGACCTGATCCAGAACAAGGGCTCGGATACCCTGGTGAACGTTGCCCAGGCCTGGGCCGAAACCTATCCGACCATTAATCCTGACGTTACGGTTGCCGTATCCGGCGGTGGTTCCGGAACCGGCATCGCGGCCATGATCAACGGCACGGTGGATATCGCCAACGCCAGTCGTAGCATGAAGGACAAGGAGATGAAAAAAGCGAAGGAATCCGGCCAGGATCCGGTCGAGCACGTGGTCGGATACGATGCGCTGGCGGTGTTCCTGCATAAGGACAATCCGATGAATGAGCTCAGCTACAATCAGCTCGGCAAGATTTTCGGCCGCGGCGGTGATTTCACCAAGTGGTCCGATCTCGGCGTCAGCGTGCCGGGCTGCGGCAGTGACGAAATCGTCGTCGTCAGCCGCCAGAACAACTCGGGCACCTATGCCTACTTCAAGAAAGCGGTACTGAAAAGCGCCGCCAAGGCCGGCGTTATCAGCAAGGGCAGCTTCCGCCAGGGTACGCTCGATATGCATGGCTCCAAGGATGTGGTCGACCTGGTCGAAAAAACCCCCTGTGCCATTGGCTACAGTGGACTGGCTTACGCGACCGATCATCTGAAACTGGCCTGTGTCTCGAAAGCGGATGGTACCAGCTGCGTGAATCCAAGCGTTGCCACCGCCAGCGATCGTAGCTACCCAATTGCGCGTCCCTTGTTCATGTACACCAACGGTCAACCCAAGGGAGCCATCAAGGAATACATGGACTGGATCCTGTCGGATGCGGGCCAATGCATCCTGAAGAAAAAAGGTTATGCCCCGGTGCGCGATGTCAGTTGCATGTAGGGCTTTTAATTTAAATCAGGAGAGATGCCGCAGGGATGCGGTGTTCTCTCCGCTGCAAACAGTTGCCGGTAAATAATAATGTCTCATCTCGAAGAACGACTGGAACACGATCTAACTGAAATCCGTGATCAGATTGCAAGCATGGGCTCGAGCGTCGAACAGGCCCTCAATAGCGCGTTTCGCGCACTGCACGATGGCGACGAAAAACTTGCCTTCACCACGATCCTTTCCGACCTGCCCATTAACCGGCAAATGCGCAAGATCGACCAGCTCTGTCATGCCTTTATCGCGGTGCACCTGCCAAGCGCGGGGCATCTGCGCCTGATCTCTTCGGTTATTCGCGTCAACATAATACTGGAAAGAATTGGTGACTATGCGGTCACGATTGCACGCGAAGCCGTGCAGTTGGGCGAGGCTCCAGAAGGTCGCATGCTGAAGGACCTGGAAACCATCAGCGCCGAGGCCATATCGACTCTCAGCGAATCCATCAGTGCGTTCAATTTCTCTAACGCCGAGCGTGCTCGCGAGGCCATCGCAATGTCCAGGAAAATCGAGCGCGAAATGGACGGCATTTATGCCGAGCTGCTGGACAGTGCCGAGGGCAAGGGTGGCTGCAGCCGGGATACCATGATTTACCTGATCATATTCAGTCAGCTCAAACGCGTAGCCGACCAGGCTAAAAACCTGGCAGAGCAAACCGTCTTCATCGAAACGGGTGAAACCAAGGCTCCGAAAGTCTACCGGATTCTGTTTCTCGATGAAGACAACAGCTGTCTCGGCCCGATGGCGGAGATGATAGCCAACAAGATGTATCCGGACATCGGCGAGTACACCAGCGCCGGGGTTCACCTGGCCGACAGCCTGAACGCGGGTATGTCGGAATTCATGCAACAGCGCGGATTTAACCTGTCCGCAATGGCGCCCCGACAGCTGGATTCGAGCCGTGAATCGCTGGCCCACTACCATGTCATTGTCGGGCTGCACAAAAAGGTTTTGAAGGCGGTGGTCAAGATCCCCTTTCGTACCTCGGCGTTAAACTGGAAGGATGTGAAAATCCCGAAATCGGATGATGCCGAAGCCTGGGAGAATTTACACAAGACCCTGGGACTTCATATCAGGGAATTAATGACCCTGCTGCGCGGCGACGAGGGCATTTGAAGTGAACCAGGCATCCGGGCAACAAAGCGGCAACCTGCCGGATATCAATCAGCGTAACGCTGACTGGTACATCGATAAAACCGTTCAGTACCTGGTTTTCCTGAGCGGCATCTCCGCGATCATCCTGATCGTCGGCATCTTTGTTTTCGTTACCATCGAGGGCTTCGGCTTCCTGCTCGAGGATTTCAGTTTCAGGGAGTTTTTCCTTTCACCGTGGTGGGAACCGACCGACGACGATGAACCCACCTACGGCATCCTGGCACTGATGGCAGGTACCGCCAGCGTCACTGGCCTGGCGATGTTGGTGGCAATCCCGTTCTCACTGGGCAGCGCCATTTACGTTGCCGAATTTGCGACCGGCAAGACGCGTGAAGCTCTGAAGGTACTGATCGAGCTGCTGGCGGCAATTCCCTCGGTGGTCTGGGGTTTCATCGGACTGTCGATCATGAATCCATTGATTATCGACATCTTCGATGTACCCGTCGGTCTGAACATCCTCAATGCCGGCGTCATCCTCGGATTAATGGCGGCGCCCATTATGACGTCGATTTGCGAAGATGCACTCAAGGCCGTGCCGGATCGATATCGCGAGGCCGCGGAAGCCCTCGGCGGAACCCGCTGGCAGGTGATTTACAAAACCGTGCTGCCAGCGGCCAAGAATGGCCTGCTGGGCGGCGTGCTGCTCGGTGTCGGCCGTGGTTTCGGTGAAACCATGGCCGTGTTGATGGCGACCGGGCACGCAATCAACATACCCGACAGCGTATTCGACTCTGTGCGCGCGTTGACTGCAACCATAGCCGCGGAACTGGGTGAAACCGCGGTTGGATCACCACACTACCAGGCGCTGTTTACGATCGGCATTTTCTTGTTCACGATCACCTTCATTATTAATCTGACCGCCGACCTGATCGTCCGCGGTATACGCAAGAGCTAGGAATAATCATGGCGAGCACAGGTATTATCGAAAACCAGTTCCTCGAAACCGAACTCAACGTCAGTGCCAAGCGCACCGAGACCCTGTTTAAGATCCTTTTTATGTTCATGGCCGGGCTGTTGATACTGCCGGTACTGATCATACTGACCACCCTGGTAGTCAAGGGTAGCCCCATGATTTCAATGGAATTTTTATTCAGCAACCCCACTAACGGTATGACGGAAGGGGGTATCTTCCCTGCCCTGATCGGAACTGTGTGGTTGGTGGGCGTGGCGCTGGTGATTTCGGTTCCGGTGGGCGTCGCGGCGGCCGTTTACCTGAGCGAGTATGCACCCGATAACTGGTTCACGCGCGCCATCAACCTCGCCATCATCAACCTGGCAGGCGTACCCTCGATCGTACACGCGCTATTCGGCGTGGGCGCTTTCGTCATCTTTTTTGGTTTCGGCACCAGCATCCTGGCCGCGAGTATGACCCTCGCTGTCATGACCCTGCCAGTCGTCATCGTGGCCACCCGTGAATCGCTGCAGGCGGTGCCGCATGCGTTCAGGGAGGCTTGCTGGAACATGGGCGCCACCCGCTGGCAAACCATTCGCCGCGTGGTATTACCTAATTCGGTCAGTGGCATCCTGACCGGCGTCATTCTCGAGGTTTCGCGTACCACCGGCGAGACCGCTCCGGTCATGTTTACCGGGGCCGCGTTCTTCATCCCGGTATTGCCCGAGAGCGTGTTCGATCAAACCATGGCCCTGTCACTGCATCTGTTCGTGGTCTCGACCCAGGTACCCCATGTTCCCGAGGCCTTGCCTTACGGTGTTGCACTGGTGCTGATCTCGATGGTGTTGCTGATGAACAGCGTTTCGATTGCGTTACGTATGCACTTGCGCGGGAAGAAGAAATGGTAAGCACGGCAGAAGACATGGCAAACGTTCAGGAAAATCGGGATTCCGCAGTCAAGCTCGAGGTGCGTGATGTCGCTATCCGCTTCGGCTCGACCATGGCGATTTCGGGGATCAACCTGGATGTAAAGGAAAATGAAATTTTCGGCATCATCGGTCCCGCCAACGCCGGCAAGACATCTTTTCTGAAGGCCCTGAACCGGATGAATGACTTCAACAGCGAGATGTCGATCGACGGTGAAATTCTGTTCGAGGGCACCAACATCCGCGACGTGCGTAACGTTTATGCTTTGCGTAATCGGATCGGCGTGGTGTTCCCACTGCCGGTGGGATTGCCGCTTACGATCTACGAAAACGTGGCATTTGTGCCGCGCTTAAGGGGTATCAGGGAGAAAGCCGAACTCGACGTTATCGTTGAACGTTGCCTGACCCGCTCGGCACTGTGGGATGAAGTCAAGGATCGACTGGATTCTCTGGGCAGCCTGTTGTCCGGCGGCCAGCAACAGCGCCTGACCATTGCACGCGCACTGTCGCAGGAACCGGAACTGCTGATGCTGGACGAGTTTTCGATCGCGGTGGACCCGGTGACCACGATGCGCATCGAGGATGTGCTGAAAGAACTTAAACCGGAGATGAGCATCATCCTGGTTACCAACCTGGTGCAGCAGGCACGCCGCCTCGCCGACCGCACTGCATTCTTCCTCGATGGTGAATGCGTCGAGATTGGCGACACCGAGGACCTGTTTACCGGCCAGGTGAAAGATTCGCGCACTACTGATTATATCGAGGGGCGCTTCGGCTGATGGATTCCGGAATTGATATGAACACCACTACCCAGACAAAGACCGAAACGGACACAGAACTGGCGATCGGGACGTCAGCACTGAATCTCTGGTACGGCGATTTCCAGGCACTGTACGACATCAACCTGAAAGTCAAACAGGGTGTGGTCACCTCGATGATCGGTCCTTCCGGCTGCGGCAAATCCACTTTTTTACGCAGCGTAAACCGGATTAATGAACGCCTTGGCTACGTTAGTATCAATGGCTCAATCGACGTGTTCGGAAATAACATTTACGATCCAGCAGTGGAACTGGTGCAGGTCAGGAAACAGGTCGGCATGGTATTTCAACGACCCAACCCGCTACCGACGTCGATTCGCGAAAATATCCTGTTTGGCCACAAGCTGCATAATCGCGATAAAAAATATACTCGCGATGACGAGGACGAAATTGTCGAGGAATCGTTACAACAGGTTTTGCTGTGGGACAAGGTCAAGGATCACCTCAAGCGCAAGGCAACCGAGTTATCCCTCGAAGAGCAGCAAAAACTGTGTATCGCTCGTCTACTGCCGGTCAAGCCTCGCATCCTGTTAATGGACGAGCCCTGTTCGGCGCTCGATCCCAAGGGAACCGCCGCCGTAGAGGAGTTGATCTGGGAATTGCGCGGTAAGTACTCGATCCTGATCGTAACCCACAACATGGCCCAGGCGCGTCGCGCCAGCGAGGAGTGTATCTTCATGCTGATGGGCAAGGTTGTCGAACACACCGATACCGCCGATATGTTTGTCACCCCGCAGCATCAGGAAACGGCAGACTATATCGAAGGACGCTACGGCTAAACCTTCCGCCCGCAACTCGATAAATTCGTTGCGTAATTAGTTCGCAGCATTTCTTTATTTGCATATCGCTCGTTCCGGCATAAAATAGCAGGGTTATTGCGATATTTACCTAGCCCAGCCACGCGGGAATCAATTGGCTAAAACATTAGTAGAAGATCTAGAGGAAACCCGGATTCCGTTTCTGAGGGGTATCCTGATTCGTAGCCTGCAGGACGCGGGCCTGGAATTTGACGAAGCCTCAAATATTGCGTCTGAAGTACGCAGCGAACTCTCCGACACCGCCCTGATATCCACCGTCGATCTCAATCGACTGGTGCGTGATCGCCTGAAGCCTCTGGGCAAAGACAATATTATCTACCGTTACGATAATCGCAATAGCCCGCTTACGTTCGAGGTCGAACAACAGTGCGGACGAGTAAACCCGTTTTCACGCCTTAAATTTCGGCATAGCCTGGAAACCATAGGGCTCAAATCGAAAGAATCGGATGACGTGGTGCAGATGCTGCAGGAGCATCTGACCAACAAGTCGATTAAAATCATAAAATCCAGAAACCTGGCGATGCTGATCTACCGCTACCTGCGTCAGTCCAGCAAACTCGGGCCGGCCGTCGCGCATCGCTGGCTGGTCTGGCACGATTTTATCAATAGTGGCCGCGCGCTGATCTTTCTGATTGGTGGTACCGCAGGTTCCGGCAAGAGTTCCACGGCAAACACGCTGGCCAGTCGTCTGGAAATAGTGCGCACCCAGTCCACCGACATGCTGCGCGAGGTCATGCGCACCATGATTCCGGAACAGCTGATGCCGGTACTGCACCAGTCGTCATTTACCGCCTGGAAAGGATTACCCGGTCATCGATCAGTCAACGGTGAAGTCCCCGAAGCGCTGCTGGTGCAGGGTTATCGCAGTCAGGCGGACCTGCTGTCACTGGCCATCGAAACCGTGTTAGAGCGTGCAACACGCGAACGCGTATCGCTGGTGATAGAAGGTGTGCACATGCATCCTGCCCTGATGGAGAAACTCCAGTCTGAAACCGATGCCGTGGTAATACCGGTTATGCTGGGCCTGTTAAAGCGCAAGCACCTGCAGCAAAGAATCAAGGCTCGAAGCACCAACGTGCCAGACCGGGGCGCAAAGCATTACCTCCAATATTTCGATGAAATCTGGCGCCTGCAATCCTACCTTCTTTCTGAAGCCGACGGCGCGAATATCCACATCGCGGTAAACGAGAGCCGGGACAAGGTTTTTTCCGAGATCATGCGGTTTACCATCGCTACCCTGGCGGATAACTTTGACAGTACGCCGGAAAAGGTTTTCGGGGCAAAGGCTTTCGTGGATGAAATGGATTAATCGGGATAGCATCGCAGTCCCGGTTATCTCTGCCGATCGAACCGATTTGGATCAAGCGGACTTTTCTGCCATCACCCGCTTCGCGCAGGGTTACCGTTAAAGGGTATTTCGATGGCACCGTTATCCACAAATCCGGAAGATTTACCAAGTTCGTCGTAACGCACGCAGTTCTCCCCTGCGAAGACGAAATCACCGATATAACGAAACGGTATCCAGTGCTTGAGACTGGACGCATAATCGAGGCCCAGAAAATGGCTGATTATTCCCCTGATTACACCGGCATGAGAAACGATTAGCACCGTCAGCTCTGGGTGCGCCAGCGCGAAAGAGGAAAGAAATTGAACGCTACGCTGCTGCATTTGCTGAAAACTTTCGCCGTCGGGATACACCAGATGCGGATTTTTCTTGTGCTCGGGATACTGCTCGATTACCCAGCTTTTTTCCCTGGTTTGCAGCTTACCGTAATTGATTTCCTTGAGTTCCGGTATTGCGACTACATCAGCGATACCAAACAATCCGGCATAGGTGCTGGCCGTTTGCCGAGCGCGTTCCAGGTCACTCGAATATACTGCGTCTAATTTTACGTCGCATTCCCGCAAACGGTCAGCGATGTAATCGACATCATCTTTCCAGCCCGGGCAAGGTGGCGAAGTGCCCCAGCCGAGGATCCGGCCTTCTGCATTCGATACTGTCTGATAGTGCCTGGTGAGAATTACACGCATTCCGGCAGCATAGTCATTTATGCCGGTCTTGCAAAGCTACTTTATCAGCTCGACGCTGATAACCAACTGGCCCGAAGGGTCAGCCGGGATATCTTTGCTGCAGCCCGCGATAAACATCTTCGCGAAAGCTGGCATTAGCACTATCGAGGCTACCAAGCACTTCAACCAGATGTTCATTATCCTCCCGGTTATCCCAGACCTTGATATAGCTACCGTCCTTGTAACCGTGATCCTGGCGGAAGAAATTGAGTACGTTTTTACCCACATACATACGATACAGCTGGTCGAAATCCATGTCGATCAGGGCCATGATGTTGGCGAAATCTGAAAAATGCATCGACTGCTGTGCGATCGTGGTCTGCGCCATCACTTCGATCGCCACACGAATGTCCTGGCATTGCCGCGGGTCGGCCAGTTCGGCTGCAATACGCGCGGCGACCTCGTCGTTATTAGAATCCAGCAGCAGGTAGTCACTCATCGCGAAATGCATGATGTCCACCAGCTCAAGCTGCACCTGCTCGAGATCAGGCTGCTGGTGCTTCCACCACTTCCAGCCGTAGTGGTCGAGCATTTCCGCACATTCGGTCCAGATCGCGCGATACCAGGCGTTATCGGCCTGACGCCAGGCCGGGTTGACCCGGGAGTTCATCGCGTCCTGCATCTCCAGCATTACTAATAGTTGGGACTTCATCGTATTTATATTCGGCAAAAACGGCAGTTTACCGAACTGCTTACATACCGTATAGCCACGGCAGTAAAAAGCTGAGTATCGCCCACATCAACACCACCAGCGGCAGGCCCGCGCGCACAAAATCGGCAAAGCTATAGTTACCGGCATTCATCACCAGCAGGTTGGTCTGGTAGGCCATCGGTGTGGCAAAGCTCATATTTGCGCCAAACAGTACCGCGAGCACGAAAGGTTCGGCAGGCTGGCCCAGTTGATGCGCGATGCCGATCGCGATGGGAGTGCCGATGACCGCAGCAGCATTATTGGAAACCACGTTGGTTAACAGCGCCATCATCGCCAGCAGGCCGCTGAGGATCAGCGTTGGCGACGCGCCGGCGGTCATCGCCACGTAGGCGCTGACAATCATATCGGCGCCGCCGGTTTCCACCATTGCGGTACCCATCGCCAGGCTGGTGACGATGATCAGAATGACCGGAGCGCTAAGCGCGCGCGTAGCGTCGAACCACTTGATGCAACCGCTGAACAGTAGCAGCACGACGCCACAGAGCGCACTGACGGCAATCGACAACAAACCAAACGCTGCCATCAGAATCACCCACAGCATGATCAACATCGCCACCGGTGCGCGGGAGGAGATCGGCAGCGCCGATTTTGCGTCTAGCACCAGCAGGTTTCGACTCGATTTAAGCCGCTTGATATTGTTGATCGCGCCCTGCACCAACAGTACATCACCTGAATGCAGGCGGGTTTCCTCGGTATGCTCGGTACCCTGCTTGCTGACCCATTTATTGCTGCGGAACAAGGCCAGCACCATCAACTGGTAACGTTCGCGAAAACGGACATTAGCCAGGGTTCTGCCGTCGAGGGTCGATCCGGGCACCACTACCACTTCGGCGATTTGTTGCGAGGTGTCTACCAGCGGATGCTCATCGTCAACAGGTTCATCGCCTGAAAAAAGGCTCGCGCCGAGCACGGTTTCGAGTTCCTTAAGGCGGTCGGGCGTGCTCCTGACCATGATGCGGTCGCCGCTGCGCAGCACCATGTCGGGTATTGCCACCAGTCGGTTATCCGTCTTGCCGCGCAGAATATGAACCACCTCGAGGTTGCCACCCGCCAGTTCGATAAGCTCCGACAGTTGTTTCTGGTTAGCGACACTGTCGTCATGGATGCGCAGTTGCGCGTTAAACATCCGTGGCGACGTGGTCGGCAACCGCGCCTCGCGCGCAGGTAACAGTTTCGGTGCCACAAACCACAGGTAAAGAATGCCAACGCTACCGGCAAGCATCGCCGGGAACGCAAAATCAAACATGCCCAGTTCTCGCAAACCCATATCCGCAGCCACGGCTACGACGAGCAAATTGGTCGAGGTGCCGATACTTGTCGCCATTCCACCAACAGAGGTTGCCAGCCCAAGCGGCATCAACAGGTCCGAGGCCGGCGTGGAAATCTTCAAAGATACACTGATCAGGATCGGCAGTAACAGAATAACCACCGGCGTATTGTTAACAAATGCACTGAGAATGGCGGCAATTAGCAGCGTAGCCAGAAACGTAACCATCGGATAAACGCCCCACCAACGCGCCAGTTGTCGTCCAATCGGCTCCAGTGCACCGGTGCGCACCAGGGCCTGGCCGGCGATCATCAGGGCACATACTGCAACCAGCGCCTGGTGCCCGAAACCGAGGAATAACTGGCTGGCACGCACCGTTCCATGGCTGCCGCTATAAGGGATAATCTCGAACAGCAGCGCAAGTAGCACCAGTATCAGCAGGCTCGACGATGCCAGCGGGATTCTCTCACTGGCGAACAGCACCAGTGCCAGCACTACCAGCGCCATCACGGCATAAGCATGAAACCCGGGAATCTGCACTACAGCATTCATGACACAGGAGTTTAGCACTCAGCCGGATTTCAGGGTTATTGCGGCGCAAATAGGAATACTCGGGCACGCCATCTTAGCCATTGCCTTCTCCAGGTGCCGCTATTGTGCGGAACAACGTATCTCTAGCAGTGGGAGGCTGGCTCGGGAGTCAGTGCGCAAAAGTGTAGCGCGGCAAGGACGCCGCGCTCCAAGCGATCACAGGGATGTGCCAAACGGCGTTTTTTGCCGTTTGGAAGCGACTTTTGCGCACTGACTCCCGAGGTAGCCATGGCACGCTCGTGAACCTGCCATCATTTGCTTTTTCCGCACAATAGCCCTCCCCGGAACAGGAATGACATAGTGAACGGCGGATTGAAAACTACTCGGGGCGCATGTGCGGAAACAGGATGACGTCGCGGATGCTGGGCGAATCGGTTAGCAGCATTACCAGCCGATCGATACCAATACCCTCACCCGCTGCCGGCGGCATACCGTATTCAAGCGCACGAATATAATCGTCATCGTAGTGCATTGCCTCCTCATCGCCGGCCTCTTTTTCCTCGACCTGGCGCTGGAATCTGGCCGCCTGGTCTTCCGGATCGTTGAGCTCCGAGAAACCGTTGGCGATTTCACGTCCACCGAGAAAAAATTCGAAACGATCGGTAACAAACGGGTTGTCATCGTTAGCACGCGACAGTGGCGATACCTCGGTTGGGTAAGCGGTAATGAAGGTCGGCTGTTGCAACAGGTCTTCGACCGTCTTTTCAAAAATCTCGATTTGTAGCTTGCCGGCGCCCCAGCCCGGCTCGGGCTTGATGCCCAGCTCCGCAGCCGCCTTGCGGCAGTATTCGAGGTCTTCCAGCTTGCTCGCGTCGAGATCCGGGTTGTACTGAATAATGGCATCCTCGACGCTGAGGCGCGCAAACGGTTGCTCCAGGTCGAACTCCTGTCCCTGGTAGGCTATCTTCAGCGACCCGAGTACGGCCTGCGTCAGGCCTCGCATCATGTCTTCTGTCAAGTTCATGAAGTCTTCGTAATCCGCGTAGGCCTGGTAAAACTCCAGCATCGTAAACTCGGGGTTATGCCGGGTCGACAGGCCCTCATTGCGAAAATTGCGGTTAATTTCGAAGACCTGTTCAATACCGCCGACGACCAGGCGTTTCAGGTAAAGCTCGGGGGCGACGCGCAGGTAAAGTTCCATATCGAGGGCATTGTGATGCGTGATAAAGGGGCGAGCGGTGGCACCCCCCGGAATCACCTGCATCATCGGGGTTTCCACCTCGACGAAACCGGCTTCGATCATGTAATTTCGAATAAAGTTTACCGCCTGGCTGCGCAAGGCGAATACGCGCCGCGAGTCTTCATTCATGATCAGGTCGACATAACGCTGGCGATATTTTTGCTCCTGGTCGGCAAGCCCGTGGTATTTTTCCGGCAGCGGACGCAACGCCTTGGTCAGCAGTTGCAGGGATTTGACCTTGATCGTCAGTTCGCCGGTTTTGGTCTGAAACAACACCCCGTTAACCGCGTAAATGTCACCGATATCGCTGTGCTTGAAAGACTCGTAAGCCTCTTCGCCGATCGCATCACGTTGCACGAAGATTTGCAGGGTGCCACTCATGTCGCGCAGCTGGGCAAAGCTTGCCTTACCCATCACGCGCTTGAACATCATGCGCCCGGCCAGACTCACCTCGACGACCTCCGCTTCGAGATCTTCACGCGAGAGTTGCGCGTACTGATCCGTCAGCGGTGCGGCAAAATGCGTGCGCGAAAACTGGTTCGGATACGCCTGCCCCTGTGTCCGCAGTTGAGCCAGCTTTTCGCGGCGTTGCGCGATATAGCGGTTCTCATCCTGCTGCGGGTCTTCGTTATTTTGCTCAGCGTCGCTGTGCTGGTTCATTTCAATACCTGTTGCCGTTATGTTGGTCAGTCGCCACTTTTCAGACTGGCTACGATAAACTGATCGAGATCGCCATCCAGTACCGCCTGGGTGTTACCGGTCTCTACCCCGGTGCGTAAATCCTTGATTCGGGATTGATCGAGTACGTAGGAGCGAATCTGGCTGCCCCAACCGATATCCGACTTCAAGTCCTCGATGCTTTGTGCCTTGGCATTGCGCACCTGCACCTCGAGTTCATACAGCTTTGCCTTGAGTTGCTTCATCGCGGTCGCCTTGTTCTTGTGCTGCGAACGATCATTCTGGCACTGCACCACCACATTGGTGGGCAGGTGAGTGATACGCACCGCCGATTCCGTGCGATTTACGTGCTGGCCACCGGCACCACTGGCGCGGTAAACGTCGATGCGCAGGTCAGACGGATCGATATCGATGTCGATATCGTCTTCGATTTCCGGCGAAATAAAAGCCGACGCAAACGAGGTGTGGCGCCGATTACCCGAATCAAACGGGGATTTTCGTACCAGTCGATGCACCCCGGTTTCAGTGCGCAGCCAGCCAAAAGCATAGTCGCCTTCGAAACGAACGGTGGCGCTTTTGATGCCCGCCACGTCACCGTCGGAAACCTCGATCAACTCTGTTTTAAAGCCCTTCGCCTCGCCCCAGCGCAGGTACATGCGCAACAGCATTTCGGCCCAGTCCTGCGCCTCTGTCCCGCCGGCGCCGGACTGGATATCGAGAAACGCATTGTTAGCGTCCATTTCACCGGAAAACATGCGCCTGAACTCGAGCTCAGCCACCGTTTTCTCGACCGACTGGAGATCGGCCTCTACTTCATTCGCGGTAGCTTCGTCATCTTCACCGGCAGCCAGCTCGAGCAGCTCGGTCGCGTCAAGCAGTGCCTGGGATGCGTTATCGAGCCCTGATACTACCGCCTCGAGGCCGGCTTTTTCCTTGCCGAGCTGCTGGGCGTGCTCCGGGTTGCTCCAGACATCCGGGTTTTCAAGTTCGAGCATGACTTCTTCCAGCTGTTCGCGTTTCTGGTCGTAGTCAAAGATACCCCCGGAGCAAATCGACCCGGGATTTCAGGTCATCTATTTGCTGGGAAATGTGATTTATCTCCACGCTAATTGCTCGTCTTTGAAAAAACGCGCATTCTACCCGATCCGGAACGATAATATCACCCGCTTTGCTCTATTTTTCCGAAGCTTCATGCGCTAGAATGTGCCGCCAAATTTTTTCACATCTTTTCACATTGAGGTAAATAGTGTCACACGACGTTGATATCCAATTGCAGGTCTGGAAAGACCTCGCGATCAGCAAGCAAATACTGATGGGCGCCGCTGCCGACGCACTCGGACTGGACTCGGAATGCAGTACCGACGAACTCAAAACCGCTTTAGACCAGGCGATCCAACGCGCTCGTGACGCCGATATCAAGATCCAGGAAACCCTGACTGAGTCGGAACAGCAAATCACCGAATTCAAGCGCCGCACCGAAATCGCCGAGCAGGCCCGCAGCGAGGCCGAAGCCATGGTTGAGGGATCAGTCAATGCGCGCGCGCAAGCCGAACGCCAGCTTGCCAATGGCAAGGCCGACAACGCCGAGGCGTTGAAAAAAGCCAGGGCCGAGGTCACCGAAAAGCAGAACAAGCTGAAGGCGATCTCCAAGGCATTGGCTGACACTCCGGAAAACGTCGTCCGCAAGCTGAAAACTCTGAAAAAGCAGAAGATGGACGAAGCAAAATTGCGTGGTCAGGCGGAATCCAGGTTACAGTCGATGCGCAAGGAAAAAACAAAGCTGGAAGCGGAACTCGAAACTCTGAAACCAGATCTCGAAAACGCCGCCACGCTGCTCGAACAAATCAAGCTTATGCATGAAACCTGTTTGCAGGCCGAGAGCACAATCAAGAAATTGAGCGACAAGAAGAAAGATCAGCTCGAGCTGCCGGAATTCGATGTCGCCGCGTTTGAAGCCCTGGAACAGGCGCTAGCCGAAAAATAAATGCTTGCGCCTGGCTTTAAGGCTGCTGGAGCGGAATCTCGAACAAAATGCTGGCGCCCCTTCCGCGGGTTGTTTTCGGCCCAGATCCGACCATGGTGCAGGCCTATAATCTCGCGGCAAACTGCCAGACCCAGCCCGGTACTCCTAGAGTGATTGCGATTACGAACGCTTTGATAAAACTTGTCAAACACCTGGTCTAATTCTTCATTCGGGATGCCGTCACCCTGATCAGAAACTTTAACCCGGTAGCAGCTGTCAACGGGCTCGACGTCGACGCGTATCTCTCCTCCCTCGGGACTGAACTTGATTGCGTTGGCGACAATGTTCGTCATCACCTGGAGAATCCGGTTACGGTCGCAAGCACAGTGTGCATCCGCCTGATCGGGGATGAATACGCTGGTCAAATTCTTTTCGCGCATGCGCAGATCCTGCTCCTTGATGCATGCAGTAATAAGCTCCGTCAGATCGACCGATGTCAAATCGAGCTGCATCTTGCCCGCCTCGAGCTTTGACAGGTCGAGCAGGTCGTTTAACAGGTAAAGCAGGCGGGTGCCGCTTATCTGTATATTTTCCAGGTACTGCCGCAGCTTTTCCTGGCTTAGCGTATCGAGGCGTTTAAGTCCGAGTTCGGTAAAGCTGAGAATGCCGTGCATCGGCGTGCGTAGCTCGTGACTCATCGAGGCCAGAAAATCAGACTTGGCTTCATTTGCCCGTTCGGCAGACTCACGCGCCTGTTGCAGCTCGGTTACATCGACATACATGCCTACGCGACTGCCATTGGGCAAGTGTCGCAGCGCAACCTGTATCCAGCGACCATCGGTTAAACGGTCGAGGAATTCGAAACTCTCTGAATGATGGAGTTTGAGCCGCTGCTCCAGCCAGCCCGCGGGATCGTCGAGGGCCTCCTGGTAGACGCCCAGGTCGACGCCGTATTGCAGGAATCGGTCAAATGGAATGCCCTCGTTGATAAAGAATTGTTGTTGCGGATAAAGATCGAAAAACTTGCGGTTAAAACGTTCGATAATACCATCGCTGTTTACGACCAGGAATCCACCCGGGACATTTTCGATCGCGGCCTCGAGCATCTCCTCGCTTTTTACCCGCTCGAACTGCTCTGCTACATATTCAGTGATATCCTGCAACGTGCCCAATATTTCGATAATCTCGCCATCCAGCCTGGCGGATACGTCACCGCGTTCAAAAACATGCCGGATTTCTCCATCGGCCCGAATAATGCGAAAGCGGACTTCGTACTTGCCGTCGATATCCGCCCTCCGGTATACCCGCATCACCCGGTCGACATCATCCGAATGCACATCCGGCACGTTACCTGCGCCCTCAGCGAGCATGTACTCGACCGAGCGTCCGTATATGCGCGCAAATTCCCTGGTACAGGCAATCAACCGGTCCTTGCGCCTGTCCCAACGAAAACTACCGACCCTGGCAATGCGCTGCGCTTGCTCGAGCTCTTCCGCCGCCTGCGTGGACTCGGTTACATCCTGCAGGGCGCCCAGCTGCTCGACAGCCTTGCCGTCGCGCCACATAGAAGTACCCCCGCGTTCGATGACATGCAGTATTTCACCATCTGGATGAACAATACGGTAACTGGCTTCATACTCACCATCCGCCGCGTTTGTATAGCTCTCGAGCACTCGTTGCCGATCCTCCGGGTGGACCAACCGATGCAGTTGGTCAAATTTCAACCCGTAACCATTGTCGACTAGCGACAAGCCAAGAATTCGACCGAATTCTTCCGAGGCCGATATAACCTCATCCTTTTCAACATCCCACCGGTAACTGCCAACTCTTGCTATAAGCTGTACCTGCCGCAGTTCGGCCTCGGTAAGCCTCGAAGCGGTAACGTCCTGCATGGTGCCGATCTGTTCTACAATCTTGCCGTCCCGCGTTACCGACGGCGCCAGCCGTTCGATGACATGCTTGAGATTCCCGTCAGGTGACACCATGCGATACTCCACCTCGGTCACCGTAGCGGAATTATCGCTCAGCCGGTAAGCTTCTTTTACCTTGTCCATATCTTCCGGGTAGATCGTCTTTGCGTATCGATCCCAGGGTGAGGTCATCAGGTCTTCCATCGAAGCAAACGAGCGCTCGAACTCCCTGGAACAGGAGATCATGCGATCATTCTCGACATCCCAACGAAAGCTGCCGACCCCGGCAATGCGCTGGGCTTCATCCAGCTCCGCTTCCGCACGCCTGATTTCGGTCACATCCTGCAGCGTACAAAACTGCTCGATCACCTTGCCGCCACGCATCGAGCCGGGAGTACCCCACTCGATAATATTTCGAATCTCGCCATCCGTCCTGACTATTCGATACTCCATCTCGTAGCCTTCACCGGTAAGATCAGCCCGGGTATAGATTTGCGTAATCCGTTCAAGGTCATCGGGGTATACCATTTCATCGATTGCGGCACCTGACATACCGCGCGCCTGCTCTGGTGCTAAACCATGAATTCTTGCAAATTCAGCGGAGCAGTCACCGATCTCCTGCCTCGCCACGTTCCAGCGATAGCTGCCAACTCGCGCAATCCGTTGCGCCCGTTCGAGCTCATCTTCGATGCGCTTGGCCTCGGTGATATCCACCCGTAAACCCACAAACCCACCGTCGGGGAGTTTCTGGTCGATGACACGAACCCAGCTACCGTCTTCGAGCTGCTGATCAAAGGCCGCCACAGGATTCCTGTGCTTATCGACGCGTTCTTCGATCCATTTTTGTTTTGCTTCGGCGGTATCAAAATTCTGCGTCTCCGCATAGGCCTGGGCTATTTCCGTAAACGTCACACCCGGTTCGAGTTTGTCCTCTATCTCTGCATAAAGCTGGCGATAACGATCGTTGCAAATCATTAACCTGTCATCGGCATCGAAAAGTAAGAATCCGTCTTTCAGCAATGCAGTCGCGTTATATATCAGATCATGGGCACGCTTCTGGGATTTTTGCTCCTCGAGCGTATCAGTGACATCTGACCCGGAGCCGCGATAGCCGGCAAACTCACCTTCACTATCGAAGTACGGCTTACCGCTGGTACGAATTATCCGCTCTTTTCCATTCGGTAATCGCGCCCGATAATCAAAATCCATAAATGGTAGACGCTGTTCGAGGCAGCGTAGATAGTGATCCCATTGCTCCTCTTCGATCGGATCGCCTGAATCAATACGAAATTCTTCGCGCCTTTGTCCGAGCAAATCTTCCGGTTTGGCGCCAGTTGCATCAAACAGATGGGATGAAAAGAAAACGAACCGGTTCTCCTTATTGGTCTCCCAGAACCAGTCGCTGGCAACTTCAGCATAAAGTTGAAAACGTTCTGCCGAGCTCTTTAGATCCTGCGTACGTTGGGCAAACTCAAGATCGAGCTTGCCGCCCAGCTCCAGCAACTTTCGTCGTATCAACTGCAGGACCACAAAGCTGCCACCGAAACCAAGCACAAATGGTATGCCCAGGCTGAGCAAGCTAAGCTTAGCAAAACCAAAAGATATGCCCTGTACCAGGCTCGCTATAGCCAGCAGAGCCAGTCCGCCAAAAGTACAGATCAGAAAAGTTGAAATTTTCGACTGCGGAACCAGGGATTTGTGCGGTTCTGATTGCCCACCATGACGGGCAGGTTCACTGCTGACGGACGGCGATTCCATCTATTCCGGCAGTAGCGGCGGCGCCTCGACCGTAACAAAAGTATCAGGAAAAAAACCGTTGAAACGAGTTGCCGCCGAGTTGCTATAGGCGCCGGTCTGGCCGATTTCGATCCAGTCACCCTCCTCGGCATCCACCGGCAGGTAGAATGGTGCGGGCAGGATATCGAGGTTATCGCAGGTTGGTCCCAGTATGGTGAAATCCTGAAACTCGGTGGCAGGGGTTCGCGCCGGGTTTATCAACCGTGCCGGCAGCTTCATCTTGCCCATCAGCGTTTCCGAGAGACTTTGGTAGACGCCATCGTTGATATATAGCTTATTGTCCTTGCGCAGTTGAATCTGGGTCAGCAGTGTACAGCCGCTCGCCACCAGCCCTCGACCCGGTTCGCACATCAGCACGCAGTCACGCCTGATACGGGACTGATCGAAAGCGCGTTTGATCGCGTCGAAGTAAGCATCTAGCGCCGGCGGTCGATCATCCTCGTACAGCGCGGGGAAACCGCCGCCCACATTGAGATAATGTACCGGAACATTCGCCGCTTCAATCACCTCGATCGCGGTGTTGACTCCGTCGACAAAGGCCTGCGGCGTACGACACTGCGAACCGACATGGAAGGCAACCCCGGTTTGAAAATGCGCGTCATGCACTTTCTGCAATAGTGCCGGGGCGTCTTCAGCGGACACACCGAATTTATCGGAGAGCTGATACTGGGCATCGTGAACCGGGGTTACAATGCGCACCAGCACTACCTTGCCATCGCCGCCCCCGGTGATATCGATTATCTTGTTGAGTTCTTTCTCATGGTCGATGACGAAATGGTCGACACCATATACCTGGTGGGCGGTCATAATCGCCGCACGAGGCTTGACCGGGTGCATGAAGTAGCAATCGGCCTGCGGCAAATGCTCCCGCACCAGCGCGATTTCGGCGAGTGAAGCCGTATCGAAGTGCCTGATGCCTGCCTCGTACAGAGCCTGTAACACAGCCAGATGTGGATTGCATTTAACCGCGTACATGACCCGGCCCGGAAAAGAATCCAGAAAATAATTCGCCTGACGCTTTAGTTCAGCAGGGCGCAGGCAATAGACCGGGTAACCGGGTTTTAGCTCTTCGACAACGTCCTCGACGGTGGCGAAGTGGGGCATCTGGATTTTGCTTGACATTGATCTACTCAGGTAATTCGCGCCATTTTCGCACAGTCTCGCGGCAAAGAATATCCATCATCAGGAGCCATCGTCAACGGTGGCCCAGTCCGACAGATTCTTCTGCGTTCGCCAGAACTTCATCAGTGCTGACGGCTTCAGTATAAAATCTAACTCGTAGCCCGCACGCAGGACTATTTGCGTACGCCCCTTGCGCACCGTCGCCAACAGCGGTTGCAGCAGCGTACGATCGATATCCAGTAGCAGTTGCTCTAGAGGAACCTGGCGTTCCGTCTTCAGTAACTCAAGCAAACGCAGATCGATAACCAGGGCATCCCCGGGCCCGTCGATGGTATCGATCTCGCTACAGGGTCGGGGTGCCAACCCCAGGCTGCGTGCAAAACGGTTAAGCAGCGGATCGTCACAAAACCATGCCAGGCTCGAGTCCGGGGATCGGCAGCGGCGCCCGCCGCCCCAGAACCAGAGACTGTTTATCGGTAGCCTACCGCGCTGGATTCGCTGCTGGTTGACCGGATGCTGATGCATGAACATCTGGATTTCGTTGAGCAACTTGTACCACGGCAAATTCTGACGCGATTGCGCAATATAGGGGTTGGCGGTTTTCCCGAGTACCGAGAGGATATGCGGATAGCAGGTTGGCGCCTCGAACTGTTCGAGTTGCAGCAGAAACAGCCCGTCTGCGACTGCATCTATATCACAATCTACTTTAAATATATCTCCTAAATCATTGATTAATATATTTATATCTTGCAGATTATTGTCATCGGCAGGTATCGGCACAATAACCGCGCTGTGCATGTCTGGCCGCAGATGAATCGCCTGGCACAGCAGCATGCGTTCGCCTTCTACAGCTGCATCGTCGGCAAAGGCCTGCGCCATTGCCAGTCCCTCGGGGACTGCCTGTGGAGAATCATGCAGCGCCAGCGCACTGCCCAGGATCGCATCGATCGTATAGGCCCGGTTGGACTTTGCAGTTGCCCGCCGCAGAATTCGATTCAGCTGCGGTAATTCCTCGCGTAGCAGTTTCGGTTCGAGTTCATGCAGCGGCAAATCGAATAGCCCGGGCAGGACTATTTGCACGGTTGTGCGCATCGGCTCGCGCTAATCCTTGAGACTCGAGGTTAGCAATTCATTCAGGTCGTTGGACATTTCGCTATTGCCGAGCATGTCTTCTACCTGTGACTTCATTAACTGACCCTGCTGCGCGACCAGTTTACGCCAGTGCACGAAAGGGTTGGCCAGGCGGGCCGCAACCTGCGGGTTGATCGCATCCAGCTCGATGATCTTCTGCGCGGCAAATGCATAACCGGCACCGTCCTGTTGATGAAATACGCTTGAATTGGTGACCATGGCGCCCAGCAGGGAACGGGCCCGGTTAGGATTAGTCAGCGTGTATGCCGGATGGTCGAACAATGGCCTGATTTCTTCGATCGCGTTTTCGGCGCCGCTCGAACCCAGCGCGCTGAACCATTTATCTACTACTAGCGCGGTATCTTTCCATTGCTCGTAAAAGCGCGACACGATACGATCGCGCAAGGCATGGCGATAATGGACCACCATCTGCAGACAGGCTATCTGGTCGGTCATATTGCCGGCCTGCTCGAACTGCGTCTCACAGAGATCGAAATAGTCCGGCTGTTCGAGATGCAGCAGGTAGGCGAGGCAGATATTCTTCAGGCGCCGACGCGCAATAGCCTCAGGATGCAGCTGATACTCACCGTTATCGATACAGTTGCGGTAGTGCTCCAGCAGCTCGTGCTCGCTGCCCGCGGCAATTTCGAATTTCAGCGTTTCACGCACCTGGCGGAGTTTGTGCACATCGACCTGGTCCAGCATTTCAGCAATGTATTTCTCTCCCGGCAGCACCATCATTTCGGCAACCAGCGCGGCATCCAGTGGCGAACGTGTTATCAGGTCATTGAATGCGGCCAGCAATGGCTGCTGAATCTGCTGCCATTGGTCCCTGTCCTGTTCCAGCATCGCCAGCATCGTCCGGCTGGCCAGTTGCTGGCTCGCTTCCCAGCGGTTAAGGGAATCGGTATCGCAAACCATCAAACTGGCAAGTTCGGCGTCGCTTAGATCGGTGCGCAGTATGACCGGCGCCGAAAAACCCCTGAACGCGGAAACCATTACCTGCGCCGGCATAGCGGGGAAATGCAGCACCGTTTCCGGTTCCTTGATATCGATTACCTGTTCGAGGTTGCCACTGGCATCCATGGGCAGAGGTTCACCCTGCTGATCGAACAGGGCCAGGCGCATGGGCATGTGGAACGCCCGATTGAGTTCCCCCCGGGTAGTACCCGCACGCTGTGCTACATGCAGCGACAGGCTACCTGTCGCCGCATCGTATTCTCGTTTTATATCGATGCGCGGCGTACCGGACTGCTCGTACCAGCGTTGAAAGCGATCGAGGTTAATCCCCGACGCATCCTGCATCGCCGCCCGAAAATCATCGGTGGTTACCGCCTGCCCGTCATGGCGTTGAAAATACAAATCCATACCCTTGCGAAAGTTTTCCGCACCCAGCAGGCAGTGGATCATGCGCACTACTTCGGCACCCTTGTTATAGACCGTGGCGGTATAGAAGTTATTGATCTCCTGGTAGGAAGCGGGTCTAACCGGGTGCGCCATCGGCCCGGCGTCTTCGCCAAACTGATGATTACGCAGTACGCGTACATCGCTGATACGCTGTATCGCGCGCGAAAACATGTCCGCACTGAATTCCTGGTCACGAAAAACGGTTAGCCCTTCTTTCAGGCTTAGTTGAAACCAGTCGCGGCAGGTTACCCGGTTACCGGTCCAGTTATGGAAATACTCGTGCGCGATAACACCCTCGATGGAGAGGTAATCGTCATCAGTCGCGGTGTGCGTATTGGCAAGGACATACTTGGTATTGAAAACATTCAGTCCCTTGTTTTCCATCGCACCCATATTAAAGTCATCCACCGCGACGACCATGTACAGATCGAGGTCGTATTCAAGCCCGTAGACTTCTTCATCCCAGCGCATCGCTTTTTGCAGCGAGCGCAGGGCATGGTCACATTTGTCGCGATTATGATGTTCGGTAAATATCTGCAATTGAACATCGCGCCCGGAACAGGTGACAAACTTGTCCTCGACACAGGCGAGATCTCCGGCAACCAGTGCAAATAAATAGGCTTGTTTCGGGTACGGATCCTGCCATCTAACCCAGTGCCGCCTGCCATCTTCGCCGCTATCGACCCGATTGCCGTTTGACAGCAGCAGCGGATAGGCCTTTTTACCGGCATGAATTTCCGTACTGAACACCGACATGACGTCGGGACGATCGAGATAATAGGTTATGTAGCGAAAGCCTTCAGCTTCACACTGTGTACAGAAGTTTCCATTAGAAAGGTACAGGCCTTCCAGCCGGGTATTAGCCGCGGCATCGACCTCAACCTCGCACCTCAGCTCGAACTGATCGGGCACAGACTTGATGGTCAGAGTCTCGGGGGTCAGGCTATAGGCATCGGCCGGCAGCACTTCGCCGTCGAGACGAAACTCGATCAGTTTCAACTCGATTCCGTCGAGAACAAGTTCCGCATCCTTATCCGCGGTCTTTCGATGCATTTGCAGCACGCTGATAACGCGACTGTGGCTTTCATCGAGATGGAATGTCAGCTCTGTTTTGGCGATGCCGAAATCGGGTGGCTGATAATCTTTCAAATGCTTGCGCAAGTGCTTGTCGGTTTTCATTTTACTGGCCGGAAAATAGGTCGCATAAGTGTACCCCAAGGAGTATCATTCGCAGCATTTTTAATCTCAGGAGATTCCCCCGATGGCAGTCGAACGTACTCTTTCGATCATAAAACCCGATGCAGTTGCCAAAAATGTGCTTGGCGAGATTTACAGTCGCTTTGAAAAAGCCGGTCTGCGCATCATCGCTGCGCGCATGGAACATCTAAGCGCGCAAAAAGCGGGCGAGTTTTACGCTGTGCACAAGGAACGCCCTTTCTATAATGACCTGGTCGAGTTCATGACCTCCGGGCCGGTAATGGTGCAGGTACTCGAAGGCGAGGACGCGATCGCAAAAAATCGCGAAGTCATGGGCGCTACCAACCCGGCCGATGCCGCCCCGGGTACCATCCGTGCGGACTTCGCGCAAACCGTCGATGAAAACGCAGTGCATGGATCTGACGGTCCCGATACTGCCAGGGCGGAAATCGAATTCTTTTTCGGCAGCGATGGTGCTTGCCCGCGCACCCGTTAGACGGATTTTCGAATAGCAACGCCGGCGAATCTGCAAATCTTTACGCAGTGCTAGCCACTGTTTGCTGCCACCAGGCTGGCAGGTCGGCTATCGAATCGAGCACCGCGAAAGGCTTTATTTCACCGCTTAAGTCGGCTTCGCGAAACTTGCCGGTTCTAACCTGGATGCCACGAATCCCGCAGGCCTGAGCAGCGGCTGTATCGCCGACGATATCGTCGCCAATCATAAATGCCTGTTGCGCACTGCAGTTGAGCAAGGCCAGCGATGCCGCAAAGAAATTTGCCGCCGGCTTGCCGACAACACTGGCTTCGCACGAGGCCGCGTGCTCCAGGGCCTTGATAAAAGGTGCCACGTCGAGGCGCAGTCCATCATTGCTGCGCCAGTAGCGCGTCATTCCCAGGGCGATTAGTTGCGGTGCAGGATCCTGCATCAGTAATCTGAAAGCACGATTCAGCATCTGGTAGTCCCAGGCATCACCCAGGTCACCGATGACGACCGCGTCTACCGCTTCGTCATGCTCCAGCGGGATGATTTCAACGCCGTCGAAATCAACCAGCGCGTCAGGACTTACGAATGCAGCGATCCTGTGCATTTGCTGCACATCCAGCCACTGGTTGGCGGCGACTATCGGGGTCATCAGCTCCTCGAGTTGCGCTTCGAATCCCAACCCGATGAACTTTTCCAGCAACGCAGAACGAGATCGCGATGTGGTATTAGTGACGTAAAGATGGGGGATTTGATGCCGCTTCAGCCAGTCGAGGCTGTCGATCGCACCATCGACCAGGCGATCGCCCTGGTAAATGACGCCATCCAGGTCAATCAGTAACGCATTATCAATGTGACTGCTAACGGACATGACTCTCAAACATACGGCGTTTATACCCTGATCCAGGAGGTCGACAATGATTAAGTTGTGCATCAGAATACCCACTTATCCTGCTAAATCAAGCCGCCGTAAGTGCTAATTTTCTGTGCTGAAATCTTGTTTTGATGATCTGTTGCGCACCCGCGATTCATGCTAAGGTCCGCAGCTGTTTGAGTAGCGGAAGCCCTGATTAGCCATGAGAATCGGAGACGACAGCAAACTTGACTACAAGGATGTCCTGATCCGCCCCAAGCGCAGTACCCTGGGCAGCCGCAAGGACGTGGAACTGGAACGTGAATTTACCTTCCGTAACTACCAGTCCGACGAGGAACATTATCGCGGCATCCCGATCATGGCTTCGAACATGGACGGTGTCGGTACTTTTGCGATGGCGGACAGGCTCGCGGATCTGGGTTTGTTTACCTGCCTGGTGAAGAATTACGAATCCGCCGATTTGATCAATTTTTTTAGCCAGGACAATGCCGCGCGGCGTGAAAATGTCGCCTACTCGACCGGCATCACCAGCCAGGACTTCGCCAAATTCGACGGCGTTTACAAACAAACCGGCTCCGGCCTGAAGTACGTTTGTGTTGATGTCGCTAACGGTTACTCCGAACGTTTCTCGCAATTTATCAAGCAATTACGAGATGCCTACCCCGCAATCGTTATTATCGCCGGCAATGTCGTTACCGGCGAAATGACCGAAGAACTGATACTGAACGGCGCCGACATCGTCAAGGTCGGTATTGGTCCCGGCAGTGTCTGCACCACCCGGCTCCAGACCGGGGTAGGATTCCCGCAACTCTCCGCGGTCATCGAATGCGCTGATTCGGCACATGGCCTGGGTGGACATATCATCGCCGATGGCGGCTGCACCTGCCCGGGAGACCTGGCCAAGGCCTTCGCGGCAGGCGCCGATTTTGTCATGCTCGGCGGCATGCTCGCCGGGCACGATGAAGGTGGCGGTGAGATAATTACCCGTTACTACAAGAGCGGTGAAGTCATCAAAACCGATGCCGGTCTCGAAGACCTGATCGAAGAACGCAAGTTCGTCAATTTTTACGGCATGAGTTCGAAGGCGGCCAACGAGAAGCACTTCGGTGGTCTCAAGGAGTATCGTTCATCGGAGGGTCGGGAAATCCAGGTGCTCTATCGGGGCGAAATAGAGAACACGATCCAGGACCTGCTCGGCGGGGTTCGCAGCACCTGTACTTACGCCGGTGCCAAGAAACTGAAATGGCTGAGTAAATGCACTACCTTCGTCAAGACCGGCCAGCAATTCAATTCGATATTCACTGAAAACTAACGCAGCACCCGCGCCACCGGATTTTCACAATCAGGCCTTGCGCCGCCAACTATGAAACCTGGCCACCCATTCCAGCAGGCGTTCAGGTACGTGGGCACGTTTCCATTCGCCCGCCGCGTACTTGTTGGCTTCAGCCAGGGTCGGATAAATATGGATGGTGCCGAGAATCTTGTTCAAACCAAGCCCGTGTCGCATCGCCAGCACGTATTCGGCGATCAGATCACCGGCATGCTCGCCGACGATGGTAACCCCGAGAATCCGGTCCTTGCCCGGGATAGTTAACACCTTGACGAAACCATGTGCCTCGCTGTCCGCAATCGCACGATCGAGATCGTCGATACCGTATCGGGTTACCTCGTATTCGATACCCTGCTCCCGCGCCTCGGTTTCGTTCAGGCCTACCCGCGCGATTTCCGGCTCGGTAAAAGTAGCCCAGGGAATAACCGAGTAATCCGCCTTGAAACGTTTAATCATGCCAAACAGCGAATTGACCGAGGTGTACCAGGCCTGGTGAGCGGCAACATGGGTAAACTGGTATGGCCCGGCGACATCTCCGCAGGCATAAATCGTCGGTATACTGGTCTGCAGGTATTCATTGACTTCGATGGTGCGGTTCGGGTTCAGCCGCACCCCGAGCTCCTCGAGCCCAAAGCCGCCGCTTCGCGGTGACCTGCCTACCGCAACCAGCAGCGCGTCGAACTCGACTTCGACTTCAGCATTTTCATGCTCCGCAACCAGATAGTCCTTGCCTGCGCGCTTGATAAATCGCTTCGCGGTATGACCGGTCAACACCCGCACCCCTTCGGCGCTGAATTTTTGTTGCACCAACTCTGAAATCTCGGGGTCTTCGCGCAACAATATACGCGGCAACATTTCGACCTGCGTAACCGCAACGCCCAGACGGGCGAAGGCCTGGGTTAGTTCCGAACCGATCGGCCCGCCACCCAACACCGCGAGCCTGGAAGGCTTGTCGCGCAGTTGCCAGAGATTATCAGAGGTATAGTAGTCGACCTGGTCGATACCCTCGATCGGGGGCACAAAGGGCTGCCCGCCGGTGGCCACCACGATATTGCGAGTGCGGATGGTTTCACCATTAACTTCCACGGTCCAGGGCGAGGTGATGCGCGCTTCGCCGATAACCACGTCGACGCCGAGTCCGTTGTAACGTTCAATCGAATCGTGCGGTTCGATTTTCTCGATGACCCTTTGCACGCGTTCCATCACCTCGGCGAAATCAAACTCGGCATCCGCCTGCTTGATGCCGAACTCCGGGCTGCGCGCGATATGCGAGAGAAATTTGGCCGAGCGAATCAACGCCTTGGAGGGAACGCAACCGTAGTTGAGGCAGTCGCCACCCAGCTTGTGTTTCTCGATCAGCGTCACCCTGGCTTTAACCGCGGCTGCAATATAGGCAGTCACCAGCCCGGCCGAGCCGCCACCGATCACCACCAGGTTGGTATCGAACTGGTCCGGTTTGGCATAGCCCTGTAGCGCCTTGCGGTTCGTCATCAGCGTAACGATTTTTTTACCGATAAACGGCAGCATTGCCAGCAGCAGAAACGACAGCAGAATTTCCGCGCTGAAAATACCGCTGGCCGATTCGATCTGAGCCAGCCGGGTACCGGCGTTGACGTAGACTACGGTGCCGGCAAACATACCCAGCTGACTGACCCAGAAAAAAGTCCATAAGCGCAGCGAGGTGAGCCCCATCACCAGGTTGATCACGAAAAACGGGAATGCGGGCACCAGGCGCAAGGCAAACAAATAGAATGGACCGTCTTTGTCGATGCCATCATTGATCGCCTTGAGCGAGTTGCCGAATCGAGTTTGTACCGCATCCCTGAACAGGTACCGCGATACCAGGAATGCTATCGATGCGCCTATCGTGCTGGCGAAGGAAATAAGAATCAACCCCGTTGCCAGGCCGAATATCGCACCACCAGCCAGAGTCAGTACCGCCGCGCCGGGCAGCGATGCCCCGGTGATCACGACATACAACAGGAAAAAACCAACCAGCGTCAGTACCCGGTTTTCGGCATAGTACTGGTCAATGATCTGCTGCTGACTCTTGACGTACTCGAGGGTCAGGTACTGTTCCAGGTCGAAGTGGAAAAAAATCAGCACAATGACGCCTAGCAATCCGAGCAGGATTATTTTTTTCATCTACCGGGTTCCGCTATGTCGAGTGGCATATGACCTTGGTTATCTAGTGCTGGTTCCATTGGCACAATAATCTTCGGCCCACTGCAGGAACTCCAACTCCGGACCTTCGAAGATTATTGCGGGATTTTTATTCTTGATCTGGTAACGGTACATCGGATCGTAATATTGTTCGAGCAGTATTTTAATCCCGTCATTGAACTCCGCGGCGCTGCCATTCCTGAAAAACTCCCGCAGGGCGTACTCAAAACATCTTTTCACCTGCTGGTACAGCTCCCCGCCCAGACGCTTTTGTATGCGCTCCAGGTTATCGAGAACGTATGAGCTGAATTCGTCCTCGGCGGTGTCACCGTAGGCTTTCTGGTAGGCAGGCCAACTGCGTAATATGTAGTCTTCTCCGATGACCTTTATGCGCGTTTGCGTAGCAACCTGCAGGATGGCGCGAGGCGCTTTCAATAAAGCCGCGAAAAGATACTCGGGCATGTTTACCCGTCCAATCCGACGGCCCTCGTCTTCGACAAATACCGGTTTGCCGGGGAAGCTGTCACGGTGTTTGATAAACTCGATTGCGACCCTGTTCTCCCAGTCGATTACCGAGGGTTGCAGATCCAGGGCATCGCGACCGAAAGCCGAACCACGATGATTGGCGATGCCCTCGAAGTCGACATGATGGCGAATTTTTCGCAGCAACCGGGTTTTACCAACCCCGGTCAAACCACTGACACAGACCAGCGGCACTTCCGCGGCAGACTGTTCCAGCTCATCGATCAGGAAATGCCGCATCGCCTTGTAACCGCCCTGCACCAGCGGAAAGTCAACGCCCTGCTCGCGCAACCATTGCTGGGTCGTGCGCGAACGCAGCCCACCGCGAAAGCAATACAGGAAGCCCTGCGGGTTTTTGCGGCAGTAATTTAACCAGGCCTGCAAACGCTGCGCGCGAATTTCAGGGGTGGCTAATTCGAGGCCCAGGCGAATCGCTTCATCCTGTCCACTATCCTTGTAACGGGTACCGATCTGTTCTCGCTGCTCATCGTCAAGCAGCGGAATATTGGTGGCAGTCGGGAAAGAACCCTTGCTGAACTCGACCGGGGCGCGCACATCCATCAGGGGCAGGTCCTGCAGGAAAAGCTGCCGGTAGTCACTGGTATTCTCGCGTATCATCGAACCAGCAGCCGCGTCAGGGACGATGCCTGATTTCCCAGCAGCGGTGAATCTTCGGGTTCCGCTTAAAGTCTTCCGGAATAGTGGAGTGGGTTATATCTAGCACGCTATAGGATTGCCCGGTTGCTTCGGCAAGCTTGAAACCGCGCCGGTTGGTCGAAAACAGCAGTAACCCATCCCGCGCCAGTAGATTCATCGCCAGCCTGATCAAATCTTCATGATCGCGCTGGATATCCAGGGTCTGCTGCATTTTGCTCGAGTTAGAAAACGACGGTGGATCGAAGAATATCAAATCATAGCTTTGCTGCAACGCAAACCGTTCCGGCCTGTTGAGCAGTTCGACAATATCGGCGCGCAAAAACTGGTAGCGAAGCTCGTCGTTCAGTTCGTTCAGTAAATGGTTCTCGCGGGCCCAGTTCAGGTAGGTGGCCGACAGGTCGACATTCATCACCGAGCTGGCACCGCCGAGGCCTGCCTGAACTCCGACCGCACCGGTGTAACAGAATAGATTGAGCACCGATTTTCCGGCCGATCGCTGGTACACCAGTTCACGCGTAATGCGATGGTCCAGAAACAACCCCGAATCAAGATAATCGCTCAGATTGATCAACAGCGAGGCCTCGCCTTCGCGCACCTGGTAAAACTCGTTCCTGCTGGCCTGTTTTTGATACTGACTGAAGCCACGCTGACGACTCCGGGTCTTCAAGAACAGCCGGTCATCGGGAATCGAGAACAGCTCCCTGACGACGTCCGCGGCGACCCCGATGCGATACTCCGCTGTATCAGCCTCGATTGTCGCGGGAGCCTGATACTCCTGCAGATGATACCAGTCCACCTCGGGGTCGATCTCGCTCTGGTAGCGATCCAGCGCAAACGAGAATTCCGGCAGATCTGCATCATAAATCCGGTAACAACCGATGCCGTTACGCCTCGCCCAACGCTGCAGGTGACGGACATTCTTTGTCAGCCGGTTGCGCAATGGCACGGCAATCTCATCGGCTACAGCACTGACCGCCGGGGTAACTTTCGCCGCCGCCTGCTTATCTCCCACCGTGGCAAATATTGCAAAAAGGCATTTGAGCGGACCATTCCTGACATCCTTGCGACTGATACGTTTCAACTTCAAGCGGTGCAGCAAATCCGGGTTAGCTGAAATTATCGCCAGGTTTGCAGGCGCCAGGCGCCGCACCGCATCGCCAAGATCAGTATAGATCGCGGCCAGCTCCTGCTCGCCCTGCAGACGCTTCCCCCAGGGAGGATTGCAAATGACCAGGGTTTCGCCCTGAAACGGGGACAATTCCAGCTCGCCAACCTGTTGATGGGAAAATACGATCATATTAGCAACCCCGGCGCGCGCTGCATTGGCCCGGGCGATTTCGAGTGCGCCAGCGTCGTAGTCACTGGCAAAAACAATGGCCTCGTTGCGGGGCTCGACAGCCTGCTGTGCCTGCTCGATACAGGCTTGCCACACATCCGGCTGGTGCAGTCGCCATTTGTTGAAGCCGAAGTAGCTGCGCTGAAGCCCGGGGGCTATATTCGCGGCCATCATCGCGGCCTCGATGGCAAAGGTACCCGAGCCACACATGGGATCGACCAGGCGCCCCACTTCGTTGCGATGCCGATCCCAACCTGCCTGCATCAACAAGGCAGCCGCGAGGTGCTCTTTTAGCGGTGCGCCCGCATGTTGCAGTCGGTAACCACGTCGATGCAGACTCTCACCGGACAAATCCAGGCTGATGCTCGCCTGGTTATGGTGAATGTTGATATGCACCTGGATATCCGGCTGCTTTTTTTCAACCACGGGACGGCTGCCGCAGCTCTCGCGAAACTGATCAACAATCGCGTCCTTGGCCTTGAGCGCGACGAAATGCGTATGCTCCAGCCGCGAACGCGATGCCGTCGCTGAAACCGCAATACTGTCGCGCGCGTTGAGATGGGCGCTCCAGTCAATTTGGTAAACCGCCTGGTACAGCCGGGATTCGTCTTCCACCTGCGCCCTGCCCAGTTCACAAAACACCCGGTTCGCAAGGCAGGAATGCAGACACACACGATACACGGCTTCGATACCCGCGCTAATCTCGACTCCACCATACTTTTTTTCCAGGGTGGCGTTGCCTGAACCCAGGATGTCACGGAGCTCGTGAAACAGGAGTGTTTCGAAGCCCTTATGACCGGTGATAAATAGCTTGAGATTTTGCATTGATCGTCGTTTCGAGGGTGCCGCCAGGGTTCAATCTTACGCCTTCTATCAGAAAACTGCTGGAAAACGAATATTTATGAAAATAGTCGCAGGAAATTAATAAAGTTTTCGCCTATATTCTATAAAACCCTTAGAAGCCGTTCGTCATGACACGCCCTGTCCCAAAGCAAAGCCCTGACTCGATATCTGGTGAAGATGTCTACGTGGAACTCACCAGCCTCAGTAAAAAACTGATAACTGAAATGCTGGTGCGAATGATCGAAAGCGCGCAGGATTATCACAGCTGGAGCCTGTCCGATCAAGACGGCGCACGCATGATCAAGCTGGTCAAGCACAAGCAACGCATCATCTGTTCGTCGTTTTCATTTCAGCTCAACAAGCATTTTGCCGAATTCAAGTCAGACAATGACTCGATGTCGGGGGAAAAAGGTGCGCGCGACTGGCAGATGTTAGGCCTGGGAGCGAATGAAACCGCTGAAACCGACACGTTGCAGGATATAACGACACGCTACCACGACGCTTTCAAGGAATTTGATCAAACGATCCTGAAACGGCTGCAGGCCTGCATCAAGCGATCCCGCGCGAGTATTTATGAAAGCCCGTTACAGGTGAAAAGACTGTGCGAATCTTTCCAGTACGCGATCGACAGCCTCAACCTGCAGGCTAACTACAAAATTGCTCTCTATAACCTGTTTGCCGACCGCTTTATCGAGTCACTCGGCCCACTGTATCGACGCATCGACCGGACATTGTTCGACTTTGGCATGCTACCGGAGCTGCCGACTGCTCGTATTCACCTGCGTAGCAGCGACGGTTTGAGTGAGTCAAAGGCGCCATCGACGATAAAACTCGATCAAACTGCCTGCCAGTTGATACTACTGCAGCGCTACAAGGAAAAATCGCGCGCCCAGTCCAGCCAGTACAAAAACCTGTTCCCGGAACTGAAACAGCATTTCGCCAGCTTTGATCAGAACGAGTACGACGAACAAATCGATCAGCTCAACCTGATGTTTAAGCTGATTATTGAAGATGAGGACCTCCCCTTACCTGTCAAACAGCAACTGGCCAGGCTGCAGATTTATGTTTTTATTACAGCTATCCAGGGAGATGGTTTCTTGCGCCGTTCCAGCAACCCGGCGCGACGCCTGCTGGATGGCATCATCAGCAGCGAGGTTGAAATCGCAAAAGGCAGCAACCCTGAATTCTCCGGCATTCAGTTTATTCGTGAACATATCGACGACCTTACCAGCCGCGGATTTATTACCGTCGATAGCTATGCCGGAATGCTCGAAGAGTACATGACCCATCTAAAGGAACATGAAATCGCAATTCGCAAGGCGCGCAAACTGGAAGCGACCAAAAAGGTTCTGCCCCTGGTGAAATCCAGGCTTTCCGAAATCGCTCAACCCCTCAGAATTCAGGGCACTCCGCTGATCCTGTTCGAAAAAGTCTGGCTGCCGTTAATGGTACAAATCGCGCTGCAGCAGGGCATGGACTCTGACCCCTGGCACAAAACCGTCGCCATGGTACAGAAGCAGGTCTGGTCGCTAATCCCGAAATCGAGCATAGAAGAGCAGCAGGAACTGCAAGTAGCGTTGCCGAATGTCGCCCACTCGTTGCATCGCGCAATGCGCAGTCTCAAACTGGCCGAATCTCTGCAGCAATCCCTGCGTGATTATCTCAAGCTCGAGCAGCAGGATGTGGTCGAAAAAACGGCTCGCAATATCATCGAAGCCAAGCGTAAAACCCGCTCATTGTCAGCGCAGTCTTTCGACACCATGGAAGACAGCACCGAGTTTGACGAAATGATGCAAACCGGTGTATTCCAGATCCCGAGCGATATGCTCGAAGCATTCAATTCAGTGAAACCCGAAAAACCCAGGAAGATCAACCAGGTCGATTCGCTTGCGATCGGTGAATGGGTCAATATCATGCAGGGTGAGCAGAAACAGATGGCCAAGGTGGCCTGGAAATCGGAAGACGACGGCCTGTTTATTTTCGTCGATCGCGACGGCAAGCGCATTTGTGAGGTCGATGCGCCTAAACTGGCCGAGCAGTTCGAATCGGGTGAAGTATCCCTGATTGATTCAGGTACGACAGACTCGGAAAAGACCCGCTTCAGCTTTATGAAATCTTTATAGGCCGAAACCGGCCTATACGCCAAGCAACAGTCTGGCCGGGTCTTCCAGCACGTTCTTGATGGTCACCAGGAACTGCACCGCTTCCTTGCCATCGATAATACGATGATCGTAAGTCAGGGCCAGATACATCATCGGGCGCACTACTATTTCACCTTCGATTACCACCGGGCGTTGCTGTATTGAATGCATGCCGAGAATCGCCGACTGCGGCGGGTTCAGAATCGGGGTGGAAAGCATAGAGCCGAATATGCCCCCGTTGGTAATGCTGAAGGTTCCCCCGGTCAACTCCTCGATGCCAAGCTTGCCGGCCTGCGCCCGCGCACCCATGTCCCTGATTGCGTTCTCTATGTCGGCATAGCTCATCTGGTCGGCGTCACGCAGGATCGGAACCACCAGACCACGATCAGAGCTGACCGCGATGCCGATGTCGAAATAGTCGTGATAGACAATGTCATCACCGTCAATCGACGCGTTAACTGCAGGAAAGCGCTTCAGTGCCTCTACCGCGGCACTGGTAAAGAAAGACATCATACCGAGCTTGACGCCATGGGCCTTTTCGAAAGCATCCCTGTACTGACTGCGCGCGTCCATCATCGGTTTCAGATTGACTTCATTAAACGTCGTCAACATCGCCGCGGTATTTTGCGCCTGCTTGAGGCGTTCGGCGATCTTTGTGCGCAAACGGCTCATTGGCACCCGGCGGTCGTTTCGACCGGCTACAGGAATCGCAGCGGCGGCGGGGACCGCTGCGGCCGGCGCTTCCACTGGCGGGGGTTCCGCGGGAGGAGTTTTCGCTTGCGCAGATGCAGCCTGCTGCAGGTGAAGCTCGACATCCTTCTTTAAAATCGCGCCTTTCTTGCCGGTTCCCTTGACTTCTTCTGCGCTGAGATCATTTTCGCTGAGCAATTTCCGCACCGCAGGACTCGCCCGGTTTGCCGCCGCGGTATCTGCGTCGGGTGTCGCCTCAGCTTCCGCGCTCGCCGCCACATCGGTATTGATCAAACCAAGCACTTCGCCATCCTTGACCGTGTCACCTGACGCAAAAGCTATAGATTCAATTACACCTGCTTTCTGTGCAACGATCTCGAGGACGACCTTGTCAGTCTCCAGGTCGACGATGTTTTCATCGACTGCAACACTGTCACCCACCTGTTTGTGCCAGTCACCCAGAGTCCCCTCGGTTACCGACTCCGGTAATACGGGTACCTTGATTTCTACCTGCATTGTCTGCTCCAGTGTTTTCTGTTGTTTTCTTGGGTTTAATCGAGTTTGTCCGAGTAATCGGCTTCAAACGCGTTCTTGACCAGCTCAAGCTCCTGCTTCTGGTGCAGGGACATATAGCCAACCGCTGGCGAAGCAGCCGAAATTCGACCCGTGTATTGTACCTGTAACGGTGCAAAAATTTCGTTCAATCGACTCTTGAATTCACGGAACATACCCTGGTTACGCGGCTCATCCTGACACCAGACGACGTTCTTCAACGCCGGATAGCGTGCATGTATCGCGTTGAGATCGATCTTGGGAAAAGGGTACAACTGCTCTACCCTGACGATTGCCGTGCTGTAATCGTAATTTTGTTCGCGGGTTTCATACAGCTTGTAGTAGATTTTACCGCTACACAGGATCAGCCGTTTTACAGCGGCATCGTCTATATCGTCAATTTCCGGAATCACCTTCATGAATTCGCCTTTACTGTAGGCGCTAAGGGGGGACACGGCCAGCTCGTGACGTAACAGGCTCTTGGGGCTCATGATTATCAGCGGCTCGCGGAAACTGCAGATCATCTGGCTGCGCAGCAGGTGGAAAACCTGGGCAGGCAGAGTTGGCTGCACAACACGCATGTTATGCTGCGCACAAAGCTCCAGATAACGTTCGATGCGGGCCGAAGAGTGTTCCGGACCCTGGCCTTCGTAACCATGCGGCAACAGCATGACGAGGCCACTGAGCCGACCCCACTTCATTTCTCCCGAACTGATAAACTGATCGATAACTACCTGTGCGCCGTTGGCGAAATCACCAAACTGGGCTTCCCAGATAACCAGGGTTTTCGGGTCGGTCGAAGAGTATCCGTATTCGAAGCCGAGCACCGCTTCCTCGGATAAAAATGAATTGATAACTTCGAAACGAGGCTGGTTCTCGGACAGGAATTTGAGCGGCTTGTAAATCTCGCCGGTTTTCTGATCATGCAGGGCCGCATGACGATGAAAAAAGGTTCCGCGTTCGCTATCCTGACCCGACAGGCGGATTGAGTAACCATCGTCCAGTATCGTCGCGTAGGCAAGGTTTTCCGCAAAACCCCAGTCACCCGGCAGCTTGCCGTTGATCATCTGCTGGCGATTCTCCATGATTTTTGCGACCCGAGGGTGCAAGCTGAAGTCCTGCGGCAGCTCGAGGATTTTTTGTCCCAGCTGTTTAATCTTTTTAGCCGCAACCCCGGTGCCGGAAGTTGCATTGACATCACCGTCCTGTAAACCGGCCCAGTCTCGTGCCGCGATTGGCTCGAGGCCGGAAATAACATTCAGTGCAACCGCACCGCCCTCGTCCAGTGCGCGGCGATAATCGGCGATCATCTCGTCCACTTTTTCCCGCGTCGTAAAACCCTCATCGATCAATCGCTGCGCATGCAGATCGACCAGACGCGGGTGTTTTCGAATCGCCTGGTACATCAGTGGCTGGGTTACCGCAGGCTCATCGGCTTCGTTGTGCCCGTAGCGACGATAGCAAATCATGTCGATGACCACGTCCTGCTTGAAAGTTTCCCGGTACTTAACCGCAATTTCAGCGATAAATACGCAGGCCTCGGGATCGTCGCCGTTGACGTGGAAAATCGGCGCCTGCACCATGCGCGCAACCTCGGTGCAGTATAGCGATGAACGCATATCACGCGGATTGCTGGTGGTGAAGCCGATCTGGTTATTGACAATGATGTGGATCGTGCCGCCGGTCTTGTAGCCCCGTGTCTTGCACATATTAAAGGTTTCCATGACCACGCCCTGGCCGGCAAACGCCGAATCGCCGTGGATCAGCACCGGCAGCACGTCGTTAGTGGTGAGATCGGTCATACGGCGTTGGCGAGCTCGCACCGAACCTTCGACCACCGGATCGACAATCTCCAGGTGTGACGGGTTAAACGCCAACGCCAGGTGCATGGGTCCCGAATCAGTGTATATGTCTGACGAGAAACCCTGGTGATACTTGACATCGTGGTTATAGCGTTCATCGAGATCGACATTGCCTTCGAACTCGTCGAACAGGTCGCTGGGCATCTTGCCGAAGATGTTGGTGAGGACATTCAGGCGCCCGCGATGCGCCATACCGATAACGACTTCATGGGTACTGGTGACGCCGGCCTGTTGCACGACCCGGTCAACGATCGGTATCAACGCCTCGCCACCCTCGAGGGAAAACCTTTTTTGCCCGATATAACGTGTGTGCAGGTACTTTTCCAGGTTCTCCGCCGCGATGATTCGATCGAGAATTCGATTGCGCCTGCCTTCGCGGAAATTGGGAGTCGCCAGCGTGGTTTCGATTTTTACCTGGATCCAGCGTTTCTGCGAGCGATCCTCGATGTGCATATATTCGGAACCAATCGCGCCGCAATAGGTTTTTTCGAGGCGCTCGATAATTTCCCGCAGTGGTGCATCCTCGACGCCGAACAATGACCCGGTATTGAACACGGTGTCCAGGTCGGCTTCGCTGAGGTTGTTTCCGGCAAGGGTCATCTCCTTGATTTCGGACAGAGTGCTCAGGCCGAGCGGATCGAGCCGCGCCCTCTGATGACCCTTGACGCGATAAGCGTTGATCAACTGCAGTATTCTGACCTGCTTGGCATCATGCTCATGTAATTCGCCACCGCTGATTCCGTTGCCGGCTTTCTTGTTGCGCACCGCGGCTTTCATTTGCGCCTGAATTTCGAGATGATCCTGGTCCGCGCTTAGTTCACCGTTTCTAAGTTCGGCAAACCAGTTCCGCCAGTTTTCATCAACCTCGTTTTCATCTTTCAGATATCTCGAGTAGAGTTCCTCGATGAATGCAGCGTTACTCCCGTGGAGATAACTTTGTTGCTGCATTTTTTTCATGCTCATGGCTGCTTACCTGTTAGCTGATTTGTCGGTCGGTGTGGCGGTTGTCATGTGCTACTATAATAGCCGAAGTTCATTTATTATTAAGCAAATAATTTTGTCAACCCGGGTCACGCAGAAACTGCACCACCGACAAAATCGCCAGTTGTCCTGAATTCAGGGTAAACGAAGCTGTTTTCTATTTCGCAAGCGCTGTTAGGATACGCACAACTCAATCTGGACCGACCGCATGGCGCAATACATTTATACCATGAGCGGAGTGGGCAAAGTGGTGCCCCCGCAAACAGAAATCCTGAAGAATATATCGCTCAATTTCTTCCCCGGAGCGAAGATCGGCGTGCTTGGCTATAACGGCGCGGGTAAGTCAACCATGCTGCGCATCATGGCCGGTGTCGACACCGAACACACCGGTGAAGCGCGCCCGCAGACTGGCATCAAGATCGGTTACCTGGCACAGGAGCCCGAGCTCGATGGCAGTCTTGACGTGCGTGGCAATGTTGAGCTCGGTGTCGCGGAGAACAAATCATTACTCGAGCAGTTCAACGAGATCAACATGAAGTTTGCCGAGCCCATGTCCGATGACGAGATGAACGACTTGCTCGCACAACAGGCGCAGCTGCAGGAAAAGATAGACGCGGCCGGCGCCTGGGATCTCGAGCGCAAGCTCGATGTCGCCGCCGACGCGCTGCGCCTGCCTCCCTGGGACGCAGCGGTCGAACATTTGTCCGGTGGTGAAAAGCGTCGCGTGGCGCTTTGCCGCCTGCTGCTGTCAAATCCCGATATGCTGATTCTTGACGAACCGACCAATCATCTCGACGCCGAATCGGTGGCCTGGCTGGAACGGTTTTTACAGGATTATCCCGGCACCGTGGTAGCGGTCACCCACGATCGTTACTTTCTCGACAACGTCGCCGGCTGGATTCTCGAGCTCGATCGCGGGCACGGGATCCCGTGGGAAGGTAACTATTCTTCCTGGCTCGAACAAAAACAGAAACGGCTCGAGCATGAAGAACGCTCCGAAAAAGCGCGTCAGAAATCAATGCAGGCTGAACTCGAATGGGTGCACGCCAACCCCAAAGGACGCCAGTCGAAGAGCAAGGCCCGCCTGAAAAGATTCGAGGAATTATCTTCGCAGGATTACCAGAAGCGTTCTGAAACCCAGGAGCTTTACATTCCGCCCGGACCGCGTCTCGGCGACGTGGTCGTCGAAATCGAGGGTGGCAAGAAATCCTATGGCGACAAGCTGCTTTATCAGAATCTTGAATTCAAACTTCCCCGCGGCGGTATCGTCGGTATCATCGGTCCCAACGGCGCTGGTAAAACAACCCTGTTCCGAATCATGGTCGGCCAGGAAACGCTGGACGAAGGTTCGATAAAAATCGGGGACACGGTAAAGATCGCTTACGTCGATCAGTCGCGCGACGATCTCGACGGTAGCAAGACCGTCTGGGAGGAGTTGTCCGACGGCCTTTACAACATCGTGGTCGGTAATTACGAGGTGCCCTCGCGCGCCTATGTATCGCGATTTAATTTCCGCGGTGCCGCGCAGCAGAAGTTTGTCAAGGACTTGTCCGGGGGCGAACGCAACCGCCTGCACCTGGCGAAGTTACTCAAGAGTGGCGGTAATCTGCTGTTACTCGACGAACCGACTAACGAACTCGACGTCGAAACCCTGCGCGCGCTGGAAGAGGCTATTCTCGATTTCCCGGGTTGCGTGGTGGTCATTTCGCACGATCGCTGGTTTCTCGATCGTATCGCAACCCACATCATCGCGTTTGAGGGCAACAGCGAAGTTTACACTTACGAGGGTAATTATTCCGAGTACGAATCGCATCGCAAGCAGCGTATGGGACATGACGCGGATCAACCACACCGAATCAAGTACAAAAAGCTCGAAGTCTGATGCCTGATATGGAAAAACTGTTTGCCCGGCTCGATACCCTGCTCGACCGGGTTGAAAAAATACTCCCCGGACAGGGCGAATTAAAAACCGAGCCAGGTTTTTCCGCCTATCGCTGGGCATCCCGTGGCCTGGAAGGGATCGCACAATTTGACCGTGTCGACAAAGCTGAGTTGCTACACCTCGAGCGGCAAAAAAACCTGTTGTTTCGCAACACTGCCCAGTTCCTGGACGGCGGGATAGCCAACAACGCATTGCTCTGGGGTGCACGCGGTACCGGCAAGTCTTCGCTGATCAAGGCGCAGTTGAGCGAATTCCAGGACCAGGGACTGTGCATCGTCGAAATCCCCAAACTGGCTACGGGTCAACTGTTTGAAATTATCCGCACCCTGGCCAGCGACGACCGTAAGTTTATCGTTTACCTGGACGACCTGTCGTTTGAAGCCAACGACGACTCCTACAAGGCGCTGAAGGCATGCCTCGAGGGTTCATTGCAACCACAACCCGGTAACGTGATCATTTACGCAACCTCGAATCGACGTCACCTGATGCCCGAATCGATGCAGGACAACCTCGACAGTACCATGGTCGACGGCCAGCTCCACCCGAGTGACAGCATCGAGGAGAAAATCTCGCTGTCCGATCGATTCGGACTGTGGCTGTCGTTCCACCCTTTTACCCAGGATCAGTACCTGGTGGTAGTCGAGCAAACCCTGCTTGCGCGAAACCTGCAAATGACGGACGCAGCGCGCGCCGAAGCCTTGCGCTTCGCCACCCAGCGCGGATCGCGCAGTGGGCGCATCGCGGTACAGTTCGCCGCCTACTGGGAAAGCCTGAAGTAGCCATCCCAACACAAGCACCGTCATCCCCCCTTTTTATCTGTCATCCCCTCTTCAACTATTCAGTCATTCCCGCGCAAGCGGGAATCTGGTAAAGCGTCATCGTCGCAAGATCCCCGCTTTCGCGGGGATGACTAAGATGAGTAGTGATAACGCTGGGGTGGTGTGGGATGACTCCGGGAAAGGCCGGATGGCGTCATCGCATGATGAACGGGTTTGCCATTGGTTCAGTCGAAGTATTGATCCACACCGTTTTGGTTCGCGTGTAATCATAAATCGTATCGATACCGCTTTCCCGGCCGCAACCGCTGTTCTTGAAACCGCCGAAGGGGGCGATCGGTGAAATCACGCGATAGGTATTAACCCAGACGATACCCGAATGAATCGCATCGGATACGCGCAGGGCGCGCGCAACATCCGACGTGAAAACGCCGGAACCGAGTCCGAAGTCTGAATTGTTAGCCATCTCGATCGCTTCTGCCTCAGTGTCGAAGCTCAGTGCCGACAGAATCGGGCCAAACATTTCTTCACGTACGGTGCGGATATCCTGGTGCGGGCAATCGAGAATCGTCGGGCTATAGTACCAACCGCTGTCGAAACCTTCAGGACGCTTGCCGCCAAACAACAGCTTTGCTCCCTCGGCAACCGCATCTTCGACCGACCCGGAAATATGATCCAGTTGTTCTTTGGTGCACAGAGGCCCGACCTGGGTGTCTTCCGCCAACGGATCGCCGATACAGATCTGGCCGGCGCGCTCGACCAGCTTCTCCAGTATCTGCTCGCGTATCGAGGACTGAATAAAAACCCGCGACCCGGCCACGCAGCTTTGCCCGGTAGCGCCGAAGTTCCCGGCGATAATACCGTTTACGGCACCTTCCAGGTCGGCGTCCTCGAAAACCAGGATCGGCGACTTGCCGCCCAGCTCCAGCGATACCACGGCGAAGTTCTCAGCCGTATTGCGTACGATGTGGCGCGCAGTTTCGGGGCCGCCAGTGAACGCGACCCGGGCTACGTCGGCATGACTGGTAAGCAATCTTCCGCAGGGTTCTCCGTAGCCGGTGATGACGTTGACCACCCCTGGCGGGAAGCCGGCTTCATCGACGATGCGGGCAAATTCAAACATGGGTGCCGGTGCCATCTCCGAAGCTTTCAACACGACGGTATTGCCCGCTGCAAGGGCAGGTCCCAGCTTGGTAGCGGTGAGGAACATCTGTGCGTTCCACGGGACTACCGCCGCGACCACACCGATTGGTTCGCGTTTGGTAAGAACATGCATGTCGGGTTTGTCGATCGGCAGGGTCGCACCCTGGATCTTGTCGGCGAGCCCGGCAAAATAGTAATAGTAGTCGGAAACATAACCGGTTTGCGCACGCGTCTCTTTGGCCAGCTTGCCACTGTCGATAGTTTCGATTTCGCCCAGCATCTGCGAATTCTCAGCGATCAAATCACCGAGTCGACGCAGCAACTTGCCGCGCTGAGTCGCGTTCATTTCTGCCCATGGACCCGATTTCAGGGCACGGCTGGCAGCAGCGACCGCCCGGTTGACTTCGGCCTCGCCCGCAATTGCCGCGGTCGCCCAGATTTCACCGCTGGCAGGGTTGATTGACTCAAGCTGAGCACCGTCCGCGGCGTCACACCATTGACCATCGATGTACATCTGGTAATGCTTCATATTTATATTCCTGTAAAAAATGCTGTCGCCAAGATTAGCGTTAATTTTCATTCGATAAAAGCTAAAACCATCTAATCTGGCCAATATGCATGTCAGTCCGTCAAACCACGCTTATACCTGGCCCTGATACAGAGCCCAAATCGATCAAAGTCGATCAAAATCGATGTACAGAGTTGTCTTCCGGGCTACCCGGCCACCGAATCACAGGCCTACGGGCAACGGGGCCGCAGCAGAAATCCATGCTCTGGCGGCGTGAAACAGCCCGCAAAAGACGGCATTCTTCAGTTTATACCTTGCCGAAGCGCTTGAAATGTGGTCGACCACGTGAGAATCTTTACCGATTAGCCGCAGTAAACGCATCACAAGCGTTTGGAGCACGTCCTTTGGACCTTGCAGAAGAAACAGATTTACTCCGTAAAATACCGATGTTTGCCAAGATGGAACCCTCGAGACTGAAGTTGTTGGCCTTTGCCAGCGAGATGGTTTCTTTCCAGCATGGGGACACAGTTTTCAATAGCGGCGACTCAGCCGATTACGCCTATGTCATCATGGATGGCGCCGTCGATATCATTACAGAAACCGACAGTGGCCCGGTTATCACCGATACCCTGCGGCAAAATCAGCTTATCGGTGAACTCGGTTTGCTTAATAATAACCCCAGAAACGCAACACTGATCGCTAACGGGGATCTTCAGGCAATGAAGATAACCGCGGAAATGTTTTTCCGTATCCTCAGGGAAAATTCGGAAGTTGCGCTCGACGTGATACGCATGCTCAGTGACAAGCTGACTCGCTCACATGCGCAGGTTGAAGCGCTGCAGAAACAGGTGTACCAGCAGGACGGGGATTAATGACGCCACCTGCGGGGGAAAAAATTAGCGGCCTTAGCCGTTTCCAGTCTTTATGGCGGCGTTGCCTGGTCGAGGGTGCCACAGACGCCAGCGCCGAAATTCATCAACGACTGGTTGATGGCTACAATGAGTCGCAACGTCACTATCATACTCTCGCCCATATCGATCATTGCCTGTCGATGTTCGATTTATGTAAATCGCTCGCCATAAAACCTGACGCGCTGGAAATCGCGGTCTGGTTTCACGACGCAATCTTTGTCCCCGGTGAACCTGACAATGAAGCCCTCAGTGCTAAACTCTACCGGGATCTTTCGGCAGGCGTCCACAATGACGAATTTCAAGATCTGGTGGACAGGCTGATAATGGCAACCTTGCATGACGGGCGCTCGCTGGATGACCGCGACGCCGGTTACATGGTCGACATCGACCTGTCCAGTTTCGGACTTCCCTGGGAAGATTTCTTACTTGACAGCCAGCACCTGCGCGAGGAAAGCGCCGAGCTTAGTGATGCTGAATATGCCCGCAAACAGGGAGCTTTCCGCGCCTGCCTGCTCTCCCGGCCGCATTTTTTTCAAACCGATTTCTTTCGCCAGCACTACGAGCAGCAGGCTCGCGACAACCTGGCTAGATATTTCGGCTAGCCTTGCGGAGCAGTTTGCTGCACGGAATGCGGCAGCAAACGGGCTAGGGGTCGCTCACCGTATAAATCCTGATCGGCCGGTTCAACCCACGCACCGAAACCTCGCCCAGCTCGCGGAACGCGAAACTGCCTTCGTCAATCTGTGCCAGCGTACTGTCAGCGACGATAATACGGGTGCCATAGTCCTTGTTGAGCTGCTCCAGGCGTGCAGTCAAGTTGACGTTGTCACCATGCACCGTGTAGCCGACCCGATCCCCGGAGCCTACCAGTCCACCAACCACCGCCCCGGTATTGATGCCCACCCGGGTATTGAAATGAATGCCATCACCAAACTCCACGCCCTCCAGCACCGACTGGATATCCAGGGCGGCCCTGACCGCATTGCTGGCATGGTTGCTATCGGGTTTGGGTACGTTAAAGGTCGCCAGTACGGCGTCTCCCTGGAACTGGCTGATAACGCCGCCCTGCTCGGTGATCGGTCCGGCTATCAGGCTGAAATAATGATTCAGGGCTTCGATCAGTTCTTCTGGAGACAGGGTTTCACTAATAGCCGTAAAGCCCTCGATATCGGTAAACAGTATTGTGCACTCGTTGACTTCCCCTTTACCTGTAATCGCGCCCTCTTCCGACTGGGTTACCTTTTGCGCTATTTCTTCAGGTACGAAACGCGACAAATCTCGTGCCGCGCTGCCTTCGATAACCGACTCGAACAGCAGATTCCTGGCCCGGTGCAAGGCAAGCGCGAGCACACCGGTCACCATTAGAATCGATACAATCTTGTCGAATTCGGCCCCGATTAGAACGCTGTTGGAAGTCAAGTATACGATGTAATCGCGGGTAATCATGTTATTGCTGGGGTCTATAACCAATACGTAAATAACCATCATGACCCAGCCGATGGCTGCACTGATACCTGTCGAAATGACAAAACGAGGGTCGAAGTGCAAGGCCCGTATAGCGATAAAAATAAACAGGTACAGCAGGGTCGGTGCTTTCAGGTAAAAAGATGGCGGCTGTTCGTACTGCAGATGAAAGCTCCAGATCAGGCCGAGCAACAGCACAATATCTGCGATCGAGGAGAGATACAGCATCCAGTCCGGGAGCTTGCGCTTAACCGCGAGGTAAAAACGTATCAGGCTGAACGCGAGATAGATCGCCAGCACCCACGGCACCGGAGCAAAATCAGCCTCCTGTGAAAAGGTTTTGGGGGCTATCGAGTAAAGAAAACCGAATGTGAACACGATAGCCAGCTGGATCACGCTTATCAGAATTTCGCTGCGTTCCTGCTGATCCTGAATCGATTTACGCAGCCGCTCCGGTAAAGCTTCATCCCGAAAATCGCGTCCCAGCAACGACCACAGGGATTTGGAACCAGTTTTCACCAGATTTTTATTCAATACCTGCTCCAACATGAGTATTCTGCAATCTGAATCTAAGACAGACCGGATTGTCAATAATTCAGATGCTTACATATAAATCAGCCAAACGGCAGTGCGTTTACCGCTATTTCAGTGTAGTCTGCGTCGAATACTCAGTCAGGTACAGGTAAAATGACCGAGCGACTGGATCTATCCAGAATTCTTATCTACAGCCACGATTCTTTCGGCCTCGGGCACCTGCGGCGCTGTCGTTCAATCGCCCACTCTCTGGTCGCTCAATACAAGGGGCTATCGGTGCTTATCCTGTCAGGTTAGCCGATCATCGGTAGCTTTGACTTCAAAGCACGGGTTGATTTCGTGCGTATCCCGGGGGTGATCAAGCTAAGAGACGGTGAATATACGTCGTTGGGGCTTCATATCGACCTGGAACAAACCCTGCAGATGCGCGAATCCATCATCTACCACACCGCCGCCACGCTCAAACCCGATATATTTCTTGTCGACAAGGAACCCACCGGCCTGCAAGGAGAAGTTACCTCTACCCTGGAGATGCTCAAACAGCGCGGCGCTGTAAACGTACTTGGCTTGCGCGACATCATGGACGAATCGGTTCAGTTAAAAGCCGAATGGGAGCGTAAGCAGGTGGCACCGGTGCTGGAGGAACTGTATCACGACATCTGGGTGTATGGTCTGGAGGAAATGGGCAGCCCGATCGAAGGACTCGGCCTGTCCGCTACGATCAAAAAGAAGATTTCTTATACCGGCTACCTGGGACGGGAAATCCCCAGTGATCGCAACTGGGTATCGCCAGTCAACCTCGATGACCCTTTTATCCTGGTTACCGCCGGTGGCGGTGGTGACGGTGTCGAGATGGTCGACTGGGTAATTCGTGCCTACGAGGCGGACCGGGAACAACCCTATCGCGCTATTATCGTGACCGGACCTTTCATGCCTCCGACCGAACAGCAGGATTTTCACGAACGCTGCGAAGCGCTGTCGAATGTCGAAATTCTAAGTTTTGACAGCCATATCGAACTACTCATGGAAAAAGCGACCGCTATTGTCGCGATGGGTGGTTACAACACTTTTTGTGAAATCCTGACGCTGGATAAACCAGCCTTGATCGTACCCCGATCGGTTCCGCGTCAGGAACAGTTGATTCGCGCCGAGCGCGCGCTAAAACTGAACCTGGTGAGCATGCTCGATCCCGCCGGTGACCGCGACCCGATGCAAATGGCCGCGGCAATCCGTGCCCTGCCAGGGCAGGCAAAACCCTCCTCGGCAAATGTTTCCGGCTTGTTGGCAGGACACGAAAACATCGCTGAAATAGTACGCGAGTATTTCGAACCTTCCGCAGATAAAAGCATAAGCGCCTGATTTCCGGAGTTGTCGATCAGTTCGTCAAATCGCGTCATGATCTATGTCCAGCACCTGCTGGGTATCGGGCACCTGCAGCGATCCCTCCTGCTCGCAGCCGAACTGGCACGACACGATTTTTCGGTAGAACTGGTTTCCGGCGGCAGGCCACAGAACTTAACCATGCCGGCCGGTGTTCAACTGCATCAACTGCCGCCGCTGCACAGCCCCGATGGAAGTTTTACCCGTCTTCTGGATCAGCAGGGCAATGCAATTGACGACGAATTGCGCGAGCGCCGTAAACTGCAATTACTTGAAATCTTTACTTCCTGCGCACCGCAGGTATTGATAACCGAGACATTTCCATTTGGCAGGCGCATGATGCGCTTTGAACTGATACCGCTGCTCGAAGCTGCCCGAACCAGCGCCATCTGCATCCAGGTCATCGCCTCGGTACGGGACATTCTGCAGCCCAAGTCCAGGCCAGGACGCAATGAAGAGACTTGTGATCTGGTAGCGAATTTTTACGATCACGTACTGGTGCACGGAGACCGGAAAATTGCAGCGCTCGAGGAAAGTTTCCCGCTGGCTGATAGCATTAGCGACAGGATCTATTACAGCGGTTACATCTGTACTTCAAAGCAGGCGAAAGCCGTCGACGCTGACGGCAACAATGAAGTACTGGTATCTGCCGGCGGCAGCACCACCGGGCTGGATATATTGAAAGCTGCCCTCGAGGCCAAACCCCTCTCGATACTCAAGGATATGCCGTGGAGGATACTGGTAAGCCCATCAATCGATGAACCCCGGTTTGAAGCGTTGCAGCGGATGGCTGGCGAAGGCATCAGAATCGAGCGCAACCGGCCTGACTTCAGCGAACTCGTCAAGCGCGCCAGGATGTCAATTTCGCAGGCAGGCTACAATACGATCACTGATATTCTGAACAGCACGACCGCCGCGGTCGTAATTCCTTATGCCGACGCCGACGAAATGGAACAAACCATGCGGTCTCAAAAACTGCATCGCCTCAATCGACTGGTGATGCTGCCACAAAGCGAACTTTCGGCAGAAAATCTGGCTTCGGCAATCGAACAGGCCGACAGGCAGAGTCAATCGCTGGAAGTAAACCTCGATGGCGCCGCTAACAGTGCCGGCATGATCTCGCAATGGTTGCAAACCGCGCAGATATCAACATGAAAACCCTGTCCGCAAAGGCCTGGCAATGGCTCGGTCATGAGCTCGATGCATGGGCAGAGATGAACAGGTCGGCGGAGTTCTGGTGGCGTGATGATGACGCCACCGGCCCTGGCGGCGCACTCGATCGACTGGTCGGGTTAAGTTACAACTGGGATACGCCGCTGGCGCTGGCGGTGATTCCATCGAAGCTCAACCCCGAACTGGTGGATTTTCTGCAAAATCGAACACTGGTAACCGTTTTGCAGCACGGCTATACGCATGAAAACCACGCTGCCCATGGACAACGCAAACTCGAACTCGGGGGTAACCGGGATGGCGCCCGAACCATTACCGATCTGAAGCTGGGCTACCAGATCCTCGAGCAGCATTTCGGCGAACACTTTACACCGGTGTTGGTACCGCCCTGGAATCGAATCAACGGCGAGGTGGTAAGCGGTTTAACCGAAATCGGCTTCACCGGGATTTCAACGATGAGGGTACGCCGTAACGCATATCCAGCGCCCGGCCTACTCCAGGTAAACACGCATCTCGACCCGGTAAACTGGCGCCACCAGGGCGGCTTTATCGGTGTCTATCCCGCCATCGCAATTCTGATTCAGCACCTGCAGGCCAGGCGCACCGGTTATCGTGATATCGGTGAACCGACCGGCATACTGACACATCACCTGGTGCAGAACGAAGCGGTCTGGCGTTTCCTCGAAGACCTGCTGCAGTTCCTCTCCGACCACCCCGCTGCCACCTGGCTCGACGCCCCCACCGTCTGGAAATAATCAGTTCCAACGCCACACTCCCGATTAAAACAACCGTCAGGGTAAACCCGTGAAACCCCTCGCGCCGTAAAGACCGGGTGCTGAAAAAAGGCTGATCTTGACGGGTCAGGCCGCAGGGACGCGGCCTGTGGCGAGTCGAGACATGGATGTTGAGTCTCGCCTTGCCCGTCAAGATCAGTCTTTTTTCAGGAAGCCGCAGGCCACCCGGTCAGGCGCGAGGGGCTTCACGGGTTTACTCTTACAGTGATTGGCGATGTCGAGGGACACACGACCGATGGTTTGACGGACTGAGTTTATCAGTCAGTCTGCAATGGCATGACGTTCAGAATTTAACGAGAGGAATGGATTGGTAACTGTCGAGCAATTTGCCGTCAGCGGAGAGTTCGAACTGGTGGAGCGAATCCCAGGCGAAGTCGACCGGTGAATCACCGCACATGTCCCAGTCTCGAGCGAGCGCGTATATGCAGCGTATTATGCCCTTGTGCACGACAGCCGCGGTATCCTGCTTTGACTCGGCGACTTGCCTTAGCCAGGGTTGTAGCCGGGCCTGGACCTGGCGCGGGCTTTCCCCGCCCGGCGGACAAAAATCAATGCCGCGACGTTCATTATCCCGCATCTCGTCGCCGAGCCGCTTGCGCAGCGGTTTGAGAATTTCGCCTTCCCAGTCGCCCCAGCTCATTTCAATTAATGCCGCCTCAATATCGATTGCAGTTAATCCCAGCAAGCCTGCCGTCTCCCTGGCACGCCGCAGGGGACTGCAGTACCAGTGCCAGGCGGAAAATTGCGGCGGTAGAGCCAGACCCTCGAATTGCTGTCGCCCGGTCAGGGAAAGGGGTTGATCGATGCGGCCCTGCACCCGTTTTTCAAGATTCCAGTCAGTCACGGCATGTCGGAGCAAGGCGAGCTTCATGGCTGGCTGTCGACCTGCATTGATAGCTGCAGCTTACTCACCAGGGTATCGATTCCCCGCTGCATCGAAAATTCGCTACGCACGCGCTCGAAGCCCGCCTCAGCCAGCCTGGCGCGTAACCCGGGATCGGCGATCATTGTCTGTAGTGCCTGCGTCAACTGCTGATGGTTTTTCGGCTCGACCAGCCATCCGCTTTCGGCATGCACAATCAGTTCCGGTATGCCCGATATATTGGTCGATAAACAGGCCAGGTTCTGGCTTTGCGCTTCCATCAACACGTTAGGCAATCCATCGCGGTCGCCATCGGCCGATATCTGGCTCGGCAGCACAAATAAATCTGCCTCGCGATACTGCGCCAGGACCTCGGTTTGCGGCAATGCGCCAAGCCATGTTATGCACCTGTCGATGCCATATTCGCGTGCCTGCTGTTGCAATTGTTCAAGTAATTCGCCACCGCCGATATGCACGAATCGCCAATGCAGCGTGGCCGGCAATGCGGACAGGGCATGCAGCAGCGTCTGGTATCCTTTTTTGTCTACCGCGCGCCCGACGCTGAGCAGGCGGACTTCATTGTCCGCATCTCTGCCGTCGCGATTAGACGCGGGTTCGGGTTTCGCGGCAAAGCGGTCAAAGTCCAGGCCGTGATACAGCAACGTCACCTTGTCCACAGCGTCAGCGAGGCTGGAGAGATACTGTTCGTTGGTGCGAGTGCAGGTGACAACCCATTGCGTGCTTGCAAGCTTTTCGCGTATCTCCCATTCGGGAATAGTCCAGATGTCCTTGGCATGCGCGGATACGCTCCACGGAGTTCGATTGATTTTGCTGGCATAGTAAGTTACCGATGCCGGGGTATGCATGAAGTGGTTATAGTAGAGCTGCACCGAAGCCGGCATTCGATGCGCCATAACCATCGATTGAGCAAAGCGACGCATCCGGTTGCGCGTCGGATCGCGCCATAAATCCCGGCTGAAAACTGCCAGGGCCCGCCAGAAACCCGGTTTCCAGCATACTCGAAAAAACGCCCCTAGCACCGCGGGAATATCATCGTGCACATACTCGGGCAAATAGTAGACCGGCGCTTCAATTTCGGCATGAATTGGATGCGTTGCCGGATCATAGGGATGGCGCAGCGAGAAGATACAGAGCTCGAAACCGCGCAGCTCGAGCGCCCTGATTTCCTGCGCAACGAAAGTTTCCGATAAGCGGGGATAGCCTTTTAAAACGATTGCCAGCCTGGGGGGCATAACCTGTATTTGATATAAATCGATCAATGCGCGATAGTACACCCGCATGACAGGTCGTGCTAGCAGCAGCGGACCCGGATCCTGCCAGCCAGATAAGGATAAGAAACTGGAAATTTATGGAACCATCGCTTTACAGATACATACTTGATCACAGCAAGAAGGACCAGATAGGTCTGATAATACTGTCGCTGATTTCACTTCCCCTGGTATACATTACCCTCGAACTGCCCAAGAAAATTATCAACCTGCTGGAGGGACAGGAAATTCCGCAGGCAATATTCGGCTACGACTTTGATCGTCTTGAGTTCCTCATGCTGCTCAGTTCAGCCTTCCTGCTGGTAGTGCTAACCAGTGGGGGTTTGAAGTACCTGTTGAACGTATACCGTGGTGCGCTGGGTGAACGCGTGTTGCGACGGCTCAGGTATGAGCTGTACACACGTATCCTGCGCTTCCCGATGCCGCATTTCAAAAGGGTTTCTTCCGGCGAACTGATTCCAATGATCACCGCGGAGACTGAAATTTTAGGTGAATTCATCGGCGAATCATTCACCCTGCCGGTGTTTCAGGGCGGGATACTGCTGACATACCTGGTTTTCATCTTTCAACAGGATCTTTTCCTCGGGCTGGCCGCGATCTCACTGTACCCGTTTCAGCTCATTGTAATTCCACGCCTGCAAAAACGCGTCAACGAACTTTCCAAGGAACGGGTCGCCGCGGTACGTAACATGTCGGGTCGTATTGGTGAAACCGTTTCCGGCATTACCGATGTCCATGCCAACGATACCAGCCAATACGAACGCGCACATATCAGCCAGCGTCTTGGCAGGATTTACCTGATTCGATTCGCGATTTACCGGCGCAAGTTTTTCATCAAGTTCCTGAATAATTTCATTGCCCAGCTGACGCCCTTTTTCTTTTATTCGGTAGGCGGTTATTTCGTCTTACGCGGCGATTTGTCCATCGGCTCTATGGTCGCGGTGCTGGTGGCTTACAAGGATCTCTCGGGCCCATGGAAGGAACTGCTGCGCTACTACCAGCGCAAGGAAGATGTAAAGGTCAAGTACGGCCAGGTTATACAGCAATTCAACCCGCAAAACTTGCTCGAAGCCGAGATCATCGACCAACGACCCGAGGCCCTGGAATTTCCGGGCCGTGAAATCCAGGCGAACAACATTCGCTACACCGAGGATGGGCTTTACTACAGTATCGACGGCACCAGTTTCAAGTTCCCCTTCGATCAACACTGCGCTTCGGTGGGGCTGGGCAACAGCGGCAAGGAAGAACTCGCCCTGCTGATGTCGAGACTGATCAATCCTACTTCCGGCAGCATTAATATCGGCGAATCGAAACTGGAAAATATACCCGAATCGATTACCGGCAGGCGTCTCGGCTACGTGGGAACGGGAGCATTCATGTTTAACGGCAGCGTTTATGACAACCTGTGCTACGCGCTTAAGCACCATCCGTTGCCAAACGAAGGGGATGATGAACACGACCAGGAACTCGAACGGACCCTTGCGCTACAGTCGGGCAACACACCTCACCGCTACGATGACGAGTGGGTCGACTACCAGGCGCTTGGCCTGGAAAATCACGAGCAACTTACCGCACATATTATAGAAGTTCTCAAGGCCGTCGAAATGGATGAAGAAATTTACCAGTTCGGACTGCTTTCATTCGTGGATCCGGCGCAGAATACCGATCTCGCCGAGCGGGTTATGCAGGCACGCAAGCTATTGCGCGACAAGTTCAAGGAGCCCGAGATCGCCCGCCTGGTCGAACCCTTCGACCATGAAAAATATAATCTCAATATGACGGTGTCGGAGAACCTGTTGTTCGGCACGGTTTACGACGAAGCTATCGATCTCGAGCAATTGATCGACTACCCGGCCATGCAAAAAGTGCTCAAACAAAACGACCTGGTAGAAGAGTTTCTAAATGCCGGTGTGAAAATTGCCGAAATCATGCTCGACCTGTTTTCTGATGTCGAACCCGACAGCGAGCTGTTCGATCAGTTCAGCTTTATCGAGGCCGACGATCTAGCGGAATTCAATAAACTGTTGCAGGAATGCCGCCAAAATGGCGTAGAAAATCTGCCTAAAAATGATCGCCGCCGCCTGATCTCTCTGCCCTTCAAGTTGATCGTAGCGCGGCATCGACTGGGTTTGATGACCGAGTCTATCCAGCAGCGCATTCTCGCCGCACGTCGCCAGATTCACGAACATGCGACCACCGAAGACCTTGGCATCGAATTTTTCGAAGAGTCGAGTTTCAACCCGCGCATCTCGATACAGGACAACATTCTGTTTGGAAAGCTTGCCTATGGTCAGGCCCATGCGCAGCAGAAAATCAACTCCCTGATAGCCGATGTTGTCGACTCGCTTGGCCTGCGCAACCAGATAATCGAAGCCGGCCTCAGATACGAAGTGGGCGTCGCCGGTGGCCGCCTGTCTGCTATTCAGCGCCAGAAACTCGGACTTGCACGCGCCCTGCTAAAAGCTCCCGACCTCCTTATTGTCAACGAGGCCTTATCGAGCCTGGACACGGCCGCCGAACGTCGGTTGATCGGCAACGTCAGGCAGATGATGGAAAATCGAGGCATTCTATGGATGCTCGGGCGGGTTCAGCTGGCCGAACAGTTCGACAGGGTAATCGTGATGGAACGCGGCAAACTAGTCGACGAGGGTTCTTTTACAGAAATGCAAACCGGCAGCGAACACTTCCAGCACTTGCTAACTTCCGAGTAACTACCCCGGGAAAGCTTACCCGCACCTGAAAAACAGGTGCGTGGTCAGCAGTCGATCTGCAACCTCGCGCCTGATTCCATCCCATAGATTACCCCAGCCGAGGCGCAACGGCGGGTTGGAAGGTTTTAGTCCGGCTGCTGACGCAAAGCTCTTCAGTGTCTTGCGGGTAAAACAGTTGATGTGCTCCAACGGATGAATCGCTTCGAGTTCAGGCGACCAGCCCTGTTGCTCCAGCCGTGCGGCGATGCCGCGGCCATCAGGTACGCGAAGATAAACGATTCCCGCCGGCTTTAACTGTCGGCAGATATCTTGCAGGGTTTGCACGGGATCAGGTAAATGCTCGAATACCTGGTTAGCATACACAAAGTCGAAACCCGCCCCGGCGGCTGGCAGGGAATCGATCACCTTGATCCCCATTTGTCGGGCGTACTGGCTGCGTTGTTTCGATAACTCGAAACCAACCACGTCAAAACCATGCGCCTGCGCCATCCGGCTCCAGTAACCCCAGCCCATGCCATAATCGAGAATCCGGCATTGATCGGGGCGTCGCTTCAGCAAGCTCGCCAGGGTCTGAATCTGGCCGGCGTACTGGCGGTAACGTGTGCTGCCGGCACTTTGTTTGCGCTGCAAACTTCGCTCCTGATCGATCCAGTCTTCATAGAGCGTTTGCATACCGTTTTCATTAAGAATGGGATCCTGGTAGACGAAGCCACAGTCGTCGCAAAGTACCACCCGATAGCTACTGGATTGCAGCGCCTGTAAGGCTACCCTGCCGCGATAGAATTGTTCTATGTAATTTGCAAGGCGTTGATCGTTGTAAGGAATATCACACAGCAGCCTGTTGTTGCCGGAATCACACAAGGGGCAACGTTCACGCTGCTGAAAACCGATGGACATCGATTATTTATAGGGATCGGCCGCGTCGCGCAATCCATCGCCGAAGAAATTAAAGGTAAGAATGATCAGCACGACCGGCACGACCGGATATAGCAACCAGGGGTAAAGCGCTACCACGTTAATGTTTTGCGCTTCGTTTAACAACACGCCCCAGCTGGTGACCGGCGGTCGCAGGCCGAGACCCAGAAAGCTGAGCGCGGTTTCACCCAGGATCATCGCAGGTACCGAAAGCGTCGCCGAAGCGATCAAATGGCTCATGAACCCGGGTAAAAGATGGCGCCCAATGATGCGTCCGGGCTTGGCGCCCATCAATTCAGCTGCCGAACAATAGTCTTCTTCGCGCAACGAGAGCAGCTTCGAACGCACCGCACGTGCCAGCCCGGTCCAGTCGAGCAATGCCAGGATTACGGTAATACCGAAGAAAATCAGGATCGGACTCCAGTTTACCGGCAAGACCGCGGATAAAGCCATCCACAGCGGTAGTTCGGGAAATGAGCGTATTACCTCGATCAGCCTTTGCACGGAAGCATCGACCCACCCGCCATAATAACCGGCGAGTCCACCGATCACGATGCCAAAAGCAAAGCTGATAATTATCCCCACCAGGCCAATAGTAAGCGATATGCGGGCGCCATAGGTGATTCGCGAAAACATGTCACGCCCGAGACGATCGGTGCCGAGTAAAAAGAAGGTGCCATTCTCGGGCGGACAAACCAGATGGAAGCGCGCCTCGAACAATCCCCAGAAACGGTAACTGTCGCCCTGGCAAAAAAAGCGCAGGGGTTGCACCAGGTTTCGGTTTTCGGGGTAGTTGCGCTTGAGGATATCCATGTCGAGCTCGTAGTCCCGGCCGTAGACGAATGGCCCGATAAACTTCCCTTCGTGAAACAGGTGTATCGACTGGGGCTGCGAGTAGATAAATTCGGTATTGCGCGTATGCAGGTTATAGGGCGCTATCACCTCGCTGAACATGATCGTGGCATAGTTCAATGCCAGGATAACACCGCAGATCACGGCCAGCCGATGCCGACGCAGTTTCCACCACATCAGCTTCCACTGCGAGGCCATGTAGTACTTTTCCTGAGCCGGGGTCAGCGCTTCGATCGAATGAGGATCGAATGGTTCGCGCGAAACGAAGTGCTGATCGCTCACTTGCTTCCCCCGCCGAGCCTGATACGCGGATCGAGCATGGCAAGCGCTATATCAGAAACCAGCACCCCGAACACGGTAAGCAGTGCCAGAAACATCAGGAAAGACCCAGCCAGGTACATATCCTGGCTTTGCAGGGCGCTTAGCAGAATTGGTCCGGTGGTTGGTAGCGACATGACCACAGCCACTATCTCGGCACCGGAAATGACTGTCGGCAGCAGGTTGCCGATATCGGCGACGAAAAAATTGAGCGAGACCCGCAGTGGATACTTGGCCAGCAACTTTCCCGGCGGCAGCCCCTTGGCCCGGCCGGTGATGACGTACTGCTTTTGCAGTTCGTCCAGCAGATTGGCGCGCAGGCGTCTTATCATGCCGGCGGTACCCGACGTACCGATAACCACCACCGGAATCCACAAATGCTCGAGGATCGAGATCAGCTTGTCGACACTCCACGGGGCATCGATGTATTCCGGATCCATCAAACCGCCAATACTGGTACCGAAATAGACGTTGGCAAAATAAAGCATCACCAGTGCCAACAGGAAGTTGGGTGTTGCCAGCCCCAGAAATCCCAGCGTCGATAATCCGTAATCACCCCAGCTGTACTGATGGGTCGCGGAGTAAATACCGATCGGAAAGGCGATCATCCAGGTGAACAGGATCGTGGCGATCGAGATTAACACGGTCAGGAAAAGTCGATCGCCGACCACCTCGGTAACGGGCAGCTCGTACTCGAAGGAGTAACCGAAGTCTCCCTGCAGCATGCCGAAAAGCCATTTCAGATATTGCTGTGGCATCGGCTTGTCGAGTCCGTATTGTTCCCGCAGAAAGGCAATTTTCAGCTCGTCGACCGATTCGCCCTGGCTTTGCAGTTCAGCGATATGGCTTTCCAGGTAATCCCCGGGCGGTAACTGGATAATGACGAACACCAGTACGCTGATCACCAGCAGAGTCGGAATCATCGTCAGGATGCGACGCAGAATGTAAGTCAGCATTAGCGTCTCGTCTCGTCGAACCAGAAAATATCCGGTTTGTAGATACCGAAATACGCTCCCGGCGAAAAATCGTAGAAACCTTTATCCGGCACGTTATGCAGATGATCACTCACTACCACCGGATGCGGGACATGATTGACGATTCCGATGGTAAACATCTGCTCACGGTTGATATCGAGCATCTGATGCCAGATGGTAACCCGCTCCTCACGAGAACGAGCGCGGGCCCATTGGTTATTCAATTTGACAAGCTGCTGCGCCGCGGCCAGATCGGGTGCTTCTCCGCTCTTTCCACTCGACTCGTAATAGGCTCCCCATTGTGGCCACTGGTACTGGTACTTCGAAGTGGGCGCCAGGTTAGCGGGACTGGTCTCGGGGGATGGCATACCGTTTTCGAGTCCGGACCAGATCGACATGATTGCGTCACCGGAAAATATCCGGTTGCGGAATACTTCACGCGTCGACGGAATGCTATACAGCTTGATGCCGGCAGTCAGCCAACTGTCGTGTATCAGTTCCAGAATATCGGTCTGCTCGGTGCTTTCTCCGGCAGTCTGGATCAGGATTTCCAGCGGTCGCCCATCTGGCAGCAGGCGCACGCCACGATCATCACGTTGGTTAAGACCCAGCTCATCGAGCAGTCGGTTGGCGTGCTCCAGGTCGAATTCGATACCGTCATACTGGTACTCCGGCTTGTACATCGAGTCTTCAGCGAGGACCGTATTATTGCTCTCCTGCACCAGGCGGAAATAAACCACCTGATTGATTTCGAATCGGTGTATCGCCAGCGACAGGGCTCGCCGAAAACGCAAATCACGCATCAGTTCGCGATATACAGGGTCATTGGTATTCAGATTCGGATAAAGAGCGACATGCGCACCTTTCGCGGTTTGCCATAGCCGCACGTCAAAATCGTTTCGTTTCGAGCCGGTTTTTAAAAACGTATAGTTATCCATACGTAAGTAACGCGCCTGCAAATCCGACTCGTAGGCACCGGTTTTTGCCGGCACCAGCTTGCTCGACACGATATTGACCGCGATTGAATCGATATAGGGCAGCTGACGTCCGTTTCGATCGACGCGATGGTAAAAAGGATTGCGTTTGAAAGTAAACCTGTCTGACGGTGGATAGGTGGAATTGAACCAGGGTTGCAGCGTGGGCAGATCCGGATTGGTGGCCTTGTAGGGGCGGTCCTTGCTGACATGAACGCCCATCCAGTTGTTCTTGCCGCTATCCTCGACCATTTGCTGCAGGACTTCCTGGTCCTGGTAACGCGCGTGAAACTGGCGCAGGTAATGCGCCGGCTTGTAAATATACAAGGGCCGCGCACCAGCCAGCGCCGTCAGGAAATAAGGATTCGGGTTGGACCAGCTGTACCTTACCGTATACTTGTCCGGGAACTCGACCCTGGGTAATTCGCCATCGATGATGAATCGCTTGTCGGGTCCGCCTTTGGACAGTTCAGGGTTGTTAGCGATATCTTCCCAGTAATAGCGGAAATCCTCGCTGGTAAAGGGGTGGCCATCCGACCATTTATGACCCTCACGCAAATGTAGCGTAAAAACTCGATTTTCAAACACCTCGTAACTTTCCAGGATATCCGTCTCGAGCTCGAGCTCGGATGTGTAACCCACCAGCCGGGCATAACCGTAAACTACGATTTGTCGTATATCTTTTTGCTTACCCATCAGCAGGCGCAATTCGCCACCGTGTTCGCCCGGGGTTTGATGCGCACGCATCTTGACCATTTGCGGTTCCCGCGGGAGTCTCTGCGCTACCGGCGGCAGCTCACCGGATTGAACCTGTGCTGTGAGTGAAGGCGTTTCGACCAGACCGTCTAATGCATTGGCCGCAGCAGCCTGCAACAGGATTGCGCCTAGCGCTATGGTCTTACAGACTATCTTCATGCGGCAACATCGGCTGGACTGGAACCTGCCGTAACCCTGACAAAATGGCCATCACCCAGCGCCATGAACTCGGTTGCTGCGCTGCCATCGATGGTAAACGGGAAGCGCCACCGAGCCGGATCGGAGGCTGCACCCTCGGTAATCGCCTCGAAGCTCAGCGGCTGTGATAATTCCGGGTGTGGCACCGCGGATAACAGGGCCCTGGTGTAGGGGTGAACCGGGTTTTCAAACAGTTTATCGCGCGGTGCGAGTTCTACCATGCGTCCTGCGCACATAACCGCAATGCGATCCGCGATATAGTGGATTACCGCGAGATTATGAGAAATAAACAAGACGGTAAGCCCGAGTTCCTGCTGTAGATCCTTTAACAGGTTCAAAACCTGGGCCTGAATCGAGACATCCAGTGCAGATACCGGTTCGTCACAGATGATCAGGTCCGGTTGCAACGCGAGGGCGCGTGCAATACCGATGCGTTGCCGCTGGCCACCGGAAAAACTGTGCGGGTATCGACTTAAAAAACGCGGGTCGAGCCCGACCAGCCGCATCAGTTCAGACGCCATTTCGCGTTGATAATCCATGTCACCGAGGTCATGCACGACTAACGGTTCACGCAGGATATCGAACACCGTCATGCGCGGATTCAAAGCGCTATAGGGATCCTGAAAAATAAACTGCATCCTGCGCCGGAAAGCGAACAGGTCATCTCCCTCCAGCGAACGCACATCGATAGCCCGGCTGCTGTCATGGTATATAATTTCGCCCTGGTCCGGGGTAATCGCTCGCATGATGATCTTGCTCAGGGTTGTCTTGCCGCATCCGCTCTCGCCGACCAGTCCAAAACACTCGCCTCGTTCGACCTCGAAGGAAACGCTGTCAACCGCGAGCAAGTCGTGTGCTTCAGACTTGAGCCAGCCACCGCCATGCAGGCGATAAGTCTTACTGAGATCGTTCACCTTCAACAGGGGCTCGTGGGCATCGGCGCCCTCTTCGCGCGGGGTTTTCTTGAGCAAGGCACCGGTCTCGGAGTGAATTTCACGCACCGGGACCAGTCGTTCACCCGGTTCGAGATCGAATCGGGGTACCGCATGCATCAGCGCCTTCAGATAATCATGCTGCGGGTTAGTGAACACATCCCTCAGTGGACCTGCTTCCATAACCCTGCCGTGATACATCACTACTACCCGGTCTGCCATATTGGCGACGACACCGAGGTCATGCGTAATCAACAGCATCGCCATGTCGAGCTCAGCCTGCAATTCCCTGATCAGTTTGAGGATTCGCACCTGGATAGTTACATCAAGCGCGGTGGTCGGCTCATCGGCGATCATCAGCGAAGGATGGCAGATCATCGCCATCGCAATCATCGCGCGCTGACGCAATCCACCGGATAATTCAAACGGATACATCCTCATCGCCCTGGAGGGATTTGGAAAACCGACGTGCTGCAACATTGTTTCGGTCAGTTTCAGGCCTTCCTGCTGACTGGCGTCGCGGTGCAGGAATAAAGCTTCGCTGATTTGATCACCAATGGTATGCACCGGCGACAGCGACGTCATCGGCTCCTGGAAAATAATGGATATGGCACCGCCACGTATCTGGCGTATCTGCGTACTATCGGGATGCAGCGCGGCGATATCCAGCAACTGGCCGGTCTCAGGGTTATTAAACCAGATCTCTCCGCCACAAATTTTCGCGTTGGACGGCAGGATTCCCATAATCGCCTGCGAAGTGACCGATTTGCCGGAACCTGACTCGCCGACCAGGGCCACCGTTTCACCCGGCTGGACGGCAAAGGAGACATCGATTAACGCCGGCACGGGGTGACCCTGCAGAAAGAAATCTACGGCGAGATTGTTAACCTCTAACAAGGCCGGCTGTTGAACATTATCAACGATAAGAGTCACTCCCGGTTACGAGCCGCTGGGGCATTTTTTTCCGATTATATGTTATTTTTTTGCGTAATAATCCATGTACCAGCCGGCAAATTGATCTAAACCCTGTTGAATGGATATTTTCGGTGAATATCCGGTGTCAGCAACCAGCGTATCGATGTCGGCATAGGTTGCCTCGACGTCCCCGGGCTGGGCCGGCAGTAACTCCTTACTGGTTGTTTTGCCCAGGGCCTGCTCCATCAGCTCAATGTAATACAAAAGTTCGACCGGCTCACCCCGGGCGATGTTATAAATCTGCCAGGGCGCGCTGCTGCTTGCCGGATCCGGATTCATTCCTGACCATTGCGGATTGCCGGCCGGTATCCTGTCCAGGCTTCTTATCACCCCGTCGACGATATCGTCGATATAGGTGAAGTCGCGTTTGTGCCGGCCCTGGTTAAACACCTGGATCGGCTTGCCCTGTGTAATCGCGTCGGCGAACAGGATGGGTGACATATCGGGCCGCCCCCAGGGTCCATACACGGTGAAAAAACGCAGCCCGGTAGTGGGTATGCGATATAGATGGCTATAGCTGTGCGCCATCAATTCGTTAGCCTTCTTGGTAGCCGCGTAAAGTGAAACCGGGTGATCGACATTATCAGAGGTACTGAACGGCATGCTTTCATTGGCGCCGTAAACCGAACTCGAAGACGCGTAGACGAGGTGTTCGATGTCATGATGTCGGCAGCACTCGAGCAGATTTCCGAACCCGACCAGGTTACTGTCTATATATGCGCGCGGATTTTCGAGTGAATAACGCACTCCGGCCTGCGCCGCCATGTTTAGCACGCGATAGAAGCGGGATTTGCTGAACAACCCCTGCAGCGATTCCTGGTCCGCTAAATCCATCTCAACGAACTGAAAATTTGTAAAGGTTTCGAGTTGCTGAAGACGCGCGCGTTTCAAGCTGACATCGTAATAATCGTTCAGATTATCTATGCCGACTACATCGTCGCCACGTCCACACAGACTCAGTATAAGTGCGTGACCAATAAAGCCCACGGCCCCGGTAACCAGTACTTTCATTTGCTTACTCTCGTTTGAAGCCAGCTGTCTTTTACCGGCTTAACGTGCGGCCGGGGAAGATCTCAGGCTGAAGCGCTTCATCGGGCCGGCCCGATGAAGCAACAGAACAACTGCGATAATCGCATAAATTGTCGGTTCGAGATAGTCGGCCTTGACCAGCCAGATGAAATGCAGCACACCTAGCGACAGGACCAGGTAAACCAGTTGATGCAGGCTTTTCCATTTCTTGCCGAGACGCCTGATCATCGCCTGATTGGAAGTGATCGCCAACGGCAGCATTAACAACAGCGCGCTGAAACCCAGGGTAATATAAGGTCGCTTGATAATATCTTCGACCATGGCGACGACATCGAGCGAGTGATCGGCAATAAACCAGATCATAAAATGGCAGCTGAGATAGAAAAATGTGTACAGACCGAGCAGCCGCCGAAAGCGTATCCATGCTGCCAGCCCGGTCCATTGCCGTAACGGGGTCATGCTCAGCGTCAGCAGCAGGAATCGCAGCGTCCATTGGCCGGTCTCATGGGTCAGTCTTTCCACCGGGTTGGCGCCGAGGCCATCATCAAACGCCGCCCACAGCAAAACAGCAAACGGCACCAGGCACAGCAGATGGGCAAGCGGTTTGGCATAGGCGGACCTTAGCGCCGCGGAAACCGACATACTAGAAGCTGGCGGTCAGATCCAGGTCGTCGTAGAGCGCGGCGACCTCCTCCCCGTAGCCATTAAACATGAGCGTGTCACGCTTGAAAATTTCGCCGATTCGGCGCTCGCGTTTCTGCGACCAGCGTGGATGGTCGACTTGCGGATTGACGTTCGAGTAAAAGCCGTACTCTCGCGGAGCCGCCATATTCCACGAGGTCTGCGGTTGTTCCTCGGTGAACTCGATGCCGACGATCGACTTGATACTTTTGAAACCATATTTCCACGGCACCACCAGTCGAATTGGCGCGCCGTTCTGATTGGGCATGGTTTTGCCGTACATGCCAACCGATAATATCGTCAGTGGATGCATTGCCTCGGCGATGGTAAGACCTTCGCGGTAAGGCCAGTTTAATACCGCGCGCTGCTGCCCGGGCATGCGTACCGGGTCATGCAGGGTCTTCAAGGCCACGTATTTTGCCCTGGAAGTCGGCTGCATACTGCTCAAGATCGATCCCATTGGAACGCCCAGCCACGGGATTACCATCGACCAGGCTTCGACACAGCGCAGGCGATAAATACGCTCTTCGATCGGAAATGGTTTGACCAGGTCTTCGAGGCCATAGGTGCCCGGTTTTTCACATTCACCACTGACTACAATTTTCCAGTCATCGGTTTGAAAATCTTGAGAATGCTTCTTCGGATCTTCCTTGCCGGTGCCAAACTCGTAAAAGTTGTTATAGCTGGTCGCGTCCTCTTCTTCGGTTATTTCCTCATCCAGCGAAACCGCCTTTTTCTTATAGTCACCAATCTCGAGCGAGGCCTGTGCAGCCGCCCACGGATTCAACAACAGCGCTCCACCAATGGTGCCTGCCGCTTTCATGAAATCCCTTCGCCTCAGATACAATGACTCTGGCGTTACCTCGGATTCCGGGATCTCCCAGCGTTTCTTTATCTTGATCATGTTCAGCCCTTTTGTATTATTAGCTTCTAGACCTCGGAAGGGATCACAAGTTCCTGAGTGTAAACAGAAAGCCACCCGCTTTGATTTCGCCCATGCCGACCTCGAGTCGTTTGAGACAGGCATACATCAAGGCCGAGTTACTGGTAACAACCGGTTTTTGCAACACCTGCTCAAGCGCAGGAATCGCCTCGACGGCGCGGTAGTCGGTGCACGAAATCAACAGCACCTCGGCTTCCGGATGATCCGCCTCCAGTCCCATGCGGTAGGCATCCTGCGGAGTTAGAGCGTTTTGTTCGAGGCTGCTCAGTTCCCGCTCGAAGCCGGCCTGGTTGACAACCCCGATCCCGCATTGCTCAATAAAATCAACGGCTTCGGTAGCAAGTCGGGGTACGTAAGGCGAGGTAAACGCCACTTTTTTTGCCCCAATATCGTGAATTGCTTCGACCAGGGCGCCTGCTGTGGTGACTGCAGGCAACCCGGTTTTCGCAGCTATTTCGTCACAAAAAGCCCGATCAAACCCGGGCCCATCGGCCAATGTCGTCGAAGTGCAGGCATAGGCAATTAATTCCACGCGTCCGTCAACCAGCAATTGCAATTGCTGATCTAGCGATTGGCGAGCGAAGCGTCGCATTTCTTCGGAATCAGGGATCGATTCAACGTCGTAACCACCACTTCGAGTCGTATGAACTGTAACCCCTCGAGGCGCCAGCATCAGGCAATCGGGTTCCGCATTGGTATTAGACGAAGGCACTATCATTCCGATACGCCTCAGGCGGGTATCCGCCATCTTGAACTCGCCCAGTATGAATTCACGATCAGGCATGATGTTGGTCCTGCCAGGCTGCGAGCGTTTCTGCCGTCAGTTGCATTTGTTCGCCGGTACCAATTGTAATTCGTAAGCAGGCGGGTAATCCGTATCCACCCATGGGACGCACCACCAGCCCATGGTTTCGGAAAAACTCGAATGCCGATGCCGCTTTATCCGCGCTGACAAATTCAACCAGGATAAAATTAGTCTGACTGGGTACAACGTTTAATCCCAGGGAACTGATTTGCGCAGACAGGTAATCACGCTGTTGCGCGATTTGCCTCCTTGCCTGACCCGTGGCCTCCTGATCCTGCATCGCAGCGCGGGCGGCAACCTGAGACAGTACCGAGACACTGTTAGGGTTCAAAACCTTGCGCAACTGATCACGTATTTCATCCGGAAAATAACCCCAGCCGACACGTAATCCGGCCAATCCATAGATCTTGGAAAAAGTGCGCGTAATCACCGTATTACCCTGTTCAACAAGATCAAAAATCGGTGTATGAAAATCTTCCTCGACAAACTCGGCATAAGCCTCGTCAACCAGCAACAGCACATCGTCCGGCAATGCGCTGCGCAAGCGTCTGATTTCATCGTTGTGAATTACGCTGCCGCAGGGATTTCCGGGATTAACGATAAATACAATTTTGGTATCCGGTTGCAGTTCACTCAACAGGACATCGACATCTACACGATAGTTCGGCTCCATTGCAGTATCGACGGCTGCGCCGACAAGCCTGGCCAGAGTACGCATGAACAGGTATCCATATTCACACATCAGCAAGCGATCGTTTGCCGACATGTAAGCCAGCATCAGCGTCGACATCAGCTCCATCGAGCCTGCCGCGCAAACAATTTTATCCGTATCGAGCCCATGAACCTCGGCGATAGTTGCGCGCAGTTCATTCCAGTCGCTGTCAGGGTATAGCTGTCCCTTATCAAGCGCAGCCATTACCGCTTCCCTCACCCTGGGGGATGGCGGGTATGCGTGTTCGTTTTGAGCCAGTATAATCGCTTCGACTCCCTGCGCCACGCTGATATCTGGCAATGCGTAGGGCGCCATCTCGGCTATATTCGGGTTAGGCTTAATCATGATCGGCTGCTCCGGAATGCGACAACCCGTGATCGCCGGAAGCTTCCCGATCGATCGAACCATCAGGTTTGAAAACCACAGCGTAATGGACCCTGGCGTATTCGTTGCTGGTTAATCCATCGCGCAAATCCTGCTCGATCAGATCCGCATCTCGCTCCATCGGTATGCCGAATCCGCCGCCCCCCGGCTTCAGCACGGTAAGCTTTTCCCCACCCGGAATAATCTGCTCACCCTTGGCGCGCAAGCGTTCGCCGCTGGATAGCTCTAACACGCCGACCTCGCCATCCTTACCCCCCTGCCTTCCGCGGGCGGGATGATGAATGCGATCCAGCGATGCGAACAGCGACATATCGGCATCCTCACTGTTGGACAACTCGATTACCTGCCCCAGTCCGCCCCGATGTTTGCCCGCGCCTGCAGAATCCTGTCGATATTCACGGCGCCACAAGATCAGTGGTGCAACGCTTTCGGTGATTTCTACCAGCGACCCCAAAACGCCACTGGGATAAGCCGTGGCGGACAGACCATCGCTGCCCGGTCTTGCCCCGGTACCACCGTTATGCACCAGTTCACTGGCAAACCGTGTATGGCCGGCACCGGTCGAATAACCACCACGTAAGGGTAAATCCCACAGGCAACAGATGCCTTCAGCCGGCACCACTTCGGGAATCACCTGGTGCAAGCAGCCAAACACGACATCCGGAAGCAGTTGCCCGATCACGTGGCGCATCGCTACCGGTGCCGGGTACTGTGCGTTAAAAATACTGTCCTCAGGTGCCGTAACGCGCCATTGCATTAATGCGCCGTGGTTGTTCGGCACCTCGGGCGCAATCGCACACTTCAACGCGAAACAGGTATAAGCGCTGGCATAGTTGAGCGGGCAGTTGATGCCATAAGGGGATAACTCACTGCTATCGCTGAAATCAATTTCAATGCGTCCTTCGGCGATAACCAGGCTCGCCACAAGATCGACAGGCGTATCGTAGCCGTCGACGCGCATACTGTTGCGGTAAATGCCCTCGGGCATCTCACGGATCTTCTGTTCGCAGCCGCGGCGAGAGGTTTCGATGATGTATTCGGCAAGATCCTCGATATCAAAGAGGTCAAAATCTTCCAGGCATTCTGACAGGCGTTTACTGCCACATTCAGCGCAGGCAATCAGTGAGTATATATCACCTTCGACCTCGATCGGAATACGCGAATTGGCTTTTAAAATTGCCATAAAAGTCTGGTCCAGCTCACCGGCATCTAGCAGTTTTATGATCGGCACGTAGAGCCCCTCGTCAAGTACATCACTGGCGTCAGGCCCATAGCCAAGACCACCGATATCCGCCAGGTGACTCGTGCATGAAGTAAAACCGATCAGTTGCCGACGATGAAAACAGGGACGTACCAGCATGAAATCGTTTAAATGGCCGGCGGCCTGCCAGGGATCATTGGTCACGTAAATATCCTGCTGGTGCATGTCTTCGAGATTGTAATGGTCGAGAAAATGAGACACCGACGCGGCCATGGTATTAACATGTCCCGGGGTGCCGGTAACCGCCTGCGCAATCATGCGACCCTGGATGTCGAAAATGCCGGCGGAAAGATCTCCGGATTCGCGCACGATTGGATTAAACGCGGTGCGCATCAGGGTTTGCGCCAGCTCCTCGACGATAGCCAGCAACCGGTTCCAGATAATTTGTCGGGTGATATCGTCCAGTTCGGTCATGTGCTTTTCCTTTCGATGACGAGATTTAACAGATTATCGATATGCAGATTGTGGTTACCTGGTATATAGGTCGTGGTTTGTGCTTCCAACACCAGCGCGGGTCCGCTTAAGCAGTTGCCAGGTACAAGTTTGTCACGCTCGTAAATCGGGTAATCGATCATGGCTTTGAGCTCGGGACAATAGGCGTTTCGCTGTGTGGCTGCCCGGGCGGGTTGTGTCCTGGGTGTTACCTGTTCCTCTACACGAATAGGCTGCGGTCCGCAGACTTCCACAGACCATGACAGAAATTCGATGTCACGCTGCGGGATGATGCGACCGAACAGGCTCTGATAATGGAATTCGTAACTGGACTGGATGGCGACATTATCTTTGGCACTCAACTCGCCCTCAGGCAAAGGCACCTCGATTTCATGCCCCTGCCCGACATAACGCATATAAGCGCTTCTCTTAATCTTCACGTTACCCTGCCCCGCATCCTTGCACACCACTTCAAAAGCCTCGGCGTGCAGGTCTGTAAGCAACTTGTTAGCGGTTGCAGCATCAAACTGTTGTGTCGTCATGTAGCAACTGCGAACAACTTCGTATGCGATCGGTGCCCACAGAAAACCGATGGCAGAACCGACGCTTGAGTTCTGCGGTACGATTATGCGCCCGATATTAAGTTTTCGCGCTAGTTGCAAAGCATGCAGGGGTCCCGCACCGCCAAAGGCAATCATCGTGTAGTCCGAAAGGTTGGCGCCATGCTCGACACTGTGGATACGTGCCGCATTGGCCATGTTTTCCTCGACCATCCCGGCAATTCCGGCAGCGGCCTGGACCAGATCGACGTCCATGGTCTCGGCAATGTCCCGGGTTAGCGCCGTTACGGCGAGCGATGTGTCAAGCGGCATGCGTCCTTCGGCAAAGCTGTCCGGATCAATTTTACCCAGTAACAAATCTGCATCGGTGACGGTAGCGTGAATACCACCTTTCTGATAGCAACAGGGACCCGGTGTCGACCCCGAGCTCTCCGGGCCGATCGCCAACCTGCCAAGATCATCGACATGCGCGATGGAACCGCCACCGGCGCCGATTTCGATCATCTCGACGACTGGTATTCTAACCGGCATTCCACTGCCTTTATGAAAGCGGGCGCTACGCGCGATTTCAAAGTTGCGTGCATTTTGAGGCTGGTAGTCATCGATCAGGCAGATCTTGGCAGTAGTACCCCCCATATCGTAGGACAACACTTTAGGCTCGCGTAACTGCCTGGCTATACCGCTGGCCAGTACCGCACCACCGCTGGGGCCGGATTCAACCAGGCGAATTGGAAAACGAATCGCTTCGTCAAGCGTTGTTATACCGCCACCCGAGGTCATCAGTAACAGTGGACAGGTAATCCCCTGCGCTACCAGTGCGCCTTGCAGGGCTCTTAAATAGCGCGCCATCAGGGGTTGCACGTAAGCATTGCATACCGTGGTCATGAATCGCTCGTATTCGCGTACCTCGGGACAGACCTCGCTCGACAGGCTGATTTCAGCCTCGATGCCCGCAGCGCCCAGCATATCGGCGACTATCTGTTCATGCTCGGGATTGGCGTAGCTGTGCAACAAGCAGATGGCCACCGCCTCTATCTGGTTTTGTTGCAACTCGGTAACGAGCCGACTCACTGAGGCAGTATCTAGCGGGCGCAGAACCCGGCCGCGCACATCGATGCGCTCAAACACTGTGTAGCGTAGGTAACGCGGCACCAGAGGATCTGGTTTTTGCAACGCAAGATCATATTGGTCGTAGCGGCTTTCATAAGCGATTTCGATGCTATCACGAAAGCCCTCGGTCGTAATCAATGCAGTGCGAGCACCCTTGCGTTCGATCAACGCGTTGGTCGCAAGCGTCGTGCCATGGATAAAACCAGCGACCTGGGACGGTTTTATTCCCGCCTTCTGCAATACAATCTGCACGCCCTCTAGAATGGCGGTCTCCGGCGTTTCGATAGTAGTCTCAATCTTGCTGGTGAAGTATGTTTCGCCGGTATCGAGCACCACGTCGGTAAAAGTGCCTCCGACATCGGCCGCGAGGCGAATCGAAACATTGTCCCGTGCTAGTTTATCCACAGCCGCGCGTTACGGAGCATGCGCATCCATGGACCGTATTCGCCCCACTCGCGCGGGTGCCAGGAATTCTGCACGCTGCGAAAAACACGTTCCGGATGCGGCATCATGATCGTGAAGCGTCCATCTTCATTGCTAAAGCCGTTCAGCCCGAGTTCGGATCCGTTGGGATTGAGCGGATAAACTTCGCTGGCCTCTCCGGCGGCGTCGACATAGCGCAGACAGGCAAGCCGGCGCTCGAGCAACCCGGCCGCGGAACAATCCCTGGTCTCGACGCGACCCTCACCGTGAGCGACGACGACCGGCATCATCGAACCCTGCATCGCATCGAGAAACAGCGATGCCGAATCGAGGATTTCAGCCATGACCACGCGCGCCTCGAACTGTTCCGATTTATTGCGCACGAAACGCGGCCAGTGCGCGGCCCCTGGAATCATTTGATACAGGTTCGACATCATCTGGCAGCCGTTGCATATGCCCAGCCCGAAACTGTCGCTGCGATCGAAAAAGGCCGAAAACTCGTCAAAAGCGCGCGCGTTGTAAAGAATCGACTTGGCCCAACCCTCACCCGCGCCCAGCACATCTCCATAGGAAAACCCCCCGCAGGCGGCAATACCCTTGAAATCGGCAAGACTCAAACGGCCCGAGATAATATCGCTCATGTGTACATCGGTCGCGCTAAAGCCGGCGCGGTCAAACGCGGCCGCCATTTCGACCTGTCCGTTGACACCTTCCTCGCGCAGAATCGCGACGCGAGGTCGTACATTGCCGACCAGTTCCGCGCCAACATTATCGGCTGGATCAAAACTCAGGCTGGAAAACAGTCTGGCCGGCTGCCCCGGCTGAATCAAATCGAATTCCTGGCGCGCGCACTCAGGGTTGTCGCGCAATGATTGCATCTGCAAAGTTGTTTCAGACCAGGCGCGTTGCAGTTCGACGATCGGTTCATCGATCACCGTTTCGCGGGCATGGACTATACGCAGGTTCGCCTCACTCTGAGGTTCGCCGATACGATGGACCAGGTGTCCAAGACCGGCTTGCTGCAGCATCAACTCGACCCTGGCCAGGTTCGATTCCAGCACCTGCACCACAACGCCAAGCTCTTCGTTGAACAATGCAGCAAGCACGTCGTCGCCAAGCACCGAGGTATCACAGAGCAGGCCACTTTGCCCGGCAAACGCCATTTCGCATAAAGTGACGACGAGCCCACCGTCCGAGCGATCGTGGTAAGCGAGCAGTAGCTCCTGCTCAAGCATCGACTGCAGGGTTACAATAGCGGTCTTGAACACGCTGGCATCGTCGAGATCGGGGCCAACTGTGCCGATCTGGGCGTAAACCTGGGTCAACGCAGAGGCGCCTATCCGATTCTGACGATCGCCAAAATCGAACAGCAACAGGTATGACTTTTGCTCAGCCGCCTTGATATCGGGTGTCACCGTCTTGCGCACATCGGCAACCGGCGCGAAGGCGGAGATAATCAACGACAGCGGTGCGGTAACCGACCTGTCACTGTCACCCTCCTGCCAGCGGGTTTGCATCGATAATGAATCCTTGCCCACCGGAATCGTGACGCCGAGTTCAGGGCATAGCTCCATCCCCACTGCCCTGACCGTATCAAACAGCCTCGCGTCCTCGCCGGCATGCCCGGCTGCCGCCATCCAGTTAGCGGATAAAACGGTACGCGACAAATCGCCAACCCAGGCTGAACCCAGGTTAGTCAGGGCTTCGCCAATCGCGATACGCCCGGCCGCCGGCGCTTCGAGCAAGGCCAGCGGTGTGCGCTCACCCATGCTCATCGCTTCACCAGTGAAACCCTGATAATCGGTCAGTGTTACCGAAGCATCGGCTACCGGCACCTGCCAGGGCCCCACCATCTGATCGCGCGCGACCAGCCCGCTAACCGAACGATCACCGATGCTGATGAGAAAGGTCTTGTCGGCGACGGTCGGCAGGCGCAATACGCGGTAAAGCGCCTCGAGCGGATCGACCTCACTATGCGTAAATTCAGGCTGCGCGGTATCGCTGTGCCCGGCATTACGATGCATCTTCGGCGGCTTGCCCAGCAATACCTCCAGCGGCAGGTCTACGGGTCGGTTATCGAACTGCGCATCATTAACCCGTAAATCGCGACGTTCAGTCGCCTTACCCAGTATCGCGTAGATACAACGCTCACGCTCACACAGGGCAATAAAATCCTGCAGGCGTTCATCCGCTACCGCAAGTACGTAACGCTCCTGGCTTTCGTTGCACCAGATTTCCATCGGCGACATACCGGGTTCATCATTCGGGACGTGGCGTAAATCGAGGTCGGCACCTCGCCCGGCATCATTCACCAGTTCGGGCAGGGCATTGGACAGGCCGCCCGCCCCAACGTCGTGGATCGACAGAATCGGGTTGGCCTGGCCCTGCGCGAAGCAGCGATCGATAACTTCCTGCACGCGACGTTCCATCTCCGGGTTACCGCGCTGCACCGAAGCAAAATCGAGACTCTCGCTGCTGCTGCCGCTTGCCATCGACGAGGCGGCGCCACCACCGAGACCGATCAACATCGCCGGACCACCGAGCACGATGATATTGGCGCCGGGTGGAATGTCCTGTTTGTCGATATGCTCTCGCCGAATCAAGCCGACGCCGCCCGCGACCATGATCGGTTTGTGATAACCCCGCAGTTCGGACCCGCTCTCTGTCGCCACGCTTTGCTCGTAGGTACGGAAATAACCACAGGTGTTCGGGCGTCCGAATTCGTTATTGAACGAGGCCGCGCCGATCGGACCCTCGAGCATGATATCGAGCGCGGAGGCAATGCGCCCCGGTTTGCCATTATCCTGTTCCCAGGGTTGTTCAAAGCCGGGAATCCTCAGATTCGATACCGAAAACCCGCACAGGCCGGCCTTGGGTTTGGAACCGGTACCGGTCGCGCCCTCATCCCGTATTTCACCGCCGGAACCGGTTGCCGCACCCGGAAAGGGTGAAATCGCGGTCGGGTGATTATGAGTCTCGACCTTCATCAGGATATCGAGCTGCACGTCTTCATACTGGTAATCGGCCGTGGTTGCGGTCGGCGCGAACCGGGTTGCGCTGAAGCCTTCGATTACCGCCGAATTATCGTGGTATGCCGACAGCACGCCGTCGCTGTGCAGCGCGTAGGTATTCTTGATCATGCCGAACAACGACATGTCCTGGTCGACGCCATCGATAGTCCAGCTCGCATTGAAGATCTTGTGCCGGCAATGCTCGGAGTTGGCCTGGGCGAACATCATCAACTCGACATCGCTGGGATTGCGACCCAACTCGACATAAGCCTGTGCGAGATAATCGATTTCATCCGCTGATAGCGCGAGTCCGAGATCGATGTTTGCCTGCACCAGAGCACTGCGTCCCTGCCGCGTGGTATCGATCTCGCTCAACGGCCGCGGCCGATGAGTCTGAAACAACGCGGCGCAATCTTCGAGACTGGTAAACACGGCCTCGATCATACGATCGTGCAACAGGTCTGGCGGCACTTCGTCCGCAGTATCGACCGTGTAGAGGATGCCGCGCTCGATGCGGTTTATCTGGCTCAGGCCACAATTGTGGGCAATGTCGGTCGCCTTGCTGGCCCAGGGCGAAATGGTACCGGGGCGCGGCAGCACATAGAATTCACGGCCACCTGTCTGCTCCGCCTCCATTATCGGGCCGTAGGTCAACAGGTTCTTCAGCACCTCGAGTTCGGCGTCTACCGGGTTTTGCCCCGCGCTATCGATCAGGTGAATATAACGACTGCTGAGACTGTTTACGCTGATCCCGGCGGCGGCCAGTTGTTGTTCGAGTTTTCTAAGTCTGAATTCGGATAATGCCGGACTACCGGGAAGGCATAGCATGTTCGATTGGGTCACTTTGCGGGGATGAAAGGTGCGCAGATAATAACGGAAAACAAGCAGCGCTCCAACCGGCAGTCAGATTAATTCTCGGCGAAAGAAATACTGTGATAGCGATAGCAGCGGATAGTACTCGACCAGTGTCCTGCGGGCGAGACCCGCTTTTAGCATTAATTGCCCGACAAACTCGTCGGCAGTGGACATTTTCTCCCATACCTGTGGCAAAAACGTGGCGCGGTGCCCCTGGTCTTCGATTAGCAGACCATCCACCCCCGGCTTTAAATCATCGAGTAACTCCTGACGCGTATCGAGCGGAATCAGCTCCATCGACGACAACACCGACACTTCGATAGTTATTTTTTCAACCTCGTCCTCCCGCAGCGGCGTGAAACGCGGGTCGCGAAAAGCCGCGTTGAAAGCCGAGTTCGCCACTGCCTGGGCCAGCGGGGCCGACGGTTGCAGCGAACCGATGCAACCGCGCAGATTGCCATCGATGGTCAGGGTCACGAACACCGCCGAGTCAATACGCAGTTTTTTATCGAGCCGGGTAACATCGAGTTGCAACGCGGCGCTGGAATCGAGGCCGTTCACGATCGACCGCCGTGCGATATCGAGCAACGCGGCGCGCTCGTCTTCGCTTAAATCAATGCAGAGCGAAAGCGGCATAGCCAACCACCCGGTTCGGTTGACCCGCGGTATCGCCGGAGTTACAGGCGTGCAGCAAAGTCACATCCATTTCCCGAAAGCGGGTCGATGCCATCAGGCCGTTAATCGCACGCGCACCACAGGCCTCTTCGCCCTTGAGCGTGGTTGATTTATGCAGGATATGTTCGCAGGTGTTGGCATCGACGCGCCGGGCTTCCTGGTAACTCAGGAAATGCGACATATAGGAACTGACCACGACCAGCGTATGCGGGTCGGCGGCGAGCGCATCGATAACCGCAGCCACCTGTTCGGCACCTGCCCCGCCTACCACCACGGGTACCAGGGAAAAATCATTGAGCGCGGTTTGCAAAAAGGGCAACTGTACTTCGAGACTATGCTCTTCACGATGCGCCTCATCGGAGATTTGTACGCCGGGCAAGCGGCTGATCTGCTCGAGACCGTCGCGGTCAAGCGGCACCTCGCCTAACGGGGTCGCAAAGTAATCCACCGACGGGATCGCCATGCCATCGACATAGACCCGGTGCGCGGGTCCGATCAACAGCACGCGTTTTACTTGATCAGGATCAGCTAACAGGCAACGAAACGCGTGAGCAGCGGTCGAACCCGAGTAGATATAGCCGGCGTGTGGTACTTATCAGGGCTTCCGGCATCGCCTCGGGAACCGCTGATTCAGCGCTTAACAGGTCATTGACAAGATGTTGCAACCGCCCCGCATCCGCCTCGTAGAAGTAACCGGCAATCGCCGCCGCGCGCGTACTCATGATCTGTCCTCAATAGATAGTAATCTGAATATTATAACCCGGGCGCATTGCATCTACTTGCCGAGGATCAAGCCATGCAGGATTCTATAGTTTCCACCCGCTACTGGCACCGTCTCGAAGACGGACGCCTGCAATGTGACCTGTGTCCGCGACACTGCCATCTGCGCGATGGACAACGCGGGCTGTGCTATGTGCGACAGCGACTCGACGATGAAATCAAGCTGGTCAGTTATGGCCGATCGAGCGGTTTTTGCGTCGATCCGATCGAGAAAAAACCCCTCAATCACTACTTTCCCGGCAGCACGACACTGTCGTTCGGCACCGCCGGTTGCAACCTGGCCTGCAAATTCTGCCAGAACTGGGATATGACCAAATCACGTGAAATGGATACCCTGGCCGATGCCGCATCGCCGCACAAACTGGCGCAAGTTGCCACCGAGCTCTCCTGCCTCAGCGTGGCTTTCACTTACAACGATCCCGTCATTTTCCATGAATACGCGATCGACGTCGCCGCGGCCTGCCGCGCGCATGACATCAAAACCGTAGCCGTAACCGCCGGTTATATCGACCCGGAACCCAGGGTTGAATTCTTTGCCGCAATGGACGCCGCCAACGTCGACTTGAAGGCCTTTACCGACCGCTTCTACCACAAGATTTGCGGCGGGCACCTGGCGCCGGTGCTGGAAACCCTGGAATACATCAAACACGAAACCAATGTCTGGCTCGAACTGACAACGCTGTTAATTCCCGGCGAAAACGATTCCGACGAAGAATTGCATGCCATGACCAACTGGGTAGTCGAAAAACTCGGCCCCGACGTGCCGATGCACTTTACCGCCTTCCACCCCGACTGGAAGATGCGCGATATCGAAAGCACCCCGTCCGCCACCCTGACCCGGGCCCGCGGCATCGCCATCGACAATGGCGTGCACTATGCCTATACCGGAAACGTGCACGACAACCAGGGCTCGAGTACCTGGTGTCATTCCTGTGGGGAGCTGCTGATCGAACGCGACTGGTATGTACTGGGACACTGGGGACTCGATGCCAATGGCTGCTGCGCCAACTGCGGTACACCGCTGCCGGGGCATTTCCTCGACCAGCCCGGACAATTCGGTGCCCGGCGAATTCCGGTTAATCTAAGCCGCTACAACTGAATATCGCCCTTCCTGCCCGCGCGCACCGCTATCCGGGATAGAGTAAATAGCAGGTTCACTGGTATCCTAAAGCCACCTCCGGAGAATGCTCGCAAAAGACGCTACCAACCGGCGCGGTCGCGCCGGTTGGTCCATCCATGGAACCGCTTGGAGCGCGGCGTCCCTGCCGCGCTACACTTTTGTGAGCATTCTCCCGAGGTGGCTTAACACTGTAGATAGAAATCGATTACCATATCCCCTCCAATCTTGTAGCTGTGGTATCCAAGAATAATGAAAAAATCCCGTACCGCCTGTCTCTGCTGTGTCGCGCTTGGTCTGTTATCGGTGACCACAGGTGTTCAGGCCAAACGCCCCGGGTTTACCGGTTTGACGGCCCTTGCAGACTCGCCCGACGCCGCTTCCTGGAACCCGGCAGGCATTACCCGCGTGCCGGAATCACTCGAGTTACAGCTGGCTACTGCCTACACTAACTCCCGCTTCAAGGTCGAAGAGGCGACATTTGGCGGCGGGGATCCCGACAAGGAAGATGCCATCAACTTTATCCCAGGCGTCTACTATGTCAAACCTCTGAACGATGAATGGGTATATGGCGTATCTGTAACTGTGCCGTCCGGTTTTGGTTGGGATTATGGCGGCAGCTGGTCAGGCCGATACCTTTCGGAGGAGACTTCACTGGCATTTCTGGCACTTAATAATTCGCTGGCTTACCGCTGGAGCGAAGACTTGTCTGTCTCGGCTGGCATACAGGTGATGTATGTTTCTTCGGAATCGAAAGCCCGCGTTGATAATATCGGGCCTCGTGGCGACGGGCGCTTTAAACTGGAGGAGGACGGCGTCGGTGCGGGATTTACCCTCAGTTCGCTGTATGAATTCAGCCCGGATACACGCGTGGGAGTAAATTATCGCTCTGAAGTAGATATCGACCTGTCGGGGAATCCTGAATTCGATAATATCGACAACGTTTACCTGGTGGCACTGAATGACCTGGGATTACTCGGGCAGGAAATCGATGTGGATTTCACGGTTCCCCAGCAGGTGCAGCTCGGTGTATTTCACCAACTGAATGATCGCTACAGTGTCACCGCCGATATTATCTGGCTCGACATGTCAGAGTTCGCGGTCACCTCGGTCTCGGCGGGACCGGATAGTGTTTCAGTGGAATCTACCTTCGAGGATACCTATTTTGTGAGTGTCGGGCTCGGTTATCGCTGGGATAGTAGAACGCAGGCTAACGTCGGCATGGGCTATATGCCATCTCCGGTAGACGACGATGACAGGTCACTCTACCTGCCACTCGACGATACCTGGGTGTATGGCGCGGGCGTCGAGAGAGAGTTGGACAATGGCGACATCGTTACGGTCAATTTCGAGTACGTGGATATAGCCGACGCCCCCGTCGATCAGGAAAACTCGCCGTTGTCGGGCCGGGTAAAAGGCAAGTATCAAAACAACTACGCGGTGCTGCTGGATGTCAGCTATCGCTTCAACCTGTAGGCTGCGATCCTTCAACTCATCGAGTCATCCCCGCGCAAGTGGTAATGACCGGCAAATGAACGAGAAAGACCAGATAATTGCGTGAGCAGCGCAAACGAGGTCGTGTTATGACTGTTTTCGCAATACTTGACGCCGGTCAGTATGCTCTATCCCCATTTATTTACAGTAGCAGATAACATCAAAACCAACGAGGACATGGATGACGGGTCACGTAACCCATGCAACCCCGCCGAGGATCGATGATGCCGCTGTCAACAGGCTGATCGCCGCACTCGACAACCCATTGGCTTTCGGGCATCCGATCAAGTACCGGCGCCTGATAGAAACCCACATCTCATGGATAATCCTGACCGGGGACTATGCGTACAAGATCAAGAAACCGGTTGATTTCGGATTTCTCGATTTTTCAACCCTGGAAAAACGACGTTTTTATTGTGTAGAGGAACTGCGTCTGAATAGACGCCTCGCTCCTGAAATTTACCTCGAACTGGTCGAGATACGCGGCAGTGAAACCTCACCACGCTTGCACGGTAGCGGGGAAGTCATCGAATACGCGATCAAGATGCTGGAGTTTCCGCAACAATGCCTGCTCAGCGCCCACGCCACCAACCATGATTTGAACGACGACCTGATCGACGCTATCGCCAGCACGGTTGCCACGATGCATGCCGATAGCGAGCAGGCCGATCCAGCCAGCGATTTTGGTGCCGCCACGGTGGCGGCCCAATGGAGCGAAGAAAACCTGGTGCATATCGCTCAGGCAATCGGCACCGAGTTTTTGCCCGACAGCTATTTCCGCTTGAGACGCTGGTATCAGGAAAACAAAAGTCTGCTGAACAGCATCGATTCGCGCAAGCGGGACGGCTTTGTACGCGAGTGTCATGGTGATCTGCACCTCGGCAACATGGCCCTGATAAACGATCGGGTAACCCTGTTCGACTGTATCGAATTTAACCCGCAGCTACGCTGGATCGACACTATTAGTGAAGTGGCGTTCGTAGCGATGGATTTACAGGCGCGCGGCTATGCCGAATACTGCTGGCGTTTTATCAATCATTACCTCGCTATAAGCGCCGACTATGCAGCGGTCAAGCTACTGCGCTACTACTTTATCTATCGCGCCCTGGTGCGCGCCAAGGTAGAAGCGTTACGCCTCCAGCAGCAGGACAGGAACGGCAAAATCTGCCCGTCGCATCTCAAACCTGCCCTCGACTACATCGAACTTGCCAGGCTCTGGGCCGACAACCATCGCCCCGGCATGATTATCATGCACGGCCTCTCAGGATCGGGAAAATCAACCATTGCTGCAAAACTGGTCGAGGCTCTGGGGGCGATTCAAATTCGATCCGACGTGATCAGAAAGCATTTATTCGATCTGGATGCGGCGCAACAGACCGATTCTGCGCTGGACCAGGGTATTTACTCCGAGGAAGCCACCGAGCGCACCTATCGCAGATTGCAGAATTTTGCGCAAACGATAATCGATGCCGACTTTACGGTTATCCTGGACGCGACCTTCCTGCAGCAATCGCGCCGTCGGCAAATGCTCGAGACGCAAACAGGTACCGACTACAAAAGGATCATTATCAACTGTGAAGCACCCGTGGAAGAATTGCGCAAACGCATCGTCGCGCGCGAGGACGATCCATCAGAAGCGAACCTGGAAGTACTCGAGCAACAACTGCTGACCAGCCAGCCGATTAACACGGAGGACATAGCGTTGGCCGAGGTTGTCAATATCGGCAGCGACGGTATCAGCCCGCAGCAAATCGAGCAAATCAGGGAACTGCTGGTTAGTTGATCGTCAGTACATCGGCGTCAACGATGTCGAGCAATTTCTCGGCGGTGTTACCGATCAGTTTGCCGCTGATCCCGGTGCGCGCGAGCGAACCCATGACGACGATACTTGGATCGATTTCGTCGCAGATATTCTGCAGGGTTGCGACGATATCGCCCTGGCGCAGGGTAACCCGTGTCGGATCAATATCATACAACCCGGCTAATTGCTCCGCGGTGATCTCGCCAACAGGCGTCTTTATCGGCAGGTGTTCGGTATCGATCGAAATCAGGTAGGCACATGCAATGTACAGATCCATGCCGACGATATCCGCAAATGCGCGCGCATCGCGCAAAATTAGGTCATTTAGCCTGGCATGCTGTGGATCACCGGATTCAAGATCGAGACAGGCGAGAATTCGATCTGACTTCCAGTCCTGTGCCTGGTCGGTAAACAGTATCGGGCTGGCACAGTGTTCCATTATGTAGTAATCGGAAGTTTTGCTGAAAAACCGGCGTGCCTTGCTGTGGTGAAAACTCGACTTGATCATCAGGTCACAAGCTGATTTTTCAGCGGCCTGGATCGACGCATCGACCCAATTACTATTCCATGCAACCTCGGTGCTATAGGGCACATCACTCACCTTGCAGGGTTGCATCAGTGTTTCCAGCCATGCTTCTGCTTCCTCGAGCGTGCGCCGTTTGAAATCCTTGCGCGACGAGTATTCTCCCGCTTCGTCAAGACTCTTGTGTATACACAGGAAGGCATGAATATGACAGCCCCCGAGTTTGGCGATCAGCAAGGCCTTTACCAGCGCGACCTGATGCTCGGCGGTAGGATCGACGATAACGAAAAGCCTGGTTTTCTTCTTCATGTCAACCTCGTCAAAATTGCGAAATAATGCATTACTTTGCTGTCAGGCAACTGCATTCGGCCAGTTGCGAGATTTTATGCGAGGTACTGCCGAGAAGCGCGCTTTTGAAGCGACCGAAACCTCGACTACCGCACACGATCAGGCCTGCTTCGCGCTTTTTGGCGAAAGCCACTATTTCTTCGGCGGGGCTGCCCAGTACGGACCTGGCATCCACATCCTGCACACCATACTCCTTCGCACTCATGCGCGCCTGCTCGACCAGAAAATCAGCATACTGCAACATGGCCTTCTCCGATTCGGCCGAATTCTGCGCCATCGTATTCACCAGGTTGAGCGGTGCTTCCTCAAAGTCAATCACCATTCTCGGCATGGGTTCGATGATATGTTCGATTTCACCCATTTTGCGCATCTCGGACGGTATTTGCATATGACCGGCATCGATTACGTAGATAATGCCGAGCGCCACCTGATCCTTTGACGCGAGCGTTGCACCAATCTCAAGCGCCTTGCTGGAATGCACCGAACCATCAAAGGCAACCACGATTGATTTGAACATAGATCTCTCCTGCATTTATGACTGATTATATTGCAGCATTATCCTCGGCAGTGGATGTTGACCCCAATCAAGTATTCCATGGCTAGAGGGAGGCGGTTCTGCGACCTGCAGGATTGATCGTCAACCTGGATCTGAACCATTTGTGCAGCTCCATCACCAGCAGAACCGAAAGCGCCAGCCCCTGCAGGGACAACCATCGCTCGAAGCTGACCGGACTGGCGCCAAGCACATCTCCGAGCCACGGGGTATACATCGCGCCGATGTGCACCAGCTGGGCAACAATCGTACCGCCGAGCAACAGCTTGTTGCGCATCGGGTTATGGCGGAAAACCGACAGGGTTTCCGAGCGGCTGTTGAGTACATGTACGTTTTCGAACAGCACCATCAGCAAAAGCGTATTGTTACGCGCCTGCTCAAGCGTAAAACCCTGGTCGAGCAGGTATTTAAACAGGCCAAACGCAACCACGCCGATAACGATGGCCGAAATAATTACGCGTTCGAGCATGATACGATTGAAGATCGCCTCTTTCGGTGGCCGTGGCGGCTGCCTGAGTTCTCCGCCCTCACCCGGTTCAAACGCGAGCGCGATATCCTGGATGCCATTGGTCACCAGGTTCAGCCACAACAATTGCACCGCCAGTAACGGCAGTGGCAAAGCCGTAATCATCGACAATACAAACAACACGAGCTCGGCAGCACCGGTGGAGATCAACAGGAATATGACCTTGCGCACATTGGCATAGGCGATGCGCCCCTCTTCGACACCGTCGACGATCGATTCGAAATTATCATCGGTGACAATAATGTCAGCGGTTTCACGAGCCACGTCGGTGCCGCTCTCGCCCATCGCGACTCCGACCTGGGCCACACGCAGCGCCGGCGCATCGTTGGCGCCATCGCCGCTGACGGCAACGTAGTGTCCATTACGCTGTAACGATTGCACGATATCGAGTTTCTGTTTCGGTTCAACCCGCGCGAACACGGTCGCAGACTGCGTCATACGGTCGATTTCCGTCTCCGAACCGGCTGCCTTTAACTGTGGCCCGGTGACGACCTGCGACTCGTCTTCGAGCAGATCGAGCTCCCGTCCGATAGTCAATGCGGTGACCGGATGATCACCAGTCACCATTGCCACGCGGATGCCTGCGGCGCGGCATTTCGCCACCGCAGATTTCGCTTCGGGGCGCAAGGGATCGATCAATCCGACGAGACCAATCAGGGTCAGATTTTTCAACTGGCTATGGCTGAATTCTTCCCCGCTATCGATATCGATATCTCCGTAAGCCATCGCAATCACCCGGTAGCCATCCTCAGCCAGTGTCCTGGCCTGGGTTTCGACTGCCGCGACATCGAGCTTGTTAACACCATCCACTGAGACGATCTTGTCGCACATCATTAACAATTTTTCGAAAGCGCCTTTGACAAAAGCACGCGGTTTCCCGTCAACCTGGTTGAGGCTAGCGCTATACAAGCGTTCCGATTCAAACGGGATGCTGGCGATTTCGGGGCACTCGCTAATCGTTTCGGCACGGGTCCAGTCCACGCGGTGCGCCATGATCAACAGGGCAACATCAACCGCATCGCCAGTACGCGCCCAGATACCATTCTGGCGTCCGAGATAACCTTCGTTCGCAAGCACCGCACAGCGGCATGCCGCCGACAGTAATTCATCATCGTCAGCATCTGCTTCTCCGTGTGCCGTGGTGATTTTGCCATTGGGTTGATCGCTGTCACCACTGACCTGCCAGTCGCGATGTCCCGGAAACACGAGCCGACGCACAGTTAACTGATTGGCGGTTAACGTGCCCGTTTTATCGGATGCAATGTAAGTGCAGGATCCCAGCGCTTCGACCGCGATCAGACGGCGTACGATGACGTCACGCTTTGCCATCCGGCGCATGCCGATGGCCAGAGCCACGGTCAGTGCGACCGGCAACCCTTCCGGAATCACCGAAACCGCCAGGGCCACCGAGGACAGGAATATCTCCGACAGTGGCATACCTCGAACCAGCAGAATGGTCGCCATCACCACCACCGCACATCCGACAAAAATCGCAACGCGTCGTGTAAATCGTTCCATGCGTTCCTGCAGCGGCGCCTTGGCATCGGTATCCCCGGTGACCGATTCGGCAATAGTACCCAGTTCAGTAGCCAGACCGATATCCGCAACCACACAACTGGCCCGTCCCCGATTCACCAGGCTGCCGGCGAAAGCCATGTTAACGCGATCACCGAGCACCGTATCGGCGTCGAGAACCACGCCGGCATTCTTGATCACCGCAATCGATTCTCCCGACAGTAAAGACTCGTCGATTTCAAGATTATGACTCTCGAGAATGCGCATATCGGCCGGCACGCGCTCGCCCGACTCGAGTAACACGATGTCACCCGGCACAATTTCTTCCGAGTTGATCTTGTAGGCGTCGCCTTCGCGCAGCACGCGTACCTGCGTGGTCATCATCTTTTGCAGTGCGTCGGCGCTGCGCTGCGCCGAGAACTCCTGCACCGTGCCGATGACCGCATTGAGAAAAAGCACGGCGCTGATGAAAACAGCGTCGGAATATTCCTGGATCAGTAACGACACCAGCGCGGCGGCGACCAGCACGTATATCAATGGACTCTTGAACTGGCTAACGAAGACTTCGAGCAATCCGGGCGGGGTCTTCCTGGGCAGGGCATTGGGCCCGAATTGCAGCTGACGTCGCTCTACCTCGGCGATGGCAAGCCCGGAGGGCTGGGCTGACAGAGTCGACAGTATCTGCTCACGACTCATTGCATGCGGAGTTTCAATGTTCTCCACGCTGAGCTGCGCAAACGTTTCATTCGTGTTCATGGTGATAACAGCGGCTCCCCGTCCGTGGATTATTCTTCGGATTATCGCATCAACTTAGCCCAACCTTCACCTTCTCGGTTTGACAAGTATCAAAGCAAGCTCATATTTGGCGGGATTGCCGATGGGACAGGCTTGTGCACCGATCAAGTCTCCCTGCTTGAAATAAGCCCCAAAACCCCCACGTTAGGTTATAATTCGCAATCTTGGGGACGACTTGGCTTCGACGTGGGTCGCGAAACCTGAGGTGCATGCCGAGAATGTAGAAAACCTCGTTAACTCTTCTGCAAATTATAGTTGCCAACGACGACAACTACGCACTCGCCGCTTAATAACCGGTAGATTGCTGTCGGACTGGAGCCGTGTCTATGCGTCCAGGTTCTTCGGAACATATCCGGCATCGCTCTCATAGAATCGTGATGGACGCTCGTTCGGGGCCGAAGCACTAAACAAGTACCGAAATCGCTGTCTGTTTTCCCCGTCCGGCGGGTAGTAGCCAGTTAAATCAAATGTCGGAATAAGCATGTAGAGCCGATGGCAGAGGGCTTGCGGACGCGGGTTCGATTAGTCAAATGGTCGCCACGGGGAGTGATTCCCGTAGGAAAAAGAGGGCTCATACGGTGAACGCTAAGGGACATGGTCCTATGCTAACGCCGTCCGGTGAATGGGAAACCAGTAAGCCGGCTAGAGACTCATAGGCTCCTAAAGGTAATCCCTAAGGAGTACTAGGGTGGGCAAACGCCCACAACACGCTCTCCCCTGCAGCAGCTTTGCAGGTGAAGGAATAGTCCAGCCAACATTGAAAAATGTGGATAAGCTGTCCCGCCGTCTCCACCACTATCAGCCCCGGCCTATATCAAGGCCGGGGTTTTCTTTTTGTTTGGAATGTTTATAATTTTACTGAGAACAAAAAGAGAATAAAAGTGTGTACAAGGAAGTCAGGTTATTAGTAGAAACCGATGCGGCCTATATCGCCGGCATAATCGATGGTGAAGGAACCGTCACCTTATCTCGACGTCATCGATCCGAAAACCGTCAACTGGTGGTAAGTATCAGCAACACCGAACGTCCCCTGCTTGAGTATGTACTTGATTCAGTCGGTGCTGGTAAAATTACCGGTAAAAGAACCTACCAATCTCACCATACCGCAAGCTACACCTATACCATCTCTAATCGGCAGGCTCTGGCATTGCTAGGCCAGATCTTTCCCTACCTGAAAACCTACAAAGCGAAACGCTCGGATCTAATTCTGCGCGACTACATCCGTCTGACACCGAGAAACGGGCGCTATACACCGGAAATCAAACAAGCTCGAGCTGACTTTGAACACAATGTAATGAACATAAAGTACTGAATCGATGATTCCTTATCTGTACAGGATTTTCGCGACAAATTAGGGTGACAGTTAACTTAATTCCGGCCAAACGCTTATCCGAGGCTTCCTTTGGGCCTTCCGTGTGTTGCGGTTCGCACTCCATTGTTAATGATCCGATAATTAAGTAATAGTCCTGTAATATTCGGCAGGTATGTTTCGTTTCTAATAATCGGTGATCTGATTATTGCCAGCAAACGTTCTTTCATGGGGACCCCCTCCACAAGTACGGACGTTAATGGAAACTCGGCTTAGAGCAAGGATGCTCTTTCTTCTTTTACTCGTTAAGGTTTTTCTGCCTGGACAGTGGTATCAAGGCTGCAGTCGTTGCTGAACTAGTGAATTAGGGTGGCAGTTAACTTGATTCTGAAATAAGTTAACTGTCACCATAATAGCCATAATAGCGGGTACTATCTCTTTCGGTGTCGCGATATCGGTCAGTGCCTGGCATGCCGTCATTCGAAAAGGGTCCCGCAGACGGTCTTGATCCGTTTAAAGGGGCAAGCACACTGTCGGGCGAGTTACAAACAGGCTAGAATCTGCCACTGGGAAATCCACGCAACCACGATAGAAATCGCGCCAGGAGTGAAACATGACCAAGAAAAGATTTTTAACCGTACACTTCACCGATGGCAGCAAGCTGTCAATGTCGTTTCCGCAACAGACGGATGATTTCAACCAGATAGCCAACCGGGTGCAAAAAGCGTTGGACGCCAACCAGTTGGCGATTGAGCTCGACGGTGAAATGTTTGTCATACCGATGAACAATATCAAGTACCTGCAGGTTAATCCCGCTCCCGAACAGCTACCCGATTCCGTCATTCGCGGTGGCGCCTTAAAAGTGGAGTACTAGATTTTTGTCTGCACCGGGTGGGGCCTTGTCGCCAGCATAAAACCGGCAAAAGTATCTGTTACGGAGATAATTCTCTTCAGCTACTCCGTCTAATCCTGTGTCGCTTCAAAAAGCTGTCGATCTTGACCGCGGCCTGCTTACCCAATACCTGGTTCTGGACTTCCCTGAGCAACGCCAGCCTCGTTTCTTCTGTCCAGTGATGAATTTCCCGACTTTCGAGGGCTTCAATACGATCCAGCGAAGCTTTTGCCAGCTGCCGCTCCCTGCGACTGAAGTGAGGGTCTTCAATCACCCTGCGCAACCTGAGTTTTACGTCAATCATCACCCATGCCAGTGATTTTCAATATTTGAAACATTGAGTATAACTCTTTTACACAGATTAACCTGATGCCTCATCGTCCGAATAAGACAAGGCCTTCTTTTTGCCTTTTTTTATGAGATCGGATATGACTTTTAATTCCTTGCTCAAATCCTGGTAGCGGACACTGGTATCGTCGAGCTTACCTTCTTCCATCAGTTTGACTCCGAGTCTGGATTTCTTGCGCTCCAGTTTTTCGATTATTTCTAACAGCTTGTCACGTTTATCCTCCTGCTTCTTTTTAGAAAGATCAAAAATTCCTTCGAGCTTGCCTGCCAGTTTATTCGTACCCATACTCGTCTCCCAGCGCTTTTACTTCCTTATCTTTTACCCACAGAGTAATGGCGGATTTGAGTAGTTTCTTACAGATGCTATGGGTGAACCCGATATCGTTGATCAGGGAGGATGCGCTGTCCGGATCAATTTTGTTTTCTCTGATCAATGCATCTACTTCGTAATTCATCGAGATTTCGTTTTCGATTGCACTTCTTCTTTGAACTTCGATCTGCGTCAGAATATCTTCCTCGTCACCCTCGTAAACCCTTACCTGTTGTATATTGCGTAGCACCGCGATCAACTCTGCACGCAACTCATTATAGATTTCGATCATTACAGTGTTATGTCTTTTCGCGTGATAGTTCAGATTTTTTTGTAGTTCCCTGACATCTTTTACCATTTCAATGATGTTTCTGGCGGTTAATTTCAGTTCATACATTTTATTGTTGTCTTCCTGATCCATATAGCTTTGCGAAATCGAGCCATATTTGATGATCTCTCCATACAGGCTCTTGAGTTCCTGCTGGTAGACCTTGTCGATATCGATCCTGATCGGTGATACCGAGGACTCGACTACTTTATCGATAGCAGTATCTGAAAAAATCGCAGAACGATGCAGATTCATCGCATGGACCATTGCTTCCAGGGATTTGTCATAAAGGTGGATCGTTTCCTTGTGCAGCGCGGCCAATGCGGTTGCGGGGATTTCCATGACCTCGTCGGTCAGGTATTTCGCCCTGCCACGATCTTTTTTACCTTCAGGAAACAGGGTTTCCAGGTAAGCAACCATTTTGTTGGTAAATGGATAAATGATCAGCACCCCGGAAACATTGAAGATCGTATGGAAAAGCGCCAGGTGCATCGCATCATCAGATTCTGCGATCGAGAATATCGGCGCCAGAAAATCGACCAGGTCCCTTAACTGGTATATGAAAACAATCGCGAACAGGCCGGTGGTCATATTGAATATCAAATGCGCGACTGCCAGGCGTTTACCATTTTTGTTCGATGCCAGTGACCCGAGTGCTGCGGTCACGGTGGTACCGATGTTCGCACCTATTGCAAGGGAAAGCGCATTGATGTAGTCGATCTGACCGGTAGCAAGTGCGGTTATGATAATCGCCATGGTCGCACTGCTGGACTGAATCACAACCGTGGCCACCGCCCCGAATAGAATATAGACAAAAACACCCAGGTAATCCTGCATTGCATACTCGGCCAGGTCCAGACCTTGCTTGAGGGTTTCAAAACCCTCTTTCATATAGGCGATACCCAGGAAAATAAAACCCAGTCCGATCAAAACGCTACCCACGCCTTTATAGGCATGGTGTCTGGAAAATTGCATGACCACACCAAAAATCAACATCGGCAGTGCATAGTGCGCAATTTTAATTTTCAGACCGAAGGAAGAGACCAGCCAGGCCGTGGTTGTCGTGCCGATATTGGAACCGAACACGACACCAACCGCCTGGGCCAGGCCGATCAACTCGGCAGAAAGGAAGGAGATAATGATCACTGAAACCAGCGACGAACTCTGCGCCACGGCAGTCGCCAGGAACCCGGTGCCGATCGCTCTCGGTGTCGTACTGGTGAATTTTTCAAGGAACTGCTCCAGCGCGCCGCCACTAAACAGTTTGAAACCGTTTTCCATGTAGTGCATACCGATCAAAAAGATAGCCACACCGGCGATAATCGTTCGGGCATCGTCGTTCGACACTACGAACCAGGCAAAACCCAGAAATACGAGCGGTCCGATGAATCTTTTTAACATTGGAGTGTAAGTATGAGACTTATAATAATTATCAAATCAATCGCGGTTCGGGTGCCGATACGCCTCGTCTTGTGAGCAGGCCGGTATCGCATCACAAAGCGGGCAGAACAGTGCGACCGCCATCTGTTCACTAGACTTTGTATAGCTGCATAAATCCTGTCATCCGATAGAACTGTTTTTTTGGAGAAACTTTGACGCAAAAATTTCGCGCTTGCACCCCAATCTAGTGTTACCTGAGGCAATCTGCCTTAACCTGGATCAATAAAACGGTTCTTCCCGGCTACTTTACGCCTGTCGCGAAGGTAGCATCGGGTCAATCGAAGCCAATGCGAAAACCCCATGGGAAATGCGTAGGGGTGAGTCATCAGACCGGGCTGTGATCGCACGCAACAGCTCCCGACCAGAAGCGCCCGGCCCTGTTGACTATCCCTCGTCCGTTTCCGGCAGAAAGCCACCTGCCTGCATATTCCACAGGTGTGCGTAATGACCGTCACGCAGCAACAGCTGCTGGTGACTGCCGTCTTCGATAATCATGCCCTGATCAAACACCAGGATGCGGTCCATGTGCGCTATGGTCGACAAACGGTGCGCGACCACCACCACCGTACGACCCTGCATCAGGTTTGCCAGCGCCAGCTGAATTTTCTTCTCGGTGACCGAATCGAGTGCGGAAGTGGCTTCATCAAGAATCAGTATCGGTGAATCTTTCAGGATTGCGCGGGCAATCGCGATGCGTTGCCGCTGTCCGCCGGACAGCTTGACCCCGCGTTCCCCTACCAGCGACTCGTATTGCAGTTCGGTCTGCAGGATAAATTCATGGGCGTGAGCTTTTTTGGCTGCCTCGATCACCTCTTCGTCGCTGGCATCGAGTCGACCGTAGCGAATATTCTCCATCAATGAACGATGAAACAGCTGCTGGTCCTGCGGGATCATCGAGACGTTTTCGCGCAGACTATCCTGCGTTACTTCGAGAATATTCTGTCCGTCTATTTTGATCGTACCGCCCTGCACTTCGAACAAACGCAGAATCAGGTTGACGAAGGTTGACTTGCCGGAGCCGGAAAAACCCACCAGCCCGACCTGCTGTTTAGGTTCGATGATCACACTCAGATGCGTAAACACCCGCAAACCCTCCTGGTATATGAACGAGACATCATCAAATACAATTTCACCCCGGGTTACCTGCAACACCGACGCGTCGGGCTGGTCGATAATTTCATGCGACTGCACGAAAACCGAAACCCCGTCGCTGATATTGCCGAGGTACTCAAAAAATTCGAGAAAGCTGCGACTCAAACCCCTTGCCGCCTCTATCAGCATGATCGCCAGACCCGCCACCATGGAGAATTCTCCCACCGTCACGCTGCCTTCAGACCAGATCTTCAGTGCATAACCGACCATCGAGATCATCAATACCATCGCGGCCGTGAACTGGAACCAGCGCAGTTTCTCCATATACCAGTAAGTGCGCAGCGCGTGATCCACTTCATGGTTCAGATAATCGGTCAGGTAATCCTCTTCATACTGCCGACGCGCAAACATCTTGGCGTTCATGACGTTAGTCACCGAATCCACCACTTTACCGGTAACCAGAGAGCGTGCTTCGGCAAAGTCCTGCGCATACACGCGGCAACGCCGGGCCAGCAGGTACGATACATACACATATATCCCCAGCCACAGGCTCAACACCAGAGCCAGTTCACCGCTTGCGTTAAACAGCAGAACCAGCGCTACCAACGATTTGACGATCAGCGGATAAAAATCAAAGGTAATTGTCCACAGGGCATGCATGCTGCTCATCGACACCTCGGCAATGCGATTCGCCAGTGAGCCGGCAAAATGTGAAATGAAGTAGCGATGCGAATGGTGCTGTAGATAACTGAACAGCGATTTACGAATTTCGGCGCGCAGAAACGGCCCGGTCAGCACCAGCATTGCCCCACTGGCGCGACTGAACAAAACAATCCCGAGGTTTAACAGCGCAAACAGGATCAGGGCATCCTTGCTGGCAGCAAAAATATCCATGCCGGTTTGATTGGCCAGCGTGACCGCATCAATAATTTCTTTCACCGCATATGGCAGCAAGATGGTGCAGGCAGCCTGCGCGGCTTCGAATACAAACAGCGCGCCCAGTGTCTTTCGCGACTTGAGGTAAAAATAAAGCGCAAAGCGCCACGGCGAAGGTGGCAGTCGAGGCGCTTCTCCAGCAATGACCAGGGTCGAATCCATCCTGCAAGTGTAACGACATCGATCGGTTTAAGGGAGCCCAAATAGCAACCACAACCAATAATAAAAACCGACATACACTTCCTTGCAAATCTCGCACAGCACGTTACCAGCCAAGCTCCGGCCTTGACTGGCGCGCAGTTGTCACTGACGGTTGGGACGCGGAAAATTTCGGCCCTTAAATCTGACCCGCCAACCCGGCTGCATGCATTTAGCTGCGGGTTCTGACAAACCAGCTTGACTATCCGGCAGGCTGGCACCATTATTTTCACCTGCTCCGGAGCTCGAATTTCCGCGAGCGCCATATCAAGAACTGCCGGATATCCGACTGCCTCCATATACTGATTAATGAACTCCGATCCCCAATCAAGCAGCGAGTTGATGCTATCCGTCATCGTTCCCGTTTTTAACGTGGCGCCTTATCTCGAGCAAGGGCTGACGAGCCTGGTCAATCAGGATTTTACCCATGCCTGCCAAATCATTTTAATTGACGATTGCTCAAGCGATAGCAGTCTCGAGATTTGCAGGCAGTTCGTCAACGACTACCCCCACAAATTCGAACTCATCGAAAGCCGCACCAACGGCGGCGTCAGCGTGGCCCGTAACCTGGGCCTGGATCGGGCACAGGGACGCTACCTGATGTTTGTCGACCCCGACGATATCCTTCCAGCCAATGCATTCTCCTGCCTGTTTGGGGCGGCTGAAGATTACGCTGCCGACATCGTCAAGGGTAATCTTGTTCTGTTCGATGAAGACAGTCGAAAAGCGGCGCCCGATCAAGTTCACACCACAACCCTGGTTACCGGCGACGCTGTCTTGACCGAGTTGTTCGAGCATGCCCGTGTGCGTGGACATATTGCCGGCAAAATCTACCGCCGTGACAAGTTTGGTGAACTCCGCTTGCCTGTCGGGGTACGCATGGCGCAGGACCTGCTGTTCTTCAGCCAGGTGTTCTCAAAGGCGCAATCGCTGTTACTGCTGAGCCAGGGCGTCTATGAGTATCGCAAGCATGCGGGCGGATCAACCGGGCGCAAGTATGAGAAAGGATCTTACATAGACTGGCTCGATGCGGTAGAACGCTCGGGAGATTTTGCCACCGGCAAGCGTCAGAAACTTGCCCACAAGGTCCTGCTGTTGCGCACCATGACCCAGATCGCACGCGAATGTCGCAAGATCCCGCCGACCAGTGCCAGGTCGGTACTGGAGACGATCGAACAAAAGTGCCGGCAGTGGAACATTCGCCTGTTCGGTCTGGTCGTCGTCGATCGGCTTGGCCTGCGCAGCATAAGCCGCTATATTAAATTGCAACTGGCACTGAAGCAGATAAGGCGTAACCTGTCTCGAAGCTGATACCCCGTACCCGGCCCGGATTGCCACCGCGCCCAACAAATGAGCACCAAATATTGACCTCGTCCGTTGCTATTTTTCGCAAACGCCTGCTCTCGTACTCGGAGACATTCATTGCCGACCAGGGTCGTTTGCTGCCGCATTACCGGCCGGTGTTCTGCGGTTATCAGAAAGATCAGTCGGGTATACACATGCTCGACGGTTCGACGCAGGTTTTGCTCGATGACTACAGCAGCATGCCATCACTGTCCAAGTTTATGTTTCGTCAGGGTCTGGGGGGTGGCAAAGCGTGGATTGCCGAGATAGGCAGGCAGTCTCCGGCGCTGATTCATGCGCATTTTTTCAACGACGGTCTCGATGCGGTCAGGCTAGGCGACGAACTCGATCTGCCGGTTATTACCACTGTCCATGGACACGATATCACCAAGCATCAAAATGCAGTCGCACAGAGTCCAACCAACCGACGCTTTTTCGATCGGGTCGATCGTATCATCGCCGTGTCGCAGTTCATGGCCGAACAGGTGCTTGCCCGCGGATGCCCGCAAGAGAAGCTGCTGCAGCACTACATCGGTATCGATCTGGAAAAATTCACCCAGCAAAAGGTCGAGTCGGAACAGCCGTCATTGCTGTTTGTAGGCCGCCTGGTAGAAAAAAAGGGCTGCACCTATCTGCTACAGGCGATGACGAATTTACAAAAACGTTTCCCTGATCTCGAGCTAACGATTATGGGTGAAGGCGAGTTGAAATCGTCGCTGCAGCAAGAGGCCACGGCGCGACAATTAAAAGTCCACTTTACCGGTGCGGCAAGCGCGGCGGATATCGGGCAACAGCTGGCACGTTGCTGGCTGTTCGTAGCGCCCAGCATTACCGCGTCAAGCGGTGATATGGAAGGGCTTGGCATGGTGTTTCTGGAAGCCCAGGCGCTGCAAACCCCGGTAGTCAGCTTTCGCAGTGGCGGCCTGGTCGAGGCGGTCCAGGAAGACAAAACGGCTTTGCTGAGCGCCGAGAAAGACGTCTCCGGACTCACCGAAAACATTGCCAGTTTGCTGGAAAATTCCGACCTTCGCCGCAATATGGGTGCCGAGGGGCGTAAACGGGTCGAGGAAAACTTCGACGTGCGTAAACAATGCGCCAAACTGGAAATGATCTACGCTAAGCTTCACTGATGTTTGCCTCGGTAATATTTACGACCTATAACCATCCCCGCTGGCTGGAGAAAACGCTATGGGGGTTTTCGGCCCAGTCTTACCGGGATTTCGAAATTATCGTCGCCGATGATGGCTCCGACCAGGAAACCCGTAACGTGGTGGAATCGATGAAATCAGAAATCGACATCCCGATCCGGCATCTCTGGCAGGCCGATGATGGTTTTCAGAAATGCAAGATATTGAACAAGGCTATCGTCGCAAGTCGGGGCGAGTACCTCATTTTTACCGATGGCGATTGCATCCCCCACCCCGATTTTGTCAGGAACCATGTCGAACTGGCTGCCGAAAACACTTTGTTGTCCGGCGGCTATTTCAAACTGCCGCTTGAGGTTTCGCGCGCGCTTGGCAAACAGGATATTGTGAACGGAAATTGCACGCGACCGGGATGGTTATTGAAACACGGGGTGGCATTTACGCCGAAAATTACCAAGCTTTTTTCTCACCCGGTCATCGGCGCAATACTGGACGCATTGACCATTACCCGAGCCACCTGGAACGGGCACAGCTCGTCTACCTGGAAGAAACATATCCTCGCCGTAAACGGCTTTGATGAGCGTATGCAATACGGTGGACAGGATCGTGAGTTTGGCGAGCGCCTGATGAATATGGGTATCAAGGCCCGCCAGGTACGCTATCGCTGCAGTTGTGTGCACCTGGACCATGGACGCGGCTATGCTCGTCCCGAATCGATCGCCAGAAACAGGAGCATTCGACGGCATACCCGGGAAAACCGTATCACGCGCACTGAATTCGGTATCGATTCGGCGCCGGCTGAGCCAACCGGATCATCTTGAGCAATGTCCGCGCCTGAACTCACACCGCAACAACTCGAGCAGCTGCACAGCGCGCTCGAAGATAAAAGACAACAACTCCAGGCGCAGCTTGAAAGCACCAATCCGGATACCAAACCGGTAACTCTGGATCAACAGTCGGTTGGTCGGGTCTCGCGCATAGATGCGATCCAGCAGCAGCAAATGGCGATCGCCAATCAACAACAGTCCACCCAACTGCTACAGCGCATCGAACTCGCACTGCGGCGCATCGACTCCGGTGAATATGGATTCTGTTTTGAATGCGGGGAACCGATCGCATTCGGGCGGCTGCAGGCGCAACCTTTCGCCGGACTATGCCTCGACTGTCAATCGGCGAGCGAAACCGACTAGTCCTTCCCTGTATTTCTGTTTAGTCATTTTCTTTTACTTGCGTATGCACTGGCTGCGCCATTCGATAGGCTGATTCGAGGGTTTTCGGGCTGCCGTCATACTCGCGCATCATTTGCTGCGAGTAGTTTTCCAGCCGGCCGATGAATCGATGCCAGCGGCGCTCGATTTTCCTGCGCGCAAACCAGGCTATATTATCGAACCAGTTTATCGCGCTGTGATTGCCAAGCCCGTCGATCACCACCAGGCGAGCCTGTTGCGGCGAGATTTTCTGGAACAGAACGTTGTAACGTCCCATATCGACGCTGAAGATAACCAGATTGTCGAGCAGGTATTGCCTGAGTTCTTCGAGGTAGGGCACAAATTCTGCTAGCGGGTAGCCCCGCTCGAAATGCCACCACAGGGATCGGGAAACAGAGCCATCATAATCCGCGACCAGATCGACGACAAAACCCTCCCCCAGGTTGGTTTTCAGCTTGCCGTAATACTGCGGTATATGCTTAAAGTTACGCATCCCGCGTCGCGCCAGGTTCCGGTACAGGATGAGTTCACGTCGCGTTTGCTTGCTGCTCTCTCCTTTCTGGATTTTGATTACCTTGTGCGCATCCCCGGGATGCAGGTAGCAGGCACGTTCCTGCCCAACCCCGATCGGTTCACTGGTAATTTGCACTTTCATCGCGCCGAAAAAGATATCATGAATCGGCATGCTTGGCTGTACCCGTTTATCGCTTTGTAATAAGCTCTGCCGATGCAATTGACCGACCAGGAAATCGAAACCTACCGCGAGGAAGGACTGGTGATCCCGTCGACCTACCGGGTAGCGCAAGCGACCCTGGCGCGTATCCATGAACTTTATCAAAAGCTGCTGGAAGACAATAAGGACAACCCGGAATTCTCACCGGATTTTATCCTCGGACCCCATCTGAATGCGCACGGCAGCTACGGCGTCAAGGGTGATCCCACGTGGCTTGAGTTCGCCCGCATTCCCGAAATCCTCGACATGGTCGAGCAGTTGATCGGCGGTGATTTTGTATTGTGGGGCGTCACCATTTTCGGCAAGCCGGCAAAGACAGGCAAGGCGACTCCATGGCACCAGGACGGCGATTACTACCCTATCGAACCACTGGAAACCATCACCGTGTGGATCTCGCTGGACGGTTCCACGCCTGAACAGGGCTGCATGAAATTTATACCGGGTTCGCATCGCGAACATAAGATCTATAAGCATCATTTTGAGCATCGTGACGACTACACCCTGGCCCAGGTCATCGACGATGACCAGGTCGATTTGAGTCAGGCGCGCGATATAGTGCTCGAACCCGGGCAGATTTCACTGCACGATGTTTACCTGGTGCATGGCTCCGACGCGAATCATTCGTCAAAACGCCGCATGGGACTGGTACTGCGGATTATGCCGGCAACCAGCTTCTACAATCACAACAGTGGCAAGATCAAGGAAGACGCCGGATCGCCACACGGTTATTCAAACCGGGCGCTGTTTTTATTGCGTGGCGAAGACCGTTCGGGGCGTAACGATTTTACCCGGGGACACGAAGCAAAATGACAGGCATCGGTTTTATCGGCGTCGGTGAACTCGCGCTTTACACCATCAAAGGGGTACGACGCGGCGGTTACCGGGGCCCTGTTCTATTGAGTCCGCGCAATCGCGAGAAGGCGAACTACCTGGCGGCAAATTATGATTGTGAGATAAAGCAGGATAACCAGGCATTGCTGGCTGACAGCGACTATATCGTTATCGCGACCCGTCCGGCAGACTGCCTCGAGACCCTGCGCGGCCTCGAATTCAAACCGGACCAGGTTTTGATCAGCGTGGTTGCGGGCATCGAAGTCGAGCAACTGCGGACTGCTTTGTCCACACAGGTAGAGATCGTAAGGGCAATGCCGGTCAGTAGCGCGGAAGCTGGCGCCAGCCCTACCCTGATTTACCCGGATAACCCATTCGTGCGTGAGTTTTTCGATTACTGTGGCAATTCGATTGCGGTCGATAACGAGACATATTTCAACCAGGGCAGCGTACTCGCCTGTGTCTACTGCTGGTTTTTCAAGTTATTTGAAGAGTTGATCCAGTCGACCCGGGGTCCTGAACTACCGGCAGATTTAAGCGCGGAGCTGGTAATGGGTATGGCTAAGGGTGCGGCCGAACTTGCCCTCGCCAACAAAGACACCGCCCCCGGTGAAATAGCCGACAACATAGCAACCGACGGCACGTTTTCGAGGCTCGGCCTCGACCTGCTTGAAGAAAATGCCGCTTTCAAACCCTGGCGCGAAGCCTGCGAGCTACTGCAAAAGCAACTCGCCACAAGCGATTAGCTGCTATTTTTCGGTCACTACTCCTGTTTTCCGGATTGAGTCTACAGATATTCCATCGCCCGACCGCTGCCGGGTGACTGGTGAATTGCGGCGCTCACAGGCGCTTTGCCGTGGTTCAGGCGCCCGACTCATAATTTACAGGTACAAGTAGTACGGTAGGAACAGTTAGTTTAAGGGCGCCTGTAGCTCAGTTGGTTAGAGCAGTGGACTCATAATCCATTGGTCGCTGACCTGCGCGGCCCCGGTTGAGTCCAGCCGGGCCCACCAAACCCCACTAACGACGCGGCTTTCAGCCATTTCATTCTGACAAAAATTTTCAATCTTACTAAATTATTTTCCAGACTATGGTGGAATCCTTAGACAAGCTTTATCTGACGTAAATAACCCTATTTCTAAGCCCGCGTTTTGTAAGGGCCCTAACCTCGTACCGATAATCGTGTAAGTTTCGGCAAACTCCCTTATCTTGTAACAGTCGGCATCGAACTTACCAAGGTTGTAAGATTTCTCATGCTTGGTGGTTGCCTGGGGCTTCAAGTTGATAGTATCCCTAAAGTCCTGAACAAGCCTAATTAGGCACTAGTTACCTGAGAGTCGTTGTACCTAACCACACACCTGGTCGATACTTTATCCATGATTTCCTCTGAACTAGCAAATCTTTAGATATGTATTTAAATGTATACTATAATGCGCATTAAGACACTTTTCAGGAACTAATCATGCAAAATTTGCTCTCCAATAAAACCGCTTCGCTTACCGAACTGCGGAATCCTAAGAAGGTCATCAAACAAGCCGGGGGAAAGCCGGTAGCAATACTGAATCGAGATCAATTAGAAGGATATTTTGTACCTGCCTCGGCCGTCGAAATACTGAGCTTTGAGGCAACCGAACCGGGGGAAGCAGTTAGTAAATTCAAAAATCGTAAAAAGCAGCTTGCGGCCACACTCGACTATCTGAAAGATAAATAGCGTTGAAATTCCTCGCTAAAACAGACGTGGTCGAAATTCATGATCTCGTAATATATCAAAATGAACTCCAGGGAATGGCCGGCGATAAATCACTAGATGCCGTTCTGGCGCGAATCGAAAACAGAATGTCATTTGGGATGATCAGCGATGCATACGAGTTAGCTGCTTGCTATGCCTGCTTTCTGGCAGTGGGTCACGTCTTCAACGATGCCAACAAACGCACAGCTTTCGCCTGCATGGACGTCTGCCTGTCCTTGAATGACATAGAATTAATTTACGATCATGAAGAAGCTGGTGATTTGATAATCAATGCTGCTCTGCGCGTCGTCGATGAAATGGAATTGAGTGCCTGGTTACGTTCCAGGGCATTGAAATAAGCCCAAATTTAAGAATCGAAAATTTGATGCCGACACGAACAGTCGGCATTGGGTGAAGTTTAGTTGTATCAGAATTGTGGGGACACATTACGGATTTCCCTGTATCCGATGAACTACTGCTGATTGTGTCCCCAAAACTCACGGGCGGCACCAAATCCAAAAATTAACCTGTAGAATTAAAGAAGTAACCTGAATTACAAATCAAACTAGTTACCACATTTATTTATAGATCATGATTGGTAATTTTGTCCTCCACCCTGACCGGGAATAGACGGCTAAAAATTTTTAAATAATGACTTGAAATCAAAATAACAAGCCCATAAATTCATCGCGCTTACATTCTGTTCATGCAGGGGAATGCTCCCCGGAAACATTAGAGGAGACCTGGACACTATGAATACGCGAGCTTCAATCCCACAAGTAATAAGCCACAAATCTAAAAAAACCAATCACTGATTTACCCGAATTCGACTGGAGGTGTTGCATGCGTCCATTTGATTACTTACCGGGTCAATCCATGACCTTTTTCCGTCATAAGAAGGGGGCGACCGTTTCCCCTGACGACAGGATTAGCCGCTTCTTGATTCTTTCTGCCAGCCATTTGCAGCTGCCGCTAGAAGCGCTGCCCGATTTTATATTTACAAATCGAAAATTAACCACTCACTGAGGAGTAGCCATGATTAAGATCGAAAATCTTACGCGTGCCTATGATGACTTTCTGGCGGTTAACGACGTCAGTTTTAGCATCGATAAAGGCGAGATTGCCGGACTGCTGGGCCATAACGGTGCCGGAAAAACCACTATTATGAAAATGATCAGCGGATACCTCGAGCCCGGTTCGGGACGTATCGAGATCAACGGTATGGACATTGCCCTGCATCGTACCGAGGTGCAACGCTCGATCGGATACCTGGCTGAATCTTTACCGGTTTATCCGGAAATGAGCGTTGCGGATTATCTCGACTACGCGGCCAAACTTAAAGGCCTCGATACGCAGTCGGCACGGGATGAAATCCGCCGCGTGATCAGGGCCACCGATATTGGCGCCAAGCTGCTGGCGCCGATTGCAACGCTGTCGCGGGGTTACAAACAACGCCTTGGCGTGGCCCAGGCGATACTGGGTGATCCTCGGCTGCTTATCCTCGACGAACCCACCAATGGCCTCGATCCGACGCAGACGCAGCATATGCGCGATTTGATCAGAGAACTCGCGCAGGATGCCACCGTAATTCTCTCCACCCATATCATGCAGGAGGTCGACGCCCTGTGCGATCGGGCCCTGATCCTACGTTCGGGCGAACTCGCGCTGGACTCAAAGCTCGAGGACCTGCGTCGTAGCAATCGCCTGCTCATTCGCAGCGATATCGCATTCGAACCGATACGAGATCTTTTGCTCTCGCTCGACGGCATCGAGGACGTGGTTTTGCGGGATGACCATCGTTATCTGCTCACGATTGAGCAACAGGGCGACGCGGACGCTATCGGCAACCGGGTCGCCCGGGCCCTGGTCGAAAACAACCACGGTCTATTCGAATTGATCCGTGAGCGGCGCGATCTCGAAAACGTGTTCCGCGAAGTCAACGAACAGGTTCAAGTGGAGGTGCGCCATGCTGCTTGATCACACCATGCGACGTATTGCCGCCAAGGAGCTGACCCTGTTCTTTGCCTCCCCGGTGGCCTACCTCTTTCTCGGCGCCTTTGCCGCGGTAACGCTGTTCATTTTCTTCTGGGGCGAAACGTTCTTCGCACGCAATATCTCCGATATCCGGCCGCTGTTCGAATGGATGCCGCTACTGCTGGTGTTCCTGACCAGCGCATTGACCATGCGTATGTGGAGCGAGGAACGCCGCAGCGGCACACTCGAACACGTACTCACCCAGCCGGTCGGCATCTGGCGTTTCGTGCTGGCCAAATTCCTGGCCTGTTTCACTCTTCTGGGGATTGCGCTGGCAATGACGCTGACGTTGCCGTTGACGGTGGCCTTCATCGGCGACCTCGACTGGGGGCCGGTATGGAGCGGTTATCTAGCCACCCTGATGCTCGGCGGCGCCTACCTCGCCGTCGGCCTGTTCGTCTCGGCGCGCAGCGACAACCAGATCGTTAGCCTGATTAGTGCGACCGCGGTCTGCGGATTGTTATACCTGATCGGCGCGCCGGCGTTTACCGATTTCTTCGGCAACCGAACCGGTGAATGGCTGCGCGCGCTTGGCACCGGCGCCCGATTCGACGATATCACGCGTGGCGTCATCGATCTGCGCGACTTTGCCTTCTTTTTGAGCCTGATCGCAATTTTTCTGACCCTGAATACCTTCAGCCTCGAGCGCGAACGCTGGGCCGCGACCGGCGACAAGTCACATCACCAGGCCTGGCGCTTCGGCACGGCACTGGTGGTCGCCAACGCGCTGGCGATCAATCTGTGGCTGGGCCAGATCAACCTTTTGCGTGTCGATACCACCGAGGGCAGGCTTTACTCGATCTCCGAAGCCACCCGCGGATACCTCGCACAATTGCAGGAGCCGCTACTGATTCGAGGTTACTTCAGCGCCAAGACTCATCCGTTGCTGTCGCCGCTGGTGCCGCAAATGCGTGACCTGATCAGCGAGTACGAAGTAGCCGGTGACGGTAGTGTGCGTGTCGAATTCATCGACCCGATCAGCGATCCGGAGCTCGAAGAACAGGCCAACCAGAAATACGGAATCGAACCGGTACCCTTCCGGATTGCCGATCGGCACCAGGCGTCGCTGGTGAATTCCTATTTCAACGTGCTGGTTCAGTACGGCGACGAGTACGAGGTGCTGGGATTCCGCGACCTGATCGAGCTGCGTGCGCAGCATGATACGGACCTGGACGTGCGCCTGCGTAATCCCGAGTACGACATCACACGCGCGGTGAAAAAGGTCTTGCTGGGCTACCAGTCCCAAGGCAACCTGTTCGATACCGTCAAGGGCGAACTGTTGTTCACCGCCTATATCTCCACGGATGAAAAACTGCCGCAGGAGCTCAAAAACTTTAAAGGCGAACTCATGAAATCGCTAAACGAAGTGAAGGCGGATGCAGACGGTCGGTTCAAGGTCGAGATTGTCGACCCCGACGCCAACGGCGGACAGGTAGCCGATCAAATTCTCAACGACTTCGGCTTCAAGCCGATGGCGGCAAGCCTGTTCGACAACAACCGTTTTTACTTTCACCTTACGCTGCGTAAGGACGATCTGGTGATACAAATTCCGCTCGGGGATTTGACTGCAACCAGTTTCGAAACGGCGCTCGAATCGGGAATAAAACGCTTCGCCAGTGGTTTTACCAAGACGGTTGCACTCGTGACTCCCGACATCGAACCGCATCTGGCGCAATACGGTATGAGTGGTCCACGCTTTACCCGGCTGGAACAGGCGATCGGAAGCGAACTCAATATCAAAAGGGAGGATCTTGCCGATGGCGGTATCGACAGCGAAGCGGACATCTTGCTGCTAGCTGCGCCCCGCAACCTCGATGAAAAACAGCTGTTCGCGGTCGATCAGTTCCTGATGCGCGGTGGCACCGTAGTCGCGGCAACCTCGCCGTTCAGTGCCAGTTTGAGCCGTGACCGGATGAGTCTTACGCCTCACGTAAGCGGACTTGCCGAATGGCTGCAACATCATGGCCTGCAAATCGAAAAGCAGCTAATCATGGATCCGCAAAACAGCGCCTTTCCGCTACCGGTCACGCGCCAGGTCGGCAGCCTGCGCTTCCAGGAAATGCGTATGATCGACTACCCCTACTTTGCCGATTTGCGAGGCGATGGCTTGAACCAGGGTAACCCGATTACCAGCGGCCTCAATCAACTGAGCATGGCCTGGGCATCCCCGATCACGATGGATGGTGATAAAAACACCGAGCGCGAAATCACCGAGCTGCTGCACAGCTCGGATGAAGCCTGGCTGTCGGATTCGCTCGATATCATGCCGAAGATCGACGCCCAGGGTAAAAGCATCGCTTACCGGCCATCCGGAGAACAGGGTCGACAGCTTCTCGGCGCCATCGTGCAGGGCCGCTTCGATTCGTTTTTCGCCGACAAGGAATCGCCACTGCTGAACACCGACGAAGAGACCGAAGCGAAGGATGGCGAGCAGGGCAATGCAGAGCAATCCGTCATCAGTGGCGTGATCGAACGCTCGCCGGATTCAGCACGCATCATCCTGTTTGCATCGAATGATTTTCTCAACGACCAGGTGATGCAGCTCACCGGCGGTATCAGCGGCACCGAATACCTGGGAGGAACCCAGTTGATCGCCAATACCGTCGACTGGTCGCTGGAAGATCAGAGTTTGCTCAGTATTCGCTCGCGCGGCCATTTAAACCGCAGTTTGCCGTCCATGGCGCAAGATCACCGGCTCTTCTGGGAGAGCGGCAACTACGTCCTGGCCATTACCATTCTCCTTGCCCTGGTGGCGATTCAGTATTATTACCGCCGCAAAAAAGCGAAACGCTACTTTAACGAATTAACGGTTTAAAGGAGGTTGCCATGAATCGTTTGAATCAAATTCTCATTGTTGCCCTGGCGGTTCAATTAGTCATCGCTGGCGGTATCTACTTCGGCGGCAAGTCCATAACCACTGATCAAATACAAACGGCCTTGCTCGATACCGACCCGGCGCAGGTCAATCGTATTACCATCGTCGGCGAAGACGGCAAGCAGGCGGTGTTGAGCAAAACCGACGATCGCTGGCAACTGCCCGAGTATCACCAGCTACCGGCCAACGAGAGCAAGGTACAACAGACCCTGGCCGCGCTCGCCTCGAGCAAACGCGGATGGCCAGTCGCGACCACCGATTCCGGGCGTGAGCGTTTCAAGGTGTTGGATGACAAGTTTCACAAGAAGATCATCCTGGCGAGAGTTGAGGAATCCCTGCAAACGCTGTATCTGGGCACCTCGCCCGGTTATCGCCAGGTGCACACGCGCCTTGCCGGCGAAGACGAGGTCTACGCAGTCAAGCTCAACGGTTACGAGTTGTCGCCGCAGTCCGATGCCTGGCTGGATAAGACCCTGCTACAACCGAAGGGCGAGATTACAAGCCTGCAGGGCCCCGACTTCGACTTGCAGAAAACCGATGGTGTCTGGAAACCGGTCGTGGGTGCTGGCGAGGTGGACAGTGACGAGCTTGCGAAAATCACCGGCACCCTGGCGCGGCTCAGGGTCAACGCGGCCGAGAACAAACCCGCTACTAACGTCGACTATGAACTGACGCTGAAAACCGCGGATAACATCCTCGCCTATCGTTTTTTCAAGCAAGACGAGAATCACTATGTCACCCGAGACGACTATCTCCAGGCTTTCAAAATCAATCAGGTCGATTACGAAAAAGTAGTCGGCCAGACCGCAGACCTACTGGTCCGAGAAAGCATGGCCGGGAGCGAGACTTCCACTACCGCGGACCAGGACGACAAGGAGACTTTAGAGACGAGTACCGCAAGCGAGGAGGTAATGCGTAACGAAGATAGTTAACTCCAGCATAGCTTAAGCTCAACTGGCCGGGGTTAGTCCAGCCCCGGCCTTTTCTTCTCAAGATATGGTGATAATGGTATTTAGTTGATCTGAGCCAATTATACCGACTTGAAAGGCGTATTCTTAATCGCAAATAGAATTTGTTAAGACGCCGTTACTTAGAAACGGCGATGATTTTTTTATTGCATTTATATAGGAGATTGAAATGAACATAGAAAAGCTAAAACCCTGGAACTGGTTCAAACATGAAGAAGGTGGAAACGGCGGTGGGCAACCTATTCCCGTCAGCCGGGCCCAGGTCGAGAATCTTCCAGCGAGAAACGCGGGATACCTGATGAGTCTGCATCGTGATATGGATCGCTGGTTCGAGGATGCCTTCAAATCGTTTGCCATGCCTTTATTCCAATCCATGCTCGAATCGGCAGGTGAAGCGGGTGCAAAACTACCCGGTTTTTATCGGCCACAAATTGATGTATCCGGCGATGATAACTGTTACGAAATTAGCCTCGATGTCCCTGGATTGACCGAGTCCGACTTGTCTTTGGAAGTAAAGGATGACGTGTTGATCATCAAGGGCGGGAAAGAGGAACGCAGCGAAGACAAGGACAAACATTACTACCGTGTGGAGCGCAGCTATGGTTCCTTTCAACGAACCTTGTCGTTGCCCTATGACGCCAATGCCGACGAAATCAAGGCAAATCTCGAAAAGGGTGTGTTAAGGCTGGAAATTCCTCGCCGAGCGAGCGCAGAACAGGAGGTTAAACGCATATCGATCTCATCTTAAGGTTAATTTGGGCCGGCTGCTCTGCAGTCGGCCTGTAGATGTTACCAACTGCATAGGAGTACTCGAAGATGAATAATGTCAAGAGTTTATGGATTCTGTTGCTGCTGCCGACATTGATTCTTTCTCCGGCATATGCAGTTTTGCCAAGCGTCACGGCTGAAGGCAAGCCGTTTCCCACGCTGGCGCCGATGCTCAAACAAGTCAATCCGGCTGTTGTCAATATATCAACCTACTCCAAGCGGGAAACCCAGTACAACCCGCTTTTGAATGACCCGTTTTTCCGACGTTTTTTCGATCTTCCCGAGCCGCCCGGTTCCGGGGAACAGGTACCCGAAAGACGCCAGCAAAGCGCCGGGTCCGGCGTCATTGTCGATGCTGATGACGGTATCGTGATGACCAATTACCACGTCATCAGAAATGCAGACGAAGTACATGTATCGCTTATTGATGGGCGCAATCTAGAGGCCGAGATAGTCGGCACGGACCCCCAGCTTGATGTCGCCATTTTGCGCGTCGATGCAAAAGACCTGACCGAGGTTCAATTCGCGGATTCGAGTCTTCTCGAGGTCGGCGATTTCGTGGTGGCCATCGGTAATCCTTTCGGCCTCGGTCAAACGGTGACAACCGGCGTGGTCAGTGCGTTGGGCCGAAGTGGGCTAGGTATCGAAGGTTATGAGAATTTCATTCAAACCGATGCCTCGATCAATCCGGGTAACTCGGGTGGTGCGCTGGTGAATCTGGCAGGTGAACTTGTGGGTATCAATACCGCGATTATTTCGCCAGCGGGTGGAAATGTTGGTATCGGGTTTGCGATACCGGTAAACATGGCTAAGGCCAGCATGCGGCAGATAATCGCGTACGGCGAAGTTAAGCGCGGACAAATCGGTGTTGGAATACAGGATATTACTCCGGATCTGCGAGAGGCGTTCGATCTGAAGAAAGGGCAGTTCGGGGTCCTGGTTACTAATGTCTTCGAAGATTCCCCAGCCGCCCGCGCTGGAATTAAATCCGGCGATATTATCATCGAGGCTGACGGCAAAACGACGCGCTCGACTGCCCAGCTGCGCAGTCGAATCGGTGTCAAGGAAATTGGTGAAAAGGTCCGCCTGTCAATATTACGTGACGGGGAGCAAATGCAACTGACGGTCAAGGTCGGCGCTGCTAAATCTCAACAACAACAGGCCGAAAATCTTGCCCCGCTTCTGCAAGGGCTGCGAGTCGAGAACAACCCGGATGGAGACGGGGTACTGGTCCTTGCAGTAGCACCCAATTCGCCAGCCGCTTATAGTGGATTGAGAGCTGGAGATGTGATTGTGGGTGCCAATAAACGCAAGGTGTATGACATTGAATCGTTCAAAGCCGCGCTGCAGCAAAACACGTCATCCGTTTTGTTACGAGTCGATCGTAATGGAGGTTCGTTGTTTATTGTTGTTAGATAAGCGAAATTAGAAAGAAACACCCCACGCATGGTAGTGGGGTTTTTAACGCTAAGCACATACTAAATTGTTTTTTTGAGTATTCGCGTTTGGTGAAAATCTATTACCGTTTGGAGCGTTTCCGGGGGCGGGGTAGAACTTCCGACACAATCTCACAAATGCAGATGCTCAACCTGGTGAATTTAGGGTCTGTTGTGTGGGTCGACAAGAGGCCCCCAATGAAGAAATCCGGGCGTCCGCTTTTTGTATTTTTATGTAAAGAAGATGAGTGTTTTTAACAATTGATCTCTGACCCATATCACTTGACCCGGGGAAGTCCTCTAAGCAGGTGCATCGCCCCTTAATACCCCGGATCAATAGCCCAGAAGCGAGAAGATCAAGCCAGGTTCGTGACCCGGTTAACTAGTTGATGTAAATCAATTAAGTGGGCTAATTGAATGTCATAAGTACACGTAACTTGCTTAAATGACTCAATCGATTATTTAGCCAATCGTCCGGTTCGAGTAATATCGATATCCGGCCAGCACAAACTAAGGATAAATCATGGCAATCATCGGCATCGATCTGGGTACGTCAAACTCCGCGGCCGCCGTCCTTCGTGGCGGACGACCGGTTATCATCCCTAGCGCCGAGGGCATAAGCCTGGGCGGCAAGGCATTTCCAAGCTATGTCGCGATCACCGCGGACGGCCAGACGCTGGTCGGGGAACCGGCTCGGCGCCAGCAGGCGGCCAACCCGGAAGGAACGACATCAGCTTTCAAACGCCACATGGGCCAGCGCGAGGAAATAACCTTGCGCGACAAAAAATTTTCCCCCGAACAGTTATCCGCATTCCTGTTGAAAAAAATTAAAGACGATGTCGAGGCCTTCCTCGGGGAGCCGGTCACCAAAGCGGTCGTCACGGTACCTGCCTATTTCGACGATAACCAGCGCAGCGCAACCAAGGATGCCTGCCGTATCGCGGGTCTCGAAGTCGAACGACTGGTCAACGAACCTACCGCCGCATCGCTGGCCTATGGCCTCGACCGCGCCGGGGAAGAATTACTTATCGCCGTGATCGACTTTGGCGGCGGCACCCTGGACGTGACGATCATGGAGTTTGGCAAGGGAGTGTTCGAAGTCAAGGCCACCAGCGGCGATACCCGGCTCGGCGGCACCGACATGGATCAAAACCTGGTCGACTACATTACCGATAAATTCAACCAGGAAACCGGTGTCGACGTGCGCTCAGACGTAAAAGCAATGGCTCGAGTCAAGGAAGCTGCCGAGGTCGCGAAGATAGAGCTATCTACCAGCACTACGACGCATATAAGCCTGCCTTACCTGACCGCCGCTGGGGGAGAACCCAGGCATCTCGAGCTGGATTTAAACCGTACCGAGCTCGAACGCCAGGTCAATAGTGTAGTGGAGAAATGCCGCGGGCCGATCGAGCAGGCGCTCCACGATGCCGGCGTTAGTGCAAATCAAATCGACAGGATTGTATTTGTTGGTGGCCCAACCCGCATGCCGATAGTGCGCAAGTATTTTGAAGACCTGTTTGGACGCAAGGCCGAGATGGGTGTCGACCCGATGGAATGTGTCGCCAGCGGCGCCGCGATACAAGCCGGTGTTTTGAGCGGCGAGGTTGGCGACATCGTGCTGGTCGACGTCACGCCCCTGACCCTCGGCGTTGAAACCCTGGGCGGCGTAGCGACAGCCCTGATTTCACGCAATTCACCTATTCCAGTCAAACATACCGAAACATTTACCACCGCGGCAGACATGCAGACCGCGGTAACAGTTCACGTATACCAGGGCGAAAGACCGATGGCGCGCGATAATACCAGCCTCGGCGAATTCAACCTCGAAGGTCTGCCGCCGGCGCCACGGGGTATTCCCAAAGTCGATGTCACCTTCGATATCGACGCCAACGGTATCCTGAATGTAACCGCCAAGGATCAGGCCACCGGCAAATCGCAATCGATCAGCATCACCGGTTCCACGCGACTCAGCGATGACGAAAAACAACGCCAGATCGACGAAGCCGAAAAATATGCCGAAGAAGACAAGAATCGTCGCGAACAGGTGGACAAGCTGACCAATGCGGACAACGTTTGCTACCAGGCCGAAAAAATTCTCGCCGAATTCAGCGACAAGTTAACCGATGAAATGAAGACCCGCTTGCAAAGCGGCATGCGTGACACCCGTGACGCGATCGATAAAAAGGACGCCGAACTGGCCGGTCAGCGCGCAGACGAACTGGAAAAGGTCATCCGCGAAGCCGGCACCGTAATCTATTCTCAAAGTTCGGAAGCACCCAAGTCAGGGGCCTACGCGCACCAGTCGGCGCCCGACATGAGTGGCGCCGGCGGTGACGCCAAACCATCTGGTGCGGGTCCACGCGGCAAGGTGGTCGACGCCGATTACACCGAATCCCGCTGAATCGATTCATGGTCGGTGAACAGCGTGATTACTACGAGGTTCTAGGCGTCGCGCGCGATGCGGACGCAAAATCGATAAAAGACAGGTTCCGCGAACTGGCGATGAAATATCACCCGGACCGCAACAAGGCTCCGGAGGCCGAGGCGCGCTTCAAGGAAATTGCCGAGGCTTACGCCATTCTTTCAGATCCTAAAAAACGGGCCGATTACGACTCGCAAGGTTTCGCCGGCGTGGCCGATTTTTCCGCTGAAGACCTGTTTTCAGGTATCGATTTCGGCGACATTTTCGGCGATACAGGATTCGGGTTCGATCTGGGCGGCAGCGGTCTGTTCGGCGATTTTTTCGGTCGGCATCGTCGCCCACGAGGTCCGGCCCGGGGTAGCGATCTCGAGGTCAGACTCACGATTCCGCTGGAAAAGGTCAATTCAGGCGGTGAAGAAACAGTCCACTTCAACCGCCCGGTATCTTGCCAGGATTGCCAGGGTAGCGGCGCCGAGCAAGGCAGCGAACCACGCCCCTGCAGCCGCTGCAATGGCAGCGGCAAGCAGGTAACTACCCGCCAGGAAAACAAGGCCCAGGGTTCGATCAGTTTTCAGCAGATCAGCGTCTGTCCGGAATGCCACGGCCAGGGGACTTTCATCGACAAACCCTGCAAAACTTGCAGCGGACGCGGCGAAGTGAACCAGGACGATAATCTCAAGGTAACGATCCCGGCCGGGGTCGACGAAGGTACTGCGCTGCGTATTCCCGGGCACGGTTTACCCAGCCCCACCGCCGGCGGACCGCCAGGCGACCTGTTTGTCATCGTCCACAGCCAGCGCGATGCGCGCTTCGAGCGCCACGGCGCCGATCTGTGGCGCCGGGAAATCATCGAAGTGGCCGATGCCGTACTCGGTACCAAACTCGAGGTTCCGACGCTGGATGGGCAGGTCGAGGTCAAGGTACCCACGGGCTCGCAGCCCGACGAAGTGCTGCGTCTAAAAGAGAAAGGCCTGCCGGTTTTCGGCGCGCCGATGCGAGGCGACATGAACATTCGCCTGCAGATACGCATACCGGAAAGCCCGACTAAAGCCGAAAAGGAACTGTACCGGCAGTTGCGAGATATCAAGGGCAAAGACAAAAAGCACTTCTGGCAGTAGGCTTAAGCGGGTCAGAGAGCAATTGTTTCTAATATTAGAAACAATTGCTCTCTGACCCGTATTATCTAATACGTATTATCGGCTGTCGGCAAACAGGTATACTGTCGCCGGAATTCGTAATGTTTTTTATGAGATAACAGGTCCATGTCAGGCAAGCATAAACCCTCTCGCATCGTCATTATGGGTGCGGCCGGCCGTGATTTTCACAACTTCAACATGGTATACCGCGACGATCCCGATAGCCGAGTGATTGCCTTCACCGCGAACCAGATTCCGGATATTGCCGGGCGGCGTTATCCGCCTTCGCTGGCAGGAACCATCTACCCCGAAGGCATCCCCATTGTCGACGAGGCGACACTGAGCTCGCTTTGTCGCGAAGAAAGCATCGACCAGGTTGTGTTTGCCTACAGCGACATCAGTCATGACCAGGTGATGCATAGGGCAAGTCTGGCGCTGGCAGAAGGTGCCGACTTTCTGTTACTGGGCCCCGAGCGCACCATGTTACAGGCAAGGGTACCGGTGATCGCGATCTGCGCCGTCCGAACCGGTTGCGGCAAATCACAGACCACGCGTTGGCTGTCAAAGCTGCTAAAACAAAAGGGACTCCAGGTAGTGGTGATTCGCCACCCGATGCCCTATGGCAACCTGGCAGCACAGGCGGTGCAGCGTTTTGCAACTCGTACCGATATGGATGCCGCCGACTGTACCATCGAAGAGCGCGAAGAGTACGAGCCACACCTGGAAATGGGCACCATCGTCTATGCGGGTGTTGATTATGCCGAGATCGTCGCGCAGGCGGAAAAGGAAGCCGACATCATCCTGTGGGATGGCGGCAATAACGACTTTTCCTTTATTCACCCTGACCTGCATATCGTGTTGGTCGACCCCCTCCGGCCCAGCAATGAAACCAGTCATTACCCCGGTGAAACGGTATTGCGCATGGCCGATGTGGTCGTGCTTGCGAAAGTCAATTCGGCCAGGGAAGCCGATATCCAGAGTGTCACCGAAAACGTACGCAAAATAAATCCGCAGACCGCAATTGTCCGTGGTGCATCGCCCGTCAAGCTGGAGGATCCCGCTGCTGTGCGCGGCAAACGCGTGCTGGTCGTCGAAGATGGCCCGACCATCACCCATGGCGGCATGCCTTATGGTGCCGGTTATGTTGCCGCCACCCGGGTACAGGCGCGGGAAATAGTAGACCCGCGCAGTGCGGCGCCTGACGAGATCACCGGGGTTTACGCTCAGTATCCCCACATTGGCAAGGTGCTTCCCGCACTGGGCTATCATCCTGCTCAACTCGAGGCGTTGCGTGCGACCATCAACGCTTGCGACGCCGACGTGGTAGTTGCGGCAACGCCCTGCGACATTAGCGCGCTGATCGACATCAATAAACCAGTGGTACGCGCTTACTATGAATTTGCCGAAGATGGCGAACCGGGGCTCGGCAGCCTGATCGAATCTTTTCTGAATGAAAGAAAGCCGGGCGGTTAGTCCCACCAGAGCGTGTCGACTGCATCCCCGGTGATCAGCGTACCGGCTTTACCGCTTAAAATGGCCTGCGCATCCCGCAGCCGCCCGATACCGGCGAGTCCGCCCGACTGTTCGACAAATTCACAGGCCGCCTCCACTTTAGGTGCCATCGAACCCGCCGCAAACGCAAATTGACTGAGCGCCTTGGTCGAGATACTACGCATGGCCGCCGCATCCGACTGACCCCAGTCTTTATAAACTGCATCGACATCGGTCAACATGATAAAAGCGTCCGCCGCGAGTTCCCGGGCGAGCAGCGAACTCGCCGAATCCTTATCGATCACCGCCTCGACACCGACCATGTGACCGTCTTCCCGACACACCACCGGAACACCTCCCCCACCGCCGCATATGACGATCACCCGGTTTTCTAACAGCAACCTGATGACACCGAGCTCGAGGATACGTTGCGGGCGTGGTGAGGGCACGACGCGACGGAATGACTCGCCATCCGGCGCAACAGTCCAGCCGCGCGCCTCGGCGACACGGCGTGCCTCGACCTCGTTGTAAACGGGACCGATCGGCTTGGTGGGATGCCGAAATGCCGGATCATGCGGATCAACCTCGGTTTGAGTCAGTAGCGTTGCACAGCGGTGGTCGACGGGTAGCAGGTTATTCATTTCCTGTTCGATCAAGTAACCAATCATACCCTCGCTTTCAGCACCCATAATGTCTAACGGGTAATGCACATCCCCCCTGAAGGCCGAGTCCTGTAATGCCAGCAAGCCGACCTGCGGGCCGTTGCCATGCGTGATCACCAGTTGATGTTCGTTGGCGAGCGGTGCCAGAGCCTCGGCCGCAATTCTCACATTGTGACGCTGGTTCTCGGCGGTCAGGGCCTCGCCCCGGTGCAGCAAGGCATTACCACCCAGGGCGATGACGATACGCATTCAATCCTCCAGGGTCGCCACCAGGACGGCCTTGATGGTGTGCATGCGATTCTCGGCCTGAGCAAACACAATCGAGGCCTCGGATTCGAATACGTCCTCGCTAACCTCCATCGCTTCGAGGCCGTACTTCCGGTAAATTTTTTCGCCGATTTCAGTTTCACGATTGTGAAATGCCGGCAGGCAATGCATGAACTTCACCGCCGGATTTCCGCTCAGTTCCAGTAAATCGCGGTTAACCTGGTAAGGCTTGAGCAGCGCGATACGTTCATCCCACACGGTTTCGGGTTCGCCCATCGAGACCCAGACATCGGTGTAAACGTAATCGACTCCTTTGAGCACGGCTGAAGTATCATCGGTTATAGTGATCTGGCCCCCGGTCTCCTGGGCAATCTGGTGGCACCGCGCAACAAGGCCGGCGTCCGGATGCAGTGCAGCCGGCGCAGCCATCCGGAAATCCATACCCATTTTGGCGGCACCAACCATCAACGAGTCGCCCATGTTGCCGCGACCATCACCCAGATAACAGAAGCTTATCTCCGACAAGGGTAATTCCGAAAATTCCTCCATGGTCAGTAAATCGGCAAGCACCTGGGTGGGGTGGTACTCATCGGTTAAGCCATTCCACACCGGCACACCATGTCGACCCAACTCTTCGGCCGTTTCCTGCCCGAATCCGCGGTACTCGATACCATCATACATTCGCGCCAGCACCCGCGCGGTATCCTTCATCGATTCCTTGACACCGATCTGGCTGCCGCCTGGCCCAAGATAAGTAACGTTTGCGCCCTGATCGAAAGCGGCAACTTCAAACGCGCAACGCGTGCGCGTCGAAGTCTTTTCAAAAATCAGTGCGATATTTTTACCGCCCAGGAGCGGCTGCTCATTGCCCGCGTATTTATCGGCCTTTAATCGCGCAGCCAGATCCAGTAGATAGCGGATTTCCTCCGGAGTAAAATCAAGTAATTTCAAAAAATTACGTCGCTGCAGATCAGGTGCCATTTTTTGCCTCCTTAAATCCTGGAACAGGGTTGCGTCATTCCGCTTACGATCTCATAAATAATAGTTCCGAGTTTGCCCCTCCATGAGCCTCGTCACAGTGAACACTTGTTCACATACTCCGAAGTCATCACCGAGAGTAAGGCGCTATAGTTGGGAATGAAAGCCATTTCATCCCCGACGTGAACCGGCTCGGCCACAGCGCTGACATCGACCACCAGGTAATCACTGGATGCACCCAGGATAACTGCGTCCGGTTCGCAGGGCACGATGCCCGCCACATCTACATCCTCGCGCCCCAGGTTCAGCAGCACTCGCAGTTCTTCACCACGATCTTCGAACTGCGTCAAGCCCCCGAACGCATCTTCGCTGCGTTCCCCCAGGGGCCGCGATGGTTTACTGTTGACCTCCAGTACTTCGGCATGGATCACGAAAGCATCCTGGAAAGTATCCGGCCATGGCTTGCGTTGAGTTGTTTCACGACCGAGCAGAATCGCTTCGCCGATACGGGCATGATTTACCCCTGCGGGCATCTTACCGGCACCGATCAATTCGAGCCCGCTGGAGTTGATACCGGAGAGCCATTCGGGTACGAGGTTGGAAGCCTGCTCGATTTCACGCGCCAACGCCACCAGTTGCTGCATATTTTCCTCGCTCGGAACAACCCCGCCAAAACACGCCAAATTAGTTCCCAGGCCCTTGATACGAATGCCCGGTAATTCGAGCGCAGCCCTTGCGAGAGAGGTCAGTTCATCCGGCCAGACACCCTCGCGCAGGTCAGCGAGGTCCACCATCAGGATCACGTCATGGACCCTACCCCGGCTCCGGGCCACGTCTGACAACGCTTCGAGCACGCTCGCCTCCGAATTCAGACTCACGTCCACCGTTTCGACAACGTCATCCACGATCGACAGGGACGGGATTCGCAGCAGCATAAAAGATGTGTTGACACCGGCCGCCTTCATCCGCCGGATATTTTCGAGTCGCGAGTCGGCAATCATGCTAACGCCACCGCGCAGCATGGCTTCGGCTACCTCCGGATGGCCGCAAGTCGCCTTGGTAACTCCACACACTTCGATGTTATGCGCCCGGCAAAGCCCGACGATAGTTCGAGCATTGTGCTCAATCTTCGCAAGATCCATCGTCAAACGCGGAGTCGTCATCGTGCCATTCCGGAGCCTGGTAGCCCCGTTCCTGTATTCAGCAGCTGGATAGAATCTCGCATACGCTATTGACCTGCCATGACATGACTATCTTATAAGCAGAATAGATAGTTTGGTTGACTGTCATCAACTCCGTTCGATTCAAATTCATCTAAATTGACGGATATTACCAATGGTCGAAACCAGGCAGGAGAGGAACCATGCAAACCAGAGAAATCGAAAAAGAGAATTGGCAAGGCTTTTTTGATCAGGTTTCCGGGACGTTACGAGGCAAGGTAATTCAGATCGAAATCGGTAGCCTTGAATTAGGCGCCCAGATCGAGGCCGATAAATTGTCACTTAACGGCTTAACCTATGACAGTAAAGACGATGCGTTTGTGATCAGTAGCGATCAAATTGAGCACGTTATCCGCTCACCACAGCAGATATTTGTCGCCGATGGAGCACAAGGCCTTAACAGTATCAAGATTCGCGCAGCCGATGGCACCGAGCAAATAATCAATTTTGCGGAGCCACTGTCGCTACCGACGGCAGATTAATAAGGAATCCGTATGAGCTTAAGAGAAACCTATGAAAAGAAAATGCAGGCCCGGCTTGACGAACTGAAAACAGAGGTCGCCGAGCTGAAGGAGAAAGCCGGTCAGGCGGAAACCAACCTGGAACTTGAATATTACACACTGATCGACGAACTACATTTAAAACTCGACGCAGCCAACCAACATTTCCACCTGCTTAAGCAAGCCAGTGACGAGAAATGGGATGAATTTAAATCCGAGTTCGAACTAATCTGGGACTCACTACACGAACTGATTAAATCAGTCACTTCACCCTGAGCTGGCTATTAGCCTTAAAGCGACCCTTAACGAGGGTCAGAGAGCAATTTTGCTTTCTCCGAACTGCCGCTGAAACTTACGCTCCGGGCTGCGGGACTCGACCGGCACCGGACGCTCCTGGTTCCGAGAAATGTAGTCAAATTAGGGGCTGGTACCCCTCGATTATTGCTATTAACTTGTTCCCCTAATTCACCCACGATACTATCGGCGCATACGCACGCATAACTATAAAGAAGGGGTCTACGTGTAAGAGGAACCGTCCCGTAAGCTAGCTGTACTGCTGCACGCTGATGTGATCGGTTCGACTGCGCTAGTCCAACTTAATGAGACCGTTGCGCACGATCGCTTACAAGATGCCTTCCAACGTTTCTCTCGAACGATTACTCGACATAATGGAACCACTCAAGAGATTCGTGGCGATGCGCTTGTCGCCGAATTTTCCAGGGCATCGGATGCCGTCACCGCGGCGCTGGAATTTCAGTCCGCCAACACGATCTATAACGAAGCAATATCTGATGAAATTCGCCCGGAGCTTCGAGTTGGTGTCGCGATGGGCGAAGTGGTGATTGCTGATAATACCGTTACAGGCGAAGGCATCGTGTTGGCACAGCGGTTGGAACAGTTGGCTGGCTCAGGTGGTGTAGTAGTGCAGGGGTCAGTATCGGAAACAGTACCAGCCCGAATGCCATTTGAGTTTGAGAGTTTGGGTGAAATGAACTTGAAGGGCTTCGACCACCCATTTAGAGCCTTTGCGGTACGACTCCGACCTGGCGAAGAGTTACCTGAACCGGAGACAGACGCTACTCCAAAATCTGCGAAGCCAAAGTGCCTCGAAGTTCCGGATAAACCATCGATTGCCGTGCTCCCGTTTACCAACATGAGTGGTGATCCTATCACGACGACGTAATCCCATAATTGCCGGCTGTCAGCGTTACAGTCCGCGGTGGCGTGTCGGTCAATCGGAAAATAAGAAACGACGCTTCGAGGATCAGCGATTTGACCTGTTCGCGTGGCTGGTCTTTAATGGCTCCGTCAACGTATCCGGTACTCAATTATGCCCTCCAGGGACACCTGCATTTATCTCGGTCAGGCACTGGCTGACTATGGATTCAAGGATGGCCACCCGTTCGGCCCGCAGCGCCACGACGTGTTCCAGGCCGAGTTAATCCGGCTAGGCCTGGATAAACAGCTGGCCATCCAGACGCCGGTATCGGCAGCTAGCGACCGCATCCACCTGTTTCATACCAGCGACTATATCGATGAAGTGCGCGATTATTCGGTCAGCGGTCACGGCTACCTTGATGGCGGCGATACGCCTTCGTTTGTCGGCATGTTCGAAGCGGCAAGCCACGTTGTCGGTTCGGTCACCGACGCGATCGATCGGATCATGAAAGGCGAGTTCCGGCGGGCGTTCTCTCCAATCGCAGGCTTGCATCATGCGCGACGCAATATCGCGGCCGGGTTCTGCGTATTTAACGATTGCGGTATCGCGATCGAATATCTGCGCGCGCAGTATGGCATCAAGCGCGTTGCTTACATAGATATCGACGCCCATCACGGCGACGGTGTATTTTACAGCTTCGAAGATGATCCCGATCTGCTCTTCGCGGATATCCACCAGGACGGTCGCACACTGTATCCGGGCACGGGTTTTGTCAATGAAACCGGAACCGGACCGGCTGAAGGCACCAAGCTGAACATTCCCGTGCCACCCTTCTCTACCGACGCGACATTCCAGGAAGTATGGCCGTTGATCGAAGACTATCTGCGCAGCAATGAACCGGAGTTCATATTGCTGCAATGCGGCGCCGACAGCATCAAGGGCGACCCGATAACCAACATGGAATTCAGCCCGGCATCACACGGTTTCGCCGCCGCAAAACTGTGCGGGATAGCGGACGATTACTGCCAGGGGCGCGTGCTGGCGATGGGTGGTGGTGGTTACAATCATGAAAACATCGCGCACGGCTGGAGCGCGGTGGTCGATTCAATGGTCAACAGCTAAGGCCCGGGAGATCGTCCCTGGTTCAGCGCCCCTTGAACAATGATCCGAGGATACCCCGCACCAGCGCGCGGCCGGTTCGACCGCCGAGACTGCGTACGACGCTTTTGACAAAGGTTTCAGCGATACTCTGGCGCGGCCTGCCACGAGGTTTCGGCGCCGCATGCGCGCGCTTGCGCGGCGGTTTTTTCACTGCTGCGGCCTTTGCCGCTGTCGCCGCACGCTGCGCCAGCTTTTCGAATGCGGATTCCCGGTCGATCGAGGTGTCATACTTTTGCGCGAATGGGCTTTGCAGCAAAATTTCGCGGACTTCCGCTCTTTTTGCAGCCCCTATCCTGGACACCGGTGGTTTTACCAATGAGCGTTTCACGATAGACGGCGCGCCATTCGCCATTAACGTCGAAATAAGCGCTTCACCGACACCCATTTCGCTGATTGCATTTTGTACCGAGAAGCTTTTATCGCTGCGGAATGTCTGCGCGGCACTCCTGACCGCCTTTTGCTCTTTCGGGGTAAACGCACGCAACGCATGCTGTACGCGATTCGCCAGTTGGGCCAACACCGAGTCCGGAATATCGCCCGGACTTTGCGTAATGAAGTAAATGCCGACCCCCTTGGAACGTATCAACCGCACCACCTGTTCGATTTTATCGATTAGTGCTTGCGGGGTACTCTTGAACATCAGGTGTGCTTCATCGAAAAACACGACCAGCTTGGGCTTTTCGGGATCTCCGATTTCCGGCAGGTTTTCAAATAGCTCGGACATTAGCCAAAGCAACAGGGTCGAGTAAACGGCGGGTTCCTGCACCAGTTTGTTAGCAACCAGCACATTCACGAAACCAGCGCCACTAGCATCGAGCTGGATCAGATCATCGAGCTCGAGCATCGGTTCGCCAAAAAACTTTTTCGCACCGCTGCGTTCCAGTACCAGCAAACGTCGTTGGATGGCACCGACCGAACTTTTCGAAACATTACCGTAAAGACTACCGAGTTCGGCAGCCTTTGATGCGACGTGCTGAAGCATCGCACGCAGATCCTTGAGATCCAGCAATAACAGGCCATTATCATCCGCCACGGCGAATGCAATATTCAACACCCCTTCCTGGGTTTCGTTCAAACCCATCAATCGGGATAACAACACGGGGCCCATATCGGAAATAGTCGCTCGAATCGGATGCCCCTGCTTGCCGTACAAATCCCAGAAGACTGTCGGACAACCCCGCCATTGATCTAACGGCTGACCCAGTGCCTGCAAGCGCTCATTAACCTTTGGATGAGATTTACCGGGCTGACTTATCCCGGAGATATCGCCCTTGACGTCAGCCAGGAACACCGGCACACCCTGTTGCGAAAAACTTTCCGCAAGCGCCTGCAGGGTCACTGTCTTGCCGGTTCCGGTTGCACCGGCGATGAGACCATGCCGATTAGCCCGTTTCAAATTCAGATGAACCGGGTAAACACCGCTCTTGCCGGACTTGTCCTGTGTTGCATAGCCCAGCACCAAGTTTTTATCTGCCATTATTAATTACCCGTTTTCCATAGTTATTTATGAAACCTGCAGCGCAGATGCCAGGTCTACTCCCAACTGACATAGGTTTCGTCGGCAACTGCCGCCTGCAGCAATTCAGCCAGGGGAACCGCGCGGGTATGCATACTGACCGCTGGCTGATCATCGTCCGCGTCAACAGCCGACTCTACCTGTACCGGCAGTCTTGCCAGCGTCTGTTTGAGATTGTCCAGCGCGGTCGGCACGTCCTCCGCGTTGATCGCTCCCGGCACCGAGCTGCCGAAAGCCATCATTTCGAGCATCTCGCGCCCGACATCGCCCAGCATCGTAATGTTCGCATAGGCCCTGGTTTTGAAGGTTACGAGCATGACATCAATCCTGATCTTTGTTGAGTACGTACTGCAAGATACCACCGGCCTCGTAGTATGATACTTCGTCGCTTGTATCGATACGGCACAAAACCTCCACCGACAAAGTCGAGTTGTTAATATCCGTGATCGACAGGTCTAACCTTTGCCCGGGTCGCAAGCCGTTTTCCATACCGCTAATGGATATTTTTTCTGCACCGGTCAGATTCAGGCGTTTGCGATCGAAGCCGTCAATAAATTGAAGCGGTAAGACCCCCATGCCGATCAGGTTGGAACGATGAATACGCTCGAAACTCTCGGCAATCACGGCCTTGACGCCTAGCAGGCGAGCTCCCTTGGCCGCCCAGTCGCGGCTCGATCCGGTCCCATACTCCTTACCGGCAATCACTACGAGGGGCGTACCCTCGCGTGAGTATTGCATCGCCGCATCGTAAATGCTCATCTGTTCGCCACCCGGCATATACCGCGTGACACCTCCTTCGACCGAGGGCGTCATTTCATTACGGATCCGGATATTGGCGAAAGTGCCACGCATCATCAACTCGTGATTTCCGCGACGCGACCCGTAGGAATTAAAGCTGTTGCGATCTACCCCGTTCTCGAGCAGATACCTGCCGGCCGGACTGTCAACTGCGATTGCACCGGCGGGTGAGATATGGTCGGTGGTTATCGAATCACCAAGCAGTGCCAGGATACGTGCCTGCATGATCGGTTGCAGTTGCCTGCTGTTGTCGAGCTGGAAGTATGGCGGATTGCGGATGTAGGTCGAAGAATCATCCCAACCATAGGTCAGGTCGTCCCCAACATCGATTTCCTGCCAGTTGCTATCCCCGCTGAAGACATCGGCATACTGTTCGCTGAACATAACCTGGTTTACCTGCATTACCGCATCGGCGATCTCCTGGTTGCCGGGCCAGATATCGCGCAGGAACACCGGCTTGCCATCGGCTGATTCCCCGACCGGTTCGGAGGTCAGGTCGATGCGCGTACTGCCGGCAAGCGCATATGCGACTACCAGGGGCGGCGATGCAAGCCAGTTCGACTTGATGTGCTGATGAATGCGCCCCTCGAAGTTGCGATTGCCGGAAAGCACGCTGGCAACATTCAAATTTTTCTCTCTGATCTGCGCCTCAATGGCCCCGGGTAAAGGCCCGGAGTTGCCGATACAGGTGGTACATCCGTAACCAACCAGGTTAAAACCAATCGCATCCAGGTCCTGCTGCAAGCCGGTGGCATTCAGGTACTCGGTTACCACCTTGGAACCCGGCGCCAACGATGTCTTCACCCAGGGTTTACTGGTTAAACCCGCGGCACGCGCATTACGCGCCAACAATCCGGCCGCCATCATTACTCTCGGGTTGGAAGTATTGGTGCAGGAGGTAACTGCCGCGATCACCACGTCACCGTCGAGCAATTCTTCATCGCTACCGCGCTCGCTGACGGTGGAATCGACGATGGACTGCGTCGCGGCCTTGATACCGGACAACGCTACCCGATCTTGCGGGCGTTTGGGCCCTGCAAGTGAAGCCTCGACCGACGCCAGGTCCAGCGTCAATTTGCTGCTGAATTCCGGGTCCTGGGTATCGGCCTCGTACCACAGTCCCTGGGCACGGCAATAGGCCTCGACCAGCTTCAGCGTTGCTTCATCGCGCCCGGTGAGTCGCAGATAGCGAATCGTCTCCCGGTCGACCGGGAAAAAACCGCAGGTGGAACCGAATTCAGGCGACATATTGGCCAGCGTGGCGCGATCGGCAAGCGGTAACTGACCCAGGCCATCGCCAAAAAACTCGACAAACTTGCCCACTACCCCGTGTTCGCGCAGCATCTGCGTAACCGTGAGCACCAGGTCGGTAGCGGTAATACCCTCGCGCAATTCTCCGCTGAACTGAAAGCCGACAACCTCAGGGATCAACAACGACACCGGTTGCCCCAGCATCCCCGCCTCGGCTTCAATGCCGCCCACGCCCCAACCCAGCACACCGAGGGCATTAATCATCGTGGTATGCGAGTCAGTACCTACCAGGGTATCGGGAAAAGCGAAATTTTTGCCATCGACCTGTTGCTGCCAGACTGTCTTCGCCAGGTACTCGAGATTGACCTGGTGACAGATACCCGTTCCCGGTGGCACGACGCGGAATTTATCGAATGCCGTAGCACCCCATTTGAGAAAACGATAGCGCTCGTCATTACGCCTGACCTCGAGCGCGACATTGGCGTCGAACGCAGCGGGTGTTGCAAATTCATCGACCATGACCGAATGATCGATGATCAGGTCAACGGGAATCTGCGGATTGATGCGCTGTGGATCAGCACTGGCCGCATCGCGCATCGCCGCCAGATCGACGACCGCGGGCACACCGGTTAGATCCTGCATCAGCACCCGCGTCGGCCGAAACGCAATCTCGCGCTCGGAACTGCGCGTTTCCAGCCACTCGGCAAAGGCCCTGATGTCACCGGCGGCATCCTCGCCTCCCCGTTCGAAGCGCAGGATATTTTCCAGCAGTATCTTGAGGGAAAAGGGTAAACGCTGAATCGCGGACAAGTCCTGCTCGGCGAGCCTGGCCAGGCTGTAATAATAATACTCCTGGCCATCAACATCGAGACTCGAGAGGGTGTTGAAACTATTGTTTCCTGGTTTCATCGCGCTGCACTCCGGTATACCTTACCCGGATTATAACGCGTTACTCGCAGATAAAATGTATTACGTCGGGATCGCCGATATCGACTTTCTTGCCGAGGCTGATATAACCTGAGCCGAACACGGTGAATTCTTCGCGACGCAGGAATATATCCTGGCCTTCGGCTGTGCGCAGGAAGGTTCCATTGGTACTTTGATCGGTGATGATGAATTTGCCGCGCCGATGCTCGATCTTCGAGTGATAGCGCGAGATCAGATCGCCCTTCACGATCAGCTCGCAGTCTTTACCTCGACCCAGAAAATAGGAAGTCGTATCCTTGGGAATGATATATGTTCTGTCCCCATGGGTTAGCGTTAGATTTTGCGCCTGATCGTAGCGCGCCGGATTGGTAAAACTGCTGGCAGTCGCCATGTTGGTAAGATCTTCCTCTTCTTCCCAGCCAAACAGGTAAACGTCGAGGTGCTCGTTGCGACCCTTGACCCGCAGCCGATCATAGGGCCGCATACTGTTCGACAGCTCAGCATTCTTAACCATAAATGCTATTTCCTGGGTACAGAGGATCTGACGCGCCTTGGCTATGCTCGAGATACGCGCCGCAACATTGACGGTATCGCCAAAAACATCGTCATTTTCGAGAATAGTGCTACCGTACTGCATGCCGATCCGAATCGATATGCCGATGGTTTCCGGGGAACGATCATCTTCCATCGCTTCCTGAATTGCCTTGGCAGCAAAAACCGCCATATCGATATCGCTAAAATAAACCAGGATTTCGTCGCCGATTGTTTTTACCAGCTTCCCGTTGTGGCGACGGGAAATTGAAATCAGCGTATTGAGCGCCTTGGATATGCGCTCTCTCGCCATATCATCGCCCATGTTTTCGTACATGGCTGTGCTGCCCGCAACATCGGCAAACATCACCACGCAATTGATTGTTTCTCGCGCCACTTAGCTTCTTTCCTTCATTACCTACTGACTAATCAGCTCCGTTTTTACGCCTTGTTGAGACTTGAACGCGAGGGCTAACCAGTATGTTGCCGGTGTTGATGCAAATCCATCGTCGAAGCCTCTTTATTTTACCGGGCAGAGTCTATCATGCCTGCTTCAGCTGTTGCTTAAGTATATATAGCATGTCACTGAATAATATGAGATTTCACTATGCATGATTCGTCGAAATAAACTCGATAGCACGTCGAATCCGGTCGATGCTGCGTTCCTTGCCCAGCAACTCGACGGTCTGGTCGATAGGTGGTGAAAACGAGCCACCGGTAACCGCGACCCGCAGCGGTTGACCAACCTTGCCCATACCGACTTCCAGCTCTTCGGTGACCTGCGTCACGATGGCATGTATCGCCTTCGCATTCCAGGTGTCGAGTTCAGCCAACAAATCCAGCAGGCGCTGCAGAGGCTCCAATGCCGGCGGCTTGAGCACCTTTTGCGCCGCTTTCTCGTCGTAGGCGGCAAAATCCTGGAAGCAGTAAAGCATGTTATCGACCAGCTCGTTGATGGTGAACACCCGCTGGCGATACAAATCAACCACCGTGGCAAATTCGAAATCGTCATCGTACGCGAGCTCGAGGAGATCCAGTCTTTGCCTGACCAGATGCACTATCCGCTCGAGCGGCAGGTTCATCAGGTATTGCTGGTTGACCCATTTGAGCTTGTCGGTGTTGAATGAAGATGCTGACTTGTTCAATCCGTCGAGCGAAAAATAATCAATCATTTCCTGCAGCGTAAAAATTTCCTGGTCACCATGCGACCAGCCGAGCCGCACCAGATAGTTCAGCAACGCTTCGGGTAGATAACCGGCGGCAAAATATTCCATCACACCTACCGCACCATGACGTTTTGAAAGACGCTTGCCATCGTCGCCCAGTATCATCGGCACGTGCGCATACTCGGGCACCGGAGCTGCCAGCGCTTTCAGTATATTGATCTGCCTGGGCGTATTGTTGACGTGATCGTCACCACGCAGAACGTGAGTAATGCCCATATCCATATCGTCGACCACCACCGAAAGATTATAAGTCGGGCTGCCATCACTGCGCGTAATAATCAGATCGTCCAGTTCCGAGTTACTGACGCTGATCTCGCCTTTGACATGATCGCTAAAATTGACGACGCCCTGCCGAGGATTCTTGAAACGTACCACCATTGGCCTGTCGGCTTCGGGCTGCAGGCCCAGTTCACGACAGCAGCCATCGTAACGCGGCTTTTGTTTCGCAGCCATCTGCTGCTCACGCAAGTCATCGAGACGTTCCCTGGAACACTCGCAATAGTAGGCATGGTCCTGTTCGATCAACTGCTTGATGACTTCGCGATAACGATCAAAACGTTGCGTCTGGTAGTAGGGCCCCTCGTCATAATCGAGCCCCAGCCATTGCATGGCATCGAGAATCGCCTGCACCGATTCCGGGGTCGATCGTTCCAGGTCGGTATCTTCGATACGCAACACGAAGCGGCCATCCACCTGCTTGCTGTAAAGCCAGCAAAACAGGGCCGTGCGGGCACCGCCAACATGCAGTACTCCGGTGGGGCTCGGTGCAAATCGGGTTTTGATCATTGGGTTCAGACCGGGATTGAGACGCGCGGTATTCTACCGGAATAATCCCTGTCGAGGCTGAATATTTTTATGCTTTAATAGCGCTTTTCTATCTCCAGTACCGAACCCGCCTGCTGCATATCGGTGCGTCGTAGAAAAGAGTTGCCTAACAAGACATTGGCGGGCTGTTCACCCGCAATCACGATAGCCTCGGCATTTCTCAATTCGATTCCGCCGATACTGACCGAATCGAGTTTGATCTGCCAGACCGGCACTACCGCCGCCGCGGTCTGGGCTGAGCTGTATGTGCCCTTGCGATAATCTATTTTGAGAAGACTCGCGTGGTTACCACTCATGGTGATGAAGGTAGCGCCAGTGTCTACCAGAAAACTGGTCGCCACGCCGTTAATCTTCCCCTTGACATAATACATACCGAGCGAGTCGGGATAGACTTTCAGACGAGCGCGATCCGGCTTTTTGAAATTACCCGCGATCGACTGGTTCAGACCCAGTTTCTGCCTGTTTCCATCGACAACTACTACCGCTCCACGTCCTGATGCAGATTCCAGAAATACACCCTCGAATGTCTCGCCCTGGCTTACTATTTTCTGCTGCTCACCGACCTGCAACAAAGCCTTGCCGGAAAACAGGGCTATCACCCTGACGCCTGTATCTGCGGCCAGGGCAGCACTCGCGACCAGATTCAGGAGCAGGAACAGCACTGCAGTGGAAAGGGTCAACCTCATACCTGGTTCAACAGTTGCAAAGCCAGGTGGATGCAGGCCAACGCATACAGGCCCGCCAGCAGGTCATCAAACATAATTCCAAAACCGCCTTTCATCTTTGCATCCGCTATTTTCACCGGCCATGGTTTAACGATATCGAAGATTCTAAATAGCACAAAACCCACCAGAATCCATTGCCAGGTCACCGGCACTGCGATCATCGTGACCCAGAAACCGACAAATTCATCCCATACGATGCCAGAGTGGTCATGCACGCCCAGTGCTGAGCTGGTGTAATGGCACAGATACACTCCAAGCCCGAATCCGAGCGCTACAATCGCAAGGTAGTAAGGCAAAGCCAGCTGCGCCAACAGCAGATAAAGCGGAATGGATGCAAGCGTCCCGAAAGTTCCGGGGGCAAAAGGGGCCAGTCCCGAGCCAAAACCCAGCGCTAAAAAATGCAACGGATTGCGCAGCAATCGCGGGGGAATCCTAGTCTGCATACTGCAGCAGTATACTGGATGCGGTCATGCGGAGAACTGAAGCGACACAAATACAGCTCAACGCCGAGGCAGATAGCGGGCCGATCAGGGATTCTGATGTTGTTTCCAAACCCTGAAAAACTGTATGACTCCTGTGGTTAAACCGGTTATGTCGGGACCCGGGACCGACCGGTGCAATATTCATGCTAGTCAAAATGCTGGTACCCCTGTGCGTCGTCCAGATCGATTAGGTGCTTCCCATCATGCAGGAAGTAGCCGGACCTGGTAATTTCACCGACAATACTCAGGCGGCAATCCGGATGCCCGCGGTTCCAGCTGTCAATTTCATTGCGCCGCGTTGCCGCAACACAGCAGCAGATCTCATAATCGTCGCCAGCGGCAAGCGCATAGTCATAGCTACCTTGCAGCCCTATCCAGTCATTCACCGGCAGCGCGAGTTGCTCTATTGTCGCACCACAGCCGCTGGCCTTGAGTAAATGAGCCAGATCACCCTGCAAGCCGTCAGAAATATCGATCGCCGCGCTGGCATGTTCACGCAGGAAAGGCACCAGTTCCAGCCGCGGTTGGGGACGATTCAAGGCTAGCAGGCACTTCTCCTGCAGATTCTGCGGCAAATCGACCCTGCCCTGTTTGTGCGCCAGACCGAGCGCCGCGTTGCCGAGTTCTCCCGTCACCAGGATCAAATCACCCGGGCTGGCATGCCGACGCGTGATATATCGAGCGGCCGGCACCAGCCCGGCAATCTGGATACTGATCGAAAGCTCACCCTGACAGGTGTCGCCGCCGATTAGCTGCAGCCCAAAGGTTTCGGCAGTCTGGCTCAGCCCACTGGCAAATTGATGTAGCCAGTCGGCATCATTTCGCGGCAGGGTCAAGGAAAGCAGAAACCATGCCGGAGTAGCCGCCATCGCGGCCAGGTCGCTCAGATTGACCGCAAGAGCCTTGTGGCCGATATCGGCAGGGCTGGTATCGAGCGGAAAATGAACCCCACCCACCAGCGTATCCATGCTGACTACCAGTTGCTCCGTTGGCGGCACGTCAACGACCGCCGCGTCATCACCGATACCAAGCGCAATATTGCCGGCCGGTTTACCGATATTGGAAAAATATCGCTCGATTATGGCAAATTCGTCTTGCGCCATCGCTGCTCCAGACGTAGAACCCTACTACCCGTTCACTTCGTGTTTACGCAATTCCGCACACAGGGGATCGAGCACGCCATTGATAAACTTATGGCTGTCGTCAGCACCATAGGTGCGGGCAAGATTGATCGCTTCGTTAATTACGACCTTGTAGGGGATTTCGAGGTGATGTTCGAGTTCGTAAGTCGCGATGCGCAGAATATTGGTTTCGATTGGATCAAGGTGGTCTTCGAAGTTAGTGACATGCTTGCGATACCGGCTATCGAGCGCTTCAACCTGCGCGGGAATCTTGTACAACAACTCGAGGAAATATTCTTCGTCGCCCGCCGCGACCCCCTGCTCCTGCTGATAGTGGTCTCTTATCCAGTCCAGGTCTTCAGCCGACAGCTGCCACTGGTACAGGGCCTGCAGCGCTTTATCGCGTGCGTGCTTGCGTTTCTTGATAAACCGCGCCTTGTCATTCACAGGTATTCCGGGGTTCTACTTGATTTTGCGCATCAGGCTGATCATTTCCATTGCGCTCATGGCAGCATCAGCGCCCTTGTTACCCGCCTTGGTACCGGCGCGTTCGATTGCCTGTTCGATGGTGTCGGTAGTTAGCACCGCATTGATTACCGGCAGCGAATGCGTCAATGCCAATGCAGACAGTGCCTTCGCACTCTCCCCCGCAACAAGATCGAAATGAGGAGTCGCGCCGCGTATTACGGCACCCAGTGCAATGACCGCGTCATGTTTGCCGGCGGCGGCGTATTGCTGCACTACCAGCGGAATTTCCAGCGCTCCGGGCACGTGGCTTACGCTAATATCCTTCGCGGCGATACCCGCTCGCTGTAGCGTGTCAAGCGCTGCGCTGAGCAGGCTTTCGACGATGAATCCGTTAAATCGACCGACTACGATCGCAATTTTTGCCTTGCTGACGGTCAGGTCACCATCGACTCTGTTGACGTCTACCATGTTGTTACTCCTGCTCCGCATAATAATCTACTACTTCGAGCCCGAATCCAGCCAGGCCATGAAAAACCTTGGGCGCGCTCAACAGTCGCATCTTGCGCACCCCGAGATCGGCCAGAATCTGGGCGCCGATGCCATAGGTGCGCTGATCATCGCCGTGCTCTTCATCGCCCTGACCCAGGATTATCGACTCGATCGTGTTGACCACGTCTTTCGGTGTTTCCGCCTGGCGCAGGAATACGATCACCCCCTCGCCTTCCCTGTCGATAGTTTGCATGACATCACGCAGTGGCCAGCCACGTCCCACGGTTCCCGCCAGCGAATCGGTCAGCGTATTTTGTACATGCACCCTAACCGGAACCGGCTTGCCGGGATCTATCTTACCCTTCACCAGGGCCAGGTGCAGCTCCTGCGCGGTACTGTCCTCGAATGCATACAGCTTGAATTCACCATAGTCGGTAGGGAAATTCGATTCAACGATACGCTCAACCGTATGTTCGTTCTCGATGCGATAGCGAATCAAATCCTCGATGGTGCCGATTTTAAGTTCGTGCCTGAGCGCAAATTTTTCCAGGTCCCCGCGCCTTGCCATGGTGCCGTCATCATTGAGGATCTCGACAATTACCGCGGCCGGTTCCATGCCTGCGAGCCGCGCCAGGTCGCAACCCGCTTCGGTATGTCCGGCACGAAACAGGACGCCGCCCTTACGCGCCATCACCGGGAAAATATGACCCGGCTGGACAATGCTTCCCGGGCCTGCATCAGCCTTGATCGCGGCCTGCACGGTGGTTGCACGATCGGCCGCCGAGATACCGGTGGTTACGCCTTCGGCGGCTTCGATCGACACCGTGAAATTGGTTTCCATGACTTCACGATTATCGCCCACCATCAGCGGCAGGCGCAGTTGTTTGCAGCGTTGCTCTGACAGGGTCAGGCAGATCAGTCCACGACCGTATTTGGCCATGAAATTTATGTGGTCAGCCGTTACCGCCTCGGCCGCCATCAGGATATCGCCTTCGTTTTCCCGATCCTCATCGTCCATGATCACGACCATTCTGCCGGCCTTGATATCGTCGATGATTTCCTGGGTTGAATTTAATTTCATGTCAAATTTAACTGGTTTATTCATGACTGGTAAATCCGGATTTTATCAGGGTTTCGAGCAGCTGACTGTCTTTGCCCCAATCGTTGTCAGCTTTACCTTGTAGCAGACGCTCAAGGTAACGCGCAATGATATCGACTTCGATGTTGACGTGACAGCCTGTTTTATAAAACTGGAAAACCGTTTTTTGCTGGGTATGCGGCACGATATTGACATCGAATCGGTTTCCATTGACGCCATTAACCGTGAGGCTGCAACCATCTACCGTTACCGAGCCCTTGATTGCTATGTAGTGCTGGATTTCAGGTGCCACTGCAAAACTGTAGCGAATCGAGCGGGCATCGGTATGCAATTCCAGCAAAGTGCCGAGCCCGTCCACGTGGCCACTGACCAGATGACCTCCCAATGCAGTATTCAAGGTCAACGCGGTTTCGAGATTTACCGGGCTGCCAGCTGCCAGGTTGCCAAGACTGGTCTGATTCATCGTTTCCACCGAAACATCGGCAACGAACTCCTGTTGATTGAGTTCAATCGCGGTCAGGCAAACGCCATTGACAGCGATACTGTCGCCGATTGCGGTGTTAGCCAAATCCAGGTCACCGCAGTCTACGGTGAGACGAATATCGCCATCCCTGGGTTCGCTGCGCACGACGTTTCCGATCGCCTGGACGATTCCGGTAAACATATCAGTTCAGCTCCAGGCTATAGCTGCTCATCGGCAAAGCGCTGCTGTTATCGAAACAGGCACCGGCCTCGATTCCGGCACGTGCCACGGCCTGTGCATCGTCGAGCAAATCGTAGGCCACCTGCATCGCCCCGAGTGCAAATTCGGCACCCGAGCCAATTGCCCAGAAACGCGTGTACTGATCGACCTCGCGCAGCGAGTAAAGCCCGAATATCCCGCTGGAATTCATGATCAGCGCATCTACGCGCGACGATTCGTAGGAATCATCATCTTCATCCTTGCTGTTGAGGAAATACTCCTCCTTGAGGACAGGATGGATCTGGCGCATCGATTCGAAAATGCTGAAGCGATCGGAGAAGTTAATTTTGTCGGCATGCTTTTCAATCAGGTTGTGCATCACCAGGTGGTGGGCGGCACTGCCGACAATACCGATATAATTGCTGTCCGCAAACTGAATTATTTTTTCATAATCAGCAACGTACTCGGCCGGTTGCCTGGTTTCACCGAAACTGGTCAGGCTGTCGGCCGCGATACAGGCGACGTTATTTTTTACTACGGCAACGATGGTAGACACGGATTATTCCTGGTTAACACTCAAAATCAGGCGCAGATCATCGCCGACCTGGCGAGTATCACTAATAGTACAGGTTTTACGCTGCTCCATAGCGGTTAATTCGCCGAGATCAAAACCGCCGCGGGCCTTACTACCGAGCAAATGCGGTGCCAGGTAGAGAATGATTTGATCGGCCAGCCGCTGGCGCAGCAACTCACCGGCCAGGCTCTGTCCACATTCGGTATGCACATGGTTGATTCCCCGGGCCGCCATATCCTGCAACATCTCAGTCAGGCAGATATGTCCCGAGCTCTCTGCTCCAAGCTCAATCAACCTGGCACCCCGATCGGCCATGCGGGCCCGCTTGCCGGCATCCTGGCCAAGCGTGTAAACCCAGATCTCTCCCTTGGTGGAGAATAATCTTTCATCACCACTAAGGCGCAGATTCGAATCGACCACAACCCGCACCGGGTGGCGCAGTTCACAGGACTGTCCCAGATCCTGCTTTGACAGACGCAGATCCAGCGCGGGATCATCATCCAGCACCGTTTGCGCACTGCTCAAAATCGCCGACGCCTGGGCACGTTGCAATTGCACATCGTGACGCGCAGGTGCTCCCGTTATCCACTTGCTGACGCCATTCCTGAGCGCGGTACGGCCGTCCATCGAACAGGCCATTTTTATGCTGACAAATGGTAAACCCTGTTCCATGCGCTTGATAAATCCGCGATTTAGTTCCCTTGCCTGCGCCGCCAGTACGCCGGTTACTACCTCTATACCATGGGCGCGCAGTTTTTCCAGACCTTGGCCTCCGACCTGCGGATTCGGATCCTGCATCGCTACGATTACCCGTGCCGGCCTGGCGGCAATCAAAGCGTCGACGCAAGGCGGGGTTCTACCCTGGTGGGAACAGGGTTCGAGAGTTACATAAAAATCAGCGCCCGGTGGAATATCCGCCGACTCGATAGCGTTAATCTCGGCATGGGGTCCACCGGTATACTCGTGCCAGCCTGCAGCGAGCATTTCGCCAGCGGCGACTATGACACAGCCTACTCTTGGATTAGGCGGTGTTGAATAAAAACCTTTGCGTGCCTGACGCAGAGCTTCCGCCATCCAGTAATGATGTTGCTGACTCGACGACATCAACTGTCCTCATCGATCAACGGAACCTGTCTGCGGTGCATTTCCGGGGTCGGTTCCGAGGCCAGCGCGCGAATCGCCTCTTCGAAGGCCTGAATGTCTTCGAAACTCAGGTAAACTGACGCGAAGCGAATATAAGCGACCTGATCGAGGCGTTGCAGCTCATGCATAACCATCGCGCCGATCTCACGCGAGGAAATTTCACGCGCCTCGAGACCGACAAGTTGTCGCTTGATATGATTTATCGCATCTTCGATCTGTTCAGCCGAAACGGGACGCTTCTCCAACGACCGCATCATGCCGCTGCGCAGGCGCACCTCGTCGAAGGCGTCGCGACTGCCATCGTTCTTGATCACCATGGGCATATTCAGCATCGGTGATTCGTAGGTGGTAAAGCGCGTCTCGCAGGAAACACATTCCCTTCTGCGGCGCACCTGAGCCGACTCTGACGCAAGCCGGGAATCGACCACGCGAGTGTCAGGAGTACCGCAGAAAGGACATTTCATAGGCTACTGGATCAGTCTCGATAAACCGGCAGGCGAGCACAAATTTCAGTCACCTTCGCGCGAACGGTGGCAATGACGTCGTCATTACCCATATCTTCCAGGATATCGCAAATCCAGTTTGCCAGGTCGCGGGAATCCTGCTCGTTAAAACCACGCGTGGTGATGGCCGGCGAGCCGATTCGCAATCCTGAAGTGACGAATGGCGATTGCGGGTCGTTGGGTACTGAGTTCTTGTTGACCGTGATATGCGCCTTGCTCAACGCCGCATCGGCATCTTTACCGGTCAAACCCTTACTGATCAGCGATAACAGGAACAGGTGATCATCGGTGCCCCCGGAGACAACATCGAAACCACGTTTGACGAACTCTTCCGCCATCGCGTTGGCATTCACCAGAACCTGCTTCTGATACTCGACGAAGTCGTCACTCATGGCTTCCTTGAAAGCCACCGCCTTGGCGGCAATCACGTGCATCAATGGCCCGCCCTGGGTGCCCGGAAATACCATCGAATTCAATTTCTTTTCGATTTCCTCGTTCGCCCTGGCAAGAATGATGCCGCCACGAGGTCCGCGCAAGGTCTTGTGGGTGGTGCTGGTGCAGACATCAGCGATTGCTACCGGGCTTGGATAAACACCGGCTGCAATCAACCCGGAAACGTGCGCCATATCGACGAACAGGTAAGCACCTACCGAATCCGCGATATCACGAAAACGCTGCCAGTCCATAACCCTTGAGTAAGCGGAGAACCCGGCAATGATCATCTTCGGCTGGTGTTCCTTCGCCAAAGCTTCGACCTGGTCATAATCAACCTCACCAGTTTCGTTATCCAGACCATACTGGACCGCATTGAACAACTTGCCGGAAAAATTGACTTTAGCGCCGTGAGTCAGGTGGCCACCGTCTGACAAACTCATACCCAGTATGGTGTCGCCCGCATTCAACAGAGCGAAATACACCGCGGCATTAGCCTGCGATCCCGAGTGCGGCTGCACATTGGCGTAGTCGGCGTCGAAGAGTTTCTTGACTCGCTCGATTGCTAGGGCTTCGGCCACGTCAACGTACTCACAACCACCGTAATAGCGTTTCGACGGATAACCCTCGGCGTACTTGTTGGTTAACACGGAACCTTGCGCCTCCATGACCCGGGGGCTGGCGTAGTTCTCGGAGGCGATCAACTCTATATGATCCTCCTGGCGGGTTACTTCATGCTGCATCGATTCCCACAACTCGGGATCGAAATCGGCGATATTCATTGATTTGGAAAACATTGGGTTATCCTCGGCAGAAAAAGAAGGCGATGATACGAAAAAGTCCTCCAAGTATCACTAAAAATCACGACAGATTAGTTAGTTATAACGGCATTAGGACTTGTAATTGGTTCAATACCGCCCCACCTACGGTAACAATCGGCCAAATTGGCTACCAACCGGATTTTTGTCGAATTACAGTATTCAAGTGTATAATTCGCCGAACCAAACATGCAGGTAAATATCATGGATAACGTAGGTATATACACCCCGCCCAAAAAAGCCAGGCCATCGGTGTCCACTGGTTCGGATGTTTTCGAGGCCAGTCTCACGTTAAACGAGCTTGAAGTAACCCAGTCAGCCCAGGACAAGCTGCACGAGATTATCTCCCAGACCGATGAAGACGTATCCGCTATCAGGATATATATCAGCGGCGGCGGCTGTGGAGGTCTGTCCTATGGCATGACCTTTACCGACGAACAGGGTGATTTCGACACCAACTTGCAGTTTGACGGCTTCAAGATACTGGTCGACGTGGTTGCGCTGAATTACCTCAGGGGCGCGCAGATCGATTACATCCAGGAAGTCGGTCGCGAACGTTTTGTATTCAACAACGTGTTTGCTGAAACCGGTGGTTCCGGGGTGTGCGGTGGTTGTGGAGCGGCCGGTGGCTAAGGCTTATTGCTAATCAGTAGTCCATTGCAAGAACATCAAGCAAAGCCTGGCGCCGACCCAGGCTTTGTTCTTTTAGTCGCCCCGTCGGGCAGTTATCGCGTTGCCGCGTATACTGCTGTCGCAAGCGCCTTGCAAATGCCGATCCTGGTGATTTCGAACAGCGAACACTCGCTGGTTGCGGAAATTGCAAACGGTATAACCGTCGACTTCGATCAACCGGACCAGGCCTTTGCAACGATTATTGCGGGCATAGAAAATATCAAGGTCGCTTGCGTCCTGGCAACCGACGACAGTTGCGTTGCATTATGTAGCCGCGTCGCCGAGTACCTTGGCCTGCCGCAAAACAGGGCTGCTGCGGCGCTACTCACACAACGCAAGGATCTCGGCCGCGAAGCCCTGGCCGCGGCCGGCTGCAATACTCCTGAGTACCAGGTCGTCAGGATCGAAAAATGCTGTCCGGCATCGCTGGCCGTCGAGTATCCGCTAGTCGTCAAACCACTTTCCCTGTCAGCCAGTCGCGGTGTCATCCGCGCCAATAACGCTGCGGAATTTACTGCCGCGGTGAAAAGAATCGACAGAATTCTGCAATCTACCGGACAGCGGGGATTCGTGCGGGAACATCTACTGGTCGAATCCTACATAGACGGTGAGGAGTATGCTATCGAGGGTTTTGTCATTGACGGCAGGTTCGTGCTGCTAACCATATTCGATAAACCCGCGCCGCTCACCGGGCCCTATTTCGAGGAAACTTACTACCTGACTCCGACTCGCCTCAACTCCCGCCAACAGGACGAACTGGTGCGCGAGGTTGCAAGTTGCTGTGCCGCTTACGGGCTTGAGCATGGTCCTGTGCACGCCGAAGCACGCATTTCAGTTTCGGGTCCGGTACTTCTCGAACTGGCCACGCGCACCATCGGAGGGCAATGCGGGCAATTGATCGAGTTTTCATTGCAGCAGAAACTGGAACAACTGGTAATACAGGGTATGTGTGGGTTGGTGCCGCAAAACGACAAAGCAGGCGAATCCGCCGGAGTACTGATGATTCCAATTACCGAAGCGGGGATTTTGAAGCGCGTGGAAGGACTAACCGCGGCAATGCAAACCGAATTCGTTCGCGACATCGAAATTCACATAAATCCCGGCTACGAGCTGATTCCGCTTCCAGAGGGCGCAAGTTACCTGGGTTTTATCTTTGCCCAGGCGCCAGAATTTGAGCAAACCTATGCTGCGCTGAAGAGTGCCAACGCGAAGTTGCGCTTCGTTACCCAACCGAATTGGGAACTGGAAAGCTCAACTGCCTGAGCGAACTAGTCTGAATCCGCTATTTTTTCGATCCCGGCGGGCGAAACCCTTCAGGCTGTTGACCCAGGTCCCCTTCCTTAAAAATAAACCCGAGCAAATGCTGTTCGAGCACAGCAAGGCTGGCAGGATCTATAGTCGACAGGCCATTTTCGTTGATAATCATCGTCTGACGCTCGATCCATTTCGCCCAGCCCTCGGCAGAAACATTTTCAAAGATCCGCCGTCCCAGTTCACCGGGGTAAGGAACCCGCTCGAGCCCGGGAGCTTCTGCCCCCAACACTACGCACTTAACCATTCGCGTCATTTCAGTATCCAAAAAAAAACAGTCGAGCACCGACTGCTCGTATGATAACAAACTTATACCTGATCAGAATGCTTTATTGATTTCGTGCACTTAAGCTACAATTTTCATCAAGTTATGCAGGCTTGTTCAAGTTACACATATCATTTTCTGATTAATTTACTATTATTGCTATAAATGACAGAATAACCTGTCAATCAGAAGGAGATGCATTGTCCAGCTACGCAGCACAAAACGCTCAGCAATCCCCTGTCAATTTTCGAATTTCTAGCCACGGCGTGACCGATGTCGGGCTCGTTAGGTCAAAGAATGAAGATTCGATTCTGGTAAACGAGGACGAAAACGTCTGGATCGTTGCCGACGGCATGGGGGGCATCATGCGGGGGATTTCGCCAGCCAGACCATAACCAACAATTTAAGCCTGTTCAAGCAACATGCTTCGCTGGACGACAGTATTCTGTTGCTTGAGGAAAATATACTAAACTCAAACTCAATCATCCGCAAAAAGTCTTTTAAGCTGGGCCGAAACGCGACTATTGGCAGCACCGTCGTTTGCGTATACATATGGCAGAATTTCCTGTTTACGTTCTGGGCGGGAGACAGCCGCCTTTATCGTTACAGGGATGCAGCCCTGGAACGACTGACGGAAGATCACAGTTATGTTGAGGAGTTGGTCAGAATGGGAAAAATCGAGGCCAGGTATACCGAAGAACACCCCGCCGCTAACGTCGTATTAAAGGCGGTAGGAATCGACGACAACTTATGCATGGATTTCGAGTACTTCACTCTACAGGATGGCGATATTTATATCATTTGCTCTGATGGGCTCTACAAAGATCTGGAAGAAAGCAAAATCGAGCCAATCATCGAGTCCAACCGCGAGGATATGACCGAACTATCGCAAGCGCTACTGGCTTCTTCGCTGGATGCCGGTGGAACCGACAATACCTCGATTATTGCAATGAAAGTTTGTCAACAGGAAGAAAATGTCTGAAATTTGCGAATCCTTGATTAATGACTACGTTGCCGGAGCGCTGAATATCACCGATCTGGAGCAAGGTCTGGCGAGTATCTTTGATGCAGTGCCGAGCAGTCATAGCGACGCGCAGAGTTATCTGCAGTCTCTGTATAGAAATGACACGATTGACTCGGCAGGCTTCACAGAGATATCCTAGGTGATCTCGAAAATTAACATCCAGTCGACGCTGAAAAATACCCAGGAGACCGACATCTCCTATTTCGGTGATGATAAAACCATGCATCTGACAGATATATCGGATCTTTACAATCAAGATGGCGACGATGATGCGAGTGACAAGACCGTCATCGTCAGGGCCAATCAGGGTGACCAGGAGATTGACACCGCAGAATCTTCTATGGAAAGTGAAGAAGATTCACCACTGAGCCCCAAGATTGTAGAAAATCCCCACAAATCAGCGCGCTATGAAAATTTAGGCCCCGGTGTAACCCTGAAGGATCGTTTCGTGCTGCTGGAAAAACTCGGGCAGGGCGACATGGGCGTGGTCTTTAAAGTCAAGGATTTGCTCAAGGTGGAAGCTCAGGACAAGGATCCCTACGTCGCGATCAAAGTGTTGACCGATGCATTCAATAAGTACTCGGGGGTCATTTATTGCCTTGCAGCGCGAGGCCAGCAAAGCGCAACGCCTGGCACATCCGAATATCGCGACTGTTTATGATTTCGACCGCGATGGCAACACGGTCTTCATGACGATGGAGTATTTACAGGGCAAACCCCTGAATCAACTGATCAAGGAACTTACCAAGAAACCGTTAAAGCTCGATCACGCATTACACATTATCGAAGAACTTTGTAGCGGCCTCTCCTACGCGCATGAGAAATTTTTGATTCACTCGGATTTCAAACCGGGCAACTGCTTCCTGTTAAATGACGGTCACGTCAAGTTACTCGATTTCGGCATCGCCAGGGCTAGCACTCAAACCGACGAAGAGAGGGAGAACACGATGTTTGATCCGGTCAAGCTCAGCGCCGTTACTCCAGCCTACGCGACACCTGAAATGTTTGCCGGTATGAATCCTGATCCACGCGATGATATATACGGGCTCGCCTGTGTTGCTTATCAATTGCTCGCCGGCGGTAAACATCCCTACAACAAAGTGGCATCGCCGAAGATCAAGGAGCTTGGCATAAAGCCAAAACCGATTAAGGGCCTGAATAGACGCCAACAAAAGGCCCTGATGAAAGCATTGACGGTGGTTCGTGAAGAACGTATTGGCGAGGTCGAAAAGTTTGCAGAAGGTATGCGCTCCAAGAAATCGCATACAAAGTCCATTCTGCTGGTAACCCTGTTCGTGACCATTATCGGCGCCGGTATCGGTTACAAGCCTTTCCTCGCCTTTCAGGAGGAACAACAGATCTACGACAAAATCCAGCAAATCAAGAACGGCGACAAGGCGATGATGATCGAGACTATCTGGTCGCTGGATCAGTTGAACCCGGAACAGCAAAAGATTATCTCGGTCGGGCTACGTCGCGAAATCATCACTTTTTATCGCGATCGGATTCGCTCGGTGTTTCACCCCAAGGAAGGTTTATACGATTATCCGCAAGCACGGAACCTGCTCTCTCAGGCAAAAACACATTATCCTGATTCAGTCGCTCTCTCTACCATCGAAGATCAGGTCAAGGAACAACGCGACCGCCTGATGAACAGCCTGATATCGCTATACAAGCGGTATTTCAATGCCAAGAAGCTGGTTAAAACCGCTAATGGTGAGGATTTGACGACCGTCATCCCCCTGATCAAGCGCGTCGACCCCAAACACTACCTGCTAAAAGACAAAGCGCTATCCGATCTATATCTTTCAGAATCTGAAAAGTTGATTGCCCGGAGAAAGTACAAGGATGCCTCAAACTACATCGTTACCGGCCTGAAACTGTTCCCGGAAGATACCCGCCTGCAAAGCCTCAACAAGCAGATAAACGCACAGTCCCAGGACTAATGAAACTGTCCAGCACGCCATTACGAATTCTCGCCAAGACCTACGCGAGTGACCTGATATCGCGCGAACAGTACGTGGAAATTCGCGCCCAGTTGCTCAAACGACTGGCCAGCAGAGGTAGGGTCGGCGAGTCTGATCTGAAAAATTACACGGCAATAAACCAGGGCTCGGATATCCCGAGAGCCAGGCGTTCCTATACCTCTTCAGACTGGATTATCATTGCCCTGGGTTTAGCTGCTTCGGCGGTCCTGGCCTATCTTCTCTATGGTTAGACGTCACATTTAGGCCCGACATAATCTGGTAAAACATTAAATAGGTCACAAAAGCCGCACGGACACGCCCTGAGCCGGGTATTTATTTGTTGAATACGGTCCAAAATAGTTTATTATCATCAATAACTTAACTCGCATACTTAATTTCATTTATTAATATTATTCCGTAAATGCCTGGAACTTTTTAAACTGTTAGCCATGTCTCTCTGGTAGTAATCGACAGACGCTAAGATGCAAACCTGCAAAAGTTCCTCTTTTCGCGAGATTAATAACGAAATCCCGTATTCGGTAGCTTTATGAACGCAAATAGAATTCGTGGCCACTTATCGAAGATAGCGCTGCCAGGAGTATTCCTGTCACTTGCCTGTCTGGCGCCTGCACAAGCGCTGGACCTGTCCGCCATGGTGGTCGACTCGATTAGTGCTCACCCGGAAGTAAAAGAGAAAGTTCACGCCTATCGAAGAGTGGTCAACGATCGCACCATCGCCGAGAGTGGCTGGCGACCCAGTGTCGACCTGCAGGCTTCTACGGGATATTTCAACACCGAATCGCCAGGGACTAATGACGAATCAGTCGACTATAACAGTTCCTCTGTCGAACTGTCGCTGACCCAGAACCTGTTTAACGGCTATGACACCACCAACCAGATTGCACAAAGCAAGGCCAGGATTACCGCCGCACTATACGATGTCTATGACTCTGCCGATAATATCGGACTGCGGGCAGTACAGGCTTACCTGGAAGTACTCAAGCAAAGGCGCCTGTACCAGCTGGCACTTGATAACGTTGCCGCACATGAAAAGATCCTGGCCCAGATCAGAGAACGAAATCTTTCCGGAGTAGGCAGGCGTTCGCAGTTACAACAGACCGAGGGGCGTCTGGTGGGTGCCCAGGCCAGTTTAGTCGCTCAGCAAAACAATCTCGCAGACGCATCAACACAGCTGCATCAGATTCGGGGGCGATATGTCGACCCGAACTCCCTGCGCGAGCCAGACCTGCCCTCTGTGCCCGCGAAGACGCTTGAGGAACTCACGGATCAGGCGCTCATCGACCACCCGGCAATGCGAGTTGCCGACAGTAACATTGTCGCAGCCCAGTCGGATTATCGGCGCTCGCTGAAAACCCGTTACCCAAATGTTGATCTGCGTCTTGCCACCGAATACGGCAATGATCTGGATCGCGAAGATGGTCTGGATCGCAGTTCTGAAGAAACCAGTCTGGTGCTTAACTTCACCTACAATTTTTACAGTGGCGGCAAGAACGATGCCGAGAGCCAGAAAAAGGTCAGTACGGTTTACGAACAAAAGGAATTCGCCGCCAGGGTACGTCGTCAGGTCATCAATACATTACGCCTGTCCTGGACAGCAGACGATTTGCTGGTGCAGCAACTGATTTACCTCAACGCTCATGTTATCAAGGCCGGGCAGACCGTCGAGTCCTACCGCGAGGAATTCTTCATTGGTCAGCGCGACCTGCTCGACGCTGAAAACGAACTCAATCGCACCCGGAATCAGTATGCCGAGGCCAGGTACGACTCATACGGCGCGAGGTATCGCGTTTACGAAGGCATTGGCAGATTGTTTGAAGCCACGAATGTCGAATTCGATCTGGATGAAGGGCAATTAACGGTCGCCCGACTAGTTACCGACGAAGTCGACCAGCTACCGATACCTGTTGATGAGGATGCAGATAAAGAACTGGACCCGCTGGATCACTGCGACAACTCCATTCCCGGGGCTAAGGTCAATCCATTTGGTTGTCTCGAGCCGGTCGAAGTGTCGAAAATAGAAGCTGTACAAACCCGACCAAACAGCGCACCGATTTTAAACGACGATTCATTTGAAATCGAAACCAATGGCATTCTGATTATCACAACAGAACAATTACTCGCCAACGATTCAGACGAGGATTCAGATGATATCGAAATTATCGATGTGGGCCAGCCAGTAGTGGGGAATCTGGCATTCGACCCGAACGGCAACCTGGTGTATCGACCCCTGGAAGGATTTATCGGTCTTGATTCTTTCAGGTATACAGCCACTGACAACAAGAGTGCCGCGGTGAGTGCTACCGCAACTGTATCGATCAAGGTACGGGAACCCGCGGCTATCAACCTTGCGGAGACGCAGCTGGTAAATTTCATTTACGATGAAGCCGAGTTAACCGCGATATCCAAATCCAGGGTCGAAGCGATCATCAAACAGGTTAAGCTCGCTGAAGACATTACCATCGAAATCTACACCTACACCGACAATATCGGCTCGGATGCCTACAACATAGCCCTGTCTGCCCGGAGGGCGGCCGCATTAAAAAGTCTACTCGTTGCCAATGGCATTGCCGAAGCCGATATCAGGGCGATTGGCAAGGGAGAAGATGACCCGATTGCCGATAATTCCACCCCCGCTGGCCAGGCGATAAATCGTCGCGGTGAGTTCATTTTCAAGACTAAAAGCACAGCAGAATAAGGCCGGCTCCTAGTTGCTGCAATTGGGCTACACTTGGAGGCAGTAATGTGGGTTTGGAAGCCTCCGCTGAATAACCCGACGCAACATTTAGTAAAATCTTGCAGATCATTCCATTGTTATAGAAATTACGCTAACAGCTATGCACAATGGTGGACGATTTCGTGTTGAAAAAGGTCTACGTATTCGTGCTTAGCACGCTGGCAGTCGTATATCCTGGACAGCAGCTAGCGAATCCACTGTTTAGCAAAGATATGCTCGATAATCTAAACACAGAGTACTCTGCCGAATCCTACCGCCGCGGACTCGCGATCAACAAGTTACTGGTTTCACTCAAGAATCAGGACATACAAAAACAGCTCCGTGAAGTAAATCGCTTTTTCAATCAGTTCGAGTACCAGGAAGATCATATTCACTGGGGCGAGAAGGATTACTGGGCGACGCCGAGCGAATTTCTGGGAACGCAAAAAGGCGATTGCGAGGATTTTGTCATCGCCAAGTATTTCGCCCTGCGCACGCTCGGCGTACCTGACGAACGTTTATACCTGACTTATGTTAAGGCCTTAAAGCAGAATGTGGCACACATGGTTTTAAGTTACTTCCCTACCCCGACAAGTATTCCGCAAATTCTGGATAATTATAATCCGGTGATTCTCAGCGCAAGCAAGCGAAAAGATTTACTGCCGGTTTACAGCTTTAATGCCAAATCACTTTTCTTGACCAATGCATCGGCCGGACTGGGAAAGTCCCTGCCCACAAACAAGATTAAAAACAGTAAGTGGAAAAAACTACTGGCCGATATTCAAAAGGAAAAACAATGACCCTATTCAAACAAATAGCCCTGCTGATCTCGACTATGTTTTTAGTCTTACTGCTAATAATCGTGCTGAGCGATCTAACTCGTACCAGTAGTTTTCAGCAGGGACAGCTGCAGACAACAGCCCAGGACATGGCGACGACGCTAGGAATTGCGATCAGTAATCTGCCTGAAGGCGGCGACCAGGCGACGCTCGAAGTTTTGTTTAACGCCGTGTTTGACAGTGGTTACTACACACAAATTGAATTGGTGGGGGTCGATAGCCAGATCATTCTCCAGAAAAGTCAGGATCTCGATATTGCAGGCGTGCCCGACTGGTTTCTACGCCTGGTGCCTCTGCAGTCCGCGCGTGGCACGACCCAGGTGATGAAAGGCTGGACTCAACTCGGACAGCTCAACCTGGTCATTCATCCCGGTTTCGCCTACAGCACCATGTATCAATCTCTGGTATCAGCCCTGCGCTGGTTCTTCCTGTTATTCGTGGTATCGATGATATTGCTGTGGCTGGTACTGCGCTACCTGTTAAAACCATTGCAACAGGTGCAGGCGCAGGCCGACGCAATTCACATAAATAAATTTGTCCAGCAAGAGAAAATTCCGACCACCGTCGAGCTCAAAAGCGTTGTCCAGGCAATGAATCTGATGGTCACAAAGGTACAAAGTATCTTTGACGATCAGGAAAAGACTCTAAGCCGATACCAGCAACTTCTGTACCGCGATAAACTCACCAATCTCGGTAATCGCCGCTACCTGCTCGACCAGTTGCAGCAGTCGCTGGCGGAAGAAACAAGCCTCCACGGTTGCATGGCCATCATCAAGATTGTGAACTTCGAACAGTTACGCGATCGTCATGGCTACGAGGTTTCGGATAATTTGATCCGCATTCTGGCCGACCTGCTGCGCCAAACGCATGTAGATCACGAAGCTGAACGAATATCACGTTTCAACGAAGACGAGTTTGCCTTTTTAAGCGTGACGGACGAATCCGCGGTTACCGGTTACATACGCGTCCTGTTCGATTTATTCCAGGCCCTGGTGAAAAAAGAACCGAAACTGGCTGAAGTAAAGTTACTCGCGGGCGTATGCGATCTGCAAATTGGCGGTGAGGTTGGAAACATCCTCTCCGGCATTGACTATTGTCTTTCACAGGCAAACACGCATGGTCCGTTTTCGATCGAGCGCCAACTGTCAGCCAATCTCGATTTGCCCCGCGGGAAAATGCAGTGGCGCAGCTGGCTGGAGTCTATACTGCAGTCCAGACAACTGTTCCTGGTCGGGCAACTAGCGATGGATATCGACGGCAGCCCGCTCCATCGCGAGTTGTTTATCAGGGCCCGCAACCAGCAGGATCAAATTATACCGGCATCGGCGTTTATGCCTATGGCCTCCAGCCTCGGCATGTCGCTGGACATAGACAAGAAAGTTTTTCGTCTGGTTAACTCCAACCAGGATATAGATCGCAAAATCCCGCTGGCAATTAACCTGAGCGCAGCTTTCTTTGAACTGGCCGAGGCTCAGGAGGAATTTGATCAGTTGTTGAGCGATTGCCAACAGGCGGACACCCGCCTATGTATCGAAGCCAGTCATCATGTACTCAATCAGCACCCGGTGATGCGGGCAAAAGTTTCCGAACGTGTGCGGCGACATCAACATCAATTTGGTATCGACAATCTTGATCTGGGCCAATCGTTGCAACTGCTGCAATCGGGTCAGTTCGACTACGTAAAAATCAATGCCAAGACCCTGCACGAAATGAGCCGCGATGATTTACCAGCCGGGTATCAGGCCTTACGCACTATCACCGATACCCCGGATATTCGCATAATCGCGGTTGCGGTCGACTCGCAGAAGGTTTTCGATGAGTTGAAAGCGCTTGGCATAGACATAATACAGGGCAATTTCCTTGATTCTCCAGCAGCAATTTAGCGTGATTTTCGAGACCGAGACTAGTACAGGTATGTCCCATCGATTTTTATACCAAACGGATTTCCTCTTAGTGCCACTCCTGCCCCCACCGGGCAGGTTCGGTTTGTCTCGGAAACACGAAATTAATCAGATTAATAAGCATCTATGATCGATCCACATCATCAGTATGATCCCCTGCTCGAATGCCTGGTTATCTTCGCCAAGATACATAACCGCCCGATAAGTGTCGAGGCGCTGATTTCAGGCCTGCCGGTCAAACCCGGCGCCGATGGCCCTGAACTCTTCAGCATCGAAAGCTCCAAGGGCCTTTTCTCCCGCGTAGCGGCGCGGGCCGGATTTGCCAGTCGTCTTATCCACCGCGAACTGGGGCAGCTATCGCGCCTGCTGCTCCCCTGCATCCTGGTTTTAAGAAACGGAAACGCCTGTATTCTGGAGAGCATCGACAGGAAGAACAAGCGCGCCAAGGTTATATTCCCGGAAATTGGTGAGGGCGAAGAATGGCTCGAGCTGGATCGGCTAAAAGATGAATACCTTGGTTATGCTTTCCTGCTCAAGAAAGAGTTGCAACAAGATACCGGCTCAAAAAATGCGCCCAGTACAGACAGGTCCGGTCACTGGTTCTGGGGTACCCTGGCCAGGTCCAGGGACATCTTCGCCGGCGTGCTGCTTTCGTCGATCCTGATCAACCTGTTCATACTCGCTACCCCGATGTTTACCATGAACGTGTACGACAAGGTAGTGCCCAATGATGCGATCGCAACCTTGTGGGTACTCGCGGCCGGCATTGTTACAGTTTATCTGTTCGACACCATGTTGCGCTTCGTGCGCAACTACCTGCTTGAAATCGCCGGCAAGAAAAGTGATGTCATCATGTCATCGATCATATTTTCCCACGTACTCAATCTGAAAATGGATCAATGGCCAACGAGCATTGGCGCCTTTGCCAGCCAGTTACGCGAATTCGAAAGCATCAGAAATTTCTTTACCGCCTCTACGATAGCGACCCTGGTCGATCTGCCGTTCGCGATCATCTTCCTATTGGTCATCTATTATATCGGCGGGCCAATGATCGCGGTGCCGCTGGTAATCATCGCGCTGTTGATTCTCTATAGCTTTATCCTGGTCAGGCCGCTCAAGGCGAGTGTCGAGGCGACCTTTGAAGCCAGCGCCAACAAGAACGCGCACCTCATCGAGACACTGCGTACGATAAAAACCGTGAAGACACTGGGTACGTCCAATTATGCCCAGTGGGTGTGGGAGGAATCCTCCGGCACCATTGCCAGTCGATCGATGCGTGCTCGCATACTATCTTCTTCGATAACCGTCGTTACCAACCTGATGGTGCAGTTCAATACGATAGGTTTGATCGTATTTGGTATCTATCGGATCAGTGATCTTGAACTCAGTCTCGGCGGCCTGATCGCAATTGTAATGCTGGCCTCCCGCGCGGTGGCACCCATGGGCCAGATCGCCGCATTGATTACCAGTTTCGAACAGACAAAAACAGCGTTCTGTTCGCTCGATGAACTAATGCAAAAGGCGATCGAACGACCGGAAGGGAAATCTTATGTACGCCGGCCTGCCTTCGAAGGCGCCATCCAGTTCAGAGACCTGGATTTCAGTTATCCCGAAGCACCTAAAAAATCCCTGTCCGATATTAGCCTGAAAATCAGGGCCGGAGAACATGTCGGCATCATCGGCAAGGTGGGCTCGGGTAAAACCACGTTAATGAAACTGATCATCGGGCTCTACCAGGGAAGCGCAGGCTCTATCGCCATTGACGATATCGATATCAACCAGATAGACCCCGCTGATCTGCGCAAAAACATTGGCTACCTGTCCCAGGACATAGAGTTATTGCGCGGCACTATTCGTGAAAATATCGCCTATAAAGATTTGCATGTTAATGACGAAAAACTAATCCAGGCTGCCGCTGTAAGTGGCGTCGATCTCTTCGTGAATCAACTACCACAGGGATTTGACACCCAGGTAGGCGAAGATGGTGGATTCTTATCGGGTGGCCAGCGACAGGCGATTGCGCTGGGCCGTGCAGTCTTGTTAAACGAGCCTATTCTGATTCTGGACGAGCCAACAAACAGTTTCGACAATACGACTGAATCAGTCGTCAAGAAACGCCTTCATGAATACACCCGTGACCGAACCCTGCTGCTGGTTACGCACAAGGCGCCGATGCTCGACCTGGTAGAACGGCTGATCGTGATGGATGAGGGGCGAATTGTAATGGATGGTCCGAAGGAAGAAGTATTGAATGCCCTGAAAGGTACTCAGAATGCATAACGACGACCTTACCGACATTGAAGATTCGACCCAGATCGGGGTTCATGGCAAGCAGGACATGGTGTATATGCGTAGCCTGTCCGCGGCGGCGGTGCATCGCACACCGCGATACCTGATGTCCGTGGTAATGATTTTCGCCCTTTTTGTCGTCGCCGCCATCGTATGGATGAAATGGGCTCAGATCGATGTCGTTATTCGTGGCAGCGGCAAGGTCTCTCCAGCCAGCCAGGTGCAGAATATTCAAAGCCTGGAAGGCGGAATCATCTCCGAAATCATGGTCGCTGAGGGCCAGAGTGTAGAGACCGGTCAATCGCTGATCAAGATCAGCGACGTCGCTTTTTCCAGTTCATTCGAGGAGAATCGGCTGCTCTATCTGGAATTGCTGGCACGATCAAGTCGGCTGAGCGCAGAGGCCTTCGGCCGCGACTTCAAACCTGAGCCCGAAGTCAGCGAAGAGGCTCCGCACCTGGTGAAATCGGAAAAAAGCCTGTTCGATTCCAACCAGGCGCAGCTCAAGGAAACATTGAATGGGCTCGAGGAAAAGATCAGCCAACAAAAAAGTGCATTGCTTGAAGCGCAATCAAAACAGCGCCAGTTGAAGAAATCACTCGATCTCGTGAAAAAAGAAATCAAGATCAAGCAACCATTGAAGGAGCGCGGCATCATCAGCGAAGTCGAGTTTTTACAGTTGCAGCAACGCGAGAACGAGTTTGAAGGTGAGATCGAGGCTGCCAGGTTATCGGTGCCACGCATCAAGTCCACTATCGAAGAGGCGCGCTTCAACAAGCAAAAGGAAAAGCTTAATTTCCAGAACAACGCCAAGAAAGAGTTGAACGAAGTCAACTCGGAAATCAGTCGTATAAAAGAAACACAAACCGCACTGCAGGATCGCGTCAAACGCACCACCCTGCGCTCTCCGGTAAACGGTATCGTGCAGCGCCTTTATATCAACACGATTGGCGGCGTTATAAGTCCGGGAAATAATATTCTCGACATTGTTCCTCAAGAAGACTCGCTGTTGGTCGAATTAAAGATAAGACCGGCGGATATCGCTTATGTAAATGTCGGACAGTTTGCGCGGCTGAAATTTTCAGCATACGATTTTGCGATTCACGGCAGTTTGCAGGGCATAGTTACTTTTGTTAGCGCCGACACCATCACCAATGACGAAGGCGAAAGCTTTTTCCTGGTCAGGGTTAAGCCCAACAAACCGTTTCTGGGTGCTAAAAGTGGTGAACTGCCGATTAAAATCGGCATGACCGCTGAAGCCGACATCATAACTGCCAAGAAGACGATCCTATCGTATCTGACGGAACCTGTTCACCGCGGTATAGATAAAGCGCTGAGAGAGCGTTAATGAAATTAATCGTTTATTCATCATCGCGTTCATTCGAGCAATTTCTGGACGAACACCTGGATACCGGATTCGAGTTCCGCTCTCAACTACGGGCGCCATCTGACGATCCCGATCAACTCTATATATTGCATATTTCGAGTATGGAGCTCGATTGTTACGAATGGTTGCTAAAATATGTTTCTGGAAAACCAATTCGGGTTGGCGTCTGTTCCGATATACCCAACATCCGAGAAATGCTCGAATGCGTGCGACTGGGCGCCAAGTCATATTGCAACAGCCATATGGCTACCATGCATTATCACCAGATGTTTCAACTGCTGCAAAACGGACAAAGCTGGTTTCCACCAGAAATGCTGGATGAAACCTTCAAATTGGCCCAGCAGTCGGTTAAACCGGGCCTGAACCAGCAACAGCTGGAAGTTCTGACTGCCAGGGAGAAAGACATTGCCCAGGCGGTGGCCGAAGGTAAATCCAACCGGCAAATCGCCGATTTGTATGACATTTCCGAGCCCACGGTAAAAACTCATCTATCCAATATCTTCAGGAAACTCGAGCTAAAAGACCGCGTGGGACTGGTGCTCTACCTCAAGCAGGCTTAGCCTTTGGGGCGACGTGTCCATCGTTCGATGTGACCCATCTCTCAGTCTAACGATTTAATATGACTTGTCTACGACTTTCGTATGACACAAGCACGCGATTTCCCAACTATATTTACTTTTCAATTTAATTTTCTGCAGAAATATGGCTACTAAAAGTATCGGTTTTGTTGTCGATTTAATCGGCAACGCACAGGTTCGCAGCGTGGACGGTGTCATTCGTGTTCTCAGCATTGGCGATAAAATCAATGATGGTGACATTCTCACGACTGGCCTGGGTACCAAAATTGCCCTTGAGTTTTACAACGGACAAAGACTCCAGGCCGGTGAGAACACCGAAATGCTCCTCGATGAGTCAGTTTTTGCCAGCCTGCAGAGCTACTCTGACGACCGTGTTGATCAATTGGCCGAGCTTCAGAGCCTGATCATTGAGGGCATAGATCTCGCAGATCTTGAAGCAACCGCGGCTGGCCCATCGGCGGCTGGTCCTGACGGGCTGCACCAGGCTTCAGTCTACTCGAGAGATGGTAATGAAGGCCTCGTCGAAACCCGGGTAACTCCCTTCAACACTGCTGCATCAGATCCGGATAATCAGTCGCTTCTGGATGGTGCCAACTTTTTTGCTGCAGAGGACTCAACGTCCAATACGACTGGCGCCCCGGAAGGCCCCGTGTCTAACAATGAGCGCCCGGTTGCCATGGATGACGCGATCACCGCGATCGAAGACACCCCGTTTAATTCGACCATCGAACTGCTTGCCAACGACATCGATCTCGATGGCGACACGCTATCGGTCCTGGCCGGTACCTTTACCACCACACAGGGTGGTTCGATTGCGATTGCGGCCGACGGTAGCTACACCTACACCCCTGCGCTTAACTTCAATGGTACCGATAGCGTCGATTACACTGTCACCGACGGTAGTATGACCGACGTCGGTACGTTGACCATCACGGTGAATTCGGTGAATGACGCACCGGTTGCATTGGATGATGCGATTACTGCGATCGAAGATACCCCGTTTACCTCAACAATCGACCTCGACTTCAATGACACAGATCTCGATGGTGACGCCCTCACCGTCGTCGCGGGCACGTTTGCTACCACCCAGGGTGGTTCGATTACGATTGCGGCGGATGGCAGCTACACCTATACGCCGGCCTTGAATTTCAATGGCACTGACACTGTCGATTACACCGTCACCGACGGTAGCCTGTCCGACGTTGGCACGCTCAGTATTAACGTGAGTGCGGTGAATAATGCACCAGATGCCTTAGATGACCTGAGTGCCCTGGACGGACCAGAAGACAGCACTAGCGGCAGCCTGAATGCCACGATGCTGTCGAACGACAGTGACCTGGATGGTGATACGCTCAGTATCATCGAGATCAATGGCACTGCTTTAACCGGAGCGGTACAAAGTATCGCCGTGACCAACGGCACCGCGAACATCGATGCCGGGGGCAATATCACCTTCAGCGCGGATTCCAACTACAACGGTCCGGTAAGCTTCAACTACACTATTAGTGATGGCACATTAACCGACACGGCAACAGTCGATGGCATCATCAGCCCCGTGAACGATACAGCGACGGTCAGTGCCGATACTGGCATTGTTCAAGAAGACGATGCCGCGACCCTGACTACCAGTGGCTCTGTGGTGATCACTGACACCGACGCCGGCGAAGCGCTGGCGCAACCCCAGGTCAATACTACCGGCACCTTCGGCACCTTCAGTGTCGATGCCAACGGCAACTGGGATTACCAGACGGATAATAGCCAGGCGGCGATCCAGCAGCTTGGTGCAACCGACAGTTTAACGGAGACCTTCACCGTCGTCAGCCAGGATGGCTCGGCCAGCAATACCGTTACGATCACGATCAATGGCACCAACGATGTGGCCACCGTCAGTGCCGATAGCGGTAGTGTCACCGAAGACGCGGCCGCGACCCTGACAACGTCCGGCAGTGTTACCATCACCGATACCGATGCGGGTGAAGCTTTCGCCCTACCCCAGGTCAACACCGCCGGCACCTACGGCACTTTCAGTGTCGACGCCAACGGTAACTGGGATTACCAGGCGGATAACAGCCAGACCGCGATCCAGCAGCTTGGCGCGACCGATTCCCTGACCGAGACCTTCACCGTCGTGAGCCAGGATGGCACCGCCAGCAATACCGTGACTGTGACCATCAACGGAACTAATGACACCGCGACGGTCAGTGCCGATAGCGGCAGTGTCACCGAAGATGCAGCCGCGACATTGACCACCAGTGGTTCGGTCATCATTACCGACACCGATGCCGGCGAAGCCCTGGCACAACCGCAGGTCAATACCGCAGGCACCTACGGCACCTTCAGTGTCGATGCCAATGGCAACTGGGATTACCAGGCCGATAATAGCCAGGCCGCGATCCAGCAGCTTGGCGCCACCGATACCCTGACCGAGACCTTTACCGTCGTGAGCCAGGATGGGTCCGCGAGCAATACGGTCACCATTACCATCAACGGCACCAATGATGGTCCAGTTATTGACCTGGACGGTAACGACAGTACGGCACCAGGCACATGTTATACCACCTCGTTTACAGAAGGCGGCAGCGCAGCTTACATCGCTGATACCGATATCAATATTACCGATGTCGATGGCACTGCTCTTACCGGCGCCACTATCACGATTAACAGCGTCGAAAGCGGCGATTTACTCGCTGTCGGAGCGTTACCCGCCGGCATAACTGCCGCTGCTTATGACCCTTCAACGGGCACCATAACCTTGTCTGGTTCAGCATCCCTTGCCGATTACCAGGATGCTATCCGGGCGATTCAATTCTCTAACGACGGCTCAACCGTCAATACCAGCCGCAGCATCGATGTGGTTGTTACCGATGGCGTCAACAGCAGCAATTCTGCTACCACCGCCATCACAACCAACACCCTGCCAACAGTAAGTGTTACCGATGTATCGGTACAGGAACCTGCAGCGGGAACAACTGCCCTGACGTTTACCATTTCAATCGATCAGACCCTTGGCAGTGATTTAACCTTTGACTACCAAACAGCTGATATCAGCGCACTGGCTGGAGCAGACTTTGTCGGCATTTCCAGCACAGTTGGTACGATCACAGCGGGTAGCACTTCTACAACCGTAACCGTTACGGTTAACAGCGATGCCAACGTATTCGAAGGGGACGAAACCCTTTCTCTCGATCTGACCAATTTTAACCAGACCGTCAATTTCGATGCTGCCGCAAATATTATCAGTGGCGGTGTTCAGGGCATCGGCACCATCGGCGCCAACAATGGTGCACCGGTAGCGGTCGACGACAGTTACATCACAACAGTCGACACCCCGCTAGTGGTAACCAACGCATTGGCCAACGATACCCTGGTAGACAATGCACGCGTCGATGTATCCGGTTACACCGACCTCGGTTCCGGTCTGTACAGTTTCAACGCTACCAATGGCAGCGTCGTCTACGACTCGAACAGTGGCAATTTCACCTTCACTCCCAATAGTGGATACGCCTGTACAGCAGGATTCAGCTATACCCTGATTGACGATGATGGCGAAACCGACACCGCCTCGGTATCCGTCGACGTCAGTTCCGTTGTGGTCAATCCACCAGTGGTGACCAATGTCCCTGATACTGCTTACACCGAAAACGACAGCCCTGTGTCGCTGATGCCAGGTATCAGCATATCGGATGTGGATAGCACTAACCTGTCATCTGTAGTGGTTACCGTAGATGGCTTCATCGGCTCACAGGACGTGCTCGATTATCTAACCGCGGGTACCAGTGTCGTGGCCAGCGTTGCGGTGTCGGGATCCAGCTGGGAGCTCACACTAACCGGTGGCGTCGATATCAACGAATATGAAACTGTTCTGGAATCAATCACCTATCAAAACAGTTCCGATAACCCGAGTACTTCGACTCGTAATATCACTATCGAAGCATTCGACCAGAGTTACGCGAACCTGTTTGGTTCGGATGCGGGAACCCTGTCGATTACTGCAGTTAACGATGCTCCCGATGTATTCGACAACGACGTCTACACCCTCGAGAGCAGCCAGAACAACGGGCTCGGCATTCCGGCGCCGACCGATGTAGACACCGACGACGCGACCCTGGTCATCACCGTGACTGCATTACCCGGCACCCTCGGCGCAGTAACCCTGGGAGATGGAAGTCCGCTTACTGTCGGACAAACCCTGAGCCTGGCGGAATTGACTTCGCTGGAGTTCGATGCCGGCGGAGCACAGGGTAGCGACACGTTTTCCTATACGGTCGATGATGGACAGTTAACCACTACGGGTACCACCACCATCACTGTAGGTGCGACCAATCCTGATTTTGCGACGGTCTATGAAAGTGGTCTGGCTGACGGCACCGGAACGGGTCCGGCCCAGGTAAGCGGCAACCTGTTTGCCAACGACGGTAACGCCGGCAACAGCATCGATAGCATCGATATCGGAGGCTCCAATTTTACCCCGGCAGGTGGAGTTATCACTGCGACTACTGCGCTCGGAACCTTGACCGTTTATGCGGATAATGGCACTCCCGGATTTAACGTCGGAGATTACACTTACACGCTGAATTCTGCCGATAGCAGCAGCGCGGATATAGATGAAGTGTTCACCTATAACTTCACCAACGGTATTGGGTACAGCGAAAACCTGACAATTTCTATTATTGATGATGTGCCGGTCGCTAACGCCGTTGTTCAGGATGTTCCTGAATCTGAAGAACAAGTCTTCAATATTATCTTTACGCTGGATGATTCAGGCAGTATGGGCTGGGGCTCTGTTACCGGAGACACTACTCCGCCGGCGTCAGAACCAACGCGAATGGACGTTGCCAAGGATTCCCTGGCAGCGCTTGGGTCAGAATTCTTCAACCAGTCCACCCAGGTAGAAATTACCCTGATTACGTTTAATTCAACGGCCTCCTTTGTCGGAACCTATAGCGATTTTGCCGCTTTCGAAACCGCTTTGAATGCAGTAACTCCCGGCGGCGGAACCAACTATGTCGATGCGACTGACGAAATTCGGGATCAGTTAACCACCGACCTCGCATCACAACTTCCGGCTGATGACGTGCAGAACATTTCCTACTTCATCTCGGATGGTGAAGCCAACGCGGGGACTTCGCCGATAGACAGCGGTTATATCGAATTCGTCGACAACAACTCGATTGAATCCTATTCGGTTGGAATCGGGTCGAGTCTTCCCGGCGATCTGTCTGATCTCAACTACATTCACAACATTGATTCACTAGGACGTGGCGGCGGCGCGGTGGATGATGCGTTAATCGTAACCGACGTCTCTGAACTCGAGTCTGAATTGCTGTCAACGGTGCCGACCGCGTTTGGCGGCAACATTACCGCCAACGGTTCGGTATCAAATGTTCTGTTTGGCGCGGATGGCGGTTATGTCGAGTCTTTGACTACCAATATAGGTGGTACCGACTATACCTTCAGCTATGACGGCAGCACCGTGTCTGTCCCGGCAGCACTAGCCGGCACCGTTGTGGTCACCGGCAGCACCATTGAACTGGGTGCGGACGACGGGTTTGCCTACGGCACCTTCACCTTCGATTTTGCCGATGGCAGCTATACCCTGAGCGCACCGAATGGACTCGCACCCTCGGTTTTCAATTTCGACTACAGCGTTATCGATGGTGACGGCGATATAGCCTCAGCAACCGCGACGATCAACATCATTGACGATACACCCGATGCGCGCGACGACCTGGATAGTCTGGAAGCCTACGAAGTAGCAGAAGGCAACGTAATTACAGCATTGGGTACCGATGGTGGCTCTCAGTTTGGCTCGAACATATCTCCCTTCGCCACCCAGGGTGGCGGTGTTGATAAAGTCGTCGATGACGCCGTGGTCACCGAGTTCACCTACAAAGGCAGCACAATCAGCATTGCTAGCGGCAATTTCACCGTGGTCTCATTTCCAGACCCAACGGGCGACAGCGAAAATGTTGAGGTTGACAGGCAATCAAATATCGATTCGTCTAACTTTGTCATCAATGGATTCTCCGGAGGCGCCCCGGCTTCACTCGACTTCGATAGTGGTGGTAACGATCAGGGTGTGGGGGTTGGAAACGACCGACTCGACAATGGTGAATCTCTGGTAATCGATTTCGACCTCGCGGTGTTGCCCTATGGTGTCGAAAACCTAACCCTTACAATGAACCAGTTTGGTGGTAGCGAAGCGGTTGATATTACCGTCTACGACATTGATGGCATTACCGTTCTGGGATCTTTTACTCATCCTGCCAGTAGTGGCTCAGCTATAGATTTATCTACCTTTAATGGTATCGGATCGGTGCAGATCGAAAACAATAGCGGTGGCAATTCGACCCTGCGATTTGTAGATTACGATCCTGCTCCCGCACCCGCGTCATCGATTACCCCGGCAGGTGGGGACAACGGCAGCAACCTGACCTGGATATACGGATATGAAACCGATCTCGATGGCAACGGCGTATACCAGGCCACGATTACGGATTCGAACGATGGTTCGCAATTCATCATGCGCAGTAACGGCTTTTACAGTTTTACGCCCGATCAAACCGGCGCACCTACAGATGTCTCGGTGGATACCACATCCCAGGAGAATATCGATGCCGACCCGAACTTAAGCGTCAGTATTCGTGCCGGTGGCAGTACACTGCAGTATTCAGCTGATGGCATCGGAGTGGTTGGTGGTAACGGACAACTGCTGAGCTCTGGTGAAGCGCTGCTGTTCACCTTCAGCAGTGTCGGCGCTCCGAATGGCGTGGAGAATCTGATTTTGTCGATTCGTGACTTCCAAAGCGGAAACAATGATGAAGCCACGGTTGTCGTAACCCATGACACCGACGGAGATGGCACTCTCACTAACGACACCGTAATTTTATCGGGCACGGGTTCCGGTACCGCAACGCTGGATCTTTCCCAGTTCAGCGGCGTGACTCAGTTTGACATCGAGTATACCGGTGGCGGCTATGATCTTGGCCTGAGCAACATCAGCTACCAGATTCCGCCGGTTTCCTCCCCGACAAATCTGGATCCAGTGCTGATTGATTATGTTTTAACCGATACTGACGGCCAGTCCGATACGGCGCAACTGGCGCTTTACACCATCGATCAAACTATCACCGGTAGCAGCGGTGTAGATAGCATTTCCGGTGGCAGCCTGAATGATGCGATTATCGGTGACGCCGGCGATGACATCCTTTCCGGTAACGATGGCAACGACTCACTATCGGGTGGTGCGGATAACGACACTTTATCCGGTGGGGTCGGCAACGATTACCTCAGTGGTGGCGACGGCCAGGATAGCCTCAGCGGTGGAATCGGCGAAGATACCCTCGATGGTGGCGCCGGGGATGACCTCGTCGATGGCAGTTCAGGCGATGACGTGGTGCTCGGAGGAGACGGCGACGACCAGGTTTACGGTGGTTCCGGTGACGATCGCGTGGAAGGTGGTGCCGGTGATGACTTGTTAACCGGTGGCGTAGGCAACGACGTAATATTAGGCAATGCCGGGGAAGATCGACTGATCGGCGGTAGCGGAAACGACAGCCTGATCGGTGGTGATGGAATCGATATCTTTGCCCTGGAATCCGGAGACGAAGGTACGGTTGGCAATTCCGCGGTCGATACAATTGCTGATTTCACCCTGGGCGTCGGTGGTGATGTGCTCGACCTGTCCGACATGCTGCAAGGTGAAGACCTGGCCTCGCTGGACGGCTTCCTGAATTTCAGCTATGACGGTGTTAGCGGCGATACCACGATCAGCATCGATGTCGATGGCAGTTCGGGTACTTTCGAATCTGCGCAGGAAATCGTGTTATCGGGCGTCGATTTAACAGCGAACGGCACGCTCAGTGATCAGCAGATTCTCGATACCTTGCTCAACAACGGTAATCTGATCGTCGACCAATAAGCACCGAGCAGAAAAAGGTTTGTAATTAGCGGCCAGGGATGGCTTAACCTCTTATTCCAGAAACCAACCTGATGTCGGTACACGGCCGTTTCATATCGATCTCTGCTTAAGCCAGTTTAGACAATACGGAGCGCAAATTATCAGGAATACTGACCGGTGTCTCTCTCACCCGATCCACGTAGACATGGACGAAGTGACCCTGGGCTATGGCATGCTCTCGACCATCGACAAACAACCCCACTTCATAGCGTACCGAACTGCGACCGAGATGAGCGACGCGAATACCGGCCTCGATATCAACAGGAAATGCGGCGCTGCTGTAGTAATTGCAATGCGTCTCAACAACGAGACCGATAACTTCGCCAGCATGAATATCAAGCACATCCTGATCTATTAGAAACCGATTTACCGCCGTATCAAAATAGCTGTAATACTGGACATTATTGATATGGCCGTAAACATCGTTATCCATCCAGCGAGTGGTTATGGTCATAAAGTGACGATAGTCTTCGCGCTTGTCAGGTTCCTGTTTTGCAGACATCTGAATTCCCTGTTTGGCAATAATATTTCTTGATTCTATAGCCTGACCCGAAAGATAAAAGTAATCCACTGTCTGCCAGCGCACATACATCAGGGAACGGGTAAATAAAAAGGCCTCAAAACGCTGTAAGAGGCCTTTTTTCATGCTTGAAATTGGTCGGGACGGCAAGATTCGAACTTGCGACCACCTGCCCCCCAGGCAGGTGCGCTACCAGACTGCGCTACGCCCCGTCGTAATGTGGTATTTGACGCTAGATTTAGCGTTTTAGCAAGGCGAGAAGTTCTTCGAGTTCGGTCAGGGTCTGGCGGATGATTTGCTGACTCTGGCTGACGTCGTCCTCGTTACCTTCGCCTTCCAGGCGCTGGCGTGCACCGCCGATGGTAAAGCCCTCGTCATAAAGTAGGCTGCGAATCTGGCGAATCAACAATACATCGTGGCGCTGGTAGTATCTGCGATTGCCGCGCCTTTTTACCGGTTTTAACTGGGGGAATTCCTGTTCCCAGTAACGCAGCACATGAGGTTTGACATCGCAGAGCTCAGCAACTTCACCAATAGTGAAGTAACGTTTACCTGGTATTACCGGTAATTCGTTATTGTTGCTCGGTTCCAGCATACGCCTCTACTCTTATTTTTAATTTTTGACCGGGACGAAACGTGACAACTTTCCGAGCAGAAATCTGGATCTCTTCACCGGTCTTAGGATTGCGTCCTGGTCTTTCAGCTTTTGACCGGGTCAAAAAGTTTCCAAAACCAGATAGCTTCACCTGATGGCCGGTTTCAAGAGCTACTTCCACTTCTTCGAAAAATTGTTCGACTATTTCCTTAGCTTCTCTCTTGTTGAGACCAAGTTCTTCAAATAGCATTTCGGCCATATCAGCCTTGGTCAATGACATCAGCTCTCCCTCAAGTCGGCGTTGTAGTGTTCTTTTAGTTGTGCGAGGATTTTTTCCACCAGATTTTCCACATCCTCGTCAAGTAGAGTGCGTGAAAAGTCCTGTAAAATTAAGCCCAAAGCGACACTTTTTCGATTACTTCTCACTTCCTTTCCAGTATAGACGTCAAATACGAATACTTCCTGCAATATTTCATTTTTAATCGAGAAAATGCTGTCGACCAGGTCACGAACTGGCAAATTTTTATCTACGGAGATTGAAATATCGCGTCTGATGGACGGAAATCGAGACATTTCATTGAATTTAGGTAGCTTTGCAATCAATATCGACGAAGTTTCTATTTCGAACATGAAAACCGGTTGATTTATATCGAGTTTCTTTAAAACAGCCGGATGCAAACCACCGAAATATCCAATCGATTTTCCTGCACAAGTCAGATCGGCGCCCTGCCCCGGGTGTAAAACCGGGTTGCTGGAGCGAGTAAAATTGAACCGGGATTCACCAGCTAATCTCAGGATCATCTCGAGATCACCCTTGATATCGTAAAAATCAACGCTTCCCGCACTCGCATAAAGCCCGTCTTCAACCCGGTTTCCGGTAATAATACCTGCGATATGAGGGGTTTGCTCAAGACCATTTTCGGTTGGTACGAAACACAGGCCGGTTTCGAACAATCTCACGCGTGGCTGCTGACGGTTCAAATTGTGCTGCAGGGCCTGCATCAACCCGGGTAACAGGCGGGTACGCATAACCGACATGTCCGCGGAGATGGGGTTGGCTAGCGGCAAGGTTTGCTGTCCGGGATCGAGAATCGCCTGCAGTTCCGGGGATACGAATGAGTAGGTAACTGCTTCAAAGTAGCCCCGCTCGACCATAATATTGCGAATTCGGTTTACGCTGACGCGCTGCTCCGAAAAGCTCTCCATCTTGATATGCGAAGACTCGCGACTGCCTGGAATATTGTTGTAACCAACCAGACGTCCAATTTCCTCGATCAAGTCCGCTTCGATATTAATATCGAAGCGATAGCTCGGCGGGGTAACCTGCCAGCCGTCAGCCTGCTCCACGACCTGCATGTTCAGACGCTGCAAAATACCGCTGACTTCGTCGCGTTCGACGTTGATACCGAGTAAGCGGTTAACCCGATCGTAGCGCAGCACCACCTGCGGCGTCTGCGGCATGTTTTCATCGACCATCGCATCGATAAGCGGCCCTGCTTCGCCACCGACTATATCGAGCAACAATCCGGTCGCACGCTGCATCGCAATGGGCGGCAATGACGCGTCCACACCGCGTTCGAATCGATGCGACGCATCGGTGTGCATGCCGAATCCACGCGCCTTGCCGGCGAGCTCGAGCGCGCTGAAATGGGCGGCCTCAAGAAATATATTGCGCGTATCGGACTGCACCGAACTATCGAGACCGCCCATGATACCGGCCAGCGCGACGCCACCGGCATGGTCGGCAATCAGCAAGGTATCTTCCCGGCATTCGACTTCAGTTTGATCGAGTAATGCGACCTTTTCTCCAGCTTTCGCCAGCCGCACCTTAATGCCGCCATTAAGCTTGTCAAAGTCAAATCCGTGCATTGGCTGACCGAGTTCCATCATCACGTAATTGGTAACGTCGACCACCGGACTTATCGGCCGTAAACCGCAACGACGCAGTTTCTCCTGCATCCACATCGGCGTCTGCGCCTGTGGATCGATTCCCCTGATGATGCGTCCCACATAGCGCGGACAATGTTGCGGGGCCTCGAGTTCGACGCCAAAACTGTCTTCAATGTCATTGTCGACCGTGGTCATACCGGTCTGCGCCAGCGGAACCCTGTTGATCGCGGAAACCTCACGCGCGACACCGGCAATGCTCAGGCAGTCACCGCGGTTGGGGGTAAGATCGATCTCGATAATATTATCGTCAAGCAACAGGTACTCGACGATCGATACGCCAACGGGAGCATCCCCGGGTAACTCCAGGATGCCGTCGGAGGATTCGGTCAGTTGCAATTCGGCCGCCGAACAAATCATCCCCTGGGACTCGACGCCACGCAGTTTCGCCTTTTTGATCTTGATTCCGGGAAGCTCTGCACCAATACGAGCGAAAGCCACCTTGAGGTTGGCACGGACGTTACGCGCACCGCAGACAACCGAATAGTTTTCTTTACCATCGCTTACCTGGCAAACATTCAACTTGTCCGCATCCGGGTGTTTTTCGATGGCAAGGACCTCGGCGACCACTATGTTGGTGAGTTCCGGCGCGGCCCGGCGCGAACCCTCGACTTCCAGCCCGGCCATAGTCAGCTGACTGATCAGGGTATCGCTATCGACAGCGGGATCGGCCCATTCTCTTAACCAGTTTTCGCTAATTTCCATTGCCGCGACAGATCAGGTGAATTGCTGCAGGAAACGCAGGTCGTTATCGAAGAACAGCCTTAAATCGTTGACGCCATAGCGCAACATTGCCAGCCGCTCTACGCCCATACCAAAGGCATAGCCAGTGTATTTTTCACCATCGACGCCGGTGTGGCGAAACAGCTCCGGGTGCACCATGCCACAACCCAGCACTTCCAGCCAACCCGTATGACTGCAAACCCGGCAACCCTGCCCGGAACACATAACGCAGCTGATATCCACCTCCATCGAAGGCTCGGTGAAAGGGAAATACGAAGGCCTGAAGCGAGTCTTCAAATCGTCCTGTTCAAAGAACATCTGCAAAAACTCTTCCAGCGTGCCTTTCAACACCGAGAAGGAGACATCGACATCAACCAGCAGACCTTCCACCTGGTGAAACATCGGCGTATGCGTCAAATCTGAATCGCAACGATAGACTCGTCCGGGCGCGATCACCCGCAATGGCGGCTCCTGTTTTTCCATAACCCGGATCTGTACCGGCGAAGTATGGGTGCGCAGCAACATGCCGTCGTCGAAGTAAAACGTATCGTGCATCGCCCTTGCCGGATGATGCTCGGGGATATTGAGAGCTTCGAAGTTATGAAAGTCATCTTCGACCTCGGGACCTTCGGCAACATCGAAACCGAGCTTGCCGAACATCTTGTCGATGCGGTTCATCGTCAGTGTCACCGGATGTAACCCACCGGCGCCACTGCGCCTGCCGGGCAGCGAGATATCGACGGTTTCGGTTTCCAGACGTGAAGCAATCGCCAAATCGCTGAAAGCAGACTTACGCGTTTCGAGTAGCTCCTGGATCTGGACTTTAACCTGGTTTATCGCCTGCCCCGCCGCCGGCCTTTGTTCAGCTGGCAGTTGACCCAGGTTTTTCAGTTGCGCAGTCAACTCACCCTTTTTGCCGAGATAAGCCACACGCACGGCATCGAGCGCCGCCATATCACCAGACTGGCTAATCGAATGGGAAGCCTGCTGCAGCAGGTTTTCGAGGTCTTGAGACACTTATGGAGTCACTGGAACCGACGGCGGAAAAACTTTTCCGCCGTCGATACCTGTAGTCTTACGCAGCGTCCAGACCGGCCCTGGCCTTTTCCACCAGGGCGGTAAATGCGGGCTTGTCAAAAATTGCGATATCGGAAAGCACCTTACGATCAATTTCGATGGCAGCTTTCTTCAAACCATTCATGAAAACGCTGTATGACATGCCGTTTTCACGAGCACCGGCATTGATACGTGCAATCCAGAGCGCGCGGAACTGACGTTTACGCTGTCGACGATCGCGGTAAGCATATTGACCGGCCTTGGTGACCGCCTGCTTGGCAACGCGGAACACCTTGCTGCGAGCGCCACGATAACCCTTGGCTTTATCCAGAACCTTCTTGTGACGTGCGTGTGCGGTTACGCCTCTTTTTACTCTTGGCATAGTTCAATCCCCCCTAGGAATACGGCAACATGCGACGCACCAACTGCACGTCATTAGCATGGACATCAAGCTTTTCGCCAAGCTGGCGTTTACGCTTGCTCGATTTCTTGGTAAGGATATGACGCAAGTGTGATTGCTTGCGCTTGTAGCCGCCTGCCGCATTTCGTTTGAAACGCTTGGCAGCGCCACTGACTGATTTCATCTTTGGCATGTTTAACTCCAGTTAAATAAATAGCTATTAATAATCCCTGGGCGCCGGAGACGCGCCTTCGGGTAGTGGCTAGTCAGCTTAAAAAACTGCTAGCGTTTTTTGGGTACCAGTAACATCGTCATCTGGCGCCCTTCCGACTGCGGAAACTGATCCACGGTCGAAAATTCTTTGGTGTCCTCTTCTACTCGCTTGAGTAGCTGAGTGCCGAGTTCCATGTGGGCCATTTCCCGTCCACGGAAGCGGACTGTCACCTTAACGCGGTCGCCGACTTCGATAAATTCGGTCAGCTTGCGCAGTTTGACCTGGTAATCACCTTCTTCGGTGCCGGGTCGAAACTTGATTTCCTTGATATGCACCTGGCGCTGTTTCTTGCACTGATCGTGCAACTTTTTCTTTTGCTGAAACCTGAACTTGCCGTAGTCCATCAATCGACAAACCGGTGGTTCAGCATCAGGCACCAGCTCAACCAGATCGACTGCAGCAGCTAGCGCCATTTGTTGCGCCTCTTCCAGGGGCACAATACCTTTTTGTTCACCATCTTCAGCGATCAGCCGGACCTGCGGCGCGGTTATTTCGTCGTTAAGACGGCTCTGTTTGTTGTCTGCGATTTGGGACTCTCCAATAAGCCTTAAGCTAATGTTTTCCGCAAAAATTAATCCGGCGTAATAACCGGATTACTGTTTTACCAGGTCGGCAAACTGCTCGACCGCTATTGAACCCAGGTCTTCACCACCCAGGCTACGCACAGCAACCTGCTCCTGTTCGACTTCGCGATCACCGACCACGAGCATGAATGGGATGCGCTGCAAAGTGTGCTCGCGAATTTTAAACCCGACTTTTTCGTTTCTCAAGTCTGAAATAGCCCTGATTCCCTGATTTTTAAGCATTTTCTCGACTTTTTCGACATATGGCGCATGTTTATCGGTAATATTCATCACCACGGCCTGAACCGGCGCTAACCAGGTCGGAAATTTGCCTTCGTAATGCTCGATCAAAATTCCTAAAAACCGCTCCAGCGAACCGAATAATGCGCGGTGTAACATGACCGGCCGATGCCGGTTTCCGTCTTCGGCAACGTAGGATATATCAAAGCGTTCCGGCAGGTTCATATCGACCTGCAAAGTGCCGCATTGCCAGTCGCGTCCAATGGCATCACGCAATACAAATTCGAGTTTCGGACCGTAAAAAGCGCCTTCGCCGGGAAACACTTCGTAAGCGAGTTGCATACTATCGAGTGCATTGGTCAGCGCGCCTTCGAGCTTGTGCCAGATTTCGTCTGTACCAATCCGATTTTCAGGTCGATCGGAAAACTTGATAACGACATCCTCAAAACCAAAGTCTTTATAAATATCGAGCACCAGCGCTATCACGTCGATGCATTCCTGCTCCATCTGTTCTTCGGTGCAGTAAACATGCGCGTCATCCTGGGTAAAGTGGCGCACGCGCAGCAGTCCATGCAACGCACCGGAAGGTTCGTATCGATGCACCTTGCCAAATTCTGCCATGCGCAACGGCAGGTCACGATAGCTTTTCAGCCCCTGGTCGAACATCAGCACCGAGCCTGGGCAATTCATCGGCTTGAGCGCAAAGACTCGTTCGTCTTCGGTTGTTGTGGAAAACATGTGCTCACGGTAGTTTTCCCAGTGACCCGAGGTTTCCCAGAGGCTGCGATCCATCACGTCGGGTGTATTCACCTCGATGTAGCCAGCGTCATCCTGGCGCTTGCGCATATAGTTGATCAACAGGTTGAACAGGGTCCAGCCCTTCGCGTGCCAGAACACCGAACCCGGCGCTTCTTCGTGGAGGTGGAACAGGTCCAGCTGGCGGCCCAGTTTGCGATGATCGCGTTTTTCCGCCTCTTCGATTCGATGCAGGTAGGCCTTTAGCTGCTTCTTATCGGGCCAGGCAGTACCGTAGATGCGCTGCAGCATCGCGTTTTTCGAATCGCCACGCCAGTAGGCGCCGGCGACCTTCATTACCTTGAAACCGTTACCGAGTTTACCGGTGGACGGCAGGTGCGGCCCGCGGCAGACATCGAACCATTCACCCTGGCGGTAAATGGAAACCTCTTCACCTTCAGGGATAATGTCATCGATAATTTCAACCTTGTAGGTTTCACCCAGTTCGCCGAAGGTCTGTTTGGCGGTTTCGCGATCCATGACTTCGCGCACGATCGGCAGATCACGTTTCACGATTTCGTGCATGCGCTTCTCGATCTCGACAAGATCTTCCGGCGTGAAAGGCTCATCACGCGCAAAATCGTAGTAGAAACCGTCTTCGATCGCCGGACCTATGGTGACCTGGGTGCCCGGGTAGAGCTCCTGCACCGCTTGCGCCATGACATGCGCTGCATCGTGACGCAGCAACTCCAGGGCTTCATTATCACGGCTGGTGACTATCGCGACTTCTGCATCCTGTTCGATCAGGCAGGACGCGTCGACGAGCTCGCCATTAACCTTCCCGGCCAACGTGGCTTTGGCGAGTCCGGGCCCGATATCGTTGGCGATATCCATTACCGAGACAGCATGATCGAATTGACGGTTGGACCCGTCAGGAAGGGTAATCTGGGGCATATCGTTCTCCAGTGGTGACCCCTACCAAAGGCCACTTGATTTTGATACCGGTTAACGGCGCTTTTTGCGTGCTAGCTTCGTCAGCACCGTGCTCGAACCTCATGTATTACTTATACACTTCGGTTCTGTGCGCGGTGCTTCCTCACTATCACGCAAAAATCACTCGTTAACCGGTATCAAAATGTAACAAGTGATCGGGATGCGACATATGCTTAGACCTGGTCGCAGCCATCGAGATTTGGTAGTCGCGAGTGGATTCGAACCACCGACCCCCACCATGTCAAGGTGGTGCTCTAACCAACTGAGCTACGCGACTATAAAATCAGGCCGAGTATTCTACCGCAGAATTTGAGTTAATCAACAGGCATAAAACCTTATTTTGACTGGCTTTCAAGCTTATCTTCAAACTGTTGACACACACCATGCTAGTTAAAGGATCCCAATTCCAATATTCTGAGAAAAGGTATTGCAGTCAGTGCTTGACATTTCACAGGTGAAAATGTGGGGCCTGACCCTGTTGCCGCGCTAAACCGGCATCCGCTAGCGGCATCACGGCACGAATTCGTCACAGTGACCAAAGCCCCTGGCATTATCTATCAGGCGAATCATCGCAGGCGTAATCTTGTAGAAATTCGCTGATTTCAGGCGCTGGGCTATTGTTTCCTCCTGCGCATCCTGCGGGTTGTGGAAGAGTTGATCCACCTGTGGAAATTTTTTCAGATACAGTGCCAGCGCTTTGGCACGCTCCGCACCCTTAACGACAGAGACAGTGCCGCGCACCTGCAACCCCTTTATCTCGTTCCAGTCACGGCAGTCAGGATTGATCGTCGCTGCGACATTATTATTGATCTCGACATCCCGGCCATGCCGGGTCCGATGATCGGAGACAAAGTAAAGGTTGAATTTACCGTCCGCCGCAAAGAACACCGTTGCCGCCCACGGAGTGTCGTCGTTCATCGTCGCCAGGGTCAACGTGGTAATTTCTGCCACCAGCTCCTGCGCCCGGGAACGTACTTTTTCAGCGGACAGCTCGGCCATTACGAACTCTTGCGAGGTTGTGCCCCTTCCCAGCGTTTGACGATGCTGTTGTCCAGGCCGAACAGGTCCAGCACGCGACCGACGTTTTGATTGATCAGATCGTCGATAGTTTGAGGATGGTTGTAGAAAGCCGGCATCGGCGGAGCGATCTGGCAGCCCATCATGGCGGCCTCATGCAGCAGGCGGCAGTGGCCGACATGCAGCGGTGTTTCACGTGGCATCAGCACCAGTTGACGGTTCTCTTTCAGGACCACATCGGCGGCTCTTACGATTAGCGTATCCGCGTAGGAGTTAACGACGCCGGACAAAACCTTCATAGAACACGGTGCGATCACCATGCCGTCGGTCTTGAAAGAACCGCTGGCGATGGTTGCGGCCAGATTCTGATCGCTGTGAACCTCGTCGGCCAGCGCCTCGACATCTTTGGCGGTCCGGTCAGTTTCGAGCTTGATATTCAGCTTGCCACCTTTACTGATAACGAGATGGGTCTCGATACCGGGCTGGTCCCTGAGCATCTCGAGCATGCGAATGCCATAGATCACTCCGCTTGCACCAGAGATTCCAACAATTAAGCGCATAAGCTTTTCCAGTTCATAGTTCTTGTATGTTCTACCTTGCTACAGAGAAGCCTTGCAGGCAAGTCAGGTCGGCGCCTGCGCACCAGGAGCACGCTGTAACAAGAAGTCAGGCTCGCGATTATACGATTTAGAGCTGGATTAAAAATAGCCTGGTAATCAATTAGCGCAATGAACGGCCAGATTGAGCAACCCTACAACTATTTTTTACTGCGCTGAAAACCAGGTAACAGTCTACTTGAGCCTGCGATTCTGACAAACATGGTGATATACCTGTCGGCTCTATCGGAGATTCCCGCTTACGCGGGAATGACTGCAATGGGGTGTAAGGATGACGAGTGACAAAATGCAAGGCGGAAGTTTGCGCAATGGCGCGAGCAGTACCAAACGTACGCGAGCGTCTTGCGTAAAATTCCAACGCCGCTATTGCGCCACCCAGGGCGTCACAATAAAAAAAGCCGGGACAAGCCCGGCCTCCAACTGATACTGCTTTATTATTAGTGTTAGGTTCTCACTGCAGTAATCCCGGATAGTACACGAAATTCATTCACAATAGCCAGAGTTTCCGTATCGGGTTCCGATCAACGCAGTTTAGCAAGTGCCTGTTGCATGCTTTCTGACAGGCTGGTTTTCTGCCGACCACTGGCATCGAAATTTTCGGCAGCAAGCCAGCTTTCAAACACTACCCTGGCGGTCGGCCATTCACGGTCCAGTATTGAAAACCAGGCCGTATCGCGATTGCGTTGTTTATACATTGTCGCCTGACGGAAAATCCCCTCAAACATGAATCCAAGCCGTCGCGCAGCCGCACAGGAAGGCTGATTGAGGGCATCGCACTTCCACTCGTAGCGTCGATACCCCCAGACATCGAACACCTGGCGCATCATCAGATACATTGCCTCGGTCGAAATCGGCTTGCCCTGCATCAGCGGTGAAAAATGAATATGCCCGACTTCGATAACGCCGACCCCGGGTTCAATGCGCAGATAGCTCGCCACCCCGACCGCTTTTCCTGTCTCGAGTTCGATGACGCTGAAAAAGCAGGGGTCATCGCCGAGACAGGCAGAAAGCATCCAGCTGCGCAGCGCTTCCTCGCTGGCAAACGGGCCGTATGGCAGATAGGTCCAGTTGCACTGGTCCTGATCCTGAGCGAACGCCGCAAACAGGTCACTCGCATGTTTATCCGCATCGACCGGTTCCAGAAGGCACAGCCTGCCCTGCATGGTCGCACCACGCGGATGCTCACAGGCTTGCCAGTCAGCAACCGGAAATCCGATCGGCTGACCGAGATCGTTGACAAGTTCGGACATTGCATCCACCTCAAATTTGAATTGTTAAAGCCGGCATGATTTAAGTACACTTCCCCACGCCCGGCACGATCGTTCAAGTCTACAACCTGTCAGGGCAGTGGGGAACCCAATCATGTTAATGCTCGACGCCGACAAGATACTGAATAGCCTGTCGTTCTCGACCCTGGTCGACGAGCTCTCCACGATGCACCGCGACCCGATCGGCCTGATCGATGAAATGCTGATGGAGTCCAGGGATGCAAACGACAATGTCAGTCATTTTTTCATTCGCACCGGCTGGCAACCGGAAAAGGCGGTAGGCGCGAAGGTAATCACCGTATTCCCGCGCAATAACCAGCGACGCGAATGGCCCTCGATCCAGGCGGTTTATATCTTGTTCGAAGGTGTAAACGGCACCCCTATCGCCTGTCTCGACGGCACCGCGTTGACCTGGATAAAAACCGCGACCGATTCGGCACTCGGCAGTCGCCTGCTGTCGCGCGAGAATATCGAAACCATGCTGATGATCGGCGCGGGCCAGATGGCTCCCCACCTGGTAAGTGCGCATTGCACGGTGCGGCCATCACTAAGACAGGTGCAGATCTGGAACCGAACGGGTGACAAGGCATCAGCCTTGTGTACGAGTCTTGCGGAAAAATTTCCGCAGATTGCGTTCACGCCTGTCAGTGAGATAGAAGCCGGCGCGAGAGAGGCCGACCTGATTTGCTCGGCCATTGGCTGTGAAACGCCGATCATTGAGGGCGCATGGCTTAAGCCCGGCGTCCACGTCGATTTGATCGGCGCCTATACGCCAACAATGCGCGAGGCTGACGATGAATGTCTGCGTCGTGGCAACCTGTTTGTCGATGCCAGGGAACCCACCCTGCATCACATCGGCGAATTGATGATCCCGATAGCTAATGGCGTGATCAGCGAAGAGGACGTGCTCGCCGACTTCTCCGACCTGTGCCAACAGCGCCACGCAGGACGCCAGTCCGATGACGAGATCACCCTGTTCAAGAATGGCGGTGGTGGCCATCTTGATATAATGTGTGCACGTATCCTGCACCAACATTGTCAAAGCTCATGACTAGCGGCATTCAACTCGAAGATATTCAGGCTGCGCGTGACCGTATCGCGCCGCACATCATCCCGTTGCGCATCGCTGAATCGGCCGCGCTGTCAAAGCAGTTCGACTGCGAAATACTGCTCGCGCACGAGTACCTGCAAACCACCGGTGCCTTCAAACTGCGTGGCGCGATGAATTCGGTTCTGCAACTCGACAGCAGGACGACCGGCGTAACCGCCGTCTCGACCGGCAATCATGGCCGGGCTCTCGCCTATTCCGCCAGAAAAGCCGGCGTGCCCTGCATCATCTGCATGTCGGAACTGGTGCCGCGCAACAAGCTCGAAGCCATTCGGGCGCTCGGCGCCGAAACCCGAATCATCGGCAAGTCCCAGGATGAAGCCGAGATCGAGGCCAATCGCCTGGTGGCCGAGGAAGGTTACACGATGATTCCACCTTTCGATCACCCGCACGTTATTGCCGGTCAGGGTACTCTCGGCCTGGAAATGCTGGAGCAGGTTCCCGATGTCGATACCGTGCTGGTACAAATATCCGGCGGTGGCCTGATTTCCGGAATTGCGCTCGCGCTCAAGTCACAGCGACCTGACGTTCGCGTCATCGGTATCTCGATGGAGCGGGGTTGCGCCATGGCGGCCTCACAAAAGGCAGGCAAACCGATCGAAGTCGAAGAACTGCCCACCCTGGCCGATTCGCTGGGAAGCGGCATCGGCCTCGATAATCAGCTGACTTTCAATATGGTGCGCGACTATGTCGATGACATAGTGCTGCTTAGCGAAACCGAGATTGCCGACGGCATCCGTCACGCCTATTTCGAGGAACAGGTTATTCTGGAAGGCGGCGGTGCGGTCGGTATCGCCGCCCTGCTCGCGGCCAAGGTCAGCCCAGGCAGGAAAACCATCGTCCTGCTAAGCGGTAAAAATATCGATATGCAGCTACATCGTAAAATCGTCAATCAGGAGGAGTACTAAGTCCCGTGCCAGATATCAGGATTTTGACCGAAGCGGAGTTACGCAGCCAGATACAACTCGACCTGGACGCGATCGAATGTGTCGAGGAAGCTTTTCATGCACTGGCGGCCAAGTCAGTTATCATGCCACCGATCATGCGTCTCGACATCATCGAAAACAATGGTGAAATCGATGTAAAAACTGCCTACATACCCGGCGTCGACAGTCTTGCTATCAAGATAAGCCCCGGTTTTTTCGACAATCCCGAGCTGGGTCTGCCCAGCGTCAACGGCCTGATGGTGCTGTTCAGCACCCGCACCGGTATGGTCGAAGCACTGCTGCTCGACAACGGCTACCTGACTGACATCCGTACCGCTGCGGCCGGCGCGGTAGCGGCCAAATACCTGGCCCGCGCCGACAGTCGCAGGGCTGCAATTCTCGGCGCCGGAACACAGGCTGGACTGCAACTCGAAGCCCTGGCCCTGGTGCGCGATATCGACGCGGCCACTATCTGGGCACGCGACTTCAGCAAGGCGCAGTCGAGGGCAGCGGAACTAAGCCAGCGCCTCGGCATTGCAGTCACTGCCAGCGCGGATATCGCAAGCGCAACCCGGGACGCCGATATCATCGTCACCACCACACCCTCCACGCAGGCACTACTGATGCCCGAACATATCGTCGCCGGTCAACATATCACTGCGATGGGTTCCGACGGCGAACATAAAAATGAAGTCGATCCCTCGATCATCGCCGACCGTGCACAGTATTTCTGTGATCGCCTGTCCCAGGTCAGGGTGCTGGGCGAACTGCACCATGCGATCGAAAAACAACTGGTGAAACCCGCTGCCGAATTTCCCGAACTCGGCCAGGTGATCGCGCAGCAGCGCAGCGGACGTCAACACAGTGACGAGATAACCTTGTGCGATTTGACCGGCACCGGCATCCAGGATACCGCGATCGCCACTTTAGCCTACCAACGTTGTCAGCAGCACCAGGCCGGCACCAATTTCACCACCTAGAGAAGTCAAGCATGCCAAAGGACGCAAAACTGAATTTTTCACTGGCCGAATACGCCGAGCGACTCGATAAGACCCGCACCGCAATGACGGCCGCCAACATCGATTGCCTGGTGGTGGTCGACCCATCGAACATGGCCTGGCTCACCGGCTACGATGGCTGGTCTTTCTATACCCATCAATGCGTCATTGTGCAGCATGACGGGGAACCGATCTGGTGGGGACGCGGCATCGATGCGCCCGGCGCGGTGCGCACCACCTATCTTGAGGAGGACAATATCCTCAGGTACCCCGACCACTTCGTCCAGTCCGATGTCTGCCACCCGATGGATCATCTGGCCACCGTACTGACGGAGCTGAAACTCGACCAGGTTGCAATCGGCGTCGAAATGGAAAATTATTATTTTTCGGCAGCCGCGTTTCGTTCTTTGCAAACCCATTTACCCGCCGCGACAATGCTCGACGCCACCGCGCTGGTCAACTGGCAGCGCATCATCAAGTCGGAGCAGGAGTTGGCCTATATGCGCGGCGCGGCGCGCATTGTCGAAACCATGCACGCGCGTATTTACGAGATCATCGAACCGGGGCTTGCCAAGAACGAACTGGCCGCAGAAATTTTCCGTACCGGAATTGTCGGCAAGGATGAGTACTGGGGGGATTATCCGGCGATACTGCCGCTGTTGCCCACCGGAATGGATGCAACCGCGGCGCACCTGACCTGGGATGATTCGAAACTGAAACCGGGTGATATCACCTTCTTCGAGATTGGCGGCTGTCACAAGCGCTATCATTGCCCGCTGTCGCGCACGATCTCACTCGGAAAGCCGCCACAAAAATACCTCGACGCCGAAACTGCAGTCCTCGACGCGATGCATGCGGGGTTCGAAAAAGCAAAGCCGGGGAATCTCTGCGAAGACGTCGCCATCGCATTTTTCGACACGCTGGAAAAACATGGCTTCCACAAGGAGAATCGTACCGGTTACTCGATCGGCCTGTCCTATCCCCCCGACTGGGGCGAGCGCACCATGAGCCTGCGCCGCGGTGACAAAACCGAACTCCGGCAAAATATGACTTTCCATTTCATGCCGGCGTTGTGGCTTGACGATGGTGGTCTCGAGATCACCGAGTCGGTAGTGATTACCGACTCCGGCTATGAAAGCCTGGCGAATGTCGAACAACGACTACTGGTAAAGTAAATATGGCAAATCCCATTTCAGCTAACGTCGATTTCGAACGTGATGGCCTGCAACACGGCTTCCTGCAAATACCCTACTCACGCAACGATTCAGCCTGGGGTTCGATCATGTTGCCAATCACCGTCGCCCGCAACGGTGATGGTCCAGGCGCAATATTGACCGGCGCCAATCATGGCGATGAATATGAAGGTCCGATCGCGCTGCATGACCTGGCCAACACGATCGATGTCTTAAAATTACGCGGCCTGGTAATCATCATTCCGATGATGAATTACCCCGCTTTCCAGGCTGCCACTCGCGTATCTCCAATCGACCAGCTCAACATGAACCGGGTCTTCCCGGGCCAGGAACCCGGCACGGTTACCCAGCTGATCGCCGACTATTTTACTTCTACCCTGTTGCCGCTGTGCGACTACGTACTCGATATTCATTCCGGTGGCAAAACTCTCGAATTCCTGCCTTTTGCCGCCTATCACGAGCTCGAAGACAAGGTTCAGCAACAGGCCTGTGAAACAGCCACCCTAGCCTTCGGCGCACCTTACTATCTCAGCCTGATCGAAATCGACGCGGGCGGGATGTACGATACCCAGGCCGAATCGATGGGCAAGGTATTTGTATCGACCGAACTCGGTGGTGGCGGTACCACCAGCCCGCATACCGCCGGAGTGGCCAAGCGCGGGGTACATAATTTCCTCGTGCACGCGGGAATTCTCGACGCGAAACCATTAGTAGTCGATACCCCGAGCGTCAAGCTCGACATGCAACAGGACAATGCTTACGTGTTTTCGCAACACAATGGTTTACTCGAACCTTGCGTTAAGCTCGGCGATCCTGTAAAAACAGGCGATTTGATTGCGCAGGTCTATAATACCGAACGAACTGGCAGTGCACCGGTCGAATACACGGCCACCAGCGACGGTATTATCATGGGCCGAAACTTCCCATCCCTGATCAAGATTGGCGATTTCATGAATGTAATTGCACGGATCGTCCAGGAATAACTTCAACCTTTAGGAAAATTTAATGAATTTCAAAACACTTGTGCTGTTCACAGCATTACTTAGTCTGGCCGCATGTGAAAAGAAGGAATCCGTCCAGGCCCAGGCCAGTCTCGAAAGCGACGCGGATCGTTTGAGCTACGCACTCGGTATGGTCATCGGTGAGCGCGTGCTCAAGCAATACGGGGACGTAGACTACAACGTGCTGCTAGAGGGTATAAAATCACAGCATAAGGACCAGGAAACCCTGATCAGCCTCGATGAAGCGGGCGAAATACTGCAAGCCCAACTAGAGCAATCATTGGCTGAACAAACCGAAGAAAACAAGGCGCGCGGCGCGGATTATCTGAAGAGCCATGCCGAAAAAGAAGGCGTACAGGTAACCGAATCCGGACTGCAGTACATGGTAATCACCGAAGGCGACGGCATCAAACCCAAGGCGACCGACGAAGTAACCGTGCATTATCGCGGCACGTTGATCGACGGCACCGAGTTTGACAGCTCCTACTCACGCAATTCACCAGCCACCTTCACGCTCAACCAGGTAATTCCAGGCTGGACAGAAGGCGTGCAATTGATGAGCGTTGGCAGCAAGTACCTGTTTGTCATCCCTTATGAGCTTGGCTACGGCGAGCGTGGTGCAGGTGGTGCAATCGGTCCATACGAAACCCTGATCTTCGAAGTCGAGCTGCTCGAAATCAAATCCCCTTAAGGGAACCTCTCCTCGCGGACGGGTAAATCAGCATGCGTGATCAGGCGCTACTGCTGCGCATAGCGCCACTGCTGTTTGTGTCGATCTGGAGCACAGGCTTCATTGCGGCCAAGTACAGCATGCACAACGCCGACCCGTTCGTGCTCCTGTGCCTGCGCTTCAGTATTACCGCGTTGGCCCTGGTGCCCATAGTGCTGTTTGTCGGCGCGGCATTGCCGCGCCGCATCTGGGCCTTTCGGCATGACATGGTAACCGGCGCGCTGCTGCATTGCGGTTACCTCGGCTTCCTGTTCTGGCCAATCAAGAACGGCGTTCCTGCCGGCATAGTCGCGATCATCATCGGCGTTCAGCCGATTTTGACAATGGCCCTGGCCTCACTTTATATCGGCGAGCATTTGAGTTTCCGCAAACTGGCCGGATTACTGATCGGCTTTGTCGGTATCAGCGTTGTTATCGTCGGCAAGTATGGCGTTAACCTCGGGCTCAGTGGCGGCCTCGATCTGCTCGATCTGGGCATGTGCATAGTGAGCCTGATGTCGATGGCCATCGGTGTGTTTTATCAAAAGAAGTTCTGCAATCAGTCGCAGTTGCTGCCGGGTACGCTGATGCAATATGTCGCCGGATCACTGGCGACTGCAGGTTTCGCCCTGCTCTTCGGTGAAGCCTGGACGATCGACTGGACCCCGGGCTTTGCGCTCGCGCTCGTCTGGCAGGTGCTGGGCCTGTCGCTTGGAGCGGTCATGCTGTTGATGTATATCATCAAACATGGCGAGGCGGGACGGATTTCGAGTATGTTTTACCTGGTACCACCACTGGTAGTCATCGAGGCGCATTACCTGTTTGGCGAAACCCTGGGCGTGGTTTCGCTTGTCGGCATGCTGGTTTGCGTGATCGGGGTTTACATCGTCAGTCGTTCTGCAAGAACTTGAATATCACTGACGGGTGTTATGGCTGGTCCGGCTGGGAAGATTCGAACTTCCGACCCCCTGACCCCGAGACAGGTGCGCTACCAGACTGCGCTACAGCCGGACTGAGTGGCGATCTTACAGCAGCCAGGCTGCCTCCGGCAAGTCTCTTGCATTACCGGATCCCCGCTTTCGCGGGGATGACGTAAAGACGCGGGGATGACCCAACCTTCCTGTCATTCCCGCGTAAGCGGGAATCTCGAGACCTGATCATTGTCGGGAGATCCCCGCTTTCGCGGGGATGACTTCGTCTATTCACTGCCCGTAGCTACGGAATCCTCCTTCTCGAGGTGCTGTGAGGTTTCGGCGACCCAGTCCATAAAAAGCTGATACCCGACGGATAGCAGAATCGCACCGATAAACAAACCGATAATACCCGCTGACACCATGCCGCCCAGCGCGCCGAGCAATACGATCGGCATGGGCACATCGACCCCTCTTCCCAGCAGCATGGGCTTCAATATGTTGTCAGACATTCCGGCAAGCATCAGGTAAATGGTAAAAAAGATGTTACTGGCGGTCGACGCGTCGCCACCCATCCATAAATAAATGATAACCGGCACTGCGACCAGGGTAGGCGGGAGCTGCACGATTCCGAGCACCAGCACAACAAATGCCAATACACCGGAACCGGGTACACCCGCAAAAATAAATCCCAGGCCAAGCAGCAATGCCTGGATGAAGGCGACACCGACGACACCCGTCGCAACCGAGCGAACGGTAGCCACCGACAGATGGTGCAAACGCGGGCCTTTGGACGGGCCGGCAAATCGTTCGAAAATTTTCCCGATCGCGTTACGACCCGACTCACCGTAAGCCATCAGAACCCCCGCAATAATCAGCGAAGTCAGAAACAGCAAAATGCCCCCGGCGGTACTCGCAGCAACCTGCAGTATCTTTTTCGAATATTCGACCAGTTTCGGTTTTTCACCTTCAAGGAGCGCGGGTAAATTTTCTGCCGCATCGCTCCAGACTTCATGGATTTTCTCACCCACCAGAGGCCATTCAGCAACTTTTTCGCTGGGCGCAGGTATCGTCAGCTGTCCACTGTCAAATTTGGTATAGGCGCGATGAAGATGACTCGTGAACGACTCACCGATCATCACCACAGGACCGCCTATGATCAACAGACCGGCCAGCACTATAACCGTCGCTGATAATCCCGATTTACCACCCATTTTGTCGGCCAGCTTCAAATGCATCGGATAGAGCGCTACCGCCAGGATCAATGCCCACATCATGAGTCCGGCAAAAGGCGCAAACACCTGCACACACATGTAAACCAGGAAAATGAGTATGCCGATACGTATCAGTGTATCGGTCAGCAGATGCCTCAATGTCGACTCGGTGAGGGCTTGATTAGAATTTGGCATGGCTGTTCTCCAAACAGGGGCTGAAACCAGAATTAACCGCGATGATTACTCTTATCCGGACTTTACACAACACCTGCGATGCAAATATAACTACCGCAACCAAACTCATGGCATGTAATCTCGCCAACAATAGCCAGGATCGATGAACGCTTTATAAGCGGTCCTCCACAGCTTAGTCAGGCACATCGGGTTCATGGCTGAGCAATTCATCGCGAGTAAAGGTGAAGACCGTTCCCAGTAAAAGGATCGCGGAAGAATAGTATACCCATAGCATCAGCACCAGCAGACTACCGGCGGCGTCGTACAGATCAGCAACCGTGCTGTTGCTGATAAAAAAAAACCAATCAGGGATTTACCCAGCACCAGTACCCCGGCGGTCAGCAATGCGCCGAGCCAGACATCACTCCATTTCAGCCTGATATCCGGCAGGTGGCGGAAATAAATAGCAAACAGCAACATGACGGTTGCGAGTTCCAGTAGAACGAAATCGAAGGCCACAAACCACTCAGCCGCTTCCCCGAACTGTTCTGCCAGGTGACTGCCGACCCTGGTGATCAGTGCATGGATCACCATGGAAACCAGTAAAATGAAGGAGATACTGATCAACATGGCGAAAGCGATGAAACGGATACGCAGGAGCTTCCAGATACTTCGCGCAATCGTGTCGTCGGGCCGCACGCCCGCGATCTTGTTGAACGCGGTACGCATCGCGTCGAATACCGAGGTGGCGAAGAAAAGCAATATTGCAAGCCCCAGGCCGGTCGCCAGGAAAGTGGGTTGCTCAACACTTAACTTTTCGAGAGTCGCCATTATTTGCCGGGCACCATGGTGCCCGACCAACGCACCGATTTTTGCGAAAATCTCCTCCCGCACCGCAACCTCGTCGTAAAAGTGTGCCGAAGTCCATAGAATAATCAGCAACATCGACGGCAGGGAAAAAACCATGTAGTAGGACAATGCCGCCGCATGCATCGGCATGTCACGGTCGAAGAAACGAATGATTGTTTCTCGCAGAACTTTCAAATAAAAATCAAATGACCTGCTAGCGGAAGGCATCGATTATTTTTTTATTCGCATGATAGCTGAAAAGGGTATTTTATCTGATGACCCTGACGCCCTGAGCATCGAGGGTAGTAGATTGAGGGAACATTAGTCCACAACCCAGGATACGCTCAATGACCCGAAGCTATAGCGATCATCGTCGTCTTCATCAAATTCTTTTGATGCACTAACCGCGGAAAATAATAACGACCAGCTTTTAAAACCGATCGCAAATCCTGCCGACACGAAATTCTGACCATGTTCCAGGTCGAGGTCAGAATTGTTATCGTCGTCAAAAGCGCTGCTATTGCCATCGATTATGATGTTGTTGGCCTGGTAACGACCCATCGCGCTGAAATAAACATAGTAGTTAGCAGCGCTGCTCCCGGTCATGGGATTCACTTCGCGCCCGGGCAGAAGAGACGCTACCGGGTAAGTCTTTAACAAATCAGTACCAAACCTGAAGGTCACACCGACGTCAGCGTTACTGGAAAGGTTACCCAGCGTTCCCTCTACCGCTGTTATGATGTCGTAGTCAGTATCTCCGGCAACATCACCGTCCAGTAAGCGCGGTGGGTTCAACTGATCGACGCAACACTTTAATCTTTAATCAAAAGATGGAGTGTTGGGAATGGCCCATAGACCGCGCATTTACTATACCGCCGAACAAAGAGCTGAAATTTGGGATCGTTGGCAA